>Ga0210388_10000036_pt1 | contig 220187 bp, 186 predicted proteins | sample IncBWC19OmetaG_FD_155485 | JGI IMG/M metagenome (GOLD analysis project Ga0210388, IMG submission 155485) | Forest soil microbial communities from Barre Woods Harvard Forest LTER site, Petersham, Massachusetts, United States - Inc-BW-C-19-O ...
ATCGAAGCATGGAATATACGGTTCACCGTTGTGGCCAGGACCCATGTGAGAGACCTTCCAATCCACTAGCGGCCCGGTTTCGGCCGGGTCGCTCACGATGTACAGCCGCAGTGTCTTTTCTCCTGGCTACTGGCTGCTGGCTAGTGGCTACTTCTTCTTCAGTTGGTCGTTCTCTGCTTCTCGTACTTCTGCGCCGTATACTTCGCCGCCTCGTCGAGCGCGCCTTGCGTATTGTCCTTGGTCCGCGCCGCCTGCCGATACTCGTTCAAGGCACGATCCCTCTGATCGCTAACGTCGAAGATTTTCCCCAGATAAATGTGCGACCACACTTCGGTCCACTTCGGCACCAGATCCCCGTTCAGCGATTCGCGAAACTCATTCGCCGCGGGCGACCAGTTGCCTTCCAGGAAATGAACTTGCCCGATCCGGAAATGCGCCAGCGAACTGTTCCGTGCCACATCGAGAGCCTTCTGATATTCCTTCAGCGCCGCGCCATAGTCGGCGATTTCGACAAACTGCTCGCCCTTGCGGATCGCCACCGCCACGCGCGCGTCGGTCGAGAACCGGAGCACCAGCCCCTTCGGGTCCAGCACGATATTCTTCGGTTTGCCGTACGTCTCCACCACAAATTCCGAAGAAGTGCCCACCACTTCAATCGTCTTCTCCTCCGGATTTCCTTCGGTCTCGACGCGTAACGTAACCGGCATCCGGAACAGGTCCAGGTCCTGCGTGATCTTCCCCATCACCCGGAAACCCTTCTGGGTGCGGAACACCGTGTATTCCATTTTGAACTCGGGCGCGCCGCTCGATTCCACCCATTGCTGGAAGAACCAGTTCAAACTCTGCCCATAAGCTTCTTCGCAAATCTTGTGAAAATCGTCCGTATTCGCCGACTTCCAGGCGAACCGCGTCGGATATTCCTTCAACACTTTCATGAACTGGTCGTCGCCCAACACGTTGCGCAGCATCTGGAGCACAGCCGCTCCTTTGCCTCCTGTTGTCGCCCAATATTCCGGCGAATAATCCTCCAGCCGCGCCGCCTGAATCATCGGCGGCTGGTCCACCGTCAGCGCTTCGACATACGCATCGTGAATCTCGTTGTCCATCGCGCCCGAACCGTTCACATGCTCCGTGTAGAGAATCTCGGAGTACCGCGCCATCCCGTTTTCAAGCCACATGTGATTCCGCGTGGTGGGCGAAACCAACGTGCCGAACCATTGCCGCGACACCTGATTCGCCACCAGCTTCAGGTTCACCTGCTTGCCGATTCCATTGGGCGAAAGGAAGATCATCCCCGGAGCCGAGTAGCCGTTCGCCGCGCCCGCTTCCGTCTCGACCACCGTCAAACTCAATCGCGGAGGTACCCCATAAATGCTGGTGAAAAAAGAAATCGCCTTGCCGATCTCGTCGCCATACGCCTGCACCATCGATGAGGAATCGCGGAAATAGAAATAAGTTTTGATCCCGCCCGATGGCACCATTTGCGCTTCTCCGCGTACCACCGCGAAGCTGCCGGGAAACGACGATTGCTCGTATTTGTACCGGAACGCCGCTCCCTCTTTGCTCTCCGTTCCGCTCGCCACCACTTTGTATCCTTCGGGTACCGTGACCTTCAGATCGGAGCTGAAACGGTCCGTCGAATAATCGTTCACCGGGAACCAGCGCGACGGATACAGCAGATACGACACCTCCGGATGAATCGCCGCGAACTTGATCCCGAAGACCGGAGACTCCTCGTCGCCCGATAATTTTCCGTCGTACACAAACGTGAGCGCCGCCACCTTGCCGCGCTTCAGCGTCTGCGGCAAACTCAGTTTCACGGCCATGTCCTGCGCCAACCGCGACGAAGGCACCTGCCGCCCGTCTTCGTCCGTCACCTTCGAGATATTCAAGGCGTTGTTGAGCTCGAACGTGACCTGCGACGTGTCTTCGAGAGGAATGAACCGCACCATGACCGTCGCGTTCAGAGTCTGCGCGCGCGGGTCCACCTGCGCATCGATCAGGTAACTTTGGACGTCGATCTTCTGCTGCCGCGCGCCGCGATCCGCCCGGTCCTGTGCGCTCAAGAGCGCGCCTGCGATCAAAAAACTAATTCCCGCCAGCTTCTTCATGCACAACCTTCTCTAGACACCTTCTCTACCCAAACCGCCGCGATCTCCATCGGGTCGCGTTCACTCGCGAGCTTCGCTGCTACTTCCTTCAAGCCCGCCCGCATCTCATCCATCGCCCGATCGTCGTCCAATAACCGGATCGCCTCTTCTGCGATTCTCGCACCAGTCATTTCAGTCTGGATCAACTCCGGCGCGATCTTCCGGCCGGCCACCAGATTCACCATCGACAAAAATGGCACCCTTACCAGCCAGCGCCCCAATATCCAACTTAACGCGTTTACCTTGTAAAAGGTCACCAGAGGGCAGCCGAGCAAAGCCGCCTCAATAGTCACCGTTCCGCTCGCAGCCAGCGCCATCTCTGCATGGGCAAGCGCATCCCAGGTCGCGTCTTCTATTACTTGGATGGACGAGCCGCGAATACGTTCCCTAAAAGTGTCGCCAAATCCGCCCGGTAGTGCCAATAAAAACACAAGATCCCGGCCCTCAAGCCTCTTTGTCGCGTCCAGCAAGCCGCTCAAGTGGCGCTCGATCTCGCCATGCCTGCTCCCGGGCAGCAAGACGATGATCTTTTTACCCGGCTGTAATCCAAAGCGGGCGCAAAACTCGTCCCGCGTGAGCGAAGCCTTCACGATCCGGGCCAGGGGATGTCCGATATAGGTGGTTGGAACGCCGTAGCGGGTGAAAAATTCCTCCTCGAAGGGGAAGATGCAGAGAAGACGGCCGACGGTTGCCCGCAGGGTCTTGACCCTCCGGCGCCTCCACGCCCAGGCCTGCGGTGCGATCAGATAAACCACCGGAATCCCTTGCCGGCGCAGAAATTTGGCGAGCCGCAAGTTGAAATCCGGGGCGTCGGTCAACACCGCGACATCCGGTTTCTCGGCGACAATGGCCTTCTTTAGCTTGCGAAATTCCCCATAAATCCGCGGAATATGCGCCACCACTTCCACCAGTCCCACCACCGCGATCGACCGGGAATCCACCACGGCCCGCACTCCGGCGGCCTGCATCCTCTGGCCCGCGCAGCCAAAGAAAACCGCGTCCGGCTGCCGGGCAAGGATTGCCTGGACCACCCGCGAAGCGTACAAATCCCCCGAAGCCTCCCCGGCAGAAATAAAAATGCGCACGCGTTCCTAAGTGTAGAATAAACGTCTTGACCGACCTCGAACACATCCTGGAACATACGCAAGGGCTATGGCAGGAACTTCGGGGCGCATCGCTCTTCGTCACTGGAGGAACCGGCTTTTTCGGGCGATGGATGGTCAATAGCTTTTGCGCCGCGAACCGGCAGTTCCAGCTCGGCGCGAAAATGCTGGTGCTTAGCCGCCATCCCCAGCAGCGGGAGGGGATTTCGTTTTGTGCCGGCGATGTTCGCAACTTCGACTTTCCGGACGGCGATTTCTCCCATGTGCTGCACCTGGCGACGCCGGCCAGCGCTGCGCTGAATAACTCTCGTCCCTTCGAAATGCAAGAAATCTGCGTGGACGGAACGCGCCGCGTTTTGGAATTTTCTAAATCGCACGGGGTGAAAGGTTTTCTGCTCGCCAGCAGCGGCGCGATTTACGGCCGCCAGCCCTCCGATTTGGAGAAAATGCCGGAAGATTTCATGGGTGGCCCCGATCCGCTGGACCCCCGGTCCGCCTACGCGGAAGGGAAACGAATGGCGGAATGGATGTGCGCGGCGAGTGGACTGGAGGTCAAAATCGCCCGCGGATTTGCTTTTCTAGGCCCATATTTGCCGCTCGACGCTCATTTCGCGGCGGGAAACTTTATCGCTGACGCGCTCGCCGCCCGGCCGGTGGTTGTGCGAGGAGATGGAACGGCCGTTCGATCCTATCTCTACGCCGCCGACCTGGCGATCTGGCTGTGGACGATTCTGATCCGCGGCCAATCCAGGCGAGCTTACAACGTCGGGTCGGAGCAGGAAATCAACATCGCAGACCTTGCCAGGGCGATCGCCGGATCGGGGCCCGTCGAGGTTCGCGGAACCCCCGTCGTAGGGGAAAAACCTGAGCGCTATGTCCCCTCCACGGCGCGCGCCCGCAATGAGCTTCATCTAGAAGAACACATTGATCTTTCCGAATCGATTCGGCGCACAATCGCGTGGCATCGCTTAGTACGTTCACCTTAAAGCGTTGCGTCCATTCGGCCGATGGATAGGGGGTAAATGCCACCCGCGCACTTCATGCGCGACGACCTCGCCGGTGTCGCGCTGGCGACCGTTCTGTTTAGCCTGCTCTTTATCCCTCCAGGTTTTACAATCGCGTGGGCATTCGATTTGCTGAATTTTCGCGCCAGTTCGCCCGCGTGGCGAATCGTGATCGCGCTGGCCGTCTCCGTAGCGATGGTTCCCGGTATCGAGTTTCTTCTCTGGACCTACCTGACCATCGCCGCCGTTTGGATTTTTCACGGGGCTGCCGCTCTAATATGCGCCTTTTTAATGGTTAGAGGCGGCAAGCCAGTGCTGCCCAAATGGACGGTAATCGCCGCAGTTCTGTGGCTCGCGGCGGTGTGGGCGTCGGGCATCGATCTTCAGTTCGGAAATCGTTTGTTCCCGTCGGTGCTCGCGTACGATTACAATTTGCGCAGCGCGGTGATCGACGGAATTGCCCGGCTGGGCGTGCCGGCGAGGAATCCTCTCTACTTTCCGGGCCATTTCGAGCCTTTGCGCTATCACTACTTCTGGTTTATCCCCTGCTCACTGGTGGAGCGCGCGGGAGGCTCAATGGTTGCAGCGCGCCATGCGCTGATCGGCAGCACGGTGTGGTGCGGATGGGCTTTGATGGCAGTGGCGGTTCTTGGGCTTCGCTACTTGCATCCGGCGGGTGACCGCAATCTTGAACGGCGCGCGAAGTGGGCAATTCTTATGCTCGGCATCGCCGGGCTGGACGTCATTCCAAATCTGATTTTTGCGGCTATATTTTCAACCACCGGCGCCGGACTGGTGTTCGCCTCTTCGGAATGGTGGAACAATCAGGTCACCGGCATGCCGACCGCGGCTCTGTGGGTGGCGCATCACGTCGCGTCGCTGATCGCGTGCTTTGTGGGATTTATTCTGCTTTATCGATCGCGCGGAAAAGTTCCGGCCGCGATTTGTGCGGGCCTCTGCTTCGCCTCGGCGGCGGGACTTTCCATCTACGTGACGCTCACGTTTGCGATCTTTCTGATTCCTTGCGGCGCGGTGATGTTATGGAAAAAACTCTGGCCGGAGCGGTTGGTTTGGCCCATTGCGGGCGCGACGGCGCTTGCGGGTGCGCTTCCGTATTTGCTGGTGCTCCGCGGCGCCGGCGGATCGGCGGATGGGCCTTTGGTGACGTTCACCGTCCGGAGCATGAGTTTCCTGGACATCATTTTGCCGGGATACGGACTCACCTGGAATCAGGTGGCATGGGCCAATCTTGCCGCGCTGCCTCTCAACTATTTCCTCGAAACCGGATTGGGTTTCGTACTGGCAGGAATATGGCTGCGGCGGGCCTGGCGACGCCGAAAGAACCTGGGCGAAATTGAAATAATCGCGCTGGGACTGTTTCTTTCGGCGCTGTTCGTCGCGACATTCCTCCGCTCCAGCGTGATCATCAACAACGATCTGGCCTGGCGCGGAGCCATGATTGGACAGTTGATTCTGGTGATCTGGTCGGCCGGTCCATTGACCGCGTGGTGGCGCATGCGACGGCGGCGCAGAGCAGGCCTGGTTACCGGACTGGTGGTTCTCGGCTTGGCTTCCAGTGTTTATGAACTGATTATCGTAAGGACTTATTTGCCGCTGATGGAGGCGAGAAGAGTGCCGGTCGCCGAGTGGTTCAGCAAGACGGCGGAAACCGGGCGGCGAACATTCGACGCGCGCTCCGTCTACGAACAGCTGCGGAAAGAGCTGCCCCAGGACGCGCTTGTGCAGGGAAATCCGACGCACTGGAACGACCTTTACTTCGGCCTTTACGGCCAGCGGCAAACCGCGGCGTTCGATCGGTTATGCGGATCGGTATTAGGCGGCGATCCCGCATCGTGCTCCGGCATGCAAGCCGGGCTTGCGCCCTTGTTTTTGAACGATGGCGATATCGATCATGCTTGCCGCGAATGGAACATTGGTACGCTGATCGCCAAGGATGACGATCCGGTTTTTCAGAATCATTCGGCGTGGCCGTGGACTAAGGCTCCCACCGTGGTAACGGAACATGTTCGCGCGGTGCGCTGCGGAACGGACTGAAGCTAAACTTTGTTGGTTTTTCCTCCGATTAACACCCTAGGCGATTCATGCGAATTCTTGTCACTGGGTATACAGGCTATATCGGTCCGGTCATGTCGGCGGTATTAAGGAAAGCAGGGCATGAGGTTAGCGGATTGGACACCGGGTTTTTCGCTGAATCTTCGTCCGCCGGATTTTCCCGGAAGGACGTTCGGGATCTGACTCCCGCGGATTTGACCGGCTATCACGCGGTGGTGCACCTCGCGGCTCTTTCCAACGATCCGATGGGCGAGTTGCAAGCGGATTGGACCCATCAGATCAACTGCGCCGGTTCTCTGCACCTGGCGCGCATGGCGCGGGAAGCTGGAGTCTCGCGGTTTTTGTTCGCGTCATCCTGCAGCATTTACGGAGCGTCGGAGAACGAATTTGCGACGGAGACATCGCCGGTTCAGCCGCTTTCGGCCTATGCCATTTCGAAGGTAGAGACCGAAGAAGGGCTCGATAAGCTGGCGAGCTCGACGTTTTCGCCGGTGTCGTTACGCAACGCCACGGCTTACGGAGTGTCCTCGCGTCTGCGGCTCGACCTGGTGCTGAACAATCTGGTGGCGTGGGCTTACACGACGGGGAAAGTACAGATTATGAGCGACGGCTCGCCATGGAGGCCGATTGTTCACATCGAAGATATCGCGCGTGCGTTCGCCGCGGTGTTGAGCGCTCCGCGCGAGGCGATTCACAATCAGGCGTTCAACGTGGGCGCGACCGAGGAAAACTATCAGGTGCGCGATCTGGGGCAGATCGTTTCGGAGACGGTGGCGGGATCGACGGTTACTTACTCGGGAAAGGTCAGCGCCGATCCGCGCAATTACCGGGTGAATTTCAGCAAGATTCGCGAGGCTCTGAACTTCCGCGCCGAGTGGACCGCACGCCGCGGCGCGGCTGAGTTGCTGGCTGCGTGCAGGGAGCTCGATTTGCAAGAGGCCGATTTGCAGAGCCGCCGCTACATCCGTTTGAAGCAGCTTCGGCACCTGATCGATACCGGCGAACTGGACGAGACGCTGCGCTGGAAGAAAGCGGTGGCGGCATGAAATCCGCCGACGAACTGCGGGCGGAAATTTTAGGACTGGTGAAGGAATATTCGCGGGCGCAATGGCCGGCGAAAGCGTTTGTTCCGGGAGAGTCGCAGGTGTTCTATGCGGGACGGGTGTTCGATGAGGACGACGTCACATCGCTGGTGGATTCCTCGTTGGACTTCTGGCTCACTACCGGCAGGTTCGCGACTCAATTCGAAAAACAGCTGGCGAGATTTGTGGGAGTTCGCGAGGCGGTGCTCTGCAATTCGGGTTCGTCGGCGAATCTGCTGGCGCTGTCGGCGCTGACTTCCTCCAAGCTGGGCGAGCGCGCGTTGCGTCCCGGCGATGAAGTGATCACGCCAGCCGCGGGATTTCCCACGACGCTGAATCCGATCATTCAGAATGGCCTGACGCCGGTGTTCATCGACGTGGATCTGGGAACTTATGATGCCAACATCGAGCAGTTGGAAGAGGCGATCGGCCCCAAAACGCGCGCGATCATGATGGCGCACACGCTGGGGAATCCATTCAATATCGACGCGGTGATGGCCCTGGCCAAACGGCACAACCTCTGGGTCGTGGAAGATAACTGCGATGCGCTGGGATCGAAGTATCGCGGCCAGACCACAGGCACTTTCGGACATGTGGCGACGCTGAGTTTCTATCCGGCCCACCACATCACGATGGGCGAGGGCGGGGCTGTGATGACGAACAGTCCGCAGTTGCGAGTGCTGATCGAGTCGTTCCGCGACTGGGGGCGGGACTGCTGGTGCGCCCCGGGAAAAGACAACACGTGCGGCAAGCGTTTCGATTGGCAGTTGGGCGAATTGCCGTGCGGGTACGATCACAAGTACGTTTATTCGCACATCGGGTACAACCTGAAGGCGACAGACATGCAGGCTGCGGTGGGGGTTGCGCAGTTGAGAAAACTGCCGAGCTTTATCGAGGCTCGGAAGCGAAACTGGAAGACGCTGCGCGCGGCGCTGGCGGCTTATGAAGAATTCCTGATTCTTCCGGAGCCGACGCCTGAAAGCGACCCGAGCTGGTTCGGATTCGCAATCACAGTTCGTCCGGAAGCTCCGTTTTCACGCGCCGAGATTACGCGCCACCTGGAAGACAACAAGATCGCGACGCGCCTGCTGTTCGGAGGAGATCTGACCAGGCAGCCGGCCTATAAAGGCATTCAGCATCGCGTGGTCGGAGATTTGTGCAACACGGAACGGATCGTCAGCAATACGTTTTGGATCGGGGTTTATCCGGGGTTGACTGACGCGATGCTCGATTACGTGGTGGGGCACTTCGAGCAATTCATAGAATCGCGCACGCAGGCAGCGCTTCGAGTGCTCAGGTGAAGATGGTCGCAGCAACGGGTCTCGGCGGATTTCTGGGAGCTCACGTGAACGCGGCTCTCGAAAGTAGCGGGTTCATGGTCGAGGGTATTTCGCTCAATCTGCGCCGCTCAACTGAGGAGTTGCGACGGTTTCTGGTTACGCGCAGGCCGGAGGCGATTATTCACCTGGCGGGAATCGTGGACGTTCGGCGCTGCCGGGAGCGGCCTCTAGAAGCTTTTCAATCGCACGTGATGGATACTGCGAATCTCCTTGAAGCGATCCGCGTTGCGGCGCCCGAGACGCCGTTCATTTATATCGCGACGGACAAGAGCTTCGGAGAGCAGGAGGGCTGCGGCCTGGAGACACCGTATCAGCCAGGCTTTCCATACGAGACTTCGAAAGCGTGCGAGGACTTCCTAGTCGAATCGTTCCGAAAGACTTACGGAACGCGCGTCTGCCTGCTGCGTTTTCCGAATTTTTTCGGTGAAGGCGATGGTCACCTGGAACGGCTGCTTCCAAGTATCTGCGAAGCTTCGGCGAAGCAAAAAGAACTGGTGATTCGCACCCGCCTTGATGGCACCACCCGCCAGTACATTTATGTTCGCGATGCTGCGGAGATTGTGGTTCGCTGCACTGTGGCATCGATTGCACGCGAGCCGGTCTGGCCGGCGAACCACTTCGGTCCGCTCCATATAAAAACGGTGGGCGATGTTATCCGCGACGTCGAGACTGTAAGCGGACGGCGTTTGAATGTGAAGGTTTTGAATTTACCCGGCGAAGTGTCTCGACTCAGTCTACGGGACGAGAACTTTCTCAACTACAGATACACAGACTGGCTGCCGGCTCTGGATCGAACGGCGCGCTGGTATCAGGAACAGTTGAGGTCGCCGGGACGGAGCGCTGCCGCTCCGGAGGCATCGGGACTAGCGCCAGTCTCCTGATGGATCCATTTCGCTTTCGCGGCGGATTTCGGAATTGCATGGATGCCCCACGGGTCGTTGCGCGAGACTAGAACCGTTAGCAGGTTGCGGAGATAGTCGCGGCAATCGCGCCAGCCGATGGAAGATTTTCCACCTTCGCGGGCGTGAAATTCGACATCGATCGAGCACATCGTCAGCCCCATCCGCTCCGCCTTCAGCATCATTTCGCATTCCAGAAACTGGTTCGTGCTTTTTAGCTGCATCGCTTCGAGCACGGCCCGGGAGATGACTTTGGGGGGGCCGTTCACGTCTTTCGACTGAAGCCCAAAAACCCATCGCATCAGCAGATTGTAGGATCGGGAAATGAGGGCGCGCGTGAAGCCATCGGGCCGGCTGGTGCGGCGTCCGTAGGCAATGTCTCCTGCGCAGTGGCGCTTGAATTCGTACATTTTAGGGATCAGGTCGAGATCCACCTGGCCGTCGCCGGAGACACCTACGACATCCGCGCCGATGGCCGAGTAGAGGCCGCGCAGCGCGCCGTATCCCGCTCCTTGATTCTGCGGGATCACCAGAATTCGCAACTCTTCGAACTCGCATTTAAGCCGCGCCAGGATCTCCGGGGTCCGGTCCAGGGAGCCATTTTGGACCGCTACGATTTCGAAAGGGACGCCGATTTGTTTAAGAACGCGGTGACCGTCTCGAATTACGTTCTCGACGCTGGCCTCTTCGTTGTAAAACAGGGCGACCAGTGAAATTTGCAGGCTCATGAACGAGATGGACTCCAATTCAGGTATCGGACGGCGGTGGCGTTTCCTTTACAAGAAGTTAGACCGTAAAGCCCGCTAAGGCTCCTGCCGATCTAAACATAGCGAATGGGGCGCCGCGCCTCATGTGTTTCTCTTAGTCCGGAAAGGAAATTGTGGCATCCAACCTACGCCGCCTGCGCGTTTTTCGTAATCCGTCTGAGTCAGTGGCCGCGACGACGAAGGCTGTTTTTGAGGATCTGTTCGTTCTGGAGCTGGCTAATAATCATCTAGGCAAGCTCGATCGCGGCCTGCGGATCGTGTCGGAGCACTCGCGTATTGCCCGGTTCAACAATGTCCGCGCGGCGATCAAGCTTCAGTTTCGCGACGTTGAAAGCTTCATTCATCGCGACTACCGCGACCGGCAGGACGTTCGGTATATCAAGAAAACTGTTTCGACCGCGATGAGCAAACAGGACCTTCGCGTTCTGACGGATGCGATCGTGGAGGGCAGCTGCATCCCGATGGCGACGCCCTTCGACGAACGATCGGTCGACTTTTGCGAAGAGTTGGACATTCCGATTTTGAAGATCGCGAGTTCGGATATCAATGACTGGATTCTGATCGAGAAAATCGCCGCGACACGGAGGCCGGTGATTGCTTCCACTGGCGGCTCGTCACTCAAAGACATCGACGACATGGTAACTTTCTTCGCCAATCGCAATATTCCTCTGGCGATCAATCACTGCGTTTCGATCTACCCCAGCGAGAATTCGGAGTTGGAGCTGAATCAGATCGACTTTCTCCGCGATCGGTATCCGGACAACGTGATCGGCTTCTCGACGCACGAATACAACGATTGGGAAGACTCCATGATGATCGCTTATGCAAAAGGAGCTCGCACGTTCGAGCGTCACATCGACGTGGAGATGGATGGCGTTCCGGTCTCGCCTTATTGCTCGCTTCCGGATCAGATCGACACCTGGTTTCGCGCCTTCGACAAGTCGCGGCGAATGTGCGGCGCTCCCGGTACTCAAAAGCGGATCCCGCCCGAAAAGGAGATCCGTTATCTGGATTCCTTGGTGCGCGGAGTATACGCAAGGCATTCGTTACAGGCAGGCCAGAAGTTAACGCCCGACGATATCTACCTGGCCATTCCCCTTCTCAAGGGCCAGCTCTCCTGCCGCGAGTTGATGCAGGGCGAGGTGATGACGCAAACCTGCGATCCGCACCAGGCGGTGATGATCGGCATGATTGACGGACCGCATGCGCGGAATAAGGGTCTGAGGGACTTAATTTACAAGCGGGGACTTGACGCATCCGTGACCGAGACATCGACGTCGCTCATCGCAATGTCGGAAGCCATTGCCGAGACAACGGTCGAGCAGCAGCTAGACCAATGGCAAGGAGTCTCGGAATGAAGGTTGTGATCCTATGCGGCGGTCAGGGAACCCGGCTACGTGAAGAAACGGAGTTTCGTCCTAAGCCGATGGTTGAGATCGGGGGGCGGCCGATCCTGTGGCACATCATGAAGCACTATGCCTGGCACGGATTCCACGATTTCGTACTGTGCCTGGGTTATAGGGGTAACATCATTCGCGAGTACTTCCTTAACTACGAGGCGATGAATCGGGATTTTACTATCAATCTGGGCCGACGGGATATTGAATATCACGGCACTCATCAGGAACAGGACTTTTCAGTCACTCTAGCAGAAACCGGCGAAGAGACCATGACGGGAGGCCGGCTGAAGCGAGTCTCCGGCCATCTTAACGACGATTTGTTTCTGCTCACCTATGGGGACGGGCTTTCCGACGTCAATTTGAACAAGCTGGTGGAATTTCATCGGGCTCACGGAAAGCTGGCCACCGTGACTGTCGTCCGACCGGTATCGCGATTTGGTGTCGTGCATATCGATGGTTCATCGCATGTCGAGTCATTTGCGGAAAAGCCACAAGCCGAAGGCTGGGTCAGCGCCGGGTTTTTCGTTTTTGACCGGAAGGTGCTCGACTATCTAGGTGGAGACGATTGTTTTCTGGAACGGGAACCCCTGGAGCGCCTGGCGAAAGACAATCAGTTGATGGCATTTCACCACGGGGGTTTCTTCCAGGCGATGGATACCTATCGCGAATATAAGCAGCTTAACGAGATCTGGTCATCGGGACAGGCGCCATGGAAGAACCTAGTAGAGGAACCGGCTGCTCTCGCTTCCGATCTTTCGCGCTTGAATGCGGAGCTCAAACAGTCCGAGCGAGTGGAAGAACGCATCCTCAATTTGCGAACTTGAGTTACCACCATCTGGCAAGCGGAATCCAATTGCGGCTGAAGTAGTCGCTCAAGGTAAAGAGGAACAGAATCGCGGTCCAGAACAATCCGGCCACAACAAACAGCCTAGTCATCGAGCTGGATTGTTTCACATGCATAAAGAACCACACAACGAGCATCGCTTTTATAACAGCGATGGTCATCGCTACGACGAAGTTGAACTCTCCTAGCTCGATCTTAGAGACTGCCACGGTGGTGCCAGTCAGGGCGATTAACGCCAGGAAGACCGACACGTAAACCTTGATTGGAACAACCGGGTGACTCATTTCGTGTGACCTATCAAATATAGAAGCGGGAACAAAAAGATCCAGACGATGTCGACAAAATGCCAGTAAAGTCCGATCATATCGACAGGCGTGTACCAGGATGCGTTAAAACGATTTCGCGCCGCCATGACAATCAACGTCGTCAGGAGTCCGGCACCAACGATCATGTGCATGGCATGGAGACCGGTCATCGCGAAGTACAAATAAAAAAGGATTTGCGCCTGTTGAGCGTATCGAGCGTCGGCGTAGTGGAAGCTCGGACCAGGAATATGGTGATCGACCCACTTTTCGTGGTACTCCACTCCTTTTAACCCGAGGAATACACATCCCAATAACAACGTGCCTATTAACAACCAAATGAGCACCTTCTTCTGTCCAAGCTGCGCAGCTCGGACTGCCAGAGCCATTGTCAGACTGCTGCAGATTAGAACTGCAGTATTGATCGCGCCGATGGTGACGTTCATGAAGCGGCTGGTGGATTCAAATGCGTCGTGGAAAGCGCTGCGATAAATCGTGTAGGCGCAAAACATCCCGCCGAAAAACAGGATCTCCGTGGCCAGAAACGCCCACATTCCGAGGGTCGAGGCCTCCTTTTGTTGAGCGATATCGTCGAAGTGGTGCTTCAACTCAGGCGGATGGAGGACGATATCGCGGCTAGCCAAGTTCCACCTCTTCCTTTTCCCCGGAGTAATTGTACGCGGGCTCAGTCACAACCGGAGGAGTGACAAAGTTAAAGGTAGGAGGGGGCGTGGGAGACTGTTCCCACTCCAATCCCTTGGCGCCCCATGGATTTTGAGGCGATTTAGGGCCGTAACGCCAAGCCCATGCTAAATAGATCATGGGGATCAGATAGCCGATACCCAAAATCGACGCACCAGCGGTAGACATGACATTCAAGGTATGGAATTCGTCGGCGTATGTCGCGTATCGGCGCGGCATTCCCAGGTAGCCCAGGATAAACTGTGGAAAGAAAGTGAGGTTGAATCCGACGAAAATCACGAGCGCGGCAAATTTCGCCCAACCCTCCGGATACAGCCGGCCGGTAATCTTTGGAAACCAGAAATGGATGCCGCCCAGGTAAGCCATCACCATGCCGCCCACCATTACGTAGTGAAAATGTGCAATCACGAAGTAAGTATCGGTTACGTGAACATCGATTGCCATGGTGGCGAGGAACAGGCCGGTCAGGCCGCCGATCGTGAATAGCCCGATGAAGCCAAAAGCGTATAGCATCGGTGTGTCATAAGAGACAGAACCCTGGTACATGGTGGCTGTCCAGTTAAACACCTTGATAGCCGAAGGAACGGCGACAAGGAAACTGATAAAGGAAAATACCATGCTGGCGTACATGGATTGACCCGCTACAAACAGATGGTGACCCCAGACCAGGAAACTTAGTACGGCGATCGCTACGCTTGAGAACGCGACAAAGCCGTATCCGAAGACAGCCTTCCGCGAAAAACACGCCACCAGTTCGCTGATCACGGCCATACCCGGAAGGATCATGATGTAGACGGCTGGATGCGAGTAGAACCAAAACAAATGCTGGAACAGCACTGGATCTCCGCCCAGTCCGGGGTCGAAGATTCCTGCGCTCAAGAGTCGTTCCAGGCAAAGCAAGAAGAGGGTGATGGCGAGGACGGGCGTTGCTAACACTTGAATCAGTGCTGTGGCATAATGCCCCCAGACAAACAGCGGCAAGCGCGACCAGTACATTCCGGGGGCCCGCATTGTGTGAATCGTAATGATGAAGTTGAGGCCCGTCAGGATCGATGAAAAACCAGCGACAAACACGCCCATCGCCGCGAGAATGACGTGAGTATTTGAATAGGTTGAACTGAACGGAGCATAAAACGTCCATCCAGTATCGACGCCGCCCCGCACGATCGCAGTGAGCGCCATCACTCCGCCAACAATGTAGATATACCAGCTTAGAAGATTAATCCGGGGAAACGCCAAATCCCGTGCGCCGATCATCGGCGGGATTAAAAAGTTTCCGAGGGTTGCCGGGATCGAAGGAACCAGGAAGAAGAAAACCATGATGACGCCATGCATGGTGAACAACTTATTGTACGTATCATGTCCAAAGACTCCGGTCGGCGAAAGCAAGTTGATCCTCATGGCGACCGCAAAGGCGCCACCTACGAAAAAGAAAGCTGTGATGGAGAATAGATATAGGAGGGCGATACGTTTGTGGTCGGTTGTAAACAGCCAGGATTTCCAGCCATAGCCGGCATTAAGGTAGTTGGTCTGTACATCGAGGTCGGGGTGTGGCAGGGTTGTGCTCATTTGGAGGCCTCGTCACCAGGTTTTGCATCTGAAAGGCTCTTTAGGTAAACGATGAGCTGCATTAGCGACTGCTCACCGATTTGGCCCTGGAAAACGGGCATAATGTCGCGATGGTATCCCTTCACCGTTTTAGCATTGGGATTCAAGACGGATTCGCGGAGGTACGCCTCGTCCGCTACCACGGTCCGCCCATCGTCCAGTTGCACGGGTTTCCCAAACACGTTGCGCAAAGACGGAGAGCGGCCGTCCTGATCGAGCACGTGACAAGTGACACAACCATACTGTTCGAACACTTTCTCGCCTTGCGCAGCCATGGTTTCTCCGGTGCTTCCACCAGACAGCCACTCCTGGTAATGCGCGGGCTCCATGACGGTGACCCAGCCGATCATGCGAGAGTGGTTCGTGCCGCAGTATTCGGCGCAGAAAATGTGATAGCGCCCGGGTTTTGTTGGCTCAAACCAATACGTCTGATAACTTCCCGGTACAACGTCATGCTTTAAGCGAAAGGCTGGAATGTAGAAACTGTGAATAACGTCCTCACTTGCGAGAGTCAGCTTAACCGCTCGTCCGGTGGGCACATGTAGCTCATTAATCTCCCGTTGGCCGCCTGGATACTGTACCTTCCACATCCACTGTTTACCGATAACATAGATGTCCAGTGTGTCACGTGGCGGCGGGGTGTAGTTTTCAAAGTAGAGCTTTGTTCCCCAGCCGAACATGACCAGCATGATGAGGAACGGAATCACGCTCCAGGCGATTTCGAGTGGAATAGAGCCGTGGATTGCCTTGGGGCGATCCTCCGGACCTCTGCGGCGGTATCGGATGGCGAAGAAAAAGACGAAGAAGAATATGAGCACGGTCATCGCGATTCCTACCAGCAACAGGAATCCATAGAGTGCATCGACTTCTCCTGCTGTTGTGGAGGCGCGTGGCGGGAAAATTGAGAAGCTACCCATTCAGGTCACCTTGAAATCCCGGCGGAACATCACGATCATGAATCCAGCCAATAGCGCCACTGTCGCGAATCCCGCCACGCGAAGTGCGTTCATAATCACTATTCCGTACTTTCCGTTCGAAGGATCGTAGTGATAGCAATACAACATCACTGCGTCTACGGGCGATCCGATTCGCCGATCCGACGCTTCCACCAAACCTAGCCGGACGTCACGTGCCGGATAGTCGATGCCATAGAAGTATCGCGCCACGCGGCCTTCGGGCGTCAGGATCACAATGGCGCTGCCATGCGCATACTGATTGCTCAACGCGTCGAACGCATAGTGGAAGCCGACCGCGTCGGCCAGAAACTTGCTTGATGCTTCGGGGCCGGTCAGGAAGTGCCAGCCCCCTTCGGCATCCTTACGGTTATAGCCTTTGATATAGGATGCTTTCTTTGCGGCGGCCATTTCCCAGGTCTCGCGCGGATCGAAGCTGACTGCAACGATGTTGTACTGATCGCCCGCGTTCATGGGCAGGCTCTTCACACTCCGCAGCACTCCGTTGAGGACCATGTTGCATAGCGACGGACACTGATAGTAAACGAGTGCCAGGATTACGGGCTTGTTCAGATATTGGCGCAATGTTACCGGCCGCCCGGACTCATCGAGGAAAGGAGCCGCGGCCGGTACTTGCGCGCCCATTTTCTGATCGATTCCGACTCTTCCCAGCAGCGCGGGACGCCAACCCGTCTGCACCTGCGCGAATGCGGCAGAGTTAGCCAAGCAGAGACACCACGCTAGAAGACGTTTCATTTCTTCACCGCCTCCTTACGTACGGGAAAGCCTCGGCTCAGTTGCAAGCGCATCGCTTGATCTATCGGAATTCGGACGACACCGGCTTTTTTATCGATCCAGCCGTAGGTTGAGAGAATGTGTTCTTCCCTGGAACGGAGCTCCGTCAACTCATTTGCCGGGTGTTCCTGGAGTCGCGGAGCTGGAGGAAATTGTTCTTCACCAATCTCCGCGAGTGGATTCGCGGGCGAAATGACGATCCGATGGTATCGGAGGTACTGGAAGGATCCGTACACGAGAGCGAAAACAAGTGCCAGACCGATCGCGAGAGCAAGACCTGTAAGTCCAACCGCGCGAACATCGGTACCGTCCGCCTCATGACCGATTGAATTGTGAGAGGTATCCACCATGATTGCCTCAAAACGCGACGGTTTCCCGGGGTGCACCCTGAAGCCGCGGATCCTGCAACGGAACCAGCGGCCTGGAGCTCAGTTGCCAGAAGAATAGTGCCAGCCATAGCCCGCCGAGTGCGAGCGGCGCGACGAAATCCAACCAATAGATGCTGAGCTGCTGATCGTAGAACGCCGGTTTGACTACCCAGTACACATCCAAGACTCGGATCAAGATTATCAGGACACACACCTTGATTAGTCTTTGTGCGTGTCTCTTTGTCTTACGCATCAGCAATAGAACAAAGGGGGTGGCAAAATGAAAGACCACCAGGGTAAGGGCAACGGAGCCCCAACCTCCTCGCAAACGACGTAAATACCACGGTATTTCGTCTGGAAGATTGCCAGCCCAGATGATGAGGAATTGAGAAAAGGAGAGATAAGCCCACAGGACCATGAAGGCGAACATCATGTTGCCAAGGTCGTGGAGGTGCTGCGGCGTAACATAGTCTTTAAGCGGAGACCAGCGTGACAGGACGATAACCAAAGCGATGAAGAACGCAAATGATTCCAAGACTTGCCCTACCAGGAACATTACGCCGTAAATGGTGGAGAACCAGTTCGGCTCGAGTGACATGATCCAATCTATAAACGCGAACGTTGTTACGAAGGTGAATACCACTAAGCCGGGAGCGCTCACGGCGCGCATTTTGGAAACGAGTCTCTCGTCGCCGGTTTCGTCTTGCACAGCCGACCACTTGCTGAGTCGCCAACCGTAGAAGGTCCATACGAGGAAGTAAAAGACGGCGCGAATCAAGAAAAACGGTACGTTGAGGTAAGCGCTCTTCGCCTGTATATTCGCATCCCGGGCTGCTTCAGGCCTCGCCCATGGGTAAAGTGTGGGAATACTGAGCAACACCGGAATCAAAAGAATCGCCATGTACGGCAACGTGCGGCAACCGGCCTCGCACATCCGGCGGATCAGCATTCCCCATTTCCCGCCGACCGTGTGATGCAGCAGTAGAATTCCCATGGATCCCAAGGCCATTCCAATCCAATAGAGATAGGCAAAGAGGTAAGAGCGCAGAGCTTGTTCCCGGTTGAGGAACAGGCCAGCGACGACCACTAGCACACCGGCGATACCGATTAGCAGCGACGCACGCTGCCAAGTGCCGATCTGACCACTGGCGGAATCGCGTGTCATTGTGGAGCTGCTTCCATTTGCGCTCGTTTATCCGCAGGCACATCCTGAATCGTGGCGCTCTCGCTGACCTGAAGAACCCGGATGTAGGCGACGATTCTCCATCGGTCGTCCGGCTCTACTCTTGAGGCGTAACTGGGCATCGCGCCGAAGCCGTTCGTGATGACATCGAAGAAATGTCCAGCGGGTGCCTTGATCAGCCGATCGGTATGATAGGATGCCGCCTGTCGAAAACCTCGCAGGACTACTATGCCGTTCCCATCGCCGATACGGCTATGACAGGGAGAGCAGTAGATGTTGAATCGTTGTTGTCCGCGTTCAAGGTCGGATGCTGTGATCGGGAACGGAAACACATCAACGTCCTGGCCGTCTACTTTTCCGGCATAGCGTACTGAATCAGTGCGAAGGTGTCCTCGCGCAACCGTACCTTCTATCACGGGCCGGGCCGAGCGTCCGTCACCAAAAAAGGCGGTTCCTGCTAGAGGTTTGTAGCGTGGCTGATCATGCATGTCCTGGCGGCAACCCGCCAGACATAGGCTCGCGATAACGAAAGCAAGTTTACTGTTCAACTTCCACCACTCCCCGCGTGTTTAGCTGTTCCAGAAACTCTCGCGTCGCTTGCGCATCGAACTTGGGATCCGTTGCTTCTATACAAAGAAAGAACTTGTCACGGGAAGCATGCTCGAAGCGAGCAACGTTAAAGACGGGGTGGTACGGCTGGGGAAGTCCGTTCAGCGCGAGCATCCCCACTACGGCCGTAAGACAAGACACCAACACCATACCTTCAAAAGTTATGGGGATGTACGCGGGCCAACTATTCAGTGGCCTGCCAGCTACATTATGCGGATAAGCGATGACTGTCATCCACCAACACAACATAAACCCACCCGTAGCTCCGAGGAGTCCAGCGGCGAAAACCAGTCTCTGGACCGTGTTGGTTCGGAATCCGATCGCCTCGGCGAGTCCTTCGATAGGCATTGGCGAGTACGCATCCATATCCCGGTAACCTGCGTCGCGAGCGCGCCTCGCCGCATCGAGCAACGGCTCAGGCTGATCAAATTCGGCCATTATGCCGTACAGATTAGTCTCCGTGACCATGCTCTGGCTCCAGGTGATGCACTACTTCACGCATCTCAAAAATCGAAATTGCGGGAAGGCCGCGAACGAAAAGAAACATCAGGCTCAGGAACACGCCGATGGTTCCGGCATAGGTTGCCCAGTCCCAGATCGTCGGATAATACATACCCCAAGACGACGGAACATAATCCCGAGTCAGACTGGTAACCACAATAACAAACCGCTCAAGCCACATTCCTACATTCACCACCAGAGATATCGCGAAGACGGCGGGAATGTACATGCGCACTCGCTTCGACCAGAGCAGTTGCGGTATTAAAATGTTAAATAGTATAAGAAGCCAATAAGTCCACCAATAGCCTCCTACCCAGGCGCGGTTGATGAAAGTATAACGCTCCACTTGATTTCCGCTATACCAGGCCATGAAAGCTTCCATCGCATAACCGTAAGCGACGATCAATCCTGTGCCGAGCATGACTTTCGCCATACACTCGATGTGGCGCATGGTTATCAGGTCTTCCAAGTGATACCAACGTCGAACCGGGATCGCCAGCGTCAATACCATGGCGAAGCCTGAATAAATCGCCCCAGCGACAAAGTATGGCGGGAAAATGGTGGTGTGCCAGCCAGGAACGATACTAACCGAAAAGTCGAAGCTCACTACCGAATGGACGGACACCACCAGCGGTGTCGAAAGGCCCGCCAGCAATAGGTATGCTTTCTGATATCTCGCCCAGTGCTTCGCCGAACCTCGCCAGCCCATCGCCAACAGACCGAACGTTTTCTGCGCCCAGGTATTCGGAGCCTTGTCCCGCATGGTGGCGAAATCGGGTATAAGACCGGTAAACCAGAACAGGAGCGAGACTGTCGCGTAGGTGGAGACGGCGAAGACATCCCAAATCAGCGGACTTCGCGGCTGGGGCCACAGCCACATGGTATTCGGATAAGGTATTAGCCAGTATGCGAGCCAAGGGCGGCCAAGATGAAGGATCGGGAACATTCCCGCGCAGGCCACCGCGAAGAGTGTCATCGCCTCCGAAAAGCGGTTGATGGAGGTTCGCCAATCTTGCTTTAACAATAGCAATATGGCGGAAATCAAGGTACCGGCGTGTCCAATGCCAATCCACCATACGAAATTCACAATCGCAAATCCCCAGGCCACCGGAATCATGATTCCCCAGATACCAACGCCGCGAAAGAATAGCCACGTGACTGCCACTAGCAGCACGTTCACTAACAAGAAGGCGCAGGCGAAGCCCGTAAACATCTGGCGAGGGGTCCGCAGGAACGGCCGGTAAACCACGCCGGAGATCTTTTCGGTTACCGAATCATAATCGTGTCCGGGGCCCAGGACCTTTTCCGGTCCGGGATCTAGCGTCGCGATTGGCGGGTCTTCAGGCTTCACTCGTTCATCCCCTCTCCAACTCGGGATTTGGATTGCGCAAACGCGCCAGATAGGTGGTTCGCGGCCGGGTGTCCAGCTCTTCCAGCAGAGAATAGTCTCGCTGTTGACTCTTGAGCTTCGACACTCTGCTGACAGGATCGTTCAGGTCGCCGAAGACGATCGCCTGGGCAGGGCATGCCTGCTGACATGCCGTGACGATGTCTCCATCCGCTAATGGGCGGTCCTGTCTTTCCGCGTCGATCTTTGCGCGACTGATCCGCTGTACACAGTAACTGCACTTTTCCATGACTCCACGGCTACGAACAGTGACGTCAGGGTTACGTGAACCAAAAAGACTCTGCGTGTCCCAATCGGCATAGAGGAAGAAGTTAAAGCGGCGAACTTTGTAAGGACAGTTATTCGAGCAATAGCGAGTCCCCACGCAGCGGTTGTAGACCATCTCGTTCAAGCCTTCGGCGCTATGCACCGTAGCGGCGACGGGACAGACTAACTCGCAGAGGGCATTCTCGCAGTGCATACACGGTACCGGCTGGAAGTACATTTGAGGATCGTCGAGCGAACCGTGGTAATAACGATCCACGCGTATCCAATTCATGTGCCGCCCCTTGGCCACTTCGTGTTTTCCGACTACGGAAATGTTGTTTTCCGATTGGCAGGCGATCATACATGCCTGGCAGCCTACACAGGCCGTCAGGTCGATTGACATTCCCCACTTATGTTGTTTGTATTCCCAAAGAGGAAACATGGAATGGTCGTCTGGAACGCGATCCTCCTCCGGACGAGCGAATTGAGAATCCTCGTGATACTTAGCGAACGTAGCGACGCGGAATGGATCGCGTTCTTCCATAGTTTGCGTGTGCTGCGTGGTCGCGAAGACATAACCGCCGGACTTTCGGCGAATCGCACCTCCGGCACCCACCCACGGCGAACTGGAATTGCGAATCGCATACGCGTTGAACCCGACTCCATCGGCAATCCTACCGGCGCGCGTGCGTCCGTAACCAAAATGGACTGTAAGCGACTCATCCGCGTGGCCCGGCATGATCCAGACCGGGCCGTCGACTTTGCGGCCGTAAAGCTCGATCTCAACAATGTCTCCGGTAGTGACACCGTAGTGTTGAGCTGACTTAGGGGAGAGCCACACCGCGTTGTCCCAGGTCATCTTGTTCTGCGGCTTCGGCATCTCCTGAAGCCATGCGTTGTTGGACATTGCACCGTCGCCGACTGCAGGGTCGGGGCGATGGACGATTTCAAGACCGCCGGGAGCGCTTCCCGATGGCTCAGGAACCTTGGCCACAGGCGCGTTTACCTCTGGAAGTGCTGTACCCTCGACCACCCCGTCATGCAGTGACGCTTGCCAGAAGGCGTCGAAATCTTTACCTTTGTGCTGACCTAGCCAATAGTCGTGGACGGTATCGTGTGCCGAACGGTCGGCGTGATCATTCAGAGCGTTGAGTATCTCGTGTGGAGTTTTGCCACCGTAAATCGGCGAAATTAGGGGTTGCACCAAGCTAACGGTCCCGTCGTACGCGCGTGCGTCGCTCCAGGATTCAAGATAGTGAGTCTCGGGTACGTGCCAATGGCACCACGCTGCGGTCTCATTAACATAGAGTCCGAGGTGGGCGCGAAATGCTACTTTCTTCAGCGCATCGAGGAAGTCAAGGTCGGAAGGTGCGTCGTAGACTGGATTGCCTCCCAGAATCAGAAGTGCTGCGACCGCTCCACTTCGCATGTCGGCGACCAAGCTGGTCAGCGACGCCAACTCATCGACAGGATTTGCTTCGATAGGATCGGTATAGAGTACCGTTTTCCCAGCGTTTCCTAAAGCTTGATTGAGAGCGTGAGCGATGGCGTGAACACGAGGAGGCTGATGCTCGCCGGCTATGACGATACTTGATCCGCGATGTGAGTTCAGATCCTTGGAAACAGGGCTTTCAGGTTCATTCATCAACTTCAGTGCAAACGCTTCAACCTCCGAAGTGCGCATCCGAAAACGGTGTTCCGCCATTCCGCCAGTTATGGACGGCGTACCTTCGGCGACATAAAGGCGGGGTGGGATCATGCTCGCGTCTACAGCCGCGGCGCGACGGCGGGCGCTGTAGTCGCGCGCATACCGGATTCCGCCGGGCATGCCGGAGCATAGGAAATCCGCATCGAGCGAGACAACAACATCGGCGCGGTCGAACCGGTAAATCGTATTCACCGGCTTGCCGAAGGCCATCACTGCGCCGGATCGCACGGAGTGGCGGCCGCAGGGTTGGTATTGATGCCACTTGGCGGCCGGATAGCTAGTTAGAAACTCCTTAAGCTGGGCAGCGAGAGTCGGAGAAGTCACGGTGCCGGTGAGAACACGAAAGCCGGAGCCCTGTTTCGACCTAGTATTGTCGCGAGCGTTTATCAACGCCGCAAGGAACTGTCCCCAGTCGCTAATCGCGCCGTTCTGCATCACAGTCTCAGACCGATCCGGGTCATAGAGAGTCAGGATGCTGGCCTGCATGAAGGCGTCGGTCGCGCCGAGGCTCGCTGGATGCTGCGGATTACCCTCAATCTTGGTCGGCCTGCCCAAATGGCTCTCTACCAGCAGGCCCGTAGCTATTCCGGCAGTGCTCATCGCCGTCGCATAGAAGAGTGCGTTTCCCGGAACCACTTCCTCCGGCTGGCGAACATAAGGGACGATTACTTCTTTCGGCTGGACGGTGCATCCTGAGGCGCCCGCCAGAGCTACGGATGCGCCCATCAGAGTGAGGAAGCGCCGCCGGGAAGTCGGGTCGTTCCAATCCGGGGTGCGGTTCGGAAATTCATCCTCCACGAAGGCGCGGAACTCCGCCGTTGAGGCAAGCTCCTCTAAGCTCCGCCAGTATTTCGCGTCATTCATCGGTGGCAAGTCACGCAATCTGTCAAGCTTTGGATCTTATACAAGGCCACAAGTTTCGGCCCAATTTCATCTTGATTCGGCGCCGGCGTTTCGTAGGTTATGTTAAACACTTCTTCGCGCGGGCGAACCTGCCGTTCGGGATGCCGATGACAGTCTACGCACCACTGCATATAGAGCGTATTGACCTTGTACATCAGAGGCATCTGATCGACGCGTCCGTGGCATGTCGAGCAGCCGATTCCTTTATTAACATGAATGCTGTGATTGAAGTAGACAAAATCGGGAAGGTCGTGAACGCGCGTCCATTCGATTGATTTTCCTGTGCGATAGCTGGAACGCACCGGCTCCAGCATCTCCGCATTAGTCCAAAGCTGGGAGTGGCAGCTCATGCACGTCTCGGTGGGCGGCAATCCGGCGAAGGCCGATGTCTCGACCGAGGTGTGACAGTAGCGGCAATCGATCCCGTCGTCCGCGACATGATGCTTGTGGCTGAAGGGGATAGGCTGGTCAGGAGCGACTTTAACCGCGGTCGTGAACGAACCGGCATTCAGGCTGTAGGCTGCCCAGAGGAGCCCCGCCAAGGCGAACACGACAGCCACGATGCTAACCTTGGCTATACTATTCGAACTCGCGTGAAAGATCTGCGCCATTCAGCAAATCCAATCCGCTCGCGGCGGCCACTCGAATGTTTTAGTTCCGCTCTAGCTACCCGGATATACCGTTTCTAGAGCCTTTTCTAAAAACCGGTACACCCCAACCGATAGATTCCGCACAACGGCGATTAGAGTACTCGACCGATGCGATTGTTTCAGACCTTCAGTCGTCAACTCCCGAGGCGGGAGCGGGGGGTGAAAAAGGCAGAAGGATGTGGTAGCGGTTTTGTCTCAGTACATGTGTCTTCCAGATGCGGTGGAACGCTCGGCTGTTTCCTAAACGCCGCGAGCCTAATTGGTTGCCGTTTCTGCCTGGGTTGCTTCGATGTTGCCGCGAAGGTCGGCTTTGTCATCGACGGGGGGCTTGGCAGACGCCTCGCGGAGAGAACAGCTCCTTAACTAGCAAGCTTGTCCCAGCGATTTTGGTTAGGGCTCCTGATCCCAGGGTCACGCTAAGGATTGCAACCCCGCCACGTCCGTGCGGGGATCAGTCGGAGTTTGGTGTGCGCTCCGCCTCAACTAATTGACGGCGATGGTTGTGGTGTTGGGCGTCGTGATATTGCCGACTTGAATCTGAATCGGCACGTTGTTTCCGGCGGGGACGTTCGGAATCACGATGTTTAGCTGATTCACTCCAACAAATTGCGGGCTGAGGCCAGAGAACTGCACCTGGGCCGGCAGCCCGCCCACAAGGACTACAGGCTGCGTGAGGGTTTGACGCAGCGCATCGAGGGAAGCGGCTCCATCGGCGACGGTTGGGGTGACGGCGCCAAGCCCGGTCGCATAGACGATGATTGTGTCGCCGGGTTTCGCAGCGTGGGTCGTGACTCCGGCAACGGTACCGGCGGCCCAGGCGAGCGTGCCGTCAAGATTCACAGCAACGGCGAGGTTGCCGGAGGCGAAGATTCCAGGCGAGAACGGGCCGATCGTCACGGGCGTGGGAGCTGAAGAAACGCCATCGTGCGAGACCACCACGTTGACCGTCGCGGTGGCGCCGGGTGCCACCAGCTCCCACGGAACCTGAGCGTTAATCTGCGAGGTGCCTGCGGACGAACCGTCGGGCTGCACGTAGAGCATAGGCGCCTCGATGGTAGTGGATCCGTTAACGAACTGAACGGTTACGCCGCCGAGGGAACTCGAGAGTGGAATGGTCAGGGCTTGCGCCGTTTGAGAAGAGAGACGCGAGCCGAAGATCGAGAAAAGAGATCCGGGCGCAAGAGGGCTCTGAAAATCGGCGGCGTTGACGATGCCACCCGTCGGATTGATCACGGGGGTTTGCGCGGACGCAAGGCCTGCCATAATTATCAAGAAAGAAACCACGTGCGTTCGCATGGATAAAATCATCTCTGGCCCAACTATAGGTGACGGGGGGACCCCTGGACAATGCAGGAGTCGTAAAAGTATTGTGAAATTAGGGGCGGCTGAGGATCTGCTGAGAGGTCGCGGTCACTTCGGCATCGTGGCCGCCGTTTAGATTCAGGGCGATAGAGGCTTCGGCGCGCGCTTCCGCGTGGCGTCCGGTGAGTTCGAGAAATTGGGAGAGAGTCCAGTGCGGCTTGAACCAATGGGGAGCGAAATCGATGGCGCAGCGGAGGCCTTTCTCGACATCGCCGGGATTGTTTCGCAGAGCCGCGATGATGGCGTAGTTGTAGCAGGCATTTTGGCGGTCCTCGAAGGTTTCGGTCGCGTAAATCGCGGATTCGGAGGCCTGCTGGGCAGCGGCCAAGCTGGTGGCGAAAACCTTGGTGCTGGTGGCGAGGCGGGTCATGGCTTTGGAGTAGCGAAGATCGGCGTCGCCGGGAAGGGGTTGCCAATATCGGGCTGAGCGGTAGGCTGCGGCGGCTGCGGGGACGTTGCCAGAGTTGGCTTGGTATTCGGCTATGGCCAGGGCCCGGTCGGCCAGGAGGAGGCGGGTGGAAAAGAAGAGAAATATCATTGAAGTTGCTATGGGGATGATCGCCCAACGGAGAATACGAGTTGGGGGCAGGTCGGTGACCTGCCGTGCTTGAGCGGCAATGATCGCAATCAGAAGGTAGAAATAGAGGGCTGTTGGAATCGTCAGGACCATGAATTGCTGGCAGACGATGGCGGCGATCAGTGCTGCGGTGAGAGAGGCGTTTTTTCTGGCGGCCCATAGGGCGAAGATGCAGAGCGCCGATAGGGCTAGCGCGCCGATGATTCCTTGCGAGACCAGCGCGTCCAGGAACATGTTGTGCGGGGACTCGTGGTAGAAGTCGGGATAGGCGCGGGACAGCTCGACCGACTCGAAGCGAGGGAATTGGGCGGTGAAGGTTTCCGGTCCATAGCCGAGCAAGGGATGACGCATCGCCATGCGAAGCGAATCCTTCCACAGGAGCAGACGCGCGCCGCCCCGAACGTCGTCGATGGACCAGTGGACGCGGGCACGCAGTTTGGCTCCGGCAGGAGAAATGTAGAAGAGCGCCAGGCAGGCTGCACCGGCGGCTAGGGCTAGCACCAATTTTCGATTGATGCGGGGACGCGCGACGAAGAGATACGCAAGCAGGCCGGCCAAAAGGCCGAGAAGCGCGGATCTGGTGCCGCTCAAGACAATGGCGATGACGGTGAGGGCCATCGTTGTGCGCGCGACGATTTTCCATTCGTCATCCCAGCAGGCTAGCGCGAAGAACGCGACGATTACCAGCCAGTTTGCGAAGTAGTCGGCGTGTCCGAAGGTCGCTGGGGGACGGACGATGGTGAAGATGTCTTCGCCTGCCTGATAGGCTTTCGAGGGTAAAAGAGGGTCCCACCCGAAATATTGCGCTATGCCATAGAGCGACGCCGCGGCGCCGGTAACAACGGCGCCGCGAAGCAGCACCCGGATGCGGCGGGGATCCTGCGCTGACCATGCGGCGACGATGAGCGCGAAGAGCAGGATGGAGGATTCGGCGATCAGGCCATCGCGGCGCCAACTGCTTCCTACGACGGACAATCTGGGGTTTCGAGACCACAGTGTGGATAAGAGTATCGACAGGAATTGGAGCGCGAGGAGGCCTATAAATAAGCGTCCGGAAGCTGCTTTATAGAAGCTTCGGACGCTGTTCACAAGTTGTTTACAAAATAGCAACAGGACGGATTCGCAAAATAGGAGAATCGCGATTTTCGGCGTAATATCGAAAGCGGATACAAGCCCCGGCGCGATTGCGAGAGGGACTAGCGCAATTATCAGGAGCACGCAGATTTGCATACAGAGTATAAATACGAACGCGGGCGCGGTTCCGAGTACGGCGACTCCGGGAGGAACGCCTTTGAGTATATCGGGTACCTTCGGCTGCACTGGCGATTGATCGGAGCTGCGGCGGTGAGCGCCGTGGCACTGGCTTTGTGCATCAGCCTGCTGCTTCCGAAGAAGTACACAGCGACGGCAAGCATCGTGATCGAACCGCCGGCGGGAAACGATGTGCGGACGGCGACGTCAGTGAGTCCGGTATATCTGGAATCGTTGCGAACGTATGAACGATTCGCGGAGAGCGACACCCTGTTTGCGGGCGCGGTGGAGCGTTTTCATTTGGCTGTGAACGGGCGAAGCATCGAATCTTTGAAGCAGCAGGTGCTGAAAGTGAACAAGGTTCGGGATACGAAAATCCTGGAGATCAGCGCGACGCTGCCGACGCCGGAAATAGCTCAACAATTCGTCAATTACGTGGCTGACGAGACGGTGAAGCTGAGCCGCGGCGAGAGCGCGGCAACGGATCGGGAGGTGATCACCGAGGCGGACCGGCAGGCTTCCGAAACGCAACAGAGGCTCGAACAGGCGCAGCAGGCGTGGAGTGCGATTGCAGCGCGGGAACCGAGCGGAGCGCTGCAACCGCAGATCGAAGCGGACGTGGATCTGCTCGAGAAAGTACGGCAGTCTTTGATCGAGGCGCGGAGCGATATCGCCGAGTACCAGGAAAAGGCGGATTTCGCCCGCGAGCTTCCGGGGTTGCGTGCGAAGGCGGCTGAACTGGAAACGAGAGTGGCGGAATTGGAAAAACGGATCGAGCAAAAGAGCACGCTGGCTTCACAAAGAGCGGCGGATCGGCAGAAGATTGAAGTGGAATTGAAGATGGCACAGACGGCGAGCGAGAGCTCCGCCGCAAGGCTTCGCGAATTGCGGGCGACAGCGGGGACGCGAGGAGAAAGGCTGAGAATAATCGATCCTGGCGTGGTGCCGCAGCGTCCAAGTTCGCCGAATATCGCGTTGAATGTGGCGGCGGCGTTATTGTTTGCGCTCATAGCGCTGATCGCTTGCCTGACCGTTTCCTTCGCTTATCGCGGATATCCGGAATGAGTTTCGCGGCGGAGCGGAGGTGGGGGCAGATTTCCGCGGGCGCTTTGCTGGGATCGTGCGCGGCGGCGGTCGCGGTTACGCCGGGGGTCGCGGTTAAAGCATCTTTGTCCGCGGCGATGCTTGCGATTCCGGCGTTGTGGTGGATACTCCGCGAGCCGTCGCGATGGCTGGTGCTGTTCTTTATCTCCGCGCTGCTATTGCCTCCGCTGCCGATAGATATCGGCGATGCGGGACCTCACATTGCATTGTTGTTCGCGGGATGCGGACTATTCATCGGATTGATTTACCGGATCCCGATCCATGTGGATCGATTGAGCGTGTCGCTAATGGCGCTGCTGGCAGCGATTGCCGCGAGTGTCGCGATGGCGGCGATTTATTCGGGATTTGCGATCGCGGCTGCCAGCTTGGCTCGGGTGATGCTGTTCGGGATTTCGGTGTACGTGTTTTTGTTTGCGAGAGGGGCGGCAGTATCGCGGAGCATAGTGCGGGTGTTGTTTTGGGCGGCGGCGGGATCGGCGGCATTCGCCTGTCTCGACTTTTATTTTCAATTTCCAGCGCCGGGGGGATATGGGCCACAGTTCATCTGGCTGGATTCGGGGGTGTTCCGGCGCGCGCAGGGGGTGTTTTACGAGGCAAGCACGCTGGGGAATTTGTGCGCATTCTTTCTCGAGATGATTGCGGTGGCGTTATTCCGTCCGCGAGCCGAGAGGCCTGTGTCGATGGTGGCGATGCTGGTGGGCGGAGTCGCACTGATGTCGGCGCTGGTGCTTTCCTATTCGAGGGCGTCGCTGGTGAACCTGGCGGTGGGATTGGCAGTGCTGTTGTGGCTGCAACGGAGGCGGGCACGGCTGGGAAGGCTGCTGGCGGTCGCGGGGGTAGCGGGAGGGGCGGCGTTTGCTCTGTTGTTCGGGTTGTTTCCGCTATTTGCGTGGGCTTATTGGCAGAGGATTTCGCAATCGTTCTCGTTTTTTTTCGAATCTCCTAACGCGATCCTTTCGGGGCGGATCAGTAGTTGGACCGTTCTTACACAGTTTCTGATGGAGCATCCGTGGCACGCCATTTTTGGGATTGGCTACAAGACGCTTCCTTACTCGGATTTTATCGGGCAGACGGCGATTGCGGACAACACCTATCTCAGCATGTTGATCGAGACGGGGATCGCGGGATTGGTCGCGCTTCTCGTGTGGAACGCGGCGGTGATTCGCTGGTCGTATCGGGCGGCGGGATCGGATGACCCGCAGCGGTCGTTTTGCGGAACCTGGATGTTGTGCTTCTGGTCGGGTCAGATGGTGCAGATGATGTCGTCCGATCTGCTTACGTATTGGCGCGTTTTGCCAGTTTACCTCTGCGTGCTCGCGCTGGCGGTGCGCCGCCGGTGAACATTCTTTTTCTGGATCAGATTAGCTTGCTGGGCGGCGCGCAGCGGTGTTTACTGGATCTTCTTCCCGCGGTCGAAGAGCGAGGTTGGACGGCGCGTGCCGCGATTCCGCCGGGAGGGCCTCTGGTAGAGATTCTTCGCGAGCGCGGGATGCGGGTGGATGAGATTCGGTGCGGTACGTATCGGAGCAGCCGAAAATACGCGCGGGACGTACTGCAATTCGCCGCGGATCTGCCCCGGCAGGCGGCGGCGATCCCGGAGTTGATGGAGGGCGCGGATCTAGTTTATGTGAACGGACCGCGATTGCTGGTTGGGGCGGCGCTGGCGGTAAAACGACGCGTTCCGCTGCTGTTCCACGCGCATCATCGCGTGAGCCAGGGGAGTGCGCGGTATTTGGAGAGATGGGCGCTACGCCGGTCCGGCGGGATTGTGGCCGCGTGCTGCGAGGCGGTGGGGCAAACGCTGCGAGGCTCGGTCCCAGCGGAATGCATACACGTTGTTCCCAATGGAACGGAGGATCTTGGATTTGTCGAGCGAAGTTTCGAAAAAGGGCGCGAACGGCGAGTTGGGATTATCGGGCGGATCGCACCCGAAAAAGGGCAACTGGAACTTCTTCGCGCGGCAGCACACGTTTCGGGGGCGCGGTTTGTAGTGTGCGGCGGGCCGCTGTTCGGGGATCGCAGATATTACGATGACGTCCGGCGGCTTGCATCGGGACTGCCGGTGGAGTTTCTGGACTGGCAGAGCGACGTCGCGAGTGTGATGCGCAACCTGGATGTTTTAGCGATGCCTTCGAAGGTGGAAGGAATGCCGCGGGTGTTGCTCGAGGCGTTCTCGTCAGGGCTTCCGGTGGTCGCCTTTCCGGTAGACGGAATTCCGGAAGTGATCGAGGATCGGGTGACGGGCTTCCTGGCGGTGGATCTGGCGAAGACGCTGCGAGAGGTAGTGGAAGCCGATCCGGAGACCTTGCGGGCGGTGGCACGGAATGCGCGGCGCAAATGGGAGGCTCGCTACACGCTGCCTTTGTATCGCGAGCGAATCACAGATGTGATGGCGCAATGCGTTCCGCGCGCAGCCCTCGAAAGAGCAGTGCCGCGGCAATGGGCGGGTAGTCGGAGGGTGTGATCAGCGCGGAGCGTCCGCTTGGCTCAGGGTTGATGTTTTGATCCCGCGAACCATTCCAATGCGCCCATCGCGACGCTTGGCAAGGTTGCCGCGTGATGCACTACTCGCGATGCGGCGTAGCGCGCGTAGCGCCACCGGCGGCGAATGTCGATGCGCCAGGTTATTTCGCTATCGGGAATATGAACCGCGTCGACTGGCCCTTGGGGCATGGCTGGAAGCAGACGGCGGCGCAGCATCGACCATCTGGCGCGGCGCGACTCGATCAGGCTCCAGTGGAGCCATAGCTCGTCTTTATTCGGCCGGACCAGATGCATCAGAGGTGAGAATGCGCACAGCTCCAGCCATCGCGTCACTTCCGGCGGGAGGAATCCGATTTGTTCCGACGCTGCCAGGTGCAGACGGCAATCGAACCACCGGTGCGCGAGGCTAAAGCAGATAGCTTCGATTTGACGCAGGAACGGATCGTGCCACTCCTGCCAATTGGACCAAAACGCATCGACGCCTGACGTTTGGTGGAGAAAGGAAGCCAACTCATAAACGTGAAACGCCCTCAGGTCTCCACGCAGCAGGTGGCGCAACAGGTGTAGGGACGCGTACGCCAACGCGTCCACGGGATGGAGCGCGGTGAACGAAAGACCCTCCAACTGGCGGCGCTCGCGGCGCTCCCAAAACTGCTCCAGGCCGGCGGGCTCGAAGTGCTCTGTCTGCTGATCCCACAGGCGAAAGTGCAGTTCCAGGGCAAGGGGAATTTCGGGATCGAAGAGATCGCCGCGCCATTGCCAGCCGGTCTTGCGAATCATGGCCGGCAGATGATCTTCGCGGCCGTCCTCTGCGCGCAGAGGCTCATAACCAAGCCCTTTCACGACATCGCGGGCGCGAAGGAGTTGCTCCTGGGGCAACAGCAGATCGATGTCGTATTGGGGGCGCCAGCGCGGATTGTGGACGAAACAGGGGCAGTGCGAGAAGCCTTTCAGGACCACTGCTTCCATTCCCGCTCGTTCAAAGGGAGCGGCCACCTGGCGAAACGCCACCTGAACGCGCTCCCAGCGTTCCGCATTCCCGGCGAGGTTACGATCCGTGCGGGCCCGAACGTCCTGGGGCAGACAATCGCGCTGCTGCAAGGCCAAAGGCAGCGTGAGTTGAGCTCGATCGGAAAAGCGCAGAACTCGCGGCCAATCGCTTTCGGTGAGCTGCGCCAGCAGTCGGCAATCGGGAGACGAGAATTGCAAAGCCACGAGGGGCGCTCTTATAAACGAAGGAAGATCAGTCAGCGAAGAGGTCAGAAGTCGTATCTCAGTGCGAGCTGCATGCGTCGCGGATTGCCTGCCGAAAATGGTTTGCCGGGAGCTTCGATGTTCGGCGAAATAGTCGCGATGAAAGGCAAGATCGGCGATTTCATTCCCGATCCACTCCTAGCCCGCGTAGGTATGGCCGCAACATCGCCCATCCGACTCCCGGAAGCAAGGAGGGCTCTCATCGAGCGGCTCCGAGTTGCTCCAACAATTGGACAGCGTCCGAGAGATCGGAATAGCGCATCTCCCAAACGCCCGCGTCGAGTAGCCTGCCGTATGCCCGCCGCTGCGATTCCCGCACTTCGGATGGTCCGTACAGAGTAGCTTTTTCCAGCCATTGCAGCGCTTCACTGGGGTCGAATCGATTGATTCGTGCCGGACCGGAAGGTGAGCGGCGCAGGAAAACGAGATGGTCGATCGAGCAGCCGTGGGCCGTCGTCACCGGAAGATCGGAGATTCGCGCTTCGATCCCCAGCGCGCCGTTGTGGCGCCGCGCGACCAGGAGATTCGCAAGCTCCGGGAAGAGGAGCTTCGCATCCTGCCGAAAGCGGATGCTGTAGGGATTTCCCACCGCATAGCGATCCGCGCGATCGCGAAGCAGGAACGTGCCGTCGTCGGATACAAAAGACCAGCCGCGACGCGCGCACGCATAGGCAAGCGTACTTTTTCCGGCGGACGATTCGCCGCAGAGCGCGACTCCGACACCCTGACGCGTGACTAAGGCGCAGTGCATCGGCGCGAGATGCGCGGCGACCAGCAAAGTCGATACTGAAGACTCCAGAAAATGAAACCGCAGGAACTCCGCGGATTCGGCAACGCGCGTCGTGATCCAGCCCGCGGCGCAGCCTTGGGTGAAATCGCAGATCACTTGATTCTGCGCGTCGGAAACGATCGACATCAGGTGAAGCTGAGATCGGAATGTTGGATGTGGCGGAATTGGCGCGTCTTCATGCTCCGTTACCGCCAGACTCAGTGTGACCGGAGCTTCCCGGTAGACAGCTGGGAACGAGCTCCAGCTTTGCCTTGCCGCACGGATCACCGCGTCGGAGTTCGTGGCAAGGTCGAGTGGAAATCCGAGCGGGAAGAACGTCGCGCGGAGGGGAAGAGAAGCTTCAGGCAGAAACACGTCATCAAGAGCCGATAACGTTTCGAGTTCTACTGGCATTCAACGCCAGAATAAGCGATCGAAGCCGCTGAATCCAGGTTTCCGCGGGGATTTTACAGCAAAAATACAACGTCTGCACAAGGCCGCCGGTGGTGCGCGAGATCATGCTTTTATGAGGACGGCGATTATCCACTACTGGCTCCTCAACATGCGCGGCGGGGAGAAAGTCCTGGAGGCCCTTTGTCGCTTGTGTCCCCAGGCCGATATTTTCACGCTGTTCTACGAACCTGACCGCGTCTCGCCGGCGATCCGCGCTCGTCGGATTACGACGTCCTTTCTCCAGCCGCTGCGGCGGCACTACCGGTCGCTGCTTCCGTTGATGCCGATGGCGCTTGAGAATTTCGATTTGCGGGGCTATGATTTGATCCTCAGCAGCGAGTCCGGTCCGGCGAAAGGAGTGATCGTTCCTTCCGGCGCGCGGCACGTTTGCTACTGTCATACGCCGATGCGCTATCTCTGGGACCTCTATCCGGCATATCGAAACGATTGGACGCAGTCCCGCGCCAAACGGGCGCTGATGACTCCGCTCACGAACTATCTTCGACTGTGGGATTATGCTTCGTCCGCTCGCGTTGACGAATTTATCGCGAACAGCGAAAACGTGCGGCGGCGGATCGCGAAGACGTACCGGCGCGAGGCGAGCGTGGTTTTCCCGCCGGTCGCGGTGGAGACGTTCTATTCGAAGCCCAGCGAGGACTATTATTTAATCGTGTCGGAGCTGGTCGCTTACAAACGCGTCGATGCCGCCGTGCGGGTGTTTTCGCAGTCCGGGCGAAGGTTGAAAATCGCCGGGGATGGACCTGAGTTCGCCGTTCTAAAACGCCTCGCTGCGCCGAATATCGAATTCTGCGGGCGAGTTACGGATGGCGAACTTCGGGAATTGTTCGCGCGGTGCCGGGCGTTCCTTATGCCGGGCGAGGAAGATTTCGGCATCACCGCTGTGGAGGCATTGGCCAGTGGTAAACCCGTGATCGCGCTAGGGATCGGCGGAGCCCTGGAAACTGTTCCAGGTTTCGGCGGGATTCTTTATCGCAGCGCAAGCGACGAAGGGCTTCGGGACGCGATCGCTCAATCGGATGCTCTCGAAGCGGACCTCGATCCGAGGACCCTGCAAACCTGGGCGGCGCAGTTCTCCGAGGCGGAGTTTGCCGCAAAGATGGCTGCGATCTTAGCGCTCGAACAGCCTCTGAAAGCGGCCCCTGCTCCACTCACCGAGTGGAATCTCTAACGGCGAGCGACTTGAGGTACGCGAGCACCGCCTCTGCATCCGCGCGCGTCATCCGGAAAGGCGGCATCGGTGGATCCGGAGGGCGGCCGGTCCGCGCGATTCCCGTCGTCAACAGCTTGATGAAATCGGAGTCGGTGCCGGGAGGGCCACCGCCGATGCGAGGTGCCGTCTGCGCCCAGTTCGGCGCCGGATAGGACGGCCTTAGCTGGACCGGTCCACCCATGAGCCAGCGTCCTCGATCGGGATTCCCCTTGTCGTCGCGCGGCGTGTGACACAGCTCGCACATCGCCACATTTTCAACAATGTATCTGCCGTGCTCGGTAAGGGAGTCGGAACCTCCTTTGCCGTCTTGTTTTCCCTGTGCGTTCGCGGCGGGCGATGCGACGATCAACGCCGCAAAAAGAGCTATCGAAGGGCGAGTCAGGTTCATCTTTATAGGAGACATCGCCCTTCAAGATGTTTCAATCCCGCTACCGAAGTCCCGGGCGATGGTTTCGGCCGACCGCAGCATCAGTGCGACGAATGTCAGCGTAGGCATGCGAACGACAAACAGATTCTCGCGATCCTGCATGCGCCCGAACCTGTCGCCCACGCTTCTTTCCGGATTGCTCCCCATGCGGCAGCCTCCGGCCGGGTGATCGAGATAATTCCCTTCGTTCGTGCGAAGAATTTCGCCGTTATCGTTCCGCGCCATCCGCTCGAAAATATTGCCAATATGCTGCTTTGTCGCCGCGTACCGAGCTTCGCAAGCAGCGTCGCGTCGATGCGTGAGCTTCGGCATTGGATCGCGCCATTTGTGCTTCATCTGCGAATCCAGCGCCAGTTTGTTTTCCGAAGGATGACATCGTAGTAAGCGCGTACGCGAACTGCGCCCCTCTTGTTACGCCCCCCGTCCCTCGCGATGTCGCCCCCAAAAGGATGCGGCCGTTCCCGTCCTTCAGCCGCAGTGCTTCCCTGCCCGCTTCCCAGGTCCGAAGATCGTGGCGCACATAAGGCTCGCTCGGTGAATAACGGAAATTCTGGCGCGAAATGAGCCCGTATTGCGCATTCAAGTTGAGATAAATCGTCGCCCAATTCGATAAACGCTGAATAGAAGCATGGCCGTTCATGTACTTTCCCACTTGCCGAGCCCGGTTCGTGGTTCCGTTCGGGAACCGAGCACGGGGAATTCAGCAGCAGATGTTGGTTCCATGTATATCCGGAAGTCAGCAGAAATAACTTAGCTCGATACTCCACCGTTTCCTGCGGACGATCGCTGTGCAAGCCGGGCGCGCTCACGATCGTAACCTCCCAACCGGCAAGAGCTTCCGGAGCATCGTCCATCTTCTTTTCTGGCAGCAGCCCCTTAAACGTGAAGTCCGGTGAACAGCGAGCCCCTGTTGGGCAGGTACCGCAGCGAATGCACGCCGACTTGCGCCCGGACGGTTTAGCCAGTCGCTATGGCCGACCCCGCTGATCAACGAAGGCTCCTTGCGATTGCTCGACCCGTCGCAACCCATCGAAAGGGAGAATCGCGCGCACTTTTTCGGAACCGCAGGCCACCCGATGCCATGGTCCTGTAGCTGATACCGGGACCCATCGCGCCGAAGTCTTATCGAACCTCACTCTGAGTTACCGAACCGTCGCTCATCTTATTTTTTGGTTCGGATGTCCCTTTCATGCGATTGTTTACGCTTACTCATTTAAAATCGGCTAGGAAATTTTCCGAGATAAGAGATAGGGAAAAGATCAATTTCCGTGAAACGATTATCAGCTTAGTTACACTAACGCACAAGAAAAGAAAGGCATCCGTGGCGCGGCCCTGCCGTAATCGCATCGCTTAAGCGGGAAACTGTCTGCCAAGGAAGATAGAATGTAAACCCTGGCGCCGGCCGCGTATTCGGGCCTGTTCCAAGGGAAATAATGCAACTCGCTGGACCAAAGGAGAGTGTCCGGTTATGCTTGTGGGACTCGAAAATCCAAAATGTAACTTCCGGATAATTAGCGAGCTTCCGGCGGAGGTATTATGCTGAGCCGATTTGCGACTTTGCGCGGCCTGGTAACACCATTGTTCACCCTCGCGGTTTTAGGAGCCGTTTTCGGCGTGTACTATCTTCACGTGCGCTCGCAGGCGGCGAAATTCGACAATCGCAACTTGCGGCGCTTGGCCACCTTGAGCCGCCAGGTGGAATCGACCGTAAGAGGTTACGCGGACGTCGTTCGCAGCCTTTATAAGAACGATCCGGCAGAGGTCCAGCTCGATCTAAAGCAGTTCCTGGAGGAGCAGACGGACCTGACGTTAGACGATCCCCCGCCAACTCACGTAGGGCATTCCCCCGGCCTGACTTTGGACGTTCGTGACGGGCAGGTAATCCTGGACTACGACCCGCCCGCCGGTGGCATGCCCCCCTTCTATCAGCCCAAAGTGCGTCTGCATCACCCTACTTCAGCGCAAAATTTTTCGCGAACCCAGCCCATTCGCGTCCGCACCCGAATGAACGACCTCATGGCGGACTTTCTGCCGCAAGATCCGGTGGCGCCTCCTTTCGACCTGATCGCCGTGGCGAATGAGCAGGGCGACGTGCTCTATCAATCGGCTTTCTCCGAAGTGCGGGTGGACGAACTCTCCGGGCTCTTTCACAACCATCCCGCTCATGCGGATGAAACCGCGAAACGGACCGGCGCGAAGAACCCCGCCGCAACTTCGGCCAAGCCGGAGAATGGAACCGACGCCGCTAAGGTTCCCGAGGAGAGCTATGCCGACGCCCTGGCTATGTCCGGCTTTCGGGAAATGGAAATCGTGGGCAGCCGATACAAGGTCTACACGCAGCCCATCACGCTGAGCGTCGATCCCGCGGGTAAGCCGGTGCATTGGGTGCTTTGTGGTCTGGTGCGGCCGGACCGGTTTACTAGTCAGACTTGGTCGCTCTCCTACTTTTGGATCATCAGCCTCTCGTTTCTGACTACCATCGCAGTACTATGTCTGCCGGTCATCCGGCTCGCGGGCCGGCAAGCCGGCATGCTACGCAGCGACGCTCCCATGATCGCGGGCGCCGCCTTTCTGCTTCCGGCCTTCGCGACGATCTTCGCCGCCTACCTCTATCACAGCCTCACATACCAGAGTGTTACCGACAGAGAGCTGAAACACCTCGCGGAAAAGGTGGATCAGCATTTCACCGAGGAAACACGCAATATCATCGGTCAGTTGTATCGCCTGACGGAGCGCTTGCGAGACCAGACCGACCGTTACGCAGACGAGACCGCCGTTCTGAAAAGTGAGCGGCTCTTCCCGCTCAAAGACGGCTCCTACAAAAACTTCGACTTGGTCTTTTGGACGGACGATTCTGGCGGGCAACAAGTGAAATGGGCACGCGGCAGCGACATCACGCCATTCCTTTCGCTAGAGCACGATATCTCCTTCCGGCATCTGCGTTACGATCGCAAGGCTCTTCTCGATGGCGAGGACAAAGATCTTAAGGCTGCTCAAGACTCTGCCAAGGAGTTTACATTTGAGCCGATCACCTCGCAAACCACAGGCGAAAGCATCGCCGTTTTCGGCATCCGGCTCCCAAAACCCGTCGATGCCGGCGCGGATGCAAAACTAACGGCCGCCTTCATGGTCTGCACGCCCGAATCGTTGTTTCACGCCGTGCTGCCGCCGGGTTTCGGCTTCGCTATCGTCGACGATTCAGGTAACGTGCTTTTCAGCCACAACGCCCACCTGAACCAGGAGGAGAATCTGTTTCAAGAGACGGACAACGATAAAACCATGCAAGCCGCCCTGAACTCAGTGGGGGAGCCTTTCGATGTGTCTTATAAAGGCCGCGAGCATCGCATTTACGTGACCCCACTCCAGAAAATTCACCGATTTCCCCGTCTCGCGCTGGTCGTGTACAAGGATGGGATTTACGACGAGACCCTGGCGGCGGAAATAGCCGGTATGGCTGCCACTCTGTACGGCTATTATGTGCTGTCGATCCTGCTTATCGCAGGCTTGGTCCGGATGTTCTTCTGGTCCCGCCTGCGCGCCCAATTTGCCGATAGAATATGGCCAGCCGAGGAACACAGGCCCGAGTATGCCGCTGTCTTCGTCTCGCTGGCTCCGCTGGCGGCAGTTTTTTTCCTATCTTTGTTTCTGGTCCCGTTCAGGCTTCAGATCGTCCTGCTTCCCCTGGAAGCCCTGCTCCTGCCGGCTTTGGCGGTGATCAATTCCGCCCGCATTCTATCCGGGCGCCCCAGCACAAACCGCTTTGCATCGATCGCGAGAATGCGCGAGAGCCTCGCCCAGCGCCCGCTGGTGCAGGTCGCGACACTCGCCTGCGCGGCGCTGATCCTGAATGTTTCGGTCCTGCCCGCGGCGGCATTCTTCCGTGTCGCCCACCTGCATGAGACGCTGAATTTCCTGCTCGTCGGTCAGAGAAAACTGGCCGATGAGCTGGAAAAGCGGTACGACGAGCCGCGCACGCAGAAACAGCTTCGCACGGTGGATGAGGACGTCCGAAACCGGCAGCTCCGCCCCTGGGACGAGAGTGCCAATGACGATCGCGCTTTCCTCTACCACAACGTTTTTCTAAAGTCCGCAGTCGAGGTGCGACCAAACGAGCCGGAAGAGACCCCTTCAAACAGCGTCCTAAGGTTCCTTTACTTAAGTACCGCTGGAATCGTGGACAGTGCGCATGCGAAGTTCAACCGCATCGCCATGGAGGAGCCCACAGACTGGATTGGCCTAAGGGCTGATCCGTACCTCCGTTGGAAGGAATCGAGGCCGCCGCACGCCGGAGAGATCGAGATCCACAAGCATGGGTTCGGGGAGAATTCAAAAGTGACGCCGAGAGGGATGCTGGTAATCCGATCCCAACTCCCGCCGCTGGTGGACTGGCACTCATGGATCGGCACACCGCTTCTGCTCTGTTCCATTTTTGCGATCGCTGGAGCATTCTTGCTGTACATCAGCCTGCGCTGGCTGCTGACGCGCGTTTTTCAAATCGGCCTCCGGCTGCCGGAAGTAAACATGATCGACGCCATCCCGGCCGCCGTCCCGCGGCACACCCTATTCCTGCATAGCGCATGGCAGACGAGCGGCGGTCTCGAAGCCATCGCCGGCGCCGAGACCCTCGACGTCGCGGCGCTGGCCGCAGGCACCGTGACGCTCGAGCTAGGCTTGGCCGTGCGTTCTGCCCGCGTCGTCACCATCCGCAATTTCGACTTTCGCCTCGGCGATCCCGCTACCGATCTGGTTCGGCTGAGATTATTAGAGTCGCTGGTCTACTCCGGCTCATCGATCGTCGCCGTCGCGACCTCCATTGACCCATTGGTGTACTTTTCGCCCGCGACGTCACCCGAAGGCGCCCGGTGGCAGGCCGTTCTAGCCTTCTTCGACCGCCAATTCATCCGGCCATCTGCCGCCGCCGCAACACCGGAGCCAGCCATCGACAGCACCCTGCGCCCCGCCGAGCAGGACCGGCTGCGGCGCATCTTCGCGCGCGAATGCGCGGCTGGTCCCGAGTTCCAAGCCATCGGCAAATCCATGGCGAGCTCCGGCGCAGACTACTCCACGGACGATCAAATCGTCACGGAAATCGGCGACCGTGCCCGTCCGATCTACGCCCGCCTCTGGGCCGCCTGTTCCACCGGCGAACGGCTGGCACTCTATCGCCTCGCTTATCATGGCTTCTTGAACTTGTCCGACCGCGAAGCCATCCTGGAACTGCGGCGCAAAGGCCTCATCGTTTTCGATCCCGGCGGCCGCTGCTTTAACGAGAGCTTCCGGCGATATGTGCTGGCAGACGCGGACCTTGGGCCGTCGAAGATCGAGGATCGGCAAAGCTCGCGAAACTGGAGCAAGCTCTCCACGGTACTCGTTGCCGGGCTGGCCGGCATTGCCCTGATCGTGCTGGTCGCGGTTTTCTTGGGGCAGAGAGACACCGTAGAGTCCGGCCTAGGGTACGTCACGGCAGCGGCAACCGCGGTCACCACGGTAACCCGCATCCTGAGCGCGCGCGCCGGAGGGGCTATCACGGGACCGCAAAACGTCTGATCGTGAGCTTTACGCCGCGCACCGGCCCGTAGACGTGCAGCGGGGATCGACATGTCATCGCTCACTAGGGAAGGGTTGTATCCGAATCCTCGCACTGACGTGACGGGGTTATAACCTCTGGCGTCAACCTCGGGATCTGAGCGCTAACAAAATCGCTAGAACAGCTCAAGAGGGATCCCACGTAACCAATTGTTCATTTGCGTTGCGTGGGTACGGGTGCCTTAAATAGATCAATGGCGATCGGTCGTTATTTCTTATTGGTTTCTTTCTTCCTCCTATTTCAACCGCTGAGTTCGATCGTCTTGCTAGCCCAAGTGGATCGTACGGCCATCACCGGAACCGTCACCGACCAGCAAGGGAATCGGGTTCCGCAATGCGCCGTCCGCGCCATTGAGAGCGCGACGGGCTTTCAGCGGGAGACGCTGACAACATCTCAGGGAAGCTTTGAACTGCCCGGGCTTCCGCCGGGAAGATACTCGGTCGTGTTTTCAAAACGCGGCTTTTCGACTTTTACGGCGGAGAGTGTGATGCAAGTAGTGGGTCAAACCCGGACTCTGAACGCCCGCCTCGAAGTGGCGAGCGGCCGGGAGCAGACTAGCGTCACGGAGCCCCTGGTGCAAATTGACAAGGTGGACGCTACGATCGGCGCCGCTATCGAGCGCGCGCAGATCGACGATCTGCCGATCAACGGCAGGAATTGGGCGACGCTGACCGCGCTTGCGCCGGGCGCGCTCGATAACGGCGCGGGAGATCAAAGGACGATTCGCTTCGCCGGCCATGGTTTGGATGACAATAACCTGACCCTCGATGGAGTCGATGCCACTGCCGTCTACAACCAGGAGCAGAGAGAATACATGCGCCTCAACATCCCTCTAGATTCCATCCAGGAGTTCCAGGTTGAGTCGCAGAATTTCGGCGCGGATACGCAATCCGGAACGGCGGGCGGCCAAGTCTCCGTAGTATCCCCATCCGGCACGAACAGCTTTCATGGGCAGGCGTTCGACTTTTTCCGGAATAGCGCCCTGGATGCGCGCTCGCCTTTTGACGCCGCTTCTCCCGATCCCTTCCTGCTCAATCAGTTTGGGGCAGGTTTCGGGGGACCGATCGTTCACAACAAGACCTTCTTTCACATGAACTACGAGGGGTTGCGGCAGAGATTAAACGGCACGCAGATCGGTCTGGTGCCGAGCCCGGCCTTTACGCAGCAAGCGACGCTGAGTGCGCCCGCGTTGATTCCTATCTTGCAGGCGTATCCGGCGGGGACCGCGCCAACTTCCAATGCGAGCGTATCGCAGTACGATGCGCCGGGCCGACAGATCGATAACGAGCATTCGGGCATGGTCCGTCTGGATCATTATTTCTCCGATCGCACAACCGCATTCGTCCGGTTCAACGCGGATGAGGCAATTGAGACGATTCCCACCGGTCAACTGACGGCCAAAACCCTTTTCGACACCAAGTTCAATAACGGAGTTGTTGCCCTTTCGCACGTATTCACACCGTCCCTGATCAGCGAAGTGAAGTTCGGCGTCAATCAAACGATTTACCATACGGCGAACGTTTCGCCAGTTTCATTTGGCGTTTCCGTGTCCGGCTTCAGTTCCTTGACCGGATCTTCAACAACCGACTACCCCTCGAAAACCTTCGATCTGATCGACGACGCCTCCTGGGCCAAGGGCAAACATATTCTTAAGTTCGGGTTTGAGACGCGATGGATTCTTCTTAACCAGGGTACTTCGCAAAGCGGGACATTGACTTATACCTCGACGGCCGCCTTCCTCGACAACAGCATGGGCTCCGCCACCTATACTGCGATCCTGCCCCTGGTGCGGCAGCGTAAGACTCAGTATTTTGGCTACTTTCAGGACGAATGGAAAGCCACTCCGAATCTGACGATCACCTACGGACTCCGCTACAACTTTTTCAATGCGCTCCATGCGATCGGCAACGACGATGTCCCGTTCGACTTCGCGACCTGCGGCGGTTATTGCCCGCGCGCCGATTCCTTTTTTCATCCACGCTACAACGATGTCGATCCACGCATCGGCATCGCCTGGGCGCATCGCGACACGGTTCTGCGCCTGGGCGCCGGCCTCTTCCACACCGACGGACAGGAAGACGATCAAAACCTTCCCATCTCAAATACCGTGGATCGCTATACATTCAGTAACACTACGTTCCCGGCGCTGTCATTTCCCTTGACTCCGTTCCTTCAGTACGCGGAAGCAGGTGGCCTGGGCGTGGTTTCGCCGCGCGACCTGGACCGCAACCGCAAAGACGATACCGTGGCGGCATGGACTGCATCCGTTCAACGAAAACTGCCTTTCAATATTATTGGAACCGCCGCATATCTCGGGAATAAAGGAACCGACGTCCTGACCACCACGTACGTCAACCTTGTGAATCCGCAGACCGGCATCGCGCCGTACCCCGCCTTCGGTCCTGTTTCGTGGCGCGGCGACGTGGGCAATAGTACGTTCCACGCTCTGCAACTGAACGTCCGCGGTCCGTTTCGAAACGGATTTCTGCTTTCATCGAATTACATGTGGTCGCACTCCATAAACGACGGCAGTATCGGCGGAGGAGAATCCGACACGCCTCAAGATTCTTTTTGCCGGTCGTGCGACAAAGCGAGCAGCGATGACGACATTCGCCAGGCATTCAACCTCTCCGCTATCTACGAATTGCCAATTGGCTCCGGAAAACGATATCTGAGCAGTCCCGCCATTGCGCGCACGCTATTAGGCGGCTGGAGGATCAGCGCCATCGGGACCGCGCAAACCGGGCTTCCCGTTAACATCACGACTGATCGTTCGAACGGTTCCGTCCCCGGCGCGTTTGCCATCAGCGGAGAAGAACGCCCAAACTACGTATACGGTGTTCCTCTCACGCCTCCCGGCGGATCAACTCCGAACGAATGGATGAATCCGGCAGCCTTTTCTATTCCGGCTTCGGGAACGTTTGGCAATCTTGGCCGCAATGCTTTCCGCGCGCCACGTATTTCGCAACTGGATCTCGCATGTGCGAAAGATGTTTTGCTCGGCGAACGAATGGCGGTTCGTTTTCGAGCTGACTTATTCAACGTGTTCAATCGGGCACAGTTCGGCGCTCCCAATGCGGATTTCTCCCAGTCCAACTTCGGCGCCATCACATCCACGATCAGCAACTATCAGACCGGACGAGGGACGCCGCGAGAGTTTCAGCTTTCGGCCAAGTTAATGTTTTAGCCCCGGCAGTTCACTCGGATACCATCTAGACGAAATCTTTGTTCCCGAGCGGCGCCCTGCGCGACAATTCTACTTGACGACCTGCCTGTCGATCAGGACCACGGCGCAATTCTCACGCAGACGGTCAAAAATAATTTGTTTCCCGCCGGGCGTAACGTCAAATGTGCCCATGGTCGCGCGTTCCGTGAGGCGGGTCAGCCTCCTAATATGCATCGTCGTAAGATCCAGCAGCCAGAAATCGACCTCGACGAAATTCCCCAGCCAGGCAATCACAAGCACAACCGCTTGATCGCATTGAGAGTCGATCCATCGGTGATCCGGTGTCCTGGCTGCGAGTATGCGCGTGTCTAGGGATCGGCTACTCCTGACTCAGCGCAATGTCTTTGGGCGTATAAGGGCGGAATCATCGAGCTATAATCACCAAAAAGTGGGATCGATCGATCCCTGTTACAGGTGTTTCGATTCTATTGCGGATCCCTTAGACTGTTACTGGAGAATTGTGCAACGGCTATTTTCATCTTTCGCCGGCGGTTAGCCTGGGTAGGATTTCTGCGCTTACGGCGACCGACGTGAAGCACCGCGACTTCTGAGGGAGGTCAAACGTTCACGCAAAGGCGCTCAATAACAGTTAGTCTGCTTGCGGCAGTATACTGTTTTGTCGCGGCGTCTCGCATTATGATGGTGCAACCGACGTGTAGGGATGCGGAAGGCTGAAGTCTGTGCCGGGCTCCGCCTCGATAGCTTTAGTGAAAACTTATGGGGTGCTGGGACTCGCCTGTCTGCCGGTCATCGGGTGTCGTTCGCATCAGGCTCAGGTTGCACCGTCTATCGAATTCACCAAGCTGCCTCCAGCCGGCGAGGGCAGCGCGTATTTGCTCCGTCCGATCGCGGGGCGTGTTACGGGCGCGAAGCCCAATCAGCGGGTTGTGCTCTTCGCCCGCGCCGGAGTTTGGTGGCTCCAACCATTGGGCATCGAGCATCCCTTCACGGCAATCCAACGCGATTCCACTTGGAACAATTCCACTCACCCCGGAACTGCTTACGCCGCGTTGCTGGTAGATGCCAGATACAAACCGCCTCTCACCCTGGACGAACTGCCGCGGCCGGGAGGGCCGGTCGAGGCCGTCGTCACCGCCGAGGGATCGAAGTTAGACCAAGGCGCAATCAAGAAGCTCGATTTCAGTGGCTATGAGTGGCTGGTTCGCGAGACCGAAGGCAGCCCGGCAGGGTCGCGGAATCAATATGACTGCGCCAATGCCTGGGTTGACGACAAAGGATTCCTTCACCTCCGTATCACCTCCGTACCCGGGGAGACTCCAGTGCGTTGGACTAGCGCAGAAGTGCGCCTGGTCCCAAGTCTGGGATACGGATCGTATCGCTTCGTAGTAAGCGACGTTTCCCGTCTGGAGCCACCGGTTGTTCTGAGCATTTCCAACGGTTCGGGGCCAACTCGTGAGATGGACATTGAGATCAGCCGCTGGGGTGCGCTCACAGGCAAGAACTCGCAATACGTAGTGCAACCGTTCGACGTCGCGGCCAATGTAGTCCGTTTTCTTTCTCCACCGGGACGGCTCAGCTATTCGTTCGATTGGGAGCCCGGCCGCATCGGCTTTCGAACGGTTCGCGGCGCTGGACCTGGCGGCAACGCCGATTTGATCGCCGCGCATCTGTTTACATCGGGAGTCCCGTCACCGGGTAGTGAAACGCTCCATTTGAACCTTTACATTTTTGAAAATAAAAGCGTTCGTATTCAACATGGGGCGGAGGTGATTATTGAGAAGTTTGAGTACCTCCCCTAACGTAAGAATTGCCATGCAAGTTCGGCAACTGCCGGCACTCTTGTGGCTGGCAATGTCTTTTGCGGGCCTGTCGTACGCGATCGATCCCACGCGCGCTATGTCGCAATATATCCACGACCAATGGGGCGCCGAGCAGGGGTTCCCTCGCGGACCGGTTTATGCGATCGCCCAATCGAGCGATGGCTATCTCTGGATCGGCACGCAGTCCGGCCTGGTCCGATTCGATGGGTTGAATTTCCGGCTTCTTCAGGACGTGCCGGGCTTGCCGAACGGCGAGAGTGTTTACGGCTTGATGTCAGACGGGCATGGGAATCTGTGGATCCGGCCGCAAGGGAAGCTGTTGCGTTATCGCAATGGCGCCTTCGACACCCCCATTTCCCCGCTGGATTTCCGTATTTCTGCCATGTGCGATTCTAATGGCGGCGATCTCCTCATTTCGGCCATGGATCGGGGCGTCATGGCTTACCGTCAAGGCAAATTCGAAATGGTTGCGGACACGTACGATCTGCCTCGTTCTCCGGTGCTTTCTATCGCCCAGACACCGGATGGAAGAATCTGGTCCGGAACCCGCGACGCAGGCCTCTCGCGCGCAGAACACGGACATCCCGTCCCAATTTCGGAGGAATTACCCGATCTGAAGGTGAACTCCTTACTCGCCGGAGCAAATGGAGACCTCTGGGTCGGTACTGATAGCGGCATCGTCCGGTGGAATGGTAAACGGCTCGTGGCAGTGGGGCCGGCTTCGCTCCATCAACTCCAAATTCTCGCCCTGGAGCGCGATCGGGACGGCAACATCTGGGCTGGTACGGACTCCCGGGGTCTTCTGCGCTTGAATCCGCAAGGCATCGCTTACCTGGATATCGGGAGTCGATCGCACGAAGCTGTCACCGCCTTGTTTGAAGATCGCGAGGGCGACCTGTGGATCGGGAGAGCGGGCGGAATCGAGCGTCTCCGCGACAGCGCATTCGTGACGTACTCCCGCGCCGAGGGCCTCCCGGCAGAGCGCAGCAATCCCGTCTTCGTGGACTCGGGAAACCGCGTGTGGGCCCCCCCGGCCGACGGCGGGCTCTGGTGGATGAAGGGCGGTCAGCGCAGGCGCGTTTCGAACGATGGCCTGGATAACGATGAGGTCTACTCGATGGCGGGTAGCAAGACCGAGATCTGGCTGGGAAGACGGCTCGGAGGACTAACCAGACTTCGTGCTGAGGGAGACTCATTCATCGCCCGAACCTACACCAAAGCCGATGGGCTGGCCCAAAACAGCGTTTTCTCGGTATACCAGGCTCGCGACGGAAGTGTTTGGGCGGGGACGCTGAGCGGTGGTGTAAGTCAGTTCAGCCGGGGCCGGTTCACAACATACACTGGTGCGAACGGACTTCTGGCAAACACGGTCGCGTCGATTGTTGAAGCTTCTGACGGGACCATGTGGTTTGCAACGACGGGCGGTTTGAGCGGGCTTTCGAACGGCGGTTGGCTAGGCTATACCGAAAAAGACGGGCTGCCATCGAACAACGTTTACTGCCTGCTGGTGGATTCCGCCGGTGTGCTGTGGATTGGAACGGCAGCGGGCCTTGCGGTTCGAAGCTCTAAGGGAATTCAAACTCCTGCCGCAGGGCCAGCGTGGCAGGGGGAGGCGATTCTTGGGCTGGCAGAAGACAAGCTCGGCTCGCTGTGGATTGCAACTTCCAATCACGTATTGCGCGTGAATCGCGAGAAGCTCTTGCAAGGCATCCTGGGCGAAGGCGATGTGCGCCAGTTTGGTGCCGCCGACGGTCTCCGCGGCTCCGAGGGATTGAGGCGCCACCGATCTGTAATGGCGGATGCCGCCGGGCACATCTGGTTTACCCTGGATCGCGGCGTCTCGGTCGTCGACCCTTCGCGGTTAGCGCGCGACGCAGCACCCCCAATTGTTCACGTGCAGACGATTTCTGCGGATGGTAGCCCTGTGCCTATGGAGGGACCAGTTCATATTCCTGGAAGCGATCGCAGGGTAACATTCGGGTTTGCCGGCTTGAGCCTTTCCGTTCCGGAATCGGTTCGTTTTCGCTATCGCCTCGATAAATACGACTCCCGATGGAGTGAGCCAACATCGCTGCGCGAGTCCGGCTATACCAATCTGGCGCCTGGTTCGTATCGGTTTCGGGTGGTCGCAAGTAACCCGGATGGCGCCTGGAACGGAGCGGAGGCTGCGATCGCGTTCGAGGTCGACCCGTTGTGGTGGCAGGCTTGGTGGCTGCGCACCGGTGTCGTAATAGTGTGTGGGGGCGCCATAATTGCGTACTTCCGTTTTCGGATGCAGCGGTTGACCAGCCGCTTGAACCTGCGATTCGAGGAGCGCTTGGCCGAGCGCACGCGCATCGCCCGGGATCTACATGACACGTTGTTGCAAAGTTTTCACGGGCTGATGTTCCGTTATCAAGCGGCTCGCAACATGCTCCCACGGCGACCCGAAGAGGCGATGGAAGCTCTCGATGCCGCTCTGGGACGGACAGACCAGGCCATCGCCGAGGGTCGGGATGCGATCCACAATCTACGCGCCTCGACAACGGTCGCCAACGAACTGGCGGAGGCAGTGACCGCCCTGGGTAACGAAATGAGCCAGGAAATGGCCGCCCGTGATTCCGGTCCAAATTCCCCAAGCTTTCATGTGGTGGTAGAGGGCCCGCCACACGACTTGCATCCGATCCTCCGGGACGAGATCTACTCGATTGCCCGTGAGGCGGTACGCAATGCTTTCCGCCACGCTCAAGCCCACGATATAGAGGTTGAAATCACGTATGACGTGAGTTCGTTCCGGCTGCGCATCCGGGACGATGGAAAGGGAATCGATCCGGCAATCGTAGCCAAAGGACGCGCCGGCCACTACGGTGCGCCGGGAATGCGTGAGCGTGCCAAACGCATCGGTGGGAAGCTGGACGTGTGGACTGAAACCGGAGCAGGCACGGAGGTCGAGTTAAGCATCCCCGGATTGATTGCATACGGAACATCCGCTGGCCGCACCGTTCTTGGGCTGTTCCGCAAGAAGGCGGCAAACGAATGACTAGGCTTCTCTCGGTAGAGACGACCCTTCCTCGGCTGCGGTACGAGCGAAACATCGTCACCCTTATGGTGCGCACCGCACCTATTCCGATCCGCGCGCGTGAGCAAGCGGTTTTGGCCCTTAATCGTATTCTATGCCCAAAACGCGCTTCCACGAAATATCTCGGAGCAAGATAATTATGCGCATGGCGAGACGGGCTGGTATCGCGCTAGGCATACTCCTGGCGTGCTGCCGTTGTGCATCCGGCTTAAACCCGTCTCTCGAAATCAATCAATACGCCCATACCGCATGGACGGTCCGCGACGGGTTTTTCAAAGGCGCAATCAATTCGATTGCTCAGATGCGCGACGGTTATCTCTGGCTCGGAACGGAGTTCGGCCTGGTCCGATTCGATGGCCTTAGAAGCGTCCCATGGGTGCCCCCGGCAGGAGAGCATCTTCCCAGCAACGATATTCTCAAACTACTCGCCACACGCGATGGGCGCCTGTCGATAGGTACCGCCGCTGGGCTTGCGAGTTGGAATGACGGCAGGCTAACTCACTACCCGGAATTGGCTGGATAGAACATAGAGGCGCTCCTGGAGGATGGTCAAGGAACCACATGGGTCGGCACGGTGGGAAATCCCCTGGGGAGACTCTGTGCGATACAAAGCGGCAAGACCCTTTGCTCGGACAGGACGGGGCCCTTGGCCGCGGAGTGGTCTCGTTATATGAGCATTGGGGTAGTCTCTGGGTGGGAGCGGCGACCGGGCTGTGGCAATGGAAGCCTGGTCCTTCGAGGCTCTATCCGATGCCATTTTAAATACAAGCTCGAAGGTCATGACAGCAATTGGCAGAACGTGGGCGGTCGGCGGCAAGCGTTCTACAATGGTCTTCCTCCCCGCAAATACCATTTCAGCGTCATGGCCAGCAACAACAACGGCGTGTGGAACGAAACCGGCGACTCCTTCGATTTTTCCATCGACCCGGCGTACTATCAGACCCGTTGGTTCCAGGGATCGTGCGCGGCTGCTTTTCTGGCATTGCTCTGGGCGCTGTATCGGTACCGCCTGCATCAGATCACGCGGGAATTCAACGCGCGCCTGGATGAACGGACGCGGATCGCCCGCGATTTGCATGACACGCTGCTGCAAAGTTTTCACGGGCTGATGTTCCGTTATCAAGCGGCTCGCAACATGCTCCCCCGGCGCCCCGAAGAGTCAATGAAAACCCTCGACGAAGCCCTCGATGTGACAGGGCGGGCCATCGCCGAAGGCCGGGATGCCATACGCGGGTTACGTGAATCGACCGTGGTGACCAACGAACTGGCGCAGGCGGTGACTGCCTTGGGCTCCGACATGGGGTCTCATAATTCAAACCGCGACTCCGCTTCGAATTCTGCAAGGTTCCATGTGGTGGTGGAAGGCCAGCCGCGGGAGCTGCATCCGATCCTGCGGGATGAGGTCTACGCGATTACCTGTGAGGCGGTACGAAATGCTTTTCGCCACGCACAAGCGCACAATATAGAGGTAGAAATCACTTATAGCGTAAGTTCGTTCCGGCTGCGCGTCCGGGATGATGGAAAGGGGATCGATCCGGCAATCGCAGCCGAAGGACGCGTTGGCCATTACGGGGTGTCGGGAATGCGCGAGCGCGCCAAACGCATCCATGGGAAGCTGGACGTATGGGCTGAAACCGGAGCAGGCACGGAGGTCGACCTGAGCATCCCCGGATCGATTGCATACGGGACGTCCGCCGGCCGCACTGTTCTTGGGCTGTTCCGTAAGAAGGCGGCAAACGAATGATTGGGGTTCTCTCGGTAGACGACCATGCCCTGCTCCGCGAGGGAATCGCAGCGCTGGTCAACGCGGAAACCGACATGAAGCTGATCGCGGAAGCCTCCAACGGACAAGAGGCGATCCAAAAGTTCCGGTTGCACCGGCCGGATGTGACATTGATGGATCTCCAGATGCCTTCGCTCAATGGCATTGAGGCAATAATCGGCATTCGAAGCGAGTTCCCCAATGCGCGAATCATCGTCCTGACGACGTACGTCGGCGATGTCCAGGTGTTACGGGCTCTGAAAGCTGGTGCGCGGGGTTACATATTAAAGGGGCACGTACCCAGAGAGCTCCTGGACACCATTCGTGCCGTCCATGCCGGCCAAAAGCGAATCCCCCCGGAAGTCGCCGCTGAGTTAGTCGAGCATGCTGTGGAGGACGAGTTGAGCTCACGCGAAATCAATGTGCTCCAGCTGATCGCGAGCGGGAGCGCGAACAAAGAGATTGCCGCTCAGCTCTCGATCGTGGAGGACACGGTAAAGAGCCACGTCACAAATATACTCGCCAAGCTTGGCGCTAACGACCGGACCCATGCGGTCACAATAGGCCTAAGGCGGGGGATCATAGAACTATAGCGTACAGGTCGCAGCGGTACTCCGCTGAGCGGCGCCGATGTAGATCCCCCGAAAGTGGGATAGCCCGTTACCCGTTTCCGACGTTCCAATCCTGTTGCGAATTTCATACCCTATTTGCGGGAGTATTTTGCAACGGCTATTCTCGACGTTTGCCGCTGGTTGGCCGGGCGTAGGTCTTCTGCTCCTGCGGCTGCTTACAGCCGTTGTCCTGATCCATTTCGGAATCGTCAGCGCGCTTGAATCGCCTCCGTTGACGATCATCGTCCTACAAATCATCGGAGCCGGTGCGGGGATACTTCTCCTCATCGGTCTATGGACTCCGGTTGCCGGAGTCCTCGTAGCTATCGTCAAGGTGTGGATCGCTTTCTCCTCGGTCCTGTCACATTCTGGAGATCCGTGGATTCCCATCGTACAGGCGGTCCTCGGCGTCGTATTGGCGATGGTCGGACCTGGCGCCTGGTCCATCGATGCCCGGCTCTTCGGCAGGAAGCGCATCGCTATGCCGGAACTCTAAACGCATCCTACCCGAAAGTGGTAGCGTCTGATCTCACCATCTCCGTAACCGATCGCGCAACTATGTAGCTAACGTGCGGCCCAACTGCCTGGGGTTGGCAGTCAACAGGAACGGTTTCATAATCATTTCGTAAGAACGAGGACGGATTATGACTAAGACCGAGATGGGCCGATTTCGAAGGATTCTAACTGCCAAGGTTGGTGAACTGGAGGGTTTCACCCGCCACCGCGACGGGATTGCGGTTGAGCGCAGCGCCGATCAACTCGACGAGATCGAGGCGGCTTCACAACGCGCACTCGCAGTTTGTAACCTCGATCGTGAGTTTAACCAACTTCGAAAAGTACATGCGGCGCTTCGTCGTATCGAAGACGGTTGCTTCGGGATTTGCCAGGAGTGCGAGGAAGAGATTCATCCGAAGCGCCTTGCCGCGGTGCCGTGGGCCCCGTATTGTATACGGTGCCAGGAAGCCTTAGACGGCAATCGTGAAGAGATTCATGCGCCGGGCGGCGGCTTTATTGGCCGCGCCGCGTGAGGTGCTGGAAGGAGAAGTAACATGTCGAACCTGGTATTGTTAGATCCCACTAAAACGGGAAAGCCGGCGGCGGATCTGGCGAACCGTCTCCACCACCTTGTCATTGGGCAAGACGAAGCAATTCACCAGATCGTGAAGGCTTACCAGACTCACGTGGCGGGACTGTCGCCGGTCGGGCGGCCGATTGCAAACTTTCTTTTCCTGGGGCCGACAGGCTCTGGAAAGACTCGCATCGTAGAGGCAACCGCCCAGTCCTTGCTGAAAAATTTCCGAGCGGTAATCAAGATCGATTGCGCGGAGTTTCAACACAGTCATGAGATCGCGAAGTTGGTCGGATCGCCTCCCGGATACCTGGGCCACCGCGAAACGCACGCTCTGTTGTCCCAGGAAGCGTTGAATCAGCATCATACCGATACGGCGAAGCTTAGTTTTGTGCTCTTCGACGAGATCGAAAAAGCCTCCGACGCACTGTGGAATCTCCTTCTGGGCATTCTGGACAAAGCAACATTGACGCTGGGCGACAACCGCAGAGTCGATTTCTCAAGGACCATGGTCTTCTTGACCAGTAATCTCGGCGCGGCTGAAATGAGTTCCCTAGTGACTCCGCGGCTGGGTTTCCACGCTCCTCCGTTCGCCGGTCCCACTTGCAGCGAGAAACTAAGCACGCGGATTTCACGCACCGGAGTTGAGGCTGCTCGCAGGAAGTTCGCGCCGGAATTCGTCAACCGTCTGGACAAGATTGTAGTCTTCAGGTCTCTGGGTAAAGAGGAACTGCGCAGGATCGTTGATATTGAGCTTGAGACGGTGCAGCGCCGTATTCAGGCTATTTCCAGAAGCAAATCGTTCCAGGTGAATGTCACCGATAGTGCCAGAGAGTTCTTGTTGCTCGAAGGCACCGATCTCAGGTATGGCGCGCGGCACTTGAAGCGAGCAATGGAACGCCTGCTCGTACAACCATTGTCGAACCTGATGGCCAGCGGCCAGATTCACCGCGGCGATTGCATCCGCGTGAGCCACGAGGAGGGGTCCGCTGCTCTCCTGTTTGGCAGGGAACGAGAGGCCGTACAAGCGTGGAGGGCGTTAGGTAACGCGGCATAAAAACTGCTCAGTACGAGAAGATCCTTTCGGGTCGATAGCCTCGATGGTGCTTGCGGCCATCCGCAAAATGACAAACGGCGGACAACGACTGCGTCTCCATCAGTGCCTGAGTTGAAATGAAGTGAGGAATCGAAGATGTCAGAAAGCTGTAGTCCCATCCAGTTACCAGCTTCATGTGATTGCCTCGCTGGCGGCTGTTCGCTAAACGCATTGGAGCGTAGAACTGGAGCCTTATGATGAGCGCGTCGTCATTCGGTCTTGATGCTTTTAGTCCCCTGCGTTCTCGCGCCACACCGAATCGCGTCTCCAACGATTTCGCAGATGACGCTGCGAGCCGGGTCAGCACGGGAATGATCGGAGAGCTGTGCGATCAAACGCTCGACCTTCGTGACGAGGTTCTGTCAACATCCATGTTCGAGAATATCGTCGGCTCGTCGGAAGGGATTAGCCGCGTGATCGCGCAGGTGATGAAGGTCGCTCCTAGCGATGCCACGGTTCTGATCACCGGTGAGAGTGGCACAGGAAAGGAACTGGTCGCCCGCGCGATTCACAAGAGGTCGTGCAGATCGCGGTCAGCCTTTACCGGGATGAATTGCGCCGCTACTCCACCGTCGCTGATTGCGGCGGAGCTCTTTGGTTACGAGAAAGGCGCCTTCACCGGTGCTAATCAGCGGCATGCGGGGCGCTTCGAAGTCGCGAACCACGGGACGATCTTTCTTGACGAGGTGGGCGACATGCCAAACGAAACACAGGTCGCGTTGTTGCGCGTGCTCCAGGAACGCGAGTTCGAACGAATAGGAGGCACTCAGAGCATCCCCCTCGACGTTCGTGTCATTGCGGCTACAAACTCTGATCTGCGGGCCGCCGCTCATTCCGGGAAATTTCGACTGGATCTCTTCTATCGCTTGAACGTCTTCCCGATCCACGTTCCGCCCCTTCGCGAGCGGCCTGAAGACATTCTTCCCCTTGCCAAATATTTCATCGAGCGCTATGCCGCTAAAGCATGCAAAAGGATTCAACGGCTCGAGAAGCGAATAGCACAGCTTTTCGAGGCCTATCACTGGCCGGGAAATATCCGCGAACTTCAGAATGTGATCGAGCGGTCGTTGATCCTTTGCGATTCGGACACCTTGTTTGTGGAAGATGCTTGGCTGCGGCCGGAGTTAGAGCGTACTGTCGGCCTGCGTCCCTCTTTGTCGAATCAGGAACGAGAACTCATTGGAGCTGCGTTGGCGCAAAGTCACGGCCGGGTTTCCGGACCTCACGGAGCCGCCACGAAGCTCGGGATTCCGCGGACAACCTTGGAATCCAGAATCAAGAGCCTCCACATTAACAAAAACCTCTATCGGCCGGATGAGGGCGAGTTTTCACCGAACTTGTGACCTTTGGGGGCGCGGTGTCGACCGCAACGTAGTACATTTTTGACGGCGACCTAGAGATCGATGATTCCGCGTTTAAGGCCTATTGTCACCGCGTGAGTACGATCGTTCGCTTCCAGCTTGCTGAGGATATTCGTAACGTGGGTCTTCACAGTTTCCTCCGCAATGGCGAGCCGGGCGCCGATTTCCTTGTTCGCGTTGCCGCCGGCAATAAGCCGAAGGATTTCGATTTCGCGTGCCGTCAACTCATCTGCGCCGGCATACCCTGCGAGTTCGGCTGCGACTTCGGTCGGAACCCGCTTTTTTCCGGCATGCACGGCCCGAATGGTCTCTAGCAGATCCGTGTGTACATGCCCCTTCAGCAGGTACCCGCGCGCCCCCGCTCTAAGCGCCCGCAGCGTCTGAACGTCGCCGCCGTAGGTCGTCAGGACAACGATCCGGGCGTTGGGGAATTCGTCGCGAATGCCGGTCATCGCCTTGATGCCGCCCATTTCGGGCATTTGCAGATCCATGAGTGTAATGTCCGGCCGATGCAGGCGGAATTGCTCAATCGCCTCCTGCCCGGTACCGGCTTGCGCGACCAGCGCCATGTCAGGTTCGGCGTTGACAAGCGACGCGATACCTTGACGAAGAATGGCATGATCGTCGGCTACGAGAACCCTGATCGTTCTGGTATCACCTCTCACTAGTTAACTCCTCGGATGCGTTCCGTCATCTTGATTCTCGCGTGAAGAACCAGCGAAGAGGCGATGCGCGGTAAGCACGCGATGCCGGGATGCTTAAGTCAATTTCAGTTCCCGTGCCGGTCGCGCTCCAAATCTCCAATTCCGCGCCGATTTTTTCGGCTCGCTCGCGCATTCCACGCAAACCGTAGTGACCGGAGCGGCCACCTTCGAGAATTTCGGTTGTCATGCCAACGCCGTCATCGCGAACCTGCAATCGAAATCGCTGTTCTGAATACCGGACGTCCGCTTCGATGAGATGCGCGCGGGCATGCCGGAACGCGTTTCGCAGAGCTTCGCCGCCGATTCGGCTGATTTCCTTTTGAATACTGGGATACAGCTCCCTCGGTGGACCTTCCACAACTAGTTGGAACGCCGCATCGCCACCGGCAGCCAGTTCTTCGCCCAGAGCTTTCAATGTTTCCGCGAAATCATTGCGGGCCGCCGTGGACGATCGCAATTCGCCGACAGCATTGCGGCCCTCCGCGATCGCCCCAGCCGCCATGGTGATCGCGCCATCGAGGTTTTCGAGAGCGCGATCGTCGCGCCGTGATAACAAGTTGCGGGCGGCCTGCATTTGGGCAAGAGAAGCTTGGAAGCTCTGTAACATCGTGTCGTGCAACTCGCGTGCGATCCGCGTGCGCTCCTCAAGACGCTCGCCGTATCGAAGATCCGCGCGGGCGGTGATTTGTTGGAGGCGTAGCCGGTATAGAAGCCCGATCAGGCCGGCGCCCGCCAAGGCCATCAGCGTCTTGAACCAGATTGTCTGGACGAATGCGGGAGCAACGTCAATGTCCAGCGTCGCGCCCTCTCATTCCATAAATTGTCGCCGTTCGAGGCGCTTACCACGAACCGGTATTTACCAGGGGCCAGATCGTTGTAAAAGGCTTGCCGGCGCGAACCGGCATCCCGCCAGCTTGCATCCACGTGTTCCAATTTGTATCGAAAGCGCACTCGACTCGCGCGATTCAGACTCACAGCGCTGTAGTCGATTTCCAGGTTTTTTGTCCGAGCGGCGAGTTTGGCATTCGGGGCAGCGTTAAAGGTCTTTCCATCCGCGATTGCGCGCACGATGGAAACCGGAGGGGCAGGAATGCTGAGACTCGGATCCTCGGGATCGACGGATACAACGCCCGCCCGCAAACCAAACCAAATGCGGCCGTCGGAGGCCGAAATCGCAGTCGGAAAGGGCCGGATGCGTTGCGGAACACTTGGCAAGCCATCCGTCAGATCGTAGAGGTCGGAATGAACCGCGTATGCCGGATTCTTCTCCGCTTCCCGGAGTTCGGCCGCCGCGACACGTCTTACTCCGTCCCATGCGTTGAGCCAAAGATCGCCGTTCCTCGCTTCCGCAATTCCTGTTATTCCCGAAAATGGCCTGTTGTTCGCTTCTGACAGTATGTGGAAGCTCTTACCGTCGAAACGCACCATCCCATTTACACACGCAAGCCAGCAATCCAATCGGTGGCTCAAGATGGCCGCCACTGGCCCGATGTTCAAGCCATCTTTTCCCGAAAACCTTCGCACGGATGTTCCATCGATGACGGCTGCCTCCCCGTTTAAGTAGCCAGCCCAAAGTTTACCGTCGGGGCCAGTGTGCAGGATCACCACCCATGCCTCCGGCAGACCAGTCAGTCCTCCATCCCTGGTCCAGTGCCCACCTTCCCATTTGGCCAATCCAAACGGTATGAAAGAAGCCCATAGGGCGCCGTCTCGGTCCTCAACCATCGATTGCACCGCCACCTGAGAATGCAGTTCCGGCGTCAATGGCAAGCTGGTTACCTTTCCACCAGTAGGACCATCGCCTGTGGATGCGATGGATACGACCCCCGAGGGCGAGTAGCTCGAGAACCACAAGGTCCCACGGCGGGATTCGTAGAGGCTCTGAAAGCTAATTCCAGGAAGGTTAACCCACTCGGTCTTTCCGTCCGGAGAGGCGATCCACAATCCTCCTGCCTCTGCGCTGCCAATCCACACGCGGCCGTTCTTTTGCGCCTGGATGCCGAAATCGAGAACTCCTGGCTTGGGGAGGGCCGGAAGAAAGGAAGCTTCGCGGAAGTGGTCTAAGCCATGATCCGTGCCCACCCAGATGCTCCCGTCGCGCCAGTCTTGATAGATAAACCCCAGGGCGTCGGACGTCAGGCCATCGCGCTTGGTAAACGATTCTACCTTCCCTTCAGGATGACCGGGGCCAAATGCAGCCGCATCCACACGCTCGACCCCAACGCCCTTCCACGACTTCACCCAGAGATTTCCGCAGCGATCAAAAGTTAGATGGGAATAGGCAAGGGCGGGTGGGGGCGCGCTCCGCTTATCATGGACGACGCAGCGAGGACCGGCGGTGCCGTTCAACACTTCCGCTAGTGGACAGATTCCCGAACTCGTGCTCCCCCAATAGCTTCCTGAAGGTGACTGATCGAAGGAGAGGCTTTCCTGCGGGAAATCCGTGAGCCGCTCAAAGTGCCGCGAGCCGCGCTTCAGCCGGAAGAGACGATGCTCAGTGGCCTCCACCCATAACGTTCCGTTTGAATCGAGTTGGAGTCGCGCAAGTCGCACCGTCTCCGGGAGACCCCACGCTTTCCCGGCGGAACGCCATTGGGAGCCATCGAAGCGCTGGAGTCCTGATGCCGTGCCCGCCCAAATTGTCCCGTCCAAATCCTCCGCCAAACCCCGTACCGTCGTATTGATCGGAATCCCTTCGAACTTCGGGAAGCGCTTCGCCACTCCGTTCCGCAGCAGGATTGCGCCATTGTACGAAGTTCCGATCCACAAGTCGCCATTCGAAGCGGCGAGCAGGGCGTAGACTTCCGTGGGCGCCGGAGAGTCTCCATCAATCGCGCGTACCCGCTCGAAAGTGAAACCATCGAAGCGATACAGGCCTTCGCCCGAACCCAGCCACAACGAGCCGTCGGGGGCTTGAGCGATCCGTTGATCGCCGGCGGCGCGCCGTCACGCTCCGTCCACGATGTGTGCTGTAACTGAAACAGAGAGGGATTGAGAGTTTCAGGCCGAGCGTTTTGGGGAAAAGCGCACGCTGCCAATACAAGGCTCAGGAGTCCTCGCGATGTTAGCAGATGTGCTGAAGCCAATGCCGGACGGGCTTTCGTCATTGGGCGTACCGCCATTATAAGTCGTCCCGATGCGGCGCCTAGCCGCCGCAAACGATTCTCGAAGTGACACCACCGCGCGCTCGTGCCGGATCCAGAGCCGTACGGCGTAAAGTGACCCGAAGGCGCACAGTCATTGAAAACGCGCCCCGTCTTACTGCCTGACGCGAAGCTCAAGTATCAGCGACTACGTGATTGGAAGTCTGCCGTTCCGCTGGAAGGCGCTGGGATTTCTGGGTGGATTCTACGGCGATAAAGGAGCGGGGGATACGAACCTTGAAAAGCCAGATGAATCGCGTGGACGCGATGGAATTCTCCGCCCTCTATCTTCGAGAAAATCGCTCTCCAGGCCCTCTCTACGAGTCTGCGGCGACACCCAACAAAAACGTTGGAAATCGGATCTTCCGATATGGACCGTTCGCAAAAGAGGGCGATGTCAAATCGCGGATTACCTGAAATCGATTGAAACAACAACTTACGAGGCAAAGAAACATGCTAAAAGGTTTCCATTATCCCTTGACGCCGAAAGGTAAGTCGACACTGAATCCGGCTCCCCCCTGGTATTACTCCGCTGACTTCCTGAACATTGAATTCTGGGCGGATCCCGCCGTAGTTCGAGCGACACTGCCCGAGGGTCTCGATCCTGATCCCGCGGCGGATGGCCACGCGAACGGCCTTTTTTACGATTGGCAGTTCTCGGGCTCCCACGAAGAATTCCTGGATCCTGCCCGGTACCAGTATCGTGAGTTCTTCATTTTGCTCGACGCGCTCTTTGAAGGAAGGCCTGTCGCCTACTGTCCTTACATTTTTGTGGACAACGATGCGGCGCTCGCGCGTGGCTGGAGTCAGGGTTATCCAAAGCGGCTTGGGTCGGTTTTCCAGACCAGGTATTACGCGGCTACCGGCAAAGCGGGCCCGCCCCTGGCGGCTGGATCGAAGTTTGCGGGAACCCTTTCGGCGGGCGGCCAGAGGCTCGCCGAAGGCGTGGTGACACTGCGGGAACCGCTGAAGAACTTCGCGGCTTTCGCGGAACGGCCAGTGGTGAATCTCTTGCACGTTCCTCGCCTCGCAGCGGGGAAACACGACAAACCGGCGATTCACGAACTGGTCGAAAACGTTCCGCACGACGTCAAGGTAGAGCAGGCATGGATCGGCGATGGCGCCCTTACTCTTCCGGTTTGCAAAGACGAGGAGTTGTCCGACCTTGCCCCTCGCCGATGCGGCAAGGGTATTCGTGCATCCCTGGCGTACATCGTGGACGACCTCAAAACACTCAAGGCTTCGAAAAAGTGACGGTCCGGTGTGGTTTCAACTAGATTCTGGAAAGGATAACGATGGCAAAGAGAGTGGCTGACCTGCTGATAGACGTCTTACTGGAAGCGGACGTTCAGCGAATTTATGGAGTCCCAGGCGACTCGCTCAATGGCATCACGGACTCGATTCGCGCTGGCGAGGAGATCCAATGGGTTGGAACACGCAATGAGGAGGCCGCCGCGTTCGCGGCAGGCGCAGAGGCGCATCTCACTGGCAAATTGGCTGTGTGCGCCGGAAGCTGCGGGCCCGGAAACCTGCATTTGATCAATGGCCTGTACGATTGCCAGCGTAGCCGCGTGCCCGTTCTGGCGGTTGCGGCGCAAATTCCGAGCGCCGAAATCGGGAGCGGATATTTTCAGGAAACTCATCCGGAACAGCTTTTCGCGGGGTGCAGCCATTATTGTGAGCTCATCTCGCAGCCGGAGCAAATGCCACGCGTGCTGGAGATTGCGATCCAAACCGCGATTGCAAAGCGTGGCGTTGCAGTCGTTGTAATTCCGGGGGATGTGGCCTTGCGAGATGCGGTTGAGCAACAACCCCGGTTGCTCTTTGCCGAGCCGAAACCGACGGTGTGTCCGTCGGATGAAGAACTCAATCTTCTCGCAGCGGTTCTGAATCGCTCACAAAAGATAACGATCCTTGGGGCGCCGGGTGCGCCGGAGCTCACGACGAACTCATTGATCTCGCGGGTAAGCTACAGGCTCCCATCGTACATGCTTTCCGCGGCAAAGAGTTCATCGAGTACGACAACCCCTTCGATGTGGGAATGACCGGCCTGCTCGGATTCTCATCGGGCTATCACGCCATGATGAGCTGCGATACGCTGCTGATGATCGGCACGGACTTTCCCTATCGACAGTTTCTCCCTCAGGACGCGACCGTGGTGCAGATCGACCTTCGAGGCGAGCAGCTAGGGCGCCGCAGTAAAGTTGATTTCGGCTTTGTGGGAGACACAAAAACCACGCTGCGAGCGCTATTGCCCAAGCTGGAACAGAACCAATACGAAGCGCATTTGAACGAATCAATCGAACACTATCGAAAAGCACGCCAGGGTCTGGACAAACTGGCAAGCGGCGATTCGGGCAGGACACCCATCCATCCCCAATATGTCGCCAGCGTGATTGATCGGCTCGCGTCTGAAGACGCGATCTTTGCCTTCGACGTCGGAACGCCGGTCGTCTGGGCGGCGCGCTATCTCCGGATGAACGGCAAGCGCCGGCTCATTGGTTCCCTCAATCACGGGTCCATGGCTAACGCCTTACCGCAGGCCATTGGCGCACAGGTCAGCCACCCCGGCCGCCAGGTGATCACCATGTCCGGCGATGGCGGGTTGGCGATGCTCATGGGCGAACTGCTTACTCTGCGCCAGAACGACTTGCCGGTGAAGCTGGTCGTTTTCAAGAATGATTCGCTCGCCTTTGTCGAGCTTGAAATGAGGGCCAGCGGCTTTCTCGATTTTGCGACTCATCTTCACAATCCGGACTTTGCAAAAATCGCGGAGGCAGCGGGCCTCCTGGGTCTGAGAGCCGAAACTCCGGACCAGGTAGAACCTGCGATCGCGGAGGCTCTCAAACACGACGGGCCCGCTCTGGTCGAGGTTGTGGTGTCGCATCAGGAGCTTTCGATGCCTCCAACGATCACCTACGAACAAGCCAAGAGCTTTGGCCTTTTCATGCTGAAGGCCGTTCTCAATGGACGCGGGGATGAAATCATCGATCTCGCGCGAGTGAACCTCCTCCGCTAGTAGCGCAATGAAGCCGGATCGTCGAAGTGTTGGGGAATCTGGCTACAATTGTAAGTGTCAAGAGAGGAATCAATGCCTGCTTACACGATCAAGCCGCTCGTTACCGCTATCGCGATCAACACAGGGGGAAGGAACGGACACTCTGAGACTACCGATCACTCGGTGAGCGTCAACCTGTCGGTCCGGAAGGAAATGGGCGGACCGGGATTGCCCGACACCACCACGCCGGAGCACCTGTTCGCGGCTGGGTATGCCGCTTGCTTCGGTGGAGCGATCGAATTCGTGGCGCGTCAACACAAGAAGGATGTCAAGGGAGCTGTCGTCACATGCCACACTTCCGTTGGGCCGCGCGAGGGAGGCGGCTTCGGCATTGCGGTCAAGATGCAGGTCAAAATTCCCACCCTACCGAAGGAAGAAGCCGTCGCTCTCGTGGAAGAGACGCACGAAAAGATCTGTCCGTACAGCCATGCGACGCGCGGAAATATCGACTTCTCATTAGAAGTCGAAGGCGCCGAGAGGTCCTAGGCGGCTCGTTTCGAGTCACCACCGGAATACTCTTTGACGAGCAGGTTCTGCGCCATTTGCCGCACCCTGGTTTCACGGCGGCGATCGGGACCTTGCGAATCCCGCGGCACTCAAACAAAAACTGAATAGTGTCGCTCTTACTCATTGGGTGGTCCGATGAGGAAATCAATAATTGCAGCGCCGCTGTTCTTGTTTATATCTTTGGGCGGATGCGCCAAGGTGCGGTATCCGGACTATTACGTATTGAAGCTGCCCAATCCGGTCTCCGCCTCGGGCGGCTCCGGGCCGATCCCGGCAAGCGTAGCAGTGCGGGAATTTCGGGCTCCGCAGTATTTGAGACAAGGACCGATTGTGTACCGTCCGGAATCCGAACAGATCGCTTTCTACGATTACCACCGTTGGGCTGAGGATCCGAGACAAAGCGTAACAACCACGATCGTGCGCGAGCTCAAGCAGGTTTTCGAATCAGTCGAACTATACGACGGACGCTCCGGCGCGGAGTTCCTGTTGACCGGCTCGCTGGATCATTTGGAGGAAGTCGACAGCGAGCGTTCCGTTTCGGTCGAAGTTGGAGTTTCGGCAAAGCTCCAGAATGTGAAGACCGGCAATGTGATGTGGTCGGACACGTCCTTCAAGACGTCCGAAGTTAAGCAACGGTCTGTCCCGGCAGTCGTGGCGGAAATGTCTCGCGATCTCAGCGAAACCGCGACGCAACTCGTTTCGTCCATGCGGAGCCATGTCTCCCAAAACTCTTTTCGTGCCAATAACGATTAAGTAGAGGAAGCCAAAATGGCTGAGACCAAAGTTGAACAACCGATAAGCTTTGCGGGTCGATTGAGGGCGTGGATCGTGCCCGCGCTGATCCTGCTGATGGCGGTCGTAATCGTGTACCTGATCGCAGGAAACTGGAACGCCTGGGCTAGCGAGAAGGCCCAGCAGGAAACGGACGACGCCTACACGCGCGCGGACTTGACGCCCTTGAGCACGAAAGTCGCGGGGCTCGTCGCTACCGTCGCCGTTTCCGACTATCAGAGCGTCAAAGCTGGTGTGCTTCTCGTACAGCTTCGTGACGACGACTTCCGCGCGCAGGTCCAGCAGGCGGAAGCGGGAGTCGCCTCGGGCGAGGATGCGTTAATCAACAATCAGCGCCAGAAGGAATTGCAAGACGCGCACATCGTGCAGGCCGGCGAAAATATCCTCGCAGCGGAGGCCCAGATCAAAGCCGCCGATGCCGGCATTGAGGCCGCTAACGCCACCGTCGTGAACGCGCGGAGCGGCATCGAAGGGACCAAGGCCGATGTCGAGCAAACGATGCTCGAGCGCCGCCGGCAGGAAGCCTTGATCGCAACCGAATCCGCGACGCATCAGACAGTGGAGCAGGTGGTCGCCAACCAACAACGCTACGCAGCTACGCTCGCGAGCCGCCAAGCGGACCTTGCAACCGCGATGGCGCAGCTCGCGAGCCGCGAGGCCGACTTGGCGCGCGCGAAAGCACAACTCGGGAGCGCTAGGGCGGAACTGGAGGCCCAGAAGCGGCAGCGGGCTGTGCTCGATTCGCAGGAGCTTCTGCTCCGGGCGGATTTGAACTCGAAACGCGCGGCGCTTTCCCTGGCCCGGACGAACTTGAGTTATACCCGGATCGTCGCGCCCGAAGACGGGATCGTCAGCGAAAGAAAGGTGCGGGCAGGACAACTCGTTAGTCCCGGAACCCAGGTCCTCACGCTGGTACAGAGCGAGGTTTGGGTACAGGCGAATTACAAGGAAACACAAGTCCGCCACATGCGCGCGGGAGATGGCGCCGAGATCAAGGTCGATGCTTTTCCCGGAGTCGTCTTCCACGGCAAAGTCGACCAGGTTTCGCCCGCCAGCGGATCGCAGTTCGCTCTTCTCCCACCCGACAACGCGACCGGAAATTTCACAAAGATCGTTCAGCGGATTCCGGTGAAAATCGTACTCCAGCCGGGGCAGACCGAACTGGATCGGCTGCGGCCTGGTTTGTCCGTGATCGCGACGATTCGGGCGAACGGCGCGACGCGTTAAAGGAGCTGTCCCCAGTGACTGCATCCGAGACCAAATCCGCGCCCGCGCAAAGCGCCACCCCGCCGGGCGCCAATCCGTATCTCGGGATCCTGGGTGTGTTCCTGGGTGCGGGACTCGCGACGTTGACCGCCAGGCTGGTGGGTGTCGGCCTGCCCGATCTTCGGGGCGCGAAAGGATTCGGGTTCGACGAAGCGTCCTGGATTCCAACCGCGTTGAACATGGCGACGATGTTCAGCGGCGTTTTTGTGGTGTTTGTGAACGCGTTGTTCGGTCCGCGCCGGATTCTTCTTCCAGCCGCCGCGATCTTCACAGTGGTTTCCGCGATATTGCCGTTGGTTCCCGGCTACTGGGCCATGCTTGCCCTGGTTGTACTTGCGGGGCTTTCGTCAGGAACCTTCTATTCCCTGACCATGACCTTCGTATTGACGTCGCTGCCCAAACGGCTGATCATCTTCGGGATTGCGGCCTATGCGGCGGACATCGTATTCGTCAGCAATATCGCCAATTTGCTGGAGGGCTGGTACATCGAACATCTTTCCTGGGCATGGATCTTCTGGACCGCCGCCGCCGCAACGCCCTTGATGATGCTCTGCGTTTATTTCGGAATCCCGCGGCATTCCCCTCCCGGCCCAGTCCCGAGCTGGCGCGGTTTCGCCTACTTCAGCGCTTCGCTCGCTCTCATCTACGGCGCGCTCGATCAGGGCGAACGGCTCAATTGGCTGAATTCCGGCGTCATCGTTGCAATGCTGGCGGGCGGAGCCTTCTTATTCATCGCGACCTGCATTCGACGGATCGAACAGCCGAATCCGACCCTAAGCCTCTCGTTTCTGAACAGGAGGAACACCATCATCCTGGCATTGTCAATTTTTGTCTTCAAGTTCGTGCACCTTTCAGTGCTCGTTCTCGTGCCGGGGTTCCTGAACACGATTCAGGGATACCGGCCGCTCGAAACGGGATACGCACTGGCATGGGTCGCAATACCTATGTTCGCCATGGTCTGGCTGGTTGCATGGCTCGCGATCTATACAAATTCCAGACTGACGCTTGCATTGGGATTGACTCTCGTTGCGGTCGCCTCTTGGATCTGCTCACGCGTCGATACCGCATGGGCTGCAAACAATTTTGAGCCGGTGGAGCTGTTGCTGGCGTTGGGTCTCGCCGCGAGTTATGTGGGGTTGGTCAGCAGTATCGTACTTGAGGGTCTTGAATCCGGCGCTTTGACCTCCGCCGCTTTTGCCGCGACGTTTTCCGGCTTTATGCACTTTATCCGGCTCTTTGGAGGGCAGATTGGAACCTCCGTGATGACCAGGGTTATTACCGTGCGCGAACGGTTTCACGACAACGCACTGGGATTGCACGTTCAGGCTGGCAGTTGGTTGACCGATGAGCGCGTCCGGGGCTTGAGCGCGGGGCTCTTCTCACCTTCCACCGGCTCCGACGAGGCTCAATCCCGCGCGATCGACATTCTCGGCCAGCAGGTGCGCGCCCAGGCTTATACCATGGCGATTTCTGACGGCTTTATCGTTATCGGCTGGATGGTTGTCGTGTATCTGCTGCTGTTGCTGCTTCTCAAGCGCGCGAAGTTCAGCTATCAGGATTTGAGGAAAATGACATGAATCGTGCCATCATTGCCGCCGCCGTGGGGATTGCCGCCGCCGCGCCCCAATATGCCAACGACGTCCGCCATCTGACAATGACCGAGGCCGTGCACCTCGCGATCAGTCAGAACCGCGCATTGAAGATCGCGCGGCTGAAAGTTGCCGAGAACGAACAGAAAAAGGCGGGTGAGCGTTCCTCCTACTTTCCATCGCTCAAGAACGAATCGAACATTTTGCATGTGACGCAGTTGCAGAATATAAGTATTCCGACCGGCGCGTTTGGAACCGTCGGGGGATCGTATGTGCCTTCTGCCAATACTATTCTTCCGCAGGGGAGAAATACGTTCTTTACCAGCGGCACCCAGCTCTCGCAGCCGTTGACGCAATTGATCCGGATTCGCGACGCGAATCGAATCGCGGCCGCCGACGTCGCTATTTCGCGCGACGATTTGAAGAAGGCGGAAAATGAGATCGCGCTCGAAGTGCATTCTCTGTATTACGGAATGCTGATCGCAAAATTGCAGAAGCAGGCAGCCGAACAGCAGACCCAATACGCGGATGAGAATCTTCGCGAAAGCGAGGACGACGTCCGCAACGGAAGCGCGCTGAAAGTCGCCGCGATTCAAGGACAGGCAACGGTTCTCGAGAGCCGGCAATCCGTTCTCACGGCGGATCTCCAGTTATCCGACCTGACGACCCAGTTCAACGATCTGCTGGGGCTTCCACTGGATACCAAGCTCGAACTGGACCCGGAGGTGCCGGCCGATTTCGATCAGCGTTCACGCGAAGAGTATGTCCAAACCGCGTGGTCGCAGAATCCGCAGGTCAATGCTGCCGAGGCTTCCGTAGAGAAGGCGCAGGCCGCCGTTGGCTCCGCGAAGACCGCATATATTCCCGATATCACCGCATATGCCCGGCAAAGCTACCAGGACGGTGTTCCGTTCTTGGTTCGAAATTTCGGCACCTTTGGTGTCAATATGACCTGGGACGTCTTCGACTTCGGCAAACGCCGGGCCGCGGTCCGCGAGAGGCAGGATCAACTGGCGGAAGCCGAGGAGAACTTGCGCAAGTTGAAGGAGGACGTCGCGGTTTCGATCGAGCGCAGTTATAACAAATTGCTGCGCACCAAGAGCCTCGTGGAAGTCGCCACACAAGTGGTAAAGCTTCGGCAGGAGAGCGAACGGCTCGCCCAGAATCAACTTGCGCAGGGAGCCGTCTTGATCACCGCTCGTCGCCAGGCGACGGCCGCAACATACAAGGCGCAAGCGGACTTTCTCCAGGCGAAACTCGGGTATCTGCTCGCATGGGCGGAGCTTCAGGAAGCCGCTGGAATCACTCCGGGACTTTAGTAAGATGCCTTTCACGACCCCGTCGTCGGCGCTTGTGGCGTACGCACTCGTGCGTGCCGCGTCGCCACTCCTGGCGCCGCAAAGCCCCTACACCCAGCGCCGCTAGCAAGGAAGGCGCTAACGAATCGCTGGGACAGGAGTCTACCGGCCCCGGACAATCCCTCCAACCAATAACCCAACAACTGCCCAAGAATCACCAGATACCGATTCTCTCCGACCCTCTCTTACTGACACCGGCGTGATACTGCTAGCGAGATGTCGACTTTTCAAATCACCCGAACTCAGGACCGGCGAAAACCCCCATGGCGTTATCGACGCGTTATTTTAACGCTAGCCCGTCACGATATCGGAGTTTTGACGCGAAAATCCGCATGCTCAGTGCGAAAACAATTCCGTTATGACGCGATTCATCGCCAAAAGGGGCTGCTACTGAGCGTTAAATCGCGCCGCTCGGAATGCCCTAATGCCATCCAACAAACTCTGGCGCGCCTCGCTCTTCATAACTTGAGTAGTCACAAAAAGGAGCAATGAGGATGGCTTATCAAAGCGTGAACCCGTCTAACGGCGAGGTGGTGCGTACCTTCGATCAACACACCGATCAGCAGATGGAGCAAATGCTTGTGACCGCCGATAGGACGTTTCGCGAAGTATGGTCCGGGAAGCCGGTTCGCGACAGAGCGAAGGTGATCGGCAAGGCAGCATCCCTGATGCTTGAGCAAAAGGAGAAGTTCGCCCGCCTCGCGACTCTCGAAATGGGAAAGAGAATCGCGGAGAGCCGCGGAGAAGTTGAGCTAAGTGCTTCCATCCTGAAATACTATGCCGACAATGGGGAGAAATTTCTAGCGCCTCGTCCGCTCAACTCCATCGCCGGCGAGGCGTACATCGAATATTCGCCCCTCGGGGTTTTGATCGGTGTGCAGCCGTGGAACTATCCTTACTATCAGCTCGCGCGTTTCGCTGCGCCGCATCTGACGTCGGGAAACGTGATGCTGGTAAAACATGCTCCCGGGGTGCCACAGTGCGCGCTTGCATTCGAGCAGCTCTTGGCCGACGCCGGCGCGCCGGCAGGCGCTTACACGAACGTTTTCCTCTCAAACGATCAGGTGGCGAAGCTGATCGATGATCCGCGCACCAGAGGTGTTGCGTTGACTGGGTCGGAGCGTGCCGGCGAGTCTTTGGCGTCTCGCGCCGGCAAAAATTTGAAAAAGTCGACGATGGAGCTCGGTGGAAGCGACGCTTTTATCGTGCTTGAGGATTACGACTTGGCGGACGCGGTGAAGATGGCCGTCGTCGGACGGATCGGAAATACGGGACAAACCTGTATCGGCGCGAAGCGGTTCATCTTCGTCGGGCCTAGGCTCAAAGAGTTTCTCTCGATGTTTCGCGCGGCACTAGAGTCGCTGAAAGTCGGCGATCCTTTTGATGAAACCACCACACTTGGCCCTCTCTCATCGGAGGCGGCGCTCACACTGTTGCTGAAGCAAGTCGATGAGGCAGTTTCCCATGGCGCGAAGATCCTCACCGGAGGCAAGCGAGTCGATCGCAAGGGATCCTTCATGCAGGCAACGATCCTCACCGATATTACACCCGACAATCCCGCGTACAGGCAGGAGTTCTTCGGCCCCGTCGCGCTCGTTTTACCGGCCAAAGACGAGGAAGAGGCGATAGCCATCGCTAACGATTCTCCCTTCGGGTTGGGTGGTTCCATCTATACCAAGAACATCGATCACGGAAAACGCGTCGCCAGCAGAATTGAAACCGGGATGGTCTTCATCAACTACCCCTCGGTCAGCACAGCGGATCTGCCTTTCGGTGGAGTCAAGCGGTCGGGCTATGGCAAGGAACTTTCTGATCTGGGAATCCAGGAATTCGTGAACAAGAAGCTGATCTGCGCCTCTAATGGATTCTCTCTGGTCGCGTAGACCGTAATGTCGTTATGGCTGCGTTAAACCAAACATCGAGTCTTCAGGCCTCGCCGCGAGAATTGAAGATTGGGCTGTTCATACCGTGCTACATCGACTTGAACTATCCCAAGGTCGGAATCGCGACGTTGGAGCTCTTAGAACGGTTTGGCCTTGATGTTGATTTTCCGCTGAGTCAGACTTGCTGCGGTCAACCGATGTCCAACAGCGGCGACCAACACAATGCGAGGGGGGCGGAGCAACTCTTCGTGGACAACTTCAAGGACTATGACTGCATCGTCGGGCCTGCCGGAAGCTGTGTCAAACAGGTGCGTCGTCACTATGACACGCTGGATCAGACTGATGAGGTGACCCACGTTCGCGAGCATACATATGAGCTGGTTGAATTCCTGCATGACATTCTCAAAGTTGACTCGTTTCCCTGGGCCGAGTTCCCACACACGATTGCGATTCACAACAGTTGCAGCTCGGTGAGAGGTTTGGGAATAGCCAGGCCATCGGAAATCATGCGTCCGCCGTTCAACAAGACCGAGGCGCTGCTCTCGAAGGTCAAGGGACTGGTGCAGGTGCCTCTCGACCGGCCCGATGAGTGTTGTGGATTCGGCGGCACATTTTGTGTTACTGACGAGGCCGTGTCTGCCCGGATGGGTTTCGACAAAATTCAGGACCAGCTCCGCCACGGCGCCGAATACGTGGTCTCTCCGGACATGTCCTGCTTAATGCACCAGCAGGGCATCGCGCGCCGGGCGGAAATCGGTTTGAAGTATCTCCACGTCGCCCAGGTCCTGAATGGCGGGCCGTATTGACGAGGAGCTTATTACCATGAGTACTCAGCAACCAGTCGATCCGGCAGCAAACGCAGCTCTCTTCATTCTTCAAGACAATATCCATGAGCCGATGCATGATCGGGTCTTGTGGACGCTCAGGCAGCATCGCGACCATCAGGCAACGGCCATCCCGGAATGGGAAGAACTTCGGGAGATCGCTTCCAAAATCAAAGAACACACGCTCACTCATCTCGATCAGTACCTGGAAGAGTTCGAGCGCAATGCTACCAAGCGCGGCGCTCATGTTCATTGGGCGCGAGACGCGGCCGAACATAACGAAATCGTACACTCCATTCTGCAAAACCACGGCGTCCAGGAACTGATCAAGAGCAAATCGATGCTTCAGGAAGAGTGCGCCATGACTCCCTACCTGGAAAAGCGGGGAATCACCGTCGTGGAATCTGACTTGGGTGAAAGAATTCAGCAGTTGGACGGTCAGCCGCCAAGTCACATCATCATGCCTGCGGTTCACAAAACCCGTCAAGATGTGGCTCGACTCTTCGCGCGAAGCATCGGCACGGATCCTAACAATGACGATCCACACTTCTTGACGGAAGCGATGCGAAACAACGCTCGGCCCCGATTCCTCGCCGCGGGAGCGGGTATGACGGGCGCGAACTTCGCGATTGCCGAAACGGGAACATTCATGGTCTGCACCAACGAAGGAAATGCCGACATTGGCGCTGCTGTGCCTCCACTGCACATCGCGAGCATCGGCATTGAAAAGATGATTCCGCGAGTCGAAGACATGGGCGTGTTCCTGCGTCTGCTGACCCGGAGCGGGGTAGGTGAGCCCTCGACGCAGTATTCTTCCCATTTCACCGGACCCAGAAAAGGCGGCGAGCTCCACATTGTCCTGGTGGACAACGGCCGAAGCCGCCGCCTGGGTATGGCTGACTTCTGGCATTCGCTCAAGTGCATTCGATGCAGTGCCTGCATGAATACCTGTCCCGTTTATCGCCGCAGCGGAGGAATAGCATACGGAGCAACCTATTCGGGCCCGATCGGCATTATTCTCGACCCCACTTTCGACGAATCAAAATACAGCGAGTTACCCTTTCACTCGAGCTTGTGCGGATCCTGCTCGGAAGTCTGCCCAGTGAAAATCGACATCAGCGATCAAATATTGAAGTGGCGAAGAGTAATGGCTGAGAAAAGCTATCTTCCGTTGGCTAAGCGCCTTTCCTTCGCGGTCGCAGGGCATGTATTCGCTCATCCGGAAGAGTTTCACGCGGTAGAAAACGCGGCTGGGCCGATGCTGGACCACGCGCCGCACTTCCTGCTGTACAACCGGTCTCTCAATCCATGGGCGCGGGATCGGGAACTGCCAGAGGTCCCGGAGCAGACTTTCCGCAACTGGTATGTCGCCAACAGGATTGAAGACCATGTCCAACACTAGCCGAGAGCAGATCCTTTCCGCTATCCGCGCCAATATTCCGCCGGGACCAATCGAGCATCCGCGGATCCCCGTCTTCAGTAGAGCGGATGAACCTCTCAAACTCATCTTCGAAAGACATCTCGAAAAAGCGGCCGGCGCGGCGTACAATATCGCAAACCGAGCCGAGGCGCAGGCAAAATTGGCGTCGCTGCATCCTGAGGCAAAGGTGATTTGCTCCACCGTTCCCGAGATTTCAGGGACGCGGCGCGCGGAAACGATTCGCGATCCTCACGAACTGGCGGACGTAGATGTCGGCGTAGTTCGCGCGCAATTCGGCGTTGCCGAGACTGGAGCTGTCTGGCTTACCCAGGAGGACTTGATCGTGAACAGCCTGGGATTTTTGTCCCAACACCTCGTGGTTCTGCTCGATCCCAACGAGATTGTGGCTGACATGCACGAGGCCTACGCACGCGTGCATCTCGATCGGACAGCTTACGGGTGCTTCATGGTGGGACCTTCAGCAACCGGCGACATTGAGGCCACTATGGTTCGCGGTGCACAGGGGGCTCGCTCCCTGAGCGTGTTTTTTATGGCAAAAACTTCAAGCGTCGCAGGTGGGTAACTGGTCAATATATGAAACAATCCATCGGAAATTTTTTGCTCCGCCGACTACATGAAGTGGGCATTCGACATGTTTTTGGTGTACCTGGCGATTACAATCTGGAATTCATGCAGCAACTGGAAGATCGAGGCCAGCCCGCGTGGATCGGCACCTGCAACGAACTCAACGGTTCCTATGCGGCCGACGGTTACGCTAGAATTCACGGCTTAGCCGCGCTGGCAGTGACGCACGGCGTGGGTGCTCTCAGCGCGATGAACGGGATTGCAGGAGCCTACAGCGAACATGTCCCGGTCATTTGCATCTGCGGATCGCTTCCAGTGCGATCCCTGGAACGTGGTGAGATGATGCATCACACGCTTGCGGATGGCGGACGTGGCAATTTCTATCGCGCGTTCGCCGAAGTGACCGCTGCCCAAGCCGAGCTTTCCCCTGAAAATGCCGTCGTCGAAGTCGACCGCCTGATCCTCACGGCTTGGCGCCGCAAGCTGCCGGTCTATCTGGAGCTTCCGTCCGATATCGCATATATAGAAATCGAAACGCCGGATGAGCCGCTTCGACTTACGGCAATTCGGAGCAACCAGGAGCGTCTGCAAAGCTGTGCAGATGCGATTCTCGCGCGCTTGAACGCGGCGAAGCGTCCCGCAGTTCTGCTTGACCTGGACGCGGACCGTTTCGGTGTGCTCGGACAGATCGAGCGTTTGGCGGAAAAACTTCAAATGCCGGCCGCAGTCTTGAACACCTGCAAAGGCGGCTTTGACGAGACTTCTCCTTTATTCGCCGGCGTGTATTTGGGCATCGCCAGCGCGCCCGGCACGCGCGACGCAGTCGAAAACAGCGACTGTTTGGTCACGGTCGGTTTGCGCCGCCTCGACTCCACCTCGGCGTTCTTCTCCGATGCGATCCCCGCGAACGCCATCCATCTGAATTATGGCTCAGCCAATCTCGGTCTCGAAAATTACCAAGCCGTCTATCTTACCGAGTTGTTGGAGAAGCTGATCGACGGATCGGCACCCGCCTCAAAGACACGAATCGTGAACACCCCGCAGCGTTCAGCACGCACCGCCACGCAAGCTCCGCTTACGCAGAAGTATTACTGGGAAACTCTGGAACAATTCCTTCGTCCCGGAGATGTAATCATAGCGGAAGATGGCACGTCCAACTCCGGCGCCACGGAAATGAGGCTGCCGCCAGGTTGTTCCTTCGTCACACAGGCAGTGTGGGGCAGCATCGGATATACGATGGGAGCGCTGCTCGGTACTCTCTGTGCCGCACCCGAACGCCGGCAGATTTTGTTCATCGGCGATGGCTCTTTTCAACTGACCGCACAGGAACTATCCACGATCTTGCGTCACGATTTCAAGCCGTTGATCTTCCTGATCAACAACCGGGGATACACTATCGAGCGAGCAATATTAGGAAAGAACGCTCGATACAACGATGTTGCGAATTGGCGCTACGCCGATCTACCTTCGGTGTTTTGCCGCGAAAGTACGGCCGAGTGTTTTACGGTCGAAACGGAAGAAGAGTTTCGGCGCGTTTTAGACACTCCTCACAAAGAATTGGTATTCGTGGAAGCGCTGATGGACAAGAACGATTCGCCATCGACGTTGATTCGAGGCGGGCATGCTTTTGCGGATTCGGATTTCGGCCCCACGGGCCCGCAATTTGCGCCAGATGCGAACATACCGTTACCCACATCTTAAAAGGACAGCCTTGGGAAAATGTCTCTGAAGAAGCCAATATTGGTAGTGACGACCCACTTCGTTAAGCCAGTGGAGACTCGAATCGATAGTGAATTTGAGGTGCGGAGGAAGGCGGACGGAACACCATTTCAAAACGCTGAGCTTCTTGCTGCTGCCGAAGGGGCGGATGCGCTATTTATCACTCCGTTCGATAAGCTTGACGCGAATTTCTTCAGGCGTGTCTCTCCTTCCGTGAAGGTGATCTCTACCTATTCAGTCGGTGTCGATCATATTGACTTACAGGCTGCGGCGCAAAGACACATTGCCATTGGATACACGCCGGCCGCCGTAACAGACGCGACGGCAGACGTGGCTATGCTGCTGCTTTTGGGCGCCTCGCGTCGCGCGTTTGAGGCACAAGAACTAGTCCGGACCGGCGAGTGGACGGTATCGCGCAGTGGCGCGCTCTTGGGCTGGCAATTGACCGGTAAGGTACTCGGCATCCTAGGCATGGGACGAATCGGCCAAGCCGTCGCGAAGCGCGCCCGCGCCTCTGGCATGAGAATCCATTACTCGAACGTTCATCAACTGCCGGAGGAACAGGCAGGAGATGCGATTTTTCACGCTGATCCAATGGAACTCCTCCGCGTGAGTCAGTTTCTGACTCTTCACGCTCCCGAAACGGAAGATACGCATCACTTCCTGAATGCGAAAACCATCGCCCTTTTGCCTCCCGGGGCAATTGTGATTAACACTGCCCGCGGTGGATTGATCGTCGATGACGACCTTATTACAGCGCTCAAGATCGGGCGAGTTGCAGCGGCGGGACTGGATGTCTTCGAGGGTGAACCGCAACTGAATCCCGGTTACGCGGGGCTAAAAAATACCTTTTTACTGCCGCATATTGGGAGCGCAACCGTGGAGAGTCGAACACTTATGGGGATGGTTGCTCTCGACAACATCGACGCCGTGCTGAACGGGAAACCAGCTCCATCGCTGGTGGCAGCTTAGACAGACTGATTGGAGGCAAGGCGAATGCCGCTGTACACCGCTATCACGGAACATGACTGTGTATCGGATGAGACGAAGGCCCGGATCGCAGAGGGGATCACGCGCATACATTCGGCCGTGATGAAAGTTCCGAGAAACTTTGTTCGCGTCATCTTTCTTTCCTATCCCAAACACTCCGGATACACGGCTGGAAACGAGGCTCCTACCGCTACGCTAAACTGCGTTCTGCGCAGTGGCCACACTGTCGAGGAAAAGACGGACTTGCTCACGCAACTGTGGCCGTTGTTTCAGGAGCTAACGGGAATCCCCACAGATCAGCTGGCCATATCACTTCAGGAAGTTCCGTCCAGCAACGCCATGGAGATGGGTCGGATCATGCAAGCTGTCAGCCGCGAATAGCAGCCGGAGCCGGCTTTTAAGACTTCATGGAGTCCTAAAATGTGTTTTTTTCACCGAACACGGAAGCCCTTACTCCTCTCCGGTCGCACGACACGCCTGATCGCGCACCCGATCATTTGGCGGACGGCACACCCACCGCGTCTCGCGAGGATCTGATCGCATTGCTCGGTCTCACGGCCGTGCGGGCTCGCGTCACAGAAGACGCTGCAATGTGCAAAGTAGAATCATCGTTCCGTGAACGATGCGGTCCAGTCCTGTGCCGGCGACGGCTCCTGCGAGCACGCGTGCCCGGTCCAAATTAACACCGGCGTTATGACGAAGCAATTTCGCCATCTCGAACATACCCGCAGGCAGGAGTGGGTCGCTGAAAGGATCGCCTCATCCTGGGGCACCATTGAGCCGATCGCCCGCGTCTCGAAGTTATCGCTCGGTGCTGGACGAAAGATTAGTTTGGCGCCGGCGGTTAAATTTGCGCTGCAGATCCGGCCAGAATTCTTTGAGGATGTTGCTCGCCATATCCACACCGATTTGCACGCCGAGCTTTGTGGCGGCATCGTGCCCGGTGCGGTTGTCGGCGTAGTAAGCATTGGAGATGGCGACCGCGGCGGAGTTCCCGACGATCTCAGAATAATTAAATTGAGTACCGCCGGAGTCGGTATGGGTCCAGAATATTTGGCCGACGGCGTATCCGAGCCTGGACCATCCGCTTCCTTGGCCCTTACGGAAGTAGCGCGGGTCTTGGTGAAGCAGGACGGGGAAGACGCCCTCGGTCATGTAGTCGCCGATGACAAGGTCGCCATAGGCCGCGCCGAAATATCTGCCGAAACCGGCAGCGCCTTGGCCGAACGAGCGATTCGCATTCGTCGCCTGGGCTTCGGCTCCGAAGATACCCGCGAGGATGACCGTCCCGCGGTCGAAGGCATCTTCGGAAGCGATTTTAAATTTGTCGCCGGGCGAAAGCGGCTGGTAATTCTGGAGGCTCGGCGAGCTGCGGTAGTTGGGGACGACGCCCAGAAGGCGCTTGCTTTCTGACGACGCGACGTTCGCCGCGGGAACTTCCGACGGTGCCGATTGCGCGTCTGCGACCGCCCATGAATACACCAGCAACATGCAGGCCGTGCATTTTCCTAAGAGTTGTGTGGTCACTATCGGTTTGCCGCCTGTGCCAGCCTTTCGATGAACGGCTGTGCAATTGCGGGAGTGGCGGCGCCGCTGTCGACGATCTCGCTGTTAGTAGTGTCTTTGCCATAGAGAGCTTTGTCTCCGGACTGATCGCGCTTGAGAGTCGCCCCGTCGAGCCCGAAGCCGGCGAAGACTCCCTTGGTCTGGCCGTAGAACACGACTTGAGCATTCGGATCTTCATGGGCGCTCTTTCCGTTGCCCCACGCGGCGGATGCATCGGAGCCGATGGTGAATCGATCTGAAAGGAGCTTGGCTCGTCGGGATTTATCGAGCGAAAGCACGACGACATCGATTTCCTCACCGCCTAGCTGAACGCCGAGACTCGCCGTCTCGAAGGAGATCGCCGCGGGAGCCGACCAGCCGCCGTCCTTGCGGCAGGAGATGAATCCGCGACCGAATCCGACGCCCACTCCGGCGGCGCCCTTCTTGAATCCGGGGATTACGGCAATGCAATCCGCATTCGCAATTCGATCTGGCCGGATGCCATGTTCGGATTCCGTCATTTTCGCGAAGACCGCCGCGGCGCGATTCAGCCGGGTTGCGGTTTCATCGGCTGCGTTCGCTGTGATTCCAAGGGCGAGTGTCAAGACAAAGCAAGAATGGATGGTTTTCATTAATGTGCTCCTGAGTCATATCTAAAGAGTGCGCGTTCCGGTAGTTTTGTTGGGATGCCAACATTTCTGAGATCCGGTGGATCTCTGCTTTGGGACGAATGAATCTTCCGACCGATATTCTGGTTCAATGCTCACAAGTGGGCACGCTGGTTCTGGGTTCGTTGGGTGTTTGGGTCGCCATGCTCAACCAGCAGCGCCAGCTAAACGCCCAGATGTTCATCACCATCTCCGGACGTTTTCAGGAACTTCTTCGGCTGTTTCCGACCGAAGCCTGGCTTGCGAACCGGAATGACAGTCAGCCGGTTCCTCCTCGTAGTCAAGAAATTACGGACTGCACGCTCTATTGCCTCCAGTTGATTATGGATGTGTATCATCTGCGCCAGGGGCGATATGTTTCGAACATAATCTGGTATGCCTGGGAAAGGGAAATCAAACACACTTTGGCGGGGCGGATCTTTCGGCGCGAGTGGGAGTGGTTAGAGGTCGAATTCTCTCACAATGAAAAATTCCTAAACTATATTAACGGGTTGATGAAGCCAGACCCGATGGCGAGCGCTGGCCCCCCGACGCGCCGCCCAGCGTCGGCACCTTGCGATCCTTCGACTGGCGGATCCTAACCAGGCTCCAGGGACGCTGTTTCACATCGCCGCTGAACTGAGCGAGATTTTCTGTGGCGACACGCAGGTTTTCGATGGTTTCATGAATATTGTCGTCATTGCCGCGCACTACGGCCTGAATGCTCGCGAGAAGACTCTTGGCTTGGTCCATGGTCGACTGCATCTGGATGAGATCCTGACGGAGCGGATCGCGGATTTGATCGATGGTCGAGTTCACGTTCATCACAGTAGTATCCGCGTGGTCGAGAAGCGGACTGACCTTCTTGATGGCGGCGTCCGCATCTTGCGTGGCGACCAGCACCTGACTCGTGATTCGATCAATTTTAGGCGACTGCTGGGCGATCATTGTATTGGTATTTCGAAGGATCTCGGCTATCTGTTGGCGGTTGACGGGGCCAGTGGCATCATTGAGGTTGGCAAGGAGCGTGTTGGAGCGGTCGCTGAGGCCTTTGATTTCGCCTTGGACCTGAGTAATCAGCCCTTGGGCCGTATCGGCGATCCCAGAGAGTTTTCTAGCCATGTCATCGATGCTGACGGTTTCCTGTGACGGGATCACCGCACCTGCCTTCAGACGCGCTGCATCGTTTGTTCCGGTCGTGATCGAGATCGCGGGACTGCTCATCAGACTTACCGTGCCTAATTTCGCGGTGCAGTTCGCGTTTACGGGAGTGCCCTCTCTTACTTCGAGTGCGATTTCGATCTTGGTTGGATCCTCACTCCAGGCACGAACGGCAGAGACTCGGCCGACCTCGATTCCTCCGAAGAGGACCGTGGAGCCGGGTTCTACGCCGCCGGCGTAGCGAAGGTAGGTTCGGTAAGGGATGGTGTGGCGCCCCCACTGTTCGTTGCCGACGTAGTAAATGGCGCCAATTAGCAAAATGGCAGATAGAATCACGAACAAACCGACTTTCGCTTGGGCGCTCACAGAGCACCTCCTTCCACATAACGTTCGAGGATTTGATGGTTCGCGCTCTCAAGGATTGGATCCGGCACACGATCGAGAAACTGGCGGATTCTCGGATGGGAACTCGCTTGCAGCTCTTCCTTCGTGCCGACTGTAATGAGCGAACCTTTGTATAGCATCGCCATTCGGTCGGCGATACGGAAGGCGCTCGCCATTTCGTGAGTTACCACCAGAATTGTGATGTTAAATGCGCGCTTCAGGGCCAGAATTAACTCATCGAGTTCGGCGGCGACGATCGGATCGAGTCCCGCGGACGGTTCGTCGAATACCAGGATTTCGGGATCGAGCGCCAATGCCCTGGCGACGGCGCCGCGTTTTTTCATTCCGCCGGAAAGAGCCTGCGGGCTAAGGTTTTTAAATTCCGCCAATCCAACGACGGAGAGTTTCATCCAAGTCATCAGATGGATGGTCGATTCGTCAAGGCTGGTGAGTTCGCGCAGCGGCAGTGCGACGTTGTCTTCGAGAGACAGGGAATCGAATAGGGCGGCGTTCTGAAAGGCGACTCCCATGGAGCGATGAAGTTTTTTCAGCTCTTTTCGATTGCTGGTGTTGAGGTCGATGCCGTTCACGACAACCTGTCCGGATTGCGGCCGCTCCAGCCCGATAATCTGGCGCAGCAGCGTGCTTTTGCCTGAGCCGCTTCCGCCGAGCAAGACCATGGTTTCGCCGCGTTCGACATCCAGGTTGATACCGTCCAATACACGGCGTCCGTCGTAACTTACGACGACGTTACGGACGGAGATGACTGGATCAGACACGAGTCAGTGAGCTCCGGTGAGGTAGAAAATTGCGGTGAAGGCGACGTCGGCGAGGATAACAAGGAATGTTGCCTTGACGACCGCGGAGGTTGCGGATCGGCCGACAGCGTCGGGGCCGCCGCGAACTCTGAATCCTTCCAGACACCCGACGTGCACGATGATCACTGCGAAAGCAAGACTCTTCACTAATCCCGTGACTACGTCTCGTAGAACCATGGAGTGAGTCACCGCAGTGAGATACACTTCAAACGGCGTACCGTTGGCCATGCGCATGAACGCTCCGCCGGCGAGAATCCCGCAAGCGTTGCTGAGGATAGTCAAGCACGGAAGCATGACGAGGGCGGCCAGGAATTTCGGCGCAAGCACGAACTCGATCGGGTCAATCGCCATGGTGCGGAGAGCGTCGATTTCCTCCGTCACCATCATGGTGCCGATTTCGGCGGAAAACGCGGATCCGGAACGGCCGCTGACAGCGATCGCGGTGAGAAGCGGCCCGAGCTCCCGGGTAAAACCAATGGTCACCAGGTCAGTTACAAACTGGATCGCACCGAAACGGCGGAGTTCGGAGGCGCCTTGCATGGCCAAAATGAATCCCGTGCAGAAAGCCATGATGCCCACCATCGGAATCGCAGCAACGCCGATCGCGAGCATCTGCCGGATGGCGGAGAGCCAGCGATGCCGGTTTCCGATGAGTGGAAGTGTTCTTCCCAAAGCGCGGATCGTCTTGCCGGACTGGATAACCAGATCGCCTACGTATTCAAGCTGGCTCAGCGTGGAAGCTCCGGCGCGATCTAATAGAGGTGTATTCATTCCGTCGTCGAGGCCTCGTCGAAGAGGGCCAGTAATCCGGTGGACTCCAGAAGGTACCGGGGCCGCTCGCGCAATCCACTCAATTGAAGACTCTTGCCGAGTTGCCTGGAGAATCGGAGAGCTTCTATCAAGACAGCGAGCCCGGACGTATCGATGTAGTCCACTTCCGAGAAATCCAGCGTGAGTCGCCGGCTATCCGGCGCTTTAATCATTCGGAAAAGAACACGGCGCAGCTCAGGAGATGAATCGATGGTGATGCTGCCATCGAGTTTCGCAAAGCTTGTCTCGCCGTGCTGCTCGGAGGCGATGTGAAAGGCGTGAGCTTCGCGACTCATACAATTAGTTGCGGCGTGGAAGAAGGATCTAAGCGCGACCGCTCGCCGCTCCTATGGGGATCCAAATCGCCCTCGTCTTTGAGGAGCGTGCGGGAATGCTTCTTGTTGGCACAAAGTTTCCTTGCGATCCAACAACCCTGGGGACGCTACTGTCTCTTCAAACAAAGCTGCGATCGAATGACTCCTCATAAGTGAACTAAGTCGGAAACCCCAGCGGCCAGGTGGAAATCAGGGTTAGGAGGCTGGGAGTGAGTAAAGGAGAAGAAGAATGAATGCAGTCAAGTTTATACTAGGAACTTTTTTGCTGTCTGCTGTGGCGGCCAGCGCACAAGAGACGACGACGCCGAAAGTGGAAGTCGGTCTTAACTACTCGTGGTTGCACGTAAATTCGGCAAACTACGACTATCAACGGACGGGCAATGGCGGTTCAGGGTATATCGAATACAACCTCAACCGGACTGTCGGTCTCGTCGCCGATTTCGGCGGATACGCGAACACGCGGACAGGCATTAACGACAAGGCGCTGACTTATCTGTTCGGCCCACGGTTTAATATGCGGCGTTTCGACCGCTTTACTCCTTACGTGCAGTTTCTATTCGGAGCCGCGTATGCCTGGAGCGGTCCGAACGGCTTTCAGCAAAACCAGAACGCATTCGCGACCGCGGCGGGCGGCGGTTTGGACTACAACCTTTCCAAGCACATCTCGATTAAACCCATTCAAGTCGAATATGTGATGACACAGTTTGAGAGCGCGAACCTCGGGGGGTCCACGAAGGGCTTCGGCGACCACCAGAACGACCTCAGATATTCAGCAGGAGTCGTCTTCAAATTCGGAGGCAAGTAATCATGTACGGAAGAGGCGAAACCGGAGAGGCGGGCGGTTTCGCTTTCTTCAGCCAGGAAAGCGAGCGCAGCGTTATGAGTTGGCCTACCACTGTTAAGTCAAACAACTCCGCGGTTGTTTGCGCTGCCGGTCAATTTGAAGTACCTGAGGTCCAATGAGCCCGACGAACATTTTCGCTCCGGTATCCACGCCTGCGGAATCGATTTTCGGCCTGTCGAAGTTCGTGCTGGCGACGACAGCCGCGATCTTCGTCGTCGTATTCACTCTGTTCGTCTACGTGGTTATCAGGTTCAGGAATAAATCCCGCGATGACCGCAGAGAACCAGCGCAGGTCTACGGCAGCACTCAGGTAGAACTGGCCTGGACGGTGATTCCCGTATTGATCGTCATCGCGTTGTTTCTCGCATCGGTCCGGGTGATCGCGTCGATTCAGAACACAGTGCGGCCTGCGGGCGCTCTGGAGGTGATTGTCACCGGCCATCAATATTGGTGGGAATATCGCTATCCGGCCTTAACTATCGTGACGGCGAACGAGCTTCATGTGCCGGTCAGTGATCCGACGCATCCGATGCCGACGTTTCTAACATTGCTGTCCGCGGATACGGACCACAGCTTCTGGGTTCCGCGCCTCGGAGGAAAAACCGATTTGATCCCGAATCACCCCAATCAAATGTGGATTGAGCCGCATGAAACAGGGCTGTTTCTTGGACAATGCGCGCAGTATTGCGGCACGCAGCATGCAAAAATGCTGCTGCGCGTCTACGTCGACACGCGAGAGGAGTTTGATCGCTGGGTACACCAGCAGCAGCAACCGGCTCAGAACGGCACTCTGCCAGGGCAGCGAATTTTCGAATCGACGGCGTGCGTAAATTGCCACACGATTTCCGGGACGGCGGCAACAGGCAAGTTCGGGCCGGATCTGACGCACCTGATGGGCCGCCAGACAATCGCGGCGGGCGCGGCGGCGAACACGCATGAGAAGCTGCGCCTTTGGATTAAGAACCCCGACGCCATCAAGCCTGGATCGAAAATGCCGGCCATGGGATTGATCGATCGGGACCTGGATGCGATCACTGCTTATCTGGAGACACTGCGCTGATGTCCACCAATACCATCGTTTTAAGTGAAGCTCCGGCGCGTCCGTTGCCTCTCCGCCTGCATGAGTGGGTGACCACGGTCGATCACAAGCGGCTGGGAATTCTTTACGTACTTTACGCGCTGGTGTTCTTGCTGATAGGCGGCGTGGAAGCAGCCATCATGCGCGTGCAACTGATCCGGCCGCATAACGACTTCGTCCCGCCCGAAGTTTTCAACCGGATGTTCACGATGCACGGCACGACCATGATTTTCTTCGTCGTGATGCCGATGGTGTTCGGATTCGGAAACTATCTTGTGCCGTTGATGATCGGCGCGCGCGATATGGCGTTCCCACGTCTCAACGCGTTCAGCTTCTGGATGACCGCGCTGGGCGGCCTGTTTCTTTATTTCAGCTTCCTGGGCGGCGATGGATTATATGGAGCGGGAAGCGCGCCGGATGTCGGGTGGTTCGCCTATGCTCCTCTGACTTCGAAGACGTTTTCTGTCGGACACAGCACGGATTTCTGGACGCTCTCATTGCTGTCATCGGGTATCGGGAGCATCGGAACAGCGATTAATCTGATCGCGACGATTGTGTCGATGCGCTGTCCGGGCATGACGCTCGGAAAGATGCCGTTGCTTGTTTGGCTGAATTTAGTCATGGCCAATTTAGTGATTCTCGCCGTGAGTCCGCTTACGGCGGCGCAACTTATGCTGCTGGTGGATCGATACCTTGGAGGACATTTCTTCGATACGCAAGCCGGCGGATCGGCTGTCATCTGGATGCATTTTTTCTGGATCTTCGGACACCCGGAAGTTTATGTCTTGGCCTTGCCCGCGTTCGCGTTCGCCTCCGAGATCATTCCGGTGTTCTCGCGCAAGGCGATCTTCGGTTATCCGGTGATGGTACTGGCGACGATCGCCATAGGTTTCATCGGCATGAGCGTGTGGGCTCATCACATGTTCACGATCGGAATGAGCGCGGGAGCGAACACTTTCTTTGTTCTCTCGACCATGGCGATTGCGGTCCCTACGGGAATCAAAATTTTCAACTGGCTGGCGACGATGTGGGGCGGGAAAATCCGCTACGCCACTCCGATGTTGTTTTGCGCTGCCTTCCTGTTTCAATTTCTGATCGCCGGATTGACGGGAGTCACTCTCGCTGTTGCGCCGTTCAATTGGCAGCTCGGAAACTCTTATTACGTCGTCGCTCACTTTCACTACGTGATTGTGGGAGGGATTGTGTTCCCCATTTTCGCGGCGTTCTATTACTGGTATCCGAAAGTCACCGGGAAAATGTGCGATGAGGCACTCGGGAAGCTGCACTTCTTGCTGTTCTTCATCGGCTTTCATCTGACCTTCGACTTTATGCATATTCCGGGAATTCTCGGCATGCCGCGGCGTATCTACACCTATGAGCCCGGCCGTGGTTGGGATATCTGGAATCTGATAGTGTCTGTCGGCGTTGCCTTTCAAGCAGCGGGGATTCTGGTATTCGCCGGGAATCTGATCTCGTCTTATTTCCGCGGCAAGATTGCGGGAAACGATCCGTGGGATGCGTGGACTCTCGAATGGTCCACCAGCTCGCCACCTGCGGCGTATAATTTCGCGGTCATTCCAACGGTCCGAAGCCGGCGGCCGCTGTGGGACCTGAAGCATCCGGAAGACCCCGATTGGAGGTATGAATGAGCACGTCCTCTATCGCCCTGCCCGGAAACGTAACTGACTGGCAGCTCCCGTCGCGCGGACGCGTCGGAATGTGGTGCCTGATTGGCGCGGAGTCGGCGATTTTCACCATTTTCGTGGTGGCCTATTTGTTCTATATCGGCAAAAGCACCACGGGCCCGCAGCCGCGCGATGTTTTGCATGCGCCGATCTTTTACTCGGTTTGCCTTCTCTCGAGCAGTGTGACGATTCACCTCGCCGTCCGCCGGATCGCCGCGAACGAGATGGCCGCGTTCGGGCGCTGGTGGCTCGCCACGATACTTCTGGGCGGTACGTTCCTGTTCGGAACGGCGCGCGAGTGGATTCACTTGATTAACGACGAAGGTTTGACGATCAGTACGAATCTTTTCGGCACGACGTATTACTCCCTGGTTGGCCTGCATGCGCTTCACGTGACGATCGGGCTCCTGGCGCTGACGATTGTGGCGGTGTTCTATTTCTCGGCGAAGCTTCGGTGCGAGTACGCCGAGCGGCTGGAGATTCTATCCATGTACTGGCACTTCGTGGATGCAGTTTGGGTGATCGTCTTCACGCTGGTTTATGTAATTGGAGTTTCGCAATGAAAAACCCGGAAAATATCGAGGTGCCCGCGCCCACAGCGTGGCCGATTGTGCTGGCGTCTGGAATGACGCTGGTATTTGCCGGTCTGGTCACGGCCGAGCCGGTCAGCATCCTGGGCGCGATCCTGGCTCTGGCGGGCGCGATCGGCTGGTTTCGCGACGTGCTCCCGGTGGAGCAGCACGAGTGGGTGCCTGTGGAAGACGAAGGCATCGCGATTGAGACGTCGCGAGCAAGCGTGGAGCGAATTACTGAGCTTTATGAGCATTCTCGCGCATCGCTTCCGGTCGAAGTTTATCCGATTACGGCGGGGGTGAAGGGCGGTCTCGCGGGTGGCGTGGTAATGGCGTTGCTCGCGGGAGCCTACGGCCTGGCGAGCGGGAATGGAATCTGGTATCCGATGAACCTCCTGGTCGCGGGATTCTTTCCTGCAATGGCGTCCGAGACTGCGAGCCAAATCGGAGCGTTCAGTACGCGAGCGTTCATTACGGCGGTTCCGATTCATTTGATGATTTCGCTGATGGTCGGGCTGCTTTACGGAGCGATGCTGCCGATGGCTTCGAAGCGTCCCATTCTATTGGGTGGTTTCGCCGGTCCGCTGCTGTGGTCCTTTCTGATTCATGGCGGCCTGGCAGTGATCAATCCGGTGATGAATCAGCGGATCGACTGGCTCTGGTTTGTGCTCTCGCAAATAGGGTTTGGAATTGTGGCAGGCTTGATCGTCACCCGGCAGGAGCGCATCTCGACGCCCCAGCCCATCCCGGTTCGCATGGGAATTGAAACGCCCGGACTCATGGAAAAAGATCGACCGGAGTCGGGCCGATGAAGTACACGGCGCTAATCGTCGTCGTCGGGCTCGCTCTGTCATCTTGCGACGCGCCAGGGCGCCGAACGGCGGAGGCTCGCACTATTCGCCCCAGCGAAGTCGCGAATTTCGGCCAGCTTTTTTCTCAGAACTGTTCGGGGTGTCACGGCAAAGACGGGCAGGGCGCGCTGACCGTTGGAATCGGGAGGCCGATTTATCTCGCCGTCGCCGACGATGCGATTATCCGCCGCGCGATCGAGGAGGGGCGGCCTGGAACGCCGATGCCCGCCTTCGCGCAGCGCGCAGGCGGTATGTTGACGGATGCGCAAATCGAGATTCTCGTCCGCGGCATCCGGAATTGGGCAACGCCTGGCGCTTTCGAGCATGCGAATCTACCGTCTTACGCTTCGTCGCAAGCGGGCGATGCGGCACGCGGGCGCGACTTGTTCGCGAGGGGCTGTGCCTCGTGTCACGGCCAGGACGGACGCGGCGCGCGAGCAATTGCGAATGGCTCGTATCTTGCGCTAGTCACGGATCAGCATCTGCGGACCCTGATGATCGTCGGGATGCCGAACCTCGGCATGCCGGATTGGCGTGGTCACAACATGCCGCTGACGGATGCCGAGCTGACGGACCTCGTCGCATGGCTCGCCTCACAGCGCGAATCGTTGTCGGCGCATTTAAATCATTGAGGGATGGGTATGAGCGATCTTTCCAGACGGCAGATGTTTTTGAAACTCGCAGTGGCATTTAACGGCGCCATCGGCGTTGTTCTAGCGATACCGATTGTGCGATACCTGTTTTCTCCGGTGACGCGAGGAGAAAATGCGGGCTACGATCATTGGATCTCGCTGGGCTCGATCAATCAGTTTCCGGCGGGCCAGACGCGGCTTGCGACGTATCGCAATCCCGGCGCAGGTCCTACGGATGGCGAGACGGCTGAGCTCCCATGCTGGGTGCGCAACATCGACGGGAACAATTTTCAGGTATTCGCGGTCAATTGCGCGCATCTTGGATGCCCGGTCCGGTGGTTTCCGCAGTCGCGGCTGTTTATGTGTCCCTGCCACGGTGGAGCTTACTATGAGGACGGCTCGCGCGCCTCGGGTCCGCCGGAGCGAGGCTTGTTCGAATATGCGTTCAAGATTGTCGATGGAACTGTACACATCAAAGCGGGCGAGTTATCAACACCTGGCCTTTCCGCCTCGAACCGATCGCTGATCCAGATTAAGGGGCAGCCTCCATGCGCCTGATTCGTAGTGTCGGGAACTGGTTCGATCAGAGGCTCCAGCTCGGCGGGCCGATGCGCGAGACCATGGACCATCCGATTCCGCGTGAAACGGCAAGCTGGGCTTACGTTTTCGGCAGCGCGGCGATGACGGCTTTTGCACTACAGCTAGTCACGGGAATTCTTCTCGCCCTCATCTATGTCCCTTCGGCAAGCGAGGCGTGGAACAGCCTGCAAATTTTGAATCATGACGTGTCGCTCGGTTGGTTTATTCGCGCTCTGCACGGCTGGGGCTCGAATTTCATGCTGGCGATCGTGCTGGTCCACATGGCCCAGGTGTTTTTGTTCGGAGCCTATAAGTATCCGCGCGAGTTGACCTGGATTTTTGGGATTTTCCTGCTCCTCTTCACGTTAGGAATGGCCTTTACCGGACAGGTGCTGCGCTTCGACCAGGACGCGTACTGGGGATTAGGAATCGGCGCGTCGATTTCGAGCCGCATACCGTTCGTCGGCGCGCCTTTAGTCAAGCTTCTTTTGGGAGGGCCGATTATAGCCGGCGCGACGCTGTCGAGATTTTTCGCGCTGCACGTGTTCGTGATCCCGGGTCTGTTGATGGCGTTTATGGGATTGCACGTCCTGATGGTGTTAAAGCTCGGGATCAATGAGTGGCCGATGCCTGGCCGGCTGGTGCGGCGCGCGGATTACATGGAGAAATACCACGAAATGACGCACACGCGGGGCGTGCCGTTCGTTCCGTACGGAGTCTGGAAGGACGCGATATTTTCCGGGGTGATTCTCTTGGCGATTGCCGGCTGCGCGTTCTACTTCGGTCCGTTTGGCCCCAGCGGCCAGCCGGATCCGCGGGTGATTCAAACGGCGCCGCGGCCCGATTATTTCTTCCTGTGGCTTTATGCTGTTCTGTCATTGCTTCCGCCGCAGCTCGAAACCCCAGCGCTGTTGATCGGACCCGCGATCGCGCTGATTTTCTTGCTCGGGCTGCCGTTTCTTTCGGGCGAAGGCGAGAAGAGCTGGAAGCGCCGCCCGATCGCGGTGCTGATGATCTTGCTGGTCGCCGTCGCACTCGGCACGTTCACCAATATGGCCGATCATGCGCCGTGGAGTCCGGTGATGGATGCGTCTACCGGCGCGGCGATACCAGCGAACTTCTTGAGCGGACGTACGCCGCTTCAGATTCAGGGAGCGCTCGTTTTCGAATCGAAGCAATGCCACAATTGCCACGCTCTCGGCGATATCGGCGGACAGCGCGGGCCGGCGCTTGACGCGGTCGCGGTTCGTTTGACCAGCGATCAGCTCGTTCGGCAGGTGCTGCAAGGCGGCGGCAATATGCCCGCGTACGGAAAAAATTTGAGTCCCGCGGAGACCACGGCGCTGGTGGCATTTCTCGAGACGCTACATCCCGCCGGCCAGCGTGCGGCTCACGATGCGTCGCTGACAGCCGGAGCGCAGAAATGAAACGCATTGTTGCGTTGACGGGCGGGATCGCCACGCTATTGCTGGTGGTTGCGTCGCCCGTTGCGCACATGGATCATCACCTGCTAACCGCACACATGGCGCAGCATCTGCTTCTCATGCTCGTGGCGGCTCCGTTGATTTTGGCGGGAGCGCGACCTGCGACGTTTCCGCAGCCACCTCTCGCGATCTGCTGGTTTGCAGGAACCTTCACCGTAATCTTTTGGCACATCCCTGCGATCTTCGAACTGGCTTTCGAATCGCATTTTTGGCATAGCTTGGAACAGGCTAGCTTCGTGATTGCGGGAATCATGTTTTGGCGGCCCGTGATCGGCAGCTCAGGCTGGTCGGCGCCGATTTACCTTTTCCTGGCGACCTTGCCATGCGACGCCCTTTCGGCATTTCTCGCTTTTTGCGGCCACGTCGTGTATCGGCCTTATGTGTCCGGGCACACCGGAATGTTCGGACTCTCTGCTCTGGATGATCAGGCGCTCGCCGGAGCGCTAATGTGGGTTACTGTCACCTTTGCCTATTTGATCCCGGCGCTTGTCCTGACAGCGCCGCTTGTTTCGGGCAGACGAAGCCACTCGGCCCAGCTTGGAGTCTCTTAGATGGGCGTCCTTTCCGCCCGTGCCATTGGGATCACACGAGACACGCAGCCATCGTTTTGGGCCGCGGTACGCGAGACTGTTCCCGATTTGTGGGAGCTCACGAAACCCGAGGTGAACCTGCTCATCCTTGTGGCAGCATCCACCGGTTTCTATTTGGGGTATCCGCATGGTCTAAATCCGTTCCCTTTCGAGCGGCTGTTTCAGGTGCTCGCAGGCACCTTGCTAGTGGCCAGCGGCGCCGGTGCGTTGAACCAATATCTTGAATTCGGCTTCGATGCACAGATGAGACGGACATCGAGACGTCCGATTGCCGCCGGCAGGCTGAGCCCCGTTTCCGCTTTGTGGTTCGGGATATCTATGGCGGTGATTGGGGCGGCGGATCTGTTGCTCTTCGCCAATGTCCTCGCGGCCAGTCTAGCCGTCATCACCATCGGGAGCTATCTGTTTATATACACTCCGCTGAAGCGCAAAACGCCGCTTTGTACGGTGGCCGGCGCTTTCGCCGGCGCGATGCCGCCGCTGATTGGTTGGGCCGCAGCTAACGGTTCGATCGCAAGCGCGCAAGCCTGGTGTCTATACGCAATTTTATTCTTCTGGCAGTTTCCTCACTTCATGGCGATCGCGTGGATGTATCGCGAGGATTATGCCAGAGCGGGATATTTTGTCCTTCCGTCGAGACGCAAGAATGCGTTTCTAGTGTGGCTCACGGTGGTTCCCTCGATCATGCTGCTGCTGGTAAGCTTTGCTGCGATTAAGCAAGCTGACGATCGCACGCTGCCACTCTCTGTAACCGTGATCTTGGGACTAGGCCTTCTCTTCTACGTCGGGCGGCAGGTGGCTCTGCGTTCGAAGGCCGCTGCGCGCCAACTCCTGAAGGCCACAATCGCGTATCTTTTGTTGGAAATGCTGATTCTCACGATCGTGAAGTAGTGAGAGCTTTCCGATGACACTGGAATCTGAAACTCTATTTCCATTCCTCTCAGCTCTTTAAGTAGTTCACTCCCACCCCCTGTGAAAACACTCCGCGCTACTATGCAGTCAAGAGTCCAGGGGTATCCCAGTGGAGCCTGGATCGCGGCACGCAAAAGTACTCGAGTCACTAAGCGCAGTCGTCCAAATCATTGGGAAACCGGGTACCCGGAACAGAGATCTTTGGGAAAACGGTAGGTAGCTTGCGAGCTTGCGGTCGCAGGCTGCCCGCCGTTTTTTTTGGTGTCGAACGTTCGCACTCCACCACGTTCAAGCGGAAGTGTCTTTGTACGCCCCGAATCACGCTGCCGTACGATCAGCCCTTTCCCGCCATCTCAGATGTGGAGCGAGTTTCTTTTTCGCGTTGAACACGCGCCACTGGACCGTACCGATCGGAATGGCCTTAGCCGCCGCGATTTCGTGATATTCCCATTCCTCGATGAAGCGCAGCGTGAGTGCTTCCTGCTCCCGCGACTCAAGGAAGGACATCCAATGCTGAAATTCGAACGCCGGAGTCGCTGCGGGCGCCTTGATTGAAGTTATCAGAGAATCGGAAACTTTCTCCAAATCGATCGTGTCCACCTCGCGGGCCTGCTTTTCGTAGTACCGGCAAAGTGAGCTTCGCGCGACCTTGTAGAGCCAGGCTCGAAACAAGGTTCGGTCTCGAAGTTGATCCGCCTTGCGATAGACGATTAGCATGACATCCTGGGCCAAGTCCTCGCTTAGCGCCGGCTGGCAGCCGCGAGCACGAAAAAATGAGATCAATTGAGGAGTGAAGACTTTAAACACCGCGGCGAACGTATCTTCACTTGGCGAATCCAGAAAGCTCTGCGTGGCTGCGCATTCCTGAAGGAATCTCTCACTTGGGATTGTCTGGTCGATCATGCCCTTGTTAGGGCACTTGCGTCTCCAGAAAACCAAAGGGCTGATCTTCAGTACCTTCTATGAGTTGCGCGCCACAGACGGCAGTTGGTCAGCTGACGACCTTCGTCAACTTCTGAGATCTCGTCTTCGATGGTCCTGAATCTCACCTTTTGCGAAGATAAGGCCTTCGATGCAAGCCGGGCCAAATTCCTTGAGTCCTATCGATTTTGGACGCCGATTTTGCCACGGCGTCCATACGGCACGGTCATCGGCATAGGAGGCCATGACACAGTTCGGCTCCTGGAAGACTTGTCGCAATTAGGCGTGAGTGCGGCCGTAATGGGGTCACGGCTCGATCAATGGGGTTTGGGAGGCGAGCTGAAGGTCCATGATCAATCCGAGCCGCCAGTCCAATTGAAAAAACATTGCGGTGGATTTTCCCGATATCACTTTTTGAAATAGCGGGACGTATTTCAAACGTACTTGGAGCACCGCCTGCTCAACTCCCGCTCGACCGCGTATGTACTTTTCCGCCTGTTCGTCGGTCATTGCCGGGTAATTTTGCGCATACTCCTTGAGCAATGCGTATTTCTGGTCCTGTTGCGCGACCAGCTCCTGGGTATACCGCTCGAACAGCGGCCAGAACTGCTCCGCCTCTTTCTCGCTGAGGACCATATTCGCAGCGATAATTTGCTTCCGCACAGACCGCAGATCCTTTCGAAACAGCTTGATGTCTTCGTCGACCGGGTCCTGAGCCGATGCTAGTCTGATGCCAACCAGGGGGAATGTCAGCGCGGTTGCGAGAATTAACTTCTTCACTTTGCCTTCTCTCCTTATTGGCGCTGATTGCGCCTACCGTTCAGGAGTGCCGATCTCGCCAGTTTGTTGGCACGCGCGCAGTCTGTCTGCTTGAGGCGTTGTCAATTCTATCTGCTTTTGGGCGCTGCAACTGCTCGAAAAGTCACAGCTCCTATGAGAAGTTATCATCTCTCGACCGATAACGATTTTTATCAATGCGGAGGCTCTTAATTTTGGATTCCAGGGTTGTTCGGGGGATGCCCAGCTTCGCGGCGGCACCTTGTGGGCCCGCGACCCGGCCATGAGTCTGGGCCAATGCGGCCTCAATGATCTCTCGCTGGTGATTCGATAGGTGAGGTCGCAAGCCGGCATCACTCTCTGGCTCCGGCCGCAGCCACGATTCGTCCACAGTGAATGTGTCAGATTCGCAAAGGATCACAGCCCGTTCGATCACATTCTGTAGTTCACGAATGTTTCCCGGCCAGTCGTACGCCTCGATAAGCTTCGCAGTCTGCTTTTCTACCCGTTTGATTCTTTTGCCAGCTTTTACGGCATAGCGTTCCACGAAATATTTTGCCAGGAGAAGGATATCCTCAGGCCGATCGCGTAGAGGAGGAACGTGGATCGGGAAAACGTTTAATCGATAGAACAGGTCCAGACGAAATTTTCCGGAACGAACTGCCTCTGGCAAATCGCAATTTGTAGCGGCAATTACACGAACGTCGACTGGAATACTTTGAGTGCCTCCTACGCGCTCGAACTCGTGTTCCTGAAGGACCCGCAACAAGGCAACTTGGGTTTCCCCCGGCATGTCACCGATCTCATCGAGAAAGATCGTCCCATCGTTCGCGACTTCGAAGCGCCCGGCATGCCGCTGAGTGGCACCCGTGAACGCGCCTTTCTCGTAGCCGAAGAGCTCCGCCGCGATCAGCGACGATGGAGTAACAGCGCAATTCATCCTCGAGAATGCAGACCGGGATCTACGCGACCGCTTGTGGATCGCCCGAGCGATCAACTCCTTTCCCGTGCCACTCTCACCGGTGATGAGAACTGTGGCATCGCTAGGAGCAACCCTCATCACCTGCGCGGTGACGCGGCAAATCGCTTCCGACGAACCGACGATTTCCTCAAACACAGATGTCGGCGGAATCTCGTCGCAAAGATCAATCGGCTGCCCATTCGGCTCTCCGCTTTTTTCCGTGCTGAACTGGGTCGCTGCATCATCGGTCAAATGGCCGGACACAGCAAAACCAGGCGATGTCCCGCTTGTCATAAGGCTTTCCTGACTACGGCGCGATACCCGCCAGTAGCTCCGACGAGGCCAGAGATCACCGGGGGGTTCTCTGTCGCCACTGTCGATCTGACATTTTCCGAATGGAGGTCCATGCCGCAACGGGTCGTATCATACAGCATCGATCTATCCTTTCTTCTTTCAACTCCTTGTTCGTTCGGGCTCCGAGGGCTTGGCTGATCGGTTCAGGACTGCAGACTGGTCACCTCGAATCGATTTGGCTCCTAGCCTCATCCCCGTCACTCAGTTTGAACTGAATCGCACTTCTATCAGCCCCCCACACGTTAGAATGTCGGCTGCCTCTTTAGTCGGAGCGGATAAGATACCGGAATATGCGTTGGAACCTACAACTTTTGGGGGAGAGAACCTCTAGGGTTCGGAAAGGTCGATGTGCTTTCTGCCGGATCGTCGGGCATCGATTGACCAAGCGCCGGGTCCGATCATGGCCAACGCTGCCGCCAATCCCGCCTGCGCAAGATTGACCTATGGATGGCGTGAATGCGTGAAAAATCGTGAAAGTGCGATCCATGTTTTAACGCCAGCCGCGAGGGCCCCCGCCAGTGGGGTGAACGCCCCGGCCACTAGAAGTATCGCGGCCGCGATACCGATTATTTAGAGAGCGATAGTCAACGGCGGCGGCTATTCACGGATGTCGCTGATTCCCAAGCCGATCAGCGCTGCCCCTGTGAGCAAACGTAGAAGAAGAAGACCCCCACCCGGGCATCCGCCGGCAAAAGTCGAAAATAGCCGCTGCACAATATCCCATAAAAGGATAGAAACTTTCGCGAAGAATCGGCAGGTCTGAAACCGGGATCGCGCTATCCCCATTTTGGGGGATCAAAGCTGGATAACTCCGCGCTTCAGGGCGGTTGTCACCGCGTGAGTTCGGTCGTTGGCGTGAAGCTTTGCAAGGATATTTGTGACATGGCTTTTCACGGTTTCCTCGGCGATGAGGAGTTTGCTTGCGATTTCCTTGTTCGCATTGCCGGCTGCAATCAATCGCAGGACCTCGATCTCGCGCAAAGACAGGTCGTCCTTCGCAGAATGTTCAGCGAGTTCGACCGCTATTTCGGGCGGAATTCGCTTTTGCCCCGAATGAACGGCACGGATGACATCCGGCAGATCTTTATTCACCTGGCCCTTTAGGAGGTAGCCCCTTGCGCCTGCCTTGAGCGCTCGAAGCACTTGCAGATCACCCGGGTAGGTTGTGAGAACAATGATTCGCGCGTTGGGAAAATCACTGCGAATCGCAATGATGCACTCGATGCCGCTCATTTCCGGCATTTGGAGGTCCATAAGCGTGACATCCGGCCGGTGCTCTTTGAACTCTGCAATCGCTTCCTGCCCGTCGGACGCCTCGGCTACCAACTTCATGTCGGGTTCGGCGTTGATCAGCGCAGCAATTCCCTTACGCAGCAGGGCATGGTCATCGACCGTCAGGATTCGAATTTGCCGGGCATCACTCGCCATGAGACCTCGAGTTATTGCGGAAGAGTGCGAATACGCGAGCTTCGGGGGGCCTGGCGTAAGCGACCGATGCCGGCACGGAAACCTGAACCTCCGTGCCCGCACCCGCCTCGCTCCAGAAGTCCAGTTGAGCGCCCGCGAGCTTCGCGCGTTCGCGGACTCCGGGCAAGCCCCAATGCCCAGCAAGCGCGCCTTCGTCGAGCACCTTGGGGTCAATTCCGATTCCGTTATCGCGGAACCGCACGCGAAGCTCCTGCGCGTCGTACCGAATCTCGACTTCGATCTTGCTAGCCCGCGCATGGTGGAAAGCGTTTCGCAGAATCTCGCGGCCCATCCGATAGAGCTCGTCCTGAAGAATCATTTTTATGTCTCGCGGCAGCCCTTCCACGGTAACGCGGAAAGCAGGGCTGCCGCCGTTCGAATCCGCAACTTCGGAAAGTTCCTGCCCGGCGGCCGCAAGGAGATGAGCCAGGTCCCTGGGAGCGGCTGAGCATGAGCGCAGGCCCCGGATGGCATCCCGACCCTCGACGATGGCCGCCTCGGCGCTGCGGATCGCCTCGTCCAAACTCTGCATTGCTTCGCCGGGGCGTCGTGGAAAGAGGTTCCGCGCAGCCTGAACTTCGAACAGAGAACCCTGGAAGCTCTGAAGCAGCGTGTCATGCAACTCGCGAGCGATGCGCTCACGTTCCGCCAAGCGTTCTTCGAGACGTACTTTCATACGCGCTGATTGCTGCCCAAGCCGAAATCGATAGACGCTGGTCAGCAGGATACATCCCGCCGCGACCATCAAGATCCGAAAAGCAGTGGTCTCATAGAAGAACGGCTGCTGTGTAATCCTGTAAACGATTCCTTGACGATCCCAGAAGCCATCGCCATTGCTCGCTCGCACGTGGAAGAGATACGACCCGTGAGGAATTGTCGTATAAACGGCTGCGCCATCCGGCCTCGCGTCCAGCCATCCTGAATCAATTCCTTCCAACCGGTATTGCAGGTGCGCTCTTTCCGGCGATGACAGTTCAATCGAGCCCAGTTGCAGCTCGGTATGATGGAGTCCCGGCGGGAGGATCAGTTCGCGACCCGCATTTTGCTTTTTCCGATCCACGTCGACCTCGCCGATGTACTCGAAAGGCTTGCGGGTAGTAGGCGAAACCCTGGAGAGATCCAGCATGGCTGCGCCACCCAAAGTCGCGACCCAGAGCTTGCCATCCTTGGTGGTCGTCATGCTCGGAAATCCTGAAGCGCATTCTTCCAGCAAGAAGCCATCGGTGCGCCCGAATTCCGTGTAGTCGAGAGGTTCCTGCGGATCGCCCTCCCAACTTCGCAAGCTGGCGGGGCCGATCCGAGTGACGCCTCCCGTTCCACCAGCAATCCACAGGTCGTGCTGAATCACCTGGATCTGTTCGCCGTTGAGATGTGCGATTCTCGCCAGTTTGCCGTCCTTGAGACGGCTGATCCCCAACCCCCCCACCGAAATGTAAAGATCGCCAAATGGGCTCTCTCCGGCAACACTCGCCCTTCGATTATCCTGCGGGTGAAAGGCTGCCACGAATTTGTCCCCATCGAGCCGGTCAATCCCACTCTTGGTCCCCACCCAGATCGCCCCGCTGCTGTCCTGGAAGACATTTAAGACTACAATGCTGGACAGCCCATCGGCTGTAGTGTAATTTCGAAAAACTCCTTCGCGGAGAAGCGTCAACCCTTGAGTCGTGGCAATCCAGAGCGACCCATCACGAGCACTGAGGATGCAGTTGACAGCATTGCTCCCCAGACCGTCGATTTGCGTGAAGGCCTGGAAATGACCGGCGTGAAAACGGAACATTCCGCCGCTGAAGGTTCCCACCCACAGATCGTGCTTCGAGTCCTCCGCCAGTGCGGTGACGCAGGTGTTGGTCAGCCCGTCCTTCTCGTCGTAAGTATGGAAACGGCCGCCATCAGGCCAACTGCTATCAAACCATGAGAGTCCGCCGCAATTATTTCCCGCCCAAAGCTTGCCATCCGCAGCGGCCAATACCGTCATCACCACATCGTTTGGAAGGCCGTCCGCTTTGGTAAAAGTTCTGATAGTCCGATTCTTGAATCGAACCAGGCCAGCGCCATTTGTGCCAATCCACAGGTTGCCATCACCGTCAGCAGTTATGCCGCGCCCATTGATTTCGGGCGCCACGCATTCGAGCGAGTCGGCGGAGGCTCGAAACAGGCCCGCCTCGGCCAGGAACCAGACGTTACCTGCGACGTCCTCATACACGTGCAAGACCTCATTTTTTCCCCTCGTCGGGTCAGGCAGAAAATGCTTCACGGACCCGCCAAATTGACGAAAGATGCCCTTTCTCGTGCCATACCAAGTCACTCCACTGCGGTCTTGCAGGACCTGAAATACATCGTCGGCGTGTATCCCTAAAGCTGTGGGGATCTCCGGGTGCTCGACCAGGCGGATCCATCCCACTCGACGAAGCCAAGCGTGGTCGTGAGGAGCAGATGCCCGTTCCGCGCTTCCTCAATTTTATGGACGAGCCGGCCGGCGACCACTTGTTGAAAGTGGTCTTTTGCAAAATAGAAAAGGCCGTCGGGCGTACCGGCCCACAAGACTCCCTCGCGTGTGAAACGCAAACACCATACGGCGTCGGTTCGGTCCTGCCCCAAGTGATACACCGATGGAGTCTGCCTTCGCTGATCGATTTCCGCGTGCGGAAACCGCAAAACGCCGAACACGGTTCCAACCCAGAGGTCGCCGTCAGGCCCTTCTGCCAACGAACCAGCAATGATTTCCTTCGGCGGATCCGAGTTCATCTCGGCAAAGCGGTGTCCATCGAAGCGAAAGAGGCCGGGCGATGCGCTCACGATCAGGAAACCGTCTCGCGTTTGCAGGACGTCATTGACGACATTCGAAGGGAGGCCGTCCTCTGCCGTGAACGTATGACGGAGGTAGTCGGCTGCGAGTTTGCCTGCGCCGGCCGCAATCGCGGGCATTGTGGCTGCCAACACGGCAAGCGCGCATAAATGCACGCGGAGATCATGCATCTTCGATGCCCTCACTTCGCGCCTCTCTGGTGAGCCATTCACGGACATAGGGCGGACAATTCCTGAGTTCCGTTCCGTGGGCCTGGCTGCGAGCAAGGAGTCTCACGGCTTCTCTGTCGACGAGAAGTACGTTTTTCAAATCGATGACGAAGCCGCCCCGCTCCTGTTCCAGTACGCCGCGAAGCGTATTGACATGTTCCCCGGTAATCTGGCCGCTGACGAACAACACCACGAGACTCTCAGCGCTGACGACTCGATCAATTCTGCAGCTCATTGTACGTGCAGTTCAATCCTTCCGTTGCTTCGGACCCAACGCACAACTCGCGCCGCGATACAGAATTAGAACGCAAGCGTCCTTCCATTTTTAAATCTATGAAAATAAACGGGAAATATGCAAATGACGCTATTGCCGTCGGTGAATCACGCGAATCCCGTTAATTCCGCGAATCCAGCGGGTTGGAACCTGAGACAAGGCCTCATCGATCGAACTTAAACTGTTGCTTATTTATTTTCAAGGCTTTGATCCGGGTCTCGAGGGTGGATGGCGGAATTCGAAGCTTAGCCGCCGCTCCGGACGGTCCGGAAACCCGGCCTCTTGTTTCGGCGAGCGCGGCCTCGATAATCTCTCGCTCGGTTCGTGGCTCAACCTTCAAATCCTGCGACGTTTCACCCCTGGATTCCGGAGGAAAAGCTCTCTTGGAAAGCCATAACTCATCAACTGAAAAAACATCTGCGGAGTTCAAAATCATGGACCTTTCGATGATGTTCTGCAACTCACGGATGTTGCCAGGCCAATCGTAGGACTGCAACAGATCCAAGGTCTTCTGGTCGATCGACCGGATATTTCTGCCCGCGCGGTTGGCGTAGCGCTGCACGAAGTATTCGACCAGAATCAAAATGTCGTCTTTCCGTTCTCGCAAAGGTGGTATTTCGATGGGAAACACATTCAGCCGATAAAGGAGATCCTGGCGAAAGGTCCCATTCGCTATGGCGGCGTTCAAGTCCCGATTCGTGGCAGCGATCACGCGAACGTCGACGTGGATCGACGGACCTCCCCCCACTCGCTCGATTTCCCGCTCCTGAAGCACTCTCAATAACGCAGCTTGGGTGTCGGGCAAGAGTTCACCCACTTCATCCAGGAATATCGTTCCGCCGTCGGCCATTTCGAAGCGGCCAAGCCGACGCTCCGTGGCACCCGTGAAGGCTCCTTTTTCATGGCCGAACAATTCCGAGGAAACCAGCGTGGGCGGAAGCGCGGCACAATTCACGCTGACGAACGGACGACCGGATCTTTGAGATCGTTTGTGAACGGCACGGGCGATGAGTTCTTTGCCTGTACCGGTTTCCCCGGCTATCAGAACGGTGGAGTCGGTCGGCGCGACTTTGGCAATGCGGGAAAGGACGGCCTGCAAGGGCCCCGATGCGCCAACAATCTCCTCAAACATCGAAGCCTTGTCAATCTCCTCGCGAAGAGCAACATTCTGCTGCTGGAGCTTCTCCTCAGCTCTTTTACGTTCATCGATATCCGTCAACGCAAGATACCAACGCTGGATCTGTCCCTTGTCGTCGCAGACCGGGTTGCAACGAGCCAGAAACCAGCGATAACTTCCATCGCTTTTGCTTAGGCGTAACTCCAATTCGAAAGCAGCCTCATTAGAGACGGAAAGATCAAAATGGCTGGTCGCCCGTTCCCAGTCATCCGGATGAAGAGCCCCACCAAATTTAGATCTCCGCCGCCACTCTTCGAGATTAAGACCGAGGTAATCGAGCATGAAGCGGTTGGCGTAAAGGCGTTCACGATTGGGCCCATATACGGCGACAAGTTGAGGCGTCAAGTCCAGAATCTGACGGAACTCCCTTTCCTGCTCCCGGATCTTTTTCTCGGCCGCTTTGCGCTCAGTGACATCCATCACGGCGCCAATAAATTCGATCATTCCTGAATCGGTTGTTGAGGAATGCGCCACAATGCGGACGTGCTTGATCGAATCATCCGGCAATAAAAGGCGACACTCGACATGACAGCCCTGGCCATCACGGTAGGCCTTATCGATGCGTTCCTGAACTAGAGCCCGGTCTTCCGGGTGAACGCGTTGGAGAACACGCTCGACCGCGGGTTGGGTGGATCGGTCGTATCCGTAAATGCGGAAGGTTTCGTCCGACCAGAACATCTCTCCCGTGGCGAGCCTGCAACCGAAGCTGCCGGTCAGGCTCAGCCGCTGCGCTTCCGCCAGGTACGATTCACTTCTTCGGAGGGCCTCCTCTGTCCGCTTCTGTTCGCTCAAGTCGAGGACGAAAACGACTCCATCATCCGAACTGTGAAGCCGCGCGCCTCCAACCAAGACGGGCACGCGGCTGCCGTCTTTCCGGAAATACTCCTTCTCGTATGCCTGAAAAATCCCCGTTGCCAGGAACTCTGCCAGAGAGCGTTCGTCGCGCTCGCGCCATTCGGCCGGCGTCAGATCCGCCCAGCGCAAACGGCCTGCGAGGAGATCCTCACGGTCGTATTGCAGCAATTGTAGAAACGCCTGGTTGGCCTCGACGATCTCACCCTCGACGTTCGCGAAGAAGATCCCCAGAATACCGGCTTCGACCAAGCGCCGGATCTTATCCTCGGCTGTTTTGCGCTTAGTGATATCGGTTACCGCCCCAATGACCTCGATGTTGCCGGATGAATCGGAAACAGCGCGCCCTCTCACGTGGATGTGCTTGACCGCCCCGTTTGGCATGACCAGACGATACTCGTGTTCAAAATCTGTGCCCGGGGATACGCCTTCGATAACCTGCTGCGCGCGCGCCCTATCGTGCGGATGTATGCGCTGGAACACCATGTCCAAAGTCGGTTTCTCGGCGCGGCCGTACTCGAAAATCCTATAGGTTTCATCCGTCCAGACAATCTCGCCGCCATCGGGTTTCCACCCGAAACTGCCTGTCTGGCTGAGTCTTTGGGCTTCGGCCAGATACACTTCGCGCCGTTGCAGTTCCTGAGTCACGAGTTCGTGCTCCGTGACGTCTATGGCGCTGCCCATGTACTTTCTCAAGCTTGGGTCTTCGACGACAGGAGCTCCGACGCAGCGAATGTAGCGGACCTCGCCGTTGGGTCGCACGATGCGTTTGGTGACATCGAAGGGCGTAGCCTTCACCGAGAGTCCATCGATGAGGTTCGCCATGGACTCGCGATCCTGCGGGTGGATACAATCCAAGTATTCTGGAACCGTCGGCGGCTTGCGGTCCGGATCGAGGCCGTGCATCCGAAATAGCTCAGGAGACCAGTAGTCGAATCCGGCAGGATCGAAGGCCCAACTGCCCATGTGGGCAAGGCGCTGCCCTTCGGCGAGATTGAACTCGCTTCTTTGTAACTCCCGGGTGCTTTGGCGAAGCTGTTCTTCTGCTCGCTTGCGATCCTCAATATCGATACTCGATCCATACCACTTAACAATTTGGCCGCTCCCGTCGCGCTCCGCTACTTTGTGGTGGAGCATCCACCGGTATTCACCGTCTGAGCGCAGGACACGAGCTTCATACAGGAAGGGTTCGCCGCTGGCCAAAGACGCACGCCATCTTTCCACGATTCCATCGACATCTTCGGGATGGATGAACGCGGTCCAATTCCAGCCCTCCAAAGCCTCGAACGGCCGCCCTACGTACCTGAGCCATGTTTGATTGAAGAAATCGAGGTAGCCGTCCGGCCTACCCGTGTGAATCAGGCTGGGGGCCGAATTCACGAGGAGTTGAAGGTCCGAGGTTCGCTCCCGCCGGACTGCGCCATCTCCATTCGATGCCATGGTCGATATTGATATTCTATTCCCCTGCCTAGCCAGGGTCTATGCGAACGATAAACGGGAACCGGGTACGGCTACGGTCGCGGCGTCGACCGTCCCGAACGCTCTCTAAAGCGATTGGGCCGCGACACCCTCCGGGATGCGGAAGCGATATCCGATCCAGGGCTCGCTCAGGATGTATTCGGGATTGGACGGATTCTTTTCAATCTTCTTGCGGAGGGTGCAGATGTACGTACGTAGGTACTCCAGTTCGCCTCCGTACTCAAGACCCCAAACCGACCGTAGCAACCTCACATGCGTCAGGAGAACATTTGCGTTCTTCATCATGAATGCGAGGAGATCGAATTCTTTCGGAGAAAGATGAATTTTGTCATTGCCACGCCAGAGCATGTGACGCTGCAGATCCAACTTCAGATTTCCGACCTGAATCACACCCGCGGTCCACGATGCACCCAAGCCTGGTCGTCCGAGAACCTCTCGCATGCGTGCCGCAAGCTCGCCTGTCACCTTCTGCGCCAGATCTTCCGCGATGGGGAGCACGCATCCTTGAGCGCGGAAGAAAAGAAGAAGTTGTGACGTAACGTTTTGGAATAAGTCAGCAGACACGGTTCCTTGCCGAGGACTTCCGCTAACGAGCAAGACAGTCTCGCAATCAACAGCCACCGGATCGACCTGCTGTCGGAGTGTTTCCTGGTTAAGTGGATTTTGGTTAGTCATGCCACTTGATAGCGCATTTGTTTTTCCATAGAGATCGGGAACTTCAACCTGTGCTTTCTAGGATTTAATACTGAGGCCCGGTCCCGTCCAGGACGAATTCGTCAATTATTGATGAGGTCTCGTCGCCCGATATTTATAGGTCTATAGTGAAGAGCACCTCCCAGCAGCGCCCACAAGATTTGCAAGGTCGTTTCGCGACCATCAGACCTGATCGGCGCCCTGCCGCAATTAGGAGTTCGCGGCTTGGTCAATGAGATCGGTAACCGCTCGCGGTTGTGAGACGTACACCGCATGGCTTCCTTTTGTTTCCGCGATTGTCGCGCCAGCCCGCTTTGCCATCGCCCGTTGCGCGTCTGGAGGGATCATTCGGTCGTCGTCACACTCGAGTTTTACTAGATCAGTCATCGAGGGAGGAGGCTCGAAGCGGGAGCTTCGGAATTCAGCGCCTTCCTGAAAAAATACATCGCCACGTGGGCGGGAGAAGCCGGGATTCTTTGACTGTTTCCGATCGTCCGTTGTGCTTCTCAGCAAGCAAGAGACGAGCGCCTGGTTTTGTTGGATCGCCGGGCAGGCTGGACGCCAAGAATGCGGCAGGCGACTAGGTTTCGGGCAGCTCGAACTTTGGCAGCTACCCGGCCCGACCGTTCTTTGCATTGATTTCATTGGACTTTTGCTTCGACAGACAGTGGCACGACCGGTGCATCAAGCGTATGCAGGTACGGCAGCGAAAGGCACCGAGTACCGACAAACCGATGCGCACAATCGAAACCAACGAAAATAATCCGGCGATCACCCTCAGAGGAAAGGGTCCGCTGCAAGTCCTGGCAGCAGTGGCGCTTGTGATGCTTTCCTGGCCGACAGGGGCGGGTGCTGCTGACCTCAAGCCGGAAACCCTCCAAGCTTGGGACGCGTACCTCCAGGCCGCGAAAGCCCGCAACCAGAAACACCTGGCCGACGGCGCCTCTTTCCTTTCGATCGACGCTGATCCCGCCATTGCCGCGAAGCTCCATCAGGGCGAGATCGTAGTTTCACCGGCCAAGCCGAATGTTCCCATCAAGGTTCCGTCGGGACTTATCCACGATTGGGTCGGCGCCATCTTTATTCCCAACGCATCGATCGCCGATGTCATGCGCGTCGTGCGTGACTACGGCCGCTACCCGGCGATTTACCATCCCAATGTCGTTGGCTCCAAACCCATCGAAATGGGCGAGTCCGAGGATCGTTTTTCGATGGTGATCATGAACAAGTCATTCTTTGCGAAGAGTGCATTGGACAGCGACTACCGGTCGACCCGCGTCCGCGTCGATGACCAGCATTGGTATATCACGAGCGAGACAACTCGCGTTCAGGAAGTCGCCGACTATGGCGCCGCATCGCAACATTTGCTGCCTGAGGATCAGGGCAAAGGAATTATTTGGAAGCTGTCCAGCTTTGCGCGGCTCGAAGAACGCGATGGCGGAGTATACATCGAACTGGAAGCGATGGTCCTCAGTCGCGATATCCCGGCGGCTTTGCGCTGGATCGTCGATCCGATCGTGCGGCGGGTGTCGCGCAACTCACTCGAAACATCGCTCCAGCAGACTGCCGATGCCATCCGGACCTCCATGACAACCATGACCCGGCATCGCGGCCTGATCCCTGCCGCTACCTCATCGTTCCGTTGAGGACCGGGAAATCAAAGGTCGGCGCCCTAAATGCTCCGTTCTGCGAGCCAGGCTGAAACGTGGATCAAGAGATAGTCAATCAGACTTCTTACCGACGGCAACATTCCCCGCGGGGTCGGATAAACGAGATGGAGAATATTCTTCGCGCCGGACCAATCCGGCAAGACTCGTTCAACGAGCCGGTCTCTCAGGGGCGCGGAAATCACTTGTTCCGGTAGCAATGCGATGCCGATACCGCGAATCGCCGCGTGAAGCCTCACGCGCAGGTCACTTGTTACAAGCCTCGGCTTCAGCTCAATCTGTTGCGTCCGATTATCGAGACTTGCCAGCTTCCATCGCGCCCCACCGTCGAATATGTCGTCGGTGCTGGCGACCGTGTCGAACTTCGGCAGGTCGGCCGGATTTTCGGGGCGCCCATGGTGATGGAGAAAGGCGGGACTGACTACCAGCGCACGCCGGGAATTCCCGAGGGTCTTCGCGACGAGTCCAGCCACGTCCTCTATGAAAGGTAATGCGCGAATCGCGATGTCAAATCGTTCCTCAATGACATTGACGGTCCGGTCTGTCGCTTCGACGTAAACAGAAACCTTTGGGTGCGCCTCCATGTAGCCGGGGAGTGCATGAGCCAGACATCTTTGCGTCAATAAGACCGGGCAGCATAGGCGAACGAGGCCTGCGGGTTCGCGCCGCAATTCCGCCACGCTGTCGTAGGCCGCCTGCGCTCCCTCGACCGTCGCTAAACATCTTTCAAAGAACCGCTGCCCGGCTTCTGTGACAGCGAAAACCCGAGTCGTGCGTTGCAGTAAACGAACACCCAACCGTCTTTCCAATGCAGCGATCCGCCGGCTGAGGCGTGTTTTCTCAACGCCGATGATCCGCGCCGCGGCAGAAAAGCCGCCGTACTGGACGACCGAGGCAAAGAAGTAGATATCGTTTAGGTCTTCCATCTATTGTTGCTTGCATGCACCAATCTTTTGCGAATCGGCATCTGGCAAGGGTACTGTTGCCTTGATAAATTCAAATTGTATGTCAAGTCAAATCCGCCCTTACGAACCCCTGACTTCCCAAAACGCGGCACTCGTCCTCGTAGACCATCAAATAGGCCTTATGACGGGCGTCCGCGACTACTCCACTGGCGAGCTGAAGCACAACGTCGTAGCCCTGGCCAAAGCGGCCAGAGTGCTGAAGCTCCCGATCGTCGCTACCACGACGGCGCGTGACAGCATGTGGGGCCCGACGTTCCCGGAACTCGTCGAAGCGCTGGAAGGCATCGAGATTATCGACCGTTCGTCGGTCAACGCATTCGACGATGCGCGCGTGTCTCGCGCCATCGAGGCGACCGGCCGCAAGAAACTGATCTTCGCCGGCATCTCGCTCGAAGTCTGTGCAGCGTTTCCGGCCATGACAGCCGTGGGCAAGGGGCTCGACGCTTACGTGGCGGTGGACGCCTCCGGGACGTTCAGCGAGACCAAGCGGGAAGCGGGGCTCCTGCGCATGCTTCAGGCGGGCGTCATCATCTCGGATTACACGACCTTGATGGTTGAAATCCTCAAGGACAACGCGCGACTGGAGGCGGGCGGGGTCTACGCCGCAATGGACATGGGCTGGGCCAAGCTTGTCGGTCAGATCGCGCACGCGTACGGAAAGTAACCCGCCGCCATGTAGGCGGTCGCCAGCGAAAAGAGCCTCCACAGCGCCAGTTCGACCGGCATTCCCCACCCCCACCCTCTTCGAAATCGTCTCGCATGTAAGTGCGTGGGATAGACCAAAGACACCTGAGCATGCTGCGAAGATCCAATGGCCCTGATCCAGTTCGAACCGAACTGTACATCAGATATTATGAAGTGTCATGGTCGGGCGACAGACCTCAGGAATGAGGGCGGAACTCACCTAGAGTGACAAGGGCAATGGAAACACGTAAGGAGCTGAAGGAAATCCCGCTCTCTCAACCTGTCGTTAGTCCGCTCACGCGGTCCGCGATCTTTCTGGTTCTCTGCATTCGTCGTGGGCAGGAGAATTGTGCTGCTTTGCGGTCCTTCTTTTCGGGCTTTTCGGGCTTGGTGCGGGCCGTGGAGTTTCGGGGGGGTGAGGCGGGCCTTACGTGCGTCGTGGGCATCGGATCCGAAGCCTGGGACGAACTGTTTGGATCGCCGCGTCCGGCAGAGCTTCATCCGTTTCAAGAAATACGCTCGGGGGGACGCCATGCCGTCTCAACGCCCGGAGATATCTTCTTTCACATTCGTGCAAAGCGTCCCGACCTCTGCTTCGAACTGGCAGCGCAGATCATGGATGGTATCGGCGCCGCGACGTCCATTGCCGATGAAGTGCACGGATTCCGCTATTTTGATGAACGAAGTATTATTGGGTTCGTGGACGGCACGGAAAACCCGCGAGGCGAAGCAGCACGTGAATTTGCGATCGTTGGAGCCGATGATCCTCCCTTCGCCGGCGGTAGCTATGTCATCGTGCAGAAGTATATTCACGACATGAAGGGCTGGAATTCTCTTCCTGTCGAGACACAAGAGCGCATTATAGGTCGTAAGAAGCTCTCAGATATCGAGTTGAGTGACGCCGAGAAGCCGACTTTCGCTCACAATGCGTTGACCACCATCGAGGAAAACGGCAGCGAACTAAAGATATTGAGAGACAACATGCCCTTCGGAAGGCCGGGGCACGGCGAGTTCGGAACATATTTCATTGGATATAGCCGCTCTCCGCAGATCACGGAGACCATGCTCCAAAACATGTTTGTGGGCCGTCCCCCGGGTAACTACGATCGGCTGCTCGATTTCAGCAAGCCTGCTACCGGAAACTTGTTTTTCGTGCCGACATCAACTTTTCTGGATAATATTAGCGGCGATGTACCAGAATCCGGCGCCGCTGATGCAGTGCAGCAAGCCAGCGCACCGGAGACTTCGGCTTCGCAAGATACATCACTTGGAATAGGATCACTGAAGGGAGAGAGATGAATAACCTCCATCGGGAACTGGCGCCCATCTCAGAGGCAGCGTGGTCGCAGATAGAACAGGAGGCTACTCGCACCCTGAAGCGGTATCTGGCCGGCCGGCGAGTTGTCGATGTCCCTGCGGCGGGAGGTATTGCGCTTCCGGCGGTTGCAACCGGCCATCTGCGGACGATTTCCGCCCCAATGGAAGGCATCATCGCCAACCAGCGGGAAGTGGTGCCGCTGGTGGAATTGCGAGTTCCATTTGAGTTATCTCGCCAAGCGATCGACGATGTGGAGCGCGGATCTGAAGATTCCGACTGGCAGCCCGTAAAGGACGCGGCGAAGACCCTTGCCTTTGCTGAAGATCGCGCCATTTTCAATGGATATAGTGAAGCTGGCATCCAGGGCGTTCGCGAAGCCACCAGCAATCCCATCGAGGTGCTACCGGCAGATGTGCGCGACTATCCCGATGCTGTCGCGCGCGCTCTGAGCCGTTTGCGTCTCGTCGGCGTAAACGGCCCCTATTCGGTTTTGCTCGGCGCAGAGGAGTATACCGCTCTCGCGGAAACGCGCGATCACGGCTATCCCGTTCTCGAACACGTCAAACGCATTGTGGATGGCGATCTGGTCTGGGCGCCGGCTATCCAGGGCGCGTTCGTCCTGTCCACGCGCGGCGGCGACTTCAAGCTGACCATCGGGCAGGATGTCTCCATCGGCTTCTTAAGCCACACCCAGTCTGCGGTGAGCCTCTATCTTCAAGAAACGTTCGCCTTCCAAGTGCTTACCAGTGAGGCTTCGGTGGCCATATCACCGGCGCAGAAGACTTCGTAGAGGGCTATCCCGCTTGTCTGCCCTGATCCACGGCGAGCGCGCAACCGGGTCGTGGCGTGGGGACGTGGTTCGTGGCGAAGGTCTCTTTGAAGCGCCGTCGCAACTTGTAGCATCCGCCGTCCTGTGTGTTGGCCGGATCTTGACCAGCATCAGGTCCTCCGCTTCACCGTTGCCCACGCGTTCGATATCAGGAGCATGGATGCCGCCGATGAGCGATGTCACCCGAGGCGACACCAGCGGGCACGAAAATGGCTACCCAGTTGGCGCTGGACCATAGCGGATTCTCGAGAGAGACGGAACGTTTCCCATCGCCGCCAATCACTTCGCGGCGCTGAACGGGCTCTTCCCGCTCGCGGCGTCGAAGGCCAGATGAAACGGCCGGATCGACTCCACCGCCAGGATTGCATCCACCACCCCGGGATCGTGTTCGGCGATCGCCCGTACTTCCGCCTCGTCTCTTGCGTTATACAGGATCAGTCCGCCTGAATCGTCCAGAAACGGGCCCGCCAACTGTAGCGCGCCCCTGGTCATCTGCTCCTGCAAATACCGTCCGTGATTCCCCAGGGCCTGCTCCCCGGCCGGTTTGCCCGCCACCCACTTCGGTCCGCGCTTCAGCAGCACCACGTACTGCTTCGAAGAAGGCTGGCTCTGGGCTACCAACCACCCAGCCACCGCCAATGCAGCAACAAGCGCGCCGATACGCGCAATTCGGGAAAACAACATCCCCTCACTGTACCTGTTTCGGGGACAGTTCTGAGCGATGTCGCCCGAGGCGACACCCGCGAGGGCATGAAAATCGCTACCCCGGCGGCGGTGTCCAGGCTTTGTTTCGGCGAAAATCACGCAGGCCTCGGTCCTCATCTCATTTCCTCGCGGCGGTCTTCACGAGGTGGTGCAGATATACGTGCTGCTCTCGTGCGTGTGGGCATCGGCGCATGGTTATTTCTGGAGAATATTCAGAACGACAGCCGACGCGGAGTCAGGTGTGTGCCACAGGTGCTGAGTCGCTTTGACAAAGTCGCTGGGCTGAGCACTCGGAATTCGTACGAACGTTTGCGGATTCAAGTCGGTCAACGGAAACCACGAGCTCTGCAACTGGACCATAATCCGATGTCCGCGCAAAAAGGCGTGGTTCACGTCGGGCATCTCGAAGTGGATCGGGGTCACCTTCCCCGGCCGCAATGCCTCCGGGATCGAAAACGACTTCGAAAACCGCGCGCGCATCGGCTCACCCCGGACGAGTTGCTGATATCCCGGCGCGGGCCCGCTGGCTGGGTTATGCCCGCCTGTTGGGTATTCATCGATGAGCTTCGCGTCGAAATCGGCATCTGTGCCACTACTCGACACGTACAGGCGAACCGTCACGGGACCCGCGACGACGATGTCCTGATCCAGTGACTCGGTTCTGTATGTGAGGACATCCGAACGGCCAGCGACGAACCTCTGATCACCGTACATGTACTCCGATGCGAGTTCTGTGGATGGATGCTCCAGATATGGGACTGGCTTTGCCGGATCGCTGACATATTCATCGAAGGAGCCCTCCGGCTGGGAGGGTTGCTCGAACGTGAGTTTTCCGTTCGCATGCAGGTAGAGGCTCCTGGGCTGCGCACTGGCAGGGGGCCAGGTTTGGTACCGCCGCCATTGGTTCGTTCCGGTTTCAAACACCATTGCGCCAGGGAGGTTCGGATTCGGTGCGTCTTTCAAATAGCGCTGAAAGAAGCCAAAGAAAAGCTGGTCGCGGAAGAAAGCGGCTGTATGGGAACCGAAATCAAGCGGGCCTAGTTGCCTCCCCTCAGAGCGCAGCCAGTCTCCATGCCCCCAAGGCCCCATGACGAGCAGACTCGGCAAGCCGGGATTCCTTTCCGCGATGGCATGGAAGGTGCGAAGAGTGCCGGCAAGATCCTCGGCATCGAACCACCCACCGACATTCAGCACGGGGCAATGAACGTTATGGAGGTGCTGCGAGATGTCCCGTACTTTCCAGTAGTCATCAAAAGTATCATGCCGGATGTTCTCGTCAAGCAGAGGATTGCGGACCAGCTTTCGAACTCGATCAGCGCCGGGTCCGCGTGTAAGAAAGAACTCGTATCCGTCCGAGGTCCCATAGTCAAAGAAGCGGCCGATTTCGGGGGACGGGAACTCCGGTTTAGCGGTCCGAGGCTTGAAGTAGTTAGCGTAAATCTGAAACTGCTCGGCGAGCATGAACGCGCCATTGTGGTAGGCGTCATCTCCCAGGAACAAATTGGTCATGGGAGCCTGGGTCGAAGCGGCTTTGATGGCGGGATGTGAATCAATTATGGAGGCCGCGGCATAAAAACCCTGGTAAGACATGCCCCAAACGCCGACCCTTCCGTTGTTGGACGGCGTCTCTTTGAGCAGCCACTCCACGGTGTCGTACATATCGGTGCTTTCGTCTGTCTCGGCGGCCTCGGGCTGGTCCACGTGCGGCCGCATATCGATGAACTCGCCTTCAGACTGAAAGCGCCCGCGTACGTCCTGGAAGACGAAAATGTAACCGGCGCGGTCGAATTCGGAGGAGGCGCCGAGTTGCGGACGATACCGGTCTTCACCGTACGGCTGCACGCCGAACGGAGTTCGCTGAACCAGAAACGGATAAGTCTTCGATCCGTCTCTTGGCGCGTAAACTTGCGTGAAGAGCTTGACGCCGTCGCGCATCGGGATGCGGTATTCGTGCTTGACGTACCGTGCTTCCGTCTGCCGCGGGCCATCCGTGGTGCTGACGAAGTAAGATGTGGCCACCGCAACCGCTGCAATCGATAGCGCAATTCCAATGCGAACCCGGCTGAACCGCATCGGCACCTTGTGATGATTGTCCCAAAGGAGTCTCCGAATTCGCAAGACCGGGCGCTGTGCGCGACATTAGAACAGTTCCGCCCGGAAAACGCGGCGCACTGCGATCGCTGGTCGGCTTGTAGCCGGCGATTCGGGAGGCGGTCACTCGGCCTTGTAACACCCATCTAACGGAAGCGAGTCCATCTGGTTGTCCGGAGTCCGAATCTAGCCCATGGACGCAACTAGCTAAGGCACCTGCTCTAGGCCTGTCCCAACGCCATGCCTGGACAGTCGACGAGTTGGCGCTTCACATTCAGTGGCTCGACGACCCCGCGTCTCTCGGAGGCGACCTCTCGCCCTCGCGGGTCGCGATGTAGAATCAGTCTGTGATACGCCTCTCAAGTCTCCTCTTCACATCCCTGTGCTTCCTATCATGTCTACCGGCTCAGCCGCCCGGCCCAAGAGCCCCGCGTCCTGCGCCACCAACTCGCGATCCGCACACGCCCGGTTACGTTCAAGCCACGGAACTCGCCGACGGTACCCTGCCTTCACCGAAGGCCAACGGGGATTTCATCGTTGGTCCGACCCATACCCCGGCGCCAGAAATCTCGCGCAATGAAGCTGTTTCGCCGGGTACGATTTACAACTTCACCATCGAATCCAAGGACAGCAAACTGTACCCTGGCATCGCCCGCGACGCGGGCACATTCGGCGTGGCGGACCCACACGACCCGGCGAAGCTGGTTGTGACCACAAGTCATCCGGCGCCATACACGCGCAAGGTCGCCGTCTATGTCCCAAAACAATATGTGCCGGGAACGGTTGCACCGTTTATCGTCGGCGCGGATGGGCCAGACCCACTGCTGTTCGCCGCGCTCGATAACCTGATCGCGCAGCATCGCGTGCCGGTGATGATCGCGATCTCTATTGGAAACGGGAGCGGCGATGCGCAGGGCAGCGAGCGCGGCCTCGAATACGACACCATGTCGGGCCGCTACGCCGAGTTCGTTGAAACGGAGTTACTGCCGTTGGTGGAAAAACAATACAACGTCAAGCTGACCCGCGACCCGAACGGGCGCGCCACCATGGGATGCAGCTCCGGAGCATCGGCCGCCATGATTATGGCCTGGTTTCGCCCCGATCTGTTCCGCCGCGTTCTGAGTTTTTCCGGAACGTTCGTAAATCAGCAGTGGCCGCCGAGCCCGGAAACTCCACACGGCGCCTGGGGATTTCATGAATCGCTGATTCCCAACTCCGGGAAGAAACCCATCCGGATCTGGATGGAGGTGGGCGACCGGGATCTCTACAATCCCAACATCATGCTCGATAACATGCACGATTGGGTTGTGGCGAACGAGAACATGGCCAAAGCTTTTGCGGCGAAGGGCTACCCATACCAATTTCTGTTTGTGAAAAATGCCGGGCATTGCGACAAGGCGATGAAGGAGCAGACCCTGCCTGAAGCGCTCGAATACGTGTGGCAGGACTACCCGCACACCTCCGCTAAGCCCTAAAGCGGAATAACGGCTTTCGAGCCCTATATCGGACACTATCGGCCCGATTCCCCCGGTACGTAGTTCATACGGGCACTCACGTGATCTTCACAACGCAACTGCTGGCCAACGCCGAGGTGCGGCTCGCTACCGCGCAACGAGCATTACACTAAATACGTCAACCCGCGGGAATACATTCTTCCCACTCGGGATTTGGCGATCCAGATGGCTGCGGACATCTGCTGCCGTTCGTGCGCGGCGATTTCGCGGACATCATCTGCTGCGAATGCGGCGCAACTATCCGGACCATACACGCCGCTGACCTCCGTCGAACGCTCGACGAAATCCGTTTTGCCGTTCCTTTAATCTGCGGCCCGGCTTCTCTCAAATTCTGCCACTTGCCTATCGATTTGTGTGGGAGACTACCGCTGGCAGTATACTCAAAAAACGGTGGGGAAAATTGTTTGAGCAATGAATACTGCGCTGGCCGTCCGGAGAACATAGCAGTTATTTGCCGCGATGAATCGGGTCAAGTCAGATCCTGAACGGGACCCGGCCGTGAAAGCTCCAACCAAGTCCGCCTCAAATAGTAACGGGCATTTGACTCATCCCAAGTATCGCGCCGATATTGACGGGCTTCGAGCGGTCGCGGTCCTTTCCGTTGTTGGATTCCATGCGTTTCCTAAGTTGATCCACGGCGGCTTCATTGGGGTCGATATCTTCTTCGTCATCTCGGGATTCTTAATTTCGACCATCCTGTTCGGCAGCCTGGAAAGAGACAGCTTTAGTTTCGTCGAGTTTTACTCGCGCCGCATCCGGCGCATCTTTCCCGGGCTGATTGTGGTCCTGATCGCAACCTTGACTGCCGGCTGGTTTCTGCTGCTGGCCGACGAATACAAGCAGTTCGGCTCTCATCTGGCTGGAGGAGCCGGCTTCATCTCGAATCTCATTTTGTGGAAAGAGAGCGGCTATTTCGACAATGCTGCAGAAACAAAACCCTTGCTTCATCTATGGTCTTTGGGGATTGAAGAACAGTTTTACATCCTTTGGCCTTTGCTCTTGTGGGCCGGCTGGAAACGAAACCTCAATTTGCTGGCGATCACAGGCACCCTCGCAATCATCTCGTTTGCGTTGAATATGAGTGAGGCATATCGCGACGCCGTTGCCGACTTCTACTCCCCGCAGACACGTTTTTGGGAGTTGCTGATTGGAGCGGGGCTTGCATATGCCGCTCTGTACCACAAAAGTTGGTTCCCACACTACGAACCGCCGGTCAAAAAAGAAGGCCGCAGACCTAAGCCTCCACCTCCTCGGCTTCTGGGCAGCGCGCGGTTAGCAAATTTGCAATCGGTCCTAGGCGCGACGCTCATCACCGTCAGCCTTCTTTACGTTAGCCGAGATAAGGCATTCCCTGGATGGTGGGCCGCGCTGCCGACTCTTGGTACCGCTCTACTTATTTCCGCCGGTCCGCGTGCATGGCTGAATCGGATCGTCCTTTCGAACCGATTATTCGTGTGGTGCGGATTGATCAGTTTTCCGCTCTATTTGTGGCATTGGCCCCTGTTGGCATTTCCGAGGATCTTGCACGGTTCGGCGACATCAGATAAGGCGCGGCTGTTCGCCGTCCTGATTGCTGTCATTCTGGCGTCTTTGACCTATCTGCTGGTTGAAAAGCCGCTCAGGTTCAACGCTTACAGCAAGACGACGACAGTGGCATTGGTGACGGTGATGATCCTGGTGGGCAGCATCGGCTACTTTGTGTACAGGCAGGGCGGGCTTGCGTTCCGAGCAGCCACGAATCCTGAGATTCACAACGAAGGCGACATGGACCACTTGTTTTTTCACGAGTATTCTCAAAATCACTTTTTCCCGTGCACGCCGCAGAGCATACGGAAAGACGCGGAATTGTTTGGCGACGTGTGCGATGTCTTCAGTCGAAAAAAGACCAGCCGATTGACATCGCCATTGTTGGGGACAGCCACGCGGAGCAGCTATTTCTGGGACTCGCCGAGGCGCTGCCAAATCAGAATGTCACATATTATTTCAAGATGACCACGCCGATCGCAAGCGATCGGGAGTTCTCCCCGATATTTCAATATGTATTATCGGATCGCAATATAAAAACCGTGATTATCTCGGCATTCTGGTATCACAAGACCTCCATGGTGCCGAAGGGCAGCGACCTCGAAAGGGAGTTGTCGTATACCGTCGAAAAACTTGGTGTGGCCCATAAAACCGTCTATATCACCGATGATGTGCCTGATTTTTCATTCGACCCGAAGCGGTGCAAATACTCAAGACGATTCGGTGGTGAGAACAACTGCGTCGACGACAAGTCGCTCTTCTACCGGCGGCTAAAAACCTACTATCCGCTCCTCGAATGGGTCGCGCAAAAACACGCCAACGTGAAGCTGGTGGATACGGCGAAGTACTTCTGTTCGTCGCAGTTCTGCACAATGGCCATAAATGGCAAACTAATGTACCGCGACAACAATCATTTGAATCTGAATGGGACGCGGTATGTGGCGCAGAGGTTTTTGCAGGAGTATCCGCAGCTTGCTAATAACAGCGGGTACAACCCCTGACAACCGTCTATGTGGCAGGCTGTTTTACTTGCCATGATCGGCAACGCATCTTCTGCCGGCGCTGTGATGCACACGGGCTGACCGGTGAGTCTCGCCCCGTCTATCGTTTCCGTTTATCCGGCCGATATACACTCATGAGTTTGATGGTTGATTTGCTGCGAGACCAGCTGATCGAGGACGTACTCGTCGATTCGGAGGTCGTGTACATTATGTTGAACAATGGGACGCAGATCACGATTAAGGGAGTGGTTGTGGTCGAGCCCAAGCTCTCGGATCACTGTGTATCCGCCGTAGCGCAAAGCGCGATGGCCAAACGAGACCTTCCCGTCTAGATCATCTCTATCAGCACTAGCGCCGGCGCGTATGAGCAACTCCAAAATTCGCGGGGGATGAGTCCGCCTAGCGGCAAGAACGTCGCAAACGAATCGCCTCCGCTGCGGCTGTTCCGATCCCCGCGATTGGACAGACGGTCGACCTCAATCCATTTTGGGCATCTCAGTGGAACGGACGTGATTCCTCGCTTGCTCCGTAGTGAGCCGCCGCGGAAAGCGCTCAAATTCCGGTCGTCACCAAGTCCGGCACAAGAAAACAAATAGCAGCCCGATGGCAATCGCGCCGAGCCTTCGACCCGATGCGCAGGGAGGCTCACCGATCCACAACAGCTTCTCTCGGGGATTTAACACGCTTTGAAACAATGCGCGTCCATCCATAGCCTAGAGGATCGACCGAATCGATGGGCCGCTTTAGTAATAATCCGCAGCCCCTTCCGCTTTCGAACCTTTGGAGTGCGCCGCCAACACTTTCAGCGACACCAGGTTAGCGGTCTCTCCAAATGCGCTGGCTGCTGGAAGCTGGCTGGCCCCGCGGTTCCCAGGTTGGCACCCACTCCGTCCACTAGGAAGCAACCCGCCGTAAACGCGCCGACCGCGTTCCCGATCGATTGAGCTGACAGATTTGTACATGCTCGGTATTATGTTCGTAGTCAACTCGGGGACACTTCGCCCCCGTTTTTGGCGTAGAGCCTAGAGCCGCCGTAGAGCCTTGAAAACGGGAGGGATAGATGGTCGGGGCGAGAGGATTCGAACCTCCGGCCTCCTGGTCCCGAACCAGGCGCTCTACCAGGCTGAGCCACGCCCCGAGAAATCAGCGATTTAGCTGCTCGAAGCCAGTATAGCACCATCCAGACGCGCCTTACGCCTCAGATTCCGCCCTTGGGGAATTTCTCCTTGATCCAGTCAACGAATTTCTCCGGAACAGCCATGGTGGAGAGTCGGCCTTGTCGAACCAAGGCCCAGTCGTCGAACAATTTCGACTGCTTCACTTCGGCCAGCGTAACGGGCGGCTCCAATTCCGATAAGAATTCCAGGTCGGCAACGGCGGATTTCGGATTTTTCGGATCCGGGCGTCCCGGCGCCACCACCTGAGCGAGTCCCACAATCGCCGAAACTCCGCCGCTGTGGTAAATGAACACCCGGTCGCCTACCTGCATCTCTTTAATCGCGCTCACGGCTTGAGGATTTGTGACCCCGTCCCAAACGGTTTTTTTATCGCGCTTGAGGTCTTCAATCGAGTAAACAGATGGCTCCGTTTTAGCCAGATAGTAGCGAATTGGCGCAGTATGTTTCATGTTCTGGACGACCTCGCAAAATATTGTTTTATAAATAGTAACAGGGTAGCCACGACCCGTGGAGAACGTTGTAGAATAATTAAAGTGGCTCGAAGTGTGTCCCGCACGCGTGTTGGAGGAGGAACGTTGGTCCCGAGAAGCCTTGCATTCCCTATTTTCCTGATGGCGACGGCGCTTTTCGCCTCGGCGCAAAGTCAGAGCCAGCAGCAGCAGCAGCCCCCCCCCGACAAACCGGCGGATGGGCCGAAGACTCTTCCCAATAGTACGGGATCGTTGGGCTCCGGAGCGCCCATCGATCCGAAGACGTATGTGATTGGTCCTGAGGATGTTCTCTCGATCGGGGTGTTCCATGAGGCGGAACTGAGCAGATCGGAATCCGTCCGGCCCGACGGAAAAATCACCATGCCCCTGATTGGAGACCTGCAAGCGGAAGGGCTCACGCCGGATCGATTGAGAATTCAGTTGAAACAGGCTCTCTCCACCTATATCAATAATCCAGATGTGACGATTACTGTCATGGCGGTGAACAGCAAGCGGTATACCATCGCCGGCCAGGTAATGCGGCCCGGACCGGTGGCGCTGGTTTTGCCGACCAAGGTTTTCGATGCGCTGAGCAGTGTTGGTTTCCGGGACTTTGCAAATACTAAGAAGATCGTGATTATCCGGGGGACGAAGCGGATTAAGTTCAATTACAACGAGGTCCTGCATGGTAAGCATCTGGACACAAACATCTTGCTCGAGCCCGGCGACACCATATACGTTCCCTAGTTTTTTCGTTTCAAGTTGAAGGAGTATTAGCGCAATGCAGCCAACCGAAGGGATGAGTATTCCGAGAAGGACGCTCGATGTCGAAGATTATATCGACATCACACGGCGCCATAAAGGCTGGATTTTCGGACCGTTTCTTTTCACGCTGGTGGTGAGCGTCGTCGGCGCTTATATGTGGCCGGATAGCTATACCTCGCAGGCTATGATCCGAATCCAGCCGCAGCAGGTGCCGGAGGAAATGGTGCAGGCCGCTGTGAGCCAGCGGATGGAACAGCGCATGAGCGCCATGGTACAGACCGTCGAGAGCCACTCCGTACTCGCCAACATCATCCAAACCTTCAACCTCTACCCCAAACTTCGCGCGCAGGAGCCGGTCGAGGACGTCATCGAGGAGATGAAGAAAAAGGATCTTAATATCGCCCAGGTAGTCACCTTGGCTGGCGGCGGAGACCGCCGGTCGGCCCCTGCCTACGCCATCACATTTTCCTACGAAAATCGCTTCCTGGCCCAGAAAGTAGTCGGGGAGCTGGTCAGCCGCCTGACCTCCGAGAGCATCCGTAACAAGACAGAAGGCACCTATCAGACCACGGAGTTCATAAAAGAACAGCGAGACAACGCCATGAAGGAGCTGAACGAAATCGAAACCAAGCTACAGGCGTTCCAGACGGAGAATAACGGTCGGTTGCCGGATCAGCTCGATTCGAACGTGCGCCAGCTTCAGGCTTTACAAGTCCAGGTGGCAAACATCGGCAGTCAGATCAGCCGCTCCAATCAGGACCGGTTGCAGTTGCAATCGCAGATCCAGATTTTTAAGGACAGCCAGACGGCCATCGCGAAAGAGCAGCCGATCGAGCAACAAAGCCGCGAGTTTCAGCAGAAGAACCTGAAGCTGACGGAGGCAGAGCGCGACGTTCAAACCAACGAAACGCAGTTGAACTTGCTGCTCCAGAAATATACCGACGATTGGCCCGACGTTCGTAGCGCGCGCGGCCGTCTTGCCGTGGCCAAACAGGTTCGCGATGAATTGCTCAAAGAGGATGCAGCGACGAAAAAGGTCGACGCGAGTGCGACCCCGGCCCCGAAAGCCCAGAATCCCCAGCAGGCCCGCGACTTGCGCGAACTCGATAACCGGGTCCGCCAGCTTCAGACCGCTGTCGAGGCCAAAGATATGGAAATAACGGCCCTCAATAAGGACATGAAGCGCGTCAACGAGCAGATCGGGCTTTACATGGGCCGCGTCGAAGCTCTTCCTGCAGGGGAGCGCCAGTATGGCGACCTGCTCCGGGACCGCGAGATCGCTAAGCAAAAGTACGTCAAATTGGATACCGATCTCCAAAAAGCGCAGATCGCCCAGGATATGGAAGGCCGCAAGCAGGGGGAGACACTGGAACTGCTGGACCCCGCTTCACTTCCGCTGAACCCGACTGAGCCCAGGCGGCCTCTGATTGTTTCGATCGGCGCGGCGCTCGGCCTGCTGCTCGGCGTGGTGATCGCCGGTGCGCTCGAAATGAAGGATACGTCGCTCAAGAACTTGAAAGACGTCCGCGCGTACACGAAAATGGCGATTCTCGGCAGCATTCCGCTGCTCGAAAACGACTTTGTCGTGCGTCGGCGCAAACGTCTTGCCTGGCTCGGATGGACCACCGCTTCGCTGGTCGCAGTGGTGATCATGTCCGGGTCGGTTGTTTATTATTACGTCACGAAAGCCTAGGCTCCGGAGGAAAACGCAATGAGCCGAGTACATGATGCCCTACGGCGCGCCGAACAGGCGGGACTGATAACGCAGCCGATCCCGCGTTCTACCAACGGAGAAGCGCGCCCCACCAACGGCGTTCATTTGGACCACGGACCGAACTTGGCCAATCTGCTGGAGCAGGTGGAAGAGATCCCGTTTCGCGCCGCTCCCGATTCGCTGCTCATCGACGTCGCGCGTCCGCATGAGGCGCCCATGGAGGAGTTCCGAACCCTGCGAACGCGTCTCAACCACATGAAGACATTGCAGCCGATTCACACGGTGGTGATGACCAGCCCTTCGCCCGCGGAAGGCAAGTCCCTTTCAGCCGCCAATCTGGCATTGGTCCAGGCGCATCTGGCCGGGAATACGACGCTTCTCGCCGATTTCGATTTCCGCCGCCCCATCGTCCACACACTCTTCGGCATCGACCGCAGCCCCGGCATCACCGATTATCTGCTGGGCCGCGTCCCTCTCCATCAAGCCATTAAGAAGGTCGCCGGAACTAATCTCTACATCATGACCGCGGGCGAAGCGGTCATCAATCCGCTCGAGTTGCTCAACCTGCGCGAGGTCAAGCAGCTCCTCGATCGCCTTCCGACGCTTTTCAACTGGATCGTGCTCGACAGCCCTCCTCTGTTGTTCGCGGCGGATGCGAATCTGCTATCCACTCTGTGCCACGGAACGCTGCTGGTGGTCCGCGTCGGTCATACCACCATCGATTCGGTGACCCGAGCCATGCAGTCGTTGTGCAACAACAATGTCCTGGGAATCGTCGTCAACGGCGCTCGCCGCGGCGAACTCTACAGCAAGTACACCTACTATCACTCTTACTACACGCCCAAGGAAGAGGAAGAGAAAAAGGTGTTGGACGGACCTCCGATGCAGGCCGGCGAGAACGGCCATGGCCTCGGTTTGTCCACGCCGCATTCGTCCGCTCCGGTGGCGGAAGCGGCCAAACCCGCCGCGCCAGAAGAACCTGCGCCGGAATAGCCGCTACGCCGGTTTCGCTTTCGAGCGGGACCGGAACACGGCGCGCGCGAGTATCAGCGCCAACAAAATCGCCCCGTATAATAGCGGTCGCGTCACGTCGGATTTCACCAGCCAGTAGTAGTGAATCACGCCGCAAAGAGCGCTGAAGTAAATCAGCCGGTGCAGCAACTGCCAGCGTTTTCCGCCAAGCTTGCGGATCGACCACGCAGTCGAGGTCAGCGCTAGAGGCACCATCAGCAGCCATCCCGCGAATCCTACAGTAATGTACGGCCGCTTATAAATATCTTTCCAGATCCCCGCCCAATCGAAAAACTGATCGAGCCATAAATACGACATCAGATGCAGGCATCCGTAGAAAAATGCGAAAAGCCCCAGCATACGGCGGAATTGAATCAGCGAAGGAATGACGAGCAGCCGCCGGAGAGGCGTGATGCAAAGCGTGATCAGCAGAAAGCGAATCGTCCAGTCGCCGTTGGTGTGGATGATATTTTCCGCCGGATTCGCCCCCAGCGCGTCTTTGTGCCAATCCCACAACAGCAATAGAGCCGGCGCCAGGCACAGCAGGAACACGAAGACCTTCGTCCAGCGAATCTTCATCCCGGCGCTAGTAGACCGTCGGAACTGACCGCTCCCGAAGCTCGCGGCTCCATTGAATCCGCCGTAACGCTCTTACATAGGCGCGAACACTGGGAGCGGTCAGATTCGGGGTCGCCTCGCAATTTAGGAATCACCGGGAACGTCCACTAGTAATACTTCTTGAGATTCATGCCCGCGTAGAGGCTGGCCACCTGATCTTCGTAGCCGTTGAACTTGAGCGTGGGGCGCATGCCGATGCCCGGCAACCGCCGCTCTTTGGCCTGGCTCCAGCGCGGATGGTCCACCTCGGGGTTCACGTTCGAATAGAAACCATACTCCCGCGCGTTGGAGAGATTCCAGGTCGTCGGCGGCTCTTTTTCGACCAGCTTGATTTTGACGATCGACTTAATGCTCTTGAAACCGTACTTCCACGGCACCGCCAGCCGCAAAGGGGCGCCGTTCTGATTCGGCAACACCTCGCCATAAAGCCCCACCACCAGCATCGCTAAAGGATGCATCGCCTCATCCATCCGCAACCCTTCTACGTACGGCAGTTGGATGCCGGCGTGCTTCCCTTCCGGCATCTGGTTCGGATCGTAGTAGCTTTGGAACGCGACGTATTTCGCTTTCGAGTTAGGCTGCACCTGCTTCAGCAGCGTGCTGAGGGAGAAGCCGATCCAGGGAACCACAATCGACCATCGCTCTACGCAGCGGTGACGGTAGATTCGCTCTTCGAGCGGAGCGATCTTCATGATCCCATCGAGATCCAGAGTCTTCGGCTTGTCGACGTCACCCTCGATCGTCAGCGTCCACGGAGAGGTCTGAAATTTTTGGGCGTTTTTTACGGGATCGCCCTTACCGGTCCCAAATTCGTAGTAATTGTTGTAGCCGGTGATCACTTCGTAGGGAGTGACCGTTTCCGAAGTGGCGCTCAGCGGACTTTTGATAACACCGCTAAGTTTCGTTCCCGCAATACCGGATGCCGGCAGGAATGCGACGCCGGCCAGGAACCGGCGGCGATTCAGATATTCAGATTTCGGCGTGACCTGGGAATACCGGAGATTCATAACTCCTCTATTCCCATCATACGGAACCTCGCAGTGTCGCGCGCGTCTCAGGCGTGCCGGATCGACCTTCGTGTCGACGTTCCGTACGTACTAACGCGGATTTGGAGTTCCGCCAATCGTAGTCCGCGTGGTCGTCAAAGTAGTCCCGAGAATTTCACCCGACACCACCAGCTCCACGCGCCGATTCTGCTGGCGCCCGGCAGCCGAAGCATTATCCGCTACCGGCATCGTCTTCCCAAAACCCTGGCTGGTAACGCTGGCCGCCGGCACTCCTTGCGCGATTAAGAAATCGCGAACGGAGGCCGCCCGATTTTCCGAAAGCCGCATATTGTATTCGTCCCCGCCGACGCTATCGGTGTGGCCTTCGACCGCGATTTTCAACCCCGGATGGCCCAAAATAATTCCTGACACCTTGGCCAGCTTCTCACGCGCACCCGGCTTCAAGGTATAGCGCGCTGTATCGAACAGCACATCGGACATGTTGACAATCAAGCCCCGCGCCGTGTCCCTGGTCTGCAAGATCGTGTTGAACTGATCGAGCAACTGCTGTCGTAGTTGGGCCTGATCCTGCTCCGCCTTCATCCGCAGGCGATCTGCGTCAGCTGCCGCCATCCTGGCCTGATCGACTTGGGTCGCAAGCTGTTGCTGCTGTGCGATGGCCGCGTTCCGTGCCGCGTCCGCATCCGCTTTCGCCTGCAACGCTTCCGATTTGGCTTGCTCCGCCGCGGCCCTTTCCTGCCTTGCTGTCAGCGCATCATTCTGCGCGTTCTGCGCCAGCGTCAATGCTTCCGTTTTTGCCTGCTCTGCCGCTAGACGATCCAGCTCTGCCTGGCGTCGTGCCCGCGCCTCGTCTTCCGCGTGTATCCGAGCCTCTTCAGCCTTCTGTTTTTCCGCGTTCTCCCGCGCCACTCCCGCCTGGCGCTCAGCTTCGAGAGCTTCGGCGCGCTCCGCCCTTAAAGCGATAATGCGGGCGTCCTCCGCGCGGAGGCAAGCCTCGCGGGCCATGGTAATTACCGGCTTTTGCCCCGGCTTCTGCACCTGGTATTTCAAGGACTGCTGCAATGCGTCTTCGGCCTTCTGGAAACTGTCGCTCGCATATTTCTCGGCGCCTGCGACGCGAGCCAACTGCACCGCGTTCTGCGCCTCGTATAGCTCAAACGGATCTTTTTTTCCGACCATGATCGGCGTGAATCCGGCAGCCTTGCCATGATTCGTATACATGCCGCGCGGCAGCAATTCGAATTTCGCGTTGATGTTCTCCACCACGCCCTGCGTCGTCGGCCGCACGATGTTCTCCATCACCACCACGTCGCTCGGCTGGGTGACGGAATAATACGGCTCGGCCGTCACGATCATGCCGAACGTTTGAATGTCGCTGGTGGTGTCGATCTTGCTGTCAGACCCCATGCCGTAACCGTTCAAAGTCAGCTCGCCGAGATTCACCGGCCGTCCATCGGGCGAAATTGCCCACAGCACGTACGTTAGATACTCGGAGCCGAAGCTGCTCGGCGGCGCCATGTTCTTGAACTCCGCGTTGATCTTGATCACGCCGCGCTCACTTTCAACCTTCGCGGAGCCTCGACCCATGCTCATGATCGGAGTGCCGTTGAAATCGATTCGAGTCGATCCGCCTCGATGCAGATAGTTGACAGCCGCAATGGTATGTTCCACTACCTCGATCCGGAAAATAGGTTGTGGCGAGTTGGGATCCGGACGAATCTCCCCTTGCGGAGGTTGCGGCCTTTGGGTTGGATTCGCTTCTTGGGCGCTCAACGAAAAGCCCGCGAGCAGCACCGATGTTGCTATCTGCACGTAAATTCTAGGTACCATACTCCTAAATGATGGCACTTTCCTAGCCAACGGAAGAAATCTATCTGAATCAACAAGATGGCTATAAAAGGCGAGATCGAATGTGCAAAATTTACCGATCTGTGCAGCATTACTTGACATCGCCGGCATCGAGGCCGAATTCCCGCAATGGTTCACCCGTGTCCTTCGACAAGCGCACCCAGTAAATTCCTGGCGTTAATCCGTTGGTCAGCCTCGCGGGCGTTCCCCCGAACCACACCCGCCGGCCGGCCGCATCGACAATCTCCACCCTGTAGCCCGCCGCCGGAGGAACATCTTTCAAGTCGATCAACAGGTCGAGAGGTTGCCCAGCGGGCGCCCGCGAAGAAGCGCCGCGATAGGCTTCGAGCACGACCGCCTTCGGCTCGCCCGATGGCGTTCGCCAGGATAGCAGCGTGGTCAAGCAGGTGAGGACAAGGACCGCGGCCGCAGCCGCATTCCAGCCCAAAAGGCTCCCCCGGAACCGAACGCGCACTGCGGAACGCTTGCGGTGTTCGGAAATGTACATCGCGGTCGCCGCCTTGATGAGCCGAATCGACTCATCCGTTTCCGCGAGCATCGCTTGGCACCTCTCGCAAATCAGCAAGTGCTCTTCAAATCGAATCGTCTCCTCTTCCGTGAGTCTTTCGAACGCATATTTTTCAAAAAAATCCTCGTCAGGATGAGCGTTGGGTATAAACGTCAACTTCCTAGTCACAGCGTCGATCCCCCTGGCGCATCAAACATAGCGCCGTGCCGATTTGATACTCGTTCCTTAGTGGGATAACCCCGCGGAAGTTCTCACATGAACTGCGTGCAAAGCACGGTGAGTCAGTTTTTTCTTACCCAGTTCGCCGAATCTGGCCTTGGCCCTCGATTTTAATAGCCTGAATTGCGTCTCCGAAAGCCCCATTTCTGAGCAGATCTGGTCCTGGCCCTGCTCAAGAAGATAGAATCGCGTCAGAATTTCCCGGTCGCGGTCCGAAAGTTCGCCCAGCACCCGGTTGATCAACTCCGACCGTTGACTGAACATCGCCCGTTCTTCCGGATTTCCCTCGGGATCCGCTAGACGAACCGTAGAATCAAGATCGATCTGATCCCGCCGCGTGTGCACGACTTTATCGATGTGCGCCGCCACCTGTCTGCGCACGATGGTGCGTACAAATCCCATGAGCCGAGAGGGTTCCCTCAATTCCCCCCGCCTGATCGCCTGTACCACCACCACAAAGGTGTCGTGAACTTTGTCGTCCAGCTCCTGTGGCCCTAACTGCCGGCACAGATAAAACCGGATTCCTTTGGAGAACAGCTCGTACAACTCCTCCATTCCGTCGGTTTCATTGAAGCGGATCCTGTCTACCAACTCCACCCACGCGGCATACGATTCTTCTTCCTCGCCGTCCTTCTCTATCTGTACTGCTCCGGCATCAACGGCCAGGATCGGACCCGCGATTTCCACGATCTCCGGACCTGCGGCGGCTTCCAACATTGCTTGCGCCATTTCCTCGACTTTGTTCATCGGGCTCCTCCCGTAATCTGGTAAGGTGCCCAATACGATGGCAGCTCCCGCCAAGTGCCCGACTGGATCATCTCAAGCTGGCTCAAACGCAACGCCTCGGCTGGCGCGACTACCCGCAAGTGCTTGTAAAAACTGGCTAAAAGATCACCGCTCGAGTCGCTGACCCGCCAGGCCGTCGCCAGCACCGAACTAGCGCCAGCCATCTGCCAGGCCCTCGTCAGCCCGATCAGCCCCACCCCGGGACGCGCGTCGCCGGCCCCCGTGCCGCAGCCAGTCATCGCCACGAACGCTCCCGGCACCCTCAGCGATGCGATATCGGCGGTCGTTAAATACTCGGTCTGGCCTTCCGGCCCCAGCCCGAAAGCGATAAAGGCTTGCTGCTTACCTCGTTGCCTGTCATCGGGATAGACCACATGGGTTGCCAAATGGACCACCGATGGACTGTTCGCGAGGCCGCTCAGGAAAACATCCCGCCGCGCCGTCGAGCCTTGTAGCAGCATCGTCGACGGACTGCCCCAGTTCGCCGCGCTCGCTGTCAACTCCTGGGCACTCCCCACCAGGCGGGTGTATTGCCCCGGCAACGCCGGACCCCCGATCAGTGTCTTGAAAAAACCAATGAAGCTCGCCGGCTTCTTCTGTATGCTCCAACGCGGGTCTGCCGCGTTATATATAGGATCGCCAACTCCCAGGAACCCGCCAGTCCCCAGATCCGGCCGCCTGCTCAACAGCAGCGCCCCAGGTATCGTCTGCACCGAATGCTTCGACACCAAATAACTCACTTTGCCGCCCTTCTGCTCCGTCACAAGTGCAGCGAACGGTGCCTCAAACAGTACCCCTTCCAGGGAAAGCAGCCATGTCGGCTTTGCCGCCATATCCTGCCGGAGTTGACCGAATAGGCCCTGATACAGCCCTTCGCCCAACTCCACCGCCTCCGGCCGTCCTGCCTGAACCGCGCTCTTCAAACTCAAAACCTGTGTCCGAATCGCGCTCTTTCCCGCAATTTTGTACAACTCCAGCCTCTCGCGCGTCATCGCCCACAGGTACGATTCGCCATTCCCCAAGTGAAAACTAAGTAGTACTTCCCTTCTACCTAGGCCGTGTTGAAAATGTATAAGTGAAGTCTGATCATGAAAACTCTCGGGGTTCTTTTGCAGAAAACCGAGTCCCGCTTTGGCTTCCATCTCGGCGAGTTCCAAACGGAGACGACCCGGCTCCCCCCTCGCCCCCTCTCGCCCCATCCTCTTTACATCCTGTTGCCGCACCCTCGCCAGCGTCTCCCAATACTCCGCCGGAACCTTCCTGTGCCACGCGTCCGCCAGCATCCGGCTCTCCCGCAAACTCGCCGCACGATTCAATTCCACCGCCCCGAACGCCTCGCGAGACCATCCCTCATCCCCGGTCCTCAGAGCTTCTTGAGCCGCCGTCTCGATAAACGACGAAAATACAAATTCGTCCAGCATCTCATTGGCGGCCGTCAGCGACGGACTCGCCGGCAGCACCTCCAGCCGCCACCGTGACGACAATTCCACCGCATCGCGAAAATCCGCCAATGCTCCTGCGCGGTCCCCCATCGCCATGCGGATCTCTCCCCGTTGATGTTTCAGACGATATTCCGGAGCCGTCCCCTTCGCATCGAGCGCCCGCTCCGTGTACCGGGCCGCTTCCGCCAGGTTTCCCCGCCGTCTCTCCAGTTCACCCATCCTCCACCAGGACAGATCTCGCTCGGCCGGCGAAAACTTCTCCCGCAGAAGCATTCCTTCTTCGATGGCCTTCCCCGCCTCGTCCAGCTCCCCCGCTCCCAGCCGATCCTCTCCCAGCAGGTCCAGCCCCAGCGCCTCCAACTGCCTGTTGCCCGATTCTCTTGCCGCCTGAATCCCCTGGCGATAGAACGACACCGCCTCCCCGTCATGTTGGATATCGTGCGCCCTCCCCAGTTGAATCAGCAGATTCGGAAGAAAGTACGGTTTTCTGAGTGATGCAACCGCCGCCCGGCCATCCTCCATTTCCTTCAGTGCCGAATCGAGATCCCAGACCTGGAGATAAATGTTGGAGAGATTGACCGCGATCGCCCCTAGCGCTTCCTGATCGCCGATCGATTTCGCGCGCCTTTTGGCCTCCAGCAGGCTCTCGCGCGCATCCCTCAGCCGCAGTTGCGTCAGCCTGCACGCCGCGATACCGCTCAGGAAACCCACCACCGCCCGCTGATTGTTTCGCCCCAGCGCGCCAATATATCCCTGCTGGAAATATACCTCCGCGCGAGCAAGGTCGCCTGCGCGGCGCGCACTATCGGCCTGCTGTGCGATTTTCCTGAATTCCTGCGTCCCCCACCATGCTCCGAAGTAGGGCGCTCCAGGCAGGATGGACGCCGAAGGGCGCGAGCTGACCATCCACAGCGTGAGGATTACGCAAATGCACCGCCTGGTAGCCATTTACGAATCATCCGCGTGATTAACCACAGCATACTACCAGGAAATTCCGCTTATGCCAAGCCTAGGAGTACCACCTTATTCATGCCGCTCCCCTCCGAGACTGAGGATCACCGACAATATCCTTAATGAGAGCCGTAGCTGTAATGAGAGCCGTAGCTGTCTTCCCCGCGGACCGCCGGTTCGCTGTCATCGATCATCCTGAGCCTTCCGTCACCTCGCCCACTGAAGTGAAGCTCCGCATGCTCGACGTCGGTATCTGTGGAACGGACAAAGAAATCGTGTCCTTCGAGTACGGCACTCCTCCCGCAGGCTCGCCATACTTGATCATCGGACATGAATCGCTGGGCGAAGTCGTCGAGGTCGGACCTGCCGTAAAACGCGTAAAACCGGGTGAGCTCGCGGTGCCCAGCGTGCGCCGTCCCTGCCCCGATCCGGCCTGCATCGCCTGTCGGGCAGATCGTCAGGATTTCTGCTACACCGGCAAGTTCACGGAGCGGGGCATCAATCAGCGCCACGGCTATATGACCGAATTCGTAGTCGAGCAGGAATGCTATCTGAATCCGGTTCCCCGCCCCCTTCGAGAGGTCGCCGTTCTGGTCGAACCCTTGACCATCGCCGAAAAAGGCATCGCTCAGCTAAAGCAGATCCAACAACGCCTCCCCTGGCGCGAAAAAAGTTCCCGAGCCCTGGTCCTCGGCGGAGGCCCGGTCGGACTCCTGGGCGCCATGAAGTTGGTTCTGGAAGGTCTCGACACCACCGTCTATTCGCGAACGCCCGCAGCCAGTGACCTTGGAAAACTGGTCCAGTCGTTCGGTGCAAAATTCGCCGCCGCCGAGACCACCTCGATCTCTGATCTGGTCAAACAAATGGGCAGCCCCGATGTGGTCTACGAAGCCGTAGGCGCTTCTTCGCTGGCCTTCGAAGTGATCCCCTGTCTCAGCGCCAACGGAGTCTTCATCTTCACCGGCGTCCCCGGCCGCAAGGGTCCGGTTTCGATTGACACCGACGCCATCATGCGTGACGCCGTATTGAAGAACCAGTTGATTTTCGGCACCGTGAACGCTAGCACCGAAAACTTCGCCGACGCCATCGCCGATGTCGGTTCGTTCCTCGAAAAATGGCCCGAAGCGATACGATCCTTGATCACCCGCCGCTGGCCGATCGATCAGGCAGCCGAACCCTTAGCCGGCAAGTCCGGCGGCATCAAAAATGTAATCGCCATAGCCAATTGATTTTCTTAGCGAGCCTTGCGCCTTTGCGTGAGACTCTTTCCAAACCGCCCTGCTATGATAAATCTTTCCATGCAAACGCCACCCGCTCCGATGTCCGAAGCGGTCACCAACTCCATCCGCGTCGAAGTGATGTCCCAATACTCGACCGAAAATTCACGTCCTCTTCAGGATCTCTGGGTTTTCGAATACACCGTGCGCATCACCAACCAGGGACCCGATACCGTCCAGCTTCTCAGCCGACACTGGACCATAACCGACGCCCTGGACCACGTCGAGGAAGTCAAAGGACCCGGCGTAATCGGCGAACAACCCGTCCTGGCGCCCGGTGAGTCGTTCAAATACTCCTCCTGGTGTCCCCTGAAAACCCCGACTGGAGTTATGCACGGCACCTATCAGATGGTCCGCGCCGACGGAGCCCGGTTCGAAATAGAAATCGCCCCTTTCGCTCTTAAAGCCCGTTACCGCGTCAACTAATAATGTGGCGCGAGCTTCAGCTTGCAGCGTCGGCTTCAGCCGACGTCTTCGTTCCGTGCCACCCTCCCAGAACCCTTCGCAACATCACCAACTCCCCCAAATGATAAGCATTATGATCCGCCGCCAGCAGCGCTTCCCGTAGCAGAGTTTTCCCATCCCCATGCGAAATCGCCGACAACAAATCGGCTGACTCATCTGCCACCAGCGCCGCCATCTCCCTCTGGTTCGCTCGAAAGCCTTCCGCGCTCTCTTCCCACGCCGTTTCAGTCGGAGGAGCCTGCGTCCCAGGCCAGTAACCCCCGGGGAACTCCGGCGAAACGTGCCGTGGGTTACGGATAAACTCCAGAATGTCCCACTGCGCGATCCGCATGTGTTCCAACACCTCCCAGGGCGAATGCGCGCCGCCCTCCGGTCTCTGCCCTCGAATCCCCAGCGGCATATTCTTCACCGCCCCGTCGAAATTCAAATGCGCCCCTTCCCCGATCAATAGATCGAGCACGTGTTCTCTCAACACCTTGTTATTTTGCATAAGCCATCCTTTGCCCACGAAATTCGCCTTCCAATTTCCACGTCTTCCCATCCTTTTGCAACGCTTCACCCAGCCAATGGAACGAATCCGAAGTGATCTCGGTATAACTCCAGCGCGTCGGCGTCCCATCGGAGCGCGTCCCAAGCTGCATGATGTCCTTGCCGCTCCATCGCCCAATCTGTTCTTCCCGGTGCATCGAAACTGGATTCACCCAGATAATCCTCCACGCCGCAATGGCCGCATCCCAAACCCGCAGCGTAGTCCCATACATGTTCTTTCCGAAGTAGGACGGGTCCCCCACCCGTCCCCTCTCACGGTTCCGCGGCATAATCCAAACATCCTGCACCGCCCGCCCCTCCAGCACCCACGCGAAGTGCACCTCGCCCTTCAACGAAACTTCCGCTCCCGCATAATGAAGAACATCCAGTTCCCAACTCCCAATCAGCCATCCGTAAACATCAGCAGATTCCGGAATCTCATCTGCTCGTCCCGGAGCCGTCAGTAAATTGCAAAAAGTCATGGTAGAACCGTTATAAGAGATAAAGGGGCGGCGAGACTTGGCGAAAATTGCGGTCGAATTAGAACAAGCCCTGGCCTATCGCGAATTGAGCGGAGGGCCCGCAACCCCATCCTCGCGCCTGCTCGCCCAAGGCAGCGGATGGACCGTCCAAGATGTAATCTGTACCTCCGGCCCGCGGGATCGCGCTTTTGAAGAGCAGCATTCGCGCATCTCCATCTCGATCGTAGCGGCAGGCACGTTCCAATACCGCTCCACCACTGGCCGCGAGCTAATGACCCCCGGCTCCTTAATGTTGGGCAACCCCGGTCAATGCTTCGAGTGCGGCCACGATCACGGCCGCGGCGACCGGTGCCTCTCCTTTGGCTATACTCCCGAATATTTCGAGACCCTCACAGGCGGAGCCCGGTTCCCCGCCCTTCGCCTTCCTCCCCTGCGAGCTTTGTCTCCCTTAGTTACGAGAGCCTGCGCGGGATTAACAAAAGACATCGCCTGGGAAGAACTAAGCGTCCAGCTGGCAGCGCAGACCCTTAGTATCGTCGTCGGCGAGAAGTCCAATCCAAATCCCAGCGCGGAAGCGCGAGTCGCGCGCGTAGTCCGAGCCATTGAACGCGACCCCACAGCCGCGCACACCCTGTCCGATCTGGCGAGCGAAGTAGGCCTGAGCCCCTATCATTTCCTAAGAGCTTTCGAGCAAGTAACCGGCGTCACGCCGCACCAGTTCATCTTGAGAACCCGCCTCCGCGAAGCCGCGCTACGCCTGTCCGAACCCGCAAGAATCCTGGACATAGCGTTAGACAGCGGCTTCGGCGACCTCTCCAACTTCAACCGCACCTTTCGCGCCGAATTCGGCATCAGTCCGAAAGCCTGGCGCAAACTTCAACCGCGCGGTTCTCTCAGGACTTGCTTCACCTTTTCGAGCATCTCGGCCGCGGAATAGGGTTTTGGAAAAACCGCAAACTTCTGAAGTGCCAGTCTGTGCTTGAAGCGATCGTCATCGAGAATGCCTCCGACCATCAGAACCTTCATGCTATGGCAGCGCTCGCGCAAGTAGATGGCGGCATCGTGCCCCGTCATGTTATCCACATAGGCGCGCGTGATCAATAGCTCGGGCGAAGACTCCTTAAGCCAGTCGACCGCCTGCCCCAGGTCGCTCGCGGGCAGTACGACATATCCCTCGCCTTGCAGTATCTCCTGAAAGACTGAGCGTCCGAGGGGGTCGGAGACAAGCAGCAGAATGGTCAACCGATGCAAGGAGGTGTCCATCAGGCGCTCCTCCTAGGGGTTGTAGCGAACGTAATGTTCGAATTCCTTTTCCAATTCCACGTCCGTTGCAGGATCGAGACGCAGGACCCACAGACCGTCCGGATTGGTCAGGTAAATCAGCCCCCGCGCATCGTCTTTCAGCATTGAAGTAACGCCCGAGAATTCGCGGACAATCTTGGGATGCTCGGCGTTGGCCAGGCTAAGGATGGTGACAGTCCGCGGCGCCTTTTCTGTCTCGCCGGAGGCAACGACTACCGCCGTGCCGACGGCCGCGCGAAGGTCGCTATTCGCGCCTTGAGATTGTAGATCGAGCTTTCCAGCGTCTGTCGGAGCTGTCGGCCGTGTCACGTCGAGCACCCTGATCGGCTCCCCGCGGCCTCGACCCAAGTAGAGATAATTCCGCCGCCAGTGAGTCCCCGTGGTCAAGTTTACAACCGGGCTTCCAGACAGAGGGATATGTGCGATCACATCGATACGATCGGGCTCATTGGCAGCAAACAAGGATGCACCCAGCAAACCGAACGCTAAATAAAAACGCATAACAGTACCTCCACTAGCAATTTCATGCTATGCGAAATGTTCCGGCTCGAATATCGCAGATGCCGAGTAATTTCCGCCTTCGCAAGCCGGTAGGCTGGCTTCAGCCGCCTATTGTAATGGGCGATTCCGGTTGAGCATTACCCAGATCGAGCATCCGGCGATTGGAAATAGCGCCGCGATTAGGAACGCGGCGTCGTATCTGTGTAAATCGAAAAGCTTTCCTACTCCGGGCATCACCAGGGCGACAACCAGCGACCAGCTTCCCGCGCCCAATCCGGCAATAAACCCGGCGTGGTCGGTCGAGAAATGCCTGGTTGCGTACGCCACTGCACCGATGATGAAGCCCGAGGTGATGAACATCGCGAAGAACATCATTGCCAGCGTAAGTCCATAAGAAGACAGGTACGGAATCAATGCAAGCGGCGTGCTTAGCACCATGAGGATCAAGAACTGGCGGCGCATCGCACCGGAAAAACGATCCAGGGCCCAACCCCAGAAGAAATAGCCAATCTCCCACCCAAGCGGTGGAATCCACAAGACTTTTCCGATTTGAATCTGCGATTTCGCGAACACCGCTGTCAGGTAAATCGAAGCCTGGTACAGCACGAACGCGGACGGAAATGCTCCCAGGGCATAGGCGGCGATAAACGCCCACACGCGGGGGTCGTTGAACGTCGGTCTGGCGCCAGGAACGCGAACCGTATCGATCCTTCGTGACAATAAGGACCAAAGAATCAGCCACATCGCGCCAACTGCGCCAGTCGCCCAAAATGCTCCTCGCCATCCCCATAGCGCCGCGATCGGAGTAATAATGATGGGCGTAATCAGAGCGCCCAGGGATCCTCCGCTGTAAGAAATGGCAATTCCTCGAGATCGCAGTTCTTTCGGCAGCGTTTGAACCACCGTTCGCAGGCTGCCTGGAAATGTTGCGCCTTCGCCGAGTCCTAAAACGGCGCGGGCAACGGCAAATCCCTGAAAACCAAAGGCGAAAACGTGAGCCACCGAAGCCAGAGTCCAGATCGAAACGGCCGCTGTCATACCTCTTCTCACGCCAATCCGGTCGAGAATATAGCCCCACAACGGATTTCCAACCATATAAGCGATTGAAAACGCAGAAATGATGAACCCATATTGTTCATTGGACAGGTGAGCGTCCCGAAGAATGGTCGGCGCCAGCAGCGCTAACGTGTTGCGATCAATATAGCTGATCGTCGAGACCAGCATCATGGAAAAAGCCGGGAGCCAGCGGGATGTCATTCGTCCCGCAATCTGCGCCGCTCGCCGATTTTGGGAGGATTCATCGTGCGCGGTCATTTATTCTCAACAGCATGAGATGGAATTATCTGATCGCCGGAGCGATCGCCTTCATCGTAGGATTTCTGTCACGGTTTCTAGGCTGAAGCCGCGCTCCTTCAAAATCGGCAGTACAAAGTTGACTGCTTCGAGCGTCGCGCGAATATCGGGTGCGCGTTGCAATTCCCGTCCATCGTGCAAACAAAAAATCGCCCCATTTGCGGCCTTTTTCAGCAATAATTGCGAAATCCGAGAAGCCGGCCATTTCCAGTCGGGGGCGATGGCGGTCCACATTACGCCGGTCAGATTGAGGCGGTTCTGGGCGTGGCGCAGACCGGGCCAGCGGACTCCGTAGGGAGCTCGAAAAAGCATCGGATTTTCCTTTGTTATCTGACGGATAGATTCCTGCGCTCCAGCCAGTTCGCTGTAGATAAATTCGGGCGACTTGAAGTATAACGCGGCGTGAGAATCGGTATGGTTGCCGATTTCGTGGCCAGCGGCTGCCACATCGCGCGCTATCTCCTTCAAACGGCGGACGTTTTGGCCACACATGAAAAATGTGGCCTTCACATTATATTGGGCCAGCAGTTCCAGCAGGGCGGGAGTGGATTCGCTGGGGCCGTCGTCGAAGGTCAGTGCAATCGCAGAACGTTTTCTGTTGCCGTGCCATACAGATGGCGCTATCAGAGACGACGATTTGCCGCGCACTGCATAGGCGGCCAAGCCCACGGCGGCGGCAGCCGGAAGCAGGGTCTCTTTAAGCACGGCCGACGTCTTTCAAGGCTCGCTCCGCGGCGGTTACTCCTCGATATTGTGCTTCTTCGAAGATGCTAAAGCCGCTTAAATCGCTATTTGCGTAGCTCAGCACGCCCTTATTCGACCATAATTCGCGGCTATTTAAGAACCCTGGAACCGGGCGCCTCATGGCGTGGCCGATGCGCATGATGTCGATCCTCGACACGCATTCGCGGATATTCGGATGCGCGCGGGAAAGATCGTGGAGGATCGCTTCGCGCCAGTGCAGCCAGTCTTTCTCGAGTAACAGCCTTCGACTCTCGGCAGGAGGCTGATGGGCGAGCGCCCAGTAAAACGTCCAGACGGTGCGGTCGATCTGCGATTTCAAACTCATGTGCGTCGCAACCACGTAGCCTAACGCGGGGGAATCGTAGATTACGTTATCCCACGCCGAGTCTTCGGAAGGAAGACGGTCCAGCGTGAGGTTCGCGGTGAGCCACGGAGAATAGACGAAGCCGGGCGGATGCGCGCCTTCGATAATGTACGGGGCCAAGAACGTCGGCGCGGCGAAGATAATTCGTTCGGCGATGTATTCGACGGCTTCCGTGAAAACGCGATTTCCGCTGATCCGGTAGACGGGCGAGTTGGTATGAATGAAGGGTTGCAATCGCGCGGTAAGCTGGCGAACGATCCAGCCGTTGCCTTCGGGCCAGACGAGGGGTCCTTTTTCCTCGGACTCGCGCGAGGCGAAGTAGTGAATGCCGGCCCACGCGGAGGTGTCGGCCGCGAGGGCACCGTAATCGTCGCGGCACGCGTAGTTGACGTACCAGTTGAGATAGGGAGACGTAAAGCGATTGGTCTCCATCCACTGCTGCATGGACATTTTGTCGAGCGGCGACGGCTTGGCGCCTCGCTCCATCGGGATGGTGAACTCGCCGGAGGCGCGGCGCTCGTCGACGATGCTCTGGAAGCGTCGAAAATCTCCGCGGTCACGTTCAGTGGAGGCACTTTCGGGCTCGATGCCTTCCTGCCAGTGGCCGTGAAGAAAGAGACGCTCCTGGGGAGAGAAGCAGAGATGGCGCTCATCCCATTTACCGTCGGCGAAGACGCCGAGGTCTTCGAAAAGCTCACGGGCCAGGGTTTCATGAGGGCCGGGGACGGGCACATAGTGGGCGGCCCAGGGATAGGCAGTGATTTCGTTTTGCCCCCAGCGGGAGTTGCCTCCGGGTTCGGGCTCCATTTCCAAGATCACGAAATCGCGAAAGCCTTTTTTGTGAAGGCGCCAAGCGGCGGAGAGTCCGGCGATGCCTCCGCCGACGATTACTATTGGGATTTTTTGGGTGCGCTTGGGAGGAGAGAAAGCCGCGTGGTCACGGAGGCGATGGCCCAGAGGAAAACCGTCGTTGACGAATTGTCCGTCGATGCGCTTTTCGGCTTTGGCGGTTAGGCCGATTAGGGCGGGGGCGGCTGCTAGGAAACGTCGGCGCGACAGCACTTGTTCAGTGTAGCGTTGCGAGAGTTACACGGGAGCAATTTCGAGCATTTCGGCAAGTGAGGATGGTTCGGGCAGAGACTCGCCGTGGAGGCGCATGCCCTCGATGTGGAACTCGACGGCTTCCTCCATCATTTGGCGAGTCTCTTCCAGAGTGGACGTTAACCGCCACTGGATTCAGTGTATCTGCGCACTACTATTTTTCTTAAACCATATTTGGCCGCCGATGAACGCAGATGAACACCGATAAGAATCTACGGTAGGAAGTTGGGAAAGGCCTTGACGATTGTGGCTGTTTCTACGCTGATTCCGATGGTTCTTACTCGATGCGCATGGCTTCCAGGGGGTCGATGGAGGCGGCTCTTTTCGCTGGGAGATAGGCGGCCAGCATCGACACAGCGGCCAGCACGGCGACTGCCGCGGCGAGCGTTTCTGCGTCCAGAGGGCTGACGCCGAAGAGCACGGATTTGATCAGCCGCTCCGCGCCCAGTGTCAAGGCCAGGCCGGCGACGATTCCGGCGGCGAGCAATTGCACGGCTCCGGTGAAGATCAGGCGCATGATCTGCGCGCGGCTGGCGCCGAGCGCGATGCGCACGCCGATTTCGCGGGTACGCGCGGTTACGATCAGCGAGATGAGGCTATACAATCCCACCGAGGCAAGCAGCATGGCGGCGGCGGCGAACATCGCTACGAAGCGCGTATTGAGACGGGGCTGCTCCAACGCTTCATCGACCACGGTGTCGAGCAGCTTCACGCCGAACACCGCGCGGTTGGGCTCGATTCCATGGACGATGTGACGGATCTGCTGGAGGAGCGCGCGGGGATCGCCTTTGGTGCGAACCACGTACTCCGGGTCAGGCCACGCGCCCGCGGGTTGACAGGTATAGATATAGGGTGAGGCCGACGCTGCCAGGCCGTCTTCGCGCGCATCGCCGATTACCCCGACGATTTCGTCGGGCGATTCCATAACTCCGTTCTGCGCAAAACGGTAATGGCGTCCGACTATGTTTTGCCCTTTTCCGTAAAGCTCCACGAAGCGCCGGTTCACCAGAGCCTTCGCGGGAGTCGGCTTATCGAGTTTGATAGGCTCGGGCGCAGGACACCAATCGCCGGCGAGCAGAGGGATCTTCAGCGCTTGCAGATATCCCGCGGTCACCGTGCGCTCACCCACTGTGTACGTGCCTTTCTCTTCGGTTTGGGCGAGACCTTCGAGGACGATCTGATAGTTCAACGTCGCGCCGGTAGCGGGGAGAAAGTTGGTCATGCCGGCGGCTTCGACGCCTGGAAACCGTTCGAGTTCGGAAAGGATATTGAGCTGCATGCGTCCGATGCGGGGGCGATTCTCATCCCACGCGGCGCCTACGTGGAACGTTACCGCGTTGCCGGTGTCGAATCCGTAGTCGACGTGGCTGAGGTTGTAGTAGCTGCGCAGAAGCAGGCCGGCGCTGGCGAGCAACAACACAGTGAACGCGAGTTGAGCGACCACCAGACCGCGCTGCAATCGCCTCCTTCCGCCGGAAATGCTGCGCGAGGATTCGGCGAGCAGGGGCGCAAGGTCGGTGCGCGTGGATTGGAGGGCGGGAATCGCGCCGAACACGACGGTCGCGGCTAAGCTGGCAGCCACGGCAAATAGTAGCGCGCGCCAGTTGAAGGCGAGCTCCGACATGCGCGGCAGATCCGTGAACGTTTTCGCCATCACGTTGACCAGCAGCATCGAGATTAAAGCGCCGCAAGCCGCGCCCGCGGCCGCGATGAGGAACACTTCGCGCATTACGGTGCCGATCACCTGTCCGCGCGAGGCTCCGACGGAGCTGCGGATCGCCATTTCTCGTTCACGCTGGTGAAGCTGCGCGAGAGTGAGTCCGGAAATATTCGCGACGGCGATCAGCAACAGCAGAGCGACGGCTCCGAAGACCAGCAGCAAGGTGCGGCGGTAATCGCCGACGCGCTGCTCCTTCAGATCCTGAGTGACGGCCGACCAACCTTTATCGGTTTGCGGATATTGTTCGCCCAACTGTTGCTGGACGCGCGCGAGGTCGGCTTGCGCCTGCTGCATGGTGACGCCCGGCTTCATGCGTCCGATGCCCGAAAAGAAGCGAGCCTCGCGGAGGCGCATGAGAAAGGGCGCGATTTGTGCGGGAATCCACAAATCGACGGAGGGGGCGGCGAACTCCTTCGGCATGACGCCGACGATGGGGTAGGCTTTTCCGGCGAGCACCAGCCGCTGATTGAGGACGCTGAGGTTCTGTCCGTAGCGGCGCGTCCACACGCCGTAACTGATCACGGCCGCGGGCGGTCCGCCGTTGACCTCCTCCTCTTTCGTGAAGGTGCGGCCGATCAGGGGAGGGGCTCCGTAGACGGCGAAAAATCGCGGTGAGACGCGGCGTCCGGCGAGGCGTTCGGGCTCCGCTCCGCTGGTGTCGGTGACGTTTTCGGTATAGCTGCCGCCGATGGTTTCGAAGGTCTGGTTCAAGCGGTTCCAATCCTCGAGACGGCCGGGCGCGATCAGGCTTTCCTTTTTGTTCTTCGATGGGCTGGCTTCGAGAAGGGTCACCAGGCGGTCGGGGTTCAGATAGGGCAGAGGCCTCAGCAGGATCGTATCGACCACGGAAAACAGCGTGGTGGTCGCGCCGATGCCGAGGATTAGCATCGCAATTGCAGTCAGGCTGTAACCCGGGCGTCGCAATAGAGCCCGAAGTGCGATCTGCCATTGCTTCATGGTCACCCTCCAGAGCGATATTCTCTAGACGCTCGTCGAGTTACCGGGTTAGCATTTGATAGTGATGCGATTCGCGGCTGGCCTTATCCTTGTTGGCGCGCTGTCCGCCCAGGATTATGACCTGGGCGCGCTGCATTGGCGCAATATCGGCCCAAATCGCGGCGGCCGGTCGCAGGCCGTGGCGGGGAGCGCGCGCCGTCCGCTGGAATATTATTTTGGCGCGACCGGCGGGGGCCTGTGGAAAACCACCAATGGAGGCGTCACCTGGTTTCCGGTGACGGACGGGCAGGTTCACAGCTCGTCTGTGGGCGCGGTCGCGGTGGCTCCGTCGAATCCGGACGTTGTCTACATCGGCATGGGCGAGACGGAGCTGCGCGGCAACATCATGCAGGGCGACGGCGTCTACAAATCGATCGACGCTGGGAAAACCTGGAAACACGTGGGACTCGCCGACACCCAGGCGATCGCGCGAATCCGCATCGATCCGGCGAATCCGGATCTCGTTTATGTCGCCGCGCTGGGCCATCCTTTTGGTCCGAATGAGCAGCGCGGCGTTTTTCGATCCTCGAACGGCGGCGCGACCTGGGAACGCGTTCTGTTCCGAAACAACCGGGCCGGCGCCGTAGATCTCGCCATGGACTCCAATAATCCGCGCGTTCTTTTCGCAACCATTTGGGATGCATACCGTACTCCGTGGAGCCTTTCGAGCGGGGGACCGGCCAGCGGATTTTTCAAATCCACAGACGGAGGCGCAAGCTGGACGGAGATCACCCGAAATCCCGGGCTGCCCAAGGGGATCCTGGGAAAAATCACGGTCGCGGTTTCGGGAGCCGACTCGCGTCGCGTCTACGCGTTGATTGAAGCCGACGACGGAGGCTTGTTCCAATCCGACGATGCGGGCGCGACATGGAAGCTGATCAACGCCGACCGCAGCATCCGGCAGAGAGCGTTTTATTTTTCCCGCATCACCGCCGATCCCAAGCGCCGCGACACGCTCTACGCGATGAACGTGGAGTTCTATCGCTCCGACGACGGAGGCAAGACGTTTCATCGCGGGCATACGCCGCATGCCGATCATCACGATCTGTGGATCGCTCCGGACGATCCCAAACGCATGATCGCAGCCGACGATGGAGGAGCCGCGGTATCGACCGACGGCGGCGAAACCTGGACCCTCGAACAGTATCCCACCGGGCAGTTCTATCACGTCGCCACCACGGCCGAGTTTCCTTATCACGTCTGCGGCGCGCAACAGGACGACGGAACGGCCTGTGTTTCGAGCGACGGAAATCCCAATGATGCGCCGTTTGGGGCCGGTGGCGGCGAGGCCGGATACCTGGCGGCCGATCCCAAGAATCCGAACATTTTTTATGGCGGCGATCAAGCCGGGATTATCACGCGCTATGACCGCAGAACCGGCGATTCACGCGTCATCAACGTCGATCCTCTCTTCTTTTCCGGCATGTCCGCGCAATCGCTTCGCGAGCGTTGGCAATGGACCTTTCCGATCGTCTTCTCGCCGGTCGATCCGAAAATTCTCTACACTTCCTCGCAACATCTGTGGAAAACGACCACGCAGGGGCAACATTGGGACGTCATCAGCCCCGATCTCACGCGCAACGATCCCAGCACCCTCGGCGATTCCGGAGGCCCGATCACCAAGGATCAGAACGGTCCTGAAATCTACGGAACCATTTTTTCCATCGCGCCCTCCCGTCATGAAGCGAACACTATCTGGACCGGCTCCGACGACGGTCTGGTGTACGTGACGCGCGACGGCGGCAAGCATTGGAGCAACGTCACGCCAGACGGTATCGCGCCCTTCAATCGCATCAGCCTGATAGAGGCGTCGACCTCCGATCCCGCCGGCGCGTACGTCGCCGCTAAGCGCTATCAGATGGACGACCGCCAGCCGTATTTCTTTAAAACTCACGATTACGGCAAGACGTGGACGAAAATTGTCGACGGAATCCCGGAGAACGATTTCGCGCAAGCCATCCGCGAAGATCCGGTGCACGCGGGACTTCTCTACGCGGGCACGGAGCACGGCATCTATATTTCCTTCGACGATGGCGCGCGCTGGCGATCCCTGGCGCTGAATCTTCCCGATACCCAGGTGTCTGATATTGCCGTCGAAAAGTACGATCTGGTGATCGCCACGCATGGCCGCGGCTTTTATGTGCTCGACGATATCGGTCTGCTCCGCCAGCTTACGCCCGCCGTGACAAGCGCTCCGTTTTATCTGTTCGAGCCCCGGCCCGCGATTCGATCGCTGCAAGCGGCCGTGATCGATTACTATCTTTCGCGAGCGCCCGCCAAGGTGACCATCGAAATTCTCGACGCCAAGCGCCAATCCATCCGCTCCTTCGAAATCTCCGGCAAGCTGGGATCGAACCGGTTTACGTGGGACCTGCGCTATCCGGGCGCGGCGACGTTTCCTGGAATCGTGCTGCGCTACGCGACCCCGGGCGAAGGTCCAGTGGCGCCTCCCGGAGAATACTCGGTTCGTCTGACCGTCAACGGAGCGGTGCTACAGAAGCTGGTGATCGCGAAAGATCCCCGGCTCACCGATGTGACCGACGACGACCTGCGCGAGCAGTTCCAGCTCGCCATGAAGATCCGCGACGAGACCGACCGCGCTCATCGCGCGATTCTCCAGATCCGCAGCATCGGTGATCAGTTGAAGCAGCGCGCGCAGACCGACGCCTCGCTCGCCGGGCGCGCTTCGCAAATCCAGTCCAAGCTCGATGAAGTGGAGCAGGATCTCTATCAGGTAAAGAACCGCAGCCCGCGTGACACGTTGAATTATCCGATCAAGCTCAATAATCAGCTCGCGGTTCTGGCACGCGAAGTCGATAGCGGGAACAATCGCCCTACCGATCAGGATTACTCGGTTTTCAAAGAGCTCAGCGCTCGCCTCAATGAGATTCTGGCGCGGCTGGATAACGCGGTGTCTAAAGATGTGAGTGCTTTCAATCAGGCGCTGGCCGCGAAGCACATCGAGACCGTCAGGGTGCCTTGACCTCCACCGTCAACTGCTTTTGCGCGACACGGCCGTTCTTTCCCTTCACCGAAAGAGTGTACGTCGTGGTCTTTTCCGGCTTGACCGAGAATTGGCCCGAAGGCGCGCCGTGCAGGGTCGGGAAAACCTGTGGGCTGATCGAAACCTCCTCCGCGTTCTGATCCGCGAAGCTCAGCGTGTAGATCGTGTTGCCCGCGTAGTCCTTCGAGGTGCCTTCGATCTTGAACGAAGTGATCTTTGGAAGCGAAGCGGTGTCAGTTCCAATGCGCACCGTCACCGATTGCGAAACGGACTGCCCGTCGGCCCCTACGGCCGTGAGCGTGTAGCGCGTTTCCGCCTTGGGGCGAATTTCCACGCAGCGCGTGAGCGACGGAGAAACCCCATCGACCGGAGGATCCACTCGCACGGACGCGGCATTGGAGACGCCGTAACAGAGCAGCGTCTTTTCACCTTCGGTGACCACAGCGTCGCGAGGATAAAACGCCAGAATCTTTACCGGGTCGGGGACGGAAGTCTTTTGCTGCACCGGCGCCGATGCGCAGCCGGAGAGCAAGGCTGCCGGGATCAGGAGAAGGCATCTCCGAATTTCCATGACTGGCAGGATACCCCAAGTAGCCGCATGCGGGTCGCCCTGCGTCAGTTCTGCGCGGGCGTCCTCTCCATATGATCGACGACGGAGATCTCGACCGTCACTCTCTTCGGCTCCAGCTTGAGTCCGAGCTGCGATTGCAGCGCGCTGAAAATATCAGGGAGACTCGAGGGCTCCGACGCTCCAGCGTCCAACGGCTGCGCGATCGGACCGTCGGGACTCATCGCGCCCGCATAGTTCAACGTGTAGTCATATTTCGCCCTCAGCTCCGTCTCATCGACAACCCGGGATTTCAACATCGTCCCCAGGTTCTGGACTAGTTTATCGATCGTTTCCCCTCGGCTCATGATTCGGAAGCGACCGCCTCCAGCGGATGCGATCCCGAAGGTGACACCCACTGGCAGCATCGCAAAGCCATCCCGACCGATCACGCGGGGCCTCTGACTGAGCGCAGGAGGATCGTCGCGCGGTTCCTGCGGCACGGCAGCCTCCACCGACTCCTTGAGTTTCAGGCCGCCCTTCGCCACCACCAGCGAATACCCGGCGATTTCCTTGGTCTCGACGTGGTATTTCAGTTTGAACCGATCCTCTATAAGATTCGCAAGCATCTCGCGAAACTGTTCCTTCGTCGTCTCCGGAGGCATGGTGGCTTCCACCTCGACGGCCTCGGTATCCAGCCAGCCGGGTCCCTTGATTTCGAAATACGCTTCGTAGGCGCGAGTTAGCAGTCCTTTGAGGCTCACCAGGGGATAGTGAATGCGCCCCGGATCATTGGTGCCGGGGCCGCCGGTGGTTCTCAGTCTCAGGAAATCTTCCCTCCGAGAGGATGTGACCGAATTGCCCGCAACGGTCACTCCCGCGGGAACAACGGCGGGCTTGACCGACGCCGCATCGAAGGTTAGAGGCTTTCTCACGGGCTGTGCCTGCACGGCCACAAAGGTGAGGAGCGCGCAAGTAATGTTATTCATTATAGCGTTATTAGTTATAACGCTGATATCTTGCCTTGTCAATCCTCTCGTTAGTCCTATACGACAATGGCAGAGTGAATCTCGCTCGCTCCGGCGCCATTCAAGGCGTCCTTGCCATGATGGCGTACTGGCTGGTCGAGTCTTTCTTTTTATACATCCTGCCGTGGCTCCGGGAACCCGACTATCAATACACGGCTATGCATACCGGCTTCACAGTGTTTGTGTTGGGCTTCTACATCGCCGCCGGGCTGATGGCCGGTGCGGGCGCGGGAAAACTGGTTGCCCTGCTAGACCGAAAGCGGCCCGGGAAATCCGACCCAACGCGGATGACCATCGTGATCGTGACGCTGCTCCTGAGTATCGCGCTGCTTGTCGGAGTGGTCTACCGTGTCAATCCCGCGCTAAAACCCTGGTATATCGCATCGATCTTCCTGCCGGTTTGTCTCAGCCTGCTGCTTGGCCTCTTTTCGAAAATCTGGTCCAGGCGCCTGGCCCTTCTCGCAACACCATGGTCCGCGACCATCTTTCTGCTCGCGCCCATATTTATTTTCGACGTGCCGGATCCCAAGCCCACACTTTTACGGGGAACACTGTTGTTCCTGCCTTATGCGCTGGCGGCGATCCTGCTGTCGTGGCTGATACCTCTGTGGCGGATCGAAGCCCGAAACATATTCGCCATCGGCTCCCTTTGTGCGCTGCTACTGGCAGCCTGTTTTTTTCTACATCAGGCGCCGCGCCGGTCGCCAGCACGCAGTTCCGCCAGGCCCGCGGCGAGTGCGCCCAATGTCATACTGATCACTCTCGATACGGTTCGCGCCGATCATCTTTCGCTCGCCGGTTATGAGCGGGACACCACTCCGAATCTCAAACATCTGGCTCAAGAAGCGACGGTGTACGCCAATGCCGTTGCTCCCGGGAATATGACGCTATCGAGCCACGCATCGATCTTCACCGGACTCTATCCCAGTTGGCATCAGGCGCATTTTGAAGCCGGCTACGACCAGGCGCGGCCTCTAGATACCAAATATCCGGTGCTCCCGGAGATGTTGTTCAATCAAGGCTTCGATACCATCGGCATCGTATCGAATTACCTCTTCCTGAATCACGCCTTCGGGATGGACCGCGGGTTCGGCTACTATGACCCTGCCGGCCCGCCCCTGATGCTGACAAAATCGTACGTATTACGGAACGCAGTCCGGAATTTTCTAGCGCTCTTTCTCGAGCCGTGGCAATACGATTCCATATTTCGCCGCGCGGAGGATATCAATGACGCAGCATTGACCGTCCTCGATCAGGAGAACGCGCAGCATCGGAAGTTTTTTCTTTTTCTGAACTACATGGACGCGCACGGGCCGTATCTGCCGCCGGCCCGTTTTGCTACCCTGTATCCCGGCCGCAACCCTCGGATGACCGCGCGCCATTACGGCTCCATGGAACGGCAGGTCCTGAGCGAGAAGCGGTCTTTATCGGATAGCGAACGCCGCCACCTAGTCTCCCAGTATGACGGAGGCATCGCTTACATGGATTCCTGCATCGGAACGCTCATCGAGCAGTTGAAGCAGCGCGGACTGTACGACAACACTCTGCTGATCGTCACCTCGGATCACGGCGAATCGTTTGGCGAGCGATCGATCATAGGGCACGGTCTGTCGGTGTATCAGGACGAGGTGCACGTCCCTTTGATCGTCAAATATCCGCGTACTACAACCCCCCAAGTTATCGACCATCCGGTGAGCTTGCTGGATCTATTACCCACAATTTTCGACGTCGTCGGCTGCGAGACGCCGAAAGGTATTCAAGGGCGCAGCCTGCTGCGCGACGCACATGAACTGGTCAGCGAGAGCTTCATGCACCCGTTCATCTCTAAATGGAACCCGAAGTATCTGCAAGCGGAGCAGGCGATTTTTTCGGGCTCAATGAAATTCATTGAATCCTCCACGGGTAACAAGGAGCTGTACGATCTCTCGAAAGATCCGGAGGAACTACACAACCTGCTGCCCTCCGCTCCCGCGCCCGCTCTCGAAACCAAATTGATCCAGTTCATGCAGGCAGCAGCGCGAGGCGGAAAATTCCAGATCCCTCAACTGGGAAGCAAGGCCTTGGAAAACTTAAAATCCTTGGGGTACCTTCAATAACAAAATGCCCAAAAATCTCTCCCGCCGAACTCTTCTCCAATCCGCCGGCTTCGCCGCCCTCGCCGAAGCCGCCGCCGTTCCTCCTCCGAAACCCGAAGGAAAGGACACACCGAAGATTTGCCTCGAAGCCGGAGCGGGCGGCCTCGCGGCCGGCACGATCGACGAAGCCGGTTGCCGCAGAATCAAACAGCTTGGCGTCGACCACGTGCTCACCGGTGGTCCGCGCATTCCTTGGGAGGAAAGCGGCCTCAGGGAAATGATGGACAAGCTGAAGGCCGGAGAGCTCACGTTGGGCAACCTGATGATCGCGGGTTTCCCGAATACCATCTACGGCCGCCCCGGACGCGACGAAGAGATTGAAAAGGTCAAGGAATCGATCCGCGTAGCCGGCAAGGTGGGACTGCCCGTAGTCGAATACAACTTCTACGCGCATCGCATCGTTGAAGGATATTACGAAGAGAAAGGCAGAGCCGGCGCAGGTCTTACCGCATTCGACAACGATAAGGTAAAGGACCTGCCTCCGCTCCCCCAGGAGGGCGTCCACAATCTGGAGGAGATGTGGTCGAACATCACCTACTTTCTAAAAGCTGTGATCCCGGTCGCGGAGCAATCCGGCGTGCGCCTCGCGCTGCATCCCAACGATCCGCCAGCGCCTTTGAGCCGCGGCTCCGGGCAAATCATGGGAACCGTCGAAGGCTGGAAGCGTCTCATCGAAATCGTGAAGAGCCCGTCGAACGGAATCACCTTCGATTGCGGCGTGACCAAGGAGATGGGCCACGATCCGGTGGAGGTATGCCGCTATTTCGGATCGCGCGACCGCATTAACCACGTGCATTATCGAAATGTCCGCGTGCGCAAGCCGTATGAACAATACACTGAGGTGTTCATCGACGAGGGCGAAAATAACATGTTCGCCGTGATGAAGGAACTGGTCCGGCAAAAATATCCCCGGTTGATTTATCCCGAACATCCGCGTGGCATCGATTACGATCGGGACCGGCCGGGCTTCAAAACTGCCTATCCAGGCGGAGGCGGATACGCGGCCTTCGCTTACAACGTCGGCTATGCGCGCGCGATGATGCAAGCGGCTCTATCGTGACCGTGATATGCTTCCAAAAACCATGTCACGTTTTCTATTCGCTCTCCTCGCCGCAGCGGCACTTCTGCCCGCCCAGATTTTCCAGTTCTCCCGCGAACAGTTGATCGAATACACGCCGAAGAATCCTTATGAGCGTTCGGCCGACGGACGCCCGATGGTCCCCGATCGCCTGCTCAAGAAGTTCGAAGCCATGAGCGCGGAGGAGGTCTGGACCATCCTCGACCGAACACCCGGCTACAAGAATCAATACGAAGGCCACTGGCATATTCTTCATCCGGAGAAAAAACTGGTCGGCCGCGCCTTCACCGCGCAGTTCATGCCGCTTCGCCAGGACGTGAACGATGTGATTGAAGCCAACGCCAACAAGCAAGGGCATCGCAACAGCAATCAGCGCGCGATCGACATGCTGGTGCCCGGCGATGTCATGGTGGCCGATCTTTTCGGCAAAGAGGAAAACGGGACCTTCGTCGGCGACAATCTCGCAACGTACATTTACCAGGCCACGAAGACCGGCATGGTGATCGACGGAGCCATCCGCGATCTGGAAGGCATTTTTCCGATCCCGATGGGCGCCTATTTTCGCGGCGTGCATCCCACTCCGATCGGCCAAGTGATGCTCACTGGCGTCAATATTCCCATCCGCATCGGCAACGCGACTGTGATGCCGGGCGACGTCGTCTTCGGGGACCGCGAAGGCGTCTACTTCGTCCCTCCACACCTGGTAGAGCAGATCGTGAAGAACGCCGACGAGTTGCACATCCACGACGAGTGGACGCAGATGATGATCAAGACCGGAAAGTACAAATCGAGCGAGATTTATCCCAGCCCGCGCGATCCGGAACTCAAGAAGCAGTACGAGGAGTACAAAAAGAAGAAAATGGCGGAACAGCAGCCTTAAACGACCTTAAATTCGACCAAACTTGGCGACTGCTTCCCTTATAGAGTGAAATTTCTCGATAAACGGAATCATGGTGTGTTCCGTATTGTCCAGCTCCTGAGCTTTCTTCAAAACCTCCGCCGCGTGAGCTTTTGGAACCACCGCGACCCCATCTTCGTCGGCGGTAATCATGTCTCCCGGATTCACCTTCGCGCCCGCACAAGTTACTGATATATTTATCCCTGCGAAGCGATAATGATTGATCGTCGTCGAAGGCGCCACACCCCGGCTGAAGACCGGAAACTGGAGCTTAGCGATTTGCGGCGTATCGCGCACGCTTCCATCGATGACGGCGCCGGCTAAACCTCTATATTTCATCGCGGTAGCCATCAAGCCTCCGATGCCCGCGAAGTCGGCTCCGTCCTCCAGCACCATCACGTAAACCGATCCGGCGGGGGCCGAATCAATGGCGTCCAACATCCCTTGGGACGCTGCGGCCCCTTCTTTATGTTCCTCTTTCTTAAGGAGTACCGTTACAGCCGGCCCCGCGAACTTGGTTTTCGAGAGAGGCCGCATTTCGTGCGACATGTAGTTGCGCTGGCCGTACAACTGTTCCATCGCGTCCGATACCGAGGCGACTTCGACGGTGCGAAAACCTTCCACCAAAGGGTCGCCGGCGGCTTGCGCAAATAACCAAACCGCTAGACAGAGCAGAGCCAGGACAGCAAGTAGTTTCACGAACAGATTGTACTGAATTTTCAGACGGCTCTTCGAACCGCGTGATAGACCAGCAGCACGACGACCGCTCCGCCGACGGCGATCGCGACGCTATAGAGATTCACGCCGGACACGCCCGCGAGGCCGAAGAAACCGGCGAGCCATCCGCCGACGACGGCTCCGATGATTCCCAGAACGATGTCCATAAGCAGACCTTCGCCGGTCCGGTTCACAATCTTGCTTCCGATAAATCCGGCGATCAAGCCGAGCACGATCCATGCCAGGTAGGACATCTTTGCGCCCCTCCTAAGGGCAGGAGCAAGTATAGTCCTAATTACCTAGATTGGGAAGCGGGAAAACTCCATAGAGTCCTGGAACTAATCCGCCGATAAAGGGGCATGGAGTTGCAGCTTCCTCAAGTACTTTGCTTTGTGTTCGCGATCGTCCTGGGATATTTCGCGGGGCGGATGAAGGGGATTTTGGACAGGAAGGACTGATTTTCCTCATGCTGGCACTTCCGGGGTTACTCCGAAGTGTTTTTGCAACACGAGTGCGACGGTTCCACGCAGCCTGGCCATTCCGTCTTCGTGAACGGGGATGAGTTTGGGCGCCACACCCCCGGAGAGACCTTGGGCTTGCACTTCCGCTTGAATCACGGGACCGAAGCGATGCCAGGAGCGGGTTAAATCTCCGATGATGACGATCTGCTCCGGATCCAGGGCGGCGACGATCATACGCATGCCGCGTCCCAGGAAGTGCGCCATCGTTTCGAGCGCTTTGGCGGCTTTGTGGTCGCCTTGATCGGCAAGGCTTAGAAGGTCCTGGAAATTGAGGCCGGTTTGCGCGCGTGATTCGAAATAGTAGCGCAGCGCCGCTCGATTGGAGCCGAACACTTCCCAGCATCCGCGGCTTCCGCAACTGCACAGAGGGCCATCGGGATCGAGAGGGACGTGGCCGAACTCGCCGGCCATTCCGCTGAAGCCGCGGGCGAGCCGTCCGTTCACTAGAACCCCCGTGCCGATTCCTTCGGAGACGGTGACTACCACCAGATTGCGGCTCTCGATATGATCGAACCACACGGCAGCGAGCACGCAGGCGTTGGCGGCATTTTCCATCTCGACATCGAACCCGGTGGCTTTGTGGACTGCGTCGGCGATATCGAAATCCGTCCATTTCAAATTGGGCGCGAAGATCAGACGGCCGGAGCCGGGTTCGACGCGGCCAGGCAGGCTGATGCCGATACCTTCCACTTTCTTCTCTCCACAGGAACGGAGCAGGCGCTGAATACGAGCAATGACTCCGTCGATCGCCGTTTTGGGATTGGCGACGGTCGGCATAACTTCCTGGGAGGTAAATTTTCCGTTCACGTCGGCCAGCGCGACGGTGATTTGGAGAGGACGAATATCGACCCCGATAATAACCCGGTCGTCGTTGAGTCGGAGAAACGTCGGACGCCGGCCGCGGGGAAGGCGTCCGGTAGGACCTTCAAGGACCCAGTGTCCCGCGATGAGATCTTCAACGATAAGCGAGATAGTGCTGCGCTGGAGGCCGGAGATGCGAGCAAGGTCGGCGCGGGAAATGGGCTGTTTGGTGCGGATAAGGTTGAGAACGGCTCTGCGGTTGATGTCGCGGACGCCTTCGCTGGAGGCGACTTGGACTCGGTTATTGCTTGTGGCCCGCATGTTTAACAACTAGGAGATCGCTTCCTGTGGTCGCGGCTCGTTAGAGCATTTGTGGTTGGTCGACGGTTCATTTTAGTTGAGCGTGAGGTGCGAAGTGTTGGGTCCGGCTTGGCCGCCTCCCACTGAGATTTCCGTGATGTTCTTGGCGGGAAGCGTGAATTGAACTGTTTTGCGCTGCTTGGGGAGTAACGTTAAGCGCTGGAACCCTGCCAATGAACGGACGGAGCCTTTCGCGTAAAGCTGCGCGACCTCTTCACCCGCAACTGTACCCGTATTTAGAACTTCGACCGTGACCTTATCGCCGGCTCTTTTCAGATTGCGATAGGCGAAAGTCGTGTAGCTGAGCCCGAAGCCGAATGGAAACAGAGGCTCGCCGCTGAAGAAGCGGTAGGTTCTGCCCTTCATGCTGTAGTCGTCGAACGGAGGAAGCTGATCGGCGGATTTATAGAACGTGACCGGCAAACGCCCGGCGGGATTGTAATCGCCGAACACAACATCGGCGATGGCGTCGCCTCCTGCTTGTCCGGGATACCACGCCTCGACGATGGCGGGAACGTGCTGAGCAGCCCAATTGATCGCGACGGCGCTGCCGTTCAGCAGAACCAGGACTGTAGGCTTGCCCATGGCGACGACTGCTTTCATTAAATCTTCCTGAGTGCGCGGAATGCCGAGATCCACGCGATCGCCGCCCGAAAATCCTTCAACAGGGACTTTCATCTCCTCGCCTTCGAGGCGTGGAGAAAGGCCTAGAACGAGGATCACCGCGTCGGATTGCTTGGCGGCGGCAACGGCATCCGCGGAGGAACTGACAACGGGTCGCGACCAAACCAAGCGGATACTGGCGTCGTTCGAGAACTCGTGATAGGCGAGGCGAACGGGATAGAGGGTCCCGGCCTTTAACTCGACTGGCGCGTAGCGGTAAGCGCCTTCGTGAATGCCGGTGAACTGGACGATTTGTTTGCCGTCGATCGATAGCTCCCACGCGTTCATCCCGATCGCGCCGATCTGATACGTGCCGGTGGCAGGCGCGGTGATGTAGCCGGACCAAGTCACGCCGAAATCGTCCGGATTCATTTCCTGACGCGGCGCGTTTTCCCACCATTCGAAATCGATTTGAGGATCGATGCGCGTGAAGACCGGCTTGACCCCGGGATTCGTTGCCGTTCGGGCGCGCGGACGATGGGGCTTGCCGTCGAAATCGCAGGAGTTGTAATACTCTCCCGTGAGTCCCGGCTTGCGATCCGGGCCGTTCGACGTGAATAGCGCGGTTTGCGGTATGGCCTCGAAATTCGGGACGCCGGCGGCGAGTTCGCTGCCGCGCGCATAGATCACACGCTGCGCGCCGAGTTTGCGGCGAATCCCCTCCAGTGGAGTGATGGGAGCCGTGGGAATACCGTTGTAGTTGCCAAGCAGAACGTCAACATCGTCGGCGTTTGGACCAATAACGGCAACGGTCTTAACCGATTTGCTCAAGGGGAGCGTGTGCTCGTTCTTTAAAAGAACGATCGATTTGCGTGCCGTCTCGAGCGCCAGCTCGCGATGGGCGGGACTATCGTTCACGCTGTAGGGAATCTGTGCGTATTTCACCATCTCCGGAGGATCGAACATGCCGAGACGGAAGCGCGCGCGGAGCAGGCGTTTCAAAGACACATCGATTTCAGCTTCGGCGATGAGGCCCTTCTTAACCGCCGGAACCAGGTTGGTGTACTCCGTGCCGCAACTGAGATCGGTGCCGGCTTTTACGGCGAGCGCGACTCCTTCTTCGGCGGTCGGAACGAACTTGTGGCGGCGGTAAATATCCTCGATCGCGCCGCAATCGGAAACGATGTAGCCCTGAAAGCCCCACTGCTTGCGCAGAATATCGTCGAGCAAACGCGGATTCGCGCACGCAGGTTTTCCATCGACGCTGTTATAGGCGCACATGACGGAATAGGCTCCGCCTTCCTTGATCGCGGCTTCGAAATGAGGGAGATAGGATTCGTCCAGATCCGTTTCGCTGACCACAGCGTCGAAAGTGTGGCGCGTCGATTCGGGTCCGCTATGCACCGCGTAGTGCTTGGCGGTCGCGACGGTTTTCAGATACTTGGGATCGTCGCCCTGCAAGCCTCTAATAAACTGGACGGCCATGCGAGCGGTCAGATATGGATCTTCGCCGTAAGTCTCCATGCCGCGTCCCCAGCGGGGATCGCGAAACAAGTTGATGTTCGGCGTCCAGAAGGTAAGCCCTTCATAGATGCTGTGTTCGCCGCGGCGAAGCGCCTCATGATGTTTTGCGCGGGCCTCATCGGAGATGGCGGTTGCCACGCGCAGCATCAGGTCCTGATCCCAGGTGGCGGCGAGACCGATCGCCTCGGGAAACACCGTCGCCCGGCCCGCGCGTGCGACGCCATGCAGACACTCATTCCACCAGTTGTAGGCGGGGATGCCCAAACGGTCGATAGCCGGGGAGTCATTCATGAGCTGAGAGACTTTTTCCTCCAGGCTCATGCGTGAAACTAGGTCGTCAATGCGCTTTTCGATGGGCGCCGAAGGGTCCTTATAAATGAGGGTTTGCTGCGAGAACGCCAGCGTTGCGAACACGGCGGCGCCTGCAAAATATCTCTTCACAACAAGGCTCCTTTTTGAATAAGTTCAACTATACAACAATACCTATCGAATCTCGATATAATCGATGGCCGCGCGTTCCATCGCGTCCGGAACGCCTTCGACTCGAATTTCATCGCCCTTTCGAAGCGCGATTCCGGTGATCGTGCGGCGGGTAGAAGAAGAGGCGTCGACCTTGGTGCGGCGCTCCGGGACCTGCGCATCGGCCGCCCATTCGTCCACTGGCTGACTGCCGACAAACAGACGAAAGTGCGAAACGCCGCTGCTCTGATCGAAATACTGAACGCGAATCGTGTGCCAGCCCGCCTCGCCGTCGTAGTGGAAGCTGGCGGAGCATTTCGCGGCGCCGCATTCAATCGCCTTTCCCCCAGAAGCATCCTCCCAAGGAACAACGGGCTTGATCGCGTAGCCATCGAGCGTCATCGATTCCGCTTCGACGCGCCCGGGATAATTTCCGACGCGTCCTTTCTGGTCCGGGATTCCGGAAGCGCGCAGAAACCACATACTGACAGCGTCGCGCCACACTTGCGCCTGGCCCGCTTGAAATTGGAGCTGATGCAAAACTTCCGCGAAACGTTGCTCGTCGATATGCGGCTGAAGGGATTTCCAGTCGCGAACGTAGGCTTCAACGGCATCCGCGCCTTCATAATGCGAATCGTAAATGTATTGAATGACCGTTCTTCCCGAGTGAAGTTTGTAGGTGTACGGCACGTGGTGCAAAAACAGCAGCAGATCGTCGGGGCACGTCGCCAGGGATTCGAACGTGCTCGCGACCGCTGGTGGATACTGGCCGATGTAACCGGTCCCGGTCGCTGTGGTGCGGTCCATCCCCACCGCTCTTTCATCGGCGCGATGCCACTGGCCCCAGCCGTTGCGCTCCGACGCTTCGACGGCGACGCCGTAGTGGTTGCCGACGATATCGGTGAGTGTCTGAAGTCCCAGCGGACCGGTGTAATTCTCATATGTTCGCCAGGAAGTAAGTTGCATTTGCGCGATAGTGTCGACGGTCTTACGGTCGTTGGTGAAGGTCTGCCGCGTCCATTCGTCCACGATCTGGCGCGACGTTAAATCGGGATTCCAGGCCAGCCTCCCGAATCCATACAGATTCGCTTGGGAGAGTTGATTGCCCAACCAGCTATCGTCGAGGCCGACGTTCGAGACGCCAACGAATCCGTTCACCAGTGACTTCACGGGCTGGCCCATGTTGAAGTCGAGCGTTTCCTTCCATTGGGGAACGAGAAACACCATGTGCTGCGCCTGCCCCATGTACTCCTGCGTGATTTGCAGCTCGATCGCCTGCTTAGTTTTCTTGAGCGCAGCGAAGAGAGGGGACGCCGGCTCGCGCACTTGAAAATCGATAGGGCCGTTCTTAATTTGAATCACGACGTTGTCATCGAATTTGCCGTCGAGGTCGACAAAATTGTCGTAGGCGGCGCGCGCCCGGTCATTTTTCGGATCGTTCCAATCCATGTGATGGTCGTAAACGAAGCCTCGATAGAAGATGAGACCGTTATGCGGCTTGAGCGCTCGCGCGACCACATTGGCGGCATCGGCGTGAGTCCGCTGGTAGGCGGAAGGACCGACTTGGCCCTCTGAATCTGCCTTCATGACCACGCCGCCGAGATCCGGAATGGCGGCGTAAAGCTCGTCGAATTTCGTCTTCCACCACGCGGCGACTCGGGGATCGAGAGGGTCGAACGTGTCGAGGCCTCCGATGGATTTCGGACTGCCGAAATCAACCAAGATCACAGTCTGCACACCCCACGGGCGCAACGCGGCTGCGATCGCAGCGATTTGCGGGAAGAATTCGGGTGACAAGATACGCTTGTCGGCATTCACGTTATTAATCGCGCAGCCGTTGATGCCGAGCGACGCGAGAAGACGGCCGTATTCGCTGACGCGGGTCAGGTCGGTGCGTGCATGGCCTGCGTCCCAGAAGATCGAGCGGCCCCCGTAGCCGCGTTCGATCGAGCCGTCGAGCCGGTCCCACTGATTCACCCAACGGATAGCCGCTCGCGGAGTTTGTTGTTCGTCGAGATTGGCGATCGATTGGCCCAAAGCGACTTTTCGCAATAGCGCGAAAGCGCCGTAGAAGACGCCTCGGTCATTGGCCGCCGTGACGATGATGTTGCCATCACGCGAGGTTTTCAACCAGTAGGCGTCCGGTTGGAGATTCGCATGTAGATTTGGAAATGCGCCGAGCGTGCCGAGTATGATCGCCCTTTCCTTCGGCATGCCGGATTCCAGGCGCATTGTTTTACCGGCCATGCCGCGCACCCCTCGCAGTAACTCATCGCGTGCGCTGCTCAGCAACGGTGAGTCGCCGACGGTCGCCAGAACGGCGGGCAGATTTTCGACAGGTTGAGCAGCATATCGCAGCCAGGCATCGCGGCCGGTTTCGGCGTGAAGAATGAAACCCAGGAAGAAGATAAGCGGCTTCACGAATTAACTCCTGACGCGAGGAACCCTCCGTCGACGGTGATGCACTGGCCAGTGATGAAGCTCGCGCCATCGGATGCCAGAAGCACCGCGGCTCCCATCAGTTCTTCGAGATTCCCGAAGCGGCGCATCGGGGTGCGGGCCAGCAGTTCCTGGCCGCGCTTAGTACCGGTGACGATTCCGTTGTTCATCTCGGTGGGAAAAATTCCGGGCGCGATCGCATTAATCGAAATTCCATCCTCCGCCCATTCGCAGGCCAAGCTTCGGGTGAGGGAGAGCAATGCGGTCTTGCTCGCGCAGTAAGCGGCGACTTCGAAAAACGCGACGAACGAACCGAGCGACGCGATGTTGATGACGCGCCCCCGGCGCGATGCTTTCAAAGGCTCATAGAAAGACTGGCAGGCGCGCAGGGCTCCGGTGAGATTCGTATCCAGAAGCGCAGACCACCGCTCCTCGCACAACTTGATCGTCGGCTGCCGGAAAGTGAATCCCGCGGCATTTACCAGGATGTCGACTCGGCCGAATTGTTGAAGGACTGCGTCCCGTAGATTGTCGATCGACTGACGGTCGCGGATGTCGGTCACCTGACGCAAAGTGCGTCGGCCCATCGCCTCCATCGCGGTCGAGACCTCTTCAATATGATTCACGCGACGACCGGTCGCGACGACATCGGCTCCCTGTTCGGCGAGCCCCATCGCGATCGCCCGGCCGATACCCGAAGTGCCGCCGACGACGACAGCCACGCGATTCGAGAGATCGAAACAATTAGCCATTAGTAGGGAATCTGAACGATTCGGTCGTCTTTCGGATCGGCCCATCGGTCGTTCGGGACAATCGGAGTCCAGCCTGGCCGGCCCGGGTCCTGATCGTAAGGATAAGTTCCTAAGCTCCGGTACAACTCGGCATATTCCGCCAATTTTGCGCGATCGAGCGTCACGCCAAGGCCGGGCTTGCTGGGAACCGCGATGGAGCCATCCTTATATTCCATGAGACCGCCTTCGATGATATCGTCGGTCAGGTGATGGTAGTGCGCGTCGGCGGCGAAGGATAGATTCGGCAACACCGCGCCGAGATGCAACATGGTAGCGAGTTGAATCCCGAGCTCGCCCGATGAATGCACCGCAACTCCAAGCTGAAATGTTTCGCAAACCGCGGCGGCTTTCACGCAGGCGCGAATCCCTCCCCAAAAAGTCGTATCGAGAAGAATGACATCCACCGCCGTGTTCAGGACGTTCGCGGCGAGCTGCTCGAAATTCACCACGACCGTGTTCGTCGCCAAGGGAACGCGGATCATTTCACGCGTGCGGCGCATCCCGTGCAGTCCGTAAACCGGGTCCTCCAGATAATCGTTCCGCAAACCTTCAATCGCCTGGCCGAAACGAATCGCTTGCTCCGTGGACCAGACGCCGTTGGGATCGAACCGCAGGGAGTCGGCGGGAAACCCCGAGGCGAGGGCTCGATAGATTTCCAGTTCGTAATCCGGCGGAAACACGCCGGCTTTTAATTTATGAGTGCGAAAACCAAATCGCCGCTTCTGCTCCGTCGCGAAGTCCACCATTTGTTCAATCGTTCGGATTTCCCCCTCGCCGGTTTGTGGATTCGCGTAACGGAAGAAGCAATAGGACGCGAACGGCACGCGCTCGCGTAGACGCCCGCCGAGAATCTCGGAAACCGGCACGCCCCAAGCCTGGCCAAGCAAGTCGAGACATGCGAATTCCAAAGCCGCCAGAACCTGGGTGCGATTGTTGTAAAGAGACGCCGTTGGATTCGCAATGAGGAAGCGCATTTCCTCCAGGCGCGCTGGATCGTGGCCCACCAGGTACGATTTCATGGCGCGAAAAACGGCTTCGGCCGATTCGCCGCCCCCGCCCATTTCGCCGAGCCCGATCAATCCGTTATCGGCCTCCACTTCAATGATCGTGCGCACGAAACGTCCCCAATGGCAGCCGTTGGCGTGCCGCAGAGGAGCGTGGAGAGGCACCGTGACCGTTGTCGCGCGAATGTCGGAGATTCGCATACTTAGTTGTATAGCACAACAATATCGCTGAAAGACGGCATTTTTACCCGCTGTCCAGACAGCCAGCCACGCTAGTTTTGCACAATTGACGCTAATTTGCCAGAACAGATTTTGTTCGGGTATTGACTTTTTATTCATGCCATGTATATATAGTTTGAAAGGCGAACTAACAGTTCGGCCGAGCTTCGGGAGGTAGGGGTAATCATGTCCAGACGGAATCTCTGTTTGATCCGCTGCTCCTTAGCGGTGCTGTTTTTGCTGTTGGCTTGCCGGCCCAGCGAGGCCCAGGTCCTCTATGGATCGCTCACCGGAAATGTAACCGATCCCAGCGGCGCCGCCATTCCGGAGGCGAACGTCGAAGCCAGAAACGTCGAGACCGGGGTTACACGAACCACTACCACCGACCGGCGGGGTGTTTATCTGTTCAACGACATTTCGCTAGGCAACTATCGGATCACGGTGACCGCCAAGGGCTTTCAGACGATGATCGAAAACAACGTTGCCGTAACGGTCAATGAAGTCCGCCGCATCGATTTCAGCACCAAACTGGCGCAAACCAACGAAACCATCGAGGTGAGCGCGGCCTCAACCGTCTTACAGACCGATCGCGGGGACGTGCATCATGAGATTACCTCGCAGGAAATCGAGGAACTGCCCTATAACGGCACGGAAGGCAAGAACTTTCAGTCCCTCCTGCTGCTCCAGCCGGGCTCCGCGACCACTGCCGGCACCGGCGAGGCCAACTCCGCCGCGGGCAATCCGCAGCGCGCGATCACGGTGTTCATGAACGGAGTATCGTCGCAAGCCAACAGCACCCGTTTGGATGGCGCGCTCAACGCCTATCCATGGCTGCCGGTGAACATCGCGTACGTACCGTCTCCTGAAGCGATTGAGACGGTCAGCGTAAGCGCGAACGCTTTCGATGCCGAGCAGGGCGCGGCGGGCGGCGCCTATGTCAACGTCGTGATCAAATCGGGGACCAACAATCTCCACGCGGTGTTCTTCGAGCGCAATACGACCCAGGATTTTGACGCCGTCAACAACTTTTTCTCGCACCCCGGGACGCTCGCGAAGAATATTCAGAATCAGTTCGGCTTCGCCGTCGGCGGACCCATCGTGATTCCGAAAGTCGTTCATGGCAGAAATAAATTGTTCTGGTTCATGAGTTATGAAAGCACCCGGCAGAGCCAGTTCGCCTCCGACCCGAATCTGACGTTGCCCACCGCCGCGATGCGCACAGGCGATTTCAGCGGGACCGGCGTGATCGTGTACGATCCCCTCACCGGCAATCCGGATGGCACCGGCCGCACGCCATTCCCGAACAACATGGTCCCCACCAACCGGATCGCGTCGGCAGCGGCGAATCTTACCTCTCTGCTGCCCACTCTCACCCGGCCCGCCAGTTTCACCAACAACTACGACGCCTACGGCTCGACCACGTACACCGTCGACCGGTACGATTGGAAGGTCAACTACAACCCCACCTCCACTGCGATGGTCTGGGGCCGTTACAGCCTCTCGCCGATGGACATTGTTGCGCCGCTGGTTTTAGGCAAGGCGGGCGGCGACGCGTTTAACGGCGGGAATCCAGGTCATGCCGGTGGACGAGTGCAGGTGACGGCCGCGGGCTTCACCGAAACCCTCTCGCCGACCCTGTTGCTGGACGGCAACGTCGGCTACACCCGTCAGAACATCGGCGCGAATGGCGATCCTCAGGACGGCGATTACGGCACGGACGTGCTGAAGATTCCTGGAACCAACGGCGTTGGCCCGAATTACGAGGGCATTCCCGGCTTTCAGGTCGCGAGCATTGCCAATATCGGAAATACCAACACGGGAAGCCCGTTCAAGTTCCGCGATAACCAGTACACCACCAACATCAATGTCACCAAGATCAAGGGTTCGCACAACATGCGCGCCGGCTTCGAATACGATAAGTTCGCGCTGAATCACTTCCAGCCACAGGGCGGAACTTTCGGCACCGCGCGCGGCACTTTCGGATTTGACGGATCGCTCACGGCGCTCAAGGGCGGGACGGCCATCAACCAGGCTCCCGCGGGCGCGGCATTGCCCAGCAGTCCGTCCAATTCCTGGGCACAGTTCCTTCTCGGATTTCCATCGGAGACCGGCAAGGTCACGCAGGACAACGATCCGATTGCTCTGCGCTTTTCTACCTGGTCCATCTACGCGCGCGACGCCTGGCAAGTCCTTCCGAAACTGACCATCGACTACGGTCTGCGCTGGGAATATTATCCGATCTATTCACACGATTACTACGGCGCCGTGCGCTTCGATCCCGCGACCGACAACATTTACATCGGTGGAGAAGGCGGTGTGCCATGGAACACCGGCGCCGACGCCAGCAAAAAGAATTTCGCGCCCCGTCTCGGCGTCGCCTATCGCCTAACGGAGAAAACCGTGATCCGCAGCGGTTTCGGAATCACCGTCGATCCCGACAACATGCGCAACCAGCGCAACCAGTTTCCGGCGATCGTCAACCAGGTTTATCAGCCTCTGAACACGTACCAGTTCATCAGTTACGCCGGCGTTCCGAACTCTGACGGAGCCCCGCAGGTAGCATTGTCCGACGGCATTCCCTTGCCGAGCTTTCCCAACATCACCGGCGGCGTCCTCAAGCCGTCGCCCACCGCATCTTTGACTACCTATCTTCCGAGCATCAGCACCGTCACCTTCCCGAAAAATTTCGACCGCGGCTATTACGAAAGCTGGAACTTTTTTATTCAGCATCAGTTCTCTCCGACGCTGAACGCCGAGCTGGGATATGTCGGCACTCACGGGGTGCATACGAATATGGGCGTGAACATCAACGGCTCAGCGCCTGGAACCGGCACCGCCGGCCGCCAGCTTTATCCCTACGTCACCAGCGACATGAATTCCTATGAGCCCTTCGGCGACAATACCTACAATGCGCTCCAGGCCAAAATCCGGAAAACCATCGGCACATCGCTGATCGGCGCCAGCTATACCTTCTCGAAGGCCATCGACAATTCCAACGGCGATAACGGGGATGCCACACTGTGGCGGGCCTACCCGGTGTCCTTCGCGCTCGATAAGCAGATCGCCGGATTCGACCGCGCGCAGAACTTCCAACTGTTTTGGGTGTATCAGTTGCCCTTCGGTAAGGGACATACGATGTTGAACAGCGGACCAGCCGCGTGGATCGTAGGCAACTGGCAGATCAGCGGCACCATCGGCCGGGAATCCGGTCTACCCTTCGGAATCGGCACGTCGTCGAGCATCAATGCCGGCGGGCAAGCTGATAGCGCGACACAGATCAATCCCAGCGTGAAGATTTTCGGAGGCACCGACGCGGGTCATCCCTACTTCGATGGCTCGGCGTTTATCAACCCGCCCAACAACGTCCTCGGGACCACGGGACACTACTTGCTCTTTGGGCCGGGATTCTTCCAGATGAATGCGAACGTCTCCCGCATCTTCAACCTCGGCGAGAAAGTAACGTTCAAGCTCCAGGGCGAAGCCTACAACCTCACGAATACAGTTGTGTTTTCCAACCCCGGCGGAAGCTGCTGTTGGGCAGCGGGCGCCACCACCGCGGCCGGCTATAACGGCTTCGGCGTAATCAACGCCACGCAATCGACGCCCAGATACCTGGTAGTCGCCGGATATCTGCGGTTCTGAACGGCGAGAAATATCTGTAAATTCCGGGAACTTACGTAACCCTTCCTCCGTTCCAGCGTATGTAGAGCAGGGAGAATTGCGTGTCGACTTTCTGGAAAGACCTCCGCTACGCCGCCCGAATGCTGGTGAAAAGCCCGGGATTCACCGCGGCGGCCGTGATTTGCCTCGCCCTCGGCATCGGAGCCACCAGCGCCATTTTCAGCGTCGTGCACGCCGTCCTGCTCCGGCCGCTCGGCTATCGCGATCCCGGACGACTCGTCCGTCTCTACACGGAATTTCCGAAATTTCCGAATGGCGGATTGCGCCGCTTCTGGACATCCCCACCCGAATACGCCGAGCTCAAGCAGGACCTCACCTCCTGGGAATCGCTCGACGCCTGGGCCAGCGGCGGCGTAAACCTCGCAGGCGCCGCCAACCCGATTCGCATCACCGGGGCCTCTGTTACCGGCGGACTCTTCCCCTCGCTCGGCGTCTCACCCGAGTCCGGCCGCGCGATCACGCCTCAGGATGATGTGCCCGGCGCACCCCGAGTCGCGGTCATTTCGCACGATCTCTGGCAGCGCGCTTTCGCTGGCGACCCCAATATCGTCGGCCGCACCATCCAGATCGAAGGGACCAACGCCAGCGTCGTCGGCGTGATGCCCCAGACGTTTTCATTCCCTCCCGGCGATCTTGATCCGCCGGAAATCTGGACCCCTATGCAGCTTCCTCCGCCCAATCCAAACCGGCGAGGCAGCCACTTTCTCTTTCTCGTCGGTCGCTTGAAACCCGGCGTATCGCTGAACAACGCGCAGGACGAAATCGCGCGCCATGTCCAACAATCCACCGACCGCATCGGTCAGAAAAACCACCCGTTCAGCCCCGACTTTCATCCCATCGTCACGTACGGCTTGCAGAACGAAGTGGTACGCACCATCCGTCCCGCCCTCTGGACCCTCATGGGTGCCGTCGCCTTCGTCCTCTTAATTGCGTGCGTCAACGTCGCGAATCTCCTGCTCGCGCGCGCCGAAGCCCGCCAACGCGAAATCGCAGTTCGCAAAGCGCTCGGCGCAGGAACCGGACAATTGATTGGCCAGTTCACAACCGAAGGGTTGCTCCTCTCGCTCGGCGGCGCAGCGTTAGGCCTGGCCCTCGCGATGATTGGACTCAAAGTAATGGTCGCAGCCGGCAAGGCCAGCATCCCCCGCGCGTCCGAAGTCTCCATCGATCCCATTGTCCTGGCCGTCACCATCGGCGTATCACTATTAACCGCGCTCTTCTTCGGACTCGCTCCGCTGGGCCAAATCGCGGGCGGAACCTTGCACGACGCCCTGAAAGCCGCGGGAGGACGAGGCACCGCCGGCTCCGTCGCGTCAAATCGATTCCGTTCCGCGTTAGTCTCCAGCGAACTCGCGTTAGCTCTGATTCTCCTCATCGGCACCGGCCTTATGATCCGAGCCTTCTGGAAGCTCAGCGAAGTGAATCCCGGCTTCCGCCCCGAAGGCGTTCTAACGGTGCGCGTGAATCTGCCCGCCGCCACCTATCCTCAGGGACCCAATGTGACCCGATTCTGGCAGGCCATCCAGGAAAAGACCGCGGCCATTCCCGGAGTCACGTCCGCAACAGCAATGGGCGGACTCCCGCCGGAGCGCCAGATCGACGCCAACGACACCGAGATCGAAAAGTTCATGCCCGTTCCCGGCGGCCCGGGGAACAACATCGACTATTGGCAAAACGTCGGCGACCGTTTCTTCGAAACCATGGGCATCCGCCTGCTCGACGGACGTCTCTTCGATGCCCGGGACGCCGAGAGCGGAACTCCCACCGTGATCGTCAACCAGACCATGGCGCGCACCTATTACGGAAACGACAGCGCCATCGGACGCCGCATTCGCCCCGGATTTCAAGATCCTTGGCGCATCATCGTCGGCGTAGTCGAAGATGTGAAAAACGCCGGCCTGGACAAACCCGCGGGCACCGAGATCTTTCTACCCGCGCGCCAGTTCGTTCCCCGCCGGTCGATCTATCTCGCGGTCCGCACCGCGGGCGATCCGCATTCGCTCATCAGCGCCGTTCGCTCAGCCGTCCACGATATCGATCCATCCCTGCCCGTCGCGCAAGTCCGCACCATGGACGAAGTGCTCGCCGGCGCGCGCTCCCGTCCGCGATTCCTCACCACTCTGCTCGGCCTCTTCTCCTTCACCGCTCTGCTGCTAGCGGCAGTCGGATTATACGGAGTAATCTCCTACTCCGTCACCCGCCGCATGACCGAGTTCGGTATCCGCATGGCAATGGGAGCAAAAACCGGCGATGTCCTGGGCCTAGTCCTTTCGCAGGGCCTCAAACTAGCCGCAGCCGGAGTGCTCGCCGGAGCCATCGGAGCCCTGGCGCTGACCCGCCTCATTAGCGGCCTGCTCTTCGGCGTCAGTTCCTTCGATCCCCTAACCTTTTGCGCGATGGCCCTGCTTCTAGGCGCGGTCACAATAGCAGCGTGCATCATCCCGGCACTCCGAGCCACCAAAGTAGACCCGTTAATCGCCCTCCGCTACGAATAAGTAGGACAGGTCCCCTACCTGTCCAGTGGGGCAGGTTCCCGACCTGCCCAATTCACGGTGATACGATAACATTCCATATGCCGAGGACCCTGACGCGCCTTCTCCTCTGTACAGCCCTAGCCCAATCCCAAGACCTGGACACCCTGGCCAAAATCCGCACCGAGGCGATGGAACATGCGCAGGTCGCCGCCGTCTTCGACATGTTCACCGTCACCATAGGCCCGCGCCTCACCGCCTCCCCCGCCCACAAACGAGCTGCCGAATACGCCCGAGACCGCCTGGCAGCCTATGGATTAACGAACGCCCGCCTCGAGCCCTGGCATTTCGGCCGCGGCTGGACGCTCGAAAAACTCACGGTCGAAATGGTCGAACCGCGCTATCTCCCCCTGATCGGCTACGCTGACGCCTGGTCTTCCTCGACCTCAGGTGACATCGTCGCCGCGCCGCTCTGGATCGGTGGAAAATCGCCGGAGCAAGTAGACGATCTAAAGACTCGTCTGAAGGGTGCCATCGTCATGACCGAGCCCGTCATGACCAACTTCGTCCGCAAAGATCGTCCCCAACCCAGCGATCCCAACTACGTCCCGATGTCCGCCGCCTACGCAACCAGCGTCGGAGCCCGCGCCGGAGGCCGTGGCAGGGGGCCGTCCCCCGCGCAGCGCATTGCGCAGTCCATTCGGGAAGCCGGCGCAGGCGTGATCCTAAAACCCAGCCGCGGTGAGCACGGAACCGTCTTCGTAAGCGGCCGCGACGGCGGCGCAGGCTCCGTTCCCACCGTGACTCTTAGCGCCGAGCATTACAACATGATCGCGCACATGATCGAGCAGAACGTCCCCGTGAAACTTCGCGTCAACGTGCAAACGAAGTATTACGACTCCGACAACGGTAACACCTACAACGTGCTCGCCGAACTCCCCGGCTCCGATCTCCGCGACGAAATAGTGATGATCGGAGGTCATCTCGATTCCTGGCACACAGGCGTCGGCGCTACCGACAATGCCGACGGCGCGACCACCGTCATGGAAGCCATGCGCATCCTGAAAACCATCGGCGCACATCCCCGCCGAACGATTCGCGTCGCCCTATGGAGCGGCGAAGAGCAAGGCCTGCTCGGCTCCAAGGCCTGGGTCGCCCAGCATCTCACCGGCGCTGAAAAAGAAAAGTTCGACGTCTACTTCAACATCGACAACGGCACCGGCCCGATCTACGGATGGTATCTGCAAAACATGGAAGCCGTAAGGTCGATGTTCGACGCCTGGCTCGATCCCCTGAAAAACTTCGGCGCGCGCCGCAACGTCATCGAGCCCGTCGGCTCCACTGACCACATCAGCTTCACCGACGCCGGCGTCCCCGGCTTCAATCCCATCCAGGATTACGTCAACTACGACGTCCGCACGCACCACACCAACGAAGACACGGTGGATCGCGTGGATGTCAACGAAATCCGCCAGGCAGCCGCGGTCATGGCGTGGTTCGCCTATAACGCATCCACGGCAGACGCAAAAATTCCGCGCCCACAACCCATTGCTCATCAATGAGATCGCGTTTCAACAGCGCACCGGGATCGGTAGCCGGGTGGAAAATGAGTTCGGGATAAGTTCAATATGTGTAGGTTTTCAAACAGCTCTGACGCTTGGGGGACGTTATTTTAACGCGGGAGCACAATTTGGGCCTCGCGCCGGTCACAGCTCTTTCAGCGCGCTATCATACTCCAATGCGTTTGGCAGGATTGCTTTTCCTGATGGTTGCCGCGCTCCGCGCGCAACCGTCCTTCGAGGCAGCGATCAAGAGTTTGAAATTTCGCGAAATCGGCCCGGCGATCATGGGAGGCCGCGTCGACGACCTCGCAGTCGTCGAAAAGGACCCTCGAATCGTTTACGTCGGCCTCGCCGGCGGAGGCCTCTGGAAAACCACCAACGCCTTCACCACCTGGCATCCGATCTTCGACAACGAAGCCGTGTCGTCCATCGGAGCGGTGGCCGTCGCGCCGTCCGATCCGTCAGTAGTTTGGGCCGGAACCGGAGAAGCCAACAATCGGCAGAGTTCCTCCTGGGGCAACGGAGTCTACCGCTCCCTCGACGCCGGAGCCACTTGGCAGCACATGGGCCTGGCCGACACGCATCACATCGGCCGCATCGTCATTCATCCGCGCAATCCAAACATCGTCTACATTGCCGCAGCCGGCCACCTGTGGGGACCGAATCATGAACGCGGCATTTTCAAAACCACCGACGCGGGAAAGACGTGGTCGCAGGTCTTGTATGTCAACGACGACACGGGGGCCAACGACATCGCCATCGATCCGGAAAGTCCGGAAACGTTGTACGCCTCTGCCTACCAGCATCGCCGGACGGCCGCCGGATACAACGGCGGAGGGCCGGACAGCGCGATCTACAAAACCACCGACGGCGGAGCAACCTGGAACAAACTCACGAACGGGCTGCCTCATGGCGATACCGGCCGAATTGCCCTGGACATCTATAGACGCGACTCAAATATCGTGTATGCGCTGGTAGAAAACGCGCAAGGCGGCGTTTTCCGGAGCGAAGACAAGGGCGCGACTTGGGTGAACATGGGCTCGACCAATCCTCGCCCATCCTATTTCAGCCAGATTCGCGTTGATCCGAATAACGATCAACGAATCTGGCTCGGCGGCACCAGCATCATGGCGTCCGACGACGGCGGCAAAACATTTCACAACGCGACGCTCAGCACCAGCGGTGGCGTTTATGGCTCCCATCACGAGGACTACCACGCCATCTGGATCGATCCCGCAAATTCAGCGCATATGATTGCCGGTAACGACGGTGGTCCGCTCGCCACTTGGGATGGAGGAAAGAACTGGTCGATTTTCACCACCGCCGCCATCGGCCAGCTCTACACGGTCTCCTACGATTTCAAGCGGCCCTACAACGTCTGCGGCGGTTTTCAGGATAACGATAGCTGGTGCGGCCCGAGCGCATCCTTCGTCATCCGCGGAATTAGCAACGATGAGTGGATGAAAGTCGGCGGCGGCGACGGCATGTGGTCGCACATCGACCCGAAGGACCCCGACACCATCTACGCCGGATCGCAGGACGGCAGCCTGATAAGACGCGATCTGCGCAGTCAGCAGTCCAAGAACATTCGCCCGAGAGAAGAAACTGAAACGGAGCCGCGCTACCGTTTCCAGTGGACCTCGCCCTTCCTGATTTCACAATTCGACAATAAAGTCATCTATACCGCCGGGAATTACGTTTTCAAGTCGAAGGACCGGGGAGATAGCTGGACTCGGCTCGGCCCCGACCTGACCACCGGCGTAGACCGCAACAAAGTTCCAATCATGGGAAAGCTTCCTGGCAAAGAAGTGCTCTCACTGAACGACGGCGTGCAAAGCTTTCCCTGCATCACCGCGCTATCTGAATCGCCGGTCCGCGCTGGAATCTTGTGGGCCGGAACCGACGACGGAAATCTGCAAGTCACTCGCAACGATGGAGAGACCTGGAAGAATGTAGTCGCAAATGTGCCCGGAGTTCCCAAGGGAACTTACGTCTCCCGCCTGGTCGCCTCGAAATATGCCGAAGGCACCGCGTTCGCCGGCTTCGACGGCCATCGCGGAAACGACTTCAAGCCATATTTATTCCTGACCACTGATTTCGGCGAGCACTGGACCGACATTTCGAACGGCCTGCCCCACGACAACGGCACTCTCCATGCATTTGCCGAGCATTTTCGTAATCAAGATCTTTTGTTCGCAGGAACCGAGTATGGCCTGTTCGTATCTTTTGATCGAGGGAAGCACTGGCAGGAATTCAAGAACAATCTGCCGCGAGTGCCGGTGTTCGATATCCAGATTCATCCCCGTGAAAACGATCTGATTCTGGCGACTCATGGCCGCTCGATCTGGATACTTGACGACATTGCGTCTCTCGAACAAATGACCGGCCAGATCCTGACAAAAGATGTCCACCTCTTTGATGTGAGGCCCGCGGTGGAATGGCACATGATGGACAGCAAAACGTTCATCGGACACACATTTTTCATCGCCGCGAATCCCCCCGCGGGCGCGCTCATCGACTACTACCTCAAATCGAAACCGGAGCGGCGCGCCGATCTGAAGATTTCGATTCTCGATAAGGACGCGAAAGTCGTTCGCGAACTGCGGGACGCCCCGGTGGAAGCCGGCCTGAACCGTGTCGCGTGGGATCTACGCACCGATCCGGCATCGCCGCCAGCCCCTGGAGGTCGCGGAGGTGGCCGCGGCGGCGGAGGCCGCGGCGTGCTGGTCGAGCCGGGCGAATATACGGTCCGCGTTGCATTGGGCTCCTCACAATTGACCAAAAATGTTCTGGTCGAACAGGATCTACGGGTGAAGGTGACACCGGAAGAGAGCACCGAAAGACGGCGCGCGATCACCGAGCTGTTCGAAATGGCAAAAGAAGCCGATGCAAGCGAGCGCCAATTCACGGCGCTGCGCACCGCTCTCACCGATCTGCGCAAAAGCCACCTTCCCGACAGCGTGCAAAAAGCGATCGACGACTTAGAGAAGAAAATGGCGTCCATCGAAAAACCCCCAGCCGGCCGCGGCGGAGGAGAATACACTCCGGCGCCGGTATCTCAGCGAATCGCGACACTTCTAAACACCATCGATGGCTACGCATTTCCGCCGACCAGTTCGCAGTTGGCGGAGATCCCCCGATTGCGCACCGAAATGACCGACGTCGACGCCAGAATCAAACGGATTATCGAAGACGATTTGCCCGCTCTGAATAAATTGATGAACGATGCAGGAGTGCCGCACATCTCCATCGCCGATCAAGCTCCCACGGCAGGCGGAAGGAGAAGGTAGCTACTTGAAATTCGTATATGGACCCGCTTTTAGCGTATCCGGAATACTCAATCCATCGCTATCCCAGACAATCACGCCGTTGCGAACTGTCAGCAGGCAGCGAAATCGCCGAGTGCCATCCAATCGAGTAAGCGCCGAATCCAGGAAGCCGAATTTCCCTTGCTGAATTTCAAGAACAGCAATATCGGCAACGGAGCCTTCACTCAAGTTGCCGAGCTCCGGCTGCTTGATCGCTCGCGCAGGATTCGAAGTCACACGTTCGATAATCTGTTCCGGCGTCATCCCCAGGTTCAGAAAAATGGACATCGCAGTCGCCATGTTTGCTCTCGGTATCAAAACATTTTTCGAGTCCATCCCACTCGATATGGCGTCCGGCGAAGACTTGCGAAAAACGAAGCCTGGACTGGCGACCGAGTGATTCTTGCATTCAGCATCGGGAAGCAAACGGACTTTCGAGCGCTCCGCAATTTCGCAATTCCCCACATCCACAGCAGTGGTGACGCCGTAGGGCAGCGTGTTGTAATCGGGTTTCAGCGACGATCCAAAACGAGCGTTGATGTCGATCAAACCGGGTGTGATCATATAGCCGCTTACCTCGACCACGACATGCGAATGAGCGGCTGGGAGATCGGGAGCGACTTTCACGATTCGATTGCCAATTACGGCAACATCGAAGCGAGCGTCGCGATGATTCGCGGGATCGATCACCCTTCCGTTCTTAAGCAGAAGGTCGTAAATTTGCTGACCATACAGCATGGAGCCGAAGAGCAAAAATGCGGCAAGTCTCATTGCGTCACGCTCCAGGCCGGGAATGTGCGTCCATCTCGATCAAAAACGACGCGGCCATCGCGAATCGTCAGCACGCATTCCAGTCGATGCGTGCCGAGCTTCTTGGCCGGCCACGAATCTTTGAAAGCGAACACTCCGCTTTGATCTTCGAGCACCGCGATGTCGGCGACGCGGTTCACACCGAGAGTCCCGAGTTCCGGATAATGACCGATTTCCTTGGCCGGCGTGACGGTGGATCGAAGGATTACATCTTCGAGAGTCATGCCCAGCAGCATCATTTTCGACATCACATTTGGCATGTCAGATTGCTGCATCAGGATGCTGGAGGAATGCAGGTCTGTGCTGATGGTGTCGGGAAGAAAGCCCTGCCGGATCGCGCTGGCCGCGACCGGCCAAAGAAAACTTCCTCCTCCGTGGCCGACGTCGAAGAGCACTCCGCGCTTCCGAGCCTCGATCATCCACGGTTGGACTTTTCCGGTGAAGCGATCGACCAGTTCCATCTGGCGGTCGTTGTACATATGAGTGTGAATGTCGCCGGGACGCAGATGCTCCAGGAGTTCGGCTTCGGTGGTGCGTTCAGAATTGGTGAAAATTTTGTCGTCCACCATCACGGGAACGTGCGCCCTGCGGCCGGCTTCGACGGCGCGATCGATGGCCGCCCATCCGGGTTTTGCGAAGTGCGCCGTCTTGATGCCGATGACGATGTCCCGATTTTTTGTAATTGCCTCGGCAGTCGCCGGGGGATCCATATCGCCGACGTCGCTTTCGTAAGGCTCGCCGACCATCCCTTTGCCGACGATATTCATCCAAACAAGGACGCGAGTGGCCGAGTGCGCGATCACGGTGCGGCGAAATTCATCGAAGGTCCGCCAACCGCTGCCGCCGGCGTCGCAAATCGTGGTGGTTCCGGCGGGCAGCGCCGTATCGTCCGGTGTCAGCGAACCCTCGTATCCGAAAACATGAGCGTGCAGATCGACCAAACCGGGAACAACGATCAAGCCGGAGACATCGACGATCTTGCGCGTCTGCTGATCAGGGATGTGCGCAGCGACAGCAGCGATCCGATTGGCGGCGATCGCGACGTCCATGGCGCCGTTAATATTGTTTGCGGGATCGATCACCCGGCCGCCGCGGAGTACGATGTCGTATTGCTGCGCCGATGCCGAAACACACAGCACCGCGATCAGGCCCACGCTTGTTCGCATGAGATGCATAATAGTCCAATGTCTCACCAAACGAAGGCGGGTCTCAGCCGGCGGAGACTGTTTCAGACGGGAGGAGCCGTCGCGGCCGGGCTTGCGGCTGGTCAACCGGTGTGTGGCGCGGCTCCGAGCCCCGATGTTTACACGCGGATCGGGGTCCGTCCGTTCATCAACTGCACGGCGACCCTGACCATCAACGGCGGCTCCCTAACTCTCCCGGAAGTGATCGCGGCGATGGAGCAGGCGGCGCATTTTCACGTGGATCTTGACGAGCTGATGGAACGCGTCAGTGCCCGGCTTGCGGAGCTGCTGCGTGTCGAGTGGGCGATTGTCACGGCGGGTACCGCTGCTGCTTTGACGCATGCTACGGCGGCTTGCCTGGTGGGAACCGATCCGGAAAAGATTCAGCGACTGCCGAACCTGGAAGGATTGAAGGATGAGGTGATTATTCCGCGCGAATCGCGGAATGCCTACGATCATGCGATCCGCACTCTGGGCGTCAAGATCATCGAGGTGAATAATCGCGATGAATTGCGCAAGGCGATCGGGCCGCATACCGCGATGATCGAGGTGCTTGGCAATTATTTTGGCAAGGCGGATTTCGATTTGAAAGATGTCGCGCCGATCGCGAAAGAATATGGCGTCCCGATTTTGATTGACGCCGCGGCGGACTATCTCATCGTGCCGAACCCATATATCGCGCTGGGCGCTGATCTGGTGGCCTACAGCGGCGGAAAGATTATTCGCGGGACGCAGGGCGCGGGATTGCTGGTGGGACGCAAGGATCTGGTGAGGGCCGCCTGGGCGAACAGCGCTCCGCATCATGCGTTCGGACGCGCGCTGAAAGTCACCAAGGAAGAGATCGCCGGCATGCTGGCGGCCGTCGAGGTGTGGCGCGGAGGACGCGATATCGAAGCCGATTTTCAGGAGTGGACGCGCTGGTACGCGGAGATGTCCGCCAAGCTTACAAAAGTTCCGGGCATCAGCGCGACGGTGATTCCTCCGGTGCGCGGCGGTCCGTTCCCGACGCTGCGCGTATCGTGGGATGCGCGGAAATTCGACATCACGGCCGGAGACGTAGGGCGCAAGTTGCTGGAAGGCGAGCCGCGCATCATGACGCAGGCCGCCGGCGACGGAAATTCGTTTCTGATCCGGCCAGTCGCGATGAAGCCGGGCGAGTATTTGATTGTTGCGGAGCGGCTGCTCCAGGTACTTTCGTCCGCTCCGGAGGCGAGTAGCAAGCGTCCGCTTGTGCCGCCTTCCACGAACATTGCGGGGGTTTGGGATCTCGAAATTCAATATGAGGTCGGCGCGGCGCGGCACAAATTGTTTCTGACCACGGATCGAAATCAGATCACCGGGACGCATCAAGGGTGGGCGTATCAAGGGGATTTAAAAGGTCTGATCGAGGGAGACCGAGTGACGCTGCGAAGCACTCTGCCCGCTGACGGCAACGTGCTGAATTATTCATTCACGGGGGCGGTTTCAGCGACGGGCATGGCCGGTGAGGTTCGAATCGGGGAGTATGGCAAAGGCCGATGGCAAGCGGTCCGGCACTTAGCGGTTTGAAAGGCGGGCAGGTCGGGAACCTGCCCCACTTATTGCTTTGCGGCTTGTCCTCGGCCGCCGCGGGCCGGCGTGATTGCGTCCCATTTCGCGTCGCCGGACTGTTTGTAGTCTTTCGGCAGCGTGGTCCAATCGGGGCGCGTGATGCCGTTCAGGTCGTAGACCACTTTTCCGTCTTTCAGAGTTATTTCGGCGACGATTTTCTGGTTGCCTTTTAGACGCGCTCCGTACATGTCGGTGTAGCCGAACTCGCCCCGGGCCACCCGCAGGACGGCGACGTCGGCGATGGCTCCGACGGAGAGATTGCCCAGTTCTTCGTGATGAATTTCCTTCGCCGGATTCCAGGTGGATTCTTTCACTACGTCTTTCAGGGATTGACCCATGACCAGGAACTTGCTCATCAGATTGTCCATGTCTTTCATGCCGCTATTCATGCTGCCGGTGTGAATATCGGTGGAGATGGAATCGGGCGGGAAACCTTCTTTGAGGGCGGGGATGGCGATACGCCAGGCGAAACTACCTCCGCCGTGGCCGACATCGAAAATCACGCCGCGCTTGCGGGCTTCGAACATCGCGGGATTGACGTGGCCGTCTACCTGTTCATCGCGGAGGCCCGAATAGCAGTGCGTATAGATATCTCCGGGACGCAGCTTTTTGGTAACCAGCTCACTCATCGGCCTTTCTTTTTTGTTCTCGCCGAAGTCGACCATGACGGGGATATTGGCGATGGTGCCGGCTTCGACGGCCTGCTCGACGGGGGTCCATTCGGGACCGGCATAGTGAGCGGTCTTGACGCCGACGATCAGGCCTTTATACTTTTGCGCCATTTCAGCGGTGGGTTTGGCTTGCATATCGGACAGGTCGTTTTCATACTTCGCGCCGCGCATGCCGTTGCCGACGATGTTGATAAACGCAAGCACTCGCGTTTTGGCGCGATCGATGACGCGTTGCTTGAAATCCTCGAAATTGCGCCAGCCTGCGCAGCCTGCGTCGGCGACCGTGGTGACGCCGACGCGGAAGGTGTAGCCGTCGGGATAGAGACTGTTGTCTCCGGCGTAGGATCGCGCTTCGCCGGTACCGGCGTAGACGTGGACGTGCATGTCGATTAGTCCGGGCGTGACGTAGAGTCCGGCGACGTTGACGACTTTAAACGCCTGAGCCGGGTCGATGCGCGCCGCAACTTGGGCGATCTTGCCATCTTTAATCGCGACGTCGCGGACGGCGTCGATATTGTTCTTCGCGTCGATTACATGGCCGCCCTGGAGCAGCAGGTCGTAGGGTTGCGTTTGCGCGAACGCCACGCTCGCGCCGATGAGAATTAACGTAGTTATTTTTTCCATGATTGCTTCTGGTAAGGAAATGTTTTCCAGTCCTGGCTGGCGCGGCCGTTGAGGTCCCATACTACTTTGCCGGCGCGCATCGTCAGTTCGCACACTAATAATTGATTACCGGATTTTTTGGCTCCGGCGGAATCGATGAAGCCGAAGTTGCCATGGTCCAGGCGGAGGACTGCGACATCGGCATCGGAGCCGACGTCAAGATTGCCTAGCAGCGGGCGGCGAATTTCTTTCGCGGCGTTGAACGTCGACATGCGGACTACATCCTGAAGAGACGAGCCGAGGCTCATCAGCTTGGACATGATATTGGTCATGTCTTTCATGCCGGCATTCATGCTGTTGATATGCAGGTCGCTTGAAATGGAGTCGGGATAAAAATGCTCGGCGTAGGCGGGGACGGCTACATACCAATAAAAACTTCCGGCGCCGTGGCCGATATCGAAGAGGATGCCGCGCTTGCGGCCGGCTTCCATGGCGGGATTCACTTTGCCGTTTTCCAGCAGCTCTTCACGGTGACCGGAGAAGCAGTGGGTATAAATGTCGCCGGGCCGTAATTTGTCGAGGAACAAGGCGTTGATATTGCGCGTGGCGTTCACGCGGCCGAAATCGACCATCACGGGAAGGCCGGTCAATTCGCCTGCTTTCACGGCTCCGCCCACCGATTCCCAGCCCGGGCCTGCATAGTGGGCGGTCTTGAATCCTACGATGATGTCCGGATTCGCCTTCGCCGTCTTCGCGGCCGCTTCTGCGTCCATTTGCGCGGGATCGTCTTCCTTGCCGGTGCCCATGCCCGCGGCGACGATGTTCAGGAACGCCAGAATGCGGGTCTTCGAATGGTCGATGATGCGCCGCTTGAAATCCGGAAAGGTTTGCCAGCCGGAGGAGCCTGCGTCGACCATGGTGGTGACGCCGCTGCGGAAGGAATGCGCGTCGGCTTGCACCGCTTCGCCGCCCGGCTCCTGCCACATATAAATATGGACGTGGATGTCGATCAAGCCGGGAGTGACGTATAAGCCGGCTACGTTGACTGTCTGCTTTGCCTCGGTGGAATTGATGGAGGGAGCGACGCGGGCGATTTTTCCGCCGGAGATGGCGACATCCATCACGCGGTCGATTCCGTTTTTAGGATCGATGACGTGGCCGCCTTTGAGCAGAGTGTCGTAGGATTGCCCCCTCAGACCGTAAGAGAGCGCGAGCAGGGCCGTGAGAAACCGCGGGTTCGTCAAGGCGTCATTGTATTAGCATATAGCTGATCGGCGCAAGGAGGCGTTTATGAACGGCACGCGGAGAGGGTTTCTGGGATGGGCGAACGCCGCGCTGGCCGGCGCAGGTTTCGCGAGCCGCAAGCTCGACGCGGAGGATACGCATCACCCGGCCGGCGGCGAGGATTATTACGAAAAACTCGGCGTCACGAAGATTATCAACGCGGCGGGGACGTACACGGCGCTGACTGCTTCGATCATGCCGCCTTCGGTGCAAGCGGCGGTGGCTCGCGCGGCGAAACATCCGGTTCGGCTGCACGACTTGCAGCAGGCCGCGGGAGAATATCTGGCGCGACAACTCAAGTGCGAAGGCGCGATGGTGACGGCAGGCGCGGCATCCGCACTTACATTGGCGACAGCGGCGGCGATGACGCTGGGCAATCGGACGTCGATGCACAACATTCCTACGGATATTACAGGGCTTAAGAACGAGGTCATCGCGCAGAAGGCGCACCGCTATGAGTACGATCACGCGATCCGCAATTGCGGCGCGAAGTTCGTCGAAGTGGTGACCCTCGCCGAGTATGAGGCTGCGTTCAACGAACGGACGGTGATGACGAATTTTTTCAATGCCGCCGAAGAAGGGCAAATCGGCCGCGAGGATTGGATCCGTGTCGCGCATAGCCATGGAGTGCCGTGTTTGAACGATGCCGCTGCGGATGTTCCTCCGATTTCGAATTTGTGGAATTACACGAAGATGGGATTCGACATGGTCGCGTTTTCGGGCGGCAAGGGCATGAGGGGTCCGCAGAATGCGGGGTTGCTGCTGGGACGGAAGGATCTCATCGACGCTGCGACGCGCAATAACAGCCCTAATTCCGATACCGTCGGCCGGGGCATGAAGGTTTCGAAGGAGCAGATTGTCGGCATGGTAGCCGCGGTGGATTGGTTCCTGAGCCAGACAGATGCGTCGCTCGAAGCGGAGTTTCGGCACCGCGCCGACAAAATTGCAGCGCAGCTAAAGAATATCCCGACGATGAATGCGAGCGTCGTGATTCCCAATGTCGCCGCCAACGCCGTTCCACATCTACTGCTGCGCTACGACACGCAACGGATCAAGATCAAGCCGGTGGAGGTGATGACGGAGCTACGCAAGGGGACTCCGAGCATCGAATTGAATCCGCAAACCGGGAAGAAGCCGGGAGCGGGTTTGCCGTCGGATGAGAACACGATTGTCGTCGGCGTCTGGATGCTGGAGCCGGGCGAGGAACTGATCGTCGCGCGGCGGATCAAAGAGATTCTCGAAAAAGCGGCAGCTTAAGACTCGGGGAGATCGCTTCCTGCGGTCGCGGCTCGGTAGGGAGCGACGGGTCATCGAGTTTTTCAGACGAAGGGGGCATTAAGCATGGACAGGCGCGATTTTTTCGGCCGAGCCGTTGCTGCGAGTCTCGCTGGCGCGGGGCCGCTTGCCGCGCAAACCAACGTGGCAGGACCTTCGGGCGTCACGATCGAAGGCGCTGCGCAGGGAACGCCGCATCAAGGCAAGGTGCTGGCGCTGATCACGCCGCATCTCGACGACGGACCCATTTTTGCATTTGGCACGATCGCCAAGCTATTGCGCGAGGGCTACACCGGATATTTCATTCGCACCAGCAACGACGAGAAGGATTCGTACGATCTGAGCATCGGCGAGACGATTCTGGCGAATGAGCGCGACACGCGGGCGATGGTTAAGGCCACAGGGTTGAAGAACGTGTTCGATCTGGGATATCGCAACCATCGGATGGACGACGTCAGCCGAGTTGAATTGCGGGCACGGCTGATCTTTCTGTTCCGCCTGCTCAAAGTAGACACCGTGTTCAGCTACGACCCGTGGGATCATTACGAAGAAAATCCGGATCATTACGTTACCGCGCAATCGGTGGAAGCGGCGTGCTGGATGGCTGGAGGAGGCAAGGATTTTCCGGAGCATTTCGACGCGGGCCTGAGGCCGCACGGGGTGCGCGAAAAATATTATTTCGCGCGGGGACCGCAGCAACTGGTGAATCGGGTGGTGGATATCGGCTCGACGCTGGAGGCCAAGCGCGTCGCCATCCGTTCGTGCCGGACCATGGTGATGAACATGGTGAAAGGCGTGAATGACTCTTTGCTCGCCAGAAAATTGAAGGTGCCGGAGTTTTCCGGGGGCGAAGACGCCGCGATCGACGCGTATATCGCCGCCGTTTTCGAGCATCGCGATGCGGAAACGGGACGGGCTCATGGGCTCGCTCATGCCGAGCAATTTCACTACATCGCTCCCGAGTCCGGCTTGGACGATTACATTTCCCGTCACGCCGTATCTTTTTAAAGAGTGTTGTAACCCACTTGACATCCACATAAGCAGGGTGCATGATCAAGCAAACGGGCTAACGGGTTCCAGTATTTTGCACAGTTCTGGATTCTCTTTTTTCCGTTGCTAACGAGGGGTTTATGCGGAGTTCGTGAAAAGGGGTCCGCTCATTTCTTCCTTTGTAATCAGGTGATTGGCGAAAGCAACTTTCGCCGAAAAAGGGGCAATTCATATGAAAATCGGTGTAGCAGCACTACTCGGATTCGCCGCAGTACTTAATTCGGTGCAACCGCTCAGCGCGCAGGAAGTCACAGCGAGCATCACGGGACGTGTTACCGATCCTCAGGGCGCCGCCATGGTGGGCGCGAGCGTGACCATGACTGAAACGGATCGGGGGACCGAGTGGCCCACGAAAACGAACAGCGAGGGAATCTACGTGTTCCCGCGGCTTCCGGTCGGAAACTATGACATGAAAGTGGAAGCGCAGGGCTTCAAGAGCGCAGTGAAGAAGGGCATCCGAATGGAGGTCAACTTGCACACTACATTAGACATAGCGTTGCAGGTGGGAGCTACCAGCGAGAGTGTTTCGGTGACCGCGGAAGCCCCTTTGCTGCAAACCGACAGTAATCAGGTGGGCGGGGTTATCGCAGCGGCGACCATCGAGAACCTTCCTTTGATCACCCGTAATCCGGTCGCTCTGACGCTGTTGGGTGCAGGCGTTACGACGCCCGATCCCAGCAGTTTCAACAGTGGCCAGCGCTCCGCGGGCGGCGGCCGGCCTTACGTGAACGGAAATCGCGAGGAAGCCAACAATTTCATGCTGGACGGCCTGGACAACAATTTCACGTCCGACAACCTGGTGGCGTATCAGCCGAATCCGGACGCGATCGAAGAGTTCCGGCTCATCACCAACAACGCGTCGGCTGAGTTTGGAAACTATCAGGGCGGGGTTATTAATGTCGTGATGAAATCCGGCACCAACCAATTTCACGGCAACATGTTTGAGGATCTCCGCAACGACGAGTTGAACGCCAACAATTGGGCGAACAACTGGAACCTGCAATCCAACGGGAAAGCCACTCCGCGTCCTCCTCTGCGGTGGAATGAATTTGGCGCCACCTTCGGCGGTCCGATCAAGAAAGATCGCCTGTTCTTCTTCGCGGACTACGAGGGGTTGCGCAGAGACACCCCTCCGACGGTTGTCGGCACAGTGGTCATGCCTTTGGCTTGGCGCAACGGCGACTTTTCCTCGATGTTGAACCCGGCGACGACGGCCAACGGGAAAGCAGTTCAGCTCTACGATCCTTATTCGCTGAATACGACCACCGGTCTCCGCGATCCGTATCCGGGCAATATCATACCGACCAGCCAACTAAGTCCTGCCGCGGTGAAACTGCTCAATAACATGGCACTGTATCCCGCGCCGCAGATTAATACGATCACGTCGAGCAACTACTTCTATGGCTCGTCGAGCCTGCTCAACATGGACCAGGGTGATCTCAAGCTCGATTATCGCCCGGAGGACAAGGATTATTTCAGCTTCCGCTTTTCGGACGGGCGCCAGGACGCTCCGGGATTGAATACGTTCCCGTTGTTCTATAACAGCTTCAATACATCGCCGTTCAAGAACGGAGTGATCAACTGGACGCGCACCGTCAGGCCGAATCTGATCAACGAAGCCCGGTTCGGCGTAAACTACATTCTGCTGGACAATGGCGGCGCCGACAAGGGGCTCGGCAATATCGCAACCGCGGCGGGAATCGCGGGGGCAGGCCCCGGCCTGCTTGCCTTGACCGGAAACGCAAGCAGTGGGCCTGGGGGCAACCTTAGCTATATAGCGTCGTTGGGAAATGCCAATATCGGGACGCAGCAGCTATTCGCAAACACTACGTTCCAGTTGACCGATAACATGACCTGGATCAAGGGTAAGCATGTAATCAAGTTCGGCTTCGACGAACAGCGCCGCTGGATCAACGTGTTTTACTCCGGTAACAACGGCCGCAGCGGCTACATTGATTTCAACGGTCGCTTCACCTCGCAATCGGCTTCGGCCACCTCAGGGACCCTCGACGAGGCAGACTTAATGCTGGGCTTGCCGGATCAGTTGGGCAGAGGTCTATCGAGTGGCACTTGGGGCCAGCGTTCCTGGGTTACTGGCATCTTCGTCCAGGACGACTATCGAGTCGCCAAGAACCTGACGCTGAACCTTGGATTGCGATATCAGTACAACAGTCCCTGGGTAGAAGTCGAGAATCGCCAATCGAACTTCGGCCTGTTCACCGGGACCCTCTATTTAGCCGGCCAGGCCGGTTGTCCCTATTCAGACTGCCGCGCTCTCTACAATGCATATCATAAGGATTTCCAGCCGCGACTTGGCTTCGCCTACACGCCACAGATCATGGGAAAGATGATCGTGGTTCGTGGAGGATACGCAATCTCGTCTTACCTCGAAGGGACCGGCACCAACCTCAGGATGCCTCTGAATCCTCCTTTCGAATCGGAATTCCAGACCAACTACAACACGCCGTCGTTCACGCTGCCCGGATCGACTCTGGATCAAGGTTTATCCGCCTTGAACCCCAAGAACCCTTACGCCGGCGCGACCATTCGCCTGTGGGATCCGGGGGTCCGTCCCGCGGAGTCGCAACAGTGGAACCTGTCGACCGAGTATCAGTTCGCCGGCGATAACGTTCTGACTGTCGGCTATGTCGGCCAGCACAGCACGCACCTGATGGTGGCGATGCCTTATCTCCAGAACATGCTGGTAAACGGCGCGGTGGTGCAAGGACCCTATTTGTCCGGCAACCCGACGCTCCGCTCGGAGATCTCGCAGATCTCGGGCACCTGCTCCTGCGCCAACCAGGAGTATGACGGCCTGCAAGCCACGCTTCGCAAACGCCTGAGCCACGGCATCGAATATCAGATCGCCTTCACTTATTCCAAGGGCATGTCGGACTCGATCGGCTACTACGGCCAGGGCGGCCAGGCGGGTAGCCAGTCGGCCTATATGCAGAACCTGTATAACCGGGTTGCTGAGTGGAGCCCGACTTACTTCGACAACAAGTTCAACTTCGTTCCGTCGGCAGTCTACGAACTGCCCTTCGGTAGGGGACGGAAGTTTGGGTCGAATATGAACCGGGTGGCGGACGGAATTCTCGGCGGCTGGATGTTGAGTGGCGTAATGACCACCCACACCGGATTCCCTCTGACGATCAAAGTGAGCGGCGATCCTTCGGGAACCGGCGCTCGCAGCTTCCGCGCCAATGTGGTCGGAACCCCGCACAATCAACACCTCATCGGACCTGGTGTTTCGTACCTGGATCTGAGCGCTTACGCCGTTCCGGCTCCGTTCACGTTCGGAAACTCGGGTCCTGGCGTGGTCCGCGGACCGGGTGAATTCCGCCTGGATATGGCGCTCGCAAAGCGCTTCAACATCACGGAGAGGAAATACTTCGAATTGCGCGGAGAAGCCTACGGCCTGACCAACACCCCGATCTTTGCGAGCCCGGCATCGCAGACCATCACGTCGGCGCTGTTCGGACAGATCCGCAGCTCGCAAGGAGAACGCAATATGCAGGTGGTCGCCAAGTTCTATTTCTGAGCGGCCAGAATCGAATCGCTAGTGCGGAGCGGCAAACAGGTCGCTCCGCCTGGATTTGCGTAACATACAATCATGGATCGACGAATGTTCCTCCAGCTCGCGGCGGCACCGGCTTTGCTCGCGTCCGATGCGCCGCCCGCGTACAAAGTGGTCAGCCACTATCCGGCCGCGAAGAGTACTGAAACGCCGGGGCCGTATCGCGGCACGGTTGCGCGCATCCATTCTGAGGGCGTTATCGATACTGGAAGCGAGCAAATCGATCAACCAACTATCGATAAAATGCTCTCGGCGGGCATGAAAGCGCTGACCGGCGCCAAGGCAGATAAGGAAGCCTGGGCTTCCTTCTTTTCGTCCAGCGATGTGATCGGCATCAAGGTGAACTGTTCCGGCGCGCCCGTGATTCGCGCTTCGCCGGAGGTGGTGAGCGGGATTGTCCGGAGTCTTGTCAGCGTCGGCGTGAAGCCGGACAACATTTATATCTACGAGCGCTTCCTCGACCAGCTTACCAGCGTTCATTATGAGCGGTTCGTCCCGGCAGGCGTGCAGATTGTCGCCGTCGAGACGCCTCGAGCTTCCCTTTTGGGCTACGATCCGAAAACCTACGTCGAGTGCAGCTTCTTCGGTGAAGACGATACGCGCTCTAATCTAGCGCGGCTGGTCACGGAGCGTTTCACCAAGATCATTAATGTCCCCAACGCGAAGGAGCATCAGGCATCGGGCGTGACGGGATGCCTGAAGAATCTCGCGTACGGCGATTTTTCGAATGTCGCGCGATCGCACATGAGGGAAAAGACCAACACTCTTTCTTTTATCGGGACGCTGGCAGCGGTCGAACCTTTGCGCTCCAAGTGCGTGCTTAACATTATGGACGGCATCCGAGGGGTGTGGCACGGCGGACCTTTCTCGGAAGATAAAAAGTATCGCTTTTATCCGAAACTGCTGATGTTCGGCACGGACCCCGTAGCGATCGACCGGCTGCTGCTCGACCTGATTGAAGATAAGCGCAAAGCCGAAGGCGCGCCCTCGCTATGGGACCGCTCGCCAAACATAATCGACCGCCGCGCCCATCTCGATTTTCACAAGAACACCTTTATCAGGGAACCGGGTCACATCGAATACGCGGCCAAGAACTTCGGGCTCGGCGAGTACGATAAGAACAAAATGAAAGTGACCTCCCTGGAGATTTGATGCTTGCCGCTCTTCTTTTGCCCAGCCTTTTGACTGCGGGGGCGGAGCCTCCTGCCGGCGCCGTGAAGTTGAACGAGCCGCGGGTGCAGTATCGGAATAACGAAGCGTCGGCGACGCGCAGTCCGTGGATCGATGCGAATGGCTGGCATATCCAGCGCTCACCCGGCCAGACGTTCGTTTATCAGGTGAAGGGCGAAGCTGCCGCGCTCGCCGCTGCGGAGGCGTTTACTTACGGTTCCGGCGCGTTCATCTCCGCAGATGCAGCTGGGGCGGACGCATTCGGCAAGATGTTGACATTCATCAAAGCCCTTCCAGCGGTGGATCTGCCGCCCGTTGCCGACTTCGGGGTTGTCGACGATGGATCGGACGCGACCGGCGAGTTGCTGAATCTGCTTACCCGGATGAACCTCTTATATAGGATCGAGAAGAATCCCGATCCGCGCTTCCATGTGAACGTGCGCCTCGGCACGAAGGAATTTCCGCCGGAGGACGCGAAGAATCCGAGCGTCGCCGCGCACAAGATTCGATCTCTCATCGGCGATGACAACCGGTCGCTGCGCGTCTACGGCAGTGAGGTGGTGATCGGCCGCCTCATGGCCGGATCGGGCAAGGCGCGCGTCTTTCTGATCAATTACACTCCCCGTCCCGTGCTCGGGTTGCGCGTGCGTATCCGCGGCGCGTACTCTAAAGGCGAATTGCAAGCATCGGGGCTTCCGGATGCTCGTCTCGCCGATCTCGGTCAAGACGGACCGGCAACCGAGTTTACCCTTCCTGAGCTCCACATCTTCGCGGTCATTGACCTCTCCCACAACTGAAACTTTCGTTTCCTCTAGCAGATTCGGAAGATTTGTGGCAGCATAGTCTAAACCTAGTTACGTGTTCGTGAATTTCGCAAAGGGGTGTTAAAGATGAAACAGCGTCTTTTTGTAACGATTTGTCTCGCAGTGTGTCTGGCGATGGCTGCAAATGCCCAGCTCGCAACGACAACTTCCCTTGTCGGAGCGGTCACGGATTCGAGCGGTAAACTGATTCCGGCCGCCAAGGTCACCGCGACCGAGAGTCGTACGCACGATACATACAACACCACCACCAACGCTCAGGGCAATTACACCTTCGAATTCGTCCGGGTCGGCGTTTACAGCATCACGGTGGAACAGAGCGGGTTCCAAAAGGTGACCAAGACCGGCATTGTCGTGGACGTCGATCAAACCGTGCGAACCGACTTTGCGCTTTCCGTGGGCACTGTCTCCCAATCTGTAACGGTGGAAGCGGTTGTGTCGGCGATCAAGACCGACGATGCCGCTATTTCGGAGATTCTGGGCACGCGCAACGTTGCCGAACTGCCGCTTAACGGCCGCGACGCCATGAGTCTGGCGGCGAGTATTCCCGGCGTGCTCCAGGGCACCAAATCCTCCCAAACAGGTACGCCACCGGGCGAGGATTTCAACGGCGCAGGGACTCGCGAGATTCAGAACGAAATGTCGGTCGACGGCATCAGCATCATGAATAACCTGATCACCACGACGCCGGTACAGCCGATGATCGAGGCGATTCAGGAGGTCGAGATCCAGACCGGCACATACTCGGCCCAATACGGCTCCTACCTCGGCGTTCACATCAACATGATCACTAAATCCGGGACCAATCAGCTCCACGGTTCCCTCTTCGAATTCCTTAACAATCAGGTTCTGAACGCCCGCAACTACTTCACGTTGCCGACGCCCGCCAATCCAAACGCGGCCAAGCCGCCTTTGCGGCAGAACCAATACGGAGTCGAGGTCGATGGCCCGGTCATGCTTCCCAAACTTTACGACGGAAGAAACAAGACCTTCTTTATGGCGTCGTTCGGGGGCTATCGCCTGGACCAGTCGGCAACCTCGCTTTCGACCTCCATGCCGGCCTCTTTTTTCACCGGCAATTTTTCGAACGTCCCTACATCGAGTATCACCGGCGGCGCGATCAAGGATCCTCTGAACGGTAACACTCCGTTCCCCGGTAATATCATCCCGACAACGCGCATCTCGCCGGTCGCGCTCAAGCTCCAGCAATATTATCCGGCGACCGACTTGCCCGGCTTTGCGAACAATTATTCGGTGCCGGTGCCGACCACCATCACTACCAACCAGACCGTCGATCGCATCGATCAGAACATCGGAGATAAGGTCCGCTTGTATGCGCGCGCCGACGATCAATACGAGCATGTTTTCGGCGGCAGTGCGATTCCGACCAACTCGAGCACCACGCCTGTCACTGTCTCGAACTATTCGGTGGGCTACACACAAACGTTCACGCCCAACCTGGTGAACGATCTGCGCGTGGGCCGGAATTTCTTCTCTACCGCGACGCTCGACCCGTTCTCCGTCAGCAAGCAGGCGACTGCTGGCACGGCCCTCGGAATCCCGGGCTTTACGGGCGATTCGATATACAACAACCCCGGAATTCCCGATTTCAACATCACCGGTTTCAACGGCTTGAACAACGCGTCCACCAACTGGTATCAGAACGACAGCACCACGCAGCTATCCGAACAAATCAGTTGGAACCACCATTCGCACAACATCCAGGCGGGGCTTGAATTCCGGAGGCTGGCCACCGGGCGCGCGGCCGTCAATAGCGCACGCGGCTCGTTCACGTTCAACGGAACGCTTACCGGCTATGCTCCGGCCGATTTCATCCTCGGAGTTCCTCAGGCTTTCACCACTCCTGGACCGGAAGTGCGCGGGCGCACCGCCGAATGGCGCGACGGCTTCTTCGTGACTGATAAATGGCAAGTCACCCGTAAACTCACCGTCGATTATGGCATCCGCTATGAATTGCCGACCGTCGCGTACACGATCAACGGAGTCGCCACCGAACTCAATCCGAATCAGACGGCGCTGGTCGGCGGAACACCCGGTTATCACTTCACCGCGCCGAATCATTCCGATTGGGCGCCGCGAGTCGGTCTCGCATACCGCATCACCGAGAAGACAGTATTCCGCGCCGGCGCCGGTATTTACTACAATCCGAATCAGACCAATAGTTATACGTTCCTGAACACCAATCCGCCCTATACGACGATTCTGACGTGCAGCTATTCGGTGGGAGACGGCGTGCCCACCTTGGGCAATCCGTTCACCACGGGAGTGTGTCCCACGGCGGCAACGGCTGGAACCATCGCCACCGATCCGTGGCACCAGCCCACACCCCGCATGAATCAGTGGAGCGCCAGTCTGCAAAGGCAGCTCTGGAGCGGCGGCGGCCTGGAGGTTCAGTACCTCGGCTCGCATTCCTATCACCTGGATCGCAGCTATTACAACAATACGCCGCTGGAGCCGGGCCCCGGTTCCGTCAGTTCCCGCCGGCCTAATCCGCTGTTTGGCGTAATCCGCACCATCAACGACGACGAAATCGCCAACTACGAGAGTATGAACGTCATCTTCCGCCAGCGCTTGACGCACGGCCTCCAGATGAACGCCAGCTATACTTGGTCCCACACGCTGGACGTCACCACCGACTCCAATGGCGGAGGCACGCCGCTGATTCCCTACGATTGGAAAGACGATTACGGCAACTCCAACTGGGATATCCGCCACCGGTTTATCGCCAGTTTTGTATACGATATTCCGTTCTTCGGCGTCTCGAATCCGGTGTTGAAGACGGTGTTCACCAAATGGCAGGCCAACGGCATTATCACCGTCCAAACCGGTCTCCCGTTCAATGTCTCGACCGGAACCGATACCGCGAACACCGCCTCCAGCGGCACGTACAGGCCGGATCTGATCGGAACGCCCAGCGACGGATGCGGACGCGGGGATCTGGTCGGTTGTATCAATGCCGCCGCTTACACGGTCAATGACTTGTATCCAATCAACCCCACCCACTACGCCTACGGAAATGAAGGCCGCAACCTGCTCCACGGCCCCGGCTTGGAAAACGTCAATTTTTCCTTATTCAAAAATTTCCCGCTTAAAGAGCGCCTAAAGCTCCAGTTCCGGTTCGAGACCTTCGGCCTGTTCAACCATTCGAATTTCGGAAATCCGGCTGCGACCATTAACACGTCATCGTTCGGCAACATCACCACCCTGAACTCGATGGCGCCCGGAAGCCGGGTCATTCAGTTCGCGCTCAAGCTGCAATTCTGAGAGTAGGACAGGTCCCCGACCTGTCCTGTTCAAATTCGACAATACTGCGATTCGCGCGGAGCCTGATAAGTAACCGCCAGATGGGGCGTGTCCATCTTGACGTGTCCCTTGACTCGGGAATCCAGGCAGCTCTCAAGCATCCCGCTCACCAGTAAAGTCCTCTCCACCGGATAAGGTGCGTTTCCGGTCATGATCATCTGTTCGATCTTATGAGCCAGGCAAGCCGAATAAGTAACATTCGGATCTGGCGACAGGAAAAACTGGGTGGATTGAATCGGCTTCCCCTTCAATTTGACCGCGAAGGTGAAATCGCCCACTGCATCCGACAGCATCAGCATCGTAGCCTTGGTTCCGTCCCGATACTCGATGAAGTAAGCCCACGGGTTCTTGACCAGCCCCGGCAGCACGCCCGTACCGACCATATCCTGCGTGCGTCCGTCGGTCACCGTGGCCCCTTTCAGATTATCGCTTCGTGACAGCGCGGACCGCAGCATCTCTTTCGACCACCGGGCGTCCTTCCAGACATCGTCTCCTTCGATCAACTGGACGCTCTTGACACCACTCTCCCCACCCTTGCGACGTTCCAGCATGCACTGCATCGCTTCCAAGGCATGAAAATCCATCGCATCCGATCCGCCGCAGCCGACCATCAGCGCGTCTTCGATCTCGCAGCCTAGAGGCAATTCCAAATCCGGCAGCCTCCAGGTCACCGGCAGGGACGATCCCGCCAGCATCGGGAACTTCAGCCGATGCGAAGTATCGCGCATCCTCTTCGCCTTCTCGAAACTATAAGAGAGATGTTTGTCGTTATAAACCGGCACCGAACGTCCCTCGCTCTCAAATACCTTCGCGACCTGCTCAAAGAATTCAAAACGAGGGTACAGGACCTGCCCCTTCTCATTGTGCGGATAATCGCCATGCTCCCCGATAATCAGCACCGCATCCACAGCCAGCTTCGATCCGCCGCAGCACACCGTTTCGGCGATCGTCGGATAAACCTTGAACCCGAACTCTTTCGCGCGAGCCTCGCTCAAATCGCCCGCCGGTTTCTGATCCACATAGAGCGAAACCACCTGGGTATCGGGCTTATGCCATTCCCCGGCAAACGGATACCCAACGATAAACCGATCGCCGATATGCTGTCCGTGGGACTGCAACCTGAAAATAGTCGTGATAATCGCAACCCGCTTTGGGCGGGCCTGTGCCAATGCCGGAAGGGCCGCTGCGGTTCCTAGAAAAGTTCTGCGGGTAATGTTCATCAGGTTCTCCAGAAGGTCGACTCTTTGGCCGGTTGATACTTGATCGCCAGATGGGGCGTCTCAATTCGCACCTGCCCCGCATACAAACTATCCACGCCCGCGGCGGTCAGCCCGGTGGTCAGCAGTGTCCGCTCAATCGGAATCGTCGGCTTCCCGGATAAGAACATCTTCTCCATGTTGTTCGACAAAGGATTGAAGAAATCGGCCAGCGTGGTGCGCCCATCGGGCATCGGCAAGTACGCCTGGGTCGAAAACGGTTTCGACGCACCCTCTAAAGTCGCGGCGAAATTGAAGTCTCGCACCAGGCCGCCCATCAGCATCATGGTGCACTTCAAGCCATCGTTATGCTCATAGCGATAAGCCACCGGGTCGCGCACCAGCGTGCGCATATCATCCAGCGACGGGAAAATATCGTTAAATCCAGCCCGCGCGGGCGTCAGTGTATGACTCCTGCATAACGCCGTGTTCATCAAGTTCCGCGGCCAAACATTTTCGCGGCATGCCTCCCAGAACTTATCGCCGCGATACGCTTGCAGCCATTTCACGCCGCTCTCTCCGCCTTGGCGACGCTCCACCATCCCCTGAATTGTCTCCAGGCCATGAAAGTCGTAGCTATCGACCCCTCCGTAACAAATGCACAACGCTTCGCTGACCTTTGCTCCATCCGGAAACTCGACGGAAGGAATCCGCCAGGTGACCGGCAGGCTCGATCCAGCCATGTACGCGAATCCCATCTCTTTCGAGGTGTCATACATCTTCTTCGCCCACTCCCAGTTCCAAGAAAGATGCTTGTCGTTGAACATCGGCACCGACCGGCCGCTAGCCCGAAACACCGCCGCGATCTCTTCGAAGAACCGGTATCTCGGATACTGCACCTGCCCCTTCGGAGTCTTTGGATAATCGCCATGCTCGCCCACCACCACCACGCCATCGACGGCCAATTTGCCGGTCCCGCAAGTCAGCGCCTCCGCGATCGTCGGATAAATCTTCATCGCGGGAAAACGCGCCGCGCGATCGCGGCTCAGATCGTCGGCGCCCACCTGATCGACATACAGAGCGATCAGGTCCATTTCCGGATGATGATGCGTGCCATTCCACCCGTATCCTTCCAGATACCGGTCGACGATATGTTGAGTGTGCGCCATCTTCCGGTAAACGGTAGTGATCGCGGCGAGTTTCGGACGATTACCAGCCATACAGTGCAGCCATTATAATCCTTAGGTGCACCTGTCAAAAACCAGCTGGCCCAGGTGGGGCAGACCGCTTCGCCTGCCGATTGCAGTTGGCCTCTGCTTGTTGTTGGCCGCCGCCACCGTCTCCGATCGCGCCCGGGCCTTACACTACAGCTCCCTTGTCTTCGACGGCCACATTCACGCTATCGAACGCGAGTTCTATCACGGAGGCGACATCGGTCAACGAAAGCCCGACGGCCACTTCGATCTCCCCCGCGCTAAAGAAGGCGGATTAGGCGCGATGTTCTTTTCTTTTTACGTCACCGAAGACTACTACCCTGGCCGTTTCGAAACCAAACAAGCCCTCCGTTTAATCGATGCCTGCATCCAACAAATTCAGGCGAATTCGAACACCATAGAAATCGCCCACAATGCCACGGAAATCGAGCGCATCCACGCGGCGAAGAAAATCGCCGCCGTCCTGGATATCGAAGGCAGCTTCGACCTGGACGGCGATCTCGCGATCATGCGCGACTTCTACCGTCTCGGCCTCCGCTCCATGCAACTCTCCGCGCACAACTGGCAAAGCAACTATGCCGATTCCTGCTGCGCCGGGACTTTCAAGAACAACGGCTTGAACGAACGCGGACGCGCCTGGATTCATGAAGCAAATCGTCTGGGCATGGTGATCAACGTATCGCACGCCTCCGACGATGCAATCTCACAAGCCATCGACGTAAGCTCCGATCCCGTAATCGCCACGCACCACGGATTGCGGCAGGTCAACGATATCCCGCGGAACATGCCGGACTGGCTCCTCAAGAAGCTGGCAGCCAAAGGAGGAGTTATCGGCTTCCAGATCGGCAACGAATTCCACAATCGCAAGGCCTTCGATTGGGTCACTCAACACGCCGGCAAGCCTTTTTGGGACACGAAAGCAATTCACGACCGCGGCCCCATGACGATCCTCGAGATCGATCAAATTGCCGGGAAGGGTTTCCCGATGGCCGGTGCGGCCATCCCCGACGACGTCAAATTAACGGTCGACGATTGGGTCGCCGTCGTCGATCGCGCGATCCAAATGGTCGGAGATGACCACGTGGCCTTGGGCACGGATTTTGACGGAGGTCCCACCCCGCCGCGGGACTTGCATGACGTGAGCGACCTCCCTCTGATTACCGACGCCATGCTTCGCCGAGGCTATTCCGAAGAAAGAATCCGCAAATTCCTAGGTGGGAACCTCCTTCGAGTCTTCCGCCGCATCACGGAAAAACGTTGACGGCGTTTGCTGTAACCTTTGTTGAGGAGATCGCTATGAAAAAGACAACCCTGTTCTTCGCCGCCGTTCTGAGCTGCGGCTTGGCGCCCGGCCAGAGTTCTTTGAGCGTCACTTCCAAGATAGTGGCTAGCGCCAACGCCTTTCTGGGTTCTTTGGATGAGGGACAGCGATCGAAGGTGCTGTTCGATTTCAACGACGCGGCGCAACGGAAGAAATGGTCCAACCTGCCCACAACAATGGTGCCGCGCGCGGGTCTGAAGATGGGCGACCTGAGCGCAGCGCAGAGGAAGGCGGCGATGGATTTGCTCGCCCTATCGCTGAGCAAGCGCGGGTATGAGAAAGTCCTCGCGATCGTCGAAGGCGACGAGGTGCTAAAAGCTACCGACGGCGGGCGCGGAGGCACTCCGATGTTTGGGCGCGATTTGTTCTACATTTCGATCCTGGGCAAGCCTTCCCCGAAGGACCCCTGGATGCTCCAGTTCGGTGGCCATCATCTGGCTCTGAATATTACCATCGTGGGTGCCGATGGGATCCTCACCCCGAGCCTCACCGCGGCACAGCCCGCGAAATATACAGTGGAGGGCAAGACGGTGCGTCCCCTGGGAGCCGAGAACGACAAGGCCTTCGCGCTGATTAACGCTCTGGACGAAGGGCAGCGCAAGCAGGCGATTCTTAATTACAAAGTGGCGGACCTGGTCCTGGGACCGGGGCAGGACGGAAAGACCATTCAGCCGGAGGGCATCAAGTGTTCCGCGATGAGCGCAAGTCAGCAGGCGATGCTGTTCGATCTGGCAGGTGAATGGACGGGAATTGTAAACGAACAATCGGCGGCGGCGCGAATGTCGGAGATCAAGGCGAATCTGTCTGCCACGTGGTTCGCGTGGAGCGGTCCAACCACCAACGGGATGCCGGCTTACTATCGGATTCAAGGACCCACGCTGGTCATCGAATACGCGCCCCAGCCGCTGGGAGGCGACCCGACGATGCACATCCATACGATCTACCGGGATCCGACTAACGATTACGGAAAGAAGTCAGCGGGGCATTAATTGAGGCGGTTGGGAATCAGCGCGCTACTGGCGCTCAGTTTGGCTGAAAGCGCCGCCGCGCACCGTCTGGACGAATATCTGCAAGCCACCCTGATCGGCGTGACGCGCGACGGCGTCGACCTGGAAATCCATTTAACGCCCGGCGTTGCCATGTTGCCGTTTTTGATGGCCGCGATAGACCGGGATCACGACGGACTAATCTCCGCGGAAGAAGGGCAAGCGTATGTGGACAGGGTTGCGCGAGAAGTGGAACTGCGAGTCGACGGCGCGCCCGCCCCGCTGTCGTTGATCGAGGGCACCTTTCCAACAGTTGAAGCTATGCGGGATGGATTGGGCACGATCGTCATAAAGCTGCGCACCTCGCGCCGCGGGCATGAGCTGCGTTTCGAGAATCGGCACCTGCCACAAGTCAGCGTATACCTCGTGAATTGCCTTGCCGGCTCCGATGGCCTGGTGGTGGGCCGGCAGGATCGCGACGAGGCGCAGAGGTCGATTGAGTTCCAGTATTCTTTTGGCTCAACCGCAGCAGCGAAGCTGCGAGTGGTGTCATTGTGGCCGGCTGCGATCGGAATGCTGCTCATCGTCCGGATGGCGGTATTAATCTACAAGCGCCCTCGCCGGGTCGGTACGGAGACGCGCCGCCGCTAGTGTCCTTTTTTCACGAAAGGACGCAAAGGACACAAGGAATAACCCCGGCGAGCCCTGCGCCTTTTCTTATCCGCTGCGATCTACTTCCTCATGGCTTACCGAGCTTCCCTTCCACTACACCAAGTTCCGCGCGAACCGCTGTATCGCCCGGAGCCGCCGCCAACGCCTGTTGCAGATACGCTTTCGCTCTGGTCCAATCCTGCTGTCTCATGTAATGCTCGCCCAGAGCCTGCGCCGCCGGAGCATATTCCGGATCCTCCGCCAGCGCCGTGGTCCATTCTCGAACCGCGTCCTCCGTTTTGCCCGCCCGCATATACGCATCGCCCAGCGATCCTCGCGCCGGCAGATTTCCATGATCCTGCGCGAGAACCTGGTGGAATCCGCGAATCGCTGCGTCCAGCTTCTGCGAATACATCGCGTCCAAACTACGATCGAAAATTTGATACTCCGCCAGGCGATCCTTGGGATCCGGCCCATCCCGCCGAGCCTCCCGCGATCCGCCGGCGACATATCCCAACGCTCCCAGCGCCTTCTCTCGCGCCGCGGGAGGATTGGCGCGCGCATGCTTCGCCATGAGCCTCGAGATCTCCGTCCGCAGCCTGGCGGCGACCGCTTCGTTCGCGCGAATGACATTGGACTGCTCCAGGGGATCTTTCTCCAGATCGTATAACTCCGCGCGCGGCGCTTCGATATACTTCCAGCGGTCCATGCGCAGACTGCGGAGCGCGGCCCAGCGAAACGAGTCGCGCGCATAAACACTTTCGCTATAAATCTGGTGCGTGCCTTGGCGCAAGAGGCTCATGCCGTCGAACGACGGAGGCGCCGCGAAATGCAGCGCATCGAGAATCGTCGGAGCGACGTCGATCAACCCGCAAGGCTCGCTGACCCGGTCCGGATGCTCGCCTGAGGGCCAATGAACAATGAGCGGGACCCGCAAGGTGCTCTGGTATATGAAATAGCCATGGCTCAATTCGCCGTGGTCCCCCAGGCTCTCGCCGTGATCCGCGGCCAGAATGATCAGAGATTTTTTCCACCACCCGTTGTCGATCAGCGACTGCCGGAAACGCCCCAGAATCTGATCGATATATCCGAGCTCCGCGTCATATCCGGCGGTCTCCGGCTCATTCGTGCCCTTCGCCGGCGCTAATCGATACGGCGTGTGCAAATCGAATAGATGTACGAAAAGAAACACCGGCTGACCGCGATGGGCGCCGAGCCACGCGTTGGCCGCGCGAACTACCAGCGCGCCGTCGCGCCGCACCCTGTCGCCCCCGAACGGACTGTCGTACTCATCAAACCCCTGGTCGAGTCCGCAGGCGCGCTCCAATATGTTGCTCCCCACAAACGCCGCGGTCCTGTACCCGTGCGACCGCAGAACCATCGCCAGCGTCACCGCGCCCGCGGGCACCACTTCCGCGTTTTCCTCCACACCGTTTTCAAACGGATACGTGGACGTCAACAGCGAAGTGTGCGACGGCAAAGTGAGCGGAATCTGCGAACTCACCTCGGTAAAAATCGTTCCCTGCTGCGCGAAGGAATCGATATTCGGCGTCTGGATTTTGCGATAACCGTAAGCGCTGAGATGATCGGCGCGCAGAGTATCGATGGAAATCAGAATGACGGGCGTCGGCTCCTGTGCGGCAACCAGACCCAGCGACGCCACAATTCCAATCAACCACTTCATCGCTTCCAGATTAAACCGCACGCCACCGCGGAGCCGCTCGAGATCGCGGCGAACCACAACAGCCACGCGACCTTCGGATAGCGAATCTCGATCGACCGAATCGCGGGATCGCGCATAAAGTAACCCGCTGTGACCACCCGGTCATCAACGTGAAATTTCAAATCGCCGAAACTTTCCTGTAACGGCCGCACGCGCCAACTGATCTGCTGGTCGTGAACAATTCGAACTGCGGGCGTTTCCACGACCATGCCGTCAGGAACCTCCAGCCGCACCGGCGGCATCGGCGCGCCGCTCATCTGAACCGTGACCACCGAAGTCTCCCCCACCGGTAAAGGCCCATGCCCGTAAATCGCATTCATTGGCGCATAGATAATCGCGAACAACGCCATCAGCATCGCACTCGGAAGCATCACCAGCCGCAAGAGCCGCCAATTTTCCCGCAGTAAATCCCGTTGCGCCCCGAACACGAGCGCCGGAGAATCGAGAAACAAACCGAGCTCCATCACATGCGCCAGGATTCGATTCACCGATTTTCGAATTGCCGCACGATCCGTGAACCGGCGAAATATCAGCACCGCCGCCACTCCGTAAATCACCGCAACGACGATCATTCGATGTACCCGAGCCCCTTGAGCTTTCGCAGGACGTCGTCCTTCGACTCGCCCTCCTCGTAATGCGCAAGTTCCTTCTCGATCGCGTGCTCGATAAATTCCTCGCGCGAACTGTAGCCCGCCTTGGCAGCCGCGTGCTCGGCGCGCCGGCACAATGTCTTGTCGATCTTCACGGCGGTCTTCATAACACTAATATACGGACCTTCCTTTCATCTCCGGAGGCGGTTCGATACCGAACAACGCGAGCAGGGAAACCGGCAAATCCTTCAGCGCCGGATCGCTGATGCGAATCTTTCGCGTCGTGAACAGCACTCCCGGAACATCGGCCGCGTTGATGCAGTGGTCGGCTGTCCACGCGTCGACATTATCCTCCAGAACCATTCTGGAAAATCCCCCAATCCCCGTCTGCCACGACGCGCGATAACCCCGGGCATAGCCGACGATCAGATCCGGCGACGGCGCATTAGTATCGCTGGCCGTTTCCACCACTACCGCGCCGCTCTTCGGATCGCGCGTTGCCAGCAGCTTTTCGCGCAGCTCCCGAATCAAGGCGTCACGCTCCCCTCCGGGCTGCACGATTCCAAAACGCTCGCGCCCTGCGAGATTCACGTACAGCGCGTTCAGCCCCATCGCGTAAGCCTTCGTGCGCGACCAATCGATCTCCTCCGCGCCGCTCCTCGCCAGAAATCCTTGCTCCTCCAGCCAGTTGTTCAACCCCACCGCCCGCTCGAAAAACGCGAAGCCGTGATCGGACATGACCATCAATTCAGCCTCCGGCTTCTTGCGCATTGCTTGACCAATCGCTTCATCAACGGCACGATAGAATCCCAGCAGTTCCGCCTCATGATGTCCCCACAGCACGTGCGAATTCTGGTCCACCGAAGAAAAATAAAAGAACAACAGACCGTCGCGAAACCGGTTCAGCGATTCGTCCAGCAGCCTCCGCTCGTCGCTGAGAACCAAACGGCTCTGCGAAAGAAACTCTTGCAAATTGAAGATCCCCTGCCGTAGAGCCGACGTATCCTCCGGAATTCCGAGCGTGGAAAATCGCCCCGTTTGACGCGCGATCTCACGGCTGAAGGACGGCGGCATGGAGATCGGAAGGTCCGGCGACATCGGGTCCGCATTGACCGGAGAAACATAAATCTCCAGCCGCGGATGAAGCTGTCGCGCGAATACTCGGAACATCCCGCGCACCGAAGCCAGATGAGGGATCAGCGTAAAATCCACCGGCATCCATTCCGACCATTCGCCCTCCCGAACAATCGCCATCGCAGCTCCGGACGTGAGCCGCGCAAACGGCTGCTCCGGATCGATATCGACATTCAACGTCACCGACGCGTACGCGTGATCCCTCCGTAGCGAATTCGGCGGACCCTCCACCTGCAGTTCCGCGTGTCCGTCAATCGCCTCCGCCCGCACGATTCTGCCGCCGGGAACAGCTTCCTCCGTCACGCCCGGATTGTCCGTATAAAACGTGAACGTTCCTTGCGTACCGCGCAAATCCGGCGCCCCCATCCCTGCCAGCGCCTCGCCGGCCTTCACCGGGGGATAGTTAACCGGCATGTGAATGATCGTTGCGGGAATCCGTTGCGCTTCCAACAATTCCCAAAACGCGCGTCCCTTGCGCAACGACACGACCTGCGGACTCGTCAGCGGCAATTCATACGGACCCAGCGGAATCGTGAATCGCGGCGCGCGCGTCTCGCCCATCGATAGAAACGGCTCCATCGTTCCTGGGTCCCTATGGACGAAATCGAAAATCCCATGCTGCGCCGGATCGAGCCCCGTAATAAACGTAGACCACGCTACCGGACTCTGCGGCGGAGTCGTTGTAGCCAGCCGCGCAAAACTTCCGCGATCGCGCAAGCTCGCGAGATTCGGAAGATCGGCCCAGTGCCGTTCGACAAATTCCGGGTCCATGCCATCGACGCCGATCACGATCACCTGCCGGCCATGCGCCCTGGAGCGATGACCGCATCCAAGCATCAGCAGGAAACTCAACACAATCGGGGCAGACAGTTTCGCCTGCCGGCTAACCGCTAGCATGTCCCAGTGGCGCGGGGCCATGCCCTGCGAAAACAGATCTTCCTTCCATCCACGCCGGCGTCTCAACTCCGAACAAACCGAGCGCGGTCGAAGCCATGTCCTCAATTCCCGGGTCCTCCGCGTCGATTTTCAAATTGGAAAACAACACACCCGGAACCAGCGCCGGATCCACACAATGATCGCCGCTCCACGCCTTTACGTTGTCTTCGAAAACCCGCGCCGTCGCCTTACCCAGAGCCGCTTCCCATGACGTGCGGTAGCCGCGCGCATAGCCGACAATCATATCGGGCGCGGCGTCTAAATAAGGTCCCCGATAAATCACCGACGCCGCGTAAACGTTCTGGATCGCCACCGATTCTTCGTCTCTCAATCCCGTCAACCGCGCGATCAAATCCGCCTTCAGCGCATCCGCCTCCGCGGGATCGACGATCCCTTGCGCCTCGCGCCCGCGCAAGTTGAGGTACAGCCCGCCCAGCCCGAAAGTATAAGCGCGCGTCCGCGGCCAATCGATCCCTTCGAAATATTCCCCGCTCTCCTCGCGGTCGTCTTTCAGTGCAAGGTAGCCGTTGCGAAGCAGCCACGAATTCAGATTAACGCCGCGCCGGAACGAACAGAAGCCATGATCGGACAAGACGAAAAATGCGGTCTCGCCGTCCACATAGGTCATCGCCTGCCCCACCAGCCGGTCCATATCGCGATACATCCGTTCAATCGCGCCTGCGTGCCGCTCGCCCGACCGCTCGGGATTCAAGTAGCGATAAAACATGTGCTGCACCCGGTCGGAAGTATCGAAAACGCATGCCAGCACACCCCCGCGCAAATGATGGAGCGCGCTGAAAAACATCCCTTCGCGTTCCCGTTGAATAAACTCCGCCTGTTTCAGAAACGCATCTTCGTCGATTGCGCCGTCGTTCAAAGCCCACGTGTCCTCCGCCAAACCGAGCGTCGCGAACGACCCCAGCAGCTTCGCCAGGTACGTCGCATAGTAAGCAGGCTGGCTGATCGGGAGCGCCGGATTCTCCGGATCGATCTGCACTGGGGTTGCGTAAAGCGAAAACTCCTCCTCCACCAGCAGGAACCGCACGATCCCCGCAACCGACGAGAATTTCAGACGGATCCACGGGGTGTATTCGCCCAGCGCCAGCGGATAAGTCCCGCCCTGAATATCGAGAATATTTCCGCGCACGCAAAACGGTATCGGCTCCGCGCCCTCCGGCCCCTCCAGCACGCCTTCTCGGCTCTTGAATAGCGAAAACGTCCCCTGCGATCCCCGCAGATCCGGAGTTGACATCGCCGAGAGCAAGCGCCCTCCGAAATCGTCCGGAGGAAACGTCACCGGCACGCGGAGAATCGTGCTTCCCACGCCATGCCGGTCGAGAATCTTCCAGAAAGGCTCGCTCTTGCGCCGCATTTCCACCGAAGGCCTCTCCAGCGGAATTTCAAGTCTCCCGATTCGCAATACGCGCTTCGAGGGACGCACCTTCGCCGAGGAAAGCTCCGGCGCGTAGCTCCGCAAATCGCGATTCAGAAAATCGAAAATGTTGTGCTTGGCCGGATTCACTCCGGTCGCGAATGTGGACCAAGCAACCGGCGATAGCGCAGGGCAAGTGGTCCGCAGCCGGTTATAAGATCCTTGCTCTCGTAATCGCGCCAGATTCGGCAGCTTTCCTTCGGCCATCCACATCTCGGCCAACTCCGGGTCCAGCCCGTCGAGCCCTAAAAAAATCAGCTTCTTCACCCGAGCCGCGCGCATCCCGCGCCTCCGGCGCAGCGCCATCCGGATCATGCGGAAAGGCCACAACGCCAGAGATGCAATTGCGGCAGCGATCGAGAGCACCAGAGTTAAGAACGATCCGAGAAACGCAAATCCGGCGCCCGGCCCGATGTATGCAAATATCAGATGACTCACCGAATCTTACCTTCCAGAAACGGAACTTCCAGAACCTTCTCATGCACCACTGGCCCATGCCCGAAAAAGCCGTCCTCGCCGAACAGCTCGCCGTGATCGGAAGTAATCGTGATGTAAGTGTTCCGTGGAACCAGATCGAAAACTTCCTCTACCACTGTGTCCAGATACTTCACCGCATCGATCTGACGTTGCCGCAGTTCGTCGAGTTTCGGCTGATTAAATGCCCGCGTCTTGCGCAGCTTCCCGCCGACCACGTGATCGTCAAAGTGCTTGAACACCCCGTGCACGCCGCTAATCTTCGGCCATTCACCTTCGGGCTCGCCCGGCAGAGCGTAAGGATAATGCGTCTCGCCGACGTTCAGCAAATGAAACGAAGGGCGATCCTCCACGAACGGCATTTTCGCAACCATGGCGCGCATATCGTTGTGGCGATCCATCAATTTATAGGAATCGAATCCGCTATTTAGCACCGTGGCCGGATTCAACACCGGCAGAGAGACCATTGCGTTGGTCCGGTATCCCATCTTCTGTAACAGCGCCGGCAAATACAACCGCGGCACGAACGACTTGAAGTCCAACCCCTCCGAACCGAGCCGCTCATTGAACTTCAGAAATTCGCGGGCATAATAATCCGACGCGAACATCTTGCGAGGATTCGTATGCGGCATCAGCCCCATCAGCAGGTTGTAATGCGAAGGCGCCGTCCATGATGCATAGGACCACCGCTTTTCGACGCGCCCCAACTTCCGCATCACCTTCGGACGGGCCGCGGTAAACGCATCGTAACGGCAGCTATCGAAAACGATCAGGATGTAATTATTGTTGGCCCGCACCGCTGGCCGCTTCCTCGCCCCAGATGTACTTGCTGAAGAATTCGTAGTTATGCTCAATCACCGCGCGTTGTTGTTTGGGCTTATTGATCGGGTGCCCGAATCCTTTATAAAAAATCAGCTTCACCGGAACGCCGCGATCCTTCAACGCCTGATACAGCTCGTACGAATTCGGCGGAGGCACGCGCTTATCCTGATCGCCCTGCTGGATCAGCGTCGGAGTCTTGGCGCGGCTCACATAGGTAATTGGCGACGTTTTCTTGTAAATCTCCGGATCGTCCCAAGGCGTCGCCTTCAGATACTGCCGCGTGAACGGATGAATATCGGTGTTGACATAGTATGTCAGCCAATCCGAAATCCCCGCGCCCACCGAAACGGCCTTGAACCGGTCGCTATAGCAGGTGATGAACGCGGAAATGTATCCGCCCTCGCTCCATCCCATCGATGCAACGCGATCTTTGTCCACAATCCCTTTCGCGATCAGGTAATCGACGCCGGAAATCACGTCCGCATAATCGCCGACTCCCAGGTTGCGCACGTTGAGCGCGCGAAACTTCGCACCGTATCCAGCCGAGCCTCGATAATTCGGCTTCAGTATGAGCGCTCCTTTCGCTGCGAACTTTTCCACCGGATAATATCGATCCGCGCTCAGCAGCGGCGTATCCACGCCCGTCGGGCCGCCATGGATCACCACCATCAGAGGATACTTGCGCGCCGGATCGTAATCCGCAGGCTTAATAAGGATACCCTCGATCGACGCGCCGTCGGAGGATTTCCATTGCACTACCTCTCGTGTCGCAAGTTGGTAGCTCTTGTATTGGCTTGCAACATCGGTCAACACTTTCGCCGCGAAATCCGAGGTTGACGAAGTCAGCACTTCCGGGAAATGATTCGGCATGCCGCCGACTCCGGCCAATACCCGATGATCTTTCGTAAACGATATCCCCGTCAGGTGATACGAATCCGGTCCGCTGATCCTTTTAATGGCCTTCGTCGTTGGGTCCATGCGAAATACGTGCGCCGCGGTTTTTTGGAGGGCGGTGAAATAGATTCCGTCGCTAGCCCAATCGATCAGATTGGGATCTTCGTCGAAATCGGTAGTGAGCACTCGCGGCGAACCTCCATCTACAGGAATCGCAGAGATATAGCGGTTCGCGAAAAAGTAAAACTCCTGCCCGTTTGCGGTCACATAGGCAATCTCTTTCCCGTCCGGCGACCATTTCGGATTGCTGTTCGGACCACCGGAATCGAGCAGCTTGCGCACGTGCAGATCGGCCAGATCGAGAATGTAAATCTGCTGCGTGTTCTGCGATCCCAGGTCCGGATCGCGGCTGCCCGTGAACGCGATCCGGGCGCCGTTTGGAGACCAGGAGAAACTCGACACGTTGAACTGCTCGCCCTTGGTTAATGCCTCTGGTTTCGGTAAAGCCTTGACGTCATACGGCATCTCGGCGGGAACTTTGATCCGCCATAAGTGGTTCATCGTGTAATCGCCGCCAATGATGTCGAACTCGCCGTATTTGTCCTTGCGTTCTTTCTTCGATTTTGGATCGGGACCGGTTGAGGTAAAGGCGATCGAGTTTCCATCCGGCGACCACGCGATCGCGCCGACTCCGTTGTCTTCTGATGTAAGAGCCACGGCCTCGCCGCCGGAGGGTGAGATCAAATAGATCTGCCGCTTGCCGTCGCGATCCGAAGTAAACGCGAGGCGCTTTGAGTCCGGTGACCACACCGGGCCGGTCGATGATTTTTTACCGCTGGTTAACCGATATCGCTCGCCGGTCGCGGTGACTGCGATCCAGATTTGCGAGACGAAATCGTTCTCGTCCCAGTTAGCTTGTTGAACGGAATAAGCGACATAGCGTCCGTCGGGGGAAATCTCCGCGCCGGAAACCGCTTGCGTGGAAAGGGATTGATCGATGGTGGGAACCGAAACGGCAAGACTCAGGAGAAGATACAACATTTCGAAAGTATATCAGCGCGTGCTATCCTCGACGCATAAGTGTGCGGGATTGCCGGATTTACTCACGCAAGATCCATTCCGGATCCTTCGCGGATTCTAGAAATAACGCGGTCGATCACCCATCGCGGGCCTGACCAGCAAGGGGTTTGGGAATCTGCGCATGTCTCTTTAGGCGCGGTACGTCTTAAAATCATCGACTTGGAGCATGGCGCGCAACCGATGCTCAGCGATGACGGCGATACCGTGCTTGTTTTCAACGGCGAGATTTATAACAACGCAGAATTGCGGCGCGAGTTGCAGGCGCTGGGCCATTGTTTTCATTCGTATTGCGATACCGAGACCGTGCTGCGAGCGTTCCTCCAATGGGATATCGAATCCTTTAAGAAACTGCGCGGCATGTTCGCCGCGGGTCTCTGGACGGAATCGAAGCGAAGGCTGGTGCTGGTGCGGGATCGCATGGGCATCAAACCTCTATACTTCGCCAAACAAAACGGAAATATTTATTTTGGTTCGGAAGTAAAGACGATTCTGCCGCATCCGGAAATCGGGCGGTCGATCGATCGGTTTTCACTCGATCGTTATTTGTCGCTCAACTACGTCCCCGGTTCGCGGACGATGATCGACGGAATCGAGAAGTTGCCACCGGGGAATTTCCTCGATTGGCGCGACGGCAAGGTTTCGATTACGCCGTATTGGACTTTGGAGTTCCGGCCGGATTCGCGCATCGATCTTGAGTCGGCGAAAGGCGAACTGGACCGGCTGTTGAAATCGGCCGTGAAAGAACATCTGGTTTCCGATGTGCCGCTTGGGGTTTGGTCCAGCGGAGGAGTGGATTCATCGACCATCCTGCACTATGCGGCGGAGGACGTTCGGCTTAAGACGTTTTCGATTTCGTTTCATGGACGGGAATTCGACGAAAGCCTTTATTTCCGCCAGATCGCGGAAAAATACAAGACGGATCATCACGAATTCGACCTCAATGCGGACATGGGGATTGCCGACGCGGTGGAAGAGCTCGCCTACTTCTCCGACGATCCTATGGCGGACGCGGGAGCGATCCCGGTTTGGTTTCTCTCGCGCATGTGCCGCTCCGAAGTAACGGTCGCGCTTTCGGGCGATGGGGCGGATGAATTGTTCGGCGGTTACAACACGTATCTGGCTGACAGCTATGCGAAAAAGCTACGCCAGCTTCCGCTCGGAATTCGCAAGTTGGCAGCCAGGATGACCAGGCTTCTGCCGGTTTCCGACGATAAAATCGGCCTCGATTATAAAATCACCCGGATGCTGAACGGGACGCTGCTCGATCCGGTGGATGCGCATTTTTATTGGAACGGGACGTTCTCTAGAGCGGAAAAACGCGAGTTGCTGCTCGACCCGATCGAGCAGGAGCCGCTGCGGGGCGATAACTTCCTGTGGCTGGATCAACTTACGTATTTGCCGGACGACATTCTTCACAAGTGCGACCGGATGAGTATGGCGCATTCGCTCGAAGTGCGTCCGCCGTTTCTGGATCACAGGATCGTGGAGTTCGCAGGGACCTTGCCGGACAACCTGAAGATTCGCGGCTCGAAATTAAAATTCGTGCTGCGTGAACTGATGAAGGACCGGCTGCCGAAGTCCGTTCTTACCCGCAAGAAAGAAGGTTTTGATATTCCGGTTCACGCCTGGCTGCGGACGGTTTTGAAACCGCTGCTGCTCGATACGTTGAATGAGCGAACAATTCGCGAAACGGGCATTTTCTCGTGGACGGCAGTCGACTCGGCCATTCAATCCCATCTCGAACGTAGGGCGAATCTCGGGTATCATTTGTGGGGTCTGCTGGTGCTGTTTTTGTGGATGAAACGCTGGCGGATCGACTCTTACGCATCCTTAAACGACCATAATTTTGCGAATATGACGCTCCGCTGAGCCTTAAATGACCATAATTATCGACGCTACGTCGACCCTGGTCCGAAGCGCGGGTATCAAAAATTACATCTGGCACTGGATGCGGCATCTTCGCAAACAAGGGGCCGACGTCCGGGGATTTCCGTTCCTCGACGGCTACGGCAAGCTGGATCATGAGGCGAGCTCGCTCTCGCGGCCGGCGACGATGGCGCGGTTTGCGCTGATCAAATCGATGAACGAGATCGGATTCCCTCCGCTCGACTGGCTGATTCCGGATGCGGATATTTTTCATGCGACAAACCTGATGCGGCGGGCTCCGCGTCGAGCGAAGCTGACGGCGACGATTCACGATTTAACTTGCTGGTTGATGCCGGGGGTGCATACGCCCGCGAATGTGAAAGCAGATTTGCAATTTGCCGAAAATATTTTGCGGCGCGCCGATGGATTGATTGCGGTTTCGGAGAACACGCGGCACGATGCGATTCGTTTGCTCAATATTCCGCCCGAGCGGATTCGGACGATCCATTCGGGAATCGGCGCGGCTTACTTTGACGCAGGTCCGGTGTGGAGGGATCGGCCCTATGCGCTTTATGTGGGCACGATTGAGCCGCGCAAAAATCTGGATACGCTGCTGGACGCGTGGGCGCTGCTGAAGCCCTCGCTGCGGGAGGAATTCGATCTCGTGATTGCGGGTCCGCGCGGATGGAACTCGGAAAAAACACTGGCGCGGATTGAACGCGAGGCCACATATCTCGGATATGTCCCGGAAGGGGCGTTGCCGGGGCTCACGGCCGGTGCGACGGTATTTGTTTATCCCTCGCTGTATGAAGGCTTCGGATTTCCTGTGGCGCAGGCGATGGCGGCGGGCGTGCCGGTGCTGACGTCGAACAATTCCTGCCTCCCGGAAATTACAGGGGACGCGGCGATTTTGGTCAATCCCATGAGTGCAGCGGGGATCGCGGCGGCGCTGACGCGCATGCTGGAATCGGAGTCCCTGCTGGCGGATCTGGCGGCGCGCGGACGCACGCGGGCGGATGCGTTTCGCTGGGAAAAATGCGCAACCGAATCGTTACAATTCTTCCGTAGCGTTCACGGCTCCGTTTAGGTTAGCCTCGAACAAGTGTCCAAGACTGCTCCATCGCGCCGGCTAGCGGGGTTGGCCGGAATGAGGTTCAGAATCGTGGCTTTATTCGCGATTCTGGGGCCCGGTTTTATCACGGCGAACGTCGACAACGATCCGGGCGGCATCCTGACGTACTCGCAGGCGGGCGCGGAGTTCGGCTATTCGCTGCTGTGGGTGCTGATTCCCACCACCATTGCGTTGATCGTGGTGCAGGAAATGGCTGCGCGCATGGGCGCGATCACGGGCAAGGGGCTGTCGGACCTGATCCGCGAAGAGTTCGGACTGCGCGCGACGTTCGTCACGATGGCGATTCTCAGCATCGCCGATTTCGGCAACATAGCGGCCGAGTTCGCCGGCATTGCCTCGGGGATGGAGATTTTCGGGGTCAGCAAATATATCTCCGTGCCGATCGGCGCGTTTATCGTCTGGTTCGTGATCGTGAAGGGACGCTATAAACCCGTCGAGCGGACGCTGATTATTTTCTCGCTGATTTACTTCGCGTATCCAGTCTCGGCATTTTTCGTCCATGCGGATTGGCCGACGGCACTGAAGGAAACGCTGATCCCCCAGATTTCGAATAATTCCGATTACGTGGTGACAGTGGTGGCGCTGATCGGCACGACGATTACTCCGTGGATGCAGTTTTATTTGCAGGCATCGATTGTCGAAGCGGGCATCGACAAGAGGCGGTACTGGATGTCGCGTTGGGACGTGATTATCGGCTGCATCATTACTGACGTGATTGCGTTCTTCATCGTGGTGGCATGCGCGGCGACGATTTTCAAATCCGGGCACGGGAAAATCAGCGACGCGGCGCAGGCGGCCGTGGCGTTGAAGCCTTTGGCGGGTCGATTCGCGGCCGCGCTGTTTGCGATCGGGCTGATCAACGCGTCGGTTCTTTCGGCAGCAATCTTACCTCTGGCGACGGCGTATAACGTTTGTGAGGGGCTGGGATTTGAATCGGGCGTGGAGAAACGTTTCTCGCAGGCCAAGGTGTTTTACGGGCTGTACACGTTCTTAATTGTGGCGGGGGCGGGGTTTGTATTGGTTCCGCATCTGCCGCTGTTCAAGGTGATTTTCTTTTCGCAGGTGGCCAACGGGGTGCTGCTGCCGTTCGTGCTGTTCTACATGCTGTCGCTGATTAACAATAAGCATGTGATGCATGAGTATAAGAATAACCTCGTGCAGAATCTGATTGCCGGGGCGACCAGCGTCACGATGATTTTGTTGACGGCGAAGTGGTTGTGGTCGATGTTTGCTCCGGGGGCGCCGTAGCATTTTCATGGTTCGCGTCTGGGCCATCGCCCATGGACACTCCATGTAGTCGCAGCTCGTGATCGAGGCTAGTTGCGAGTTTCGCTGTCAATCTAGAGGGCAAACCGATTTTAGCCGCTGATAAACGCTGATTTAAGACAAGAGCATTGCGCGAGGCTAAAGGCTAGCGGTAACTTGGTACATTGGTAACATGGTAACTGTTGAGCGGGTGCAGACGGGCGTCAGGATGGAGAAGCGGATCTTAAAAGTCCTGAAGGCTTATGCCGAGTATCGCGATTTGACCCTGGGCGATCTTTTGGAGGGCATTGTTCTCCATGCGTTCGACGGCAAGTGTCCTTTCAAGGAGGACAGTTTGCGGCGCATCAAGGAATTGAAGAAGTTCTACGGGCTCGATTTGGATTCGCGGGCCAGTCATCGCCTTCAGGAGTCGAAATGACCGATGACGAGTTTATTGCGAGCTTCGAGAATTGTACGCTCGGCAATGAGTCGTTTCACCACAGCGACCATGTCCGGATGGCTTTTCTCTATTTGTCCCGCTATTCCGCGATCGAGGCGCTCCAACGGTTTTCGGCGGCGCTGGCGCGGTTTGCCACGGCGTATGGGAAGCCGCAGTTGTACCACGAGACGATTACGTGGGCTTTCCTGTTTTTGATTCGCGAGCGGCTGGCGCGGGCCGGGTATCGGCAGAGTTGGGATGAGTTTGCAGGCGCTAACGGGGATCTTTTGGACTGGAAGGATAACGTCCTGAAGAAATACTATCGGGATGAGACGCTCAAGTCGGATTTGGCTCGGAGTACGTTTTTGTTTCCGGATCTCTGACCACTTTCGAAAACGTGGCCGGTGCCGCGGAGGGCAGGTCGGGAACCTGCCCCACGGGGACCCACCCTACCGGTGCGACGCGGCACGCATGAGTGCGCGCGCCACAATTGGCCGGTCGGGATTGGTTGTTAGATCGGGTCGATTGAGGTGACTTTTATTGTTTTTGTCTTGGGGCTTAGCGTGCCGGTCACTTTTACTTTTTGAGCGGCGAATTTTGCGGGCTTCGACTGGTCGCTCAAGTGATAGACGTTTTGGCCGTCGAAGAGGGCGTATTCGCTCGAGCCTTTTACGCACATCCTGATGCACTTGTCGTCGGGTTGATCCTTCATCATGGTGTGCGTGGCTCCGCACATAGTGTCGGTGACGGTGCCGGTGAAAGTTTCGGCGAGGGCTAATGCTAAAACGATTGCGATCATGAATTTTTCCTTAATCTGAATCGGACGAAAATATTTCCGCCTACGGGATGATTGCCGTAGAAAGGTTTGATCGGGTCGGGAAGAGAATAGGCGCTGAAGTTTGCGCCGATGCCGGTTTGGATATGCGAGAACAGATCGATGTCGCGGGTGTAGCCCAGCGTGTAGGCACCGATGCGGAAGGTTCCGGGGATGGGGACGTAGAGCTCGTCTTTATCGGCCAGCTCGATACGGCCGGTGATGAAGTTTTTCTTCGCGATGGGGACCACTGATTCCGCGAGGTAGCTGTTCAGGTTGCGGTCCGTCGCTGTATAGTGGACGCGGCCCCAGATCAGGCTGGAGGACCAGCCACCCCTGGTGTAACTGAGGGATCCGGTGGTGCGGATCTGGTCGCCGACCTCCAATGCTTCGGGATGAGTGAGGCGTCCGGCGGAAAATTGCGCGGCCCAGTTCTTGGTGGGAAAGAACCACAGACGGGTGGACCAGGAATCGATGCGGCCCTGCTGGATGATCCAGCGGTTTTCGCCGGGCTCGGCTCCATGGAATCCGCTGGCTTCGAGTTTCAGTTTTTTGTATGCGATGCCGACGGTCACTACATCGTCGGAGATGTGGGTAGAGTCTTGCAAGTGATGGGAGATCGGCGCTTGGGGGATTTCCTCGGCGGAGGCGCGGTGAGGATAGGCGACGGGGCCCAGGGCGGGGTCGCCTACGGGTGCGGCGTAGAGTTCGAGGGTGGTGTTTTCGGAAATTTCGTACGCGTAGTGGAGACCGAGGGCCATGATGAAGTTGTGCGGATGCTGCGCGTCGTAAAGGGCATGGCCGTAGGCGGTTTCGCCGGTTTGGAACAGGAGCGGGTAACGCTCGCCGGTGATGGTGGCGGGGTCCAGGCTGAGCATGAGGTCGGCTTGAATGGCTCCTTTGGCGCCAGCGCGGTGGCCGGCTGCGGCCATGAAGATACTGGGCGAGTAAAGTTTATCGCCGCCGCGGGGGCCGGATTGCTGGGTATCGACGATGAAGGCGTCGGCCATGAACATCAGGTTCCAGTCGCCGAGATGAGCCATCAGCATGGGCATTTCCCAGGCAGCGGGATTTACGGACGTACCGGTGGCGAGGTTCATCAGGGACATGGCGGCGGGGTTCATGCCGGTCATGCCGGGCATGTTCATTCCGGGCATGTTCATGCCGGGGGTTGGGTCCTGGGCTTGGGCGAGCGCGGCCAGGGGTAGGGCTAATAAGATTGATTTCACGTAGATCTCCCTGCACAATCCTTCGGGGTGCGCGGCAAACTCGCAGACCCCGGCTGAAGCCGACGCTGCAAGCTAAAGCTCGCGCCACTGGAGGGAGGATCAGATTCTGAGGATGAATGTGGGCAGGGTTAAATCTGGCGGCGAGGGATCTTGTGCCGCACTTGCCTGGAAGAATAGTACGGTGCGCCAAATTATTGGCGCATGGATCGCTTCCGAAGAAAACGAAAGATCCGCGATGGAGGACTGCACTATCGTCGCCGGGACCAATTCGTGGGAGCAGGCCGGGGCGTGTTTATGATGCGGACAGGCGGGCTGAGCAGAGGGGGTGCAGGCGGCTGCGCATTGGACGCTCACGACCACCAGAGCCAGCGCGATTGCGAGCTTCAGCATTCCTTGCTCAATATTACCACGCGTCATTCATCCTGCTTTTTTCGGCGTTCACCGGTTTTTGCGAGGCGCATTCGGCGGAATCGTTTATGCTCGATTGCAAATGAACCCTACACGCGAACGAATGGAAGGAACATTTGAACGGACACTGGCAGTGACCGGTCCGGTCAGCCTGGATGTGAGCGCGCACGCGGGCGTGATCCGCGTGCTGAAGGGCGACGAAGGGTCCGTGCGCATCCGAGGAGTGCTGCGGGCACGCTCGTCTTTTTTCATCTGGGGCGATCTTTCGGGGCGGATGCGCAGGATCGAAGCGGAGCCTCCGATTGAGCAGGAAGGGAACGTGATCGGAGTGGGAGACGTGACAGATCGATGGCTGCTGCGCGGCATCAATCTGCTGCTGGAGATTACCACGCCGGGCAAGACGGAGGTCCGGGCGCTGGCCGATTCGGGAGATATTCGGATTGACGGAATCGACGGGCCGGTGGAGTGCGAAACGGATTCGGGGCAGATTGAAATTGCCAACATTGGGTCCGATGTCCGCGCGAAGAGCGACTCCGGGGCGATTCATATCGAAGACGTCAAGGGCCCGGTGGATGCGCAAGCGGACTCCGGACGGATTGAAGCGTTCAAGATCGCGGGTACGATCGACGCGACGACGGATTCGGGGGCAATTCTGCTCTCCCAAACCACGCCCGGACCGGTGTGCGCGAAGACGGACTCCGGGCGCATTCGATTGCAGCTCGCCGACGGCGGCGGGTATACAATTCGCGCGCGCACGGACAACGGACGAATCGAGCTGCCGCAGATGACGCGGCAAAGGCTGTCGCGACATGAAGTGGAAGGCGATGTTCGCGGCGGAGGCTCCGTGGTGGACCTGGAGACGGATTCGGGCGGGATTGAAGTGGTGGGGGATTAAAGCCGGCGGGCGACCACTACGGTGATGTCGTCGGCTGCGGGGGCGCCTTGCGTGAAGGACGCGACGGCCAGGTGAATGGCTTCCACGATCTCTTCGGACGGGCGGTTTTTCATGGAGCCGACCAGCGCGGCCAGGCGCTCTTCTCCGTATTCGTCGTCGGTGGGGTCCGCGGCTTCGGTCACGCCGTCGGTGAACAGGATCAGCGTATCGCCGGGGTTCAGGGTGGTGCGCGCTTCCTGATAGACGGCCATAGGAAGAATGCCGAGGATAATTCCGCCGGCTCCGTTCAACAATTCGAACTCACCGGTTTCGCGCACCAGGACGGGTGGATTGTGGCCGGCGTTGGTGTAGACCAGCTCGCCGGTCTTGGGGTCGATGATGCCCATGAAGAAGGTGATGAAGCGATTGTCGGGGCAGTTGGCGGAGACGGCCTTGTTCAGACGGCCGATTTTGCGCGCCAGCTCATCGGCGTCTTCAAACAGCACGTGGACCCGTGCCTGGAGGCTCGACATCAGCAGCGACGCGGGCATACCTTTGCCGGCAACATCGCCCACCAGCATGCCGATGCGGCCGTCGGGGAAGGCGAGGTAATCGTAATAATCGCCGCCGACGGTGCGGCAGGCCTTGGTGCGCCCGGCGATATCGAGTCCGGGGACAACCGGCGATTTTTCGGGTAGAAGGCGCTGCTGGATGACGGCGGCCTGCTGCATATCCTTCGCCATGGCGCGCTCCGCTTCCTCGATTTCGTTGAGGCGGGCATGCTCGATGCGGATCGCAGCGACGTTGGCCATGACGGTGAGCAGGTTCAGATCTTCGCGCGAAAATTCGCGGATCAGGTGCGGCGAATCGACGTAAATCAGGCCGATGACGCGATCGTTGGTCTGAAGCGGGACGGCCATCATGCTGCGGACTTTTTGTTCGACGATGCTCATGTGCTCGCGTAGCGCGCGGTCGAGCTGCGCGTCGCGGACCAGTAGGGATTCCTTGTTGCGAAGAACACGCTCCCGGACCGTGGTGGAGATTTGAAAGCCATCGCCGCGCGCGGCGCGCACCAGCAACTCTCCGTCTTCGAGCGTCATCAGCACGCCGCGGCCGGCCATGACGGCTTCGACAGAAAGATCCATGATCACGGTGAACAGTTCGGCGAGAGGGCGATGCCCGGCCAGTTCACGGCCGGCGCGGATCAGGGCGCGCATCTGCGGGCTGCCCTGCATCACGTGGGTCTTATTCAGATCGTCCGCCTGGGGACCGAGCACGGCGTCGAGATTCGCGACGACGGTTGTCGCGGTGGTGGAGAACGCCTCATTCTGATCGACGAAGACGACGGTGTTGGAGGTGTTCAGGGCGGTTTCGGCGAATTCGATGGTCAGGTGCCCGGCGGAAATCCGGTCGCCTTCTTTGAATGGCGTGGGTTTGTCGATGCGCTTGCCGTTGAGGACAGTGCCGTTCTTGCTGCCGAGGTCCTCCACTTGCCAGGCGTCCGCGTTGCGAGTAAGGGCGAGATGCTGGCGCGATAATCCGGCATCGTCGGGATAGCAAAGCTCGTTGGCGCTCGACCGGCCGAGAGTGATGCGGTCGCGATCGAGCGGGACCGTCACATTCTTGCCGTCGATGTTGCGGATTACCAGTTCGCGGGGCGTCATTTGCGTCAAGAAGTTAGCGTAGCATCCCTTTGGGGGACGATCGCTACCCGCGGTCGCGGCTGGTTCAGGAAATTAGCGGTTATACTCTGATGAAGCGTATGTTGACCGTACTTTTTGTCGCCCTTGCCATTGTCGCGGGGAGTTTTGCGATTTTCTGGTTCTTCGAAGCCCGCAAGCGTCCGGGCTTCAAGGGCGCGACTCCCGGGCCGGTGGACATCCTGATCGGATTCGGCACGAATTTTCTGGACACGCTGGGCGTCGGCTCTTATGCGACTACCAGTTCATTGTTCAAGCTCCTTCGCCTGGTTCCCGACGAGCAGATTCCGGGCACCATGAACGCCGGCCACGCAATGCCGACAGTTTGCGAGGCGATCATCTATATCACGCTGGTACAAGTGGACATGGTTACTCTGTTCGCTATGATTCTGGCGTCCTGCGCGGGCGCGTGGCTGGGCGCGGGCGTGGTTTCGGGATGGCCGCGGCGCACGGTGCAGATCGCCATGGGAATCGCTCTGGTGGGTGCGGCCGGCTTCATGCTACTTTCGCTGCTGAGGGTGATTCCGAGCCCCACCGGTGAGGCGCTGGGCGTCTCCGGCTTGAAACTGGGGATCGCCATCGTCGTGAATTTCATCCTGGGCGCTTTGATGACGTTGGGAATCGGGCTCTTCGCTCCGTGCATGATTCTGATTGCGACGCTGGGGATGAGCCCGGTGGTCGCGTTTCCGATCATGATGGGATCTTGCGCGTTCCTGATGCCGGTAGGCAGCGCGCGTTTTGTTCGCGAGGGCAGTTACAATCTGAAATCCGCGCTGGGATTGACTTTGGGAGGGATTCCGGGGGTTCTGATCGCAGCCTATATCGTAAAATCGCTGCCTCTGGATTACGTGAAATGGCTGGTGGTGGTCGTCGTTCTTTACACGGCATCTATGATGCTGCGTTCCGCGATGGTGGAGCGGACGCGGGGGACGGTGGAAATTGTTCCGTCGATCGGGAACTGAGCTTGAAGAGATCGCTCCCTGCGGTGGCGGCTCAGCTTACTGAAATTACCGGCGCTCCCAACACATCGAACCGCGGAGCGATTCCCAGGCCCGGCGCATTCGATGTGGTCATGCGGCCGTCTTTTCTCTGCGGCGCTCCGTCCGCGATACTGACCGTTACGTAACTATTAAAGTCCGTCGTCGTGAACAGGAATTCGGGCGGTGTCGAGTGCGCCAGATGGGCGATCGCAGTAGTCACGATGTCGCCTCCCCAAGTGTCTTCAATGGTCATGGCGATGCCGAGCGAGACGCACAGATCGCGAATCTGGCGCGCCTTTGTCAATCCGCCGACTTTCGAGATCTTCAGATTGATCACGTCCATCGCCTGATCCGCGTGGCCGCGTACTACCATCGCCAGGTCGTCGATCACTTCATCGAGCACGAACGGGCGATCGGTATGCTTTCGCACCGCCAGGCATTCTTCGTACGTGCGGCATGGCTGCTCTATATACACGTCGACTTCGCGAACGAACGCGGCGACTCGGATGGCGGCATGCTGCGTCCAACCGGTGTTGGCGTCAGCGATCAAAATATCGTCGGTTTCGAGCTGCTCCGCGGCGGCGAAAATGCGAGCGACATCGGTATCGATGTCCGAACCCACCTTCAATTGAAACTTGGTGTAGCCTTCGCCGCGATATTGCGCCACGCGTTCCGCCATAGCTTCCGGTGCATCCTGCGAGATGGCGCGATAGAGCGGAAAATCCTCGCCAAATCGTCCGCCGAGCAGGGTTACCACCGGTTTCCCACAGGCCTTTCCGAGAATGTCCCAGCAAGCGACGTCGATGGCCGACTTCACATAAGGATGCCCGCGCATCGCTCGATCCATGTGTGCATTCAATACGCCCAACTCCGTGGGATCGAGCCCGATCAGGGACGGCGCAAGCTCCGCAATTCCAGTGCGTGCCCCGTTTGCATAGGCTGCCAGATAGGCGGAGCCGAGCGGGCAAACCTCGCCATAGCCGGTGATCCCTTCGTCCGTCGAAACGGCGACGACAGTAGAGTCGAACACCGTCACGGCGTTCCCGCCCGACCATTTGTAGCTGCCTTCGTGGAGGGGCAACTCGACCCGATACGCCTCGATTTTTGTGATTCGCATTACAATAGGATTCATTATGAACCTCCGCATTGCCATGCTGCTGGCGGCGGCTTGTGCATCGGCACAGGACTTCTCAAAAGACGTGCAGCCGATTTTCGAACGCCGGTGCCAGGGCTGCCACGGTGCGACGCAGCAGATGAGTGGCCTGCGCCTGGATTCTTCCGCATCCATCGCTCGCGTGGTCGACGGCAAACTGGTCGATCGCATCAGCAGCACCAAAAAGGGCTTCATGATGCCGCCCATTGGCGCGCCTCTGACCGCGGAGGAGATCGGGAAAATCAAATCCTGGATCGATGCGGGCGCTAAATTTCCGGCTACGGTGGCGAAATCGACCCATTGGTCGTTTCAGCCGATCCAGCGCCCTTCGAAAAAATCGATCGATGAACTGATCTTGGACCGGCTCGCGAAAGAAAACATCGCTCCGTCGCCGGAGGCAGACCGCCGCACTCTGATTCGCCGCGTCAGCCTCGATCTCACCGGCCTTCCGCCGACACCGCGCGAAGTGGAGGATTTCGTTGCCGATAAGAATCCGAACGCGTATGAAAAGCTGGTTGACCGGCTGCTCGCGTCGCCGCATTACGGAGAAAAATGGGCGCGTTCGTGGCTTGACGTCGCGCATTACGCCGATAGCGACGGTTATGAGAAGGATCTTTCACGCCCGTGGGCGTGGCGGTACCGGCAATGGGTGATCGATGCGCTCAATCGCGATGAACCTTTCGATCAGTTCACGGTCCAACAAATCGCCGGCGATCTGCTGCCCAATCCCACCACCGACGACCGTGTCGCGACAGGTTTTTTGCGCAATACGCTAACCAATCGCGAAGGCGGCGTGGATCGCAACGAGGCTCGGTTCGAGCAGATTATCAATCGGACCAATACTGTGTCGATCACCTGGCTGGGCCTCACGACCGGTTGCGCGCAGTGTCACAACCACAAGTTCGATCCGATCAGCCAGAAGGAATATTATTCGCTCTACGCGTTCTTCGACCATGCCGAAGAGCAGGACATCGACGCGCCCATGCCGGGTGAAAAGCCTCCGCCGGATGAGTATTACGCGAAACGCCAGGAGATTTACGAGCAATACTGGATTCCCGAATTGCAGCCTCCGTGGGAGCGGCGCCTGCGCGAGGCGTATCATCATCCGGGCGAGAGCGGCGAGTGGGATTTCACGCTCACCGATTTTACGTCGAGCATCGACCGCCCCTATGAGCTGCTGACCGACGATCCTGAGAAACGCTCGCCGCGCGATCGCGAACGGCTTACGATGTGGTTCCTGTCGAGGATCGGCGTGGATTATTCCAAGGATCGCTCGACTGCCGGCGGGCTGCGTGAAGCACGCGAAAAACTCGAAACGTTGGCCGCGGCGCTCCCGCCTTATAGTCAGGCGCAGGCGATGCACACGGATCCGTCCGTTCCGCCGACGCATCTCCGCGTGGGCGGCGATTACAAGACGTTCGGGCCGGAGGTTTCGCCGGGCACGCTGGCGATTCTTCCTCCTTTGCAAGCCGCTTCGCCGACCAGGCTCGATCTGGCGCGCTGGCTGGTGTCGAAGGAAAATCCCCTGACGGCGCGCGTGACCGTCAATCGCATCTGGCAGGAATTTTTTGGACGCGGGATTGTCTTCACCTCGGAAGATTTCGGCACGCAGGGCGACCGCCCTTCCCATCCGGAGCTGCTCGATTTCCTCGCGTCGGAGTTCCGGGATAACGGCTGGAGCGTGAAGCGCATTCAGAAAATGATCGTGATGTCGGCGACGTACCGTCAGTCTTCGAAGGCGCGGCCGGAGCTTGAGGCCAAAGATCCGGAGAACACTTTGCTCGCGCGACAGTCCCGCGTGCGTTTGCCGGCGGAGCTGATTCGCGATCAAGCGCTGGCCGCCAGCGGCTTGCTGAATCCCGAAATTGGCGGGCGCAGCGTGCGTCCTCCGCAGCCCAAAGGAGTCGCGGAGCTGGGCTACGCCAACAGTGTGAAGTGGCGTGAGTCGAGCGGCGCGGATAAGTATCGACGCGGGCTTTATATTCACTATCAGCGCACCACGCCCTATCCGCAGTTGAGTAATTTCGATGAGCCGGATTCGAACGTAAGCTGTACACGCCGCCGCCGTTCGAACACGCCTCTGCAAGCTCTTAATCTATTGAACGATCCAGTATTCTACGAAGCCGCGGAAGCTCTGTCGAAGCGAATTCAGAAGGAAGGCGGGGCCGATCCCTTGGGCTATGCGTTCGAGCTTTGCGTCGCGCGGCCGCCTTCGAAAACGGAGCGCGCGCGCATCGAACAATATCGCGCGCAAGGCGGCGACTGGTTGGGCGTCAGCCGAATCTTACTGAACCTTGACGAATTGATCACGCGAGAATAACCATGAATCTCCCCGAGTTCTTAAGAATCCAGACGCGGCGATCGTTCTTCCGCAGTTGCGCGGGCGGGATTGAGACGCTGGCGCTCGCCAGCCTGCTGGAGCGCGAAGGACTCGCGGGCACCGCGGCCGATCCCCTGGCTCCGAAAGCTCCACACTTCGCGCCGCACGCGAAAAACGTCATCTGCCTGTTCATGGAAGGCGCGCCCAGCCAGATGGATCTGTTCGATCCCAAGCCGGCGCTGCAAAAATATTCCGGCCAGTCGCTGCCTCCGTCGATGACCAAGGATCTGCGCCTCGCCTTCATCAAGCCGACCGCGGCTGTGCTGGCGAGCCCCCGTAAATTCACTCCGCACGGGCAAAGCGGCATCGAATTTTCCGACTACATTCCCAACATCGCATCCTGTGCCGACGATATTTGCCTGGTGCGCAGCATGGTGACCGATGCGTTCAATCATCATCCCGGGCAGTTACTGCTGTTCACCGGATCGCAGCAGTTTGGGCGGCCGACCATGGGCGCGTGGGTCGTCTACGGGCTCGGCTCGGAATCGCAGAACCTGCCGGGATTCGTAGTGCTCAGCTCCGGCGTGGGCACCAGCGGCGGCGAATCGAATTTCGCCAGTGGATTCTTGCCGTCGTCCTATCAGGGCGTGATGTTTCGCACCGGACCGGAGCCCATCGTCTATTTGCAATCGCCCGAAGGCGTGTCCAGAGAACAGCAGCGCGCGTCGCTTGACGTGCTGCGCGATTTGAATCAGGAACGCCTGCAAACCACCGGCGATGCCGAAATCGCATCGCGTATTGCATCGTATGAACTCGCGTTCCGCATGCAGGCCGCAGGACCGGATCTGCTCGATTTTTCGAAGGAGTCGCCGTCGACGCTCGACATGTACGGCGTCAACGCGGAGAAGACTCGCGCGTTCGGGACCAACTGCCTTCTGGCGCGCAGGATGGTGGAGCGCGGCGTGCGATTCGTTATGCTGATGCACGCCAGTTGGGATCAGCACACCTATCTCAATCGCGATCTGAAGAAGAATTGCGACATTACCGACGGACCCACGGCCGCGTTGATTCGCGATTTGAAACAGCGAGGGCTGCTCGATTCGACGCTGGTTTTATGGGGCGGAGAATTCGGACGCACGCCGATGGTGGAGGTGCGCAACTCGAGCGATCCTGAAAACGCGGGCCGCGATCATCATCCCTTCGGCTACAGCATGTTCATGGCCGGCGGAGGAATGAAGGGCGGAACGGTGGTCGGCAAAACGGATGAGCTGGGCTTCAACGTCGTCGAGGACAAGGTCCACGTCCATGATTTGCAGGCGACCATTCTCAATCGCCTAGGGTTCGATCATACGAAGCTGACGTACAAGTACATGGGTCGCGATTTTCGGCTCACGGATGTCGAAGGGCGCGTGGTTGAAAAAATGTTGGCCTAAACGCTCACAGGCAATCGAAGAGATCGGTCCCTATGGTCGCGGCTCGGTAAATTTGCTCATTTTACTCGCCGCCGATCCGAGCCGCGACCGCAGGAAGCGATCTTCGTCGGCCGTCTGTGTATCAATAAAAAAAAGGGCTGGCCCGAAAGCCAGCCCTTTCGACTGCGGTCGAAACTTAAAAAACGAAGCGCGCCGAGAACTGCAATCGCCGAGCCTGCGTCCCGTCCGGGAACCCTCCGTCCGCGTTCCCCTGACCAAACGCCGTCGGCGTATAAGTGAGCACTCCCTTGGCCTCCGTGTACGCCTGCGTCGTCTCACCTGTAGGCGACCAGGTGTTGCTGATATTGAACGCCTCCATGCTGACCGAAAGCTTCATCTGCTCCCACGGCAGCGGGATCATCTTGGTGAGGCGCAGATCCTCGCGATACACCGGAGGTGTGTACAGGCTATCGACCGGCAGGAACGGCACGCGCGTATTTCCGCCGAATCCGTTGATCGAGCTCGTGGATAGCATCCCGGTCACCGGCGTATCGGTGAGTCGAATCGTCTCACTGCCGACCGGACGCCCGCTGGCGAGCGTCGTAATGCTCGAAAGCAGCCAGTTGTTCGCCACATACTTGGCAAACGCGCCGTTACTGTGCATCAACGTCGGAGTCCATACGAAGGTGTACGTCAAACGATGCCGTTGATCGATCAGCGAGCTGCCCTTGTCGTAAATATAGTTCCCGTTGTAGGTCCAGATGCTGGTGCTGCCCGTGAACACCGCGTTGGTGCTGCTGCCCTGTCCGTCGTCGATCGCATGCGCCCAGGTATAGGACGCCAGACCCTGGAATCCGTGCGAAAAGCGCTTCTCGAACGTCACCGCAAGCGCGTCATACCAACTGCTAACGCCGTTGGTGGTTTCATAAACCCCGGCATACTTCGTGTTTGGACGCGGATTCAGATACACCGGAGTCGTGAACGTGCTCACCTGGTTTCCATTCGCATCGTCGACCTTGTAAGTGAAGTTCGTGGTTTGCAGCGGCGCATTCAGATCCGTCGTGCCGTAAAGATTCACGCCGTGGCTCCAAATACCCGAAGCCGTCAGTACCATATCCTTGCCGAACTGCCGCTCCACCGCGATCGACGCCTGTTCCGAGTACGGCGTCTTCAGACCCGGCTTCGTAAACTGGAGGGCGATCGCGGAGCCGCTCAATCCCGACGGAGCCGCCGCAAGCGTGTTCGGCAAACTCGGCCCTACCGCCAACTGCGTCGCATTCGTCCCCGTCAGCGAAACGGCCTGCTGGAACAGCCCCTGCCCTTCGAGCGTATCTTCCACCATGCCCGATACCAGGCGCGCGAAGTAAGTGCCAAATCCGCCGCGAATCACCGTCTTCTTATCGATGCGATATGCAAGTCCGACTCGCGGAGCCAGGTTCAGAGCGCCCGTGTGGATCGTCGCCGTCTCCGGCCAATCCGGATTAACCAGCGTCGGCGTGGGCGCGATCGAATGCTCATAGCGTGCGCCCAGCGTGATCGTCAGTTTATCGGTCGCGCGCCATTGATCCTCCGCGTAGAAACCAAGTTCTTTAATCGCGTAGGTGATCGCCGGATTCCCGAACGTCTGCGAATACGCCGACCAGTTCTTGCCGTTGGTGGGGTTGGTATAGTCCTCCGCGAATGTCGTCGGCGTCAGGTAAGTATACGACCCGTATCGTGGGCTGATGCTGTTGACGTAATCGGTGTTTCTTGCAATATCGACGCCAAACTTTATCAGGTGCTTTCCTCTGCTCCAGCTCAAGTCGTCGGCGAACTGGTTGCGCGTTTCCATCGGTTGGATGCGCGGCAAATAAGTGGGTGGTCCAAGCTGTACGCCTCCCACCGCCACATCGAGAAAGCCCAGGCCTCCGCCGAGCTCGGCATTGTCGTACCCGTCGGCTTCGCGATCCGTATACAACCCGTAGCGGAAATTATTTACGATGCTGCCATTGGGAACGTAGGTCCAGGAAGCGGACCCGTTGCGCAGCGTCACAAAATCGTCGCCATTACCGGTGATGCCCGCGCCCACCGTGCTCGAAAGGCCCGTCTGGATGCCGTTAGGCGAAATCCATCGGAGGAAATTGAAGCTCGCCGCAAAGGTATTTTTATCGTTCAGATGATAATCCATCCGTCCGAAGTACAGATCGTTTTTCGCGGTGCGGGGAATGGTGCCGAAAAAGCGCGGCAGCAGCGCGTTGATCGCCGAGCATTGCGCGGGCGTAGCCGGCGCGCCGCAGCCAACCCACACCTGATTGATCGGGTCGAGAACGCCCACTTTAATCTGACTGTCGACGAACGGGAAATTGCGGCGGGTAATGTCCGCGCTCAGGAAAAAGAACAGCTTGTCCTTGACGATCGGCCCGCCAACCGTGCCGCCTGTTTGCAGGAAGTGCTCCGACGGATTAATCCCGACCACGGCTCCGGTGGGCAGCGAAAACGTCGCAAACGGATCGCGCGCATCGAATCCCGTGCTGCGCAGAAAATAAAACGCCGTGCCATGATATTGATTGGTCCCGCTCTTGGTCACCGTATTCACCACGCCGCCCATCGCGCGTCCGTACTCGGCCGAGAAGTTCGACGAGACAACCTGAAATTCCTGGACCGCGTCGGCTGAGATCTGCGACACGATGCGTGTCCGCCCGCCATTCTCGTCGTAATATTGCTGCGTGTTATCGTTCCCATCCAGCAGAAACGAATTGTTCCCTTCCACGCCGCGGAACGTCAGCAGCCCGAACGTTCCGTCGCTGGTGACACCCGGAGTATTCAGAACGAAGGAGTCCACACGCCGCCCGTTGATCGGCAGATTCATAATTTCATTCGTGCCCACCACCTGCGACACATCGGTTTTCGCCGCGTCCACCAGAGGCGCCGCCCCCGATACCTCTACCGAAGTCGCGCTCTGAGAAACATTCAGGTCCGCGGTCAACGTTAAATCCTGGCCGACCCGAAGGTCGATATCCTTCACTTCCCACGGCGCGAATCCAGCCGCGGTCACGGTCACTTTATATCCTGTGCCTGGAACCAGCGCCGGAGCCGCGAATAACCCCGCGCCGTTCGTCGTGATCGCACGAACCTCACCTCTGGCATCGCTCGATATCACCACCTTGGCGCCCGGTACGGCTGCACCGGAAAGGTCATGCACCACTCCAGAAATTCCCGCAACACCAGCCGCCGATTGAGCCCACATCGAGCCCGCGGCGAGCGAAAACAATACAGCACCAGCAAGAAAGTTAATTTTCATCGAAGAGATTTCACCTCACGCGCGTTCACCCTGATTCCACGCGCTCCATTTTTCGGGGGACTAAGCAAGGATAGCCTCTCCATGTGACGATTTCAATTCAAAACCACGACATTTTCGCCAAAGGTCCGGGAAGGTAGTACTGCTGGTACGCACACCGGAAAATTGCCGAATTCCTATCTCAGAACCCATATTTTTCCGAGGGAGAAGCTACAATAAGTGGGATGAAAATCCCCGAAAGGGCTCGATAACCGCGTCGCCCTGATTACCGGCAGATGGGCGGTATTCGAGAAGCCGCCACCCACGTCGGAGCCCCTGTAATCTTCCCTGATCGAGCGTGATTACGCTCCGGTCCTTGAGAAGGAAAAGGTCCGCGAGGATCTGCGCTAGCGCCAACCCGGCATCGGACGAATCGGGTTTCATGAACGGCGCCGTTCTGCCGATAGATGGAAGGTGGACGGCCGCATGAGCCCATACGCCTGGATTTTGCGCGGGGTATAATGGAAAGACCTTGACTTGACACGGCAAAATATTGCAGAATGTTTCTTTCGGTTTCCACTCAAATCTTAATGTAGAGGACGAGGCTTTGCTCACAATTACACGGCAGCGTTCAGTCATCCGATTCGCAATTCTACTCGGCACGCTCGCCAGTGTGTCCGTTCTCTCCGCCACCCAACCGCCTCCGGCGAAGAAAAAGGTGGTTCACTCGACTCCAGCCACCGCCGCAAAACACACGGTAGCCGCCAAAACCGTCGCCAAGGCCCCAGTTCACGCCAGAACCGCCGCAAAAGCTCCGCTGAAAACCGCCGCCGTGCCGCACGTAGTGGCCAAAGCCGCCGTGAAACACACGGTCGCTTCCGCGCCCGCCGCCTCGACGACGAATCAGGCGATTGTCGCGCGCGTGAATGCCGGCAAAAAGCTTCCTGCCAAAGGAGCCTGGAAAGCGCCCAACTACGCGGACTCCCTCGAAGGCGATAACGTAGACGGCGAAGACCTCCTCGTCCGCCGCGCCGCCGTCGACGCCCTCGGCCCCTTGAATGGCAGCATCGTAGTGACCGACGCCAACTCCGGCCGTATTCTCACGATCGTCAATCAAAAGCTCGCGTTCAAGGGCGGATATCAGCCCTGCTCCACCGTAAAAGTTCCTGTAGCTCTCGCCGCCCTCAGCGAAAACGTGGTGGACCGCGAAACTCCGTACAAACTGAACCGCCGCAAATCGATCGCCATGACCGAAGCGATCGCCCACTCGAACAATCAATACTTCGCGAATCTGGGTGAGAAACTCGGGTTTGAGCGCGTCTCCTATTACGCCAGAATGTTCGGCTTGGGAGAAAAAGCCGGCCTCGACATCGAAGGCGAACAATCCGGCGGCCTTCCCGCGGAGGAGCCGAAATCGGGCGTGGGGATGATGACCAGCTTCGGCGATGGAATTACGCTGACCCCCCTCGAATACGCAGCCCTGATCGGCGCGGTCGCCAATGGAGGAACTCTCTACTACCTCCAATATCCGAAGTCGGATCAGGACGCGCTGACACTGGTCCCCCGCATCAAGCGCCGCCTCGATATCGATAATCTGGTTTCCGAAATCAAACCCGGCATGATGGGCGCCGTCGAATACGGCACCGCCCGCCGTGTCGGCTTCGACCCGAATCTTCCCGTCTATGGCAAAACCGGCACCTGCACTGACCATTGGAGCCCCACGCATCTAGGCTGGTTCGGTTCCTTCGTCGACGCAGGTAAAAGCAAATACGTAGTCGTAGTCCTGCTAACCGGCGGCAAACTAGTCAGCGGCCCCGCAGCCTCGGGCGTAGCAGGCAACGTCTATAAAACGCTGAGCGCCTCGAACTTCTACAGTCGCCCATCCCAGGAAATCAGCCCCGCGGCGATGATTACGGCAGTCGGCACCGGCTCAAATTAGGCAGCGTTTTAGCCCTATAATCGGATTTGGCCCGGGCCCCCGTTCCCAAACAACCGCTGGAGTTCATCCGAGAGTGCCTGCTCAAGCATCAGATCCGTTGGACCTATCACGTAACGATGCGCCTCAAGCAGAGGTCGCTGGGAAGTGAGATTCTGAATAAACAACCCGATTCGTTGGAGATTATAGAATCCTATCCGGATGACAAGTACCTACCAAGCTATCTCCTGCGGGGAGAGTTTGAAACCCGCGTATTCCACGTGCAAATAGCCGCTGACGTGGAGGGCGGGAATATTCGAGTTGTAACGATGTACATCCCGGCTCCAGAGGAGTGGGATCTGGAATTTCGAGCAAGGAGGTTCCAATCATGAGATGTCGCGTCTGTGGTGGGCTTCTGGAGTACAGAGTGACAGATCTCCCGTTCAAAATCGGCGACTCCTCCATCGTCGTGGTGAAGGCCTTGCCGGTCCTCCAGTGCCGCCAGTGTGGAGAAATCGAAATGGAGGACCAGACGATGCGCCGGGTGGATCAGGTCCTCGCGGGAGTGAACACGTCGTCGGAACTCGAAGTCATCCGCTTCGCAGCGTGAAGGATGTCCCCTTTTGCCCTCCCGCCTATAAGACCGAAGGAGACCGAAGGGGACAGTCAGAATCGACATGGATCAAAATGTGTTGCGACCGAAGGGACCGAAGGGGACAGTCAGAATCGACATGGATCAAAATGTGTTGAAACGTGCAGACTGGTCCGTCCCCTTAATCATTTCGGACCGTGAATGAGGCGATCTTTGGAACGACGACGCTGTTCCTATGGAAAAATCTGCTCGGAAAGGCCGAAAGTGCCCCTCCATGTCGCGATCTCGTGGCCCACGGAGCCCGGTCTCGTCGCCTCGGACCGAAGGGGACAGTCAGAATCGACATGGATCAAAATGTGTTGAAACGTGCAGACTGGTCCGTCCCCTTAATCATTTCGGACCGTGAATGAGGCGATCTTTGGAAC
>Ga0210388_10000037_pt1 | contig 217444 bp, 219 predicted proteins | sample IncBWC19OmetaG_FD_155485 | JGI IMG/M metagenome (GOLD analysis project Ga0210388, IMG submission 155485) | Forest soil microbial communities from Barre Woods Harvard Forest LTER site, Petersham, Massachusetts, United States - Inc-BW-C-19-O ...
AGGGGGAAGGGCAGGGTCAAGGGCAGGGTCAAGGGCAGGGTCAAGGGCAGGGTCAAGGGCAGGGTCAAGGGCAGGGTCAAGGGCAGGGTCAAGGGCAGGATATCGCCAGGGTCTAGCCTTACAGAACTATCAATGCCGTTTGGCAGATGACGGGTGGGGTTTCCAGCAGGATTAGGTAGCGCAGTCCGTTACGTTCAGACAGAGCGCCTGCTACCCCCTGGGCTATGCGGCTGCGGGGTGGACGGCACATTGAGCTGGCCGATGGGTCTGGCCAGCCTAGCAGCCGCCGATTGTTCGGCCCCGGCGGGGGCCGGGGCCAGGGCCGCGCCCAGTTAAAGGGCCCCTGTGGGTGGCGGCATTGTCCAAGGCTTGCGGCTATTTCGGGATTGAAATAGGATGCTCCCATGCAAACGAGGGCTTCTGAAACCGATCCCCAGTGGGCTGTAACGCCCGAAAAAGTGGACGCCGCAGTGCGGCGAGCTGTGGAGGTCGCGCGTCCCAAAAAGGTCTATCTGTTCGGCTCTTATGTCCACCCCAAGGCGGATGGGACTGAGCCGAACGACATGGACATGTTGGTTGTCGTGGACGACTCGGTCGAGAAGGACTACGTCGAAGCTGCCCGGATCAGGCTGGCGATGGACGGCATCCAGATGCCGATGGACATTTTGGTCGCCCGGCAAAGCACCATGCGGCGTTATGGGACGGTTCAGGGCTACATCTATAGGGAAGCTTTGGACCACGGGCGTCTGGTGTATGACGCGGAATGATGAGACATCGCAACTGGACGGACATTACTCCTGGCTGTTTCGGTCGACCGCTATGCGAAGCTTAGGTGGTCTTTTTGGGAATAGGGATCGATCTCGACGACGATCTTCTTTATCGCAACGCTGGGCGTCTTGCGGCGCAGCCCCGCATCCTTCATGGTGATGAATCCTGCGGCCTCCATCTTCGCCAGGGTGCGGGTCAAATTGGGCTGGGCACGCCCACTCATCCGGGCCAGTTCGGCAATCGATTGGGGTTTTTGGTCACGGATGACGGCGAGGAGTTCCCGGTTCTCGGGCATCAACAAGCGCACCACAGCCTCCACCGAGTTGAAGCTGGGTTTGCCCGCATCAAGCGGAACGGGGCGTTCTCCCCGCGCCACGGCTTTCATTTCGTCGCGCAGAGATTTAAGGGTTTGAATTTTATACCGGGTCATTTTGATTTCTCCTTTTCTTCCGTCTGAACCACTGCCGTGCTGATGCCTCGGCTTTTCAGTACCCCCTCGACTTCACGGAAGAAGTCGTCCACGAGGGTATCGGCGTCCTTGAAGGCATAGGGCTTAACTTGCTCCTTACCGAGCCCATGCCGATGATCGTGGATCGCCGGAGGGCGCTTGAATTTAGAGCTTCGTGGAGCGCCGTGGGCGTTGTCGAAACCGACCAAGCGAGCCCCATCCGGCGCATGCAAGGTGAAGGAATAGGACAGGCCATGCGGGCGTTCCTTGGACTCCTTGACGCGTTTGATCTCGAATTTGAGCCAGTAGCCCTCTTCGAGATGGTGGATGCGCCCGTCAAAGGCCAAGAGGAATTCCAGGCCATGCGGATTAGGGTCACTGGTCATATGCCATCCTGATATGATAATAAGACTTCAGGGTACTGTTTGTCAAGAAGCGGAGCTTGATTGCGCAGCCACAAGCTGGGCGCCCCACCAGTTCATCAATCGTATCCTTTCCTTCAGCCGTTCCCCGCGGTCATAGGCGCGCACCACTTCGTTGTCATGGACGTGGTCCAGGGCCAGCTCCACCACGTCGCGTTCAAAGCCGTTCTCCCTTGCGAGCGTGGAGAACGCCGCGCGCCAACCATGCGGGGAGTGTTGGTCCTTAAGTGCCAGCAGTTCTCGGTAGGCCTTTTCCACGGATTCCCGGCTGATGGGGCGGGTGGACCCGAACTTGGCCTGGGAGGTGAAAACGTAGGCCTCGCTGCCCGCCTGGACGTTCCATGCCTTGCGCCAAGCCAGCAGCTCCTGGGCGATCGGCTGGCTGAGGATGATCTTGTGGTCGTGGTGCCGGTCCCTGGCCTTCATCTTGGCGCGTGGGATGGTCCAGGTGAAGGGGGCAGCCTCCAGGTTGAATTCCTTCCATTGGGCTTCCACCACGTTGCCGATGCGGGCGGCGGTGAAGGCGCATAGGCGGTGGGCCAGGTGGACCACTTGGGAAAGGCGGGTGGTGTCCGCGGCGTTTTGGGCGGTGGACATAATTTTGCCCAGGGCGCCGAAGTCCAGCGCCGCCGCCATGCGTCCCGGCTTGGGTTTCCTTGGCATGGTTGATTTGACCGGACCTACCGGGTTGCCGCCCGTTTGAAAGCCCAGGGCCTGGGCCAGTTGGAAGATGTTATCGACGTGCTGGAGGACCTGGCCGGCCGTATCGTAGACCTTCCGCTTCAGGATCGTGTCGGCCATACGTTTGATCTCAGGCGGGCGGATGTCCGCAATGGGCCGGTCCCCCAGGATGGGGTATACGTCCCGTTCCAGGGCCCGCCGGGACTTCCTGTAGTGGATAGGCTTCCATTGGCCCTTCTTGCCCTCCAGCCAGCGTTCCGCAACGTTCCTGAAGGTGTTCTCGGAGTTCTCCACGGAAAGACGGACCTTATCCTCACGCACCGCCGTAAGGTTTATAGGCTTGTCTAAAATCTGCTGCCTGAGCCGGTCCCGCTCCTGGCGGGCGGCGGCCAGCCTCAGCCCAGGATAGGCGCCCAGGGTATAAAGCTGTTCCTTGCCGCCCAGGCGGTACTTCAAGCGCCATACGGGCTTGCCCCCGGTGGTCACGGTAAGAAACATCCCGCCACCGTCCCCAAGCTTGGATAAAGGCCGCCGGACGCCCGATTTGACGGCCGCGACAAAGGCCTGGACTTGCTTCTCGCTCAGCGGTTTGGCGGCCATACCCCCACCCCCCAATTATACCCCCAGCCATACCCCCAATGGATTTGGACAGGGTTGGACGACCTAAGAGGACTATAGAGCGCAAACCCAATGTTTACAAAGAAAAACGGCGCCACCCGGATCTTCCCGGATGGCGCCGTTTCCCGTGATGGTTGGCAGACTAGGAATCGAACCTAGATTGGAGGAGTCAGAATCCTCTGTCCTACCGTTAGACGATCTGCCAGCACAAGGACGGAGATTTTAGGCAATGCGGGGCCCAGGGTCAAGGCGCCCTTTAGGACGGTTTGGCCTTTTTGGCGGCCTCGCGGACCAGGCGTTCCACGTCCTCCTTGTTCACGGCCTTGAAAAAAAGGCCGGCCTGCCGGGGAGGCGGGTCCTGGGGCGGGGCCACCCACATGACCTCGGCCAGGGCCCGGATCGGCTCGGTCTCGCCCGGCGCCAGCATCTCGACCAGGAGCTCCCAGCCGGATTTCAGGGCCGAGCCGTCGCTCAAGCGGAGGTCCCCCACCAGCTTCAGTCCGGTCACCGAGAGATTTTCGGTGTAGGCCTGGCGCTCGAGCGCCTCCTGGCTCATGACCGTGTCCGGGTCGTTGAAGGCGTTCAGGCCGCTGTAATCGCCTTTGGTCTCGATCGCGTGCGCCTCGGCGCTGTCGACCCGGTACCAGCGCACCTGGGCCTGCACCTCCACACGTTCGGCCACGCGCCGCTCGATGCCGCCGCTGCCATGTTTTTCCTTCACGACCAGCCTCCTGCCAAGGTGAGGCGCGCCAGGCACTCTTCCCTGCCGAGAAGCGCCAGCGTCTCGAACAGCCCGGGGGTGACCGTCTGTCCGGACACGGCGCAGCGCAGCACGGCCACGGCGTCCTTGAATTTCAGCCCTTCGGCCCCGCAAAATTCGCGCAAGGCGGCCTCCAGGGATGCTTCGTCAAAAGCCGGCTTCGCCAGCAGGCCGGCCAGGCGCGGCGCCCAGGTGGGGCCCCCGGCCTGCAGAAACTTTTCGCGCGCCTCGGGGCCGGCTTCCGGGCGCCTGAAAAAGAAGGCGTTCTCCGGGGGCAGCTCCGCGAGGGTGCGGACCTTCTCCTTCAGGGCGTGGGCCAGGCGCTGCCACCAGGCCCCGTCCGCATTCTCCAGGCCGGCGCGCTTGAACTGCTCCCGGATGAGGGGGGCCAGGCGGGCGTCCTGGGCCTGGCGCACGTAGATGCCGTTCATCCAGGCCAGCTTCACGGGGTCGAAGACCGCCGCGTGCTTGGTGACGCGCTCCAGCGAAAAGGACTCCACCAGCTCCTGCACGCTGATGAGCGTGGTCTTGTCGTCCAGGCTCCAGCCCAGCAGGGCCAGGTAGTTGACCAGGGCCTCGGGCAGGAAGCCCTGGGTCTCGTATTCCCCCACCGCCGTGGCGCCGTGGCGCTTGCTCAGGCGCTGCTTGTCCGGTCCCAGGATCATGGGGATATGGGCGAAAGCCGGCTCCCGGAGCCCCAGGGCCCGGTACAGGCAGACCTGGCGGGGCGTGTTGCTCAGGTGGTCGTCGCCGCGGATGACGTGGCTGATCTCCATCAGGGAGTCGTCCACCGTGGCCGCGAAGTTGTAGGTGGGCATGCCGTCGGAGCGCACGATGACGAAGTCGGCCATCAGGCGGTTCTCGAAGCGCATGCGGCCGTGCACCAGGTCCTCGAACTCCGTGACCCCGCCTTCGGGGATGCGGAAGCGCCAGGCCGGCTGCAGGCCCTTGGCCCGCATGGCCTCGATCTGGGCCGGGCTGGCCTCCTCGAAGGCGCCGGTGGGCGCGCGGCCCTCGGCGATGGCGGCTTCGCGCTCCGCCTCGACCTCGGCCTTGCTGTCGAAGCAGGGATAGGCCAGGCCCTTGGCCTTGAGCTGCGCCAGGTAGCCGGCGTAGGTGTCCAGGCGCCGGCTCTGGAAGTAGGGGCCGACGGGCCCCAGGCTGCCGCGCCCGTCCGCCGCCGGGCCCTCGTCCCAGTCCAGGCCCAGCCAGCGCAGGTCGCGCAGGACCTGGTCCACGCTCTCCTGGGTGGAGCGCGCCAGGTCGGTGTCCTCCATGCGCAGGATGAACTGGCCCCCGTGGCGGCGTGCGTAGAGCCAGCTGAACAGGGCGGTCCGGGCGCCGCCGATGTGCAGGGTCCCGGTGGGCGAGGGGGCGAAGCGGGTGCGGACGGTCATGGCTCCTGCGTGTCGGGCTGCATGTATTTGACGGGGTTCACGGGCTCCCCGTAGACCCGGATTTCGTAGTGCACGTGCGGCCCGGTGGTGTTGCCGGTGGCGCCCATCAACCCGACGACGTCCCCGCGGTGGACCCTGGCGCCGGCGCTGGTCTTGATCTCGCTCAGGTGCCCGTAGTAGGTGGAGAAGCCGTGGCCGTGGTTCACGATCACCAGCTTGCCGTAGCCGCCCTCCCAGCCCGCGAAGCTGACCTTGCCGTCCGCGGTGCAGTGGACGGGCGTGCCGCTGTCGTTGGCGATGTCCACGCCGGTGTGGAAGCCGGCCCTGCCGGAGACCGGATCCACCCGCTTGCCGAAGGGGCTGCTGATCCAGCCGTGCACGGGCCAGGCCGTGGGCTTGGAGTCCATCACGGTGTGCAGGCCCTGCACGTAATCCAGCACCTGTTCGACGCTCTGTTCGCGCTCCTGGGCCGACTGCATCAGGGCCGTCACGCTGGCGCGGGTGTCGCTCTCGGCCTGCTCAGGGGCCTGCTCCAGGGTCTGGCTCAGGCGCTGGACGTCCTCCTCGGTGGGGCCGCCCACCACGCCGCTCTTGAGCAGGGCCTTCTCGCTCTTGTAGTTGACCATGCGGCGCAGGCGGCTCTCCAGCGCGGCGATGCGCAGCAGGGCGTCGCGGCCCTGGGCCAGGTCCATGGCCACCTGCAGGTTGGCCTGGCGCATTTCCGAGGCCCGGGCCAGGTCCGTGCGCTGGGTGGCGTCGCGGGCCACGATGTAGCCGGCCCAGCCCAGCAGGGCCAGCAGGACCGCCCCGAACAGGGCCAGGAACCAGACCGTCAGGCGCCACTGGTACAGGCTGCGGCCATGCCCCGGGATGACCACGAAGGTCAATCGCCCTTTGGTACGGCGTTCCCGCCATTCGCTGCGCTTGTAGGGAGGATTCATGGACTCGGGCACGCTCATCCCAGGAGGTCGATGAGCCGTTCCAGTTCCTCGGCGTTGAAATAGTGGATCTCGATGCGGCCGCCCTGGCCCGCAGCCTTCAGGGTCACCTTGGCGCCCATCTTGCGCCGCAGGCGGTCCTCGACCGCGCGCGCGTCCAGGTCGACGACCAGGCGCGCGGTCCCGCGGACGCCCCGCCCTGCCGGCCCGCGTTCGCGCCCGGCCTGCTCCACGGCCCGCACGCTCCAGCCCTCCCGGGCGGCCTTCAGGCCGATGGCCTTCTGCGCCGAGGGGCTTTCGATGGCCAGCAGGGCCCGGGCATGACCCATCTGCAGTTCGCCCTTCTCGAGCAAGGCCTGCAGCTCCGGCGCCAGCTTCAGCAGGCGCATGGTGTTGGAGATGGTGGCGCGGTCGCGGCCCACCTTCTGGGCCACCTCCTCGGTCGTGAGCTTGAACTCGTCCATCAGGCGGGTGTAGGCGCGGGCCTGCTCCAGGGCGCTCAGGTCGTCGCGCTGCACGTTTTCGACGATGGCCCACTCCGCCATCTGGCGGGGGCCGGCGGCCGGCTTGACCACCGCCGGGATGTGGGTCCAGCCGAGGCTCTGCACCGCCCGCAGGCGGCGCTCGCCGCTGACGAGTTCGTAGCCGCCCTGGGCCCCCCGCACCACCAGGATGGGCTGCAGCACGCCCTGCTCCTTGATGCTGGCGGCCAAGTCGCGCAGTTCCGCCTCGGAGAAATGGACGCGGGGCTGGTAGGGGTTGGGCCGGATCTCGGCCACGGCGATGTCGGAGGCCGCGGCGTCCTTGGGGGCGTCGAGGTCGCGGAGGTGTCCGGGGATCAGCGCGTTCAAACCGCGGCCCAGTGCTTGGCGAGGCATCACGAATTCCCGAGCGTGGGTACGGCCGCCGGGGCGGCCGGGGCCGGATGTTTCATCACTTCCCCGGCCAACTGCAGGTAGGCCTCGGCGCCGCGGCCCTTGGGGTCGTAGACGCTGATGGGCTGGCCGTGGCTGGGCGCCTCGGCGAGTCGCACGCTGCGCGGCACCACCGCGGCGTAGACCCGTTCACGGAACATGCGCCGCACCTCAGCAACCACCTGCTGGTTGAGGGCCGCGCGGCTGTCGACCATGGTCAGCAGGGCGCCGTCGACCCGCAGGGCCGGGTTGAGCTCCCTTTGGACCATGGCCAGTGTGTTGAGGAGCTGGCCGAGCCCCGTGAGGGCGAAGAACTCCGCCTGCACCGGGATGAGGACGCTGTCCGCGGCGGTGAGGGCGTTGAGCGTGACCAGCCCCAGGGAGGGAGGGCAGTCGATGATGACATAGACGTAGGCGCCCTTCAGGACCTGAAGCGCGCGTTTGAGGATGGTCTCGCGGTGCTCGACCTGGACCAGCTCGATCTCGGCGCCGGCCAGGTCCCGGTCGGAGGGCACCAGGTCCAGGCCCGCCACCTTGGTGCCGTGCACGGCCTCGGCCAGGGGCACCCCATCCAGCAAAACATGGTATACCGTGTTACGCAACTCGCCCGGGGTGGTGAAGCCGAGGGCCGTGGTGGCGTTGGCCTGGGGGTCCATGTCCAAAAGAAGGGTCGGGCAGCCGGCCTGCGCGAGGCAGGCCGCCAAGTTGACCGCGGTGGTGGTTTTTCCCACCCCGCCTTTCTGGTTGGCGATGGCTATGACTTTGGCTGACTGCATGAATCCGTTGTAAGTGGTCCAAGCCAAAGCCTGGCTGATGGTCCGAGTAGGTTTCTAGTCAAGTTTATATTGTAGCAGAACGGAGTGCCGCTTCCCTAGCCCTTTTCGCGCCGCTCAAACGCCCAATTATTAGGCAAAATCGCGCCAGGGAAAGGCCCCCCGGCCCCTGAAAAATCAACCAAAAATAGCCGCAAATCCCCTATTTCAGGTCCAAACCCACCGGGCAGTGGTCCGATCCCATGACCAAAGGTTCGATCCAAGCGTCCTTCACCCTCGAACGCAGGCCGGGGGTGATGCAGGTGTAGTCGATGCGCCAGCCCACGTTGCGTTCGCGCGCCGCGGCGCGGTAGGACCACCAGGTGTACAGGCCGGCGCGGTCAGGGTTGCGTTCCCGGAAGATGTCCACGAAGCCGGCCTTGAGGAAGTCGCTCATGGCCTGGCGCTCGCGCGGGAAAAAGCCGGGGTTCTCGGAGTTGTCGTCGGGCCGGGCCAGGTCGATGCGCTCGTGGGCGATGTTGTAGTCGCCGGTGAGGACGATCTCCTGCTTCTTTTTCGCCAAGCCGGACAGCTTCTTGGTGATGTCCGTGCAGAAGTCCACCTTCAGGTCCAGGCGCTTGCCTTCCGGCTGGCTGTTGGGGAAATACGCGGAGATGACGTGCAGGTCGCCGAAGCGGGCGCCCAGGACGCGCCCCTCGTCGTCGAAACGCTTGTCGCCCAGGCCCATCCAGATCTCGTCGGGCTTCTGGCGGGAGAAGAGCGCCACCCCGGAATAGCCGGGCTTCTTGGCCGGCAAAAAGGTCGCGTTCCAGCCTTTGAGGCTCTTGAGCTCGGCGGGGATCTTGTCCAGGGTGGCCTTGATCTCCTGCAGGCAGACCACGTCGGCCTTGGACTTGCTGAACCAATCCAGGAAGCCCTTGCCGGAGATGGCCCGGATGCCGTTGACGTTCCATGTGACGATCCTCACCTGCCCGACCTTCCCGCCACTTTGATGCGGACCAATTCCAGCAGGAGGCCGGCTTCCAGCTTGGCGTAGTCCGGGTCGCCGCTGGGCTTGCTTTTGAGGGCCTGCTCCTTGAGCTCGGCCTGGGCCTTGGCCCGCGCGGCGTCGATGGCCTCCGCGGCCTCGGCGGTCTCCACCAGCAGGACCACCTTCTCCGGGCCGATCTGGGCGAAGCCCCCGGACACCGCCAGCCACTCGGTCTTGCCGTCCTTCTCGTAGTGCAGGGGGCCGGTCTTCATCACCGCCACCATGGGCTCGTGGCCGTGCAGGACGCCCAGCAGCCCCTCCCAGGCGGGCAGGACCAGGCTCTCCACCCCGCCCTGGTAGGCGACGCCGTCGGGGGTCACGATCTCGAGTTGGAAGGTCTTCATAGTGGGCTCGGTGTCAGTAGGCCGCGCGGTACAGGGCTTCGCACTTCTCCGCGTTCAGGGGCAGGGGCGCGTCCAAAAAGCTGCGGCCGCCCCCGGAGAGGCGCACGGCGTCGGCCGCGATCTTGGGGATCATGTCCCGGCTGACCCCGACGTCCTTGAGGCGGCGCGTGTAGGCGTGGGCCTTGAGCCAGGCCTCCAGGGCCGCCACGGTCTTCTCGCCGGCGCTGGGGCCGCCCGGCACCTGCCAGAGGGCCAAGCCCATGCGGGCGATCTTGGCTTCGCGCTTGGGCATGATAAGGCGCAGGTATTCCGGCCACAGCAGGGCCAGGCTGAGCCCGTGCGCGATGTCGGTGTAGCCGCCCAGGGGATGGGCGAGGTGGTGGACCGTGAAGTTCCCGGTCCGCCCGAAGTTGGGCCCGCCGCCGGCGAGCAGGGCGGCCACCGAGGCCCAGCTGAGGTTTTCGCGGGCCACCAGGTCGCGGGGGTCGTTCTCCACCCGCTCCAGGCACTCCATGACGCCCAGGCACATGCCTTGGGCCTGGCGGTCCTGCACCGGCGCCTTGTCGTCGCCGTTGAAGTCCTGCTCGAGCACGTGGAGCATCATGTCCACGCAGCCGTCGCGGGTGACCTCCAGGGGCAGGCTCAGCATCAGCTCGGGGTCCACGATGCTCACCGTGGGGAAGGCCCCCAGGTCCCAGAGGACCGCCTTTTCGTGGGTCTCCCACTTCGTGATCACCGCCGCGCAGTTGCCTTCGGAGCCGGTGGCCGCGGTGGAGCTGATCAGGAGGGTGGGGGCCGGCGACACGACCTTGCGGCGCCTCTCCAGCGCCCCGCTGGTCCATTCCCAGACGCTGAGGCGCTCGCCCGTCGCGCGGGCGTGGCCCAGGGCCGCGGCCACGGCCTTGGCCGCATCCATGGCGCTGCCGCCGCCCAGGGCGACCACGAAGTCGCAGCCTTCGGAGAGGGCATAAGCCACGGATTCGTCCAGGGTGGCGCTGCGCGGGTTGGGCTCCACCTTCTCGAAGAGGGCGTACGTGAGGCCCGCGCCCTTCAGGAGCCCCAGCACCTTGTCGAGGGTGCCGGTGGCGCGCATGGAGCCGCGGCCGGTGAGGACCAGGGGCTTGGAGCCCATGCGCTTGGCTTCCGCGCCCGTCTCCGCCAGCTTGCCGCTGCCGAAGTGGATCTTGGTGTTGAAATGGAAGACGAAGGGCTGCATGGCCGGCCCTAGACCGCCGCACCCAGAGTCTTGGCCTTTTCCACGGCCTCTTCGATGCCGCCGACCATGTAGAAGGCCTGCTCGGGCAGGCGGTCGTACTCGCCGTCGGCCACGGCCTTGAAGGAGCGGATGGTCTCCTCGAGCTTGACGTACTTGCCCTTGAAGCCGGTGAACTGCTCGGCCACGTGGAAGGGCTGGCTCAGGAAGCGCTGGATCTTGCGGGCGCGGTTGACCGTCAGCTTGTCCTCCTCGCTGAGCTCGTCCATGCCCAGGATGGCGATGATGTCCTGCAGATCCTTGTACTTCTGCAATATCGCCTGGACCTTTCGGGCCACCTGGTAGTGCTCCTCGCCCACGACCTTGGGGTCGAGCATGCGGCTGGTGGAGTCCAGCGGATCCACGGCCGGGTAGATGCCCATGGAAGCGATGGCGCGGCTCAGGACCGTGGTGGCGTCGAGGTGGGAGAAGGCCGTGGCCGGCGCCGGGTCGGTCAGGTCGTCGGCGGGCACGTAGATGGCCTGCACCGAGGTGATGGAGCCCTTGTGGGTCGAGGTGATGCGCTCCTGCAGGGCGCCCATCTCGGTGGCCAGGGTGGGCTGGTAGCCCACGGCCGAGGGCATGCGCCCCAGCAGGGCCGACACTTCCGAGCCGGCCTGGGTGAAGCGGAAGATGTTGTCGATGAACAGCAGCACGTCCTGGTTCTGCTCGTCGCGGAAGTACTCCGCCACGGACAGGGCGCTGAGGGCCACGCGCAGGCGCGCCCCGGGCGGCTCGTTCATCTGTCCGTAGACCAGGGCGGCCTTCTTGAGCACGCCGCTCTCCTTCATCTCCAGCCAGAGGTCGTTGCCTTCGCGGGTGCGCTCGCCGACGCCGGCGAAGACGCTGTAGCCGCCGTGCTCCTGGGCGATGTTGTTGATGAGCTCCTGGATGATGACCGTCTTGCCCACGCCGGCGCCGCCGAAGAGGCCGACCTTGCCGCCCTTGGCGTAAGGCGCCAGCAGGTCCACCACCTTGATGCCCGTCTCGAGGATCTCGGACTTGGTGCTCTGGTCCTCGAACTTGGGGGCCGGGCGGTGGATGGCGTAAGTCTTCTTGGCGCCCACGGGCCCCATCTCGTCCACGGGCTCGCCCAGCACGTTCATGATGCGCCCCAGCGTCTCCACGCCCACCGGCACGCTGATGGGCGCGCCCGTGTCCTCGGCGTCCATGCCGCGGGTGAGCCCGTCGGTGGAGCTCATGGCGATGGACCGCACGGTGTCGTCGCCCAGGTGCGACTGCACCTCCAGCGTGATGTCCAGCTTGAGGCTCTTGCCGGAGCTGACGTATTCGCCGCGGACCTTCAGGGCGTTGTAGATGGCCGGGAGCTTGCCGCGCTCGAATTCCACGTCGACCACCGGGCCGATGATCTGGACGACTTTGCCTTTGTTCATGAGGTTCCTCTGGAGCTGCTTGGACCTAATTCGCAAGTCTGGCTATTTCAGGGCTTCCGCGCCGCCCACCAGTTCGGCGATCTCCTTGGTGATCACGGCCTGGCGGATGCGGTTGGCGTAAAGGGTGAGGCTGCCGATGAGCTCCTTGCTGTTGCGGCTGGCGTTGTCCATCGCCGTCATGCGGGCCGCGAACTCGCAGGCCTGGCTCTCGAGCAGGGTCTTCCACACCTGCATCTCGACGGCGCGCGGCACCAGCTCGCGGAAGACCTCGGCGCGGGAGGGCTCGTAGGCCGGCGGCATGCCCTTCGGCGGAGCCGCGCCGTCGGCGGCGCCGGCGGGGGACCAGGGGCCGTCGAGGTCCAGCAGGCTCATCTCGAAGGGCAGCAGGCGCACCGCGGAGGGCTTCAGGCTGATGACGCTCTTGAACTCGGTGGCCAGCAGCAGCACCTCGTCCACGGCCCCGGACAGGTAGGCCTCCATCTGTTCGCGGGCGATGGCCCCGGCCAGCGGCGACTCGATCAGCCCCAGCTGTACGTACTGCCCAACCAAGGGCACGCCGAAGTGGGAGAAGAAGTCGCGGCCCTTGCGGCCCACGGCCACCACCTCGACGCGGCGCTTGTCGCGCTGCTCGCGGATGATCTGGGCGGCCTTGCGCAGGACGTTGACGTTGAAGGCGCCGCAGAGGCCCTTGTCGGCGGTGAACACGACCAGGCGCAGGGTGCCGGAGCCCGTCAGCGCGCCGGGGCGGGCCTTCAGCAGGGGCTGGGCCGCGGCCTCCTCGAACACGCCGATCTCCTTGAGGACCTCGGCGATGAGGCGGGCGTAGGGGCGCGCGTTGGTCATGCGCTCCTGGCTGCGGCGCAGGCGCGCCGCGGCCACCATCTTCATGGCCTTGGTGATCTGCTGGATGTTGCGGGCCGACTTGATGCGGCCGCGGATTTCGCGGAGGGACGGCATGGCTGCGGGATCAGGCCTTGAAGGAGGACTTGAACGCGTCGATGGCCGCGCCCAGCTTGGCCTTGCTGTCGTCGCTGAAATCCTTGGAGTCGCGGATGGCCGCCAGCAGGTCCGCGTGGCTGAGGCGCAGGTGCTCGAGGAGCTCCACCTCGAAGCGGTGCACCAGGGCGACGTCCATGTCGTCCACCCGGCCCGAGACGCCGGCGAAGACGACCGCCACCTGCTCCTCCATGGCCAGGGGGGAATACTGGGCCTGCTTGAGCAGCTCCACCAGGCGCCGGCCGCGGGAAAGCTGCTGCTGGGAGGCCTTGTCCAGGTCCGAGGCGAACTGGGCGAAGGCCGCCAGGGCGTCATACTGGGCCAGCTCCAGGCGCAGGCTCCCGGCCACCTTCTTGGTGGCCTTGGTCTGGGCGTTGCCGCCGACGCGGCTGACCGAGATGCCCACGTTCACCGCCGGGCGTATGCCGGAGTAGAAGAGGTTGGCCTCCAGGAAGATCTGGCCGTCGGTGATGGAGATGACGTTGGTGGGGATGTAGGCGGAAACGTCTCCGGCCTGGGTCTCGATGATCGGCAGGGCCGTCAGCGAACCGGCACCGCGGGCGTCGCTCAGCTTCACGGCGCGCTCCAGCAGGCGGGAGTGCAGGTAGAACACGTCGCCGGGGTAGGCTTCGCGCCCCGGCGGGCGGCGCAGCAGCAGGGAGAGCTGGCGGTAGGCGACGGCCTGCTTGCTCAAGTCGTCGTAGACGATGAGGGCGTGGCGCCCGCTGTAGGTGAAATATTCGGCCAGGGCGGCGCCGGTGTAGGGGGCCAGGTACTGCATGGGCGCCGGGTTGCTGGCGGTCTCGGCCACGATGATGGTGTACTCCATCGCGCCGTTCTCTTCGAGCGTGCGCAGGACCTGGGCCACCGTGCTCTGCTTCTGGCCCACCGCCACGTACACGCACTGCACGCCCTTGCCCTTCTGGTTGATGATCGTGTCCAGGGCCACGGCGGTCTTGCCGATCTGGCGGTCGCCGATGATCAGCTCGCGCTGGCCGCGGCCGATGGGGATCATGGAGTCGATGGCCTTGATGCCGGTGGCCATGGGCTCCTTGACCGGCTGGCGGTCGACGATGCCCGGGGCCTGGAACTCGATGGGGCGGGTGCCCGCCGCGGCGATGGGGCCCTTGCCGTCGATGGGGACGCCCAAAGCGTTGACCACGCGGCCCAGGAAGGCTTCGCCCACCGGGACCTCGGCCACGCGGCCGGTGCGGCGCACGGTGTCGCCCTCTTTCACCCCGCGGTCGTCGCCCATGAGCACGGCGCCCACGGTGTCGCGCTCGAGGTTCAGGGCCAGGCCCATGAGGCCGCCCGGGAACTCCAGCAGCTCGGAGGCCATGCAGCCCTTGAGGCCGTAGAGGATGGCGATGCCGTCGCCCACCTGGATGACGGTGCCGGTCTCGGCCACGTCGACCTGGGACTGGAAGCCGGCGATCTGCTTTTCAAGCAGGGAGGTGATCTCTTGCGCTTTGATCTGCATGCACGATCCCGTAGGGGTGTGAGAAGACTAGGGTTTGCCCTTCTTGGCCGTCTTTTTCTTGGACGCGGGCTTTTTCTTCGGCGCGGCGGCCGGCTTGGCCGCCGCCTTGGCGGCCTTTTTCGGCTTGGCTTTGGCTTTCGCCTTGGCCGGGGCTTTGGGCTGGGCCGGTTTCGGGTTCTTGGGCGCGCGCGGGGCGGGCCCCTCGTTGAGCATGCGCCCCAGGCGGATGAGGCCGTTGCGCAGGCTGCCGTCGTAGACCGTGTCGCCCAGCTTGAGCACGGCCCCGCCCAGGAGGGCCTTGTCGGTGTAGGGCTCCAGGGTGACCGTGCGCTTGAGGCTGCGGCTGAGCGAGGCCTCCAGCAGGGCGCGCTCGGCGGCCGGCAGCGAGCGGGCCGTGCCCAGGGACGCTGCGAGGCGCCCCTCGGCCGCGTCGCAGAGGCCGCCGAAGGCCGCCAGGATGGCGGGCAGGAAACGCTCGCGCTTGTGCTCCAGCACGGCGGTCAAAAAGCCCCGCAGCAGCGGATGCCCGCCGTCCTTGAAGACGCTGGTGAGCACCCGCAGCTTCTCGCCCGGCTCCGCCAGGGGGTCGCCCAGGAAGGCGGCCGAGTCCGCGGCGCCGGCCAGGGCCTCGCGCAGGGTCGCGGCCTGGCTCCCGACCTTGGGCAAGGCGTTCTCGGCCCGCGCCGCGCGCAGGAGGGCTTTGGAATAGCGTTCAGCGAGGAGGCTGGCCAGCATCGGTTCCGCCTAGTTTCTGGAGATCTTCACCGCGGCCACCAGCTTCTTCGCCAGTGCCTGGTCGGCGCTTGAGTCCAACTTCTTGCCCACCATCACCGAGGTGGCTTCCACCACCAGGGCGGCGGCGTAGCCGCGCACTTCCGCGACGGCTCGCTCGGATTCGGCCTGGATCTGGGCGCGGGCCTGCTTGAGCATCTGCTCCTGCTGTTCCGCGGCCTTGGCCAGCAGTTCCGCGCGCAAGGCCGCGACCTCCTCGCGCGCCTCTTCCCTGGCCTTCTTCAGGTCGGCGGCCATGTGGGCCCGGTCGGCCGCCAGCTGGCCGCGCAAATGCTCGGCCTCCTCGCGCGCGGTCTGGGCGCTCGCCAGGTCCTTGACGATGCCCTCCCGCCGCGACTTCAGATGGTCGCGCAGGGAAACGATGTAGAGTTTCCATATCGCGGCCATGCCCAGCGCGAAGGTCAGCAGCTGGACGATCAGGACCTTATAGTTCGGCAGGATGGCGTCCATGCTAGACCACGAAGACGACGAGCAGCGCGTAGATGGTGAGGGCTTCCATCAGGGCCAGGCCCAGCAGCAGGGCGCCGCGGATGTCGTTCACCGCCTCGGGCTGGCGGGCGATGCTCTCCACGGCCTTGCCGGTGGCGATGCCCTGGCCGATGCCGCAGCCGAAGGCGGCGATGCCCAGGCCCAGGGCGGCCATGGCTTTCGCGCTGAGGGGAGCCGGGCCGGCCGCGGGAGCGACGGCGTCGGCGTAGGCGGCCGCGCTCATGGCCATCACGCCCAGGGTCATCAAGGTCTTCTTCATGGTAGTGCCTCCTTCAGGTTTGGAATTCCGCGGTCAAAAAAGGCCGCCGCAAGAGCCTAAGCTTCGGCGTGCTTCAGGTGCTGTACGCCGTGGTCGGGGGCGCCGTGGGCCTGGGCCTCCCCTTCTTCGTGGCCTTCGTGCCCGGCCAGGGCCCCGCCGATGTACATCATGGACAGGCCCACGAAGACCGCCGCCTGGATCACGGACACCAGCACGCCCAGCACCAGGATGCCGGGGCGCAGGGCCAGGGGCATGACCATCAGCAGCCAGCCCGTTCCTCCGGCCTCGAAGTACTTCAGGATCAGGGCGGCCAGCACGGTCAGCAGTATCTCCTTGGCGAAGATGTTGCCGAAGAGCCGCATGGCCAGGCTGAGGGGGCGGGCCAGCTCGCCGATGATCTCGATGGCCGGCAGCAGGGCCCACTGCAGCACGAAAGTGATCCCCTTGCTCAGCAGGGAGCTCTCCTTGCTGGCGTCAAGGATGTGGAAGAAGTGGCTGATGTAGGCGAATCCCTTGCGCCGCAGGCCCAGGATATGGGTCAGGAAGAAGGTGCACAGGGCCAGGGCCACCGTGGTGTCGGTGCGGGCCGTGGGGGACATCAGGTAGGGGATGAGGCCCAGCAGGTTGGACAGCAGGATGAAGACGAAGGCGCTGAAGAAATAGGGCATCAGCGAGGGGCCCTCGGGCCCGATGACCTGCAGGCCGATGTCGTCGACCCATTCGTAGGTGAATTCCCAGAGGTTCTGCAGGAGGCCGGGCACCTTCTTCAGGCGGCTCAGGCCCAGCACCGCCAGGGCGAAGATCAGGGCCATCACGATGCCCGCGCTGATGGCCGGCTGCCAGGGGTTGCCCTGGGCGATGACCGCGTCCGGCCAGGCCTCGGCGTGGGAGGCCTGCGCGGTGCCGCTGGCCGCGAGGGCGGCCGGCGCCGCGGTGCTCGACAAAGATTGGCTGCTTTGGTCCACGGGTACCCGGGTTCAGGCGCGCTTTTGGGCGCGGCTTTGCAGGCGCAAAACCTGCCATGCGATGAAAAGGGCGAAGGGCGCGAGCAGGCCCGCGATCATGGCCCGCCGGTCGTTCCAAGGCTGGTGCGCGAGCCAGGCCACGCCGGCCGCGAGGATGGCCAGCTTCAGCACGACCAGGAGGCCGAGCGTCACCGACTGGCCGCCCTTGGGGCCGGCGCCGAGCCGGGAGCACATCCAGGCCAGCACCGCCAGGTCGAAACCGGCCAAAGCCGAAGCGGCCAGAAGACTGATCAGGGCATTCATGGCTTGCTTCCGTCCCCCGCAGAGCCCGGCTTTTTCCCGCTCTTGCTCCGGCCCTGGGCCTTGAACAACTGGTAAAATCCGCTCACCGCGCCCAGCACGGTCCCCGCGGCGAGGCCCCAGGGCCTGATGCCCGGGAAAAAATGCTGCGCCAGCCAGCCCAGGCCCACGCCGACCAGCACATTGGCCGCCATGTCGTAGCCCTGGGAGGCCGCGCTGCGCTGGGGCAAACGCTCCCACACCGTGTCGCGGCGGGGCTCCCGCGGCGCCCCCTCTGTCTTCAAGACTGCGACTTCTCCGGGCCGGGACCCTGGTCCAGGCCGCGGTCGTAGCGGGCGAAATCCCCGGGTTTGACGTCGGCCAGGAACTTGCGGAAGTCTTCCATTTCCTTGTTGATCTTGGCCTTGTCCTGCTTCGCGGAGCGGGCCAGCACGTCCTCCGCCGCGAAGATCGGCGCCTTGAGGCGCAGGGCCAGGGCGATGGCGTCCGAGGGGCGCGCGTCGACCTCGATTTCGTGGGGCGCGGACCCGCGCTTGAGGATCAGGTTGGCGTAATAGGTGCCGCTCTTGTCGTCCAGCGCGTGGACGACCACCCGCACCAGCTGGGCGTCCAGGGTCTGCACCAGGTTCTTCATCAGGTCGTGGGTCGCGGGCCGCGGCACCTTCATTTCCTCAAGGGCCACAAGGATCGCGTCGGCTTCGAATACGCCGATCCAGATGGGAAGGTAGTGGGTTTCCGTGGCGTCCATCAAGATCACGACCGGCAGGCGCGTGGTCGTATCCACGGCCAACCCATGAACCCGCATCTCAACCATGAATCCTCCACCTGGGCGGCGCCACTATAGGAAACTTGGCTCAAGGCTGCAAGGTACTTTGCGCCTTTTTTCACAAAGTTTATAAAACCTTTACGCCCTCACGCCCACCAGTCTCTACGCAGCGGCCTTAAAAACGTCTATAAAATCATAAAATATATATTTTCAAAGCTTTTTCCAGGTTCCCAGGAAGCCCTAAGGCGGCCACAAAAGGAGCTTCTGGAAATCACCCGCATCCCCTGATTCGCCTGCTGAAACGTCCAAGCAGGCTGCTGTGGACAAGGCGGGCTCCAAAGGAAGCTTGAAGTGGCCGTCCGCAGCCACCAGGGTCTGAGCGCTGAAGGTCGTCCCTTCCGCGCTGACCGTGACCGTCCATCCCTCCCGCGGCGTCAAATTATCCCCCCGCAGCACCACGCCATCCACCCCAGCGGCCGTCCGTTCGGCCTGCAGCACGTCCTCGGCCCCGCGCACGCCCAGGTCATACCAGTGCAGCATCCCCAGGGCGGGAGGCGGGCTGGCCCATTCGTCCTGCAGGTCCGTGTGCAGGCGCAGGCGCTTCGGCCGGTCGCTCCACACGCCTTCGGCCTCGAGATCAAGGGCGCGCACCGCCCCCCGCTGTTCCCTGCCCCAGGACCCGAAGTCCGGCCGGTAGGGCGTGAGGACCTGCACGCTCTGCATGGAGTTGAGGACGCCTTCCACTTTCATGCGCCAGTGCTGGGCCGTGAGGACCCAGAGGCTGGAGGCCCCCTGGGTCAGGTTTTGCAGGACCGAGTCCGCGGCGATGCTTAAGGCAAGCGCCTGCGGCGTATCCGTCAGGCTGCCCCGCTCCAGGGCGGCTGCGAAGGCCTCGTGCGCGGCCTGGCTGTCCCCTTCGCCAAAGGCCTGCCGTTCCCAGCCCCTGAGGGAGAGCTCCATCTCCTGCTTCGGTTTCCAGCGCAGGCGCGCCAGGCTCGAGGCGTCCAGGCTCCAGGCGTCGATCTCCGCGTCCGACACGCCCGGGTCCATGCATTCCCACCAGCCCAGCGGCGGCTTCGGGGCCGCGGAGCGCGCCGATTTTCCGGAACGCGGACGCCGGCGCGATGCGCTGCGCGCAGGGGCCTGCGCCGCGACCCAGTATTGGACCACCAGCATGCCGCGGGCCGTGGCCACGCGGGCCGGGACCTTCAAGGCGCGCAGGATGGCCACCGCCGCCAGGGCGCGGCCGTCGGAGTCGGTTTGGCCGTCCTTGAGGATGGCCGAGACCCTGGGATAGGCCAGGCGCAGGTCCTCGCAGGGGCGCGAAAAAGCGCCCGCCGTCGGGCTCGCGTCCACGCTCAGGTGGGTGTCCAGCCAGAGCCCCAGGGCCTGCACCACGCGCCGGCTGTCGCGCAGGGCGTCCGCCTGGGTCCTGCCCGGGGCCACCGCCCGGCGGATGCGCGCCGCGGCCTTGCCCACGGCTCCGCTCAGGGAGTCCAGCTGGCCGCTGGGCCGCAGGTATTCGCGCACGGAATTGGGCAGCTCCTTGGATTTCAGCGGCAGGAGCCCGGCGCTGCGCGTCTTCACCGGCTCCAGGCGCAGGCGGTTCAGGGTCACCAGGGTCAGGTCCATGGATTCGAACACGGGCGGGACGGAGCCCGCGCGCAGAGGCGCGCACAGGACGAGGCCAAGGAACAATGCTATCGAACGCGGCATGCTGCTCTTCTCAGGTGCGGCTAAAAAATCGGCGTCAGCGGGCTTGCTTGGCCAGGTAGGCCTTCATCCGGTCCCAATAGTGCTCCATCCAGCCCGTGCGCATGTGTTCCAGCTCCGCGGCGGGGATGTTGTCCTGGATGAAGGTCATGCGCGTGCCCCTGGGGGTCGCGTCGAACTCCCAGGTGGCCGTGGAGTACCAGCCCTCGGGCCAGTCCCTTCCCCGCCAGGCCTGCACGATGCGCTTGCCCGGGATCAGCAGGACGTTGCGGGCCTCGATGTAGCCGTCGTACACGCTCACCAGGCCGTCCACCATGGGAGGGACCACGGCCTTGTGGCCGGTGAAGGCGGCGTGCAGCTTGGAGACCATCAGGAGGTCGTAGATCGACATGGGCGGGGCGTCGAACTGCACCACCTGGCGCAGGGTCTTGCCCAGGGGCTTGGGCGGCTTAACAGCCTTTACTGATTGGGACGAGTTCCTAGCTTTGTTAGACTTCTTCGATTTAGATAACACGATTTCTCCCATACGGATAATAAAAAATGAATGATCTTATTGAGTGATCCGTTCCGTTCTTTGGGTCTCCCCGCGAATAAGGCTGCCTATGTTCATCGGTGGCAACAGCAATAAGCCAATGGGACTTTTAGCCGTTATGGAGGCGATCGTTTCTCGAACAAAGGGGAACACGATCGCCGGAGAATTGACCTCGGAAAATCTTTTTAAATCGATAGGACCGCCCGGAATCTCCTGAAATAGGGCGCGAAATGTAACCGCAATATGGAACTGGGAACTCTCGGCGGATTCCGCCGACTGAACATCAAACACCAAGTCGGACTGCAACGTGTGCAGTTCTTCGTTAATGTTATTCTCCATATGCATGCGGACATGGAGCTTTTTTTCAGTCTCAAGGACTTCCTGGTACTTGAAGTCCAAAGAGGTGAGAAAAATCCCGTGAAGTTGGACGCCTGGTGCGAGTGCGCTGTTGTTTTCCATTAGGCAGCCAGAGCGAGTTCTTCATCTGCCGCAGCATACCTGAGGCCTGTCCCGACTTTTTTTATTCCGTTGGCCTCAATTTCCGGGATTACTAGGCCCGTGTTTGGAACGCATTTCGCGCTTTCGGCATTCTTGATGAGAAGTTCGTTTGCGAACACCGAATCAAAATTCTTCTCCCCTAACTCCACCAGCCAGGGATAGGTAGCGACGCACTTCATGAGGGCTGTCGCCGCGGCGGATGCGCCATCCTTCTTCCAGCGGGCAACGGTCCTCATTGGAAGTGCGAAGCAACGCTCAAGGTACAGATTGCTGATACCATGGTCGTTCTTAAGCGATTCCGCGATGTTGGATACTGCCATTTTTTGCAGAGTTTCAAGGGCCGCGAGATAGCGAACTTCGTTTTCGTTGTTCCAGTCGCCCTCCGCTCCGCATTGATCGCAGCTATAGTACACTTTATCGATCTCGACTTGGCCGCCAAAAGGATCTTCGACGACACTCTTGTGCACGGTCCTCTTGAGACCAGGCTCGTCACAAACCGGGCAATTGGTAAGAATCCCGTCTTTTTTTCCAGCAGCAGTATTTTTCACTTTAGTCCTCGGATCTCTTGGAGGAAGTTGAGCCCTTCAGCAATTCTTTCTTCTTGATCGCTAAAGATCGGAACTTGCTCTTGTTCTTTGAAAGATTTGAGGCTCCAACTCCCGTTGGGGGCCTTTAGAAACGCAATATAGACTTTCTTTCCCCAGAGATCAAAGTCGTAGGCGTCGACAGGCTGGTCCCGTGGGGGATGGTTTCGAAGGGGCTCGGCATCCAAAAGACGTCTATTCTTGACGTCGGCACTCGCAACCGCATAGAGGATTTCTTGATGCCGTTGAAGCTTGAAAAGAGCCCGAGCACCGTCTTCGGCGCTTCGCCAAAGGTGGACACCTTGGCCAGTTCGGCACAGTTCCCAGAACTCATCGAGTGGGTAGTTAGTCTGAGGCACAGGTGGCTCATTGGGCCTCCCTGAAAAGGCGCATAGCCTACACCACCCAGGGCAGCTTGTGTAATGTTTCGTATAAACATAGTGACAAGTTTAGACCTTAAACTAACTTTTTTCAATATTTTTTATAAAAAAGCTTACAAATGTATGGTTTTTTTCTCAAAAATAGACATTGTACCATTTTAACAAAGTTGAACTCCTTGCCCTGAGCTAATCTACGATCGAGCAGTAATTCTCGTAGCTTTGGCTAAGCGACCAACAAATTAGTACACAAGCAATAATGACCGGTGCGCGGCCAAAACCACTAACTCCAACCTACCCCTCGATCAGCTTGGCCCCGGCGGCGCGCAGTTGTTCCAGGCGCTTTTCGCTGTTGGCTTCGAGGTAGAGGCGCACCACCGGCTCGGTGCCGCTGAAGCGGATGGCCAGCCAGGCGCCGTCCGCGAGCACGAACTTGTGGCCGTCCAGGGTGACGTGCTTCTCCACCTTGGAGCCGGCGACGCTCTCCGGGGCGCCCTTGGCCAGCTCCGCGGCCAGGGCCTGCTTGCGCTCCTCGGACAGGCGGTAGGCGCCGCGGCCCACCACGAAGAGGCCTGTCTTCTTGTACAGATCCTTGAGGATTTTGCGGAAGGGACGTCCCTCCACGGCGCGCATCTCGGCCATGAGCAGGCAGGCCAAGGGGCCGTCCTTCTCCGGGAGGTGGCGGTGCACCGTGAGCCCGCCGGACTCCTCGCCGCCGATGAGGATGTCGTGGGTCTGCATGTATTCGCCGATCCATTTGAAGCCCACCGGGGTCTCGACCACTTCGCGGCCGTGCAGCTTGGCCACTGCGTCGATGAAGTGGCTGCTCACCACGGAGCGCACCACCGCGCCCTTCCAGGACTTGCGCGTGCGGTGCAGATGATGCACCAGCAGGGCGATGACCAGGTTGGGCGGGATGAAGCTGCCGTCGTTGTCCACGATGCCGAAGCGGTCCGCGTCGCCGTCCGTGGCCGTGCCGAGGTCGGCCTTCCTAGACTTCACGGCCTTGACCAGGGCGTCGATGTGGCCCTCGGCCGGGTCTGGCGCCCCGCCGCCGAACATGGGGTCGGCCTCGCCGTGCAGGGCCGTGACCTTGGCCCCGGCCTTGGCCAGCACGGTCTCGACGTAGCCGCGGCCGGCGCCGTGCAGGGAGTCCACCACCACCTTGAGCTTGGCCTTCTTGATCGCCTTCAGGTCGACCATGGACTCGATCTTCTTGAGGTAGGCCGGCATGGGGTCGATGCGGTGCACCAGCCCCTTGGCTTCGGCGTCCTTCAGGGGCATGCGCTTGACTCCGCCGGCGCCCCCCTTCTCAAGGGCCTCGGCGCGCTCCTCGATGTCGTGGGTGATGTCCTTGGTGGCCGGGCCGCCCCAATGGGGGTTGAACTTGAGGCCGCCATACTCGGGGGGGTTGTGGCTGGCGGTAAAGTTGATGGCGCCGTCCAGGCCGCGCCGGAGCTGCTCGAAGGCGACCACCGGCGTGGGCGTGTCGCGCACGGTGATGAAAGAGGCGATGCCGTTGCCGGCCAGCACCTCGGCCGCGGCCTCGGCGAAGCGCGGCCCCAGGAAGCGCGGGTCGTAGGAGACGATGACGCCCTTTTTGGCGTGGCCTCCCGCGGCCAGGTGCGCGGCGATGGCCTGGGCCGCGATGCGCACGTTGGGGTAGGTGAAGTCGTCGGCGATGAAGGCGCGCCAGCCGGAGGTGCCGAAGGTGATGGTGGGCATGGTTTTTCCTTTCAAGCCTGCCATTGTTTGATGCGTTCGCGGTACTGGTCGGCCAGGGCCTGGGCGTCGCGCAGGCTGTCGGCCTCCGCGTCCACGTGGAAGGAGGGCTTGTCCGCGTCGGGCAGGACCAGCACCCAGCTCCTGCCCTTGTGCAGCTTCACCCCGTCGATGAGCTCCACCTTCTCCCCGGCGGCGCCGGTCTCCTCGATCAGGCGCCGCATCACGGTGCCCTTCTTCTCGACGGAGCAGGGCACCTCGGTGCGGACCACGTGCATGGTGGGCACCTGCTTGAGCATCTCGCTCAAGGGGCGCCCCGCCGCGGCCAGGTATTCCATCAGCTTCACGGTGGCCATCATGGAGTCGAAGGCCGGGAAGAACTGCCCGAAGATGTAGCCGCCGCGCTCCTCGCCCACGAAGGTGGCGCCGCCCTTGGGGGCCGCGGCCTCCATCATGGCGCGGTAGGTGGTGCCGCAGCGCACGACCTGGCCGCCGTTGCGCTGGACCACCTCCTCCACCGCCCTTGAGGAGGTCACCGACACGGCGATCTTCGCGTCCTTGACCGCCAGGCAGTGCAGGAGCGCGAAGAGCACCAGGGCCTGGTCGCCGCCGACCACGGTGCCCTTCTCGTCGGAGAGGAAGATCTTCTGCGCGCCGGCGTCGAGCATCACCCCGAAATCCGCCCCGAGGGTCGGCACGATGGTGCTCAGCTGCTTGAGCGAGCTGTGGAATTCGTCGCCAGCCCGCGTCATCTTGGTCTCGTCGACGAAGGCGTTCAGGCTCACCACCTCGGCGTCGAGCTTGCCCAGCAGGCTGGGGAAGACGGAGGTGGCGGAGCCGAAGGCGTAGTCCACCACGATCTTGAAGCGCCTGGCGCGGATGCGGTCCTGGTCCACCGCGTTGAAGAAGCCCTCCAGGTAATAGTCGATGCCGCGGGCCGGGAAGCTGATGTCGCCCACCTGGCCGCTGTCGGCGCGCCGGAAGTCCTCGCGGTAGAAGAGGTTCTCGATGGCCTTCTCGCGCTTGGTGGAGAGGTCCAGGCCGTTCTCGTCGAAGAACTTGATGTCCTGGATCTTCTTCTCCAGCGGCGAGCGGCGCACGTGCAGGCCGCCGGCGGCCTTGAGTGCCTTGGTCACGTAGCGGGCCACCGGCACGGGCTGCAGGCGCATGTCGTAGACGTTGACCCCGGCGGCCAGCAGGCCGGACATGAGGGCGCGGTCGATCATGCGGCTGGTCTTGTGGGCGTCGCGCGAGACCAGGACGGTCGAGCCCAGGGGCAGGCTGGCGCCGTAGGCCACGCCCAGCTTGGTGGCGAACTCCGGCGTCATCTCGATGTTGGCCGTGCCCGAGATGCCGTAGGCGTCGAAGAGGGTGCCGGACCACTTGTCGCCCCAGACCAGGCTGCTGGACAGGGTGGCGCCGCTCTCGACCTTCTTGTGGGGCCACATCTTGACCTCGGCCTTCAGCCGGCAGTCCCGCCCCACGACGCAGTCCTCGGCCACCACCGCGCCCACGTCCACGCTGCTGAGGTCGCCAATGACGCTGCGGTCGGCCACGGTGCATTCCTTCAGCTCGGCGCGCACGCCCACCTTGACGCCCTTCCACAGGACCGCGCCCTGGATGCGCGCGCCCTCGCCGATCTCGCAGCCGTCGCCGATGATGCAGTCTGTGAGCTCGGCGTGGGGGCCCACGCTCACCCCCCGGCCGATGATGACGGAGTTGCTCAAGGAAGCGCTGGGGTCCACGGTGGAGCCCTCGCCCAGCCAGATGTCCGTGCCCAGGCGGCCGCGGCGCACGCCGTCGACGCCCACCTCCACCTTGCCCGAGAGGATGTCGCGGTGGACGTTGAGGTATTCGTTGAGGGTGCCGATGTCCTTCCAGTAGCCGGGCGCGATGTAGCCGTACAAAGGCAGGCCCTTGGCCAGGATCAGGGGGAAGAGGTCCTTGCTGAAGTCGAAGTCCCGGCCCGGCGGGATGAGGTCGAAGATCTCGGGCTCGAAGATGTAGATGCCGGTGTTGACCGTGTCGCTGAAGACCTCGCCCCAGGACGGCTTCTCAAGGAAGCGGGTGATGCGGCCTTCCTTGTCGGTGATCACCACGCCGAACTGCAGGGGGTTGTCCACGCGGGTGAGCACCAGCGTGGCCAGGGCCTTCTTCTCGACGTGGAAGGCCAGGGCGGCGCCCAGGTCGAAGTCCGTGAGCACGTCCGCCGAGGTCACGATGAAGCGCTGGCGGCCGATCTCGGACTCGCCCAGCTTCACGCTGCCGGCCGTGCCCAGGTCGCCCTCCGCGCCCACGTATGCCATGCGCACGCCGAAGGCGGACCCGTCGCCGAAGTGCCCGCGGATGCTCTCCGGCTGGAAATAGAGCAGGGCCAGCTGGTCGGTGATGCCGTGGGTCTTCAGCAGCTCCACGGTGCGCTGCATGATGGGGCGATTGGCGACCGGCACCATGGGCTTGGGGAGCCCGAGGGTCAGGGGACGCAGGCGGGTGCCGAAGCCGCCGGCCATGATGACGCCTTTCATCGTATTCGACTCCGTTGAAATCGCGGGGGAGGAGGCTAGTCTTCTTCAGCCGATCGTTTTTTGCCGCCTTTGGAACCCTTGGAACCGACGATAAAGATCAGGCACAGGGAAAAGAAGACCCAGTGCGCGTACATCCACAGCAATATCCAGGGGTCCTTGATGGCCCCCGAGCCCGCGCGCAGGGGCACCACCAGGGCATCGACCAGGGTGGGCACGCAGCCGAAGGCCAGGGGGCCGATGATGAAGCCGCCGGGCAGGATGTCCTTCAGGAGAAGTCCGTAGGCGGCGCCGTAGGCCGCGCCGAAGGCGGCGATGGTCATCAGGCGGGCCAGGCCTTCCTGGCCGACCAGGTCGAAGACGGGGTAGTGGTACTGCCCCACCAGGGCCGCCTGCTGGCTCAAAAGGAGCCGCAGGACGACCATGATCGCCGCGGCGATGACTCCGCCTATGGCGCTGTGGACGATGGTTTTCATGCCGGGCATTCCGTGAGATCGGGGTGTGTTCCCGGGGCCGCGACCGCGGCCCCGGCTTGTTTCAGCACCTCGCCGAGCCTGCGGGCGCCTTCCTCAAGCTTGGGCTCCTCCACCGCGCAGAAGCTCAGGCGCATGCTGTGGAGCCCGGCGCCCTCGGTGGAATAGAAGGGCGCGCCGGGGACGTAGGCCACCTTGGCCGCGACCGCGGCCTTGAAGAGGTCCAGGGTGTTGAGGCGCTCCGGCAGCTCGGCCCACAGGAAAAAGCCCCCGCCGGCGCGGGTCAGGCGGCTGCCCTTGGGCAGGTGGCGCAGGAGGGCGGCGTGCAGGACGTCCCGGCGCTTGCGGTAGGCGGCGACCAGGGAGGGCAGGGTGGCGCGCAGGTGCCCGCCCTTGAGGAACTCGGCGCCGATGGCCTGGCCCAGAACGCTGGTGCAGATGTCCGTGCTTTCCTTGGCCAGGGTCAGGGAACGGATCACGTCCGCCGGCCCCGCGGCCCAGCCCAGGCGCAGGCCCGGGACCGACATCTTGCTGAAGCTGCCCAGGAAGAGGCAGTGCCCGGAGCGGTCGATGGCCGTGACCGGGGAGGGGGGCGGCCCGTCGAAGCTGATCTCGCCGTAGGGGTCGTCCTCCACCAGCAGCAGGGAGTGGCGCGCGGCCAGTTCGGCCAGGGCCGCCCGCCGGGCGGGCCCGAGGCAGGCGCCGGTGGGGTTCTGGAAGGTCGGGGTGAGGTAGAGCAGCTTGGGCCGGGGGCCCTTCCAGGCGCCGAGGCACTCCTCCACCTGGGCCGGGTCCAGGCCCTCCTCGTCGCGCAGCTTCAAGGGGATGATCTCGGCGCCCAGGTTCCGGAAGCCGTTGATGGCCCCGAGGTAGCCGGGCTCCTCCATCGCCAGCGCGTCGCCGGGGCCCAAAAAGAGGCGGCAGAGAAGGTCTATGCCCTGCTGGGAACCGTTGGTGATGAGCACCTGCTCGGGCGGGATTTTGACGCCGCGCCCCTCGAGGTAGAGGCTCACCTGCTCGCGCAGGGCCGGCAGGCCCTGGGTCTCGCCGTACTGCAGGGCCAGGCGGCCCTCCTCGCGGGTCACGCGGCCCGCGATCTCGGCGTAGCGCTCCAGGTCGAAGAGGTTGGAGTCCGGGGTCCCGCCCGCCAGGGATATGACGCCCGGCTCGCGGACCAGGGACAAGAGGGCGCGGATGATGGAAGGCCGGAGGCGGCGGGCGGCGGGCGAATAAAGGGCTTCGAAATTCATCGGGGATTCCAACCTATCGGGGACCAAGACGTCCGCAAGCTCAAATCTCGATTTCAAGGCCTTCCGCGGCGGCCTGGGACCCCTGGAACAGGGCCCTCGCCTCGGCCTCCATGGCCAGGACCTTGTCGTCGTTGTGGGTCGGGTCGTGGTGGAACAGGAACAGGCGCTTGGAGCCCGACGCGATGGCCAGTTTGGCGGCCTCGGTGACGGTGGAATGGCCCCAGCCCACCTTGCTCGGGTATTCCTCGTCGGTGTACTGGGCGTCGCAGACGAAGACGTCGGAGCCCTCCGCCAGGAACTTCACGTTGGCGTCGGCCTCGTCGGAATGTTCCGTGTCCGTGCAAAACGCGAAGACCTTCTTCACGCCGTCCTCCACCGCCTCCACCCTGAAGCCGAGCACCCCGTCCGGATGGTTCAGCTTGCGGTTGAAGACCTTCAGGTCGGGGCCGAGCTCGGTCGTCTGGCCCTCCGCCAGGGCGACGAAGTCCTTGCGCGAGGGCATGCCCTTCATGGGCACGGGGAAATAGGGGTAGTCGAACACGCGGTACAGCAGGCTCTGCGGGGATTCCCCGCCTTTGTCGACGCTGTAAAAAGTGAGCTCGCTGCTGGGCAGGAAACAGGGGACGAAGAAGGGCAGGCCCTGGGTGTGGTCGTGGTGCAGGTGCGAAAAGAACACATGGGCCTTCACGGGCTGGGCCGCCAGGAGCGAGCCTCCCAACGCCCGCGCGCCCGTGCCCATGTCAAAGATGAGGAGCCGGCCGGCGGCCCGCACCTCGACGCAACTGGTGTTGCCGCCGACTTTGGCGGTGAAGCCGCCCGGGGACGGGATGCTTCCTCGCACCCCCCAAAACTTGATCTTCAAGTCAACCTCGCTGACTAAGGCCAAGCCCGCCCATCAGGCCAGGGTGGGACGCAAAGCTACAAGTTCCTTCGACGGACCTGTAAGCCGAATTCTGTCCCGTCCTCCCCCCCTACGCGAACGCAAGGGGAGGGGCGGGGATGATCATTTCTCTAGGCGCCGTGTTGATACCGACGGCGCTCCGGCGGCCTTTTTGGGGATGCGAACGAGCGGGCCTCTCTCTCCCCGACCAGCCTTGCTCCAGGTGGGGTTTGCCGTGCCCCGGTCCTTACGTTCCGGGCGGTGGGCTCTTACCCCGCCATTTCACCCTTACCACCGGCTTGCGCCGGGAGGCGGTGTCATTTCTGTGGCACTTTCCGTTGCCCCCCGCTTGGGCGAAGGGGCCCCCAGCCGTTAGCTGGCACCCGGCCCTGTGGAGTTCGGACTTTCCTCTCCCCCATGAAACTTGCGTTCCCCGGGGCAGCGATCACCCGGTCCGTCGAAGCTCTTTAATTCGGAGCGCTGTAGACCACCGTGGTCTGCGGCTTGGGCGTCGGGGCCTTGAAGGCCGCGGGCGCGCCGCTGTTCTCCAGCACCGCCTTGTCCTGGTTCAATTCCACGTTGGCGTAGTTCGCGGGCACGGTCTGCGAATACTGGATCTCCTGGTAGTCGCCCTCCGGCAGCGGCGCGTCGGCCAGGAAAATCGGCGTCGGGAGGCTCTCCACGTAGCCCCCGTCGGAGGGGACCACCGCGGGCTTCCAGCCCCAGACCGGGGGCGGCGGGGGGGTCTGCTGCCCCACCAGGGCCGCCATGCGGCGCAGTTCGTAGCCCAGCCAATCCAGGCCCACGCGGGCGAGGAAGACAGCGTCCCCCGAGGCCGAGCCCAGGATGCCGCCGGTCATGCCGGCGAAGGTCTTGTGCGCCAGCAGCACCGACACCGGCCAGCGCGCGGTGATGCCGTCGAGCTCGTCCACGGCGTCGACCAGCTCGGACTCCTCGACCACCAGCAGGCGCTTCTGCCGCTCCCACACGCGGCCGTAGTCGTTCCAGGGCTGCTCGGAGGCCAGGCGGGCCTTCTTCTTCCCCGACTGCACCCACACGCGCTCGCTGCGCAGGAGGGCCTCCTCGAGGCGCTGGGCGTGCTCGAGCTTGCCTTCCAGCGAGGCGTCGCCGGCCAGCAGGCTGCGCTCGTTCTCCACGTCCTTGAACACATCCTTGCCGTCGAAGACGCCGTAGCGCTGAAGCATGGGCTGCAGCTTCAGGGCCTGGTCTGCCATGGCTTGCTGGCGGTCCTGCACCGCGGAGAGCCTGTTCCAGACGTTTTGCCGCAGGGAGTCCGCGCCTATGCGCACCCCGTACCAGGCCGTCGGGACCACGATGAGGCAGCCCAGAACCAGCCCCAGCAGCACGCTCACCGAGGTTTTAAGCGAGTTCAACATCCTTGTGTCTCCTCTCCTCGTCAACAAGCCGCCCTATTCCGCGCGTGCGGCCCCGTTCCCGGCGATCTTGTCCAGGCCGGCTTCGTCTTCGGCCCGCTCTTCAGGTTCAAGATCGGGCTCCTGCCCGCCCTCGGATCCGGAGGCGGGCTCGGGTCCGGCTTCGGGCCCGCTTTCTGCTGCGGCGTCGGCCGCCGCGTTCGCGGCGCTGTCCGCCTCGTCCTCGACCTCGTCGGCCCAGGCGGCCGCGGCGGCCTCCTCGGTGCTCAGCGGCGGCTGCGCCGGCTGGGGCGTCTCATCCTCGGGCGCGGGCGGCTCGGGTTCGGGCGGCTTGACCTCCACATAACCCTTGGCGCGCCGGTCGCTCTGCCAGGCCCTGTCCCACGCGAAACGCGCCGCCAGGCTCAGGGCCGTGTCGCGCGCCATGTCGTCCGTGGCGAAGCGGTCCGGCTCCTTGGGTTCCCAGCGCTTTTTGAGGGAGGCGTCCGCGACCATCTGCCGCACATCGGCCAGGCGCTTGTTGCGGTCCCCGCCCAGGGGGGCGCGCCGGCTGGAATGGTCCCGGTCCCCGCGGTCCCTGCGTTCTCCGCGATCGCCCCGCTCGCCGCGTTCCCCGCGCTCACGGTCCGCCCCACGCTCACGGTCCCCGCCGCGTTCGCGGTCGCCGCCGCGCTCACGGTCGGCCCCGCGGTCCCGCTCAGCGCCGCGCTCGCCGCGCTCCTGCCTCGGGCGCTCGGCCGGGGCGGCCCCGGATTCCTCTTCGCGGAACTTCACGCACAATTCCGCCAGGCGTTCCAGTTCCACCAGCAGGCGGTCCAGGAGCCCGACCGCGTCGATGCGGCCGGCGTTCTTGCGGCCGTAGCGCAGGTCGTGCGCCTGCAGGAGCGTGTGGCGGCTGAGCCGGAACTGGCGGCAGGCGTCCTCGATCACCCGCACCCGCTGGCGCGGCGGCCGGCGTTTCTTCAGGCGCAGCATGCCCCGCAGCACGGGCAGGACCACGCTGATGGTGTCGGCGGCCAGCACGGCCGCGGGCTGGTGGCGCAGCCAATGGTGCCGGAACTTCACCAGCAGCCTGCGCGACTCGTTCTCGAGGTCCTCGGCCAGGCGCTGGTTGTTGATGTCCAGGCGCAGGAAGGGATCCTCGCCGAAGAGCACCTTGCGCGTCTCGGCCATGTCCTGGAACTTCAGCGGGAAGGCTTCGGCGTGGCGCTTGAGCTCGGCCTGGCTGAAATACAGGATGTAGCACTTGGGGCCGACCAGGGCGCCGGCCGCGGGGGCCAGGCGCTTGATCACTTCGGCGTCGAGGCGCCGGGTGACCGCGAGCAGGTTCAGGTCGCTGTGGCCCTCGACATACTCGCCCACGGCCCAGGAGCCGAAGGCGACCACGCTGACCAGTTCGGGGCCGAGGGCGCCTTGGAGGGCTGCCACAGCCTGTTCCGCCGCCGCGGCCGGATCGAACGGCCGGGCGAAGAAACGCTTGAGGAATTGCATTGTGTCCTTTCAATGGCCCCACCATACCCAAGGGCGCGCAGGATCGGCGCCCACAATGCCGCGCGCAAGCGCAGCCACAGCCCCAGGAGGGGCCGCGGCTCGGTGCGCAGGCGGTCAAAGGATCGGGTGAAACGCATCATGATGATGGCCGTCCCCCATGCCCGGTCCCCAAAGGGCGGCCGGGCGGCGAAAGCGGCGTAAAGGCCCGGCGCCGGAACGATACGGCGACGGGCGGGAATCGGGATCCGAAACGGACTTGGGGGCGAACAAGGCGCCGGCACTCGGGCAGGGTTGTCAGGGCCTGCCGTGGGGTGAGTCCAGGGCCTGGTTGGCCAGGCGGTCCGCTTCGGTGTTGCGTTCACGCGGCACGTGCGTCGCGCTCCATGCTTCGAACCCTGCCAACAGGCGCATGGCCTCCTGGTGGCGCTCACGCATGACGGGATGCTTTACCCTGTAGACGCCGGTCAGCTGCTTGATGACGAGCTCGCTGTCGGCGTACACGGACACCCGCGACGCGTTCAATCTCCGGGCTTCCTGCAAACCCAGCAACAGGGCCGCGTACTCGGCCTCGTTGTTGGTGGCGCGCCCCAGAGGCTTGCAGACGCGCGCCAAAACCTTTCCTCCGCCGCCCAGGAGCAGCAGCGCTCCGGCCCCCGCGGGGCCGGGATTTCCACGGCTCGCGCCGTCGCAAAAAATGTCCACGGCCAGGGCGCCGGGGGCCGCCGCGGGGGTCCCGGGCGTCAAGGCCGCTTCCCGGCTCTGGCGGCCGCGGCCGGCCGGCCGGGATGCCGGCGGGTGAGGGCGTCGTGCTCCAGCACCCTTTTCATCACGCGGTGAAAATCCTTCAGGGGCACCATGTTGGGCCCGTCGCTCAAGGCCTTGTCCGGCCTCGGATGCGTCTCGAAAAAGTAGCCGTCCACGCCCACCGCGGCCGCGGCGCAGGCCAGATGTTCCACCTGCTCGCGCCGGCCACCGCTGGCCTTGCCCAGCGCGCCCGGCAGCTGCACGCTGTGGGTGGCGTCGAACACCACCGGCACGCCGTAGGCGCGCAGCTGGGGCAGGCCCGTGAAATCGACCACCAGGTTGTTGTAGCCGAAGCTGGTCCCGCGTTCGCCCAGAAGGGGCTTGCCCCCGGCGCTGCGGACCTTCTGGACCGCCTCGCCCATGTTCCAGGGGGCCACGAACTGCCCCTTTTTTATGTGCACAGGCTTGCCCGTCGCGCCGCAGGCCAGCAGCAGATCGGTCTGCCGGCACAGGAAGGCCGGCACCTGGAGCACGTCCGCCACCGCGGCGACCGCGGCCGCCTGGCCGCTCTCGTGGACGTCGGTCAGCACCGGCACGCCCAGGCGCGAACGCACTTTTTCCAGCACGCGCAGCCCCGGGCCCAAGCCGGGCCCCCGGTAGGAGTCCAGGGACGAACGGTTGGCCTTGTCAAAGCTGGACTTGAAAACGAAGGACAGCCCCAGGCGCGCGCAAATGCGCTTGAGCTCCTGCCCGACTTCCAGAGCCAGCGCTTCGCTTTCCAGGGCGCAGGGTCCGGCAATCAAGAACGGCTTTCGACGGTTAAAAAGAAAGTCCGTCGCAAAGGTCAAAACAGTGTTCCTCTTAGATTGTCGCGCTTTTCAGGAGTTTGAATTATAGACAAAAACGATTGGTTTTGAAACGAATTTCATTGCAGGCGACAAGGGCCCTTGGATTCCAATAGGCAAAACTTGGAGACACTCCCGCCTAGTCTTCCTTCAAATACTGCTGCACCATCTGGGCCAGCAATTTTTCCACCGACAGGCCCCTGGCCGCGGCCATTTTCTGGACCTGTTCCAGGGTGAATTGGGACTGGCTCAGGGCGTTGGAGGGCTGGCCCTTCAGCGCCGGGCGCTTGGGAGGGGGCGCCTGCTTCGGCGCCGGCTTGGCCCCGGAGGCCGGCTGTTCCTGCTTCCATTGCAGGCGCTTTTCCGGCTTCAGCAGGCCGCGCCTCCCGCCGGGCGCGTCCATTCAACGCGCCTTGAAAGTCAGGGCCGCCTTGATGAAGGCCTTGAACAGCGGGTGGGCGTGGGTCGGCTTGCTCTTGAACTCGGGATGGAACTGGACGCCCAGCATCCAGGGGTGGTCCCTCAGCTCCATGATCTCCACCAGGCTTCCGTCGGGCGACACGCCGCTGAACAGGACCCCGGCCTTGGCGCAGGCCTCCCTGAACTCGTTGTTGAATTCGTAGCGGTGCCGGTGGCGCTCGAAAATGATCTTCTCGGAATAGGCCGCCGCCGCCCTGCTGCCCTTGGCCAGGCGGCAGGGGTAGGCGCCCAGGCGCATGGTGCCTCCCAGGGTCTTCACGTTCTTCTGCTCTTCGAGCATGGAGATGATGGGGTAGGGGCCGGCCGCGTCGAACTCGGTGGAGTTTGCGCCCTTGAGCTTGAGCACGTGGCGGGCGAACTCGATGGCCATGGTCTGCATGCCCAGGCACACGCCGAAGTAGGGGACCTTGCGCTCGCGGGCCCAGCGGATGGCCTCGATCTTGCCCTCGATGCCGCGGTGGCCGAAGCCGCCCGGCACCAGGACGCCGCGCATGCCCTTGAGGATCTTGGCCGCCTGGACCGGCCCCTTCTCGAGGTCGGCGGCCTCGATCCAATGCATCTCGGTGCGCACGCCGTTGGCGATGCCGCCGTGGGTGAGGGCCTCGCTGATGCTCTTGTAGGCGTCGCGCACCTCGGTGTACTTGCCCACCACGCCGATGTCCACCGTGGCGGAGGGGCGGCGCACCGTGGCGACCACCTTCTCCCAGGCGTGCAGGTTGGAGACGTGGGTGCGCAGGCCCAGGCGCTTGCACAGGAGGTCGTCGAGGCCCTCCTTGCGCAGCCACAGCGGCATCTCGTAGATGGTGTCGAGGTCGAGGTTCTCGATGACGGCCTTCTCGTCTACGTTGCAGAACAGCGCGATCTTGGACTTGGTGTCGGGGAAGAAGGGGTGCTCGGTGCGGCAGACGATGACGTCGGGCTGTATGCCGATGCCCAGCAGCTCCTTCACCGAATGCTGGGTGGGCTTGGTCTTGAGCTCGCCCGCGGATTTCATGTAGGGCACCAGCGTGAGGTGCACGTAGGCGCAGTGCTCGCGGCCCCAGTCCGTGCGCATCTGGCGGATGGCCTCGAGGAAGGGCAGGCTCTCGATGTCGCCGATGGTGCCGCCGACCTCGACGATGACGACGTCCAGGCTCTTGTCCTTCGCCAGCGCCTTGATGCGGTCCTTGATCTCGTTGGTGATGTGGGGGACCACCTGCACGGTCTTGCCCAGGTACTCGCCCTTGCGCTCCTTGGCGATGACGGCGCTGTAAACCTGGCCCGTGGTGGTGTTGTTGGCGCGGCTGAGGCGGGCCTGGGTGAAGCGCTCGTAGTGGCCCAGGTCCAGGTCGGTCTCGGCCCCGTCGTCGGTGACGAAGACCTCGCCGTGCTGGAAGGGCGACATGGTGCCGGGATCGACGTTGATGTAGGGGTCCAGCTTCATGTTCTGGACCTTGAGGCCGCGGCCTTCGAGGATGGATCCCAGGGAGCTGGCCACGATGCCCTTGCCCAGGGAGGAGACCACGCCTCCAGTGACGAAAACGAATTTGGTGGGCATGCGCTGCTTGTCCAAGCGGATGGGAGGTGGGGGACGGGCCACAAAAAAACCACGCCAAGAACCCGGGGGAGCGCGCCCGCGGATGCTTGGCGTGGTTCCCGAGCGCCTTGGGCACTCGGGAGTTCGTTATACAGGAAAAAACAAACTTAAGAAAGAGCCTTAAAGCAGGCGCCGGAGGGCGCGGGCGTCCTCGGGCCTGTCGATGGCCAGGCTCGTCAAGCGGGTGAAGCCCAGGGCGATGCGTTCACCCATGTCCAAGACGCGGAGCTGCTCGAGCTTTTCGGCCCGCTCCAGGGCGCTCGGGCGGGTCCGGGCGAGGCGCTTGATGAAGCCGCAGCGGTACGCGTAAAGGCCCACGTGCAGGCCCAGGCGCAGTCCGCCGGCGCGCGGCAGGACGCCGGGCCGGTCCCGGTGGAAGGGGATGGCGCTGCGGGAGAAGTACAGGGCCAGGCCCTTCGCGTCCCACAGCACCTTGACGGCGTCGGGCTTGGCGTAGTCCTGGGGCCCCAGGGCGCGGGCCAGGGTGGCCATGGGGGCCTTGGACTTTTTCAGGACGGACACGACCTGTTCGACCATGGCCGGAGGCAGCAGGGGCTCGTCCCCCTGCACGTTGACCACGACGGCGCCGTCGGGCACCCGGCCCAGCTTGCCCAGGGCGGCGGCGATGCGGTCCGTGCCGCTGGGGCAGGAGCGGGGGGTCATGATGGCTTCCCCGCCGAAGCTGCGCACCACGGCGGCGATGCGGGCGTCGTCGGTGGCCACATAGACCGCGTCGACGCCCTTGGCCTTGCGGGCCTGTTCCCAGACCCTCTGGACCATGGGCTTGCCCTTGAGGTCGATGAGGGGCTTGCCCGGGAAACGCGAGCTGGCGAAACGGGCGGGGATGAAGGCGAGGGTGGGGGGCATCAGAATCCGATCCTGTGTTTGGGTTTTTCGGGGGACGCCATCAGTGGACGCACGGCGTCAAATACGGCTTTGAACCGGCGAAGGCCCAGCACCATAGCCGTCACGCCATAGGGACCGGCAAGATCCGCATCAAGAAGAACCTTCTCCCGGACAAATCCGATTTTCGACTCGATGACCCCATGCATCGAAATCGAACCCGTCCATTTCCTCCCGACGGGAGTCCCGGAACGGCGGGCCGCCTGTTCCTTCCGACGCCGAATCCCGCCCTATTCCTTGAAGCCCTGCCCGTACTTCGCGGCGATGTCGCGCACGATGGCGGTGGTGCTGCGGCCTTCAACGAAGGGCAGGCTCAGCACCCTGCCGCCGGCGGCCTCGACCGTGTCGCGGCCCAGGATTTTGTCGACGGGCCAGTCCCCGCCCTTGACCAGGATATGGGGGACCACGGCCTGGATGAGCGCGCGCGGATCGTCTTCCTCAAAAATGCAGACGTAGTCGACGCAGGCGAGGCCGGCCAGGAGCTCGGCGCGTTCGGATTGCGGCAGAATGGGGCGCAGATCGCCCTTGAGGCGCTTAACGCAGGCGTCGGCGTTGAGGCCGATGGCCAGCGCGTCCCCCAGTGCCCGGGCGGCCTTCAGGTAGCGCAGATGCCCCACGTGCAGGAGGTCGAAGACGCCGTTGGTGAATACCAGCTTGGCGCCGGAGGCCTTCAGGCGCCCGGATTCCGAGGCCAAGGCCTCCCGCGAAAGCACCTGGCCCATCAGGCTAAGCTCCCCTGAACACACTTAAGTCCCATGCGGCGCCTCGTTTTTGGGTTCTGTTTCCAGGGCGGCCCAGGCCGCCACGGCCAGGGCCCAGCTCGGAAAGACCGAGCTGGCCGGGAAGGCCTCCGCCAGCAGGGGCAAGGCCAGGCTCCAGCGCGGACCCACCAGCACGGCGACGCCCGCGGCCGTCCCCAGGTCCACCAGGATCTGGTGGAACTCGGCCAGACCCAGGCTCAGGAACTCCAGCCCGAAACTGAAGGCGTCGGAGACGAGGGCCAAGGCCAGGGCCCAGCGCCAGCGGGGCCGCTTGAAGGCCGCCGTGAAATTCCGGACCGGATGGAATCTTTCCGCCATGGCCGCACCTCCTCAAACGCCGCCGCGCGCGGGCTTGCGGCTAGGCCAGGGCCCGTTCCAGCTGCGCCGGGCTCACCACGGCCACGCCGATCTCGGCCACCACCAGGCCGGCCGCGGCGTTGGCCAGGGCGCAGGCCTCCGGCACGGGCATGCCCGCGGCCAGGGCCAGGGTCAGGGTCGCGATGACCGTGTCCCCCGCGCCGGTGACGTCGAACACTTCGCGGGCCCTCGTCGGGATGTGGGTGACGCCGCCCTTGGCCTGCACCAGGGTCATGCCGTGCTCCCCGCGGGTGACCAGGACCGCTTCGCTGGACAGGCGTTCCATCAGAACCTGGGCCGCGGCCTGGGCGCTGGCGTCGTTGCGGATGGCCACGCCGCTGGCGGCCGAGGCCTCGCCTTGGTTGGGGGTGACGATGCCCACGCCGTGGAACCAGTCGACATTGGCCGGCTTGGGGTCCGCCGCCACCACTTTCCCCAGCTCGCGGGCCCGCCGCGTGACCGCCGCGGCCAGGCCGGCGCTGAGCGCGCCCTTGGCGTAGTCGCTGAACAGCACCGCGTCGCAGTCCTCGACCTGACGCAGGCAGGACTTCAGGAAGGCGTCCTGGATGTCGGCCTCCAGGGGCCCGCGCAGTTCGCGGTCCACCCGCACCACCTGCTGGCTCTGGGCGATGACCCGCGTCTTGGCGATGGTGGGGCGCCCGGGATCCTCGATGAGGCCGTCCGTGGAGATGCCCTTGGCCCCCAGCAGGGAGCGCAGGGTCGAAGCCATGGAATCCGCGCCCACGATGCCGGCCAGGCTGACCCTGCCGCCAAGGGCCATGATGTTGTTGGCCACGTTGGCCGCGCCCCCGGGCTTGACCTCCTCGCGCGAGACGTGCACCACGGGAATGGGCGCCTCCGGCGAGATGCGCTCGACCCGGCCCCACACGTAGTGGTCCGCCATGACGTCGCCGATGACGAGCACCCGCTTGCCCGCCAGCCTGGGCACCCAGCCCCTCAGCAAGGCGTTATCCATGCTTGGCCCGCTTGAAATGGCCGCGGCGTCCGAGCTCGCGCTCCACCAGGAAGCACAGGATGTGGCCCATGGCGCCGTGGCATTCCTGCACGTGGGGCGTGAAATCCGTGGGCACGGTCAGGCAGAGGTCGGCCGCGCCCTTCTTGGCCACCGCGCCGCCGCCCTTGCCGCTGAAGGCCAGGGTGGCCATGCCCAGGCGCTTGGCCGCGCGCAAACCCCGCAGCACGTTGGGGCTGTTGCCGCTGGTGGTGATCCCCAAGGCCACGTCGCCCTTGCGGCCGAGGGCCTCCACCTGGCGGCTGAACACGGTCTCGAAGCCGTAGTCGTTGCCGATGCTGGTCAGGGCCGAGCTGTCGGTGGTCAGGGCCAGGGCCGGCAGGCCCCGCCGCTCCAAGCTGTGCAGGCGCCCGGTCATCTCCGTGGCCAGGTGCTGGGCGTCGGCCGCCGAGCCGCCGTTGCCGAAGATCAGCCACTGGCCGCCCCGCGCCATGGAATCGGCCAGAACGCACCCGGCGCGCTCCAGGGAGGGAACCAGGGTCTCCAGCACCTTGACCTTGGCCAGGATGGAGCCGCCCAGGTATTCCCGTATGAATGTCTCGTCGCCCTTCGAGGACGCCCGCGCCGGCTTCGCCATGCTAGTGCCCCTTCCCTTTGGCTTGCTCATTCACCGCCCCCGTTTCAGTCCGCACCCACTGGGCGTTCTGCAGGTTGATGTTGATGCTTCCGATGATGATCCTGCTGCGTATCAGCACCGGCAGGCGCCGCTCGTCGTCCGAGATCCACAGGAACACGTCGCCCTTCTGCCGGAACACGCCCTTGAAGGACAGGTGCGGCTGGACCACCACGCAGTCGAAGTCCCCGGCCAGGGTGCTGACGCGCTCCTTGCGCAGCACGTTCACGGTGAGCCGGTAGTTCTTCATGTCGTCGGCCGTGACCGGGATGTCCACCACGGAGCCGACCGTCATGGGCTGGGTGCGGAAGTAGTAGAAACACGAGAGCACGTCCTGGCTGCGGGGAGGCAGGAAGGCCTGCGTGCCCTTGGCCGGCTCGAGGATCAGCCCGCGGCGCTGGTCGTAGTTGTAGCTGGCGTCGGCCTTGAAGCCGCCCTCCCGGATGTGCTTTTCGTAGCCCCAGGAAAATCCGTAGTCCACGTCGCTGTAGGAATCAAGGATGTCATGGACCCTGAAGAAGGCGTCGAAAAAGGGCAGCGAGCGCGCTTCGGCCACGATATGGAAGACCGGCCTGCCGTCGAGGGTCAGGACCTCGGGGATGCTGAGGGTGGCGTAGCCGGCCGTCAGGCCGCCGTACTGCACCGCGAAGGTGAGCTTCTCCCCGACGGTGTAGGCCCGGTTGGACTGCTGCACCCATCCGTAGCGGCGGGCTTCCTCCCGCGCGAAGTCCACGGGGGAGGCTTTGGGCTTGGGGCCGGAAGGGGGGATTTGCAGGGCCTGGCCCGCGGCGATGGTCCAGGGGCGCATCAGATGGTTGGCCTGCGCGATCTCCGGCCAGCGGAATCCCGTGCCCAGCCAGCGCCGGGAAAGGTTCCACAGGCAGTCCCCGCCCCTCGCCTTGACCGTGCGCATCGGGGGCGGCGTCGGCGTGGGAGTGTCCGAGGGCAAGGGCGTGGGCACCTTGGAGGGCCAGACCGCGCTGCGGGTGATCAGGGTGCCGCGCTGGGCGCAGGCCCCGCAGAGGACGGCCAGCAAGGCCAGGCCCGCGGGCGCTAAAGCGCGCATGCCGTCACGGCCTCAGTGATTGAAGGCCGCCACGCCCAGGGCCACGACGCCGATGCCGGTCGCCACGGCCGGCAAATACTTCCACGAAAGCACCGCGTCCCACCAGGCGGCGTTGGGCGAGGAGGGCGAGGGCTCCAGGCTCTGGAGGGTCTGCTTCATCTCGACCAGCTCCTCGTCGTTGCTCTCCTCGTCGCGCTTCACCATTCCCAGCAGCTCCGCCAGGCTGTCCAGCCTGGCCAGGGATTCGCGGGTGGCCTTCAATTCCTTGAGCCCCGAGGCCAGGGCCTCGGTGTTGTTGGCGAGCTCCTTTTTGAGCGCGGCCAGGTCCAGGGCCAGCTGCTGCTGCCGGGCGTCGGAGGAGGAGGCGGACACCGCGGCCGTGGCCTGGCCCTCCTCCAGGCTGAGGGATTTGCTCTCCAGGCGCTGCACCCGGTCGCTCACCGCGTCCAGCTCGCGGACCAGCCGCTCCTGGGCCCGGGCGCCGGCGGACAAGGCGACCGACGCGTCGTCCAGGGCCCCGGCGACGCCGCTGAGGCGCTGGGCCTGGTCCTGCAGGAGGCCGTCCTGCTCGCGCAGGCGCCGGTCCATCGCGCGCAGGCGGGAATCCTGCTCGTCCAGGTCGGCGGCGAAGTCCTGGCCCGCGGCGGGCGCGGCCGCGGAGGGGCTCAAGGCCTGGGAGCTGTCGCTATCCCCGGCGGGGGCGATGCTGCGCCCCGGCGCGGGCGCGGAAACGGAAGCGGTCGGGACAGCGTCGGCGCGCAGGTGGCCCGCAGAAAGCAGAAGCCCGGCCGCCAGGAGGGCCGGGCCGAACCAGAGCGAAGGAGCCTTCCGTGCCGGCTTCATGCCTTCGGCGTTTCTTCGGCGGAGGCGGGCGCTTCGGCCTTGCCCGCGAAAAATTCGTAGGCCGCGTCGAACAGGGTCACCAGCAGGAAGCCTCCCGCGAACAGGAAGAACAGGAATTCAAGGGTCGTGTCGAGGACGTACTGTATGGCCGGGGTCTGGGCGTCCTCGGGCGCCATGCAGCTCAGGCGCACCACCAGGAGCAGGACCGCCAAAAACGCGAAAAAAATGCAATTGGCCCAGAAATAATCGGCCCAGCGCGGGGCCGGGACCGGGGCGGCGGCCGTTTTGTCGTGCTCGTCCCTGTTTTTCTTCGACATGGGCGTCCTCTCAAGGGGCCTCGGATCCGGCCCCAACCGGCTAAACTCCTGCCCCCATTTATAACACAGGCCTGGGGGGCTTCAAAGCCCGGCCAGGGCCAGCCGCAGGGCCGCGCGGTCCGCCTTGGGCGCGGGATCCACGATCCAGACGCGGCTGCGGCGCCGGCCCCAGTCCCGGGCTTCGGAACTGGTGTTGAAGCAGAGGTCCATGCGCCGGCCCTTGATGGCGCCGCCGATGTCGGCGGCCAGGCCCGGGCCGTAGCCCTCGATGTAGACCCTGGTCCCCAGGGGGATGACGCTGGGATCCACGGCCACGATGCCGAAACGGGCCCGGGACCCGGTGCGGGTGACGCCCACCCAGGCGCGGGAATTGTCCCCCGGGCCGGGGTCGTAGGCCGTGGTCTCGAGCTCGAGGCGCCGGCGCGCCACGCCCAGCGCGGGCCAGCCTATGTCCAGGGGCGGCGCGCTGCCGCGGATCACCCAGGCCGCGGTCCCGGGCTTGAGCGCCTTGACCACCTTCACCAGACGTTCCCCGGCTTGCCCTTGTTCCACCAGGACGCTCCAGGGGCCGGCCTTGGGCCGCTTCAGGAGAAGGACGCAGCCCTTGGGCAGGTGGGGGCCCAGGTTGATCTTGGGCGGCGGCTCCAGCGGCCGCACTTCGATGGCGTCGACCCTGGCCTCTGAGGCCGCGCGGCCCTGGGCCAGCAGCATCCAGCCCAGGGGCAGGGGGCTCAAGCCCAGCAGGGCCGCGGCCAGGAACAGACCCAGTCGCTCGTTGAGGGGCGCGGAAAGTCGGCTCACCGGCGCGGCGGGGCCTTGTCGTAACGCAGGCACCCGTCCTCGCAGGGGCAGTCCGGCCCCACGGCCGCGCCGGGCAGCTCGCCGCGGGCGGAGATCTCGCGCAGGCCCGGCAGCACTCGCTCGCGCACCTGTTCCGGGAACAGCGGATTGATGTGGATTTCGCTGCCGCCCTCGAAGCCTGCCGGGATGTTCACGCGCCACTTGACCAGCACATGGAAGGGCATGGCCAGCTCGGCGCTGCGCGGCCGGAAGTACCATTCCTCGTTGCAGGGCACCCGCGAGCCGGCCGCGGCGTGCACCGCGCGCAGGAGGTCGCTGAAGCCCGTCAGCTCCTCGGCGCTCAAACCCGAGGGGTCCGAGGCCGCGGACTTGCTGTAGACCGCCAGGCAGGGATAGATGTGGCCGGGCTCGACCACGGCCACGGCCACGCCGTTCTCGGCCAGGACCAGGCCGCGGGACTTGAGCGTGGCCAGGAGCACCTGGTTGTAGAAAGGGGGGAAACGCCGCAGGACCTCGAGGCGGCGGTGTATGCCCGCGCCCCAGGTGTCCACGCCCAGGACCTGCTTGTGCAGGTGGTCGAAGCTGGCGCCGGCCTGGGCCAGCCAGTTCTGGTACACGGCCACGTGCTTGACGAAGGGGTTTTCGCGGTGGATTTCGCTGACGGCGTTGAGGGTGAAGCTGAGGTAGATGAAGTGCTCCTCGCGGCTGAGGCTGCCGGAGCTCAGCAGGTCGGCCACGCTGGTGGCGCCCTCGCGGAAATGCGCGCCGCTGACGATCAGGTCGTGGCTGCCCCCGAAAAAGGCGTCGGCGAGCTCGAACTTGACGTCCTCGGGGGTCGCGGCGATCTCGGCGGCGCTCTTGTCCTGGTGCTCCAGCTTTTCGTCGATGACGCCCAGCACGTGGGCGCGGCCCTTGGGCGTGGAAAGGTAGGCGTCCTTCCACTGCCTCTGGAGCGGCGAGAGCTTGAAGCCGTAGTTCCGCTTCCAGAACTCCATGGGCACGATCTCGAACAGGTTGGGCACGCGCCTGAACAGGGCCGGCTTGGCCAGGGCCTGTTCGGCGGTCTGCTTTTCAAGCACCTTGAATCCGGTGCCCTCGCGCACCACCCGGCTCTTCTCCGCGGGCGTGTGCTCGCTGTTCTTGGGGCAGAAATGGCACACCGCGTCGCGGTCCAGCCCGGGGTCTATGGGATCGGGGGGGCGCCGCAGGTCGTTGGCGTAGGGCCGCTGGCTGCGTCCCGGGACCGTCCAGACCTCCTCGCCCACCATGGGGTTGAGGATGCGCAGACTTCCGTCGGCGAGCGTGTTGTAGATGAAGAGCGGTTTGAGCATGGACGCCGATGGAGGATAAGCCGGCTTGTGCCGCGAAGCACGCCGAGATTATGATGGGGCCTTGGACTTAGGTCTAAGGGCTGAGCCAAACAGCGTACCAAAGCCGGCCCCTTCTTAACAGCCTCCGGAATCGCCCATGCCCACGGCCCGCACCCGCCGACTGATCGCCCAGGACAAGGCCTTTGTCTGGCACCCCTTCACCCAGATGCGCGACTGGCTGGCCGATCCCGAGCCCCTGGTCATCAGCCGGGGCGAGGGGGCCACGCTGTTCGACAGCGAAGGCCTGCCCTACCTGGACGCCGTCTCCAGCCTCTGGGTCACGGTGCACGGCCACGGCCACCCGCGGCTGAAGGCGGCCCTGAACCGGCAGATGGACAAGCTCGACCATTCCACCCTCCTTGGGCTGGCCAACGAACCCAGCATAGAGCTGGCCGCGGCCCTGGTTCAGGCCGCGCCCAAGGGCCTGGAAAAGGTCTTCTATTCGGACAGCGGCTCAACGGCCATGGAGATCGCGCTCAAGATCGCCTTCCAGTACTGGCAGAACCAGGGCGGGGCCGGCGCCAAAAAGAAGTCCTTCATCACCCTGTCCCAGTCCTACCACGGGGACACGATCGGCTCGGTCAGCCTGGGCGGCATCGGCCTCTTCCACCGTGTCTACCGGCCCCTGCTGTTCAAGACTCTCCAGGTGGCCAGCCCCTACGGCGCGGGAGACCCCAAGGAAGGCGCCAGGGCCCTGGCCGAGTTGGAGGCCCTGCTCCGGAAGAGATCCGGCCAGGTTGCGGCCCTGGTGGTGGAGCCCCTGATGCAGGGCGCGGCCGGCATGCTCAAGGCGCCCCCGGGCTTTTTAAGGGGCCTGCGCCGGCTCTGCGACCGCCACGACGTGCTGCTCATCGCCGACGAGGTGGCCACGGGCTTCGGGCGCACGGGCAGCCTCTTCGCCTGCGAACAGGAGGGCGTGAGCCCGGACCTGATGGCCCTGGCCAAGGGCCTCACGGGCGGCGTGCTGCCCCTGGCCGCGACCCTGGCCACGCGGCGCGTCTACCAGGGCTTCCTCTTCCCCTACGCCCAACAAAAGACCTTTTTCCACGGCCACACCTACACGGGCAATCCCCTGGCCTGCGCCGTGGCTTTGGAAAGCCTGAAGCTGTTCAAGGTCGAGAAGACCCTGAGCCGCCTGCAGCCGAAAATCGGGCTTATGGCCGCGGGCCTGGAACGGATGCTGGAGCGGCCCCATGTGGGGGAGGTACGGCAGGTCGGCTTCATGGCGGGCCTGGAACTGATGCGCGACAAGGCCAAGCGCAGGCCCTACGCCTATGCGGAGGCCGTCGGCGCGAAGGTCTGCCGCCGCGCGCGGGAATACGGCGTGATCCTCAGGCCCCTGGGCGACGTCATCGTGCTGATGCCGCCCCTGTGCATTTCACTGACGGAATTGGATTTTCTGCTGAAGGTCGTCGAGGCGAGCATCAAGGACGTGACTGAGGCGCAGGGCTAGGCTACCAGGCCTCTTTGCCCCGCGCCGGGCCGAAACCGACCTCCTGGGGACGGTGGTTTTTAGGCATCGCAGAGACCAAGCCTTCGATACGCATTTTTTTCTTTTTGGCCGCAGCCGCCTTCAACCTCGCCTTGGCGACGAACAAGCCCCGGCTATTTCCAGGTTTCTGAGTTTTAACGGGCATAGGGTCCTCCGACCATGAATTAGGAACGCTTTGATTTGGTAAATTTCGTCAAAAAAATACCAACCCAATCAGACTAAACCGCCATCACCACTTTATTGCGCCCGGTGTTTTTGGCCTGGTACAAGGCCTCATCCGCGCGCTTGAACAGTTCCGCGGGGCCTTCCTTGGGCCTGGCCGTGGCGCAGCCCACGCTGATGCTGATCTTCAGGGGCTTGTCCGCCTCGCCGAAAACGGCCTTTTCCACGGCGGCGCGCAGTTTCTCGGCCACGGCCTCGGGCTTGTCCCCGCCGCGGGACAGCACCACCGCGAATTCCTCGCCGCCCACCCGGGCCGCCAAATCCGCGCGGCGCAGGGTCTCCCGCAGGACCCCGGCCAAACGGCTAAGCACGAGATCCCCGGTGGGATGGCCGTAGGTGTCGTTGACGCGCTTGAAGTGGTCGATGTCCAGCTCCAGCACGGACACGCCGAAGGGGCGCTGTTCCATGCCGGCCAATTCACTGGCCAGCACCCGGTCGAACAAGACGCGGTTGGCCAGGCCGGTCAGGGAGTCGTGCACCACGCTGCGCCTGAGGACCTGGTTCTGGTGGGCCATGTCGGCCAGGCGGCGGCTCTGGGCGTCCATGACCCGGCCGCGCGTCAGGAGCCCCAGGGTGCGCCCGCCCTGCACCACGGGCAGGCGCCGGATGCGCATCAGGGTCATCAAATCGGCGGCGTGCAGGATGTCCTCTTGAGGCCCGATCGTGACCACCGGGGCGGTCATCAGATCGCCGACCCGCATGGATATCACCGAGTCCTTGTGCTGGACAAAGGCCCGGATCAGGTCGCGCTCGGTGAAGATGCCCAGGGGTTCGGGGGGCAGGTCCGCGGCGGAGCCGGGCGTCCAGGAATCCGGCACCACCAGCACCTGGCCGAGGCGGGCCTTGGCCATGCGCTCGCACACCCTCAGGACGGCCTCGGAGGCCGGCACGGCCAGAGGCTGGGTGGCCATGAAGGCCGCCGCGCTCCAGTCCGAGCCGTCGCCCCCTCCGTCGGGCCGGAGCCCGCCCTCTTGGGCTTCCCCCGCCAGCGGCCCGTCGATGTCGTCCAGGTCCACGCGCGCCGCCCCTTTAGCCTACTTCCCCGCCTGGGCCTTGGCCTTGTCGCCGCGGCTCTTCTCGGCCTTCTTGCGCTCGTTGGGGTCGAGGATCTTCTTGCGCAAGCGGATGGTCTTGGGGGTGACCTCGACCAGCTCGTCGTCGGCGATGTATTCCAGGCACTGCTCCAGGCTCAGCTTGCGCGAGGGCGTCAGGGTCAGGGCGTCGTCCGTGCCCGAGGCGCGCATGTTCGTCAGCTGCTTGGCGCGGCAGATGTTGACGCCGAGGTCGTTTTCGCGGGCGTGCTCGCCCACGATCATGCCGGCGTAGATCTTCTCGCCGGGCTCGATGAACATCACGCCGCGCTCCTGGGCGCTGAACATGCCGTAGGCGTTGCTCTCGCCGGGGTCGGTGGCCCACATCACGCCGACGTGGCGGGTTTCGACGTCGCCCTTGAAGTCGTCGTAGCGGTCGAAGACGTGGTGCAGGGCGCCCTCGCCGCGGGTCTGCGTCATGAAGTCCGTCCGGAAGCCAAGCAGGCAGCGGCTGGGGATGCTGAACTCCACGCGCACCTGGTTGTCGCCGAAGGGCGTCATGTTGAGCATCTCGGCCTTGCGCGAGCCCAGGCGCTCCAGCACGCCGCCCATCACGGTGGAGGGCATGTCGATGATCAGGCGCTCGTAGGGCTCCTTCAGCTTGCCGTTCTCGTCGCGGTGCATGATGACCCGGGGCTTGCCGACCTCCAGCTCGAAGCCCTCCCGGCGCATGGTCTCGATCAGGATGCCCAGGTGCAGTTCGCCGCGCCCGCTGACCACGAAGCTGCCTTCGCCCTCGCCCGTGTCCACGCGCAGGGCCAGGTTGCTGAGCAGCTCGCGCTCCAGGCGGTTCTTGAGGTGGCGGGCCGTGACGAACTTGCCCTCCTGCCCGCCGAAGGGGCTGGTGTTGACGCCGAAGGTCATGCTCAGGGTGGGCTCGTCGACGTGGATGCGCTCCAGCGCCTCCAGGCTGTCCGCGGCGCAGAGGGTGTCGCCGATGAAGACGTCCTCGAAGCCCGCCAGGCCCACGATGTCGCCGGCGGAGGCGCCGTCGACCTCGACCTGCTTCATGCCCTCGAAGGCCAGCAGCTTGGTGGTGCGGCCGTTGATGTTCTTGTTCTCCTTCATCAGCACCAGGGGCGTGGTCTTGTCGACCCTGCCCCGCGCGACGCGGCCGACCGCGATGCGGCCGACGAACTCGTTGTACAGGATGTTGCTCACCAGCATCTGGAAGGGCGCCTCCTGGTCCACGACGGGGCCGGGCACCTTCGCGGCGATCATGTCCAGCAGGGGGCGCAGGTCGGAGTCGAGGTCCTCCATCTGCAGGCGGCAGGTGCCGGCGCGGCTGCAGGCGAAGAGGTAGGGGAACTCGGCCTGCTCGTCGGTGGCTTCCAGGCTGATGAAGAGGTCCAGGACCATGCTGTGGACCTCATGGGGCCGGGCGTCGTGGCGGTCGATCTTGTTGATGACCACGATGGGCTTGTGGCCCAGGGCCAGCGACTTCTTCAACACGAAGCGGGTCTGGGGCAGAGGGCCTTCGGCCGCGTCCACCAGCAGCAGCACGCCGTCCACCATCTTCAGGATGCGCTCCACCTCGCCGCCGAAATCCGCGTGGCCGGGGGTGTCGACGATGTTGAACTTGGCGCCCTTGTACTGGTAGGAGGCGTTCTTCGAGAAGATGGTGATCCCGCGCTCCTTTTCCAGGTCGTTGGAGTCCATCATCCGCTCGATGACGTGCTCGTTGGTGCGGAAGACGCCTGTCTGCTTCAGGATGGCGTCCACAAGCGTGGTCTTGCCATGATCGACGTGGGCGATGATGGCGAAATTATGAAGGTCTTTGCGCTGGGCGACGGCCATGACTTCCTTTGCTGTTTGTTAAGGGGCGCTGGGGCGGGATTTCAGGCCCGCCGGCGGGTGGGACGCACCAAAAACGAGGGCCAAAGATACCCCAAAGCGAACCCTGCCAGCAAGCCCCCAAGATGGGCGGCGTTGTCCAGGAGCAGGGGCACGTCGAAGAGTCGCAGGCCCAAGCCGAGCATGAACACGAAAATGACGGGCCGTACCAGCCATTGGAACAGCCGGCCGGCCAATAATTCAGGGAAACGGGGGTCCCTTTTGAAGCGCGGGGCCATCAGCAGGCCGATGAGGCCCATGATGGCGCCGGAAGCCCCCACGGAGCTGGACCCCGCGGTCCCCAGCAGGGCGCTGGCCAGGCCCGCCACCACGGCGGCGAAAAGGTAGAAGGCCACGAAGCGCCAGGGGCCCACCAGGCGCTCCAGCACGGCGCCCACGAGGAAGAGCGCGTACATGTTCATGCCCAGGTGCCACCAGCCGCCGTGCAGGAAGGCGCTGGTCAGGACCCGCCACCATTCGCCGGACTGCAGGGTCAGGCCCGGCTCATTGGCCCCGAGCTTCAGCATGGCCGTGCTGGCCGCGACGTCGGGGCTGACCCCCTGGCCGACCAGGCCCCCGGCCACGAACATCTGCGCGGCGTAGCAGGCCACATTGACGGCCATCAGGGACCAGGTGGCCGGCGAGGGCCCGGGCCTCAGCATCATGGCCGCGCTGCGCTCGTCGCGGTGCCGGTTCAGGGCCGCGCTTTCCCGGGCCTCGCGCACCCGCTCGGCCTCGTCCGGGCCCGGGTCCGCGGACGCGTCGAGCAGCACGCCCGCCAGCTCCCTGGCCGAGGGCTTGGGCTGGGTACGGCCGCTGAATTCGCCTTCGCCGCTGCCGACGCACAGGATGCCGCGGCCCACCACGGTCTTGGCCAGGAAATGCCCGTCCTCGAAGCGCAAAAAAACGCCCCGCAGTTCCGCGGCGCGGGCCGCGTCGGCCACGATCAGCCACACGCAGACCTTCAGGCGGCCCCGCACCAGGGGCTCGGCGGCCTTCAGGGAGGCCCGGAAGCTCTCCGCGCGATGGACCGCGAAACCCAGGTCGCCGCCCTCGTCCGCCAGCAGGGCGTGCACCCTCAGGTCCCCGCCCTCGAAGCGCGCCAGGCAGGCGTCGAAGAGGCCCAGGGCCAGGGAGGCCGTGCCCGGCAGGACCTGCGGCAGGGGCTCGAAGCCCCCGCGCACCGACAGCCAGCGGGCCAGGGCTTCCAGGGCGCCGCGCTGGTCGCGTAGGCTTCCCCGCTCAATCATCCCAGTCGACCTCCACTTGAAGGCGTATCTCGCGCAGGACCTGGGCCACCCGGTCGCAGTCCCGGCGGGCCCCATGGAAGACCAGGGAACGGCCCTCGGTGTGCACCCTCCAGGCGTGGAGCTCCGCCTCGGCGGCGTCGCAGGCGCCGGCCTTCACCAATTGCCCGATGACTTCATCGAAGGTGTGCCAATCGTCGTTGTACAGGATGACGCGGGCCGGCTTGGCGACGCGGGATTCGAGGCCTTCCTTGGGCTGCGCGATCGTGATCGTCATGGCTCGTTCAAACCCTGCCTGTGAGGCACCAATGCTGGGCGAAGCCGGCGTGGGCCACCAGCCAGCGGAAGCCGGCCGCGCTCAGGTCGCGCACCGCCTGCTGCTCGGAGACGCGGGCGGAATGGTCCGGGCCCAGGGTCTTTTTCCCGGCCGAGGCCGGATCCTCGGCGGCCGGGTGCCAGTCCAGCAGGCAGAGGGTGCCTCCGGGGGCGAGCAGGCGCTTCAGCTCGAGCAGGTAGGCGGCCCGGTCGGCCAGGTTATGGTAGGCCTGAGCCATGAGCACCAGGTCCGCGCAGCGGTCGGGCAGGGGCAGGCGCTCGGGCTTGGTGCGCACCACCTCCATGCGCGTGTAGCCGGGGTGCTCCACGTAGCTTTCCAGCCGGGTGAGGAAACGGCGCAGGCGCTCCTCGTCCCACTCCGCGGCCAGGAAAACGCCCTTGCCGAGCATGCTCTCGAAGACCGGGAAAAAGAAGGTGCCGGTGCCGCAGGCGACGTCGAGAAAGCGCTGTCCGGGCCTGGGGCGCAGGACCTCCACCACCTTCAGCGGCGGCACCAGGGCCAGGCGCTGGGGGCTGTCGGAATCGAGGTCGTGCTGGCGGCGGACGTTCACGGCGCCGCCGGACGGTGCTGGAGCCAGGACTCGGGGTCCATCAGGAAGCGGGTGCGCGCGTCCACGCCGCTGGAGTCCTTCTCCCCGGAGAAATAGTAGGTGCGGCCCAGGTAGGTCACCCTGGGCGTGTCGGGTCCGACGCTGACCCGCTCGCCCGTGACGGGGCACAGGGCGGTTCCGTCGGACTGCACGGCCCAGACCGCAGCCGCGGCCGTCTCCTGGGGGCTGCTCGGCGCCACGCGCTCCAGGCGCTGCCAGGCCAGGTAGCCGAAGACGGCCACGGACAGGGCCAGGAACCAGGCCGCACCCACCAGGGCCCATTGGGCCGGCCTATCCACGGGCGGCCCCTTCCAGGGGGAGGAGCCGCTCTTCGATGAAACGCGCCAGGCCGTCGTCCTCGGGACCCGGGACGACGACGTCGGCGGTGGCGCGCAGCTCCGCGCGCCCGGACTCCATGGCCACGCCCAGGCCCGCCCAGCCCAGCATGCCCAGGTCGTTCCAGCCGTCCCCGGCGGCGACCACCTGGCCCGCCTGCAGCCCCAGGTGCCCCGCCAACAGGGACAGCGCGCGCCCCTTGTCCGCGCCCAGGGGCAGGATCTCCAGGTACTCGTCGGCCGTGATCATCAGGGTGCAGCGCGAGGACCAGTGCGGCGCCAGGCTGTCGCGCAGGGAGCGGATGCGCGCTGCGTCCGCGTAGATGAGCAGCTTGTAGGGCGAGGAGCCCGCCAGCTCGCGGTGGCTGGCCACTTCCCGCATGGGCGAGGAGGTGCGGCCGTGGTAGAGGTCCCACCAGGGCTGGATGCGGCGCGCGTAGAGCACGCCGCCGAGGTAGTAGTTCAGGGGCAGGTTCTGCGCCTCGGCCAGGGCCACCACCTCCTCGGCCAGGGCCGGGTCCAGGGTGTGGCTGTCGAGCATCTCGTCGTCGGCCCCGCGCAGCATGGCGCCGTTGTAGCTGATGATGGGGCCGCGGATGCCCATCTCCGCGGCGATGATGCGGATGCTCTCGTGCATGCGGCCCGAGGCCAGGCACACCACCACGCCCGCGTCCTGGAGCGCGCGCAACGCCGCCTTGATGCGCGGCGTGGCGTGGCTTCCCTCGACGCCGCGGTCGATGAGCACGGTGCCGTCCAGGTCGGTGGCGAAGAGTTTCAGGGAATGCCTGACGGAGTCCATTCGAACGGCCTTAAAAGTCACCCTTTGAGGTGCAGAATGCTGTTGTGGCCCCAGTATCCGTCCGAAATGCGCTCGGGGGCGAGGGGATCGGCGATCCACTGTTCCTGGTTGACCACGAACTTGTACTCGTAGGTGCCGGGGATCAGCCCCACCTTGAGCCAGAAGGCGCCGTCCTCCTGGGCGTTCATGGGGTCGGCCAGGGGGTCCCAGCCGTTGAAGTTGCCCACCACGCTGCAGCTGCCGATGCGCGCGCCCGCCTCGGGACGGTAGCGGAACACCACGCTGTTGCCCGGGGCGAAGAGGGTCACCCGGTTGCGGCCGCTCTGCTTGCTCTGGTACAGGGCCTGGTCCGCGGCCTCCACCAGGGCCTGCCAGCTGAAGGCGTCCCGGGGGATGGTGGCGAGCCCCAGCGAGACGGTGATCTTGTGGTGGTGGCCCTGGAGGACCACCGGGCTGGATTCCACGTTGGCCCGCACCCGCTCCGCCAGCTCGAAGGCCAGCCGCTTGCTGGTTTCGGGCAGGATGAAGGCGAATTCCTCGCCGCCGTAGCGGGCGACGCTGTCGGTGTCGCGGACCGTGTCGCCGACAACCCGCGCCAGGTGCTGCAGGGCGTGGTTGCCGGCCTGGTGCCCGTGGGTGTCGTTGAATTTCTTGAAGTGGTCGATGTCCAGCATGAGCAGGGACAGCTGGTGGCGGTAGCGCTTGGCGCGCTGGACTTCCTCGACGATGCGCGTCGAGAAAAAGCGGAAATTGCGCAGGCCCGTCAGCTGGTCGCGGTAGGCCATCTGCTCGAGCTGCCAGTAGCTCGGGGAGGCGCTGTCGGCCTCCACCTTGAGCGCCCGCTCGACGTTCTCCAGCAGGTCCATGGCCGCGGCCTTCATGCCGACGTGGCGGCCCAGCGCGGCCTGCATGCGCTCCTGGTGGACGATCAGCCGTTCAAAGGTCGCCTTGGCGTCCTCGTCCGGCACGCTGAGGTTGGCCACGGTCAGGGCCAGGGCCTGGTAGTCCGCCTTGCCGGCGGACTGGCTGGAAACCAAAAACTCCAGCTCCAGGCTGCTCTTGCCGCCAAGAGCCAGTCCGCGCATCAATTCCAGGTCCACCGCCTGGCCTTCGGCGGTGTAGTCGATCTCTGTGCTAGCCATAGGGCCTTTCAGTCTAATGGATCAAGCCATCGGTCACAACGGAGGCTATAAAAAAACCCGGCGCCTGCGCGCCGGGTTTCAAAGGCACGGCGATGCGCCGTGAACGGCTTAGCAGCCGCAGGGCTTCTTGGGTCCGAACATTTCAGCCTCCATTTTTGCGCGGCAATGATCCACGCGGGGTTTCAGAAAAAACATTCTCTCGATTTCCGAGGTTATTTTCTCCAGGGTAGGATCCCTCACCAATACCTACGCGCGGACCCCCCACAGAGTTTCCCTGTAAACTTGCCGTTAAGCCTAGTCCCTCAGGCGGGTCGCTGTCAAGGCAAGCCCGTCGCGGTCCATGCCATGCCCCATCTTCCCCGAAAACACCTCAAAAACAACGCTATTCCTGGCCGCCCACCAGCTCCCAGGCCTCCCCAAGGGCTTTCACAACATAGGGAGCCGCGGCCGCTTTGGCGCTGGATTCATCCAGCCAGGGGCCGCCCGGCCGGAGACCTAAGCGCCTGAGCTCGGCCAAAGGGCCGCCCACCAAAGCCCAGCGTTGTTGGTCCCGCGGACCCCAGGCGCCCGCCGTGGCCGCGCCCGAGGCCAGGGCCAGGCTCCAGTCCATGGCTCCGGCATGGCGCAGGCGGTACTGGCTGGAGGCCACCGGCAAGCTGGATTTCAGGCTCCACGCCGCCGCCAGGGCCGCGCCCAGGCTCGCGGCCGGGTCTAAGCTGGCGCCGGGCGCGCCCCAGACGGCCAGCACCCTGCCTCCGCCGATCTCCACAAGGGTCCCGCGGGCGCCTTGGACCGCGTCCTGCACGCAGTGATAGAAGCGGCCCAGGGCGCTCAGCCTGGCCGCGGGTTCCAGGGCGCTGAGGGACGCGTCCGCCCCCAGCCAGCACACGGACAGCACCGCCACGAAGGGGGATTGGGCCGCGGGGGCCAGGGACTCCAGCAGGGCGGCCCCCTGGCCCGGATCCAGGCCCGGGCCAAAGGCCCTCAAGGAACGCTCCCGCCGATCCAGCGCGGCGGCGGCCTGCCCCAGCTGGACCGCGGCCTCACCCAAGGGGTCGGCGCCCACGGGCGCCTGCCGCACGTCGAAATCTCCGCCCGCGAGGCGGCGCAGGCCCTGGGCCAGTCCACGCAAGGCCGGATCAAAATGGGCCCTGAGGTCCTCGGCCCAGGCCCAGGCCCACAGCGCCGCCATCAGGGCCAGGACCGCCAGGACCGGGACGCTCACGGCCAGGTTCAGGGCGGCCAGGGCCGCCAAGGGCGCGAGCACCACGGCCAGGCATCCGCCGAGCGCCACCAGGAAACGGCGCCGCAGGGAAGGCCAGGGTTTCAAGCCCTCCAGGGACGGGGGCCAGCAGCCTCCGGCTTCGACGCCCCCCTCGGCCAGGGCCTTGCGGCACACCGCGCCGCAGAGTCCGGCCTGGGCCAGGGCCGTCGGCAGGGCCCCGAAGGCCGCCAGCAGCAGCAGGCCGATCCAGGTCAATCCGCCGCAGGCCCACAGCAGGAGCCCAGCCCCCAGCCAGACCGCGGCCGCGCGCCGGGCCGCGCGCGCGGCGAGCCCTTTGAGGAAGGCCGACAAAGCCTCGGCCTGGCGCGGAAGGAGTTCGGCGACGCTGAGCTGGCCGGCGAGGCGCTTCAAGCGCCGGCCCGGCAGGTCGCAGAGGGCCCACACCAGCTCCAAAAACAGCAGGGCCGGGATCATCTGCAGTCCGGCGACCCAGGCCAGGTCCCCGGCCGCTCCGCATAGGGCCAGGGCCTCGTAGGAGACCAGGCCCACCGCATGGCTGATGAGGCGGGCGCGGCTCGCGCCGCTGAGGGCCCCGTCCAAGGCTTTCACGGCTAGGGCTTCACCACGGCGACCACGGCCTGGTCGGGCTTGAGCCATTGCTTGGCCACGCGGGCGCAGTCCGCCAGCGTCACGGCGTCCAGGGCGGCCGCCACGCGCTCGACCTCCTCCGCGCCGAGCCCCCAGAATTCGTAGTTGCCGATCACCCGCGCGTCCGTGCCGAAGTCCTGGCGCGCCACGGAGAAGATGCCCTTGGCGTAGGCCTTGGCCCCTTTCAGTTCGGCCGCCGTGAGCCCGCCGCCGGCCATCGCCGCCACCACCTGACGGCACACCGCCTCGGCCTCCTTGAGCGTCGCGGGCTGGGTCCCCACGTACACGCGCCAGGAGCCCGGGTTCAGGCGCCGGTCGAAGTTGCTGTGGACCGAATAACACAGGCCGCGCTTGTCGCGCACCTCGGTGAAGAGGCGGCTGTCCATGCCCTCGCCCAGCACGGAGTTCACCAGGCGCAGGACCGGATAGTCGCGGTGGGTGACCGGCGGGCAGGGCCAGCCCATGACCAGGTGGGCCTGTTTCTTGGGGAGCCTGGCCTCCTTGCGCCGGGGGCCGGGCTTGAGCGCGGGCGGGACGGGGGCCTTGGGGGCCGCGCTTCCCTTCCACACGCCGCGGCCGAACTCGGCCTCGAAGAGCTCCAAAGCGCGCTCCGGCGCGATGTCGCCCACCACCACCGCCAGCATGCCCTGCGGCCGCAGGACCTTGCGCTTCAGGGCCAGCAGCTGGGCGCGCCGCAGGCCGCCGACCGTGCCCTTGTCGCCGTCCAAGGGCCGGCCGAAGGGATGGCCGGGGCCGAAATGGAGGGCGCTGAAGAGGTCCGAGACGAATTCGTCCGGCGAGTCGCTCTTGTCCTTGATGTCCTTGAGCACGCGGGCGCGCTCCTTGGCGACCTCGGCCTCGGGAAGCTCGGCCTCGCGCAGGGAGCGCCCGGCCAGGGCCATGGACTCCGCGATCTTGGAGGAGAGCGCCTGCAGGGAGACGCTGAAGCGCTCCGGGTCGGCGCCCGCGCCCAGGCCCATGCCGAGGTCGTCCATGGCCTTGGCCATGGATGCGGCGTCCATACCCGGCACGCCCTTCAGGCAGGTCCGCGCCAGGAGGTTCAGGGAACCGGCCTGGCCGGGGGCCTCGATGAGCTGGCCCGAGGGGAAGCTGAACTGCGCCGCCACCAGGGGCGTGTGGTGCACGGGCTTGACGATGAGCGTGCCGCCGCTGGACAGCTTGAAACGGGTCAGGCCCCCGGCCAGGGCCGAGCCTTTGCCGGGCGCCGCGGCGCCCTTGGCGCGGGAGGCGCCGGCGCCCTCCAGCAGGGCCTGCGCGCGCTCCCTGTTCAGGCCCGTGGCGGCGGACTTGTCGCTGCGGTAGATCACCAGGTTGGCCCGGTCGACGCGGAAATACTTCCGCATGGCCCGGCGCACGTCCTCGGGCGTGACGGCGCGCATGCGGGCCGTGTCCTCGTCGGCGAGGCGGTAGTCGGAGCCAAGGCACTCGTAGTAGCCCAGCTTGCCGGCCATGCCCTCCATGCTCATGGCCTCGGAGGCCTCGTCGTGCTCGAGGCGCAGCTTCTGGCGCTCCAGCTCGCTTAGGCTCACCAGGTCGCGGTGCATGCGCGCTACCTCGGCCCAGACGGCCCGCAGGGCCCCGACGATCTGGTGGGGCTCCAATTCCGCCCACACATAGGCCAGGCCCGGATGCGCTCCGCTGAAAGCCCCTGCCGACACGCCGTGCACCAGCTTGAGGCGCTCGCGCACCTCCTGGTTGAGGCGCGAGCTGAGTCCCTGGCCCAGGATGGCCAGGCCCATGTCCAGCGCCGGGGCGTCGGGGTCCAGCTCCGCGCAGGAGGGCACGCCCAGCACGGCCATGCTTCCCTGGATGTCGCCGGAGGCCTCCTCGAAGCGCAGGCCCTTCTGGGCCGGCTCGCTGGGCAGGGGGGCGGGCCGGGGCCCGCTCCAGCGCCAGCCGCCGAAGGCCTTGGCCGCCTCGGCCATGGCCGCGCCCGGGTCCACGTCGCCGACGACGACCACGATGACGTTGCGGGGCAGGTACCAGCGCTTCCAGTACCCGGTCAGGAGGGCCCGGTCCATGCGCTGCAGGCGGTCCTTGAAGCCGATGACCGGAAAGCGGTAGGGGTGGCGCTTGAACACCATCCTGGTCAGCCGGTTCCAGGCCTCGAAGCCGGGGTTGTCCTGGGCCCGGCTCAGCTCCTCCAGGACCACCTGGCGCTCCCGCCCCAGTTCCTCGGCGTCGAAGGTGCTGTGCTGCAGGGCGTCGGCCATGGTCCGCAGGGCCACGGACAGCTTGTCCGAAGGCAGGATGTCGATGAAGTCCGTGCTCTCGTAGCGGGTGTGGGCGTTGTTGTAGCCGCCGGACGATTTGATCATGCGGTCCAGCTCGCCCACCTTCAGGGTCTCGGTGCCCTTGAACAGCATGTGCTCGATGAAATGGCTGATGCCGCGCTCCGCCTCGCGCTCGCACACGGAGCCGGCCCTGACCCAGGCGTTGACCGCCACGACCGGCGCGCTGCGCACCGGCTTCACCAGCAGGGTCAGGCCGTTGGGCAGGACCTTCTTGAGGACGTCCCGGCCCAAGGCCTGGGCGGGGCTGGTCTGGCTGCTTGCAAGTGTCTTGGGGCGGCGGGCCATGGATCCTCGCGGGAATAAGGTGAAGTCCGACATGGTATGCCAGCGCCGCAGGCTGGGCAAGGCGGGGTCTTGCGGCCCCCCCGAAGGCGGGTTATGCTTTTCCCGCTTTCGCAGATTCAACCCGGCTAATTCTTATCTGGAGGAACACCATGCGTTTTTCCCAGGCCCTGCTGGCGGCCCTGCTGGTCGCGTTGCCCCTGTCCGCGGTCCCGGCCATGGCGGACGCGCCCGCGGCCTCCCCTTCGGCCAACCTGACGCCCCTGTCCTACCCCCCGGTGACGCCCGACCCGAGCTTCACGGACAGCGTCTACGCGATGAAGTGGCCCCACATCACCCTGGCTGAGACCCAGCGCCTGCTGAAGAAAAAGGGCACGATCCTGGTGGACGGCCGCAGCATGCTGGAATGGCAGCAGAGCCACCTGAAGGGCGCCCTGCCCCTGCCCCTGGGCGACTTCGAGAAGCAGTACGCCATCTACGCCAAGAGGCTGAAGAAGGCCAAGATCATCATCGCCTACTGCCACGGCAAGGGCTGCCACCTGTCCGACTCGCTGTGCCAGGACCTGGTGAACAAGGGCTTCAAGAACGTGGCCGTGTTCTGGGGCGGCTACCCCGAATGGAGCGCCGCCAAACTGCCCCTGGTGGACAAGTACGGCCGCCTCGTGGCGACCACGGCCCCCGCCGCCGCGCCCGCCGGCCACTAGGCCCCTAGGGAGGCGCCCGGGCGACGGGTAACGGTTCGGTTACGGATACGCGAAGGACCCGGTCGAAAGGCCGGGTCCTTCGCGTTTAAAGGGGCTGAACCCGGGGAAACGGCTCAGTCCTGTTGCTGTGGCGCGGGCGACTGGGGTAAAATGGCGCATGGAAACCCCCGTTTTTTCGACCTGGCAACGGATCTTCTTTGCTGCGTATCTGCTTTTCGCCGGCTTCGCCGCCTGGCAGGTCTCCACGCGCACCAACGCCTCCACCGGATACTTCGACGAGATCTGCCGCCGCTCCAGCCTCGGGAACGAGGGCGCCCAGGCCGCGGACCAATTCGAGCACCGGCACAGCATCTTGGGGCCCTTGGTCATCAACGACCTGCGCGACAACTTCGGCTTCCCCACCCTGCAGGAATCCAACGCCGCGCTCGGCGCGCTCCCGGACCTGAACCAGCGTTTGGCGGAGGAGGAGGACCGGGCGATTTTCTGGTCGCGGGTGCTCATGGGCCTCAGCCTCGCCTACCTGATCCTGGTCGCCTCCAAAAAAAATTCCGCGACCAAGCGCAACCTTCTGTGGGCCTTGACCGCCGTTTCCGCCGTGTTCTTCGCCGTGGGGATAAGCACCTCGGCGCTCGTGATCTACACGGACATCCCCGTCAAATTCCTCGGGATCACCCCGGTGATCCAGCACCAGGTGCGCAGCATCTCGGCGGTGGTCATCGCCCTGTTCAAGGGCGGCCACTGGGCCTTCGGCGCCTTCGTGCTCATCTTCAGCGTCGTCACGCCCCTGCTGAAGATGGCGCTGACCATCTACGGCAGCCTGGCCTCCTCGCCGTCCACCAACGCGGGCATCAACCGGCTCCTGACCGTGTTCTCCAAATGGTCCATGGCGGACGTCTTCGTGGCGGCCATCCTCCTGGCCTGCTTCGCCATCAAGTCCGACAGCTCCACCCACGTCATCCCCTGCCGGGGCCTGTACTATTTCGCGGGATACTGCTTTCTGAGCATGATCACCACCTCCATGCTCCACAAGCTGTCCGACCCGCGGGCGAAGGAGGCCCCCATCCTCGGCTGGAAATCCGGCATCCCCTACCTGGCCGAGCTGGTCAGCGCGGCCGTTTTTTTGTGCTGCATCCAGTACCTTAAATCCGGGACGCACTAGGCCGGGATCATCCCTTGTAGGCCTTTTTCAGGATATTCAGGTCCAGCTTCACCATCCCCATCATGGCCGTCATCGCCCTGGCCGCGCCCTCGGGATCCTTCCCCGCCACGTAGTCCCAGATCCCCTCGGGCACGATCTGCCAGCACAGCCCGAATTTGTCCTTCAGCCACCCGCATTGGATCTCCTGCCCGCCCTCGCCGAGCTTCCCCCAATAGTAGTCGAGCTCTTTCTGGGTCTTGCAGAACACCATGACGGAGAGGGCTTCGTTGAACTTGAAGTTCGGGCCGCCGTTGAGGCCCAGGAACTTCTGGCCGTTGATCTCGAAGAGCACGCACATCACCGTCCCGGCGGGCCCCGGGCCCGCGGACCCGTGGCGCGTGATTTCGGTGATCTTGGCTTTGGTCTTGAAGATGGACTTGTAGTACTGGGCCGCTTCCTCGGCCTGCCCGTCAAACCATAGGCAAAGGGTCATGGACGACATGGCGCCACCTCCGATGAGTTGATGGAACGCGAAAGGGACGGCGGAAAAACCGCCGTCCCTTTTTTTACGCCCTGCGGGAACACACCTTAAGCCATGCTGAAGCTGAATCCCCCGCCGTGGGCCGTGTCCACGGTCACGGTCTGGCCCTCCAGGAGGCGCCCTTCAAGCAGGGCCCGGGCCAGGGGATCGGTGATCTCGTTGAGGATGACCCGCTTCAGGGGCCGCGCGCCGAAGACGGCGTCCAGGCCCTGGTCGGCCAGGCGGCTGAGCGCCGCCGGGGTCACGGCCAAGGAAACCTTGCGTTCGGCCAGGCGTTCACGCAGGTCCTTGAGCTGTATGTCCACGATGCGCAGGAGATGGGCCGAGCCCAGGCGGTGGAAGGGCACGATGGCGTCGATGCGGTTGAGGAATTCCGGCCTGAAGACCGTGCGCAGGTCCTGCTGTATGGACAGCTTCAGTTCTGAGTCGGTCTGGGTCAGCACCTCGGCCAGGTGCGAGGAGCCCACGTTGCTGGTCATGATGAGCACCGTGTTCCTGAAGTCCACGGTGCGGCCCTGGCCGTCGGTGAGCCGCCCGTCGTCGAGGACCTGCAGAAGCAGGTTGAACACGTCGGGATGGGCCTTCTCGATCTCGTCGAAGAGCACCACGCTGTAGGGGCGGCGTCGGACGGCCTCGGTGAGCTGGCCGCCCTGGTCGTAGCCAACGTAGCCCGGGGGCGCGCCGATGAGGCGGCTGACGGCGTGCTTCTCCATGTATTCGGACATGTCGATGCGCACGAGCATCTGCTCGTCGTCGAAGAGGTAGGCGGCCAGGGCCTTGGCCAGCTCGGTCTTGCCCACCCCGGTCGGCCCGACGAAGAGGAAGACGCCCATGGGGCGCTTCGGGTCGCTCAGGCCGGCGCGGCTGCGGCGCACGGCGTTGGCCACGGCCTTGATGGCCTCGTCCTGCCCGACCACGCGGCCGTGCAGGTGCTCCTCCAGGCGCAGCAGCTTTTCGCTCTCGCCCTGCATGAGCCTCGTCACGGGGATGCCCGTCCACTTGGCCACCACCTCGGCGACCTCCTGCGGCGTCACCTCCTCGGGCAGCAGGGCGCCCTCGGCCTGCAGGCGTTTCAGGGCCTCCTCCCGCTCGCGCATGGACTTCTCCAGGCCAGGGATGACCCCGTGCCGCAGTTCGGCCACCCGGTCGAGGTCGCCCTGGCGCTCGGCGCGGATCTCGTCGCCGCGGGCGCGGTCGATCTCCTCGCGCGTGGAGCGCAGGCCGGAGATGGCCTGCTTCTCGGACTGCCAGCGCGCCTTGAGCGCCGCGCTGCGCTCGGTGAGCTCCGCCATTTCGCGGCCGGCGGCCTCGGCGCGTTCGCGGGAGGCCTGGTCCTTCTCGCGGGACAGGGCCTGCTTCTCGATCTGGAGCCGCAGCACGCGCCGGTCCACCTCGTCGAGCTCCGTGGGCAGGCTGTCGATCTCCATCTTCAGGCGGCTGGCCGCCTCGTCCACCAGGTCGATGGCCTTGTCCGGCAGGAAGCGCCCGCTGATGTAGCGGTGGCTGAGGGTGGCCGCGGCCACCAGGGCGGCGTCCTGGATCCTGACGCCGTGGTGGACCTCGTAGCGCTCCTTCAGCCCGCGCAGGATGGAGATGGTGTCCAGCACCGAGGGCTCGCCCACGAAGACGGGCTGGAAGCGCCGCTCCAGGGCGGCGTCCTTCTCGATGTGCTTGCGGTACTCGTCCAGGGTGGTGGCGCCCACGCAGCGCAGCTCGCCGCGCGCCAGGGCCGGCTTGAGCATGTTGCTGGCGTCCATGGCGCCCTCGGCCGCGCCCGCGCCGACGAGGGTGTGCAATTCGTCGATGAACAGGATGATCTCGCCCTGGCTGGCCGTGATTTCCTTCAAAAAGGCCTTCAGGCGCTCCTCGAATTCCCCGCGGAACTTCGCCCCGGCCACCAGCGCGCCCAGGTCCAGGGACAGCACCCGCTTGCTGCGCAGGCCCTCGGGCACGTCCCCGCTGACGATGCGCCCGGCCAGTCCCTCGGCGATGGCGGTCTTGCCCACGCCCGGCTCGCCGATGAGGACCGGGTTGTTCTTGGTCCTGCGGCTCAGCACCTGGATGACGCGGCGGATCTCCTCGTCGCGGCCGATGACCGGATCAAGCTTGCCCTGGCGGGCCGCGGCGGTGAGGTCGCGGGCGTACTTCTCCAGGGCCTGGAACTGGCCTTCGGGCGCCTGGCTGGCGACGCGGCTCTGGCCGCGCAGGGGCTTGAGCGCCTGCAGCACGGCGTCGCGCGTGACGCGCCGGCCCGCCAAGGCCGGCAGTTTGGCGTCGGCCAGGGCCAGCAGGAGGTGCTCGGTGCTGGTATAGTCGTCCTGCATGCGGGCGGATTCCTTCTGCGCCCCCTCCAGCACGGACAGCAGCTCCCTGGAGGCCCCGACTTCGGACTGGCCCTGGATCTTGGCCAGCCTGGCCAGTCCGGCCTCGGCTTCGCGGTCCACGTCTGCGGGATCCACGCCGATTTTGCGCAGGACCGGGCCGACCAGCCCGTCGGACTGGCCCAAAAGGGCCCTCAAGAGGTGGTTGGGTTCGATCTGGGGGTTGCCCTGTTCAAGCGCCTCGGCTTGGGCCGCGGCCACGGCTTTTTGGGCGTTCACGGTGAATGAATCCAGGTTCATGGGATGTTCCTCCTGGGCTCAGAATGTGCAAGTTTGGGGCCAAAACGGGAAAGCCCGCAATTTTCTCCCAAAAACCCTACTCGTAGCCTTGGAGCTCGGTGCGCTTCCACCAGACCAGGGCCGTGAGGATGCTTCCCCAGGCGAATATCGCGGCCAGGGCCGCGTAAAATCCCCAGGTGAAAATGATCTGCTCGACATGCGCCTGGATGAGTTTGATCCCGGCGGCGCTGTTCAAGGCGGGCTTGGGCATGAGCGCCTCAAAATCGCCGAGATTGTTGAGGATGATGCCCATATAGATCGCGCTGAAAACCTTGGGGACCCAGATGCCGCTGAGGACCAGCGAAAGGCTCCAGGGCTTGCGCACAAAAAAGGCGACCAAGGCCAGGAGGATCGCAAGGCTGGATATCCCGTTGAACAAAAGCACCCAGGAACCGCGGCCCCACCAGTCAAACACCTGCACTTCCAGGGGGTCGGGCTGGATCACACCCGGGATGGAGGCGAGAAAAGACAGGACCATCAGCCCCAGGACCACCCAAATCTGCCAGGAATGTTTCATCGCCTCCCCCTTTATGATTCAGCGTCAATCTATCTCCGTCAACAATGGCCGCCTTGTCAAGCCAGCTTTAAGCGCGGCCCCGCCCCAAAACGAAGCATAGGATTTCATTTTGATACGCCCCCTGTGCGAAAACAATACAGGGGCTTGGGCGCCAATCAGGCAGATTAAGGCTCCTTGGACTGGCACGCCGCTTGCATTACTTAGGTCAGAATCCAAAAAAAAGACTCCGGCCCTATCCAAACGCCGGGGCTTGAAACTCAAGGAGGAAGACCATGTACATGATCCCATTCGCGCGGGAAGCCGGCGCCCTCGGCCGCTGGCAGAATTTCGGCGGCGTCAGCGACCCTTTCCTGCGCCTCTTCAACGAGCACGCGCGCGGCGGTCTGGCTGAATTCTCGCCCTCGCTCGACGTCAAGGAAGGCAAGGACGCCTACACCGTGCAGGCCGACCTGCCGGGCGTGGAACGCAAAGACATCGCCGTCAGCGTCGAGGACGGGGTGCTCAGCGTGAGCGGTTCGCGCAAGGCCGAGCACCAGGCGGAGTCCCCCAAGGACGCCGAACAGAGCTGGCTGCGCGTGGAGCGCAGCTGGGGCAGCTTCGAACGCCGCCTGAACCTGGGCGACGGCGTGGACCTGGAGAAAGTGGCCGCGGAATACAAGGACGGCGTGCTCACCATCACCGTCCCGAAAAAGGAAAGCGCCCAGCCGCGCCAGGTGGAAGTGCGCTAAGGCGAGCATGACATCGACCCCACGAAGAAAAGGCGCCATCCGACCTGTCGGATGGCGCCTTTTCTTTGCGAGATTCGTTTAGGGACGGAGTTCAACCAGTGCTTCGGTCGGCGGCATCAACGGAACCATTTTCTTTTGCGCGCGCACAGGGCTTCGGCCAGGGCTTCCCGATGTCCATGCCTGATGTCGGGTCCTTTGTCCGCGTACATACGCAGACATGCCTGGAGATCGTCCATGGTCCGGGCCCGGACCGGGCGGAGAACTGCCGCCCCGTCCTTGACCGCAAAGGCGACCGAGTCCCCGGACTTTAGCCCCAGGGCCTCCCGTATTGCCTTTGGTATCGTAACCTGCCCTTTGCTTGAAATCGTCGCGAGCATACTTGCCCCTAGTGCCCCGGGGCCTGCTTCGCGTGTTTTTCCGTCTCCGCAGCGACCAGGTCCACATAAAAGCGGTAACCGAAAAAGGCCAGGGGCCAGATAAGGGCAAGGCCGATGAAGACGGCATAAAGGATGGGCAGCAAAGGGGTCATGGCGGTCCTTTATCGTGTGCGGTTCAGGATTCCTTGACGGCCATGAGCAGGTCCTTCAGGAATTCCATGGCCATGGCGCGGATCCCGGGGACCTCGCTCTCGCGTGGGCCGGCGACGTTGAGCGAAACCACTTTCCCGTAGTCCAGCCAGAACAGGATGCTGGGCAGGTTGCGGGGCTGGAGCAGGTCCACCACCAGCACGGGCTTTTCCATTTTGTGGGCCAGGTCCATGGCCGCCTGGGCGTCGTCCCCCAGACGGCGCCCGGTGGTGAGGATCAGGGTGGCGTCCGTGTCGCGGACGTTCCATTCGACGCACTGCGTGCGGTCCCGGCCGCCGGTCTCGGTCACGCTGTAGCGCGGGGGGACCGCGCCGTCGTCCGCCACGCGGCCCTTGGGGACCCATCCTCCCGCCTGGAATCCGAGATCCAGGGCGGCGTCCAGGGCGGCCCGGTCCACGCCGGGCTGCGCCCCGGAGAATACCTTGCGCAAGGCGCTCATCGGCCGGGCCGCGAACGGCGGGCCGCTGCTTCGAAATCTGGGCGGAGGTCGGTCAAACGCGTCACCAAGTGTAGCGTCTATGGATCCGGTCTTCGGGGAAATAATGCCTAAGGATGGAGCGCTCGTCCAGGCCGGCCTGGGCCATGGCCTCGGCCCCGGACTGGCTCATGCCGACCCCGTGGCCCCAGCCGCCGCCGTGGAAGAGCAGGGCCACGGTGCGGCCCTGGGCGTCCAAGCGGGCCTCGACATAGAACAGGTCGGATTTCAGGCCTTTCAGGGCCGAACGGATGCGGTCGCCCGACACCACATAGGAGCCCCGGTCGCCGACCACCCGCACCCTCAGGAGGTAGCCCCCCTGGCTGCGGTCCAGGCCCTGCACGTCCACCGGCCGTCCCACCGCGCCGTGGCGGTCCACGCTGGGCGCCAGGTCCTCGGGCGTCAGGCGCAGGGTCCAGCGCCACAGGGAATGCCCCTCGTGGTCGGGCCATCCCTGCACGTCCTTGCCCAGGTCGTCGATGTAGTGCAGCAGCCCGGCCGGGGACAGCGGGAAGAGCTTCAGCGTCGCGGACGCCCGGTCCGGGCAGTCCGGCACCCCCACGCTGTCGGGATCCGGGCTGGACCAGACGTCGCCCGCGGGGAGGGTGTGGCCCCCGGAATTGTCCATGAAGTGGGCCGAGCCCAGCCGGCCGCCGCCGCTCTCCATCACCAGCCCGGCCGTGGCCGTCACCGCGCTGGTGGTCCGGGCGTTCTCCACGCCCACGCCGGAATAGGCGGCGCAGGCCACCGAGGGGCACAGGTCGTAGCCCTCGTCCTTGAAGTCCCCCAGCTCGCCCCAGGCGAAGGTCCTGGCGGTGATGGCCTGGGCGCGCAGGGCGGCCGCGGACCAGGAAGCCGGCACCTCGGAGGGCACCACGCTGCAGAGGTAGGATTCCAGGCCCAGCTCGTCGACGACCAGCAGGCCGTCCGGCCTCTCGCTGATCTCAAGCAGGCCCCGGTAGTAGCGGTCCTCGCTGCCGGCGAAGAAATAGCCGCCGCCGTGCTCAACGCCGAAGAGGCCGAAGGTGGAGGAGGGGTCCAGGGGCCTCAGCCGCAGGGGCCCGGACAGCACGCGGGCCGGGGCCGGATTGGGATCGAGCGGGGCCAGGGTCCAGGTCTCGCCCGGGCCTTCGCAGGCGACCCAGGAGCTTTCCGCGGCCAGGGTCAGGCCCTGGGCCTCGTCGACCATGGCGCCGCCCACGCGGAAACGGACCGCGTCCACGCCCGTGAGCAGCCCCACCCGCACGCTGGGCTCGCCCGCGCGCTGGGGCAGGGGCTGGACCACGGGATTGGAAAGCAGGTCAAAGAGCTTGAGCCGGCCGTCCAGGTCGCTCTGCTGGACCGTGCGCTCCTGGGGCCGCTCCTTGAGCAGGGCGTCGAGGTCCTGGGCGGGCTCGGCCGCCAGGGGGTCCACGCGGTGGGCGCGTTCCAGCCTCAAGCGCGCCTCGGACCAGCGCTCCTCGCAGAGGTAGAGTTCGGCCAGGCGCAGGTCCACCCGGGTGTAGGCCGGGTCCGCGCGTTCCGCGCGCAGATACAGCGTTTCCTCCGAAGCCCAGTCGTAGCGGCCGGCGGCCTCCTCCGCGGCCTCGACCGAGCACAGGGCGTCCAGGCGGGTGCCGGCCGTGGCGCTGAGCGCGTCGCTGAAGGCCGCCTGGGCCGCGGGATCCGCCAGGGCGGCCAGGGCTTCGGCGCGCAGGCAGAGCGCCCAGGGCCGGGTGGCTCCCTGCGTCAGGGGCGCCAGGCGCGCGAGGCAGTCGTTCCAGCGCGCCAGGGCCGCGTCGCTGCGGGCCACCCACAGGCGGGCTTCGTCGTCCGAAGCGGCCTTGGGCACCGCGGCGTCCAGGGCCAGCACGCCTTCGTAGTCCTGGGACAGGAAACGCAGGGCCAGGTCCTCGCGCGCGGCCTCGGCCGAGCGGGTCACCCAGGGATCGAGGTCCGCGGCCGCTGCCGCGGAGTCGCCGCTGCGGAAGGCGTCGGAGGCGGCCCACAGGGCCCGGTCCTGCGGGCTGGGGAGGAAGCCCATGGCGCCCAGGCGCGCGGCCGCCAGCAGGGCCAGCAGCCCCAGCGCCGCGGGACGGGCCCGCTCACATTTTAAAGCTTTCGCCCAGATATAGTTTGCGGGCCTTGGGATCGCTGGAAAGCGCCTTGGCCCCTCCGCTGATGAGCACCTTGCCCTGGAACAGCAGGTAGGCGCGGTCGATGATGCTGAGCGTCTCGCGCACGTTGTGGTCCGTGATCAGCACGCCGATGCCGCGGGCCTTGAGCTGGCGTATGACGGCCTGCAGGTCCGTGACCGCGATGGGGTCGATGCCCACGAAGGGCTCGTCCAGGAGTATGAAGGCCGGGCGCAGGGCCAGCGCGCGCGCCACCTCGGTGCGCCGGCGCTCGCCGCCGGAGAGGGTGTAGGCCTTCTGGTGGGCCACCGCGCGCAGGCCGAACTCGTCGAGCAGTTCGCCCGTGCGCCGGGCCTGCTCCTCGGGCTTGAGCCCGCTCATCTCGAGGATGGCGAGCAGGTTCTCCTCCACCGTGAGCTTGCGGAAGACGCTGGCCTCCTGGGCCAGGTATCCCACGCCCAGGCGGGCGCGCTCGTGCATGGGCAGGCGGGTGATGTCGGCGGTCTCGCCGCCCTTCTCCCTGATGAAGACCGTCCCGGAGTCCGGGCGGACCAGGCCCACCACCATGTAGAAGGTGGTGGTCTTCCCCGCGCCGTTGGGGCCCAGCAGCCCCACCACCTCGCCGGTTTTCACCTCGACGCTGACGTCCTGCACGACCTTGCGGCCGCCGTAGCTCTTGAACAGTCCTTCGGTCCCCAAGATCTTTACGCTCACTGGCCCTCCTGGGCTGTCGGGCTGAGGCTCCAGGGCGCGGCGGCCGCGGAACGCAATTGGGATGGGATGACCCGCAGTCGCACGTCCCCCTCCAGGTCGAGGCTGTGGTTCTTGTCGTCGAACAGCGCCTCTTCCCCCTGCAGGCGGTTGAAGCCCATGGCCACGCGCACGTCCTTCTGCAGCCTCAGCTGCGCGCCGCCGTCGTAGACAAAGGCGCTGGCGGCGCTGGCGCGCAGGGGCCCGCGCAGGACGGTGACGCCGCCGTCCACCCGGGCGCTGCGGCTGACGGCCGAGAAGTCGCCGCTTTGCCCGGTGACGGTGATGGAATTTCCGTAGGGATCGACGCTGACCAGGTGGACCCCCTCGGACAGGAAGGCCTCGCGCAGCAGGTCGGTGTAGTCCGCCTCGCCCGTGAGGATGCTGAAGCGCCGCACCGAGTCGGTCATGAGCACGCCGCCGTCCGCGCGGGCGCTGCGGCCCTGGTCGCGGCTGCGCAGCTCCTTGGACAGGATCACGGTGCTGTCCTGGGTGGTGGTCACGCCGCCGTAGAACACGGTCTCCTGGGTCGCCCGGTTGTAGCGCAGGCTGCGCGAGCGCACCTTCACCGGGCGGGCCTCGTCCACGGGCCGCGACTGGGGATAGGCGGGCTCCGGCGTGGGCTGGGGCCTGGGCACCGCGGCCACGGGCTTGACCCCCGCGCCCTTGTGGGCGGCCAGCCGGGGGCCGGCGCAGGCGGCCAGCAGGATGAGGCTCGAGCCCAAGGCGAGGGCCTTCAGGGCTGGCGCCACGTCTTCGACTCCTCGCGCAGGTCCTCCACGCTGACGGCCTCCGCCTGCACGTCGTGCAGGATGCGCACGTCGCGCAGGTCCCGGTCGCTCACGAAACCGCGGCCGGTCAGCACCGTGTGGCCGCGCAGGACCTCGACGGGCGAGTCGCTGGAGATCTTCTGCTCGCGGTTGTCCCAGTCCAGGTGGGGCGTGCGCAGGATGGCCCCCTCGCTGGAATGCACCTCGACGGCGCCGTAGGCCTGGATGTCATAGTCCTTCAGGTCAATCTCCGCCCTGTCGGCGCGGGCGCGGGACACCACCTGGCCGTGCCTGAAGTAGACCATGGTGACCACCTCGGCGTGGGCGTGCTGGCCCGTGTGGTTGACCAGGGCGCGCTCGGCCTGGGCCTCCCACACCAGCTCGCCGTCGTGGGAGGCGCGGGCGCTGAAGCCCTGGAAGAGCAGGCTGGGTTTTTCCTGCTCTTTCTTGGATGCCGGGGCCGCGGGCCCTTGGGCTGTCGGGGCCGGGCCGCAGGCCAGGGTCAGGCAAAAGGCGCACACCAGCGCGGCCGGAAGGAGGGTGGGACGCCCAGCTTTGAGGAAGGTCGAAAGGTCCACGCGCCCTCATGCAAAACGAACGGGGTGTGGGTTTCCCACACCCCGGAGGCGATTTTAGCCCGCCCGGACGCGCCGGGGACAGCCCAATGTTCAGGGCCCTCAGGCCTGCGGCGCCCGGCCCGCCGCCGCACGGCGGGCGGCGATGCGTTCCAGGCAGCCCGCCGCCAGGCGGGGATCCCAGCCGGTGGAGGCTTTGGCGCTGTCGCTGCGCCAGCGGGCGTGGTTCCAGGCCCACAGGCCCGGGGCCTCGCGGATGGCCGCCTCGGTGCGGCGGGTGTATTCCTGCACCACGCCCCAGAGCTCCAGCGCCCCACCGCCCGCCCGCGGCGGGACCGGGATGGCCGGGGAAAACACGAGGCGGTAGCGGCCGTCGGGCCTGCGGAAGCAGAAGCCGCACACCAGGTCCGAGCCGGTGGCCTGGGCCAGCACGGCCGGGCCCGAAGGCGTCTTGGAGGGCAGCCCGAAAAATTCGACGTAGAGGGAATCCACGCCCGTGTCCTGGTCGGCCAGGACGCCCAGGACCTTGCCCTCGTTCAGCCAGCGCAGGATGGGCCGCACCGAGGTGTTGCGCCCGAAGACCGTGATCTTGTTGCGCTCCCGGCGGGCCGTCAGGACGGCGTCCAGGCGCGGGTCATAGGCCTGGCGCGCCACCACGGCCGTGGGCAGGCGCCGGGCCACCCAGGCCGCCAGGAGCTCCCAATGCCCGAAGTGGGCCGTCACCGCCACCACGCCGCGGCCCTCACGGACGGGCCGCTCGAGATGCTCGAAGCCCTCCACCTCGGCCACCCAGGCGTCCGGCCCCGCGGACTCCGGCGCGGACAGCCTGAAGAACTCCGCGGCGGAACGGCCCAGATGGCCGAAAACGGCCGCGGCCGTCTCCTTGCGCCAGGCCAGGTCGCTGCCGGGATAGGCCCGGCGCAGGGTCTCCAGGGTCTTGCGGCGCTCGTAGGGGACGCAGGCGTAGAAAACGCGGCCCAGGCCCGAGCCCAGGGCGCGCGCCGCCCCCAGGGGCAGCATACGCATCAGGCGGTCCAGCAGGGCCAGGAGGCCCAGGATGAGGTTGTGTTTGACGGGTCGCCAAAAGCGGCGGATGGCGTCCTCGCAAGAAGGGCCCGGAGGGCCGGGGCGTAAAAGGCAGTGTAACAGGCCGCCGTCCCAGGCGCCACGCGATCCAAGGCCCCCCTTGCCCCCGGAGGGCATTGGGCCCTAAACTATCGTATTCCTCAAGGAGACCCCATGCCCGTGAACGAAGCCGCGGAACGCCTGCGCAAGGCGGGCCGCAACGACGACTGCCCCTGCGGTTCGGGCAAGAAATACAAGAAGTGCCACTTGCGTGCCGATGAAGAGGCCGCCAGCAAGACGCTGGCCGAAGGCAACGCGGCCAAGGCCAAGGTCGCCGAGGCCGAAGCCGCCGCGCATGAGGCCGATCCCGAGGCCCACGCCAAGAGCCCGGGCGAGCGCCCCAAGGCCCAGACCGTGGCCGGCATGGCGTACGTGCCCAAGGGCCCGCGCAGCCACAAGCCCATGAACACCCCGCGCAAGGCCGTCTAAGCCCGGTTCCGAACAAGAGGGCCCTCGGCCCCCAATAAAAAAGCCCCAGGCTCATGCCTGGGGCTTTTTTTTGCGGCGGCCCCCCTTCAGAATCCGCGGAACTGCGCCTTGTACACGGACTCGATGTGGGCGATGCGGGCGCCCAGGCGTTCCACCGCGTCGGGGCGGTGGAGGAAGCGGGCGAGTTCCAGGGCCCCGGCCAGGGCCGCGTGGGCGTCGTCGAAATCGTCCTTGGGATGCCTCGAGTCGTACATGGCCGCATAGGCCTTTTCTCCGGCGGCCTCCAGAATCCCCAGGCCCCGCCGTTTTTCGTCGATCTGGGCCGCGCCGCCGACGATTTCGCCTTTTTCGGTCCCCTTCATCCAGACGCAGTCGTCGTCCATGGAGTAGTCCAGCCAGGCGCAGGCCTCCAGGGGTCCGCGGCGGGAGGCCGCCAGGCAGAGGTCCGAAGGCGCGAGGCCCGCCTCCACCCACTTCGCGGCCAGACCCTCGGCGTCGCCTGCGCTCATGGCGGTTTCGCAGAAGAGACGGCGGTCATACCAAGCGGTTTCGAAAAAAACGCCGGATCCCGGATTCAAATGGTCCAAAAATTGCGGGAGCCCGCGGCAGCCTTTGAACCGTTCGCGGGGGACGACGAGGGCCAGGAACTGGAGACGGAGTGCCATGGGGTTCCTCCGGAGGAAGGCCGCGCGACCCTCACACCATGCCGGCCAGCTCCGCCAGCGGGGCCAGGTCGGGCCGCTCCGCCGCCTGGCTCAGCAGGCGGCGCACCAGGGGGCCGCGCTCGCCGTGGGACAGGTGCCACAGGCCCATCCAGCCGCGGGCCCGGGCGTGGGCCTCGGAAAAACGCTCGCCGCGGTCCGCGCCCAGGCGGGCCAGCTCGTTCTTGTATTCGCGCCACAGGTTCTCCGCGGCCGCCACGTGCATGCCGCAGCGCCACTCCCAGGCGGCCAGGTCGAGCAGCGCGTGGCGGAAGGACCCGCGCCTGAAATCCAGGAGGCGCGGCCCCTGGTCCCCGTACCACACGTTGGTGGCGTGCCAGTCGCCGTGGGTCAGGCTGAGGAACTCCAGGGGGGATTCCATCTCCGCGGACAGGGTATCGAGGACCTGCGCCAGCCCCGCGGCCAGGCCCCCGGGGAAACTCGCCAGCGTGCTGTCCACGCCGCGGCGCCAGGGGCCCTGCTCGTCCTGCATGGGCCGGTGTCCGGGGAGGTTCCCGCGCAGCATGGAGAAGACGCGCGCGCGCCCGAAGCTTCCGGCGTGCAGGCCGGCCAGGGAGCAGGCCATCAGGCCCGCGGCCAGCAGGCCCCGGCTGTCGGGCCGCGCGATGGCGAGCCCCAGGTCGCTCCCCAGGCCCAGGTCCTCGAGGATGTAGTAGCCGATCTCCTGGTCCGCCGCGAAAAACTCCGGGCCCAGGCCCCGCGTGCCGGGCAGGTCGCTGAGGAAGAACTGGCAGGCCCAGTCCTGCCAGCGCCAGGGCCAGGCCTCGCCGGTCTGCTTGACGATGACGCTGGGGGGCATGCCCGCCTCCGGGCTGCGCAGGTCGCAGCGCCAGACCCCGCCCTCCTTGCCCAGGGGCCGCGGGTCGGACAGGGCGTCCACCCGGTAGCCCTGCTGGTTCAGGTTCTCCGCCACCTGCCGCATGAAGTCCCGCACGACCCAGGTCATCTCAACTCCGCAAGCCCAGCTGTTCCTCAAGCTCGGCCGTTTCCGTGGTGGGGGCCCGGCAGGTGAAATCGCGGCAAAGGTAGGCGGCCGGCAGGCCCTGGCGCAGGGCGAAGCCCCCGGGGTAGTCCGGCAAGGGCCTGCCCGGCTCCACCAGCAGGCGGTCCAGGCCGGGCAGCCAGCGGCCGCGCCCCACCTTGAGCAGGGCCTGCGTCCGGGCCTGGGAGCCGTCGCCGGCCACGACCAGGCGCTGGGGCGGGCTCAGGGCCCGGTCCAGCGCAGCGGCCATGAAGGGCAGGGAGCGGGGCGAGCGGAAGAGGTCCTTGAGGTGGCCCTTCAGGGTCATTTCCGCGTCCGCGCGCCAGGGGCCTTCCACGCCCAGGCCCCACAGGCGCAGCTGCAGGTCCGCGAAGACGCTGGCGGCCGCGGGCTCCACGTTGTCGTGGGAATCCTTGACCCGGGCCGGCAGCAGCGGGTCGCCGCTCTTGCCGCCGCAGAAATAGAGGCCGTCGCTCTCGTCGAAGAAGCGCGGCCTGGCGGCGGCGCAGAGCTCCGCGCAGGCCTTCAGCCAGCGGGGCTCCAGCGTGGCCTGGTGCAGCTCCAGGAGGCCCCAGGCCAGGAAGGCGTAGTCGTCTGCCTGGCCCTCCACGGCCGCCTCCCCGCCGGCGTAGCGGCGCCAGAGGCCGGCGCGGCCGGGATCCCACATGCGCGCCAGGAAGAAGTCGGCGGCCTTCTCCGCGGCCGCGGCCCAGTCGGGCCGGTCCAGGGCGGCGGAGGCCTTGGCCAGGGCCGCGATCATCAGCCCGTTCCAGGAGGAGAGGATCTTTTCGTCGCGCTGGGGCCGCGGGCGCTTGGCGCGCGCCTCGAAGAGGCGGCGCCGGGACTCGGCCAGGCGCGGCTCCTGCTCGGCCTCGGGCAGCTCGCCGAAGCCGGCCATGGCGGCCAGGGTCCCGCGGCGGTCGTACAGCACGTTGGCGCCCGGGAACTCGTTGTGCGGGTCCTCGTAGACGTTGCCGTCCTTCTCCACGCCGTAGGCCGAGCAGAAGCGGTCGGATTCCTTGCCCAGCACCGCGTCGATCTCCGCCTTGGTCCAGACATAGAAGGCGCCCTCGCGCTTGCGGCCGGCCTCGGGCCCGGAGGCGGGCAGGGAGTCGGCGTCCTCGGCGCTGTAGAAGGCGCCTTCAGGGGAGCGCATGTCGCGCAGCACGTAGCCGATGATGCCCTCGGCCGTGTCCGCGAAGAAGCGGTCCTCGCTCAGCTGCCAGGCCTCGACGTAGTTCATGGCCAACTGGGCGTTGTCGTAGAGCATCTTCTCGAAGTGGGGCAGGTGCCAGCGCTCGTCGGTGCTGTAGCGGGCGAAGCCGCCGCCCAAATGGTCGTGGATGCCGCCGTGGGCCATCTTGCGCAGGGTGGCCAGGGCCATGTCCGCGGCCTCCGCGGCCTCGCCGGCCCTCCCCTCCTGGGCCAGGCGCGCGGCCAGGCGCAGCAGGAAGTGTTGGTTCACGGGCATGGGGAACTTGGGCGCCCCGGAGAAGCCGCCCTGGTCCGGGTCGTAGGACTGGCGGAACTCAGGCAGGCAGGCCTCCAGGGCCTGGGCGTTGAGGCCCTGGGCCGGCTCGGTGGGCTTCTCCAGGCGCAGGAGGGCCTGGGTCAGCTTCTCCGAATCCTGGTTCACATGCCGGCGGCCGTCCGGGTCCTTCCAGGCGCGGCTGATGGCGTCGACCAGCTGGGCCCAGCTGGGGCGCTCGTGGGCGGGCCGGGGCGGGAAATAGGTGCCGCCGTAGAAGGGCTTGCCGTCGGGGGTGAGGAAGCAGTTGAGGGGCCAGCCGCCCTGGCCGCTGAGGGCCGTGACCGCGTTCATGTAGACGCGGTCCACGTCGGGGCGCTCCTCGCGGTCGACCTTGATGCAGACCAGGCTGCGGTTCATCAAGGCCGCCACCTCGGGGTTGGAAAAACTTTCGTGCTCCATGACGTGGCACCAGTGGCAGGTGCTGTAGCCGATGGACACCAGCACGGGCTTGTCCTCGGCCTTGGCGCGGGCGAAGGCCTCCTCGCCCCAGGGCATCCAGTCCACGGGATTTTCGGCGTGCTGAAGCAGGTAGGGCGACTTTTCGCGGATCAGGCGGTTGGGCATAGGGCTTCCAAAACGTGGCGGGGGGGCACGGGCGGGGGACGCGGTGAGGCGAAATCTTTAGGGGCTAAGCGGCCTGCCCGCGGCGGTAGGAATGGGTGAAGGCCTTGTCGTAGAGCTTGCTGGCCTCGCCGTCCTTCAGCAGGACCCGGCCCACGATGATCATGGCGGTCTTGGTCACCTTGGCCAGCTTCAGGGCCGCGTCCAGCCCGTCGAGGCGGCAGCGCAGGATCTGCTGGTCCGGCCAGGTGGCGCGCACCACCACGGCCACGGGGCAGTCCCCGCCGTAGTGCGGCGCGAGGTCCTGCTCGATCTTCCTGGCCAGGCCCGCGGACAGGAAGAGGCAGAGGGTGGCCCGGCTGGCGCCCAGCTTGGCCAGGCTTTCGCCCTCGGGCATGGGCGTGCTGCGCCCCTCGGCGCGCGTCAGGATCACGCTCTGGCTCACGCCCGGCAGGGTCAGCTCCACGCCCAGCAGGGCGGCCGCGGCCTGGAAACTGCTGACCCCCGGCACGATCTCCCAGGGGACCCCGGCCGCGTCCAAAATCTTGGTCTGCTCCGCCGTGGCGCCGTAGATGGAGCTGTCGCCGGAGTGCAGGCGCACCACGGTCGAGCCGGAGCGCCAGGCCTCCACCATGGCCGCGGTGATGGCCTGCAGGTCCAGGGCCGCGCTGTCCACCAGCCTGGCCTGCGCGCGGCAGTGCTTCAGCACGTCCGGGTGCACCAGGGAGCCGGCGTGGACGACCAGGTCGGCGGCGGCGAGGAGCCGGGCGCCTTTGAGGGTGATGAGTTCGGGATCGCCGGGACCGGCGCCCACAAAGGCGATGGGGGGCTGCATCTATTGGATCAGGGCCGCCAAGCCGGGCGTGTTGTCGATCTGGGCCTGGGGCAGGCCGGCCTGGACATAGACCGCGCGGAACGCTTCGACGAATTCCTTGGAGGGCTTGGCCGTGGCCTTGGGCGGGTAGGTGTAGAAGACGCAGGTTTCCGGCTTCCCTTCGAAGGAGACCGTGGCGGTGGTGCGCACGCCGCCGGGCTCCTCCTTGTCCAGCTCGGGGAGCTTGTGCTCCTCGACCAGGTAGAGGCAGCCCCAGGTCTTGGAGCCGGGCGCGGCTTCGAGGTTGGGCTTGGAGCCTTCGCGGGTGAAGCTCAATTTGTAGCCGTCCAAACGCCCCTGGCCCTCCAGGCGCAGGCTGTCCACGCGGCGGTCCAGGCTGCGGTCCATGAGCGGGGATCCGTAACAGAAGTAGTAGAGCATCTTGATGTTACCGCGGGGCATGCGGACCTCCGGCTGGCGTGGATAAGGCGGGGCCCGGCCGGGAGGCCGGGCTCCTGGAACTCAGTGCGCGGGGCCCTTGAGGACGCGCCGCACGGTGAACATGTGGGTCAGGCAGGCGGCCAGGGCGGCCAGCGCGAAGCAGGGCGCGAGCATGCCGCCGAGGGCCGCCAGCCCCAGGGCCAGCACCGCGCAAAACACGGCGTAGGAGTTGAGGGCCAGAAGAAAACCTTTTATCACAGCCCGCACCGCCTCTCTACCCCCCTGACGCTGGGCGAAGACCGACAGCACGCTGCTGGCCACGGGAAAGGCCGCCAGCAGGCCGCCCAGGCGCGATCCCAGGCGGTCGGCCAGCGCGGTCAGGGACAGCACCAGCAGGGCGGCGGCCGCCATGCGCAGGGGCAGGTCCCAGGGGTCGGGCTTGAGGCGGTCCAGCGCCGCCGCCTCCCCCTGCTCCTCGAGGGGCGGCAGGCTGCGGCGGCTGAGGTAGAGGGTGGCCAGGGCGTAGATCAGGGCCTTGAGCGGCCCCACGGCGTGGTTGCGCGAGACGCCGTCGATCAGCACGGTGAAGGCGGCGAAGGCGCCCCAGCCCATGAGCAGGCTGCTGAGGGCCGTGCCCCCGGACCAGGAACGCCAGCAGTAGGCCAGCAGGAAGGCGCAGAGGCTGACCAGGCCAAGGTCCGTGGCCACGGCCGCCTGGGCCGCGAAGGCGCTGCCCTGCTCCAGGGCGTAAAAAAAGAGGATGGGGCCGGCGATGATGGGAAGGCCGCCCACCAGGCCCGTGGCCTGGTGGCCCCAGCGCCTTCCGGCCAGGGTGGCCACGCACACGAGCGCCACGGGGACGATGACCTTGTAGGCTAGGTCGCTCACGCCTTGGCTTCCACGGCCTTCACCTTCATGGCGGTCAGGTCGCCGCCCTTGGTCTCCAGGTCATACTTCCGGCGGTAGCCGCGCGGGGTGACCATCAGGTGCTTGAAGTAGTAGGTCTGGGAGTTGCCGATGAGGATGGTGGTCAGCATGCCGATCTCCTGGTCCGCCATCTTGTCCAGGGTCGTGCGCACCACGATCTCGCCCTCGCGCCAGCCGCTCTTGACCACGCCCACGGGCGTGGTGGGCAGGCGGTGCTCCAGGAAGATCTCCTGGGCCTTCACGATCTGCCAGTCGCGGCGCGCGGACTTGGGGTTGTAGAGGGCCGTGACGAAGTCGGCCTCCGCCGCGGCGCGCAGGCGCTTCTCGATGGCCTCCCAGGGCGTCAGGAGCGTGCTCAGGGAGATGCTGCAGAAATCGTGGTTCAGGGGGGCGCCCAGGATCGCGCCGATGCTGCAGGCCGCGGTGATGCCCGGGACGACCGTGACCTCCACGTCGGGCTGCTCGGGGTCCCAGCCGTTCTCCTGCAGGACCTCGTAGGTGAGCCCGGCCATGCCGTAGACGCCGGAGTCGCCGCTGCTGACGATGGCCACGCGCTTGCCCTCGCGGGCCAGCTGGAGGGCCTTGCGGCCGCGGTCGATCTCCTCGGTCATGCCCGTGGCCACGATCTTCTTGCCGGCCAGCAGGGGCCGCACCAGGTCGATGTAGGTGCGGTAGCCGATGCAGACGTCGCAGCGCTCGATGGCCTCCCGCGCCGCGGGGGTCAGGTGCTCGGCCGCCCCCGGGCCGAAGCCGATGATGCAGATGGATCCCGGTCCGGCGGCCATGGCCTAGACGAACACTTTGCGCGCGACCGCCAGGGTCACGCGCTGGCTCTTGCGTTTGGGCAGGACCAGCGCGTCCGCGCCGGCCGCCAGCATGGCCGAGGGCTCGCTGACGCCCACGGCCCCGGTGTACTTCTCCACCACCGGGTTGGCCGGGCTGCGCACGCCCTTGGCGTTGAGCTCGTCGCGGCTGTAGAAGACCGGCTCCAGGCCCAGCTTCTCCGCGACCTGGAGCAGGGCCTCCTCGGCCGCCTTCAGGTCGATGCTGGCCAGGGCGGCCGCGCTCTTGAGGCTGAGGCCGGCCGACTCGAAGGAGCCCTCCACCAGGGCCCAGGCCTCCCCGAAGTCGGCGCCCGCGTCGCAGCCGAGCCCCAAACAGAGGGTCTTGGGCCGGTAGATGACGCAGCGGTCCCACAGGCTCTCGAGCTCGGCCCGCAGCACGCCCGTGCTCCGGTCGCTGATCACGAGCCAGGCCTCGAAGGGGGCGGCGGCGCGGGCCTCGGCGATGCTGTTGAAGACCTTGATGCTGGCCGGCAGGGGGCTTGCCCTAGTCCACCAGTTCCTCTCGCCGCATTCCTGCACCAGGGCCACGGGCTTCTCGTTGACCACGGCCGCGCTCACGGGCGTGACGTTGGCCTTGTCCTCGATGGTCCAGCCCAGTTCCCTGCCCAGGATGTCCACGGTCAGGGTGGCGCGCACGTCGGAGGCCGTGGTCACCACGGCCTGGGCGCCCAGGGCGCCCGCCACGGCCTCGGTCAGGGCGTTGGCGCCGCCGACATGGCCGCTGAGCACGCTGATGGCGAAGCGCTTGGAGTCGTCCACCACCACCACGGCCGGGTCCTCGTCCTTGCCCTTGAGGAAGGGCGCGATGGTGCGCACCACGGCGCCCAGGCTCACGACGTAGACCAGGCCGTCGTAGCGGCCCCAAGCCTGGGCCGTGAAGTCCTTGATGGCGGCGAAGTTGCCGTCGGCGTCCGGGGCCAGGGCCTTCTGCTTCTCGCTGACCCAGAGCTCGCAGCCGGGCAGGGCCGCCTTGAGCACGCGGGCGTGCTCGATGCCGTGCTTGGTGATGGCGATCAGGGCGACTTTCAAGGGCGTCCCTTCCACTAAAAGCCCATCTTGAAGCCGATGTAGGTCGGCTCGAAGCCCAGGGTCTCGTAGAAGCGGTGGGCGCGGGTCCGGCGGGTGTTGCTGGTGAGGTTGATCTGGGAGCAGCCGCCCTTCTTGGCCAGGGCGATGGCGTGCTTGATCAGGTCGGTGCCGCGGCCCTTGCTCTGGCTCTCCTCGGAGACCACGATGCTGTCGAGGATGGCCCAGGGCTTCCCGGACCAGTAGACGCGCGGAAGGATGTAGAGGGTGCAGGTGCCCACGATCTTCCTGCCCTCCTGGGCCACCAGCACATGGCAGTCGCGGTCCTTGATCAGGAGCCCCAGCGCCTTTCTGTGTTTTTCCGTGGCGACCATGGGCGGCCGCTTGACCCAGGCCAGGCCCCCGCGCAGGTGGTCGTAGAGGCGCAGCAGGTCGGGCAGGTCGCTCATCTTGGCTTTGCGGATTTGCATGCTTGGGGCTCCTTGGAAAATAAAGCTCAGACCGCGTCCGGCGGGGACGCCGGGGGCTTGTCGCCCCAGAAGATCGTCACGGGGTTGAGGGCGTCGAGGCGGTGCAGGGACTGGGAGGGGGTCTTGATGGCCTTGCCCCGGCTCACCTGTACCTGCAGGAAGTCCCAGCGCATGCCGCTGGCCCCATACCAGGCCAGGGCCTCGGCCGTGTTCTCCACGGTCACCGTGTTCAGCACGATCACGCCCCCGGGCTTCAGGCGGGCCAGGCAGGCGTCCAGGATGGCGTCCATGCGGCCGGCCGTGCCGCCGACGAAGACCGCGTCCGGGGCGTCCGCCGCGGGGATCTCGGAGAGCGCCGCGGGGGCCTCGCCGTGCAGGCAGAGCACCGAAGGGGTGCTGAAACGGCGCACATTCTCGCGCACATTCTCGCAGTCGTCCGCGTTTTTTTCGACCGCCCACACGCGCCCTCCGCGGGACAGGCGGGCGGCCTCGATGGCCACGGAGCCGGTGGCCGCGCCGATGTCCCAGGTGAGGGCACCGGGGAAAAGGCGCAGCTTGGAGAGGCTGAGCGCGCGCACCTCGGCCTTGGTGATGAGGCCCTTCTCGGGCTTGCGCTGGGCGAAGTCGGCCTCGTCCAGGCCGAAGGCGTAGGCTTCGCGGGGCCCGGGGGCCTGCGCGCGCTGCGCCACCACCACGTTGAGCTCCCCGAAGCGCAGGCCGGCCAGCTCGCCCAGGCTCGAGCGCGTGAGCTTCTCGTCCGGGCCGTCGATGTTCTCCGCCACCCAGGCCGCGGAGCCGGCGTCCCAGCCCAGGCGCATGAGGTATTCCGCCACCGCGCCCGGGTCGTTGTCGGGGTCCGTGAAGACGCCCACCTTGCGGCAGTCCGGGGGCAGGGCGGCCAGCTTGTCCAGGGGCCGGCCGTGCACGCTGACCAGGAAGGCGTCGTCCCACTTCAGGCCGGCCCGGGCGAAGGCCAGCTGCATGCTGCTCAGCGATGGCAGGACCTCCACCCGGTCCGCGCCCAGCTTCTGGATGAGGAACTGGCCCACGCCGTAGAACAGGGGGTCCCCGCTGGCCAGCACCACGGGCCGCGCCCCGGGCGCCTCCAGCTCCAGGCCCAGGCGCTCGGCCAGGCCCTTGAGGTCGCCCTTGAAGACCAGCTTTTTGACGTCCATGGCGGCGCAGAAGGCCAGTTGGCGCTCGCCCCCGGCCAGGAAGCTGGCCGCCTCAAGCTCCTGGCGCGCGCCGGGCGCCAGCTTGTCGAGCCCCCCGTCCGAGACGCCGATGACCCGCACTTTAGGCAAGCGGCGCCCCGTCCGCGGCGTCGTCGCTGTGGCCGAGCACGCGCATGGCCGCGTCGCAGGCCAGGCAGGCCCAGAGCAGCAGCAGGAATTCCAGGGGCATCTTGTAGTACCAGGCCCACACGGAATAGCGCCCGTCCATCAGCGGATTGCGCAGGACCAGGACCGCCAGCAGCAGGATCAGGGTCCTGGGCACCTTGGCCAGGCGCTGTTCCAGGATTCTGAGGATTTTCTTCATCGAAGCCTCCGTGAGACGAAGCCAGCAATGGGGTTCAACGGACGGCCCACCCGATCCGGACGGCCTTTTCGAAATCCAGGAGCCAGCTTTCCACTTCCACGCTTCCGCCCTGCGCCTGGACGTGGTCCTTGGCCACCTGGGCGGCCCGTCCGCAGAGGCTGTCCAGGAAGGCCGGAAGCCAGGGCTGGTCCTTGCCCAGCTCATAGGCGTAGCGCGCGGTGGTGCCCGCGGCGATCAGGGCCGCGGTCCCCTCGGGCGCGCCGGAGGAGCGGGCCAGATCGGCCAGCAGCGCCAGGTCCACCGCGGACTTGCGGGCGTGGGTATGGACCTCGCCCTGGGCCAGCTTGGCCACCTTGCCCATCTGGCCGGCCAGGATGGCGCGCTTGACCCCGAGCTTCACGCAGTGGTCCAGGGCCTTGCCCACGTAGTCGCCCATCTGCACGAAGGCGGCCTCGGGCAGGTCCTTCATGAGCTCCATGGCGAACTGCTCGGTCAGGCCGCCGGTGGTCAGGACCACCGTGTCGCAGCCCTGGTGCACGGCCACCTCGATGCCCTGCTCGACCGAGGCGACGTAGGCGGCCGTGCTGTAGGGGTACACGATGCCGCTGCGGCCCAGGATGCTGATGCCGCCCAGGATCCCCAGGCGCGCGTTGAGCGTCTTGCGGGCGATGGCCTCGCCGTCCTTGACGCTGACGCTGATGTCCAGGCCCTCCTGGTCCAGGCCGAAATCCCTCAATATCCCCAGGCCGTGCTCGCTCATCATCCGGCGCGGCACCGGGTTGACCGCCGGGCCGCCGACCTCCAGGCCCAGGCCGGGCTTGGTCACGGTGCCCACGCCCTCGCCCTTGAGGAAGCGCACCTGGCCGGGGAGGTGGTTGAGGCTCACCGTGGCCCTGATCTCGGCGCCGTGGGTGGCGTCGGGGTCGTCCCCGCCGTCCTTGACCGCGGCGCAGGTCACGCTGCCGTCCGGCCCGCGCCGGGTCCAGGCGATGGCGAATTCCGGGGTCTGGCCCTCGGGCAGGGTGATGCGGACCGCGGTCCGCTCCTTGGAATCCAGCAGGCAAAGCAGGGCCGCCACGGTGCAGGCCGTGGCGTTGGCGCCGGTCGTGAAGCCGGTGCGGGTGCCCTTGGGCTTGGCCTCCATGTTCAGCGGAAGCCCGGAAAAGCGGCCCTGCCGGCGCCGCTCAGCGGAGCGCCATCTGGGCGACCAGGCCGTGCACGCCCATGAGCACGGCCGCCGCCAGCAATTGGTAGGAGGCCACGCGGGCGCCCCTGGCCATGCGGGTCCTGGCCACGCCCAAGTCGGCCTTTTGCTGGTCCGTGAGCTGGCCCCCGTTGGCGCGCGCCTCCGCGGCGATGGCCGCCATGCGCTCGACCATGGGCTTCTGCACCCGGATGCCGATGCCGAAGGCCCCCAGGGCCATCAGGCCGCCCAGTTCCAGGCAGATGCCCTCCGCCGACCACAGCCAAGCCGGGCTGTTCATGGCCTCGATGCTGATCAGGGTCAGGCCCGTCAGCACCGAGCCCAGGGCCCCCACGGTCATCCAAATCGAGAATTTGCGCTGGACCATGTGCTCCATGACCGCGCCGCCCCCGGGGCCCGCGGCGATGACGGAAGGCACCAAGAAAAATCCGCTGATGATGGCCCCGCCCCCCCAAAAGATGCCCGAAACAATATGGACAGCAAGCAAGCTTGGGTAGAGCATAGGCACCTCCGGCTGGGGGCCACCCTGTGCCGCCCTTGCGGCGTGGGGACGCGCCCTCGAGGTCCCTAGTTTTCCACTGCCCAGCCCCTTTCGCCAGCCCTTTCGAGGTCGCCTTGATCGAAATCGTCGCCGCCCCCGCAAAAAAATCCCATCCCGGCCTGCACATCATCCTCATCCACGAGGAAAGCCCCCTGGCCAAGTTCCCGGGCCTGGACCCTTCCGTGTCCGCCGCGGCCAAGGCCGACGGCTTCACGGGCCAGAAGGAAAAAGCCTTCTATGACCCCATTTCCCGCCACCTGGTGCTGGGCCTGGGCAAGGCCAAGGACACGACCCTGGAGTCCTTCCGCCGCGCCGGCCAGGCGGCCGCGCGCAAGTCCCGGGACCTGAACATCGAGAGCGCGGTGCTGAGCCTGCCCGCGGGCTCGGACAAGGAGCAGGCCGGGGCACTGGCCGAAGGCGCCTGGCTGGGCCTTTACAAGTTCAGCGAGGCCAAGGGCAAGCCCTCGGCCAAAGACGCCGAAAAGAAGGCCAAGGAGACCGAGTTCAGGACCCTGGTGCTGGACGGCGCGGCCCGCGGCGCGGAAGCGGTCCTGGCCGAGAAGCGCCTGGTCTGCGAGGCCGTGTGCCTGGTGCGCGACCTGGTCAACCGGGGGCCCTCGGAGAAGTACCCTGAAAAGTACGCCCGCGACGTGCAGGCCCTGGCCAAGGGCGTCCCCGGCGTGAGCCTGAAGGTCCTGGACAAAAAGGCCATCGCGGCCTGGCCCATGGCCGGGCTGATGGCCATCAACCAGGGCAGCGCGAACCCGCCCGTGTTCCTGCACCTGCATTACAAGCCCGCGGGCAAGGCGCGCAAGAGCGTGGCCCTGGTGGGCAAGGGCGTCACCTTCGATTCCGGCGGCCTGTCCCTGAAGCCGGCCGGCAGCATGCTGGACATGAAGTGCGACATGGCCGGCAGCGCCACGGTGCTGGCCCTGGGGCTCCTGGCCGCCAAGCTGAAGCTGCCCGTGGAGGTGCACGCCTGCGCCCCCATCACCGAGAACCTGCCCGGCGCGGACGCCATCAAGATCGGCGACATCATCCGCTACAAGAACGGCCGCACCGCGGAGATGCTCAACACCGACGCCGAGGGCCGCGTGATCCTGGCCGACGGCCTGCTCTACGCCGAAAGCCTGAAGCCGGACGTGATCCTGGACTTCGCCACGCTCACCGGGGCGGCCATCGTGGCCCTGGGCATGAACATCTCGGCCGTGCTGGGCGACGACGGCCTCTGCGCCCGCTTCAAGGCCCTGGGCGAGCGCTGCGGCGAGTCCTTCTGGCAGCTGCCCATGCCCGACTCCTACCGCAGCCACATCGAGAGCAAGGTGGCGGACATCAAGAACATCGGCAACAGCGGCGAGGCCGGCACCATGGCCGGGGCCTTCTACCTGAAGGAGTTCGTCACCACCAAGGCCTGGGTGCACTTCGACATCGCCGGGCCGGCCTTTTTGAAGGCCGAGGACGGCGTCAACCCCGCCGGCGGCACCGGGATCCCGGTGCGCACCGTGCTGGAATACCTCAAAGGGCTCTGAACCTTAACCTCGCTCCAAGGAACAAAGACCATGCCCCCTCCGACCATCCCTTATGTGCTCACCGAGCTCATACAGGAGACGCCCGACACCCTGACCTACCGCATCAAGCCCGAGGCGGGCGGCGAGGTCATCCAGTACAAGCCCGGCCAGTTCGTGCAGCTGCACCTGACGCCGACCAGCGAGGTCAAGATGTCGCGCAGCTATTCGGTGGCCAGCAGCCCCACCACCCGCGACTTCATCGACCTGACCATCAAGATCCAGGGGACCTTCCCCCAGTTCCTCAAGGACCTCAAGCCCGGCCACGTGTTCGGCCTGCGCGGCCCGCTGGGCCATTTCTATTTCGACCCGGCCACCCAGCCCCATATCGTGCTGCTGGGCGCGGGCGTGGGCATCACGCCCCTCATGGGCATGCTGCGCTATTCCACCTTCCTGAAGCTGCCCAACAAGATCACCTTCATGGACGCGAACAAGACCGAAGAGGACACCATCTACCACAGGGAGCTGGTGGAGCACCACATGGTGGTGAACCCGGCGGCCGAGATCGTGCTCAGCTACACCCGCCTGCCGCCCGAGCACCACTGGGCCGGGGAACGCGGCCGCCTGGGCTGGGACATGATCACGAAGTACGTGCCCGAGCCGATGAACAAGCACTACTTCATCTGCGGGCCGGACCAGATGAACAAGGACCTGAAGACGCTGCTGCTGGAGAAGGGCGTGCCCAAGGAGCTGGTGAAGCTGGAGAACATGGGCTTTTGACCTGCGGCCCCGCCCGCGGGCGGGGCCGAAAAAGGAACCGTGAAGCTGTATCGCCTCTACAACCTCAGCGAAACCGCCCCGGCCGCGGGCCTGCACTTCCTCAAGCGCGAGGACGCCGAGCGTTACAAGGAGGTGGTCCGCTGGCCCTACGAGGCCAGCGGCCGCTGGCCCAGGGCCGACGGAGGGGAGATCCCCCTGGAGCAGCTCGACCTGCGCGTGGAGGTGGTCGAGCTGCCGGTGCTGGTGGACCGGAGCCTGGAGCTGGTCCTGGCGCGCCACGAAGGGCAGCTGGGCTCGGCCCCGCTCCTGGCCGGGGACTGCTTCGACCCGCGCGCCTGGGAGGCCTGCAGCCCCGAGGACCTGGCCCATCCGCTGCTGGGGCCGCTCCTGGAGAACGCGCGGATCCAGTTGCTGAAGGAAGATTAGGGGAATTTTGTCCGGCATGCATGTGCGGTTTTTTTGCCGCACTGCGGTAAAAAGCGGGTTTTTTGTTCGCAAAAAACGTCTAAAAACCCTTGGAAACAAAGCGCTCCCCCCTGGCACGGACATTGCAGCTCCATGGGGCATCGGGCTTTGAGCCTTCCACCTCATGGACGAGGAAATGCCGAAGGGCCTCCCCAGACCTCAGGCGGTCCATGAAAGAGCGAAGTCCACGGCATGGTGCCCTGGGCTTGGATCTTCAAAGGAGAACGCCATGAAATTCCTCACCGCAGTCGTCGCCGCTGCCCTGCTCTTCGTCGGCGGCGCCACCAGCATCCTGGCCGCGGACACCCCGCCGGCCCCCGCGCACGTGGTCCATCACCATCCCCGCCGCCGCCAGGTGAACCGCCGCCTGAAGAGGCAGAACGCGCGCATCCGCCGCAAGGTCCGTCATGGCAAGATGAGCCGCCGCGAAGCCGCCAGGCTGCACAAGCACGACCGCGAGATCCGCCACGAAGAGAAGGACATGGCCGCCCAGGACGGCGGGCACATCACCAAGCAGGACCAGAACACCCTGAACCAGCAGGAGAACCAGAACAGCAAGGAAATCCAGAACCACTAAGGGCCGGGAAACGGGGCGGGCCTTCGCCCGTCGGAGCAAAGAAAAGGGACCAAGCCGCAGGGCTTGGTCCCTTTTTGTTCCTTCCCGTCCCCCGCGGGGGCCCCGCTCAGACTTTCTGGTAGATCTCCGCGCCCTTGTCCACGAACTCACGACTCTTCTCTTCCATGCCCTTTTTGAGGGCCTCCTCAACTCCGAGCCCCAGGCTGTCGGCGTAGGCGCGGACGTCCTCGGTGATCTTCATGCTGCAGAAGCTGGGGCCGCACATGCTGCAGAAGTGCGCCTCCTTCATGGCGTCCTGGGGCAGGGTTGCGTCGTGGAAGGCGCGGGCGCGTTCCGGGTCGAGCCCCAGGTTGAACTGGTCCTCCCAGCGGAACTCGAAGCGGGCCTTGCTCAGGGCGTTGTCCCTGAGCTGGGCGCCGGGGTGGCCCTTGGCCAGGTCCGCGGCGTGGGCCGCGATCTTGTAGGTGATGACCCCCTCCTTCACGTCCTCGCGGTTGGGGAGCCCCAGGTGCTCCTTGGGGGTCACGTAGCAGAGCATGGCGCAGCCGAACCAGCCGATCATGGCCGCGCCGATGCCGCTGGTGAAGTGGTCGTAGCCCGGGGCGATGTCCGTGGTCAGGGGCCCCAGGGTGTAGAAGGGGGCCTCCTTGCACACGGCCAGCTGGCGGTCCATGTTCTCCTTGATGAGGTGCATGGGCACGTGGCCCGGGCCCTCGATCATGGTCTGCACGTCGTGCTCCCAGGCCTTCACGGTCAGCTCGCCCAGGGTGTCGAGCTCGCCGAACTGGGCCGCGTCGTTGGCGTCGGCCACCGAGCCGGGGCGCAGGCCGTCGCCCAGGGAGAAGCTGACGTCGTAGGCCTTCATGATCTCGCAGATGTCCTCGAAGTGCGTGTAGAGGAAGTTCTCCTGGTGGTGGGCCAGGCACCACTTGGCCAGGATGCTGCCGCCGCGGCTGACGATGCCGGTCACGCGGCGGGCGGTCAGGGGGACGTAGCGCAGGAGCACGCCGGCGTGGATGGTGAAGTAGTCCACGCCCTGCTCGGCCTGCTCGACCAGGGTGTCGCGGAAGAGCTCCCAGGTCAGCTCCTCGGCCTTGCCGCCGACCTTCTCCAGGGCCTGGTAGATGGGGACCGTGCCGATGGGGACGGGCGAGTTGCGCACGATCCACTCGCGCGTCTCGTGGATGTTGCGGCCCGTGGAGAGGTCCATGACCGTGTCCCCGCCCCAGCGGGTGGCCCAGACCATCTTCTCGACCTCCTCCTCGATGCCGGAGGCCACGGCGCTGTTGCCGATGTTGGCGTTGATCTTGACCAGGAAGTTCCGGCCGATCGCCATGGGCTCGAGCTCGGGATGGTTGATGTTGGCCGGGATGATGGCGCGGCCGCGGGCCACCTCCTCCCGGACGAACTCGGGGGTGATCTTGGAGGGGATGGCGGCGCCCCAGGACTGGCCGGGGTGCTGGCCGGCCACGAAGTCCCGGCGCCACTGGTTCTCGCGGATGGCCACGAACTCCATCTCGGGGGTGATGATGCCCTTGCGGGCGTAGTGCATCTGGGACACGTTGGCGCCCGCCTTGGCCCGGCGCGGGGCGCGCAGGTTGGGGAAGCGGATGCCGGCCAGGGAGGGGTCGGACTCGCGCTGGCGCCCGTACGCGGAGCTGATGGAGGCCAGCTGTTCGCTGTCCTCGCGCGCGGCGATCCAGGGCGCGCGGATGGCGGGCAGGCCCCGGGTCAGGTCCAGGGAGGCCTCCGCGTCGGTGTATGGTCCGCTGGTGTCGTAGACCAGCACCGCGGGGTTGGCCACGGGCTTGCGCTGGCCCCCGGCGCCCACAAAGGTGGGTGTCTGGGAGATCTCGCGCAGGGGCACGCGCAGGTCCGGGTGCAAGGCGCCGCTGACGTACACCTTGCGCGAGGCCGGGAGGGCCCCCCGGGTGATGCCCTGGATACGGGGCGCGTCTACGAGCTTCTGGTTGGGCATGGTCGCCTCATTTCGTCGATGAAAAAGCCTTCAGCCTAGCCGTGCTGCTCTTCAAGGAAGCGGATCGCCTCCAGGGCCGCGGCGCAGCCCTTGCCCGCGGCGGTGACGGCCTGGCGGTAGCGGTGGTCGGACACGTCCCCGGCCGCGAAGACGCCCGGGACGGCCTTTCCGCCCTCGAAGCACTGGGTGCGCTCGTCGGAGATGAGGTAGCCCACTTCGTCCTTGTCCAGGGTCGGGAAGGCCTGGGTGTTGGGCTGGTGCCCGATCCCCAGGAACAGGCCCTCGGCCTTGACCTGCTCCTTGGCCCCGCTCTCGGCGTGCAGCAGGGTCAGGCTCTCGACCTTGTTCTCGCCGTGGACTTCGGCCACGGAATAGGGCGTCTTGAAGCTGATCTTGGGGTTGTCCTGGGCCCGCTTGAGCATGATCGGGCTGGCCCGGAACCTATCCTTGCGGTGCAGGATGTTCACCTTGGAGGCGAACTTGGTGAGGAAGGTGGCCTCTTCCATGGCCGTGTCCCCTCCGCCCACCACGTAGAGCTCCTTGTTCTTGAAGAAGAAGCCGTCGCAGGTGGCGCAGGCGCTGACGCCGTGGCCCAGGAGCCGCTGCTCGCTGGGGAGGCCCAGGTATTTGGCGCTTGCGCCCGTGGCGATGATGACGCTGTCGGCCTCGTAGTCACCGCTGTTGACGGTCTTGATGGCGAAGGGGCGCTTGCTGAAGTCCACGGACTGGACATGGTCCTGCACCACCCGGGTGCCGAAGCGCTCGGCCTGCTTCTGGACGATGGCCATCAGCTCCGGGCCCTGGATGCCGTGCTCGAAGCCGGGGAAGTTCTCCACCTCGGTGGTGGTGGTCAGCTGGCCGCCCAGCACTCCGCCGGACTGGTTCAGGGGCAGGCCGCTGAGGACCAGGGGGCTCAGGTTGGCGCGGGCGGCGTAGATGGCCGCGGTGAAGCCGGCGATGCCGGATCCGATGATGACGAGCTTTTCCTTGGACATGGCGGCCGGAAAGCAGGGGGTTGTTCAGGAGGACACTAATCTAATATGAATACGCGGGACTTAGAAGCCCGGATGCGGTTCTATGCCTGGGGACGGCCTTCGGCCAGATCCATGATCCATTTTTTAGTCCGATGGCCCCGTTCCTGAGCGCGTTGACGCGCCTCCAAAGCCGCAGAAACGGCCCCATCAAACTGTGGATCACGCATCACCCTTGAAAAGACTTCGGACAGAAAAAGGCCCACATCATGTGACATTTCAGCCGCCAGGCCCTGGTAAAACTCGGACGACCCAAGCAGGACGACCACGTCCTCGAAATCTTGGTTTAAACGGAGATCGTGGCCGTTCCGTTCCAGATCCGCATGGGCCAGCATTTTTATGGCTATAGGATCCGGCGCCGAGAATAGGCGGATCGTGCGCCCCGAAGGCAAGGTTTTTTTGATCGTCCTGGCCAGGCCCGGACGGTACCAGGGATTGGTGAAGCCCAGGGCCGCCGCGTCCAAGGGCATGAAGTCCACTTTCACGGCCCCCACCCACCATCGACAGATGGGGTCCCCTGGATCGACACAATTTCTGAAGCCCATCTCCCTGAGACTGGCTTCAAAGCGTTAATACTCGAGGTTTGTCGCCGCTTCGATGACGCAATCGACATCCTCGGTCACTCGCGGTTCTTCGAATGCAGTTTCACCCAAATATAAATTCAGCGTCGCGCCGCCCACAAAAACCGGTTCCGGGAGGATCGCCTCCAGTTTTTCTGCGGCTTCCTCGATCATTTCCAAAGGCCCTTTCATAGTGCCGGAACCCCTAACCTATCCTCCAGTTCCTTCAGGGCAGCCTTCTGTTCCCGGGCCGCGCCCGCGCGAAGGGCGTCCAAAAGGGACAGCCATTCCCACAAGACGGGGTCCTTGGCGCACACGCGCGGTGCTGTGGCATAGAGCGGCCGGATGGATTCCCCTTTTTGATTGCCCCCTTCCCAGGGCCACACCCAAGCCGTGGAATTGGCCGCGAACTTGGAGTTCAGCGGCGGGGCGGAGGATCCAGTGGCCAGGCCATAAACAATGCCGCCGGGTCGCACCGGGAAGGCATAACGAAGCCCGTGCGCGAAAAATTCCATGACCGCGCTCTTCCAAGGCCGGTCATCGGATCCGTCGATGAGCCGGCACTCCCTAAGCCGTTTCAAAGAAGCATGCGTTTCCGACGCGCTGAGGCCGCTGCGGCTGGCCAAAACCGCCAGCGTTTCCCGTTCATTGGCCGGCCTCGACAGCAATGCCGCCAAAACCACGACATCCTGGGGTTTCATGGTTTAGCCTCGGATATTCGTTAATCGCGATTCGCGAATCACAAATATCATTATAATTAAATAAAAAATTATGTCAATGGGCTGATCCAAGCCCTGGAACTGCGGACTGGACCGGGGAGGCCAGGCGCCCGCCTTCGCGCTCCATGGCGCCCATCAGGGACAGGAGCAGGCCCTGGCGCCAGACCATGAATTCCTCCCAGTCCGAACCGTTGAAGTAGCAGAAGACCTCCACGTCGAGGCTGTTGGTGCTGACCTGGATAAAGCGGGCCCGCCGGCTGAGCTCCGTGTCTATCCGCGGATCGGCCTGCAGGACCGCTTCAAAGGCGTCTACCACCCGCTTCATGGCGTCCATGCCCGTGTCCAGGCGCAGGGTAAAGGTGTTGTCGAAGCGGATGCGGTCGCGCCTGGCGAAATTCTCAAGCACCAGCTGGGAGAACTCGCCGTTGGGCACGCTGATCAGGGTCCGGTCCGCGGTGCGCAGCTTGATGGAGCGCAGCCCTATCTCCACCACCTCGCCCTGCTTGTCCCCGAAGCCGCAGAAGTCCCCGGCCCGCACGGGCTGGTCCAGCACCAGCACCAGGCCGCCGAAAAGGTTCTCTATGGTCTTCTGGCCGGCCAGGGCCACAGCCAGGCCGCCGACGCCCAGTCCCGCCAGCAGGGCCTTGACGTTCATGCCCATGTTGTCGAGGAACATCAAAAAGATGAGCAGTCCCCAGGTGACCTTGGCGACCTTGTCCAACAGGGGGATCACGGTCACGGCGCTGGGCCGCCCCAGGCTGTGGAAGCGGCCGTATAGGTGCCGTTCAAAGGCGTCCATAACCACGAAGCCCGCCCACATCAGGGCCATGGCGGAGCCGAAACGCAGGATCATGTCCACGCCCCGCGTTTCCTGGAGCAAATGCCAGAGGAAAAGCGTTCCGGACAGGATGCCGATGTATACCACGGCCTCCACCAGGCCGCGCAGCAGGTAGCGCAGGCTCTGGCGCGGGCTTTCGGGCGCCTCGTTCTTGAGCAGGGCCACGCCCCGGCCCGCGCCGATGGCGACCACCACCGCGCCGATCACCACCAGGGCCGGCAGCAGCCAGTTCCACAGCAGGGACTCGATCTGGTGGGTCTGCACGGGCAGATTCACGGGCAGGCCCGTCATGGGGACCGGTGTGGCGACCAGGCTCATCTCAGGCTCCCTAGTTTGGGCCTCCGCTTGACCTTGATGCCGGCCTTGGCCGCGGCCTGCTTCACCAGCTTCAGGGCCTCCTCGGCCGTGTCCACCACCCGGAAGTGCTGGGGGTCGGTGGGGTCCACGTAGCCGGAGCGGCCCATGTGCTGCTTCATCCAGTCCAGGAAAGGCCCCCAGAAATGGGAGCCCACCAGGATCAGGGGGAAGGGCTCGATCTTGTTGGTCTGGACCAGGGTGGCCACCTCGAAGAGCTCGTCAAAGGTGCCGAAGCCGCCCGGGAAGTACACGAAGGCGAAGCTGTACTTCACGAAGTTCAGCTTGCGCACGAAGAAGTAGCGGTTCTCCAGGTTCAGGTCCTGGTACACGTTGGGGTGCTGCTCAAAGGGCAGCTCGATGTTGAGCCCCACGCTGGGCGAGCCGTTGCGGTACGCGCCCTTGTTCACGGCCTCCATGATGCCCGGACCGCCGCCCGTGATGACCGCGTAGCCGGCCTCGGACAGTTTGCGCCCCAGCTTCTCCGCGGTCCGGTACTCGATCTGGTCGGGCTTGGTGCGCGCCGAACCGAAGACGCTCACCGCCGGCCCCAGGTCGCGCAGGTTCTCGAAGCCGTCCACGATCTCCGCCTGGATGCGCAGGACCCGCCAGCTTTCGCTGTACATGGGCTTGCGGTCCTGCTCGTGCTTGAGCATCTCCTTCTCGGAATGGTCCTCGGAACGGAGCTTGTTGACGATGCGTTTCATGCTTCTCCTTGGGGGCGGATCAGGTCGACGAATTCATAGGCAAAGGACGGGCTTCCCCGCTCGACCTGCCTCAGGCGGAAGACTTCCGTCCATTCCTTGGGGTCGAAAGCCGGGAAGAGCACCGAGCCTTCAAAGGGGTGGTGGACCAGGGTCAGGGCCAGGCGGTCGGCCCTGGGCAGGGCCTCCGCGTACACCGAGGCGCCCCCGATGACGAAGACCGCTTCCCCTCCGGGCTCCTGGGCCGCGAGCGTCAAGGCGGCGTCCAGGCTCGTGCAGACCAGGTCCGGCGCCACGGCCTTGGGGCCGGCGATGTCGCCGATGCTGCGGCTGAGCACCAGGTTGCTGCGGCCCGGCAGCTTGAAAGGCAGGCTGTCCCAGGTCTTGCGGCCCATGATGACCGGATGCCCCAGGGTCAATGCCTTGAAGCGCTTGAGGTCCTCGCTCAGCTTCCAGGGGATGGTATTGTCCTTGCCGATGACCCGTCCGGGCCAGGTCAGGGCCGCGATCAGGGTCAGCGTCACACGGCCACCGGCGCCTTGATGGCGGGATGGGGGTCGTAGTTCTCAAGGCCAATGTCCTCGTACTTGAAGGCGAAGAGGTCCGTGACCGCCGGGTTCAGGACCAGGCGGGGCAGGGCCCTGGGCTCGCGGGCCAGCTGGGTCCGGGCCTGCTCCAGGTGGTTGAGGTACAGGTGCAGGTCGCCGAAGCTGTGCACGAAGGTCCCGGGCTTCAGGCCCGTGGCCTGGGCCACCAGGTGGGTCAGCAGGGCGTAGCTGGCGATGTTGAAGGGCACGCCCAGGAAGATGTCCGCGCTGCGCTGGTACAGGTGGCAGTCCAGGCGGCCGTCGGTGTGGACATAGAATTGGAACAGGGTATGGCAGGGCGGCAGGGCCATGCGCGGGACATCCAGGGGATTCCAGGCGCTGACCACGAGCCTGCGGGAACGGGGGCTCTTTTTGATAAGCTCGACCAGCTCGCGCATCTGGTCCACGCCGCCGACGCCCTTGCCTGAGGGATCCCCGAAGTGGCGCCACTGGTGTCCGTACACGGGCCCGAGTTCGCCTTCAACGTCGGCCCACTCGTCCCAGATGCCCACGCCCGCCTCTTTGAGGCTTTTGATGTTGGTCTCGCCCTTGAGGATCCACAGGAGCTCATGGGCCACGCTCTTGAAGTGGACCTTCTTGGTGGTGAGCAGGGGGAAGCCGGCGGCCAGGTCGTAGCGGTTCTGGTATCCGAAGACCGAAAGGGTGCCGGTCCCGGTGCGGTCCTCACGGCGTTCGCCGTGCTCCAGCACAAAACGCAGCATGTCGAGGTATGTCTTCAAGCTGGGACTCCAAAACATCCGGCACTTGGGCGACCGGGAAGGGCCCTTATTTTGGCGGGAAGGAGGGGATTAGGCAAGCGGAGCGGGCCCCTTGACGCCCAGCCCGGCCTGGGCTACCTTTTCATCCCTTTTTGGGCCATTCCCTTTGCAGGGAAATGGTTTAGAATGGACCCACTGTGAGCCCTGCAAGGGGCGGTTCGGGCTTGTAACTCAGTTGGTTAGAGTGCCTTCTTCACAGGGAGGAAGTCGGGGGTTCGAGTCCCTCCAAGCCCACCAATAAACTCAGGCCCTGTATGGGGTTTGGGGACTTTAAGCCCTCTCTGGGTAACTGGAGAGGGCTTTTTGTTTTTGGGGAGAGGGTCATAGGGGTTGAAGGGTTTTCCGTCCCTAGAAAACGGGCTTGGTCGATTTTTGGTGGCATGAGGATTCGTCACAAGGGCATCACGATTATAGGATCTCGGAGGGACTTCGCTTTTTCGTCCTTCTAACCAATTGGGTTACAAGCCTGAAGGGATGGATGGGACGGGGGTGATTGGGTAGGATTGAGGAACTTCGGAGGGTTGAATGCCAAGGGACATTGATGAATCGCCAGAGTACCAAGAACGTCAACTCGACCTCATCCAAAAGCATATAGCCATGTTCCGAGGCGGCACCATCGATATCCTCCCTTTGGCCTTACGCCTCGAAGGTCTGGCAAGTGCGCTTTATCACAGCCATGTCCCAAATGGGGTGTCGAGTTCCATTGGCGACATTGAAGTAGTCGGTGCGATGCTTGAAGGCAAGAAACCGAGCCAAGGCGACCTAGCGAACGTAGAAGCCAGACTGAAGACCTTAGAAAAGATTCTGGAGCTTCCTACTGAACAAAGCTGATTGGGTAGGATTGAGGGACTTCGGGAGGGGAAGGTGAAACAAATTTTTCTTTATATCTGGGGCATTGGAGGCTTCTTAGTTGTCTCTGGGCTCGGACTCGTAAGATTGGGCGATTTGGATGGTCTTCTGCGAGAATTCAGAAGATGCAAAAATGGGAACCTTCGGCCATTCATCCTCCCTTCAGAATGGCTGAGCAAGCAGTATTATGAGGACAAGCCCGAACTACTCAAATTAAAGAAAAAGTACGAAAAGGGAAATTGGGTGCTCTTGGCTTCAGCTCTTCTTTGGCTGGGGGTGCCGTGGGTGTATTCTCTTATCCAACATCACCTCTAAACCCAATGACTCTCTCATCCCTTGGTCCCCTAATTAAGTACAAAAATATCTTGAACTAACTTTCAGCTTATGGTAAGTTTTGGCTTATGAAGCCAAATCAGATTATCCAATTGCGTGAACTCCTGGGTGTCAGCCAACCCCAACTGGCCGAAATGCTGGGGGTCCATCCGATGACGGTCTCCAAGTGGGAACGTGGAGTTGCCGACGCTACGCCCTACCAGACCGAAATGCTGGAAAAGTTCAAAAAAGGGGCTCAAAAGGACAAGGGTATAAAGGCAATCATAGCTGGTCTACTCGTCATTGGGGTAGCGGCGGCGGTTGGCTACCTGCTCTACAAAGCGGTAAAGGAGATAGGCAATGCAGTCAAACAATCAAAGTAGGACCGTAAACCTTGAGCTTGGAGACAGGATTTTTTGCTGGTCTCTGCTTAAAAAACACTATGGCGTATTCAATGGCGGTGGCTGGGTGCTACATAACATGCCCGGCAAAGGGGAGCATTTCGTTTCCTTTGAAGAATTCCGCGCGGGTAGACAGGTATTCATTGAAAAAAAGTGTCCACCTGAAAAACGACCTAAGGTAATGGCCGCTCTCCAAGCCAAAGCTGGTAATCCCAAAAGATACGACCTCCTTGTCCACAATTGCGAACATACGGCCTTAGAAGCAACAGAGGGAGTCAGCGCAAGTTATCAGGTCCGGGGATGGGGCACTATCGGAAGCATTGCTTTGATAGCTCTATTGCTGGTTTGAAGGGAGGTGAAACGAATGGCAAATTTCTTAGCGTTAGGTAAAAAGACAAAAACAAAGCGTCCCGTTAGCTTTAAGACATCGACGGGGAAAAAGGTAACTTTTAAGGCCCACCGAAAGCCGCAGAGAAGGACAAGGGTAAAGTTTTGAAGGTCATTTCCCCACAAGATGCCCAGTGACGAAAGGATCTGGGCTTCTTGTTTTTCCGAAGCTTCAGCTCGTTGTCGGTAAAAATTTCAAGAGTTCCGATTCTTCTATTTTTATTTTTCCATCTTTGTGAGAATAAAAAGCCTGATAGAACTTAATATTAAAATTTTTATTTTGATCACATTTTTCTCCTATAATCCTAAATATTTTTAGCTTGTCCTCAATTGTAGTCTCTAATCCAAAAATAATACCTTCCAAATCAGAAAAATTATATTTCAATAATCTTGTCTCCTTTTTTGAAAGATCATAAAACGAACTACTCAAAACTACTCTCCATTCTCCCTCGTATTCCCATTCACCGAGTTTTGTCGTATTGCTTAAATGAAATGCTTTCCAATAATCCCTTCTCCATTTCTCGTCGTTCTTGACTATTTCGGTCACGTAAGGACTAATGTTATTACTATCGCCGTAGTACCAGTGCTTTACCAACACTGGTCCAGTTAATCTTCCTAAAGAATGGAAGAAATTTACTTCCGGATATTTACTCTGATAAGACACTCTATAAAATCGCATAATTTCTGAACCAGACACTTTGTTTTTTCTGAATTCGTTATCTAAACATAGTCCAATTAGATTGTCCTTCATCTCCTTCGTTTTAAATTTCAAACAAATACCCTTGTGTCCGTCCCCATAATGTCCCCAGAGCGATGCATTTTCAATGTTCTCGGTAAAACAAGCAGCATACCATTCTGGATATACTTGTGACTGGGTGCGTTCGATATATTTCTTAGAAAATTCATACAATATAAATCTCTTATTTATCTCGGATAGCAACTTTGGTTCTTTGTATAATCTTACAAGATCATTTTGATCATCAAGGTCCATTCCAAATTTATATGCGGATTCATATCTTTCAGCATTGCTGTCTTCTGCTTTTGGATAATCTTCGAGCTTTTTCAAAGTTTCATATATTCTAGTTTCAACTTTATTTTTATCAATAATAGAATATTTTCCTCCATCGATAAATGAAAATAGCATAAGAACAAAAGTATGGATATTTTTCAAATAGAAAATAAGCTCATGCCTTCTTATCCTTCTATCGCTCAGCCCCAAATTTATAATTAATTTATTTATACTTTCATTTTCAAAAAATTTCTTCCAAACTTCTCCCAACATACTACGATATTTTTCATCTTTGAAATCATCAGAAGTTCGGAGAATGGGAATATCTGAATCTTTAAGAATATAGCCCATTGTTGCATTTGAGATCAGAAGGCGACAATACATTATACAATATATATAATTCTTGAAGAGGTTAGTCCATAGTATCTTGTCACCTAACCAAAAAATGTCGAGATAGCCCTCTATTGGATCATTGAGACTTGGAGAATCAGCAAAATAGATCTCCTGCTTCTCTAGCTCACCGTGATTAAGTAGGTGCTCACAAGAACGAAATCTATACAGAAATTCTGGATTTTTTTTCTCGGAATTCTGAGTCACCTTCCCTCCCATGTATCGAATATTTTTCGAACTCAAAAATTGATCTGTTTACAGAATAGCATTAATTTTAGAAAAAAGAACGTCAATATATGTTTGCATGGATGTCATTAATATTTCGATGTCATCTTTAGAGAAATTTAAAAGTTCACCAGACGAAATATCTAATTTTAATTTTCTTTGTTTTGCTCCGGAAATCTGAGAAATCATGGATTCATCTATAATTCCGGCATTATGTACTATAGCGTGTCGAGCTGATTGCCCAAATATTAGATTATCGACATCTTCATTTTTATCAATATTAATACCAAAGGCATTTTCAAAAAGTCTCTTTATGCTTTTCATGTCTTGAAAGCTTGATTCGCTTTTCTTTAGATAAAACCACGCCCAAGATCCATGTTCCTTAAAATTCAAAGATGCCAATTCCTCCACAGTAACCTTTAGCGACTCCGAAGTAATTGCTCCAAGTTTCTTTTCTCGAACCGCAATATCGAAAGCACCTGTAAAAACGTCTTTTACTGCTGAACCAAAATGAGAAACGAGCAAAACAACACATTGATTTCTAATTGTTCCATACCTGGATTCAAGCGAATGATGATTTTGAATATTCTGAAGCGCCAAAATATCATTTTCTCCATTCGCTGCTGGATTCTGATTATTGGCTTTTAATCTCTCGTGAAGTTTCATCACTATCTCTAAAGCATAATCAATTACTATGGTATCAAAATTAACAAGCGAACGGACGCTGTCTAGATTTTTTTTAAAATTTGTACGTACTCTTATTGACATATCGTTCAAATTAATCATGAATTTCTCCTATCTCATTCCGATTATGGATTTGGCCCTCTTTGCATATCCAAGCAAGAAGAACCATTTGGCCTCAATCCGTAGTACCTAACTTTATTAACCTGAGTAATGACGGGGCACTTCGTCATAGGAGCGCAACAGCCGAATGCAGGGCTGAACGGAGAGGATGACTCCGAAAAAAGAGAGTTTGTCAGGCATATTAGTTTCAATTGAAGAATCAATTTCCGTTGTAACCAAGGTCGCCTCTACTAAGCAATGCCTTCTTCCAGAATGATTCACGGTCAATCACCTCTTGGTCATCAACTTTCATTGACCTATATTCGAGTAGGGTAAACTTGAAATTTCTAAGCGCATATTCGAAACCCTTTTCTGTTATAAGCTTCTTCAGGGCATCATTACCCCCATGTCCCGTCTCAACATACTGTCTCCATCTCGACCAAATTCCGACGTCACCATAAGCCGAACCGACATAGCGCTTCCCCTTAGAAGTATCTGTAATTAGATAAACACCCTTAACGCTACCCAATGCTGCCTTCCAATCAGGCTTCTCATTTTTAATTATCGTAATAATTTTTGAAAACATTAAATCAATATTCTCGTAGCTAGAAAAAGTCTCGCCTGTATAACGTTCTTTTAATATTTCGCTCACGACGAGATTTTCATAAACCGATTCAAATTTTATTCTTGGCTGTCTTCCAGAAAGCTTCAATTTCAATTTTAGCCGACCAATGTACTCCTCGCCTTTCAACGTCAACTTGATTTTATAGCCAGATCCATTCCTTTCAAGCACTTCCCAGATACCACCAAATAGCCAAACGTCCTTCTCGTGATAAAAACTCATAACGCTAAATATGTAGCGCCGATTGAAATCATTTTTTGATGGCCTATATTCAGTCCATCCTTTCCATTCGTTTTGGTCTCGAACAAATACATCGAGCGGTTCGTTTTTTTTGTTATACATGGCAAAATGAGCCTTATATTCCTTCGGTCTTTCGATTCTCAGTACGTCAACCAGTTTAATTTCTTCCATCATACCCTCCTATCAACCCACTAGGAAAACTTCTTCATTTTGTCTTTTCTCAAACTTGCCATAATCTGTAGCATACGAAAGAACGGATTATTCGTATCCTGCTTTTGCTTCCTTGCTAGTTTTTCTAGTTTACGGACTTGCTCTGTATAATCTCCATTTATCATCAATTCAAGTTCGTGAATCTTTAGAAGGCGGTCAGTAATGAAACCAACTGGAACTACTGGGGACCAAAACATAAATCTCTTTTTTGGAAAAGATTTTAGGTGTTTTCGAGCATATCTCCTTTGGGTTTCATATTTTTTAATTATTTTCTCAACAGTGGTCTTATTATCCGTATATTGAATACCTCGCACATGCGTCGTTACCTCGCAAAGATAAGCCGTCTTTTTTTTAAAATTGAGACCCACAATATCCATTTCGTTGAGACCTTCACGGCCTCCGCCTGGAAAATGAACGTTGTAGTCCACAAAATCGCATTTCTCGATCATTTTCAACCACGCGCCAACTACATATTCCCCAATGTCAGTTTTCATTACGCCGATGTCTCTCTCGGATTGATTACTGACCTGAAAATCTTGACAGGCTTCGCCAAGTCGAACTTCTCGAATTCAACTCTGGCCTTCTCAAAGTCTCCGATTTCCAGGGCCATCGATATGTCCTGCAGTTTATCAATGAACTCATTCTCGATTTCAGAATACTCAGCTTCGGTCAAATACAATCGGACCTTATCCATTGCGATTTCGAAAGCAGTTATTTTTCCCTGAACATCTTCAAGGACCGCCATAACAGTATCATCCTTCGTCGCGCCATATTCAGACGTGACCATGAGCGTGTAGAATGCTCCGGATATGACGGTCCAAGTCTCGGAGGATTCTTCAACCTTCTGAATTTTCTTCTCCACAAGAAAGGTAAACTGCCACCGAAGCCTATCCTCCTTCATCTTCTCTTTTTCAAATTCTATCTGCCGTTTTTGACTTCGTTCACCAAAATAATAAGTCAGGAAACTTCCTCCAAGGGTTCCGACCACGCCGACAATCCCAGTCCAAATTGCATTGTCCATTTCCCTCTCCTTTACGCCACTTATTCGAACAATTCCTTCTCCACCAATTTCAAATACTTGTTCGTGTAAAACATATCCGGTTCCTTCATAGTCTACCCTTTCTCTTCTTTATCTCCAATTTTGGCAATTTCGGCTCTTCAGCATCAGCTATCAAATCGGTATATTCATTAAAAAGATAAGAAACGCGTTCTTCCTCGGTTGTAAAAGGTTTTACTCTATAAAGTCTGTCTATATGAATATCTAACGCCTTGTGCACCTTCACTAATGCTGGGGGCATCAAGTCTGGATCATACAAATCACTTAAGGTTGTTTTGTGTCTCGCGCGTTCGGCTATGATAGCTTTAGCAATTTCGGCAATTACAGTTTTTTCCTTTTCGGATGGATCTTTAGGCCACGGAAAATTATTATAAACAACGTCCTTTGAATATCTGTATCGGCTTTCCAAGCGCCCACAAACTGTTCGCATCCATGCCATATGCATAACCGATGACAGTACACCAAATTCGTAATGGGTGGCGTTTGGAACTACAAATGCTGAATTACTAGTAATTACCGAACTATCCATGAAGCCAATTGGAACATATTCCCTTCGCTCTGATGACACCCCTGGAACAAATAGGTAGCTTCCGTCGGGGTGAGCATTTTGGCAGAAAAGGGTTGGTATTGATGCATAGCGCCTGGTTGCCTCTGCCTTACTTGCCTCCCTGAACGCTTTTACTTTTCTCACCCTTTCCAATATAGGCGGAATTGCTTTTAATTCACTTGGATCTATCCCGACAAGCCAAAGGCAATATCTGGTTCCGCCATTTAAAAATTCTTCTGTTCCGAGGTATTCCCTGATGTATCGTTTGGCTTCGGGATATTCTTTGATGATAGCCTTTCGTTCCCCCGAATCAAGAATAAGGTGGCCCCCGTCCCTTGGCATACTTCCGAAACGCATTGGCGAAACTTTACATATTGGCTTATCCCTGTTCGTGACAAAAACAGTTGGCGCATCAATAAGATATGGATTGATATTTGAAGCTAGAATTGCTTGTCCCTCCCCCGCCGGGTCAATATAGTTCCAAATGGGACCAGGGGCTGGGTTTGTGACATCAAATCCTATAATTACAACGTGAACTGCGGCTTTGCCCCTTGCCTCGTTCATCCATTTAAAGGTTCTGTGGGCAAATTTGATATTAGCTCGATACCTTTCTACTAATGGCTTCCATAGAAGGGCAACCTGTTCTCCCTGAACAATAGAATTTGTTGATACAAATGCGACTTTTATATTGGTCCCTTGAATGAATTTTGCAGCTTTCCAATACCAACATGAAACAAAATCTAATACGCCACTTCCGGGCAGGTCACTAAAAACCACTTCTGCATCTGTCCTTTGTTTGTCTCCCATTACCATTGCCCCCGAAAAGGGCGGGTTCCCAATTATGTAAGTCAGTTCGCTCGGTTTTACTATGGAAGCCCAGTCACCTGTAAGTGCGTTTCCATTAACAATATGCGCCCCTCTGTCTAACGGTAAACGCACCAAAGCATGGCCCAGTTCCGAGAGCCTTAGATTTAATTGATGGTCAACAAGCCACATTGCCACTTCAGCAATTCTTGCTGGCCATTCTTCAATTTCAATTCCGTGAAATTTACGAAGGTCTATTTTTAGAATATCTCGAATATCTAGCTTTATCTGCACTGCCTTGTCTTTGTAAATCGCTTTTAGTATTTCAAGTTCAAGTGTCCTTAATGCTGAATAGGCAACAATCAAAAAGTTTCCGCATCCACAGGCAGGATCAAGTATTTCTATGTTCGCGATTTCATTATGAAGGTTTTCCAGTTTTTTTGGATGTCCGTTAATTGCCTTGAATTTTTTCCAGAGTTCATTTATAAAAAGTGGCTCTAGTGCTTTCAATACATTCTTTTCACTTGTGTAGTGGGCACCCAAGTTTCTTCTCGAAAGAGGATCCATTGCGGCTTGAAACAATGCTCCAAAAATAGCTGGTGAAATCTTAGCCCAATCGAGGGCACAACAGTCCAAAAGGGTATTCCGCATTTGCTTTGTGAAAACTGCTATTGAGAGTGTTTCTTGAAATAGACCTCCATTTACATATGGAAATACCTGTAGTTCTTCAGTTAGGCCCTTTTGGCGGCTAGTTTCGAGTTGGTCAAGTATTTGGAATAGAATTTGAAGATTTGCTCCCAAGTCCGAACCATCTTCTCTGGTGGAGTTCTTTAAATATTTTTGAAATTGCTTCTTTTCTGGAAAAACGCCTGAGTCTTCTGCGAACATACAGAAAAGCAGTCGAACTAATAGCCTTTCTAAATTATGACCGCCGTATCCGGACATTAATAACTGGTCGTGAAGAAGGCCTAATTTTGTTGCGGCTAATTGATCGACGGGAAGACCGGGATTGACGGGTGACGCCTCATACCCCGCCAAGAAGGATAGGTATTCCGCTTTTTCGGGTAATTCTTTTATGTCGAATTTTATTATCGGCGTTTCGTCCTCTTTATACTCCATGTCGTAAACCCAAAATCTTGCAAAGTCACTAACTATAACCCATCTAGGTAAATCACGGTCATCCTTAATATCAGCAACATAGCCTTTGGCTTGTTCCCAAGCAATATCTAGGTCAAGACCCCTTGACTTATGTTCTACTAGTAATAGACCGGGAATAAATACGTCAATTTTTCCAGTTCCTGATTTTTTTCTCTTAATCTTGGCTTCAAAGGTAACTATCCGGCGAGGTGAAATACCATAAACTGCCAGAAGTGCAATCCAAAATGGCTTTGCTTCAGAATCTTCTTCTTTTGCGTCACCCCACTCCACAACAAATTTTGCGGCCCTTTGTCTAATTTCGTTTATGCCCAAGGTTGCCGTCATTTCGCTCCCCTAATTTCAATTTGCGCGAAAACTAAGCGCCACCCCGTTGCCGGGATGACGCGTGTCCGATTCCACTATCGTAAAGCCGCTTTCAAAGCCTTCCTTACTTCCTTCGCCACTAACCCTCGAACTAGCGCCTTCAGGGTCTTTGATTGGGACTTCAAAGCCGACTTGACCGCCTTAGCTACCAAACCTCCAATCAATCCCTTGGAAGCCACTGAAGCTCTGGGACGACCCCGCTTGTCCTTCTTCCCCATTCCCTTTGGCCTACCCACCTTCCCTGAACCCTTTGGACGGCCCCTTTTTGGCTTTACGGCCCCAACAAGGTTTTTAGGCGTCACTTCATCTTTGCGAGGCCTTCCGGGACCCCTCTTGGCTTTGCGGGTGTATTTGCGCTTTGTGGGTTTGGAGGGGGCTTGGGCGGGAGATTCGGTTTGGGGTTCGGGCATGGGGTAGGCTCCTTTTGAGGTTGGGGAATTGTGCCTGAAATGGGAAACAGGAACAAGTCCCTATAAAAACCCTTACAAAACCCTTCTAGACCTATAAAGCGGGCTTCAGGTGAGCTTGGAAGGGGGGATTGGGGGCTTCTCCGATTCACCTAGGTTCATTCGGGGCGAGATTAGAGGGGCCTCAAATTGGCGTAGGTTGCCTTTGGACAGGCTTGGGGCAAGGGACGGAACCAAGTAGATGGCATCTACGAAATTCCTCATGGTGGAACCCTAAAATTGAAGGCGTTTCTCGGTTCCCACCCATCGGAACAAACCTCATTACTCCCATCTTACCTTTTATCAAAATGTAAGATCGCATTTTTATACGTTCATCCTTGGCTGAAAAGCTCTTCAGCGTTTGAATATTCATGTAAACATTAACTCAGAGGGAATCATGAAGGGTTGCAGGCCACTTACCGACCAAGAATCCAGTCAAGTTCTAGAAAGCTTCACTGGCGAGAATAGGTTACGGGATCGGTGTCTTTTTTTGTTGGGTATCAAATCAGGATTCAGAATTAGCGAACTTTTAAGCCTCCAAGTTGGCGATTTGGTACAGGGCGGCAAAGTGGCAGATAGGGTGGGCGTTGCAAGGGCGCATATGAAAAAGAAAATTGAGGGTCGATGCGTGATACTCCATCCAATTGCCAAGGCTGCGATCGCTGAAAGAATCGAAGAATTGAAGAGATTGGGTAAATCTCAAAATGAAACATTTTTGTTTCTAAGCGCGAAGGGTCAAAATAAAGCCCTCACGCGGATTGGCGCATGGTGCGTTTTGAAAAAAGCATACAGGTCCTTGAATCTCACGGGAAAGCTTGCGACCCACACTATGCGTAAGACGTTCTGTGGCAAGATCTACGACAAATTAAATCAAAATATTTTCCTCACGGCTAAGGCTATGGGCCAAAAAAATGTAAACAGTTGCGCATCGTACTTGTCTTTCCGCGAGGAGCAGATAGACGAAGCTGTTCTGTCTATATAAGAATCCACTCGGAAAGGTAGAAAAATTGAACAAGAAAATCGAAGCATTCAAACTCATCGTGGAAACGGCCGAAGGATTCGTTACCACGTACCACCAAACCTTTCCGTCCGCGTACGAATATTTGGTTCGGAATGTCGCCGTTTTGGTTGGTGACTATGTAATCGAACGGGCCTAAATTCACTTTACAACCTCTTGCATCAGCGGCACCAATACGGACATTCCAAAGAAGGAGTGCTCCGATGTCCAACTTTAGGCGATTGGTAAAAAAGCTAAGAATAGACAGTGACGCCTTCCACGACTTCCATGCAACTGTCGTCAATCCAGCCAACGCCGACCCACGAAAGCGATTTTTTGACTCCTATAATGAAAACTTGCGCCGAATCGAGATTGCATACGTCAAACTCGAATCCTTTATCATGGAAAACATCGATAAGGCGGATTTTGAGGCCAGATTAAAGAGGCGGCAAGAACGGATAAAGGCGTTGGAAAGAGTGAGCTTGGATAGGTTGGAACGAATTTTTGAGGCTTATAAGCGGAATCGTCAGGGCTTGAAAAACTCAGATAAGTCGACTTGAAGTGTTTGGCTCATTTTCCAGACCGCCCTTAACGTAAAGTTGATTTTGCCGTTTACCATGTTGTAGGTATTCCCCTTATCAAGATCCGAATCGAAGGCAAGTTTTTCAATGGTCCATCCTTGTTTTTTGACGAGGCGATGGACGTTTTTGGAGATGCGGGCGTTGGCAGCTTTGAAGAGTTCTGTCTGGAAAGTAGTCATACCTCCAAGTTAGCCTGTTTTTGAACTCAGAAAGATGTAGCCAGTACATATAAAGAGCATTAGACTTATAGGATATAGCAAATACATATATGGGAGAGTTATGAGTTCGATCAAACAAGATCTTTCAATTTTTTGCTTGATAGCCGTGGTGTCTTGTCTTTGTGGATGCGGGTCTCACTCAAATCCGGTAGGTCCTAGTGGGAACTCTACTGCTACTCCAGCGTCCACACCCGTCGCCACACCTAATGCGACACAAACGGCTATTTCTATTCAGGCAACGCAGACCGCAGCAGGTAATTTTCCGCCTGCTACTCAGACCGCGGTGGTAGTTCAAGCAACTCAGACGGCGGTTGCTGTGATTGCAACGCAGACCGCTGTTGTCGTAGCAGCCAATGAAACTACTGTAGCAGTTCACGCCACGCAAACCACAGTTGCCGTAGTTGCAACTGAAACCGCCGTTGCTGGTTCCGGAGCGACTACAACTCAAGTTCTATGGAAGAATGGCGTGCTAGCTTCACAGTGGTGGGGACAGCCATTAACAATGTTTAGTAGTCCATCAAATTCATTTTCAACGGTTTCAGTCACTGATGGTATTTCAGGAGATTCTTCGGTTCTCGCAATTTCACAGACGATTTCAGGGGATATTGCGTCGAGTATTTTTTTTGAGATTCCTTATAGCAATGCCTTTAATGCAAGTAATTATGCATCCGGTCACATTCAATTCGATCTAAAGCTGGGGCCTGCATTTTCGGCAGGTGAAGAAATTATCGGCGAATACAATGCTGGAGGTTGCATTTGGCCCTCTATTTCAGGTTTAAATCAAACAAGTTTTACTCATATTTCCGTTCCTATATCAACAGGAATATGCAACACCATAAATGGATTCTGGCAAATTGTAATCTTAGACGAAAATGGATCAGGGTCGACAGGAATTCAATTTTACATTGATAATCTGCAAATAACCTCAAATTAAATTAAAGACCTCGTTTTCTGAGGTACAACTACTTTTATTTTTTGCGTCCGTCGATGGTAGAAACTCACCTTTTGCTCTAGCTTCAGCCCAAATGACCAACGACCCCAATCATAAAATCTATGGACAAAATTTTTACGAACAAAAAAATTTTTAGCCCTATTGGACAAAAATATCCGAAAAATCCCTTAACCTCTGTCTGTGCATATACCTTCCCCCTTCTGTTCATACTCAGTTAATTTATTCTGCATGTTCAAGTGCCTCCAAAATTGATCAAATTTTTATAGAAATCCATTTATCCGAAGGCAATAAAAATAAGGAGGCATAAGACATGAGAGATATACGTGAAGAAGAAAAATGGCTATCGAGATATATTGACGAACTCGAGGACCTTGATTACGAAATGCTTGAGGAAATAGACGCCGAGGATGAGAAAACCAAGGCTGAATCTAATTATACAAAATACATTAGGAAAGAAGCAGCTCGAAGGGTCAGGTCTGGTTGGGAGCTTCGTACCGATAATAGAAAGCCAGCTGGTCAATCACCTCTCAAACCCAAAACTACTGTCCCAAAACTCCCCAAGGTAAACGGCCCCAATAAGCCCAAGAGCATTCATGGAGATCCCCCTTACGAAGCTCCCCTAGGTAAATCATGGATGTTTGTCGATGAAACTAAGCCTAAAAAATAACTGAAAGTTGGTAAATATGAATGGACTTCAATTTCTATCAAGGTAACTGCGCCGATATTTTGAGAGCCAAAGTGCCCTCAGACTCAGTTGATATCATCCTCACGAGCCCCCCGTACACATGCCCAAATGACGTCGGTATGCGAAAGTACCACGGCTTCACATTCCCTTTCCCTGACATTGCCGCTGAGTTAACACGTGTCCTTAAACCCAACGGCGTAATGGTTTGGATAGAGGGCGATGCCAGTAGGAACTTTTGCGAAACTGGAATGAGTTGGCGTCACGCACTTCATTTTATGGATGTATGTAAACTATCCCTTCTTGATACCTGCATTTATTACAAGAATGCCAGCCCCTACCCTGGAATTCGTGGATGCACTTATAACCAAGTTTTTGAGTATGTCTTTTGCATGGTTAAGCCTGGAACGACAAATAGGCCCCGTTTCTTCTCACCCATTAAAGACAAGCCTAATTCCCAAAAAGGTAAACGATGTAAGGCGATAACTCGAAAAGGGTACGGGGATAAAATCGTCAAGAGCGACAAGGAATTTGTGATAGGGGATTTTGGGATCAGAAATAACGTGATGTTGTATGAAGTTGGAGGATTTAAAAGCGCAAAAGACCCCGAGGCATCCAGGCATTGCGCGATAGCCCCATTTAACCTGTGTTTCGATATGTGCCGAACCTACATCCCTACTGACGCTATAGAACGCAAAAAGTTGACCATCCTCGATCCATTTATTGGTAGCGGACAGTCTCTTTTGGCAGGAAAGGCGTTGGGATTGGGTCGAGGGATTGGAATTGATATAAGTCCTGAGTTTTTAAAACTAGCCAAATTCAGATGTACCTCAGATCGGATATTAAAATTGAACTACCCAGTCAAGGAATCTCATAAAATTTAGCGGACTATTGGAAATATTTTCCAATTTCGGTATAATATTGTTACTAAATAATAAGTTGGCTGAGGCAGAGCCGTGGCGTGATGCATAGACTAATAAAAACGCAATTCCGTTTTTTCCCTAGTCCCCACGCCGAATCTGCCAAAGATTTCAATGGGATTAGGGTTTTTTATTTTTAGTGGGATGTGGCTTGCTTCCGGAAATTGCAGCTAGGACATTTAGCCTCCGCAAATGGACTTATCCTCAATATCTTCAGAAGATTTGAGCTGAGAACGAGTGAATAGCTTGTTCGGGGCCTGACTTACTAGACCTCAAAAAAGGCAAGGAGGTTATGTTGCCGAAGTAGAGAGAACAGTTATCTCTTTTACCGCTAAAGACATAGTAATTATTGGCGGGGTTGCTGATAGATTTTGGAATTCATAAGTCCAAATTGAATCGGCGTAAATTCACAATTAGGACGGGGATAGGATAGTAGTACTATGTTCAGATTTAAAAAGAAATTATAATGCTAAAAATCATTGAATCTTAAGGGCCTCAAGATTTATCTGAGGCCCTTATAGTTCAGCGAAAGGTCTTCAACCTTTCGCCAACTTTCAAACAGACTCAAGGATAAGACTCTTGAGTCTGTTTAGTGTTGATAATCTTTAGTTAGATTTATTGTCAAAAAAGATAGCCAAGTTGGGTTTTTGTTGGGAAAAGTGGGTTTAAATCTAAAACCGCTACCCAACCCCATTCTTGTTGCAGGGGGTTCGGGGTTTTCGCTTGAACCACAGCTATAGTCCTTTTGAAGCCGCCAGTTAGGGTTTAGGGCGGGAGGGGAAGAGGATACATTTAAAGGTCTTGGAACGTCACCTAGGCCCATTTAAGGCAATTTTGGAAGGATGTAAGAGATTTCCGTTTGTTGTCAATGAACTGCTTGAAAATATATTTTTGTGACCTATCCTACCCGAAATATGTAATTCTCCCAAGGGATTCCACCACTCAGGCTAGCAGGAACAGATTTGCCCCAAAAAGGCTCAAAATGCATCGTAGGGATTCCATCGATTCAGCCAATTTCCGAATTCCCCTTTACTAGCAATAGAGCTCTAGCTGGACCAATACTTCAATTTAAGTTAATAAATTTACTTAAATTATTCGCTGGCAGGGAACCTCGTTCGACAATAATTCATCGACCTGTCATAATGAGCCTAATTCACTCCTAGAAACAGTCGTGAATGATGAAAGGAGGTTAAAAACAGACAGAATTTCCAACAACTCCGATTGATCCCTGCCTGCCTTAATGGCGGGCCTCTAACTCGACGAAAGCAGATATAGGCACTGTCAACGCCTTCAACCTACCTTCTGGAGATCAAATGATCCAAACTACCTCGACCGTAAGACCTTCTGTCGACAAGATCCGAAAGAACCGTATTTCTGTCAAATTTCAAGAAATCAGAATACCAGCTATTGCGATCTTAGATATGCTTTATCTAGGGCAATCAACACCAGCAGGAGTTGTAACTGAGGGAGAAATGAACTATTTTTTGGAATCTGTAGTGACACCTCGCTTTCCTCAGGGTTTTTCGGTTCAAAGCAGTGTTTCGGGCCAGTGGCGTTGCAAGGATGGACATATTGAGCGAGAAAGTACCAAAATCCTTATTCTTGCGCACCCGAATACCTTAAAGGCAGAAAAAGCAGTTTTAGAAATCAAACAGGCGTACATGACCCTATTCAGTCAAGAGTCGGTTATGAGAACCAAAGTTTTAGGTACGATCGAATTTTAGAAAACTAAATCTTCGGTAGTTATCGCTTTTCTTCCTCTGCTTTATTGGCAGGGGAAGTTGGCATTAATACCCATTCGAAATAAAATATTCGCACGAGTTGAAAAATACTTATTTATTCGTATCTTAATATTTAGTCACTCTCAGGAGCAAGCTATGCAAATCAATCTAGAATCAAAAAATTTATTTAACTCGGAAATAGTTCATACATTGCCATTTGATCGAAACAAGGGCATTTTAAGACTCAAAGAAGGGCCTAACAAAGTTAGATTTTTTTCCAGAAAACTTCGTAGCGTCGGAATACATTGGGTAAACGGAATCTCAATTCGATGTCCTCAATCTGGTTGTCCTCTATGCATCGGAGGTAATGTTGCGAAAAAGCGTAACTTCATGAAGGTTATTGATAGGACCTCGGGAGAAATAAAGGTTCTGGATTTCGGTAGTACCATTCGTGAGCAACTCGAAGACCTTGTGAGGGACTATGCGATAGATTTTCCAGATCCGGATAGACTATTTACCGATATTGACGTCCTGATTCGGTGTAGGGATAAGGCTGGGAGACCGACATACACCTTAAAACCCATCCTTGTGAAAGGGCCAGTAACAGACTACGAACGGGCCAAGAGGGTGGAAGAGATGGCATTGATTGAGACTGACTCCATTGATTTAGAGGAAGTGGTGAGGCCTTGGACAGTGGAACGTATAAGGGAATTTTTAGATAAAAAACCTTTCTAAACAGATCCAAAATAGTGTCACGAAAGGGCCTAGATAAGCGTTTTAGGCACTTTTTTGCATCACAAATTGGTCGTAAATGGTCGTTGGCTGATGACTCGTTCAGCGTCATTGATGGTTTATAACTCACATAGGAGATAAGCCATGTCCACCGCAGTCGAGACCATCAAAGCTAAACACCGCTGGGAAAATACCTATCTTACCCCCGGCGCCCTCCACGCCTTTCTCGAAACGGGCGAGGTTCCCGCGACTTACCTTGCAAAACATTGGGCCTTGGAAGCGGGTTGCCTTTGCTCCGAAGATATTCTGGAGAACATGCGGAGCCTTCAATCCGGCGGCCGAATCCTGAGCGCCTTTCACCTCAAAAACGGAATCAAGATTTACGTCATAACTGACGGCGTTGACGATGAAGGGATCCGCCGGACCTGCACTTGCCTACTTCCTGAAGAATATTGAGGAGTAGGACATGGCGTATCTTTGGCGGCGCTCCAAACCAGTTACCGATTCCAGGGGCAAACCTATTTTTGATGAGACGGGTAGACCCAAAACGGAACAAGTCGGCAAGTGGCTCATTGTCGATAAATTTAAGGTTCAAGGTAAATGGCGTAACCAGACTTTCCCTACTGGAACCGAGGATTTCCTTACCGCCCAAAAGGAACTGGGGAAACACGAGCTGCGGGTTGGAAATCGGGTTGGAGGGGTCCGGGACACACCTTTCAATGTCTTTTTGAAGGACATGCGCACGTTTCAGGGTAAGGCCACGCTGAGTTATGACCGGAAGGAGAAGTACACCTACTCGATGCTGGAAAAGGAATTCGGCACTCGATTGCTTGGCGAATTCACTCCTGTCTTTATTGAGGACTGGCAGGAGAGCCTTTTTGAGCGGGGCCTAGCCCAGTCCACGATTCACAAATACATGGGTTCGCTTCGACACATTTTGAACATTGGTATCAAGCGGGATGCTTTTCGGGGTCCCAACCCCTTTGTAAAAGTCGATATCTGTAAGCCCGGCAAGCCAAGGGAATTGATTCTCTCCCCTGAGGAACAGGTCAAACTTTTGAAGGCTTGTTTGATTCCTCAGAATGATGCCCATGCAATCGACCCAAAGACCCTCCACGATATAGTATTCGTGGCACTCCGCCTGGGAATGCGTAAAGGCGAGATAATAGGGGTCCCCCGTTACTCTGGCGGGATTGGGAAGAAGGTTGGGGGATTGAGGGTGCGGGACTATGACCCCAAGACCAAGGTCCTGAAATTCTACAGGTCTAAGACGGATTCTATGACCGAAATTGACCTATCAGGCTTCCCCGATATGGCTGAAGTCTTTGCCAGGAGAGCCAAGGGCAAAACTGACCCAAATGAGTTCCTCTTCACCCGCAGGGGTAAGCCCATATTCGATGTCTGTAAAGCTTATCGACTCGCCATCACCAAGGCGAAGATTGAGAAAATTGACAAGCGGACAGGCAAGGTCATCAATTTCACGTTCCACGATTTACGCCACACGGCATGCGTGGACCAGCTGAGGGCAGGGGTGCCGCTTGAAGTTGTGGCAAGGGTTCTTGGGGATGACATACGGACCATCCACAAGGTCTACGCCAGGGAGCTTCAGCAAGGGCACATGGCGGCCGGGATGAAATTGTTTGCTCAATATTTAAGGAAATAGGACGTTAGTCAAACGCACGACTCTTTCTCTTCTTCGGGACGCGTTTTGATTCCTTTGGCGTTGCCTCTATATTTGTTAATTCAAATAGATTTTGCAAATATCTGTGCGATGTATATACCAAGAACGAAGTAAGTACCAAATAGAGGATACAGGCATCGATGTCAATTTGGTATTCCTTGATGACTCCAAAGGAATATAGAAGGTGAACCAACAGAGCAAGTGAGGCCATAGCTGTTGAAATAAAGATGTTCTTATTGACCTCCTTTTCAATAAGACTGTGGGCGCCTGGGAATCCATCGTAATGGGTTATCTCGATGCCAAGTGCAGTGTTACAAAAGGCAATAGTGGCTACGTACATAAATATTGACGACCAGTACCACCAATTTCTCATGTCTCCCATGTAGGATATAGACATGCTCTCCGCGAAACCAATTAGAAATGGTATTAGCGCTTCTCTGACATCCGGCAAGCGGTAAGTGACTGAGATAAACCAGCTATAGTAGAAAAAGACAGAAACTATGCTTACAAATGAAATCAGTGACATTAGCAAAAGCGTCCAACTAACGTGATTCTGCCTGAAATGGTCGACAAAGAAATATAGAGCAACACCCTGAATAATACTTATCATTGTCATAAATGTGTTCGGAAAGTTTTCTTTTAAGCCCAGTCTAAACGACTCAATGTCTATGGGACTAAATTTTACTTTGCCCATTTTTATCCCTCGTTGCATTGAAGTTATTTCTTTCGTTTTCCTTTGGAAGCCAATTGGTGCTTCGGTTCATTTGAATTTTTTGCTTTGAATACATCACCAATACTATCCAACCTATCTTTAGATACATGGCCAAATTTCATGGTGCCTTTAGTATCTCGTTGTGTCCAATACATACCCGAAAGGCTTTTTGCGTCTTGAGATATGTCTAACACTACCGCACCCAGATGATTGGGGCTTCTATGTTGGACAGTCATCAATGGTTCAGAAGAATAGAGATACGTCATTTGACAGACTTGTGCGTCTCTATCAACTTTGAATCCTTCCGAGAAGCTACGGCTGGTCATTTCACCAGTTCGCATCACAAAGCTTATTTTAGTTAGTGTTTGTCGAATTGTTAGTAGTGTTAGAATGGGCGAAATTTGCCTTCCTGTCCTTTTGTCAATCCAGGTCGAATGAAGTTCGCCTTTCCAGGTGCCATTGAGATTCGGAATTTCTACCAACCATCCGTGAAGAACCTTTAGCTTCCATAGCCACTCCGCGAATGCCCACCAAATCAGGAAATCGAGCGAAATTGTGGTCGAGATACCTTTGATAACATCGGATATTTTACTTAAGTCTAAATTGTTGAAGGCAACCGAACCAAGGAATATCACTACGGTAAGTGCTATCGCGATTCTAGAAAACCATTTGCTGTTTACGCTTTGAGTCATTTCCCATACCCCAGATAATTCCAAGCTTCATATGAAAACGTCTTTGCTTCATTTGGATTCCTTGCCGAGCCTTTGAATAAATATTTCAGTTCGCTTACTTCACCCCATTCTTCGCACTTCTTTTCATCCTTGGTGTTTTCGAAAATGTGAATCAGTGACTGTTTCACAATCTCTTCATAGGTTTCGCCTGCCAATTTGTCATTAGGAACGTTCCAAACTAAGCACTCAATGAAAAATCCTGGGGTTTCTGAAAGTTTCTTCTCCTCGACCAATTTGTTTTCAAGCCTCTTCAGTATCCTTACAATTTTCTTAAATACCATAGAAGTATCCTTGTTCTTTTCGACTCCGTTGTTGTAGTGCTGTTCTGGCCAGTTGACTATCCACTTGGGATTGCTATCCGTTAAGAGTGCAACACCTTCGATGTACCCACCTTCTTTGTTATACCTTCTGTGTTCAAAAACGGGCGTCACATCCGCATCAACTCTTGATGTGTTTGCGTGAACGTTGATAGTCTTATTGCTTCTTGAAATCGAATCTGCCCCAAAGTAATTAATTAGAGCTGTTTCAACGTCTTTCTTGAATTCTGGGAAATGATAGGTGGCCTCTCCAATCTTGAAATTGTCTTTGGTCATTCCGTGGGAGGAAGTCGCAGGTTCGAGTCCTGCCAAGCCCACCACTTCGTGAACGGCAAGGATACATCAGAAGGACTCACTCAGAAACGGGTGGGTCCTTTTGCTTTATCGGAATCGCTTAAACTCATTGAGGACCGAAAATTTGGAAGCTCTGAATCTGTCCAGTTCCTTGCCAAGCTTGGCGTTGGGGGCCGCACGTTGAACCATCTCTATTATTCCGGATGTTATGCCTCGCGGAAATCGCGTTACGGGTACTTCCACCACTAGGCTTCTCGAACAAATTGTAATTGGGGTGGACGCGAATGCAGGTGCTTTCAACTCAGTTACGTCACGCCATTGCATTATTTGTCTTTTACCAAAGGTGTCGGAATACTCGAATCCACGTTCATCTACTCTGAAAAATGAATTCTTCAATTGAAGTAACCCGATTATCGATATACTGCCACTCACAACCATCACCAAAATTCCGTGGAGCCAATCGTGCGCACACATCAATATTACTGATGCGCCTAGCAAAGGCAGGGAAAGAAAAGGCGCCATTCGCATCCTGATGTTCGGCCTTAGCGTAAACCCCTCCACCATATCAAACCTCCTGGCTACAAATCGTAAAAGTCTTACCGTATAAAGTGTCAGAATAGCTTCTTGCTTTTGGGTATCGAAATTCCTCTACGCTTCATGTCATCCAGTATCCGTTTTTGTTTCACGAGAACCAGAATCTCCACCGTGGCAACCGGAATTAACCCCAGCGCGAATCCATACAGTGGCAAATTCCCTTTTCTCACTTCTTGAGAAACCCCAAGTTCGTTCAGCAACCATACTGTACCTATACCGGAAACCGCCACTACCAATGCCGATGCCATCAGAGTCACAAACCTCAGAACGGCGATATAAGTGACCGATATATCCATTAGTCGTGGCAAGGCAATAAGTCCCAGCACATAAAGAATCAATGCCCCGCCAAAACCGAAGTATGCGCAATCTAGTAAATATAGATTCACGTTATCCCCACGCTAGAATTTAATGGAACTACAGATGATGCCGTTATTTCGCATTGCTGTTTGTAATATTTCCAAGGCAATTGCACCGATTACGGTACTAAAGAAGATGCACAGGGTCAGATAAATACTTCTGCGAATTTCCGCAACTAGTTTTAAGTAGTCTCCTGATTGATCCCCCACCTTTTTTCCAAAGAATAGGGTAGCCACATCTACACTTCCAAAATCGCTCTTTAATTCCCCGCGAAAATGGTTATCGAAGGCAGTCCGTGTACGGTATTGATAATAGATGGCGGTAACGATGAAATGGATTCCCGTTAACATAAAATAAGGGTTGCTCATTTCAATTTTCCCAACGAATTGAATGATTGCACAAATTATTAGAAAAATGAACTGATAAAAAGCATGCTTCCCAAAAGGTACCTTGAATATCACGACCTCCTTGGTTGAATCAGATTTGGGTACTTGATTCTTTATTCCGCTTTCAGTGATTTTTTCTAGCGTCCAATCTGATTCCCGCTTGAGACGATTATAAGCTATTACCCAGTTGATGATAGGAACCACAGCGGCTATAAATACAAAAAATATTGACTGAAAAGGAAATTTAATTGATTGAAATAGAAAAAATGCGAAACCAATTGAAAGCGGTACTATTGCTACTACCCCAACCGAAAGGCGAGTCTCTTCAGATTCAATCTCTGACGTAACCGAGTTATAGTTCCACTTCCTTATCAGACCTAAGGTACTCCGATTGTTCTGGAATTTGCATTGCATCCACACACAGTGGTTTTTAGAGTCGTCAAACACATTTGTAGTTCCAACCCCCTGGATTTGGTCTTTCCCGGTATTCGTGAGTTTCAGATGGAACTTTTCCTTGGAATTCAGTTTTAAGGAAGCGCCAAGATAAGGAAGTGCGAATTTGCTCCGAAGAAACCAGTCTGAAAGAAGGATACCGATTGAAAGTGCCCAAAGTACCCATGCGCAAATCGGCAAACCAGATGGATGCACACTTCCCCCTTATTGACGTGACATAGGCGGCACGTTCAATTCCCCCAGAGTCGCCCCATTCTCCCCCAATGGTCTTTTGGCGGGAAGCACCCTCAATCCCTTACTCGTACATAGTCCCACAGGCCCTATAAGCCCTCTCCCTGCCTTTAAAGACCCTAATCCCTGTGGTCGTCCGTGCGGTTCCATCCCTTTAGCTCCGACTTCCTTCCTTATGAACCCCTTGGAAATAATGAGAAAAATAACGTAGTAACAACGGTTTTTAGTAATAAGGCCCATTCACAGGGAGGAAGTCGGGGGTTCGAGTCCCTCCAAGCCCACCAATATAGTGATACCTAGCAAGGGGTATTCACTACAAGAGCCCTCCAAAGCCTGCCTTTGGGGGGCTTTTTGTTATACTTACCGCTCCAAAATCGAAGTAGTGATACCAAGGGTTTTCAAAGACACCCTTTTGGCGGGTACAGATCGGGCGCAAATCTGTTAGCACTTTGTTAGCGCCTCAATAGATGCTGAATCTTATAAATCGGGGGTCTATGGGGAGAGGACGGTAGGGTGGACAGGACCCAAGAAAGTTATACTTATCCCTGGAATCAAAATGGAAACCAAATCGCCCTCCGAAACCAATTGGAGGGGGTAGACCGAAAATCAGTCAGCCAGGGGACCTTGGGTACGATGAAGGGTCACTGCGAGGGATATATGGTCAAGTCACTACTGATTCTATCCTTGTTGGGAATTTTCCCTTTCTGTATTAGCTCTCGCATATTTGGTGACGATTTGGATCCAGAATTCGGTGGTCATTTAAGCCCAATTTTTATCTCAAAAATGGGAAACGAAATACTACATGTGAGTTCCCGCTGGAAAAGAATTTCAGTGTCTCCCGATGGACGCTGGAAGTTGGTCGAAGTGCGTAATAGTTATAGTATATATGATAAAAATGGAAATCCTGAGGGCCAGGACAATGGTGGTTTAGGATCCGCTGGGGTGCTACCAATAAATTCGCCTGTCGATACGAAGGGTCTGTGGGAAAATTCAAAAAAAGGGGACTTTTGTATATGCCTATTGGATAGCAGATTTTCATTGGACTCCCGATTCGAAGTATTGTGTTCTTCTCGGAGGAGGATTCCATAGCGCAATGTTTCTATCTCTTGAAGTTATACCAACCCATGGCAAAAAAACTGGAGAAGTCCGAGTGGGGTATTCGGACACAAAATTCACTATTAAGGGAAACGACACATTGTTAATTCAGGAAGATGTAAATGGTCCAAACAGCAAAGGCGGAAAAGCAGCTCGCTACTCAATACACGACATCTTGTCGCACAGTTGAGGGTACCCTCTAACTGGGGCCAGAATCGGTTTTGAGCCTGTCACTGAAGGATTTTAATGATTCGCTCTTCTAACATCAACCCAGCCATAAGGATTATAGTATAATGCTTATGCCGTGGTATAATAGCTTTGGAGGTGAAATCATGAGAAAGAACCTAACCGCAATCGGGGGCAGCCTGGGTTTCATCATTGATAAACCCATCGCCGAACTCTACGAACTTGATCGCAACAGCCAGATCGAAATCACTCCGAAGGAAGACGGCTTGAACATCCGTTTTCTCAAAGAGAAAGCGCCTCGGGCTGCTGACGGTGAGGTTATGCGTGCCGCTGCGGGCATCAACAAGCGGTACAAGAAAATGATGACGAATTTGGCGAAGTGAATCCGCTGCCTAAATTCCTGACCCTCGACCCGGTCCTTGCGCTTCATAAGCTGCAAATCGAGCAATTTGGCGGCATCCTCGGCGTCAAAGACGAAGGGATGCTTCTTTTTCGGCTCTTGCGCAACCTGAGTCAGGTTTCGGAGATCAATATTTTCACAAGGCCTCTATGAGATGGCAGCCGCTTACCTTCTGCATCTGGTAAAGAATCATGCGTTCCATGACGGAAACAAACGCATCGCCGCATTGGCTTCCGCTGTTTTTCTGGAAGTGAACGGACTCGAAGTGACCGCTGACGAGGATGAATTTGAAAAGTTCGTCTTGGACGCCGCTCAGAGCTTGGTGACCAAAGAACAGATCGCAGATTTCTTCAGAAACAATACATCTCGCCCAACGACCTAACCTCCCAGAACCCCTCTATTTGTGGCCAGAATCGGTTTTAAGCCTGTCTCTGAAGGCTTTTAGGGGATTGGTGGTCAAATGCAGGTTTGTTAGCACTGTGATAGCGCCTACTGAAGACGTCTGTGAAAACCATTGTAATTATTGGGGGGCTTCTTGTTTTACTTACCGCTCCCATTGGGTTTTACATTACTTAAAATCTGCCCCAGGCCACGAACACAGCCATAGCGCCGAAGACGACGTTCGACGCAATTCCGATGGGTTCTTTGCGCTGGGCGTGGAATCCACCTGCCAAAATCATCATGAGCACAATTCCGCACGCAGCTATGGGGGTCAAGATCGGCAGGATCCCTGTGGCCCAGGGTAGGGCTATACCCAGGCCGCCGGCAAGGTCGCTGATTCCAATGAACAGCACCAGGCCCCGGCTGACGTCTTTTACCCAAGGGAGCGTGGCTTTGGCCTTCTCATAGGTGAATACCTTCATGACCCCGGCCCAAGAGAAGGACAGGGCCAAAAGAACTTGGACGATCCAGAGCGCGAGATTCACGGTTTTTCCTTAGATAAGGAACAATAAAGTGCCGCTATAAGCCTATCGTAACTACGCAACGGCGTAGCTTTGAGATCGGTCCTCAGGGCTCTGAATAATGGTACAATCCCGTTGATAGGGATCGGGATCCGCGCCGAAGATAGGTCAACGTTGATTGAAAGTGTCTTGGTTATAGGCGACTCCACCCATAGCGGAGGAATGACCTTGGCCTCATCGACTAAACGTTCAATCCAGGGCAGCGACGGTCTGGGCTTCTCGGGCAAAGCCCTTCCGCTTTTTGGTTGGACCCTTTGGCTCGACTTATCTCAATATCTTATGGTGCCCGCGCCTTGGGTGGGAAAAAGCTACTACCGTTGGATTGTTGATCATATTGAATTTGAAAATGGAATTTCAAAAAATTTTGTCGGAAAAATTCAAGAAATTTGGTGGGCATTCGTTTTAATTGGGATTATCGATATTAGAGGATCGATTCCAATCAAATATTTGGACGCAATGGGATTGTCATTTCTGCACTCATGGATTTTGCTCGTCGCACTTATTCCAATAGTCATTTATTTGCACTATTCGATCATACGTTGGGTCGTTGACAGTATTGAGCTGGGCCCAGAGAGTCGACTTCGTTTCCTGGGCACTTATCTTGAATACCTGGGAAGAACAGCCCTTCTTGTCCTTTCCATGATAAGCATCATCGGTTGGGCTTGGGTCGCCGCCGGCTTCGCGCGCTGGTTCTTTGAAAACATAAGTCACGACTCCTATAATTTTGAATTTGTTGGAACTGGAGAACAGATTCTCTGGAGAACCTTGGCTACGATTGCGGCTTGCGTCCTGATCATACCGATCCCATGGATGACGCTTTGGCTTTTTAAGTGGTTTCTCAGCAATGTCCGGGTCAGTCCAAGATAGTTGCCCAAGAATAGGGGGCGACAACGAAGTGATGACCCTCTCTCGACGCTTATTTCCTATACCACAGGTAGATCGTCGAAGCCAATTTGGTCAGCGCCATGACAAGCGCCATCACGATCAGCAGGGGATCGAAGGGGAACCTCCCCGTGTTCAGTTGGAACATGCCCGTCGCTGGCATGACTTGGTTTTGACAGCACCGGTAGGCCATGATCGCGCACAAGGAACTCACCGCCGCCAGGGAACAGTTCCGTTCGATGATGAGTTGATGGAGCTGTTCCCGTTCATCGTGAAATTTGTCCAACAGCACCCAAATGGTGATGACGTCGATCAAACCCAACGCCAATACGACCTTAGTAATCATGCTCTTCAGACTCGGGCCTATCGGCAGGAAATTAGGACCAACGATGAGAGCCACAAAGACACCCAAATACACCCAGCCCTGCCAGGTCTTGGCCTTGATGCCCCAGCCAAAGGTCCTGTAGGTGAACCATTCAGGTCTGCCGAACATTGAGCACCTCGAAAGCTTTTGAGCGGAGATTTATGGGGGAACGGCTAGGACCGGTAATGGACGAGGGCGACGGACACCAAAAACACGGCCCCCGACAGCGCGCATAAGGTTATGACCGGCCCGGTGAAAATCCCGTGGGCGAAGTCAAACATGGCCCAGCCGACAAGGATCCAGGTCATGACCACTCCCGTGAGCTCCCGGGCCTTGCTCACCACATACTTTTGGCGTTCATCCAGTTGGAGCATGGTGTCGGCGAAGTCGCCCTTGGCAAAATATTGCCAGGTGGCGATCACGGCGAACAACACCAGGCTGAATATCGCCGAATAGGTGTTGCCTCCATAGGCTTCAGCCCCGGCAACCGCCAGTCCAAGTACGATGCTGACGGCCGTCGTGCGGCGCCTTTTGGTCAATCGCTTGTCGTCAGTCATTGGAGAAGACCTCCTCTACGGTGGCTTTGAAGAAGCGGGCAAGCGCCAGGGCCAGGGGCAGCGAGGGCGTATAACGCTCAACCTCGATGGAATTGATCGTCTGGCGGGAAACGGACATCTTCTCGGCCAATTCAGCCTGGGAGATGCCGGCTTTCTTTCGAAGTTCGGGCAGTCGATTCTTCATAATGTAAAGTATACTTGTCTTTTAACTCAATGTCAAGCGAACTTGTCATTTTTTAAGCAAACCATTATGTCTGCTCCGCACAAATGAAAAGCCCCTCACCGGATCTGATGAGGGGCTTTTCCGAACTGAACCGGATCTGCGTCCGGGCTAAAGCCTTAGAAACTGAAGGTCAGACCGCCGCCGACGGTCAAGCCGCTGAAATCCACGTCCACCGCGGGCTGCGGGGGATAGGTGGAGGGCTCGAGCTGGTTCAGGTACTTACCCGGGCCTTCCAAAGGATCGCCGTGGCCGTTGTGGAGATCGCCCAAGCTCGCGTAGCGGTAGCCGGTCTGCGCGTTGACCTTGAGCCAGGTCAGGCCGGGAATGGTCCAGTCCAAGCGGAAATCGACGTCTCCGACAAAGCCTTCGCCGCAATAGAGGCCGTTCTGGTCGTAAGCGGAACCACCGGAATTGACATGGAAATCCTGGGCCATGGCCGCGTATCCGAGGCCGCCGAAGGCCCCAACGGAAAGCTTCAGCCCATGGTTCGCGCCGGGCAGGTCATAACGGCCGCCCAGCATGAAGCTGGAGAGGCTGCCGCTTTCCGAATAATCGATGAATTCGGTGCCGAGGCCCACGTTCTCGGTCGCTTTGTTGGTCCCCAGGAATTCCCCGCGCAGGCCCAGGCTGAGGCTCTTCCAGGGCGTCAGGCGCTTGGTGAGCAGATCGCCGCCCACCATCCATGCGCCGCTCAGGTAGGAGTTCGAGAAGCTATAGCTGCTCGACGACGAATAAATCGCTTCCTGGATGATGCCGTCATACGAAGCCTGCGCCTTGTTCACGCTGCCCATGTTGAGGGAGGTGTAGCCGGCGAAAGGCGTGAATTCCAGCACATCCGCGGACAGCGCGGTTCCAAGCGAGCCCAACACCAGGGCGAGGAGCACAATTTTACGCATTCAAATCTCCAAAAAAGGATATGCCCTGCCACCAGGCATCGGGCGGGATTATAGTAGGAATGCATTTTGGAACGCAATGAAATTGACCTGATTTGGGATATTTCTTTGGAGCGAGCCTGATATTTTGTATGAATTAATATAAAAGCCTTGTCCGCCAACGGATTTCCGGTGACGGAAACCAAAACCCCATGCAAAGCGTTTCTATTAGAGCAACACCGGTTCATCGCGGGGTTAGTATGAAGCTGAAATTCGGCCTGGCGGCGGCGCTGCTCCATTTTTCCAGCTTGGCCGCCGCATCTTCCACCTTATCACCGCGCGTCTTCCGCGACGGGTGCGACGGGAACACGCTGCAGAGCGCTGAAGAATCGGCCCTGCCCTCCGCCGCCAAAATCCTGGCCCAGGCCAGGATCATGACCGTGGAGCAGCACACCGTGCTCATCGGCGGATGCTGGGACTACATCGACGAGGTTTGGAAACGGGCGGGCTTTCCGTCGGAAAAACGCCGAATCGTCTTCAAGTCCAGGAAAAGGGGCCCCTTTGCCCAAGCCGGCCTGATCCAGCCCGGGGACTGGCTCTATTTCGTCAACCATTCCTACGGCGACATCGAGCACAGCGCCCTCTTCGTGGGATGGGCCGACAAGGAGCGCCTGCAGGCCTATATGCTCAGCTACGCCGGGCAGGAGCGGGCCGAAACAGCGCGCTATAAATTATATGACCTCAGCGGGGTCTATTGGATCATCCGGGCGAAGGGCTAGGAAAAAATCAGGATTGCGGACCGTTCCGGTATAGATCGAAGGATTCCAGCCAATAAACCACCCCAATGAAGGCCGCGACAAAAAGGCCGAGCCCCTTGGAATGCGCCAATGAAAAAGTGAAAAAATTCCAGGTCCAATAAATGGACAGGAGCACGCTGCTCCAGAGTATTTTTTTAAATAAGCCGAAACCGAACCCGAAAATAATGCATACGTCGATGAGGGACCACATGCTGCCCCCGGCCCAATTCGCCAAGGACGCGAAAATCGTGACCAAACCGGAAAAAATCACGCAAGCGACCGCGAGCTTGTGGATGCTCATTCCCCCGGGTTTCGGGGTTTCAAGGGGCGTCGGACCAGCCTCATTCCTGAATTTCCTCAAAATCAGGGTCACTCCGCCCCCAAAAATACCGCCAACAATTCCCGCCACCGCCACTTGGCCATAATCCAGCATGTCTCCCCCCCGCCCCAGAGATTTCCCATTCTAGCGCTGAAGGTTCACTGTTGCGCCAAATAGCTTGGGGGCCTCCTTCCCTCCTGCCGCCCATCGCGAGCCGGCCTCCAGGTCACCAAACCCAAGGCACAAGCCGGTATTTCACCTTGCTTTGGTATTCCAAATATCCCTCCAGGTTTTTTCCCAGGTATTCCTCTTCAGCGAAAAGCCTCCACACAATCACCCCGATCAGGGGCAGGACGGCAAACAGCCCCCACCAGGACGCCAAGGACAAGGGCACCCCGAGAAGCATGACAAAGGCGCCCGCATACATGGGATGGCGGACGAGGGCATAGGGTCCCGTGGATATGGTCGTCTGCTTTGCCCCAACCTCGATCGTGGCCGAGGTGAATGTGTTCTCCTTGAAAACAAAAAACACGGCCAAAAGCCCGGCGCCCACCCAAAGGTCCCCCAAAACCGTGAAAAAGGTCCCCATCCGGGACCATGCGAAGCGGTGGTCCAAGGCCGATATCAATAATATTGAAACAAAGGCCAGCGAGGCCACGGACTGTATGAGTTTCTGTATTGGATCCTTTTCGCTGATGGGCCCCGCCTTGACCCTGCGTTCCAACAAATCAGGGTCATGCTTCATGAGGTAGGCCGTGATGGCCGCCGTTTCCGCGCTAAAGAGCGCCAGGAAGACCCAAGCCTGCCAATACAAAACGGTCCATGCCGGCAGGAAAAGGAAGCCGGCCATGACCAGGACCAAGGCGGCCAAACCCGCCCAGGCGCGCACCTTGAGCTCAAGCACGGCATCTCCCCACGGCTATCCATCCAAGCCCCGGCCCAGGACCCCTATACCCTAGCATCCCCTTTGAAAATCCACTGGACTCCGAAACGGTCGTAGAACTGCCCATAGGTTCCGATGGGCAGTGTATGCAATTCCTGGAATCTGTCCTTTTCAGCCCCTTGCGCAAGTTTGTCGAACACGGCCTTCAATTCCCCATAAGCGCCGCCCAGCACGAAAATCGCGGACATGTTGCCCCGCACGGGATTGAAAGCCGGGGAGGCCATCCAGTCCGAGGCCGAGATTTCAATGGCCCCGCTCTTCAAATGGGCGTTGATCGTCCTTCCGTGCTTTTCAGGGGGGAGCATGTCCCTCATGGGCGAATCCCCGAGCTTGGTCACGGTCAGGCTTCCGCCCAGGCACTTTTGGTAGAAGTCCATGGCCTCCGCGCACTGGCCGTCGAACAAAAGAAACGGGATGCTCCGTAGCATGGCGGTCACACTCCTTTCTTTTCGGACCTAAACAGGGCGGATCTCAGTCCGGCAGTTTCAAGTTCCCGTTCTCGTCAAAGGCGATGAAGGGATTCCAGGCCACTTCCCAGAGATGTCCGTCCGGGTCCGCGAAATAGCCGCTGTGCCCGCCCCAAAACGCGTCCTGGGCGGCTTTGACCTCGCTGCCGCCGGCCTTCGCGGCCAGGCCCAGGATCTTGGCCACCTCTTCCTTCGATTCGACATTGAAGGCCAGGGTCACCCCGGAAAAGCCGCCGCCCTTGGCGTCGACGTTCGCGTCCTTTGCCAGCGAAGTCCTGGGATACAAGGCCAGCACGGAAGCGCCCGTGGAATAGAAAACGATGCCGTCTTTGCTGGCCGAGGAGGCCTTGAACCCCATCCCCTTTTCATAAAAATGGCGCGAGCGCTTCAAGTCGCTATAGCCCAGGGTGATTATGTGGGGTCTCATGACGGCCTCCCTTCCGAGATGTCCTTGTCCGTGGATGGCTATCTGGAGCGCTTCGGAGCCGCCAGGGATTTCCTGAAATAGACCACCCGCTCCGTCTCCTTGAAGCCCCATCCGCGGTGGCTGCGGTGGGACAGCTTGTCCCCTGCGTAGGCGTCCGAGCCCAGTTCCGCCAAACCCTGGTCCAAGGCCCATTGCTCCACCCTCCGTAGCAGCCTTTTTCCGATCCCTTTCCTGCGGTAGGCCTTTTGGACCCAGATGCCCTCCAGGAAGGCCACCGGCTGGCCTTCGCATCCATTGGCGAAGTCGCGGACATAGGCCTCAACAAAGCCCACGGGCAAGGCCTTGTCCAAGGCGATCCAGGCACCGAAGCGCCGGCGCCGGGCCCATTTGGGCAGGTCCTTGAAATGCTCGGCCAGGCCCGCTTCAGGCCATAGTTCAAAGCGCATGGCCGCCCAAAGCTTCCTGTCCTGGAGTGTCGCCCGCCGGATGAGCACCGCCATGCACCGCCCCTGTTCGCGAATGGGATAAGGCCCTGCCTGGATTTTGGACCCGGGGACGCACCCGAATCAATACTGCCACTTTTTGGCAGCATTCTGGGGTACAATGCGTGCATGTCCCGCGCCGAACGACTCCTGGCCCTGATGCAAATCCTCCGCAAGCACCGCTTCCCGGTGTCCGGAGAGGCCTTGGCCAAGGAACTGGGCATCAGCCTGCGCACCCTGTACCGCGACATCGCGGCCCTGCAGAACCAGGGGGCCAAGATAGCAGGGGAGGCGGGCGTAGGCTATCTGCTCAGGCCGGGCTACACCCTTCCGCCCCTGAATTTCACGGAGGAGGAGATCGAAGCCCTGGTGCTGGGCAGCCGCTGGGTGGAACGCAGGACCGATCCCCGCCTGGCGGAAGCGGCCGGCAATGCCCTCGCCAAAATCGGCGCGGTCCTGCCCGCGGAGCGGCGGGACGAGTTGGAGCTCTCCGCGCTGCGGATCATCCCCCCCATGGAGGACGCCGCTGACAGCGTCGATCTGGGCGCGATCCGCCAGGCCTTGCGGCAGGAACGCAAACTTTCGATCCAGTACCTGGACCAGGGGGGCCGTCCCAGCAAGAGAGTCCTCTGGCCTGTGGCCCTGGGATATTCGGACCGTGTTCGCATCCTGGCGGCCTGGTGCGAGTTGAGGAAGGATTTCCGCCACTTCCAAACCAATCGGATCAGGAAACTGGAGGTCCTGGACAGCCGCTACCCGGCAAAACGCGCGGACCTGCAGCGGGAATGGCGGAACCAAGGGGGCTACAAAGCGAATCCATGACTGCTGCCATTTCCTGGCGGTCCCAGGGCCTACACTGAGCTCCTGGCACCAAGCGATCCGGACCGACCCCCCTTCCAGGAGCATCCATGACCACCCTCACGCAAGTGATCCTCTACGTGTCCGACCCGGCCAGGAGCTCCTCCTTCTACGCCGAAATCCTCGGCCTGACCCCGAAGTCCCTGTCCCCGAACTTCGCCATTTTCGAATTGGCCCAAGGCGTCCAGCTGGGCCTGCTCCTGCGCTCCACGGTCGAGCCCGCCGCGGACAAGGGGATCTCCAGCGAGCTCTGCCTCATCGTGGACAGCAAGGAGGCCCTCGAAGCGCTGCACAAGCAGTGGGCCGGCCGGGGCATGCGCATCATCCTCCCGCCCCAGCTGATGTATTTCGGCGCCGTGAACTTCATGGCAGAGGACGCCGACGGCAACCGCATACGGGTGAGCACGCCGGACAAATGAGGGGCCGGCCCGCGCGGGGACAAACAGGGGGGTCAGGGTTCGCTTAAGTGCCGGTCGCCCCGGGTCGAAGGGTTCGAATAAACGACGAACTCAAGGTCCTCGTGGGACCGGTTGAAGATCCGGTGGGCGAGCCCCGGAGCCACCTCGAGCCCCTCCTGCGGCCCCAGGACCACGGTTTCGTACCCGGCTTCGATGGTGGCGCTGCCCTTCAGGACGAAGAAAAACTGCCGGGCGCTCCCGTGGTAGTGCCGCTCCTCCGAGGCGCCCGGCGGCATCCTTTCAAGGATCACGCTGAGCTCGGGGCCGTCCACCAGGCGCCAGCCGTCATAGCCGTGCCCCCAGGTGTAGTGCTCGGCCGTGGCTTTGTCGGCCTTCATTTCGGCGCCGCTTCCAGCACGGACTTGAGCTTCGCCAGGTCCTCGGACAGCGCGCTCTTCATGGCCGCCTCCATCAGGGGCGCGGCCAGCTTGGCGAAAACCGAGGACTCGCCCTGGTTCCTGAGGCACATCCTGGTGCCTTCGCCGGCCGGCTCCCATGTGTAGGTCGTGCGCATCCAGGCGGGGCCTTCGTCGGTTTCCATCACCAGCCGGCTGCCGGCGACGAACTCCTTGACCTCATACGTGTATTCCATTTTCCTGCCCAAATGGTTCGCCACGAAGGCGATCCTGGTCCCGACCATGAAGGGCAAGGCCGTTTCCCAGCTCACCTCGGTGATCTTGCCGTACCAAAGCGGGGCGTTGGTGGGGTCGCTGGCGAAGGCCGCCACCTGGGCGACCGGACGCTCTATCACGATTTCCGCTTGGACATCCATGATCCCCCCTTGTAGCGCATGGCCGACCAGTCCTCATCCAAAGCCACCAAGGAAACTCCGTCGAACCCAAACCCTTCCATCAGCGTATTCAAGGTGTCGCGGTTGATGTCGGCCTTGTATTTCCTGGAGCTTCCCTTGGGGTAGGCCACCCAGAACAGGGCCCCCTCCTCCAGGAACTTCGGGGCGGCCTTGGCGAGCTTGGCCGCGGCGGCCTTGTCCACAGCGTAGGCCAGCGCAAAGGCCGCCTTCCCCTTGGGCCTCGACAGGGCGCCAGGGCCGAAGGCCGCGGCCAGGGCCTTGGCCTCGGGCGGCGCGTTCAGCACCAGGGCCGGGGCCTGTCCCTTGAAAAAGAGCTTCTTGAGGACCGCTTGCATGGAGTTCCTTTCCACCGACGCGGGGGGCGGATGCGGGGGCGGCTGATATTCTCCTCCAGCTTCCGCGGGGGCGCAAAGCCCTCTTTGCGGGGGCCTTTAGGGTAACGGGGGCGCTGCGCTTCCAGTACACTGCCTGACAGCTTTGGACCAAAACCAAAAAAACACCGAAGGCGGGTTTGCATGAGTCTTGTAAGCGTTCTGGAAAACAGCCCGGCGGGCCGCGGAAACCGCTGGCTCAAGATCCAGGTCCCGGGCCAAAGCCCCTTGGACCACGAGCCGGGCACCGTGGTCGGCCTTTCCTTCAGGCAGGGTGCGGATGCGTACCGGCACGCGTACACGGTCAGCCGCGCGGACCCGGAGAAACGCACCCTCGAATTCCTGTACCGCGTGATCCCCCAGGGACGCATGACGCCCCGCATGGCGGGCTTGTCTCCGGGATCGGAGATGCAGCTGGCCGGCAGGGGCGGCCATCCGATCTCGGGCGAAGTGGACCCCCTGGCCGAGGGCATCGTGCTGGCGTCCACGGGCACGGGCATCGGCCCGCTGTTCGGCTTCAGCCAGATGGCCCTGGCCCGCGGCCTCAAGCTGCCCATCAAGCTCTTCGCGGGCTTCCGGGAGGCCCAGGACTGCTGCCTGCGCGAGGAGCTGGGTGCCCTGGCCCGCGAGCACCCCAATTTCGAATGGCACTTCAGCCTCAGCCGGCCGGACGCGGCCTGGACCGGCCTGCGGGGCCACGTCACCGAGAGTATGCCCGCGCTCCTGGGGCCGGTGGGGAACCTGCATTTCCATCTGGTGGGCAACGGCAACATGGTCGTGGAATTGTATGAAGTGCTCATGGCGCTGGGACTGCGGGACGAACGCGTGACATCGGAAGTGTATTTCAATTACCCGGAACAGCTGGACCCGGCCCGGCTGGGGCTTTTGGCGTCAAAATTCGTCTTCTAGTGCCGGTGCGCGACCTGGGGGATGGAGCCCGCCATCCTGTTGGCGTGGTCCCGCAGGTTCGCGGCGCGGACAAGGCCGCTGACCAAAAGCACGACCATGGCGGCCAGCCATAGCCAGTACCCGGCCAAGGGGCTCATCAGGTCCGGGCCGCCCACGATGACCTGGTTCACGGGCACGGGATAAGTGTTGAACACGGGGACGCTGAAAAAAGCCGCCAAGAGGGCTAGGCCCACGAAAAGGAAGAAGACAAAGCCGACCCTGATGCGGGCCTGCAGCAGGGCCATGAGGTAGAAGGGGTTGGCCAGCCAGCCCAGCAGGCCCAGCTTGGACGGAAAGACCAGGCCGCAGGGGCCGAAGACCAGGAAAAACCAGCCCTGGTCCACGGTCTTGCTGGATTCGAACAGCTCCGCCGGCAGGTAGAGGCAGGCGAGGAACAGGAGCGCGGACAGGAACCACAGGATGGAGGCCGGCAGGGACGGCTCATAGCGGGCGTCACCGGGATAGGCAAGGGTGCTCATGGCAGCCTCAGAACCTGAATGTCCTTCGCACGCTGCCGAAGGACTCGCGGCGGTCGTGCCGCTCCACAAAGGCCTTGTAGCGGTCGCGCTGCGCCTCCATGCGGAAATGGAGCTGGCGCAGGAGGAACCAGTAGCTGTCCTCCCTGTTCTTCTGGTCCTCCCAGAAGTTCTTGCTGTTCCAGGCCACGTCTAGCCAGTAGCCGAAGGTGTAGAAGGCCAGGTGCTCCTGGATCAGGTTGGAATTGATCAGCAGGGCGAGGTCCTCATAAAAGCCGAGGAAGCGTTCGCGCTGCCAGGGCTTCAGCTTTTTCAGGGCCGGGCTGTCCGTGCGCAGGAGGTCGAGGATGGCGTCGAACTTCGAGAAATCACGCACCAATTCGAAGTACTTCTCCGCGCGGCGCTGGCGCCCCTGGCGCAGGTATTCAAAATAGCCCATGACCAGGCCCACGGCCGTGGCCGCGATGCCCAGGTTCTGGATGAGATCCACAATGAATCGCGCGCTCATATCGTCCCCCCGCCGGCCCTTGATCGCCTTCCCATCCACGATAGCGCGGACTCCCCTGCAGGGAAACGTGAAAAAAGGCTTCCGATGAGGCCTTTTTGGCGCATAATCGTGTAAGCCGTTCCAAAGGGGGAATGCATGGAAGACCGCTTCACTTCCAATTACAGCCCGGCAGACCTGCTGGGCAGGCTCAAAAACAGCGCCGAGGTCGACGCCTTCCTGGAGGAGTATGCCGGCGTCCCGCCGGTCAGCGTCACGCTGAACGGCGCGCGCTTGACCCTGAAAAAGCTTCGGAACTACCGGGATTCGCTCGCCCCGGTCTTCCACGGCGTGGTCCTGGAGCGCGAAGAGGGCTCCGTCATCCTGGGGCACTTCAGCCCGCAGCCATACCTCTTCCTCGCCCTGACCCTGACCCTGGCCGGGGTGGGCTGGACCCTCCTGCCCTCCCAGGCCGCATACCGCAGCCATCCCGCCCTGCTGATCACGCCCATTGTTTTCCTGTTCTGCGCGGCCGCCATCGTGGTGTCCCGCTGGATAGGACGCGGCGAAAAATACCTGCTGGAAGCATATTTGGAAACATGCTGCATGACCCCGGCACCCATGACAGCCCCGGGGAAACCCGCGGAACAAACCGCTGAGACCAAAGCTGCGGAAACAAAGCCCGTCCTCAGTGACGCATCCATGCCGGATACCGGCGCTTGAGCAGCTCCTTGTTTTTTGGGTGCTTGGGAAAAAGGTCCGGGCAACGCGTCCACAACACGGAATAAGTCCCATCCACCCATTGTTTTGTTCCTCTCAGTCAAAAGGCCGCCCGTGGGCGGCCTTTTCTTTTGGACGAAAATTCCGGCCCCAAAACGACGAACGCTAAGCCAGCCACAGGGACAGGCCGGTCAGGCGCGCCTCTTTCGGCTCGCAGGCCGCGCGCAGCGCGGCCTCGTCCGCGCACAGCAGCACGCTGCGCGTGGCCCGCGTGACCGCGGTGTAGAGCAGTTCCGGGGACAGCAGGCCGCGGATCCTGTCCGTGAGGCCGGCCTCGGGCGGCAAAACCAGCAGGACCGTCGCGTATTCGCTGCCCTGGGAGCGGTGCACGCTCATGGCCCAGGCGCTCTGGTGCCTGGGGAGCTGGGCCGCGGGCAGGCTCACCAGGCCTGAGGGGCCTTGGAAAACGGCCCTGCCCCCGCCCGCCCCGGGCAGCAGCACACCCAGATCGCCGTTGAACAGTCCGCTGTGCGGGTCATTGACGCTGACCAGGACAGGATAGGCCGTGCGCAAGTGGCCTTCCCCGGCCAAACGCCCTTGGACGCGCTCGTTCAGGCCCGCCACTCCCCAGGGTCCTTCGTTCAGGGCGCACAGGACGCGCAGTTCGGACAGGGCCTGGAGCGCGGCCCCGGCTTCCGTGGCCAGGGCCAGCGCGAGCACCTTGGGCCAGACGGAGTCCAGGGCCTGGTCCAAGGCCTCCGGGCCGTAGCGGGCGACTTCCGCGCTTTGCGCCGTGGCCAGGGGGCAGGCCGCCAGCACCGCATCCGCGCTTCCGGCCTTGGCCGCCCGGGCGCGCAGGCTCGCGGCCAGGGCGCCGATGCCCCGTTCCCGGCTGAAGCGGCGGTTTTTCTTGAGCTCGCAGGCGCAGGCGGCCAGGGCCTGCTTGGCCGCGCCGGCCTCCAAAAGGGAGCCCAGGACGCGGCCGGGTTCGATGCTCGCCAGCTGGAAGGGATCGCCCAGCACCAGCAGGCCGGCGCCCGCGGGCAGGGCCCGCAGCAGGGCGCGCCACAGCATCAGGTCCAGCATGCTGGCCTCGTCCACGATGACCAGGTCCAGGGCCAGGGGGCGGGCGGCGTTGCGGCCGCAGCGGTCCTCATCCGGGCGCCATTCCAGCAAACGGTGCAGGGTGCCCGCATGCGCGCCCGCTTCACGCAACAGGGGCGCCGCGGCCGCGGCCGCGCCGCTCAAGTGGTCGGCGGCCCTGCCCACGGACTCGGCCAGGCGCTGGGCGGCCTTGCCGGTGGGCGCGCAGAGCGCGTAGCGCAATCCGGGACGGGCCAGGAGTTTGAGCGCCAAGATGCGCGCGACCGTGTGGGTCTTGCCGGTTCCCGGGCCGCCCGTGACCAGGGCCAGCTTTTTGTCGAGCCCGATGCGCACAGCGCGGGCCTGGTCCTCGGAGGGCTCGGGATAGAGCTCCAGGAAGGCGGCTTCAAGGCTTTCCCCCACGGGCTCGGAGGGCGCCAGGGCCAAGGCGGCCATCTCCCCGGCCACTTCCCGCTCCGCTTGGGCGTGACGCCAGGATTGCAGCAGCCCGTGGTGGAACACCAGGGGCTGGGGCTCCTTGGAAGCCGCGTCCTTGGCCACGGCCAGGCAGGACTTCAGGGCCTTGGCCTGGGCCTCGGGCGGGCGCAGGGCCGTGTGACCCAGGTCCCAGGCCGCTTCCAAGTCCGCCGCGGCCTCAAGCACGCCGCTTTCCAGGTTCCAGCGGGAACGCAGGAGATTCAGGAGGGGCAGGCTCATGCCGCGCCTCCCAGGAAGAGCCCGTCCAGGCGCGCCAGGAAGGCCTCGTCCGCGGGGAAGAACAGGATGCCCTCGGAGGTCCCGGCCCGCATCCCGCGCAGGAAGGCCAGGGCCGCGCCGTGCACGCGGTGCCCGCCCCCGCTTTGCAGGAGGTAGCGGCGCAGGGCGGCCATGTACAGGTGGACCTGCAGCACGTAGTGGTCCGCCGTCGCGCAGGCCCACAGCGCTTCCTGGGTGTAGTCCGCGGCTTTGGTCCCCAGGTGGTTGCTCTTCCAGTCCACCACGGCCCAAAGCTTCCCTCTCCTCGCCAGGCGGTCGATGTAGCCCTGGAGCATGCCCTGCACCGCTTCCGGCGCGAGTCCCTTCAAGGACGCGGCATAGTCCCGCATGCGCGCGTCAGGGTGTCCGGCAAAGACCTCGGCCAAGGCCCGGCCATCCAGGCCGCCTTGGGCCAGGGGCAGGACGAAGTGCCACTCGGACAGGCCGGGCTGGTCCGCTGTCTGGGCCAGGCTTCCCAGGCCCGGGATCAGGGCGCCGGCCAAGTCCGGCAGGAAGGCCTCCACGCACTGGACCGGGTCCTCCAACAAGGGCGTGGCCTTGGCCAAGCCGTTGCGCTCGAGCACACGGCGGACCAGGTCCGGCGCGGGGCCCTGGAAATTCCAGGCTTCCAGCAACTGGTGCAGGCCTTCGCCCGCTTCCGCTCCGCGGGCGAAGGCCGCCAGCGCCACGTCCGGGCCCGTGCGCTCGGCGGGTTCCGGCTCGCGCGCGCGGTCGTGCACGTCCCGGTCCGGACTTTGCCCGGGCCCGCGCACAATCCCGCTGTAGCTGGTGAGCCTCCAGACCCGCAGCTTCAGGGACGGCGCCAAGGAAGGCCTGAGCTCGGCCACTCCTGCCGGCGGTGCCTGGTAGGGCTTCCCCTCAAGGCTGAGCGCTTCCCACTGGATGCGCGGATCCTGGGCCAGCCAGGCCAGGCGCTGGCCGTGCTCGCAGAGATAGGGATGCGCGCGCTTGGAGCCGGACGCGGACAAGGGCTTTTTCTGTTCAGCCATGCGCGCATACCAGGCCTCCCGGCTTTCCTCGCGCGGCTGGCGCAGCAGCCAGTCCAGGGCCGAGGGCGGGACCATGGCGTTGCCCTTGGAATAGCCGATGTATCCGGCCAGCAGCCAGATCCTGCGCCGGGCGCGGGTCAAGGCCACATAGGCCAGGCGCAGCTCCTCCTCCAGGCTCAGCCAGCCGGCTTCGGCCCACAGGGCTGCGGCGTCCTCCCCCTTCAAATGGGAGGGGTCGGCCAGGCCGCGCCTGCCCCCCAGTTTGGCCACCCTCATTTCCCCGGCTTTCGGAACCCGCGCGGTCCAGAGGAAGGGGCAGAAGACGTAGTCGAACTCAAGGCCCTTGGCGCGGTGGATGGTGAGCACCTGCACCGCGGAGGAATCCGTTTCAAGGCGCTGCAGGCGCTGGGGCGGGGCCACCCTTTCCCCGGCGCCGGCCATGGCGGCCTGCATCCATTCCACCAAACGGTCCGGCGCCAGGCCCCGCGCGGCCTCCTCCGCCTGCAGGACGTCGCCCAGATGCCGCAGGTCCGTCAGCCGGCGTTCGCCCAAAGGCCCGCAAGCCAGGGCCTTGGACAGGCCGCCGTCCTTGTCCAGGGCCGCCAGGAAAGCCGCGACCCCCCCGCGGCGCCAGGCGTCGCCCAGGGAGGAAAAGCGGAGCTGCCATGCGCGCTCCCGCTCCTCGTCCAGGCCGCCCAGGTCCGCGGCCGTGAAGCCCAGCATGCGCGTGGCCAAGGCCGCGCGCCGGAAGCCCCTGGCCGCCGGCTTCAAGGCGGCCCGCATGACCAGGGCCAGGTCCGCGGCCTCCTCCCCCGCGAAGACGTCCTCGTCGTCGCGCACCACCGCGGCCACGCCCAGCTTGCCGAGCGCCTCGCGCACGGCCTGGGCCTGCGTGTTGCTGCGGGTGAGCACCGCGCATTGGCCGGGCTCCACGCGTTCCCGGCCGGCCTTTTTCCCGAGGAGCGCGGCCACGGCCCGGGCCGCGGCCTCCGCGGCTCCTTGCACGCGCCGGCCGGACCGGGACCACAGCGGCGCGTCCCCCTCGCCGACCAAAGCCGCGACCAGGCGCGCGCGTTCCCCGTCGGGCAGGGGCAGCTCGGCGTCGCTCCTCACGGCCTCGGCCTTGGGAAGGCGCAGCTTCGGGCTGCCCAGGGGATCGGGCAGGTCGAAGAGACGGTTGAGCGCCGCCACCAGGCCTTCGGCGCTGCGGTGGGTGCGGACCAGCTCGCTGACCAGGATCCTGGGCCGGCGGTCGCGGGCGTTCTCATAGGCTTCGATATCCGCGCCGCGGAAGCCGTAGATGGACTGCTTGGGGTCGCCGATGAGCACCAGGGACTGCTCCAGCTCGGCCGGGGCGTTGAAGATCTTCTCGAAGATGGCCAGCTGGCGCGGATCGCTGTCCTGGCTTTCGTCGACCAGGGCCACTTTCCAGCGCTTGCGCAGGCGCCCGGCGATCTGCCCCCCGGCGGGCCCCTGCAGGGCCTCGTGCAGGCGCGTGATGAGGTCGTTGAAGGACAGGGCGTTGGCCTTGAGCAGGCGCCTGCGCAGCCGCTCCTTGGCCGCGGCCAGGGCCTCCTTGCGCCAGGCCCAGTCCAGCTCATGCAGTGCCTGGGCAGCCAGTCCGGCGGCCGCCACCAGGGGCAGGGCCCGGATCCGTTCCGCGGGCTCGACATTCTTGTTGATCCGTTTGCGCAGGCATTCGTCCGCGGAGCCCAGCCACTCCACCTGGTCCAGGGCTTCGAAGCCCGGCAAAGCCGGGTCCATGCCTTGCAGCAGGAGCAGGCGTCCCTTGGCGTCGAGGGCCTCGGCCTTTTTGTTTTTGGTGACGTCGCCGGCCAGGATCTGTTCCAGGCTCAGCAGGTCCTGGGCCGAGGCACGCATGCGTTCCAGGGCCCCGCGCAGGGCGTCCAGCACCGCGTCGAGTTCCTTGGGTTCGCCGTGCAGCACCCCGCTGTCGGTGAGGTCGAGCAGGTTCCAGGCCTTGAGGTCCCGGTCCAGCCTCCAGCCCTCGCGCACCGCCAGGGCCGCCAGCGCCGGGTCCGAGGCGAGCCGGGAACGCCAGGTGTCGCGCAGGGCTTCCAGCTTCAGGTCCGAGAGGTCGGGCAGCACCTCGAAGCCCGTGGGCGTTCCGCAGAGGAAGCCCTCGTCGCTGAGCACGCGCTGGCACAGGGCGTGGATGGTGGACACGCTCAGGCGGTCGCAGTCCAGCTGCGCCCTGAGGATGTTGCGCACCAATTGCGGCTGCGCCTCGGGCTTCTTTTTCGCCAGGAGTTCGAGCAGCTGCCGCAGGCCCTCCTGGTCCGGCGCGGCCGCGGCCGCCGCGGCTTGGATGAGGCCGGCCAGGTCCGGGGACGCGGAGGGGTGGGGATCCTGGTCCAGCAGGAGCTGGGCCAGGCCGCCCAGGTAGTGGCGGACGCGCTCGGCCAGCTCGCGCGTGGACTCCTCGGTGTAGCTGAGCATGAGGGCCTGGTCGATCGAGTCGATGCGGCCGTCGATGAGGAGCCTGGGCAGCAGGTGCCCCAGGGTCCAGGTCTTGCCCGTGCCGGCCGAAGCCTCGATCACGGAGAGGCCGCGGGGGATCTCGGTTTCGCAGAGCTTGAATTCGCTCATGCCGGCCCCCGCCGCAGCTTGGCCTGGCTCCACCAGCCCAAGGGAGCCTTCCAGACCTCGAGCGCGCAGGCCATCCACGGGTCAAAGAGCGGCGCGCTCAAGGGATCCTGCCCCCGCCAGGCGCGGGCATAGGAGGGCTTGGGCGCCTCCCCGCTGCCGGGCCGCCACTCGTTGCCGAGCCATTCCCCTTCCGCGGCCTCCAGCACGTCCCCGCCTTCCAGGGCCGCGCGGGCCATGGCGGCGCTGGTCTCGGGGGCGAAGGGGAAAAGCCGCGTCAGGCCTCGGGCGCGCAGGTCCAGGAGTTTTTCCAGGCTGGCGCGGGCCTCGGCTTCCTCGGGCGCGGGGAGTTCAAGGACCACGGGCGCCTTGGACTCCTTGTCAAAGGCCGCCACCAGCATGGGGCCGCGGTCCTTGGCCGCGGAGGCCAAACAGGCTTTGAGCCAGGCCTCCAGGATCAGGGCCGCCTTGGCGTCCACGCTTCCGCGCGGAGGGACTCCCAGGGCGCTGCTGGTCCACAGCAGCTTGAGGCCCGCGGGGCCCGCGCGGTGCAGGACGCCTTCCAAAGGCCCCGAGGCCAGCATGGCCTTGCAGGCGAAGGCCCGGGGCGGGCCCCCGGTTTCCTGCTCCAGGGCCGCCGCCAGGACGCGCGCCCTTTCCAGGGCAAGCGCCCCGGCGCGCTGCCCCAAGGCGCCCAGAGGCAGGACGCGGTCCGCGGCCAGGCGCTCCAGGAAAAAGGCCTCCTCTTGGGGCCCGTCCAGGGCCTGCGCCAGGGCGAGCTCAGCCAGCTTCCACTGCTGCAGGGCGTCCATGTCCACGGGTTCGTCGTCGTCCTGGGTGGCCTCGTCCTGGCGCTGGGCCGGGCTCAGGCCCAGGGATTTGAGCCAGGCCCGCGCCGGGTCCCGGAAGAACGCGATCAGCGCTTCGAGGTCCGCGGGAGCGTCCTTGGCGCCCGCGGCCTCGCTTCCCGGGCCGGCAAAGGGCTCCTCCACCCGCGCCTGGGCCAGGACCCGCGCCACGGCCAGGCCGCCGGCGTCATAGGAGGGCTCGGGGCCTTCGAAGTTGCGCGGGCTGAAGGGCTGCAAAGGATGGTCCAGGACGATGCCCTTCAGCCCCGCCTCCAGCCCCTCCTTGCTTGTCCCCGCGGCGCAGAGCGTGGCCAGGGCCGCGCGTCCGAGCTCGTCCAGGCACACGGAAACCGGCGCGGCCTTGTCCGTGATCTGGCTGCGCGCGGGCGCGCTCAGGATCACGCGGTCCTGGGCCGCCAGGATCGCGTCCAAAAAGAGCTGGCGGTCCTCCTTGCGCGGATCGCGGTCCCCGGGCATGTGCTTGGCGGAGAGCAGGTCCCAGGCCGGCGCCTGGCCGCGCCTCGGGAAGGCGCTGTCGCTCAAGCCCAGCACCGCCAGCACGCGGCAGGGCAGGGCGCGCAGGGGCTTGAAGCCGCCCAAGGCGATGCGGCCTCCCACGTCGCCCACGCGGCGCGTGGCCTCGGCGTCCTGGGAGCGGAAGTGGTCCGCCACGCAGGCCGCGTCCATGGGAAGGACGCAACCGTGGTCCAGGCCGGCCCGGCGCAGGCTTTCCATGAGGGCCAGCGCGTTGGTGCTGTCCAAGGACGACGCGGGGCTCTCCAGGAGCTCCTTGTACGCGGCCTCGATGCGCGCGGCCCAGTCCAGGGGCCTGGCCTCCTCCTGCCATTCCAGGAGGACGCGCAAAAGGCCCTCGCACCAGGCCAGGGCCTCCACGAACTCGGCCACATTGTTGCCGATCTCCCCGGCCACCGGGAGCAGGGCTTCCCTGGCCTGGTCCGCGGCCGCGGGGGCCTCTCCCAGCCAGAGGCCCGCGGCCAGACGGTCCAGGCCGGCCCTCCAGGTGCCGGTGCCGTTGCTGCCCGCGCCCAAAGCGCCGCGGTGGGCCGCGTTGAAGCCGAAGGTGATGCCCGAGGCCCGCAGCCGGGCCGCCAAAAGGTCCGCGCCGGCCTCGCCCAAGCGCTCCCGCAGGGCCGGAAGGTCGAGGAAGGCCAGCAATTCGCTCAGGGCGCCGCGCCCGCAGGCCAGCTCCACCAGGGCGCGCAGGGCCTTGAAGAGGGGGTCGCTGCGCTCCAGGCTTTGCTCGGCCATGGCCAGGGGCAGCCGGGGCTCCAGGCCCTTGGCCAGGACCGCCTCCACCAGGGGGCCGTACAGCTCCAGGTCCGGGGTCAGGATGAGCACCTCCTCGGGCTGGAGGTCCTCAAGGTCCTCGAAGGCGCGAAGGAGTTCGTCGCGCAGGGCCTCGACCTCGCGCCGGGGCCCGTAGCAGCGGTGCACGCGCAGGGAGCGCAGGGGACGCTCATCCACGGGCCGCTCCAGGGGGTCGGGCTGGCGCACGCGGCGGATGTCGTCCTGCAAACGCGCCAGCAGAGTGGGACGACCGTCCTCGCTCTCGGGGCTGTAGCTGTCCTCCTGCCCCTCCTCGCTGAGGCTCATCAGGCCCTTGAAGGCCTCGATGCTCTGCCTGCCCATCTGGGCCAGCAGCGGGTGGGCCTCCACCTGCAGGTCCTCGTCCTCGCCGGCCCCCCATTGCGCCACCTTGGTCTTGATGCCGTCGAGGTATTCGGCGCTGGGCATGAGCACGCCCAGGTTCACGGACAGCCGCGCGGAGAGCGCGTGCAGGAGGCGCAGCAGGGGATAGGGCAGGGGGCCGGTGGCCAGCACCTCGATTTCCGGGCCCAGGGAGCTGAAATCCCCGTCCTTGGTCAGCTCCACCAATCGGTCCATGCGGGCCTTGGGGTGGGGGGCGTCGCCGATGGAGGCCTTGAGGCGGCTCCACAGCAGCATCTGCCAGGCCTCGTCGGCCAGGCTGCTTTCCGGCAGGCCCTCGCTGAACAGGGCCGCCAGGTGCTTGTGTTTTTTGATGCGTTGGTTGAAGGTCTCGCCGAGGTCCCAGGCCGCGATCAGGTCCGGACGGAAGTGCATGTATTGGTCGAAACGGTCGGCGATCTCGCGCGCCAGGGCCAGGCGGGAGCGCAGGTCCGCGCAGGCGGGCCGCAAACGGGGCTGTTCCTGGGCCAGGGGGCCGAGCAATTCGAACACGCGCCAGGCCATGCCTTCGGGTGTCCAGGAGGCGTGCAAAGGGGGCAGGCCGAGGGCCACGGAGACGGTGTCGGTGAAGGCGGCGGGAAGCGTGAAATGCACGCCCATGGCCACGCCGGCCCTGCGCGCGAGCTTGACCCGCACGCGTTCGATCAGGGGTTTGGACGGAAGAAGCACGCAGCGCGCCAGGCCGGGGTCAAAGCCGCCCTGGCGCAGGGACTCCACCAGGCGGTCCACCATGTCGTTGGTGCGGCTGGAATAGAAGATGCGCAGGGGCACGACTGGTTCCGTCCTTGAAACGCGGGAGGAGGCTATGATACACGAAGCCGATCCCCGCGCCGACGGGCCCACGAAAATCCGAAAAATACGCGCATTGGCAAGAAAGGGCTAATTTCGGATCATGGACCCGCCATGCCCAAAGCACACGCGCACCAAGTCCTCCTTCGGCTTGACCAGGGCCGGGGGCTTTCCTGAAAAAAGCCTGGACCAAGACACGGGACCAGGTGCTGGCGCAGCTCACGCGGGGCCTGTCCCCGCGCCGGGCCGCCTTGGCCCTGGCCCTGGGAGCCTGGCTGGGCCTGGTCCCGATTTTGGGGGCGACGATAGGGCTGTGCCTGCTGGCCGGGGCCCTTCTTCGTTTGAACCATGCGGTGCTCCAGGCAGCCAACCTCTTGGTGTATCCCCTTCAGTTGATTCTGCTGATCCCATTCCTGAACCTGGGCGCTTGGGCCTTCGGGAGCGGCCCCTTGAACCTCGACCTGTCCGGCCTGCCGGGGCGGATGAGGAGCGCGCCCTGGGCGGTGCTGCGCGAATACGGATGGATAGGACTGCGCGGCTGCGCGGTGTGGGCCGGCTTGGGGCTGCTGGCCGTGCCGGCCCTGTGGTGGATCTTTGAGCGCCTGTTCACGCGCATGGCCGCCGGACTCCGGAAGGACAAAACGCAAGCCACCCAAAATCCCTGAATTCGACCATGCGTCGGTTCCCACATTGATTTGGCTATTTTTCTTTGGCGATGCCGCCCACCAGGATGGCGGCGAATATTCCGATGTACCAAAAATTTTGGGCCGTCCGCACCGTCGGCGCGATTTTCTTCTCAAAGGCCGTGGGGGTGGGGGCCGGGTTCAGGGGGGAATTCAGCTCTTTTTTCAGCCAATCGGGCAGGGGCCGGGCCCTGTCCCGTTTTGCGTGCACCAGCACCGGCTCCATGACCAAATCCGATCGGGCCGCGGAGCCGGTGAGCGCCTGGACCGCGGCCGCAGCGGGCGTCGCGGACAGACCTTGTTCCGCGGCCAGGGTCCCGGAGGAAGCCAGGGCAAGGGAACAAAAGAAAAGCGCCATCCAACGGATCAAAGGCATTGATACGGCTCCCCGGGGCCAAATCCGCCGAAAGGCCCGTTTTTTCAAGGGCCTGGCCGGAAATCAGGGTATTTTAAGAACGCCGGAGCCTGTGGGCGATGTTCTCCCGGTAGATCAGGGCCATCAGGACCAGGGGCACGGCGAAGCGCAGCCAATCCAGTCCGCCCGGATGGTATGGGTCGGGATTGCCCACGGGGCCGATGCATAGGACGGATTTCCCCGGTTCAGGGCTGATCCCCAGATAGTATTTGCAGATCAGGGAGAGGAGGGACAGCAGCCCGATGGAAAGACCCGCCCAGCCCAAGGACCCGTTGCCCCGGCGATGGAGCCACAACAGGAAGGCCGCGCCCAAGGCCGTCGCAGTCAGGTACAGGGCCCCCGCGGAGATCGACAAGAGGGATTGGTAGCGGGCGAAATCCATGGTTCCCGAAAGAAACAAGTGCTGCGCGCATTTGCCCAGGGCATAGAAGGCAATGACCCAAAGGACCAGGACCACCAATTGGATCCCCAGGGGAAGCAGGGCCAAGGAAAGCTTGGGATGGCGCCCGGGCCAGGTGCGTTGGCCAAGCTCGCCGCAGATCGATTCCGCCAGCGTGCCGGCCTCCCCCAGACGCTCCAAGGCGAGCTCCCGGGCCCGCGCGGGCGAATTGCCCTGCGATTCCAGATCAAGGCGGGCGTCGGCCACATGATCCTCCAATTCCCGGATGGTGCGGCGCACCTGCGTTCCCGGCACGCCCCTGCGGAGCAGATCTTCGCGTAACTGTTCCATCGTGGTCCCCATGCTCAGGCCCCCCATCCCAGCGCCAGGTTGACTCCCGAGGACACTTTTCGCCATTCCGTGGTCAGCGACTCGAGCTTGTTCCTGCCGCGGGTGCTGAGGCTGTAATAGAGGCGCTTGCGGCCCTGCACCGTGCGTTCCGCGTTTTTCACCAGCCCGTCGAGCTCCATGGAATGCAGCACCGGATAGATGCTGCCCTCCGGAAAGGACAGGGCCTCGCCCGTGGCCTGGTGGATGGACTTCACGATCTCGTAGCCGTACATCTCCTTTTGGGCCAGCAATTTGAGGATGAGGAGCAGGGGCACCCCGTTGGTGAAGCTGGGGGCGGATCTCTTTTCGGGGCTATTCATGGCGGTCCTCTCGCTGGTGGAAGCCGGCAATGATTTTGACTATACGCCTAGTGTCACTAGGGATATACCCTAGAGACGCTAGGCATGTCCACAAAGTTCCCAAAAATATCGTCCCTTACTGTTTTAGGTACCCGATGTGCCCGGCCTCATACGAGGCCACCTGCGGATAAACGTCGTCCGCCGTGCCTGAAACCCCGTCGGGCCCGACGTCGAACAGGACATAGTGCTTGCCGCCCGGAAAAAGCCTGTATTGATGCAGCTGCGGGTGCAGCTGCGGCGGAAAATGGTAACCCGCGCTGATGTCGTCCAAAAAATATTGTCTGTTCGTTCCGTCCAAGTCCGTAAGCGCCGTCGGATAAAGTCCGTGAACCTGCTTGTAGTATTCGATCGCGGCGATGCTTTGTTTCAGGTACATCTGCGACAGCGATTTGTTCACCGCCGACTTTCCCATGAAGGTCCGCATCATCAGGGCGACCAGCAAAACAAAGAATAGAACTCCAAGGCCGCCGAGAACCCAAGGGAAGGGGTCCGCAGCGTCCAGGCCGCGGGATTTGCGGAACCATTTCTCGAATTCCGGCGTGAACAGGAGCCAGGCCATGTACACCCTGATGGGGAGATCCATCAGGGTGGCGGCAAAGCTCAGGGCCGGGATCCGCCTCACGATAAGGTCCATCATCACGGACCCGGCCAGGAAGAAAACGCACAGGACGACAAAAACCCATTTGGCGGCCCTGCTTTTTCCGCGGGTGATGAAGTAGGTCAGGAACCAGGCCCAGCATATAGACAGCCCCTGAAAGCAGGCCAGGTTCAAAAAATTGGCGGAGAAGGTCCTGCCGTTCCATTCGGGGTGGAAATAAGCCAGGACAGCGGCCCCGAGCTTGATGCCGATCACCAAGGCCGTCAGCCATTCGAAGCGCCGTACAACATCGGGCAAGACCTTCATGCATCCCCCTTAATCGTCGAATTTTCCCGGCAGGCTGTTATGGAGTAGGGTGGTCAGACGCAGGTCGATCAACGGCAAAAGTGTATGCCAGACGGGCGCCGTTGGCGACAGTCCGGAACCAACCAGGTGGAACTCCCGCGGTGCACGATACAAAATACAAGAGTTAAGGTCGGCAAGACCGCCTCATATTTGCCTAAGTGAAAAAATCGAAAAAATTTCTCCGCAAAAGCCGGATCAAAAAACTCCGTTGTCGCCAGGAACTGTCGCCGCTTTCGCCCGCTTCCCTTCAGTCCCTAAACTTCCTCGGCAGGCTGCGGTACAGGATCGTGAAGTACAGGGCGGCCAGGGCCATGGCAGGCAGCCACCAGATGAGGCCCGTCGCCAAGGTGTAGTCCGCGCTGGCGCTGTTGGCCACGGTCAGCGACTGTCCGGGCACGACCGAGGGCAGCAAGGTGGGGTAGAGCCCCGCCGCCGCGCAACCGAGCAGGCCCGCCAGGAAAAACGCCGACCCCGTCCAGGCCCTCAGTTCCGCTCCACGCTTGAGCGCCGCGTGGCTGAGCCACAGACCGGCGCAGGCCAAGGCCGGAAAGACCATGCAGCCCGGGTGCAGCTCCATGGCCTGCAGGGCCATGGGTTGGACAAAGGCCGTTGCCGCGGTGAGCAGCAGGGCCAGCACGATGAGCACCGGCTCCAGGCCGCGGGCCAGGCCTTGGGCACGGGCCTGCACCGGGCCCCCGGTCTTCCAGTTCAGCCAAAAAGCGCCATGCCTTCCCAAGGCCACCAGGGCGGTGAGCCCGGCGAGCAGGGTGTACCAGTCCAATATGCCCAAAGGCGGCCGGGCGCTGAAGTCCGTGAACAGGGGCAGGAAGAAATGCCCCTGGCCGTCGGCGTCGACTCCTCGCACGACGTTGCCCAGCGCCGCGCCCAAAACCAAAGCCAGCACGGAGCTGGCGGCGGCGAAGGCCAGTTCAAACAAAGGCAGCCACACGGTCGAGCCCAGATGGTGGTGCAGCTCGATCGCCAGGGCCCTGAAGGTCAAGAGCCACAGAACCAGCATGAGCGGCAGGTAGAAGCCGGAAAAGGCCGCGGCGTAGACCCTCGGAAAGGCCAGCACCAGCACCCCTCCCGCCGCCAGAAGCCAGACCTCGTTGCCGTCCCAGACCGGCCCAAGGCTGCGCAGGACCAGGCTGCGTTCGCGCTCGTCCCGGGCCACCAAAGCCATCACAGCCCCCGCGCCCAGATCAAATCCATCCAGCACGACATAGACGATGAGCATGCCGGCCAGGAGCCAATACCACAGTCCGCCCAGGTCCATGTCAGGCTCCATGCCCGTCGGATCCGGGCCCGCGCTTCAGGCTCCCTCCGATCAAGGCCAAGAAAAGCAGGGACAGCAGGGAGTAGAGCCCCAGAAATCCCAGCAGGCTGAAGAGCACGTTGCCTGAGCTGACCTGCGGGGAAAAGGCCTGATCCGTGCGCATGAGCCCGTAGATGATCCAGGGCTGGCGGCCGGTCTCGGAAGTCAGCCAGCCGCAGGTGTTGGCGATGTAGGGGAAGGGCGCAGCCAGGAGGATCAGCCACAGGAGCCAGCGCTGCCCCCAGAGCCGTCCCGTCCACAGCGCCAGGGCGGCCAGGCCCATGAGCGCGATGAGACCGGTGCCGAGGCCGACCATCATGTGGTAGGCGTAATAAAGCAGGGGGATGTCGGGCGGCCATTGCCCCGTTGGAATCTTGTCCAGGCCCTGCACCGGGGCCCCCCAGGACCGGTAGGTCAGGAAGCTGAGCATATGGGGCAGCTCGATGGGATTGTCCAGGCTCTGCCTCTGCACATCCGGCTGGCCGATGATGGCCAGGGGCGCCCCGCTCTGGGTGTGGAAGAGCGCCTCCATGCCCGCGAAGGCGGCGGGCTGGTCCTGGGACAGGGTGCGGGCCAGGCCGTCGCCCGTGGGAAAGGCCAAGGCCAGTCCGGCCAGGAGGCCCGCGCCGACGCCCAAGCGCAGGTAGAGCCTGGCCTGGTCCTCGTGCCGGCGCTCCAGCAGGTAATAGGCGCCCACGGAGGCCATGACCGTGGCGCCGGTCAGGCAGGCGCCCAGCATGACGTGGGGGTAGGACCAAAGCTCCCAGGGATTGAGCAGAACCGCGCCCAGGCTGTCCAGGACGATGCCGCCCGGGGCCACGTGGCTGCCCACGGGATGCTGCATCCAGGCGTTGGTGACGGTGATGAAGTAGCCGGAGATCCAGGCGCCCAGGCAGACCGCCACGGCGCTGAACCAGTGCAGCGTGGGCCCGATCCTTTTGCGCCCGTAAACCAGGAGGCCCAGGAAGGAGGATTCCAGGATGAAGGCGAAGACGCCTTCCTGGGCCAGGGTGCTGCCCACGACCCCTCCGGCCGCCTCACTGAAGCGCGACCAATTGGTGCCGAACTGGAATTCCATGGGGATGCCCGTGACCACGCCGAAAGCGAAATTGATGCCGAATATCTTGGTCCAAAATTCCGCGGCCTTGCCGGCCTCGGCGTCGCCCCAGAAACGCTCGCGGGTCTTGAGCGCCACAATGAGCAGCGCCAGGCCCATGCTCAACTGCGGGAAAAGATAGTGGTAGGTGATGGTGAAGGCGAACTGGAAGCGGTGAAGGGTTTCCGGGGACATGGGGAGGCACCGAGGGGAGTGGGAACCCGACTAGTCTGGCCTCTTGGCCGCGGAATTTCCATCGAATCAAGCGGGTACCAAGGGCTCTATGACCTGCGTCATAGACGCCGGGCCATCCCCGGAGCCTTGGACGGGCCGAATCCGCCGTGAAAATCGGCGGGGCAAAATCCCCAACGGACTTTACAATGGAGGGGACGGGCGAGCCGCGCCCTAATCGTGGAGGAGCCATGTCCCAGCCCGACTATGTCTACATCAGCTACCTGCGCGCCACGCCGAACCAAGTCTTCAAAGCCCTGACGGACCCGCAATACACCAAGCAATACTTCTTCGGCGTCAGTTTTGACACGGACTGGAAGCCGGGCTCGAAGATCCACGTCCCCGGGCCCGACGGCAAACACGTGCTCTGGGGCCGGGTCCTGAAAGTCGAGGAGCCCCGCCTTTTGTCGTACACCTTTGACGGCCCCGCCCACGGCACCACGGAGGACGCCTGGCCCACAACGGCCACCTTTGAAATCCACTCCCACGGCGAAGGGACCCGGCTCTACCTCACCCACAGCGGGCTCAAGCCCGGCGACCTGGACCCGCGCAAGGACACCTTCCACGGGCTCAACAACGGCTGGCCGGCCATCCTCTCGAGCCTCAAGAGCCTGCTGGAAACGGGGAAAGCCCTGACGCTGCGCCCCGGCGACACCAAGGGCGACTACGTCTGAGCCGGTCCAAGCCTTCCTAGTGAACCCTTAGTGCAGCACCACGAAGCCCCGCGCATGGTCGATCTCGGTCGCTCCTGAAGCGTAGTTCATGCTTAGGACGTAGTAATAGATGCCCGGGGCGAACCTGCCCACGCTCACGGTGGAGGACTGCCAGCCCGCGGACCGCGAATCGTCGATCCTGTCCACCAGTTCGGCCGCCTGGTTGTAGATCCTGATCGTCACGTTCCCCTGGTCGCTCATGTCGTAGGCCACCGAGGCCATGTTTCCCCTGGAGGGCGAAGGGTAGAAATAGGAGTGCGACGCAGGCACCGGGGTGGCCCTAGGGGTGCCGACCAAGGTCGTGACCGGCGTGCTGGTCTCGAAGGGCGTGTGCGTGGGGCTGGATGACGCCGTGAAGGTCGGCGTGGGAGTCTCGAAGGGTGTGTGCGTCGGGCTGGTCGACGCCGTGGAGGTCGGCGTGTGCGTCTCGAAAGGCGTGTGCGTCGGGCTGGTCGACGCCGTGAAGGTCGGCGTGTGCGTCTCGAAAGGCGTGTGCGTCGGGCTGGTCGACGCCGTGAAGGTCGGCGTGGACGTCTCGAAGGGCGTGTGCGTCGGGCTGGCCGATGCCGTGCTTGCCTGGATTGGGGTGGCGGTCAAATCGCTGCACGTGTAAGGAAGGTAGGTGCTGATGGCGTCATTTTCGAGGGTCACGTCGCCGTGAAGGGCCAAAAGGCTTCCGTTGATCGTGGCGCCCTCCCCGACGGTGATGGAGGTGTAGGCCAGGATCGTCCCGGCGAAGTCGACGTCGGTCTTGAGGGCCGCGGAACTTCCGACCGCCCAGAACACGTTTTTGGCCTGGGCCCCGTTTTCGAGTATCACCTGGCTGCCCACGGCGACGGTGAGGCCGCTGGCGGCCTGGAACACGAAGACCGCGTTGCTGTCGCCGTTGCCGTCCAGGGTGATCGTCCCGTTCAACAATATGGATGAGGCCGATTCATACACTCCCGCCGGGAAGGTGCTCCCCCCGATATTGCGCGTTCCAATGATGTCCGTGGGCGTCAGCCCCTGGGCGTCGTTGTATGCCGCCAGCAAACTGGTCTCGGCCGGGGCCATGAAGCCGCTGTTGCCGGTGTAATCCGTGCATTGCTCGGCGATCGTGCCCGACCCGCTGATGCTGATGCCGGAATTCACTCCCAGGTATCCGTTGGTGCTGCTGGCGCCGGTATTGGTGATTTCAGTCTGCGCCATGAGGGAAAAATCCGCGGCGTCTCCCAGCGGGATGGCCGTGAGGGTGCTGACGACCGTGGGATAGAAGGTCGCTGACACGGTGGGCGTGGCCGTGGACGTCACGTCGGCCGTGAGCGTCGGGCTGGGCGATGCCGTGGAGCTCGGCCCGGCGGTCACATCGGCCGTGGACGTCGGGCTGGGCGATGCCGTGAAGGTCGCGGTGGACTTCGGCGTGGAGCTCGGGCTGGGCGACCCCGTGAAGGTCCCTGTGGCGGTCACGTTCGGCGTCTGCGTCGAACTGGGTGAGGCCGTGAAGCTGGTGGTGGCGGTCACGTCCGGCGTCCGCGTCGGGCTGGGCGAGGCCGTGGAGGTCGCGGTGAGGGCAGGTTCCGGGCAGGTCTCATCGGTGATGTCGCTGCCTCCGTCGATGGTGATCGCGCCGTTGGCGACGCCGCCGTCCGACAAGACGCTTCCCTGGATATTGGCGCCGGTGTTCAGGGTGATGGCGTAGCCGGCTATGAGCGTTCCCGCGAAGTTCGTGCTTGGACCCAGGGTGGCTCCGCCCGGGCCTTCGACCACCCAGAACACGTTCTGGAGCTGGGCGCCTCCGGTCAGGGAGACCGCGAAACCGGTGCCGGTGACCAGACCGCCGGTGATCTGGAAAATGAAGACCGCGCTGGTGTTGCCCGCCGCGTCCAGGACGAGGGTCGTGTTGTTGTCGGAACTGGCCGCGCCCACGATGCCGTACACCCCCGGCCCCACGGTCCCCTCGCTGCTCAAATCGTTGCCCAAGACCACGGACGGTAGCGCCTCCGCGGCGGTGTAGGCCTTGTCCAGGCTGCTCAAGGCCGAGGCCGTCAGGACATTGTCCTGCTGGTTGGTCCCCGCTATGGTGAGCCCCGGAATGCTCTCGGTCTGGGCGCCCACGTCGCCGCTGACCACGCTGGTCCCGGTGTTGGTGAAGGCGGCGCCGGCCAAGACCCCGAAACCGCATGCGGCCCCGAGATTTAGGGGCTTCTGGGGGCAGGGGGTGAAAGTGGGGCTGGCCGTGGGGCTGGCGGTCGGCGTCGCCGTGGCCGTCGCCTGAAGCCCGGCCTCAAGGCCCGCGAACAGGGTGAGCGCGGCGAGAACGATGTGGGCCTTCTTCATGAGGGGCTCCCGAATATGCTTCGTGGTGGGGACAGGGGCCGGCCGAAGGGCCGGTATTTCCGGTGCGTGGGAGCGGGCGAAAATCACTGCTGCGCGGCCGCGGGGGGCTGGTTCGGCTGCGTGTCAGGGTTGGGCTGGATTTGCTGGCCGCCGAAGGCGTAGCTCAGGCTGACGCGCTGCATGGAGCCGAGGTCGGAGAGGGGCACATAGGCGTAGTCGAGGCTAACCCTGTGGATGGCGAGCCCGATGCCGAAGGTCCATCCCAGCAGGTCCGAATAGTCGGAGTTGGAGGCGCTGTAGGCGTAGCCGACCCGCAGGCTGAGCAGCGTGTATAAGGTGTCTTCGATGCCGAAGTGGAGGCTGCTGTCCCCGTCGCTCAGGCACTGGCCGGAAACGGCGGCCAGCCATTGGGAGGAGTCGCTGTCGTAGAAGTGCGAGGAAAGGCCCACGTTCAGCCCCCGGTCCATCTGCCATCCCTTCACGGCCGGCCCGACGTTGTCGTAAGCCGCGCCCAGGCTGAACAGCGGCGAGAAGTTCCAAAGCGCCCCAAAGTCGCCCGCGAACGAGTCCAGGTCCGTGCCCCCAAGGCTTTCCTGCTCATACTTGAGGTCCAAGCCCAGGTACAGGCCCCCACCGACGCCGGCGCCCCAGCCCAGGCTGCCGCCATAGGCGTCGGCCGAGTAGCTTCCTGTCTCGTCCCCGCTGCTGTCCCTTCCGTCGAAGGTGCCGTCGTTTTCATAGTTCAGGGACAGGCCCAGGCCGTTTTCCTCTCCGATCGGCAGGGCGACCACCGCGATGTCCTGCGTCGAACCCAGAATCGCGGAATTGTGGTTCTCGGCGATCTCCGGTTCCGAAAGGGCGCCCAGGCCGGCCGGATTCCACAAAAGGGCCGTGGATCCCTCATCAATGCCGACATAGGTGGATCCCAGGGCGATGGCCCGGGCGCCGGCTCCGTCCTGGATCGAGGGGAAGGCGAAGCCCGCCGCTGCTGTGACGTCTTCCGCGGCCCGGAGCCCGGGCGCCAAGGCGCCTAACAAAATGAACGCCAGCAAGTGTTTCGTCATAGCCGCCTCGTTATTAGGTTTCAAATGCGCAAAAGCCCGTTTTTGACGTAAGGGAGGCCTGCCGCGCAGGGGTCCACGTACACAAAGACGAAAAAGGGCGACTTATTCCGGAATCAAAAAAAGAAAGGACCAAGGGCCGAAATTGGGAATAAATCTAATGCGAGCGCATGCCGAAGGCCCTTCATGGCCCGAAAAATTGATTACCTAAAACCGGCGCCCAAGGGACGGACGCGGGCCCCTTAAACCTTCGCGAACCAAAGCCGCAGCATCAAAAAAAGCCCCGTGCCGGCGACCAGCATGCCGCTGGCCAACGGGGCCCAACGCAGGGTCGCGTCCGAGGCGGGCAGGCTGCGCAGTTTGCGGCCCGCCTCCACCACGGCGACGCCCATGGCCGCCAGGGCCGCGGCGAGCCCCAGGCTGTAAGTCAGCACCGTGACCAGTCCCAGGGCCGGACGCCCCATGGAGACCGCCACCAAAAGCGCGGCCAGAGCGCCGGGGCAGGGCAGGACGCCGTTGCTGAGGCCCAGCAGCGCGACGCCCCAGAAACCCTTGGCATGGGACTGCCCGGCCGAAGGCGTATGGCTGTGGCCATGGCTGTGCCCGTACCCGTGGTCATGCCCGTGGCTGTGCCCGTGGCGGAGATCCTGGATAGCGCCCAGCGCCACCCAGGAGCCCATGACCAGCAGGATGGCTGCCCCGGCCATGGCGATGCCGTTTTCCAGGGCCGCCTCAGGGAAGAAATTCCTGAGCGCCAGGGCGCAGGCCGCCAGGAGGAAGACCACGGCGGTGTGCGACAGGGTCGTGGCCACGCCCAGGACCACGGCGTCCTTGCGGTCGTGCTCGCCCGCGACCAGGTAGGCGGCGGCCAGGGACTTGCCGTGCCCCGGCTCGAGCGCGTGCAGGGCGCCCAGCACAAAGGCGACGGGCAGGTACAGCCAGCCCAGGGGCAATGATTCAGTCATGCTGGCGTCCTTGAAGGGACCCTATCCAGGCCCGAAAACGCCTCATGCCAGGTACTTGGCCAGTTCCCTGAGTTCCGCCAGGGAGGACCCCCGGCCGGGGCCGTCCTCAAGGCAGTGCTCAATGTGGTCCTGGATCAGCTCCTGTTTGGCGTTCTTCACGGCCTTTTCCACGGCCTGAAGCTGCTGGGCGATGTCCACGCACTCGCGCCCGGCCCCGATCATGGCCAAAACGGCCTGGAGATGGCCGTGCGCGCGTTGGAGGCGTTTCAGGATGGCGGGATGGGTCTGGTGTTTTTTCATGGCTCTCCTGCGGCTATCCTATCCCCTGGGATAGGATAGCCGCAATCGCAAAAAAGCGCTCGGGTCCGCCGACGGAAAGCGTCATGAAACGACTTTGAAAACGTCCTCATCCGCATAGATACCGCGTTTTCGGGCAACCGGAACCGTACGCTTGCGGGCCCGATCAAGCTGTTCCCTGAAACCATTGCTCTTGATCAGTTCCCGGATATACCGGCTGCGGCTTAGGCCCCGGTCCCTCGCCGCCTTGTCCAGTTTATAGTCCGACCCCGGGGGGCAGGCTGATGGTGACTTCGCGCATAGCGCTCCCGTTATGAAGACCCCATAACATCTGTCGTCCCAAAAAAATTCAGCGGGGCACCCCAAAGGGGTCGGCCCGCTTCCCTGTCCCGTGGAAATCCATGCAAGCCCGCACCCAGCGCGTGAAATCCCCGGGATGCTTGAGGGCCATGGCTTCGGCGTGGCGCCCGTCCGGCCAGGAGGTCCAGGTGGCCGTGCCGGGCACGGCGTCATAGGAAAGGCGGCTGGTCCACGGGAAGACCAACTGGTCCTCGGCGCCGACGAGGAAGTGCAGGGGCAGCGTGGCGTGCGCCGCCAAGGCCGGGGCCTTGGGTTTGTGCAGGAACAGGGGACCCCAGCGGAACATGGTGTCGGCGTTCTCGGGGACGGCCATGACGTCTTTTTTCTGCGCCCACAGGCCCTTGGTCAGGAAGGTCCACAGGCCCCCACTGGTGATGACACCCTCGAAACGGACCGGCAGGGACACCAGCAGTCCGCGTTGGGGCCGCAAGGGGCCCTCGACGCAGGCACGCAAGGCCGTGTATGAGCCCAGGGAAAAGCCCAGCAGCGTGACGTCGCCGTAACGGGGCTTGGCCCAGGCCAGGGCCGCCTGCGCGTCGCGGGGCTCCTCGGCGCCGAAGCTGAATTCCCCGTCGCTTTCCCCGGTGCCGCGCAGGTCCAGCACCATGACGTCGGCCGTGGGCGTCAGCAGCCCGGCGACGAAACGCATGGTGCCGGTGGCCTTATTCTGGGCGAAGCCCGGCAGGACCAGGATCAAGCGCGCCGTGGGAGTGGCGCCGTGCCACCAATCGGCGCGCAGGCGCACGCCGTCGGCGGCTCGAAAGCGCTGCTCCTCGGGCGTTTCCGCGCGCAGGCTGCGGGACCATGCCAGCAGGCAAAACCCGAACAGCAGGGCGGCCACAAAGACGGGGATGGGTCTGGGACGCATGCCTTCCTTTTGATAAGCGCACGGGCTCAGGGCTTTTTTCAGGATACGCAGGGGAGCCAAGCGCGGGCCGGAAATGCTACAATGCCGCATGGATCTTTACGAAGCGATCTTTAAACGGCGGGACATCCGGAAATTCCGGCCCGATCCCCTGCCCGAGGACGCCCTGGGCAGGATCCTGAAGGCCGCGCACCACGCCGCCTCGGTGGGCTTCATGCAGCCCTGGAACTTCATCCTGGTGCGGGACCCCGAACGCCGCGCCCAGGTGAAGGAAAGCTTCGAGATCCAGAACCGGGCCGCGGCCGAGAAGTACTCCGGCGCCAAGCGGGCGCTCTATAAGTCCCTGAAACTGGAGGGGATCCTGGAGTCCCCCCTGAACATCTGCGTGACCTGCGACCGCGGACGGGGCGGCGAGGTGCTGGGCCGCTCCTCCATCTACGACACCGACCTGTTCAGCACCTGCTGCGCCGTGCAGAACCTGTGGCTGGCCGCGCGCGCCGAGGGCATCGGCGTGGGCTGGGTCAGCATCGTGGACAACGAGCGCCTCTCCGCGATCCTCGAGATCCCCGCCGGGGTGGTGCCCCTGGCCTACCTCTGCGTTGGCTACCCTGAGAGCTTCCCCGAGGAGCCCATGCTCGAAACCGAGGGCTGGCGCGCGCGCATGCCCCTGGAGGAGCTGGTCTTCCGCGACAAGTACGGGCAGGCCTGAGCCCGGAAACCCTTCGCCTTGAGCGGTCTTGACCGCCCCAGGCCCCGGCACCATAATCTAGCTTTCCTCGCGGCTTATGCGAGGTTTTTTTATGCCCCACCCGTCCAACCCTTGTATTGGAGTCTCCATGAACAGGAAGATACGCTCCATCCATGCCCTTGAAATCCTCGACTCGCGCGGCAACCCCACGGTGCAGGTGGAAGTCGAGCTTGAGAACGGCGTGAAAGCCACCGCCGGAGTGCCCTCGGGCGCCTCCACCGGCGAGAACGAGGCCGTGGAACTCCGCGACGGGGACAAGAAGCGCTACGGCGGCAAGGGCACCCTGAAGGCGGTGGCCAACGTCAACGACAAGATCGCCAAGGCCCTGGTCGGGTTCGACCCCTTCCAGCAGGCCCTCATCGACCATACGATGATCAAGCTCGACGGCACGGAGAACAAGGCCGCCCTGGGCGCCAACGCCATCCTGGGCGTGTCCATGGCCGTTGCCCGCGCCTCCTCCATCAGCGCCGGCCTGCCTCTCTACGCCTACCTGGGCGGCCCGGGCGCCACGCGCCTGCCGGTCCCCATGATGAACATCCTCAACGGCGGCAAGCACGCCGACAACAGCGTGGATTTCCAGGAGATCATGGTCATGCCCGTGGGCGCGCCCAGCTTCGGCGAGGCCCTGCGCTACGGCACCGAGACCTTCCACGCGCTCAAGGGGATCCTCCACAAGCGCGGCCTGGCCACCTCCGTGGGCGACGAGGGCGGCTTCGCGCCCAACCTCAAGAGCAACGAGGAGGCCTGCGACCTGATCGTGGAGGCCATCGCCGCCGCCGGCTACAAGCCCGGCAAGGACATCGCCCTGGCCATGGACCCCGCCGCCAGCTCCTTCTTCGAGAAGGGCAGCTACAACCTGGCCAAGTCCGGCAAGGGCATCAAGAGCACCGCCGAGATGCTGTCGCTGTACGCCGACTGGGCGGCCAAGTATCCCTTCGTGTCGATCGAGGACGGCCTCGACGAGAACGACTGGGCCGGCTTCACCGAGATGACCCGCACCATGGGTTCCAAGGTCCAGATCGTCGGCGACGACCTCTTCGTCACCAACATCAAGTACCTGGCCCGCGGGATCAAGGAAAAGGCCGCCAATTCGGTCCTGATCAAGGTCAACCAGATCGGCACGATCACGGAGACCATGGACACCATCGCCCTGTGCCGCAAGGCCGGCTTCTCCTACGTCATCTCGCACCGTTCCGGCGAGACCGAGGACGCCTTCATCGCCGACTTCGCCGTGGCCATGGGCGGGGGCCAGATCAAGACCGGTTCGGCCTGCCGCAGCGAGCGCATCGCCAAGTACAACCGCCTGCTGGAGATCGAACACGAGTTGAAGGGCGCCGCGCTGTTCGAGAACCCCTTCAAGGACCGCGCCTAAAAAAGAACGTTCCCGACAAAACAAAAAGCCGGCCCTCGGGCCGGCTTTTTGCGTTTCTAGGGCAGGAGGCCGCCCGGGTGGCCGCCGCGGACCACCGCCAATTTGAAGATTCCCACCAGGGGCCCGCCGGCCCCACCGGACCTCAGGGCCACGAAATAGACGCCCCCCGCCCAGCCGCTGATGTTGACCTGTTCGCTGACCTCGCCCGAGGCCGGAGCCCCGAAGTCGCGGGAATACACCAGGCCGCCGGCCAGGTCGAGGACCTCCAGGCGTCCGGGGGACGAGGCGGTCCAAGGCGCGTACACCGTGATCTGCGACGACGCGGGGTTGGGCACGGCGATGACGCCCTGGGGGCAGCCGGGACAGACCGGCGTCGGCGTGATGTTCCCCGACGGGATCAGGGTCTGCAGCGGCGTGACCGTGGCCGTGTCCGTGGCGCTGGACGTCGAGGTCGGCGTCGCGGAGTCCGTGAAAATCTGGCTGGGCGTCACGCTAGCAGTGGCAGTGGCGCTGGCGCTGGAGGTGGCGCTCGGCGTCTCGGAGTCCGTGGCGGTCGGGCTGGGCGTCCCGCTCGGCGTTGCGCTGGCGCTGGAGGTGGCGCTCGGCGTCCCCGAGTCCGTGGCGGTCGGGCTGGGCGTCGCGCTCGGGGTGGGGCTCGCGCTGGACGTGGAGGTCGGCGTCCCCGAGTCGGAGGAGGACGGGCTGGGCGTCGCGCTCGGGGTGGCGGTCTGGCTCGCGCTGGATGTGGGGCTCGGCGTGTCCATCGGCGTCGATGTCGCGGTCCCCGACACCGTCTGCGTGCCGCTTTGCGTGGCGCTCAGGGTCACGGTCGCGCTGAAAGGCGGCGTCGCCGTCGGGCTGGCGGAATCCGTGACCATAGGGCTGGGGCTGGCGCTCTGGGTCTGGGTGAACGTGGGGGTGATGGTGGCCGTCGCCGTCGCCGTTGGGCTGGATGTCCCGGTTTGGGATTGGGTGGGCGTCTGGCTCGGGCTGACGCTGGGGCTCAGGGTCGCGCTTTCCGTGGGGCTGTCCGTCGGCGTGGCCGTGGAGCTGGCTGTCCAGGTTTGCGATTGCGTGGGAGTCAGGCTCGGGCTGGCGCTGGCGCTGAGCGTGGCGCTTTGCGTGGGGCTGTCCGTCAGGGTGGCCGTGGGGCTCGCCGTCCTGCTCGGCGACTCCGTGGGCGTCTGGCTCGGGCTGGCGCTCAGGGTGAAAGTCCCGGTGGCGCTGGAGCTGGGCGTCGGCGTGGCCGTCCTGGTGCCGGTCGAGCTGCGGGTGGGCGTGGGGGAGGCGGTGAAGGTCCGCGATTGCACGACCGTGGATGTGGGGCTGACATCGGGCGTGGGGCTGAGGGTCACCTGCGCGATCAAGGCTGCGAACAATCCGCAGCGGGGGCTGCCCAGGCCGGTGGCGAGGTCATAGCCCGCCACGGCCGGATAGAGGCCCGAGGCGGGCCCGTTCCAGTAGTTGTTGGTGCTGTTGTCCTTGATGTCGTTGTAATCCGCGGCATAGCTGCCCGCCGAGGCCGCCCCATAGAGCAGGGGGTTGGCCAGGCCCACCGTGGTCGGGGCGATCTGCTGGTTGACCAGGGCCAGCACCCCGGCCCACAGCGGGGTCGCGGCGCTGGTGCCCCCGGCCGAGAAGCTTTTCCCGTCCTCGGCCTCCAGGAAAATGGAGTCGGCCACCATGGACACGTCGGGGATGTCGCGGAACTTGTTGGATCCCTCGTTCTGGGCGTTGATGAAGGGCGCCTGGTAGCTCGGTATCTGCAGGGCCGTGCAGATTCCGCCGCCGCCCACCGCGTTGGTGGCGGGCGTTTCCGTCGCCGCCGGTCCCGGCGAATCGTTCCAGGTCGTTTCGGACACATAGGCGCCGGCCGTGCCGTCGACCGGGCCCGAGGTCGTCAGGCTGGTTCCGCCGACCACGGTCATCATGGAGGTGTCGATGATCGGGTCGGGAACCGTGGCGTCCGGATCCCCCGTGACATAGGCCCCGTCGTCGCCGGCGGCCTGGAAGTAGGACTGCCCTTGGGCCGCGAATTCCTCGAAGAGCGTCGGGATTTCCGGGTCCGGGGAGCCGCCGGTCCAGGTCCAGGAGCTGCTGACCTGCTTGGACAGGGGCACGCCGCTGGGCGGGCTGGCGATGGAGCTGAGGATGTCGTCGGGGATGAAATCCGAGGGGTTGCCTTCGTAGACCACGATCTCGGACAGGCCGGGGGCCATGGACGCGGCCATCTCAATGTCCAGGGCCACCTCGACCTCGTCGTTGTCGTTCTTCACCTTGCCCCTGAAACCGTCCAGCAGCACGTTGTTCAAGGTCGGCGCGTTGATGCCCGTGTCCGAGACATAGTCGTTGATGTCGGTCTGGTAATAGGCGTCCACCTCGAAGAGGGCCAGGGTCTGGCCCGCGCCGGTGGCCGTGGCGCAGGGTATGTAGATGTCCCTGAAGTCGGCGCCCGCGTACAGGTCGTTCAAGCCCGTGCCCGCGGCCGGGCGCGGAGCCGGGCCGGATCGCCTGAAGGGTCCATGGGAGGTCCTGCGGAAAATCCCGCTGTGCCGCGGCCGGACGGCGTTGTCGAGCCCGGACACGTGGGCCAGGGGCAGGTCAAAGTCGATGGAGGGGTCCGCGTCCGGGGCGTAGAACTCCCTGGCGTCGCCGCCGCGCCAGCGCCTCAGGTGCGTGTGGAAAACCTTGTTCACGGTGGCGGCGTTCCCGGAGACGTCCAAAACCAGGCGGTTGGCGTAGGTCTTGGTGACCCGCAGTCCCCGGGCCCGCACAAAGTCGGCCAGGGCCTGGTACTGGGACAGGGAGGGGCCGAAGCGTTCCGTGAACTCGGCCGGCGTCAAAAAATGCCGGTAGCTGGGGCTGTTGGGGTCGTAGAGCCCGCGCAAAAGGTCCTGCAAATCCCGCTGATTGCCCAGGGGCAGGCTGATGGCGAGCTGCAGGCCGAAGGAGGGCGGCAGGTCGCCCAGCAGGGCCGCCCCCGCCACCTCGGGCGGCACGTGGTGGGGCAGGCTCTGGCGGGCCAAAGCCTGCAGCGGCAGTGCGGCGAGCGAGGCCAGAGCCAAGGACAAAATGCCCGCGCGGGTCTTCAACATGGATGATTAAGGTGTTGCGAGGATCTCACTGCCCGCCCCGGACAAGCGTCATGGCCCCTTTTTCCGGGCCGGACTGAGTATAGCATCCTGGTCGCGGACTCCCTATGGGACTATCGCACTGCCATTCGGTCCCGCCTTCTTATATACTGGGTCCCTACGCTGTCCATGGATTGCGCGCCCTGGGGCCGGACCCAGGGCCTTAACCAAGGAAACGCCATGTCCTCGTCCTTCAAATTCCGTCTGCCCTCCAAAAAAGACTGGGCCTGGGTCCTGGCGCTGATCGTGGTGGGCGCCGCCCTGGGCTTCGGCGTCAACGCCCTCGCGGATCCGGGGGTGGGCATCGACCTCCAGATCGCCCTGGACCTGAACCCGCCGCCGGCCTCGGCGACCACGGTGGTGCAGCCATGAACAAGGACAAAGTATCCGTCTGGTTTTGGAACGCGGTGCGGGTCACCCTGGGCTTCCTGTTCCTGCTGGCCGCATCCGGGAAAATCCGTGACCCGATAAAATTCATGGGCGGCATGGATGAATACAACATCGTCCATGGCTGGGTCCTGCCCATCGGGGCGGTGATCATGCCCGGCATCGAATGGCTGAGCGCCCTGCTCCTGCTGCTGGCCTGGCGCACCCGGGCAGCGGCCATGCTGGTCAGCGGCATGCTCCTGCTCTTCATCGGCGCCATGGGCTGGGCCCTGCACCAGCGCCTGGACATGGACTGCAGCTGCTTCGACCTGATGGGCGCCGACCCCTCCCTGCTGGCCCACGGCCCCCTGGTCCGCGACCTCTCGCTCGCGGGCCTGGCCCTGGCCTTCCATTTCCTCAGCACCGAGCCCTCCACCGTCGAACGCCCCCGTTTCTGGCGCATGCTGCTGATCGTGGCCCTCTTCGCCTGGACCAGCTTCGCCCTGCTGGACGCCGGCCCCCAGGCCTGGCGCGTGCCGGCCAAGCACGCGCTGGAAGGCGCCTTCGCGCTGTGGCTCATCTTCGACCTCTTCGCCTCGGGCTGGGCCACCCTGCGCTGGCTCAGCGTGCTGCGGGACTTCCTGATTTTGGGCCCCATCCTGTGGCTCATCTTCCACGTGCTGGGCGACGGGCCCGCCGACCTCGGCTGGGGCACCATCCTGCGCGACATTTCCATGGCCACGCCGGCGCTGTGGCTGGTGGTCTACGGCCCCGCCGAAGCTTGAAACGCCTCCCCCCGTTTTTGCGGCGCTCCTTCCTTTCTCCGGCCTTCTGGTTTTGGCTGGCCCTCTCCGCGTTTCCGCCTGAGCTCCTGAGCCACGCCTTCGGCTGGGGCCTGGCCGATCCGGCCTATCTGGCCTCCAGCCTGCTGTGGTGGCCCGCGGACACCCTGGGCCGCCTGGCGGCCTTGCGCATCCTGCTGGAGGAATTCGACCGGGACGCCCGGTCCGGGCCCGGGGTCCTGCGCCCCAGCTCGGCCGCCCTGGGCCCGGCTTTGGCCGCGGAAATCCTGCTGTCCCTGCGCTCCGCGGTCCTGGCCCTGCTGGGCATCATCCCCTGCCTGGCCCTGTATTCCCTGCTGGAGCCCGCGCAGACGCTGGGTTGGGCCTGGCGCCTGCTGCTTGGGGCCCTGGCGCTCGGGGGGCTGCTGCCCGCCCTGTTTTACGTGCTCAAGCGCATGCTGGCCCCCCTGGAGCTCCTGCGCCGGCCCCTGCGGGCCGGGGAAGCCCTGGACGCCTCGGCCGCCCGGCTCAAGGGCCGGCTAAAAGCCTTTGTGCGGATGGCCCTTCCCTGGCTGCTGCTGAGCTGGGCCCTGGACTTGGGCGGCCTGGCCCTGCCCGACTGGGTCGCCTTGGGGCTCGCCCTGCCCAGCCTGGCGGCCCAATTGGCGCCCATCGCCCTGTCGCAGGGGCTGCTCTAGCCCTTGCCAGGCAGCGCACTGGCGCCTATGATGATGGCTCTTATGGATAATCTGCTCCTCGAAGCGATGGCGTTTGAATCGTTCGGTCTTCATGAAAGCCTTCTCAAAGTTCTACCTGAGATCGGCTTCGCCAAGCCCACACCCATCCAGCAACAGGCCATTCCCGTGGTCTTGGCCGGCCATGACCTGCTGGGCTCCGCCCAGACGGGCACCGGCAAGACCGCCGCGTTCCTGCTGCCGGTGCTGCACCGACTCCTGACGGAGCCCCTCAAGGGCACCCAGGTGCTGGTGCTTGAGCCGACGCGCGAACTGGCATTGCAGGTCGAGGAGCACGCCAAGGTCCTCTCCAAGTACACCCCGTTCCGCAGCGCATGCGTGTACGGCGGCGTGCCCATGGGTCCCCAGGAGAAGGCTTTCGCGGACGGGGTTGAGATCATCGCCGCCACACCCGGCAGGCTGCTGGACCATTTGCGCCAGGGAAACGCGCGTTTCGACAAGCTGCGCATCCTGGTGCTGGACGAAGTCGACCGCATGCTCGACATGGGCTTCCTGCCCGACGTGCGTTCCATCCTGCGGCAGCTTCCAGAAAACCGGCAAACCTTGTTCTTCAGCGCCACCGTGCCCAGCGAGATAGGTCGCCTGGCCGACGGAATGCTGAAGGACCCGGTGCGCATAGCCATCACCCCCGAACGCAAGACAGCGGAAGGCGTCACCCAGCAGATCTACCCGGTGAGCGAACACCTGAAGGCCAAGCTTCTGGAAGTCCTGCTCAGCCATGAGCATGTGACCAGCGCCCTGGTCTTCACCCGCACCAAGCAGGGCGCGGACAAGGTCTGCGCCGTGGTGGAGCGTCAAGGCCTGCCGGTGAGCCGTATCCATGGGGACCTCAGCCAGAGCCAGCGGCTGAAAGCGCTGGCCCAGTTCAAGGAAGGCGAAGTGAAGTTCCTCGTGGCGACCGATATCGCCGCGCGGGGGCTGGACGTCGAAGGCATCAGCCACGTCATAAACTACGATCTGCCCGATTCCCCGGAGGACTACATCCACCGGGTGGGGCGGACGGCGCGCGCCGGCGAGACCGGCCACGCCTATTCGCTGTTTTCGCCGCGCGACGCCGCGGCCTTGGCCGCCATCGAGCGCCACCTCGCCCAAAAGATAGAGAAAGTGACCATGCCCGATTTCGATTACCAGGAAACGCTGGGCCTTCAACACGAAGTGCGCCAGGGACACAATGTGCGTGATTTCGAGGATCTGGGGCGCCCCGGCGCGCCCTTCCAAGCCCAGCGCCCGGCGGCCTTCAAGGACGCCGATGAGCGGGCCAGCATCCTGATCCTGTTCAGCCCGACAGCCACCGAGGCCGACGCCATGACGCCAAAAGACACGGAAAGCTTCGGCGGCGGCAGCGCCGGCGAAGGCGGCGGGCACGGCCGCCGCAAGCGCAAGGGCCGCGGAGGTCGCGACCAGGAAAGCCGTTCAGGCGCACCGGAACGCTCCGGCGGCGGCGGACGGCCCGGCTTCGGCGCTCCCCGGCAGGAGCGCTCCGAACGGCCCGGCTCCGAACGCGGCGAGGGCGACCGCAAGGACCGCCACCAGTCCAACGCCGCCATGAGCGCGACGGACGTGCTGCGCAAGGCCAGCGACCAGAAGGCCGTGGTCTCCAGCGACATGATGGACCTGCGGCCCCGCGGTGAATCGGACCATGAAACGGATGCGGAACCCGCGCCGGCGCCGCAAGGCCGCGGCCAAGAGGCCCGCGGCGGCAAGGGCCCGCAGGCCCAAGGACAGCCCAGGGAAGGCTCCCAGCCCGGCGAAGGCGGGGGAAAACGCCGCCGCCGCCGCCGCGGACGCGGCGGCAGGGGCGCGGAAGGCCAGGCGCAAGGCCAGGCCCAGGGCGGCCAGCAAAGCGGCAGGCCCCCATTGCAGGACCGGCAGCAGCAGGGCCGCGAGCAGTCCGGCCGCAGGGAGGGGCGCGGGAACGAACGCCAGGAACGCGACCGCCAGCCGCAGCGCCGCCAGGAAGGCCAAGGATCCGACGCCCGCAAGGCCCCTAACGCGAAACCGAGCCTTTGGCAGCGCCTCAAGAGCGGCCTGGGCCTGGGTTCGGGTTCGGGAGGCGGTCTCGGAGATAAGTGGTAGTCCGATTAGAACAGGCCGCGAAGCCCAGCTTCGTGGCCTGTTTTTTTTATTGAGGCAGCTGCCATGAGCCCAGTGTCCCGCCAAAAGGACCGCCGCCAGGTGAACGTGCCGGTGAAGGAGGAGCGCCGCCGCCAGGGCGGACGGGAGCGCCGCCGCTGCCCCGCCTGCGGCACCTTCCTGGAGCAGGCCATCCGCACCTTGAAGGGCGGCACGGTCACGGCCTCCACCTGCCCCTCCTGCGGGTGGACCAAATCGAGCCACCAGACGGACGCCGACGTGCTGCTGCTGAAGCTGACCTGGCCCCTGGTCCTGGAGAACCACGACGGCGTCCTGGCGGCGCTCCTTCCGCCGGAGCTGGCCGCGGCCCTGAAAGCCAAGCCCGGCGACGAATGGGTGCTCTCCCCGCTGACCTCGCCTTTGGGCAGCCTGCCCATGCAATGGACCGTGAGCGTGAAAAAGGCCCGGTATTAAAGCGGTTTATTTTTTAATAAAACAAAATAAAGCCGACTTAATTAATAAGGTTTGACAAGAGAAATAAAAAAGCTATAATGGGTCCTCAGAACCCGCTATGGAGATCGCCATGAGCACAAGCGTCACCCCCTTGCCCGACGTGGTCCGCAAGGAAATCGACCATTTCGCCGATGAAGCCAAGGCCTACAAGGCCGGCGCCGTCCCCGACGAGATCTTCAAGCCCTTCCGCCTGGTGCAGGGCATCTACGGGCAGCGCCAGCACGACGTGCAGATGGTGCGCATCAAGATCCCCGGCGGCCAGCTGAACGCGGCCCAGACCCGGGCCATCAGCGAGGCCTCCCGCCGCTTCGCGCCGCGGGGCATCGCCCACGTGACCACGCGCCAGGCGGTGCAGCTGCACTTCATCCAGCTCGCGGACGTGCCCAGCCTCCTGGAACTGCTGGCCTCGGCCGACCTGACCACCCGCGAGGCCTGCGGCAACGCCATCCGCAACATCACCTGCTCGCCCGTGGCGGGCCTGGCGGCCGACGAGATTTTCGACGCCTTCCCCTATGCCGAAGCGGCCTTCCGCCACTTCCTGCGCATCCCGGAGTTCAGCCAGCTGCCGCGCAAGTTCAAGATGTCCTTCGGCGGCTCGGACCGCGACCTCAGCCAGACCTCCATCAACGACCTGGGCGCCACCGCGCGCACCCGCATCGTCGACGGCAAGGTGCAGCGCGGCTTCCGCATCCGCGTGGGCGGCGGCCTGGGCGCCAGCCCCCAGAACGCCTGGACCTGGGACGAATTCACGCCCGAGGACAAGGTGATCCCCCTGATCACCGCGATCCTGCTGCATTTCCACGCCAAGGGCGAACGCAAGAACCGCATGGCCGCGCGCCTCAAGTTCCTGATCCGCAAGGAGGGCTTCGACACCTTCAAGGCCGAAGTGGAGAAGATCCTGGCGACCCTGCCGGCCAGCGTCCCCTTTGAGCTGCCCAAGGAAACTCCCGCCCCCGCGGGCGACCCCTCTGCCACGCCGCCCCTGGACGGCCCCGACGGATACAAGGAATGGCAGAAGCTCAACACCTGGCCCCAGAAGCAGAAGGGCTTCCACTACGCCATCATCAAGCTGACCCTGGGCGACCTGAGCTGGCAGCAGCTGGCTTCCCTGGCGGACTTGAGCGAGCGCTTCGGCCAGGGGAACCTGCGCACGGCCAACGACCAGAACCTGCTGCTGCCCTTCGTCCCCTCCAAGCGCCTGGCCGAACTCTACACGGAACTCAAGGCCCTGGGCCTGGGCGACCCGGGTCCGGACCTGATCGGCGACGTCACCAGCTGCCCGGGCGCGGACACCTGCAACCTGGGGCTCGTGTCCTCCAAGGGCCTGGGGGCGAGGCTGACCGAGATCATGGCGTACAGCGGCGCGGGCAAGGAAGACCTCGCCGGGACGCACATCAAGATCAGCGGCTGCCCCAACTCCTGCGGCCAGCACCACATCGGGACCTTCGGCTTCTTCGGCCACATCCGCAAGATCGACGGCAAGGACTCCCCGCACTTCCAGGCCATGATCGGCGGCGGCATCGACGACAATGGCGCCACCTTCGGCCGCATGATCGGGCGCCTTCCCTCGCGCCGCGCCCCCCTGCTGGTCCAGGCCTTCATCGCCAAGTACCGCGCCGAACGCCAGGAGGGCCAGAGCCTGGAGGCCTGGCTGCGGGCCCTGCCCCTGGATGCCGCCAAGAAGGTCCTGGAGCCCTTCGGCGAGGTGATCAGCAACGATCCGGAACTGTTCAAGGACAACGGCACCGAGGAGACCTTCGTTTTCGAGGGCCTCGGCGCCTCAGAGTGCGCCTAAAGCGCGCAAACGCAGCAGCGCCATCAGACAAAAGGGCCGCCCCTCCCGGGCGGCCCTTTTGTTTTCGGTTCGATTCGGAAGCTTTCCGCGCGGAAGGCTAGTCCCCGACCCTGTATAAAGTACCGCCGTATCCGCAGATCCAAACGTCCCCGTCCGCGTCCAGGTCGATGGACTCCGGCGGCTCGGGGCAGCGGCCCTCGTAGCGCAGGCTGCCCCCGGCGGGGCTGTCCGCGTCCAAGCTCCACAAGCGCCGGGACAGGAAGTCCCCGAAGAGGTAGCGCCCCCGCAGGGCCGGCACCCGGCCCTTGCGCACGACCACCCCGCCGATGACGCAGCCGCCCTTGTCCCGGCCGTAGTCGTAGACCGGATCCGTCAGGCCCGGAGGCGGCGTCCCGGGCTTGAAGGGATGGGCGCCTTCCCGCCAATTCCATCCGTAATTGCGGCCCTTCCGGACCAGGTCTATCTCCTCAAAGCGGTCCTGGCCCACGTCGCCCGCCCATAGGAGGCCCGTGGCCGGGTCGAAGCTCATGCGCCAGGGATTGCGCAGGCCCCACGCGAAAATCTCGGGCCGGCCGCCGCCCCGGGCAAAGGGGTTGCCGTCCGGGATCGCGTAGGCCCGGCCCGGGGAGGCCCGGTCCACGTCCAGGCGCAGCACCTTGCCCAGCAGGCTGTTGGTGTTCTGCGCGTTGCCCAAAGGATCGCCCCCGGAACCGCCGTCGCCCAAGCCGAGGTACAAAAAGCCGTCCGGCCCGAAGCGCAGACAGGCGCCGTTGTGGTTCCCCCAGCGTTTTTCCACCTCCAGCAGCACCTTTTCGCTGCCCGGAAGCAGGCGCTCCCGGCTCGCATCCGCACGGAATTCCGAGAGTCGGTTGCGCCGGGGCTCGACCCCGGGCACGGAATACCAGACAAAAGCCCGGCCGTCCTCGTGGAAGCCGGGATGCAGGACAAAGCTCAGCAAACCCTCCTCGACATGGGTCCGCCGGACCTTGCCGCGGAGGTCCAAGGCCCTGAGGCGGGCGCCCGTGCGCGGGTCCGCCAGGACGATGAGCCCGTCCTGTTGCACCACGAAAATCCGGCCGCTGCCGTCGTCGTCAGGCACCACCTGCAGGGGCATGACGAATCGGGGCCCGGGCATGGCCGGCCTCAGGCTCAGGGTCCGGCCCAGGGCCGGCGGCGCCAGCAGGGCCGCCAAAAGCAGGCACTTGCGCAGACGATGCCGCATGGCATTTCCTCCCTTGCAATCCGCGGCCCATGCCGGGTTCCGCCTTATGGAAGCCGGATTTCCGCCGGGGCCGGCGCCCGGCCGCGGTATGTATTCAGGGTGGGGGAACTCGCTTATTATAGTGCCGCTGTCTCCACCGGGGGATTTTTGATGTTCTTGTCCGCGAATCGTTTTGTACGAAACGTTCAGACCCTCCTTCTGCTCGCCGGCCTCGTTCCATGCGCCGGGGACCTGCGCTCAGGCAGCCTGTCCTTCGGCCCATCCCAAGTCGGCGCCTCCTATGGAAGGCTTCCGCTGGCCTTCGAACCCAACCAGGGCCAGACGGATTCACGGGTCAAGTTCCTCTGCCGCGGGGGCGGATACACCCTTTTCCTCTGCCCGGACGAGGCTGTGGTGGTGCTGCGCCGCTCCTCCGGCGCGGCCTTCAAGCGATTCGGCGCGGCGCCGGGCGCGGGGACGGGACCGGCCCTGGGCGGCCTGTTCCAGAACCCGGCCGCGGGGGCCATGCAGGCGGCCCTCGGGCCTCTGCAGGTCCCGGAGCCGGACCGGATCCTGCGCATGAAACTGGAGAACGGAAACCCCGCCGCGTCCGCGTCCGGCCTGGAGCCCTTGCCGGGCACAAGCAACTACTTCATCGGCCGCGACAGCGGCCGTTGGATACGCGGCGTCCCGCACTACGCCAAGGCGGAATTTTCAGGCGCCTACCGCGGCGTCGACCTGGACTACTACGGCGGCCGGGGGAGCCTGGAATACGACTTCACGGTGAAGCCCGGCGCGGACCCGGGAGCACTGCGCTGGGACCTGGAAGGCGCCGACGCGCTGGCGCTGGATCCGCAGGGGAACCTGGTGCTGACCCTCGGCGACCGCAGCGTGACCCTGATGGCCCCGGTCTGCTACCAGGAGGAGGGCGGCGGGCGCAGGTCCGTCAGGGGCCGCTATGTGCTCAGCGGCGGCAAGGTCGCCTTTGAGCTGGGGCCCCATGACCGCGGCAAGACCCTGGTGATAGACCCGGTGCTGGCGTATTCCACCTACCTGGGCGGCAACGGCTCGGATTTCGCCTCAAGGGTCTACGCCGACGCAGCCGGGAACGCCTATGTCTGCGGCGGGACCTCCTCCACGACCTTCCCCGTGCTCAACGCCCTGCAGCCGAACCTTGCCCCGACCGAGAACGCCTTCCTCAGCAAGCTCGATCCCAGCGGAAACGCCCTGGTGTATTCCACCTACCTCGGCGGCGCCAACGCGGACTGGAGCAACGACCTCGCCGTGGACGGCGGGGGAAACGTCTATCTCATCGGCTGCACGACCTCGACGGACTTCCCGCTGGTCAACCCCTACCAGGCGGCCCTGGCCGGACAGCAAAACGCCTTCGTCTGCAAGCTCGACCCCAGCGGGGGGGCCCTGGTGTACTCCACCTACCTGGGCGGCAGCGGCGTCGAGTTCGGCGACGGCGTGGCGCCGGACGGCCTCGGGGACGCCTACCTCTGCGGACAGACCTCCTCGTCGAATCTCCCGGTGCTCGGCGCCTTCCAGCCGGCCCTGGCCGGGCAGGCCAACGCCTTCGTCAGCAAGCTGAACCCCAACGGCAACGGCCTTCTGTTCAGCACCTACCTAGGGGGCAGCGGCAATGACGGCGCCTTCAAAATCGCCTATTGGGGGACCAACGCCTTTGTCACGGGCCAGACCACCTCCCCGAATTTCCCGGTGGTCAACGCGCCGCAGCCGAACCTGGGCGCCGCCGGCGCGGTCAACGCCTTCGTCACCAAAGTCAACACCGCCGGCAACGCCCTGGTGTACTCCACCTACCTCGGGGGCAGCAGCGCGATCCTGGAGGACAACAACGGCTCGGGCATCGCCGTGGACATCGCCGGGGAGGCCTACGTCACCGGCGGGACCACCGCGGCCAATTTCCCGGTGGTCAACGCCCTGCAGGCGACCCTGGCCGGCGCCCAGAACGCCTTCGTGTCCAAATTCAACGTCAACGGCACCGCCCTGCTGTATTCCACCTACCTGGGCGGCAACGGCAACGACTGCGGCATCGGCATCGACGTGGACGCCGGCGGGGACGCCTACGTCACCGGCGACACCAGCTCGACCAATTTCCCCCTGGCCAACCCGCTGCAGGCAGGCCTGGCGGGGCAGCAGAACGCCTTCGTGTCCGAGCTGAATCCCGCCGGAAGCGCGCTGAGCTTCTCCACCTATCTCGGCGGCAGCGCCAGCGACCTGGGCCAGGGCATTTACACGGACGGGAGCGGGGGCATCTACGTGACCGGCGACACCGGCTCGCCGAACTTCCCGCTGGTCAAGCCCTTCCAGGCGGACCTGGCCGGGACCCAGAACGCGTTCGTGGCGAAAATCGTGATCCCGGACAGCCCCACCCCATCCCCCACGCGGACCGGGACCTTCACGGCCAGCCCCACGCGCACGGACTCGCCCACCCCCAGCGTCAGCCCGACCATCACCGACACCTTCACCGCCAGCCCCACATGCACGGACTCGCCCACCGCCAGCGACAGCCCGACCGTCACCAACACCTTCACGGACTCGCCGACCGCCACGGAGTCCTACACCGCCAGCCCGACCTCCAGCGTCACCAAGACCTACACCGACACCCCGACCGGCACGGTCACCCCCACCATCACCGACACCCCCACGCGCACGCCCAGCTTCACGGCCTCCCCCAGCCCCGTGTTCGCGGTTTCCACCCTGGGCAAGGCCGAATGGGGCGTGGTGCCCGTGGCCGTGGGAACGCCCCTGACGCTGTACTTCGACCAGGCGCCCGCGTCCAGCTCGGCCCAAGTCTTCAACGCCGAAGGCGAGCAGGTCGCCGCGGCCAACTTCCCCGGCCCCGCGGCCAGCCTGCAGACGGGCGGCTTCGCGCCCGGCGTCTACATCGTGCGGACCGTGGTGCAATACGACAACGGAAGCTCCCGGACATTCTTTCAAAACATCGTCGTCATCAGATGAGGCGCGCCGGTGCGGTGCTGGGGGCGGCCCTGCTTGCGGCCTTGGCGACGGCCGGGGGCGCCTCCGCGGAGCAGACCACCTACGACACCGCCTCGCAGGCGGCCAGTTGGCTGAACCTGCCCGATTCCGCGCGCAGCTCGTCCATGGGCGGGGCCTCGGTGGCCCTGTCCGGTGACGTCAACACCGTCACCGTGAACCCGGCCGGGCTGAGCGGCCTCATGGACCAGCAGCTCTCCCTGATGGACAACGTCTACGTGCAGGGCCTGTCCTTCGAGCACGTCGCTTACGGCGTCGGACTGGACGAGTCCGACGGCGTGGCCCTGTCCCTGGACTACATGGACTACGGCTCCGTGCCGGAGAACGCCCTGTCCAACGGGGTCCTGGTGCAGGCCGGCTCCCTGCGCCCCTACGGCCTGGGCACGGACCTCGGCTACGGCCGCGCCTTCGGGCCCCTCTCCGTGGGCGCGACCCTGAAGCTGGTCACGGAGAACCTGGGCGTCGGCGGCGCCAATTCCACCCTGGGGGGCGACCTGGGGCTCCTGTGGAACGCGCAGCACGGCCTTTCCGCGGGCTTCGCGGTGGAGAACCTGGGGGGGACCTTGGACGGGGCCAACCTGGCCACCCAGGTCCGCTGCGGCCTGGCCTACACGGTCCCGCTCCAGGGCGGGCTGCAGAAGCTCTGCGTCGCCGGCGACGCGGAGTTCCCCACGGCGGATTCGAACGCGGAGATGCTGTGCCTGGGGGCCGAATTTTCCGGGGAGTCCCTGTGGGCCGTCCGGGCGGGCTACAAGTACATCGGCGAAGGCGGGGTCGGCGGGCTCAGCGTGGGCGGCGGCCTGCGCGTCGGGATCCTCAGCCTCGACTACGTTCATGAGCGAGGGCGTCCTCGGCGCCGCCAACCTCGTCTCCCTCTCCGCGCATTTCTCCGGCCCGGTCCAGGCGCGCAAGGCCGCGCAGGCCGCCCGAAACGCGTCGGCCAGGGCCCCGGCGCCCGGAAACGCCGGTCCCAACGCGGTCCCCGACCTGGGCCTGAGCCTTGAGCAGGGGGTCTTCTCCCCCGCCATGGGCATCGCGCAGGGCCGCGTCAGGACCTTCCTGCGCGCCGGCGACCGCTGCCAGGCATGGGCCCTCTTCATCTATGAGGGGAAATCCCCTGCGCGGGTCATCCAAGCCAGGGGAAGCCTGCCCCAGAGCATCGCCTGGGACGGCACCCGCAACGACGGCAGCAGGGTCCCGGCGGGCCTCTACCCGCTGCGGCTGGCCGTCCGCCTGGCGGACGGGAAGCTCCGCTACACCGAGGGATTCGTCGCTTTTTCCGTGTACGACAGCTTCCCGGCCCTGGGCCTGCAATGGGACGCCAGGAGCTTGGACCCCCAGAAGCCCGGCGGCTTCCGCTTGGTGCCGGCGATATTCAGGGTGCGCTCCAGCGCCGCCGACCCCGGGCTGGGCTGGCGCCTGGAAATCCTGGGGCCCGACGGGAAGCTCTTCCGGACCTTCAGCGGCGGCTTAAACGACGCCTCCAACCGGGTCTGGGACGGCAACTCGGACCGGAACCAGGAATTCTATTCGAACTACGTTTATGAGTTCAGGCTGGACCTGGTGGACCGGCTCGGAAACCGGCTGAAAACGGAGGACGACCAAAGGATGACGATGGTATTTTCACAATGACCGGCCCCACGCGAAACAAAAAGGCCGCCCCTGAAGGGCGGCCTTTTCGCTTGGGTGCCGGCCGGCGTCCGGGCAGCGATCGGGCGACCTAGGGGGGCTAGACCGCGTCGGCCGCTTGCAAGAGCCACAGGCGCAGCTCCAAGGGGAAGGCGTCCACCATCACCACCACGGAGGCGTCCGGCACCCGCTGGGGCCAGCCCTTGGGCTCGCTGGCCAGGGCCAGGCCGGCCTTGCGGGGCCGTGGAAAGGTGCTCGGACGGCGGAGGATCCAGTGCTGGGCCACCTGGTTGACGAACTCCCTGAAGGCGTCGACGGCGAGCGCGCGGGCGCCCGGGTCTCCGGTGGAGCTTTCAGCCATCTCCGCGCCCAGGTCCTCCCCGCAGCGCAGCACCATGCGCAGGGTCAGGGGGCCCGCGAAATCGACGCTGAACTCCAGCGGCAGGTTCGCCGGCCCCGGCGCCGGAAGGCCCGCCGGCCGGGCCGCCAGGTTGGCCCATTCGCGGGTGACGCGGTCGACCATGTCGGCCAGTTCAAACGCGTTGGGGAGGCGCTGGTTCATGGCTTGTCCGGAAAGGGTCTGGGGTCAGGGACAGGAACAAGCTTAACGAAAGCAAGTCCGGTGCCAAACCCGATCCAAGGAAAAACCTTCATTCCCAACAAAAAAATTTTTGCTTAAGCCCTGAATTCGTCCCAAAACCCCGTCCGGTGTAAAGCGCGGCCCTGTAACGTTACACGCGCACTCACAATTTATAGGCCTTCAAATGGCGGTACAGGGTGGGCCGGCTGATGCCCAGCAGCTGGGCCGCGCGGCTCTTGTCCCCCCCGGACTCCCGCATGGCCCCTTCCACGGCCTCCTTGTCCACGCGCGCCGGCGGGGCCGTTTCAAGGGCCTTCGCGGGCAGGGCCCGCCGGACCGCCTCCGCGTCCACGGCCCCTCCCGAGGCGCTGAGCACCAGGCGCTCCATGAAATTCTTCAGCTCCCGCACGTTGCCCGGCCAGCGGTGGAGCCGCAGGGCGGCCACGGCGTCATCCGGGAGCGGCGGAAGATGGTTCTCAAAATCCGCGCAGGCCTGCTTGAAGAAGTGGCGGGCCAGGACCTCCAGGTCCGAGGGGCGGTCCCGCAGGGGCGGCAGCTTCACCGAGAAGACGTTGAGGCGGTAGTAGAGGTCCGGCCTGAAGCGCCCGGCCGCGATTTCCTCGGAAAGCCGGCGGTTGGTGGCGCTCACCACCCGCACGTCCAGGTGCACGGTCTCGGTGCCGCCCAGGCGGCGCATGGTCTTGTCCTCCAGGACCTTCAACAGCTTGGTCTGGGTGGACAGGGGCAGCTCGCCGACCTCGTCGAGGAACAGGGTGCCGCCCTGCGCGGTCTCGAAGAGCCCCAGCTTCCGGCTTTTGGCGTCCGTGAAGGCGCCCGCCTCGTATCCGAAGAGCTCGCTCTCCAGGAGGCTTTCGGGCAGCGCCGCGCAGTGCAGCTCCACAAAGGGGCCGCCGGCCCGGGGGGAGAAGAGGTGCAGCAGGCGGGCCGCGTGCTCCTTGCCCGTGCCGGTCTCGCCCTCGATGAGCACGGTCACCTGGGTCTTGGCCGCCACCTCCTCCAGGTCCCGGTAGATCTTGACCATGGCCGGGTCGTCGAGGAAGAGGTAGGCCTTGGACAGCTCGTCGATGCGCTGGCGCTTCAAGGCGGCCACCTCGTGGCGCAGGGCCAGCTTCTCCTCGAAGCGCGCCAGCACCAGCTCCAGCTCCTCCATGTGGAAGGGCTTTTCCAGGTAGTCCTCCGCCCCCAGGCGCATGGCGCTCACCGCGCTCTTGTGGGAGGCCTGGCCGGTGATCATGACCACGGCCGCCCCCGGCGCGGCCTTGAGCAGGTCGGGCAGCAGCTGCAGGCCGCTGATGTCGGGCATGTTGATGTCGAGGAGGACGACATCCGGCTTCAGGGCCGCGGCGCGCAGCAGGCCTTCGGCGCCGGTGGCCGCGGCGGAAGCGCTGTGGCCCAGGGCCGTGAGGCTGCGGGAAAGCCCCTGGCTGAAGTCGCTTTCGTCGTCGATGACCAGGATGTTCATGCCTCCCTCCCGGACGCGGACGGCAGCTGGATCTGGAACACGCAGCCCTGCGGCGCCAGGTTGGAGGCCTCCAGGCGCCCGCCGTGCTCCTCCACGATGCCGCGGCACAGCCACAGGCCCAGGCCGGAGCCCGTGTCCTTGGTGGTGAAGAAGGGCTCGAAGATGCGCTGCATGTCCTGGGGCTCGATGCCGGGGCCGCTGTCCGCGACCTCGAGGGAGGGGCCTTCCGCGCCCCGCCTCAGGGCCAGGCGCAGCGTTCCGCGCCCGCGCATGGACTGCAGCGCGTTCAGGATCAGGTTGCTGAGGACCCGCTCCATCTGGGCCAGGTCCATCCTGAGTTCCGGCGGGGGCTCGGCGTAGTCCCGGACCACCTCCACGCCCTCGCTGGCCGCGCCGTAGCGCAAGAGGGCGGCTTTGAGGGAGCGCTCCATCAGGTCTCTCCCCGAGCCCCAGACCAGCTGGGGCTGCTGGGGCTTGGCGCGCTCCAGGACGTCGCGCACCAGGTCCCGGAGGCGGTCGCTCTGCCTCAGGATGGTGTCGATGTCCGGCAGGAGGTCCGCCCGGTCCGCCAATTGGCCGCGCAGGTATTCCGCCTGGCCGACGATGACGGCCAGGGGGTTGCGCACCTCATGGGCCAGGCCCGCCGCGGTCTGCCCTATGGCCGCCAGGCGCTCCAGGCGCATCTGGCGGCGCTGGGCGAAACGGGCCTCGCTCACGTCGCGGCAGGTGACCACCAGGGCCCCGATGGAGGGGTCCTTGAGGCGGTTGGAGGCCACGGCCTCCACGGTCACCCAGTGCCCCAGCTTGTGGCGCAGGCGGTATTCCATCAGCACCGTTTCGCCCGGCGTTTCGAGCAGGGCACGGAAGTCGGAGCGCACTTTGGGGAGGTCGTCGGGGTGGGTCGTGGCGCCGACGGGCTGTCCCAGCCTCTCCGTCGAGCTGTAGCCCGTGAAGGCGGCGTTGGCCGTGACATACTGTATATCCATGTCGGGGCCGATCAGCAGGGTGGTCTCCCGGCTCTGCTCCACCAGCGCCCGGAACAGCGCTTCGCTGCGCTTGAGCGCCTCGCCGGCCTCCTGCTCCGCGGAGATGTCGTGGTAGTTGAGGACCAGGGCGCCGACGGCCGGGACATGCACCAGGTTGCGCAGCTTGGCCGCGGTGTGTATCCAGCGCCCGTCCTTGTGGCGGATGCGGGATTCGAACGAAAAAAGGGTTCCGGGCGCGGACAGGCTGCGGTTGAAGACCTCCCAGACCGCGGGCTGGTCGTCGGGATGCAGCAGATCGCTGCTGTGGGAACCGACCCGCTCCTCGGGGCTGTACCCGATGACGTTGGTCACGGAAGGGCTGGCATAGGCCACCGTGCCGTCGGGGTTCATGAGCACGAGGGCTTCCGAGGAATGCTCCACCAGGAAACGGAAACGCCCCTCATGGTCGGCCACCTGCTTGCGCAGGCCTCTCCTGACGAGGACCCAGGCGCACAGGCCGAGCAAACAGGCGCCCGCGAGCAGGCCCCAGAAGGTCAAGAAAAAGGAAGGGTCATGAACCATGGGCCCCATGCACACCGGCGAAAGGATGGGACAAATGGGACTAGGTATGAATCTTGACCAAGGCCGGGCCTGATGGGAACCGAAATCCGGCGCCTGCGCGAAAAAGGGCCGTTTCAGCCCAAGGAGGGCGCCCCCTGGCCGAACTCTACGCTGACCATGCAGGGGATGCGCTCGGGCCAGTTCCCGAGGCCGCCGCCCAGGCCTTCCACCTGCACCTCCACCACGGGCACCTCCAGCCCCAGCGCGATCGCCCTCAGGCTGTCCTCAAAGGATTCCGGATCGGCGTCGTCCCCGCTGAAGACGCAGACCACGTGCCCGTTGCGCAGGGCCCGGCCCACCTCATCCAGGGTTTCCGGGTCCGCGGCCCGCGGCGGCTGGTGGATGGCCGTGGAAAAACGCAGTATCCATCGAAGGGCCAAGGCCCCCTCCGCCGGCCGGCGCAGGACGAACCTGATGGACCGCTGGAGGCTCGCCTGCACCAGGGGGGCGGCGCGGCGCGCGCCTTGGCCGCAGATGAGCAGGGCCGAACCCCGGAAGGGGACTTTCTCCTGGCCCCGGATTTTCACCCCATAGACGCTGTGGGTCAGCATCCACAGGCCGAAACGCAGGAGGAACTCCGGCATAAGGGCCAGCAGGCAGGCCATGCCCGCCACGATCATCAGGCAGACCATCAGCAGGATGTCCCGGGGCGGCATCAGCTCGCTGAGGCCGATGAAGGCACCCGCGGCCAGCAGGACCGCCACCGCGCTGGCGAAATTGTTGACCGCCATCAGGCGGCCCCGCAGATGGGCCTCCGCGCGCTGCTGCAGGAGGGCGTTGAGCGGCACGGCGAAGAGCCCGGCGAAAACCGCCAATATCAGCAGGCTCAGGGAGAAAAGCCAGGGAAGGCCGGGGCTGAGGGCAAGCACGAAGATGAACACCAGCATGCCAAGGGCGCCCAGGGGCACCAGGCCCAGCTCCACCTTGTCCCCCGACAGGCGGCCGGCCAGGATGCTGCCCGCGCCGATGCCCACGGCCAGGTACATCTGCAGGAAGCCGATGTGGGTGTCGTTGAGGCCCATGTCGCGCTTGCCCAGCAGGGCCACGCTCAGCTGCAGGAGGGCGCCGAGGAACCAGAAGAAGCCGACGCCGGCGACGCAGAGGTAGAGGCGGCGGTCCTTGGAGATGTCGACGAAGCCGTCGGTGATCTCCGTCCAGCAGGCGCTCAGGCGCCAGGGCTTGACCCGGGCCGGGTCGGGCACCTTGCCGATGCCCAGGGCCGCGACGAAGCCCAAGGCGGCGAGGCCCACCATGCCGGCGTTGAGCATCCACATACGGCCCTGGGCCAGGTCGAAGAGCCAGCCGCTGAGGATGGAGCCCAGGATGATGGCGATGAAGGTGCTGCTCTCCAGAAGCCCGTTGGCGCGGGACAGGTCCTTTTCCTCGACCATCTCCGGGAGGATGCCGTACTTGGACGGCGAAAAGATGTTGAACTGGGTGGAGAGCAGGAAGAGCGCGGCGAGCATCCAAAAATAGCTGCGGGAATTCACGGCCCAGGCCGCCAGCAGCATGATGAAGACCTCGGCGCTCTTGGTCATCACCAGCACGCGGCGCTTGTTGTGGGCGTCGGCCCAGTGCCCGGCGATCCCGGAAACGAGCAGGCCCGGCAGGACGAACACGATGCCCACCACGCCCAGGCCCGCGGCGGCGTTCGTGCAGCCCACCGCGATGCCGTCCAGGATCATGAAACGGATGATCCATTCGAAAAAATTGTCGTTGATGGCACCCAGGAACTGGGTGAACAGGAAGGGCAGGAAGCCCTTCTTTTTCAGCAGATGAACGTAGCCGCCGCTCGCCATTCAGCCTCCGGGCGGGAAAAAATCCCGCCCACACGGTCAACCATCAGGTGGCGGCGCCTTTACCCACGAAAAATACGACCAAGCCGGCCGCGAGGGCCAAACCCAAGGCCAGCAGCATCCAAGGCAGGGGCTCGCCCCAGTCCAGCGCGAGCTCCTCGACCTCGATGAGCACCCCGGCGGGGCGCCGCTCGGCCGCGGCAGCGAAAATGCGCGGCAGGCCGTCCAAGTCGCGCAGGGTGACGCTGTCGTCCTCAAGGTCCAGGCGCAGGCTCCACAGCCTGCCTCCGCGGCTCTGGACGATGCTCAGGTGCCGGATGTTCTCGAAGACCACCAGCCGCCGGAAGCCGGCCCGCCGCAGTTCCAGGGCCTGGGGATGCAGGAGGACCTCCCGGCCCGCCAAGGGATTGGAGGCGGCGGAGCGGGCGGTGCGCAAAAGCCCGTAGCCCAGGGCCGCGGCCAGGAGCCAGGCGGGCCAGCCCCACTCGGGCGCCATCCTCAGGGCCAGCCACAGGCAGGCCAGGCTCAGCAGCGCCAGGGCCCCGGCAAGGGCGCGGCGCTGGGACAGGGCCCGGGGCGAGGGGCCGAAACGGACCAATTCCGGAACGAGGGGGGCGGCCTGGGAGGGCTCCTTGCCCCCGGGCCCTTCGATGGGAAGGGTCAGGGCTTCAGCGGGCTCAGCCTCGGCGGCGAGGGGGGCCGCTTGGGGTTCCCGCTCTTCCAGGCTGTATGGCACTTCGTCCATGGGGCTCCAAGATGCCAAAAAGGCCGTCGCCTAGGAGCGACGGCCTTTGATCTCTCTCAAACGTGGTGCGGCGCCTCAGCCGTTGGTGCCGATGCTGGTCACCGGACAGGCTTCCAGCTGCTCCTGGCACAGGGCTATCTCTTCGGGGGTGCTGGGCTGCTTGTACACGTAGGAGTAGCCGTTATCGTCGGCCACGAAAAAATCCGGGGCGCCGGTGTTGCACACGCTGCAGGCGATGCAGCCTTCGCCCGAGGCGTCGTCGGAATTGGTGCAATACCAGGGACCGGCGATGTTCAGGGGATGCTTGTTGCCAGGTTGGGACATGTTCCAGCTCCTTTGGCGTTCAACCCCGTGGCCCGGGGCAAAGACTGACTTCTATAAGATAGCGTCCCAAGCCGGATATTCAAGGAAAAAGCGGGGAATTCGCGGATCAGGAGGCCCGGCGGCGCCGGGCCTTGGCGGGGGCGGCGGGCGGGACCCCGGACACCAGGAGGTCGATGCCGACCACCACGATGATGGTCGTCACCGCGGCCGGGGGCCACAGTTCCGCCAGCCAGAAAACCTGCTGGCCGCTGGTCAATTCCACGTAGATCCTGATGCCAAAAAACAAGACATTGGCGGCCAGGGCCAGGGGGAGGGCTCTTGCGATCATTTTTGCGCGGCTCATGGACATCCTCTATAATGGCCACTCCCAGGCTTGTCAAGTGGGCATCCAAACGGGCCCCTTGGCCGTAAAGCTCCTGTGCCCCCTTCTCGGACTGAAGCCTATGAACCCGACAAAAATCCTCACGCGCGGCGTGTTCGCAGCGGCCCTGGCGGCCCTGCTGGCCGCGGTTTCCCCGGCCCGGGCCGGGATCCCGGTGAACTATTCGGACGGCTCCACGTCCCTCAAAGGCTACCTCGCCGGCCACAACCTGGGGGGCAAACGCCCGGGCGTGCTGATCGTGCACCAATGGATGGGCCTGACGGGCTATGAAAAGGGCCGCGCGGACCAGATCGCCAAGCAACTGGGCTACGTGGCCTTCGCCGCGGACGTCTACGGGGTCGGGAACAGCCCCAAGGACATGAAGGAGGCCGGCGCCCTGGCGGGGCGCTTCGAGGGGGACCGCGCCCTCTACGACCGCAGGGTGCTGGCCGGCCTGGACCAGCTCAAGGGCCAGCCCAACGTGGACCCGAAAAGGATCGCGGTCATCGGCTACTGCTTCGGCGGAGCCGGGGCCCTGGACATGGCCCGCATCAACGCCCCGGTGGCCGGGGTGGTGACCTTCCACGGCGCCCTGCCCACCAAGGACCCCGCCGCCGGTCCGATCAAGCCCAAGATCCTGGTCCTGCACGGGGCGGACGACCCCTTCGTGAACCGGGACGCGGTGTCCGCCTTTGAAAAGGAAATGGATGCGGTCCACGCGGACTACCAGGTCGTGCTCTACAGCGGCACGGTGCACGCCTTCACCCAGCCCTCCTCGGGCGATGACCCCAGCAAGGGCATGGCCTACAACCCCGTGTCGGACCACCGCAGCTGGAAGGCCATGGCGGACTTCCTCGCCGAGATCTTCAAATAACAGCAACCGGAAATGCCCCCCTTCCCCAAGGAGACGTCCATGAACAGGATCCTGCTTTCGGCCCTCTTCGCCCTGGCCCTCGCGTCAAGCGCGCGGGCCAGCGTGGCCGTGGGGGCGCCGGCCCCGGATTTCTCGCTGATGAGCGCCAGCGGAAAGACCGTTCAGCTCAGCGACTACCGGGGCAAGCTGGTGGTGCTGGAATGGGTGAACTCCGGCTGCCCCTTCGTGCACAAGCAGTACGACAGCGACAACATGCAGAGGCTGCAGAGGAAATACACGGACGAGGGCGTGGTCTGGCTGACGATCAGCAGCTCCTGCCAGGGCAAGGAAGGCTACTTCGCCGAGCCCAAGGACGCCCGGGCTTTCATCAAGGAGCGCAACGCGGCCATGACCGCCCTGCTGCTCGACCACAAGGGCGTGGTGGGCCGGGAATACGGGGCCAAGACCACCCCGGACATGGTGGTGCTGACCAAGAAAGGCACCGTGGCCTATGAGGGCGCCATCGACGACAAGCCCAGCACGGACCTGGCCGACATCCCGGGGGCCCACAACTACGTGGCCGCGGCCCTCGACGCGCTGATGGACGGCAGGCCGGTGGCCGTGACCCAGACCCGCAGCTACGGCTGTTCGATCAAGTACGAATAATCTCGGCGGCCTCATCCCGGGCCCGGCCGCGGGGTTCCGCCAAGAGGTCCTGAATGCGAAAAGCCCTCCAAAGGGATCCTTTGGAGGGCTTTTTTTCGTCCCTAAGATTCAAAAATGCGTCGGACCGCCGCTTTGTCGCCGCTCCCAAGGGCCCTTCATAGGAAGGCGGCGCGATGCGCCAGGCACCAGGACTCGTAGGTCGCGGGCTTCCTTCCGGTGATCTTCTCCACCGTGTCCGTCGCCGGGCGGAAGAGCTTGCCCGCACGGATGGTCTCCAGCATCTCGCCCATGGCGTCCACCAATTTGGGCGGCATGCGGCGGCTGGCGCGCATGCCCTCCACGGCCGCGGCCACCGTGACCTCGACGGTCTTCAGCGGCTTGCCGATCGCCTTGGAAAGGATCTCGACCTGCTCGGCCTGGGTCAGGAGCTCGCCGCCCGAGAGCTCGTAGGCCTTGCCCTCGTGCCCCGGCTTGGTGAGCGCGGCCTTGGCCACGGCCGCGATGTCGGCGGGGTCGATGGGCGCGCTCTTGGCGGAGCCCATGGCGCTGTAGACCGTGCCCTGGGACTTGATGCTCCCCACCCACTGCAGGCTGTTGGACATGAAGCCGCCCGGCCTGAGCATGGTCCAGGCCAGGCCCGAATCCTTCAGGAGCTGCTCCTTTTCCGCGTGCCAGGCCCCGATGGCCGTCTGGGGATCGTTGGCCACGAAACTCGTGGACAGCTTGACCACGTGGGCCACGCCCGCGGCCTTGGCCGCTGCGATGACGTTGGCGTCCGTGGCGGTGGCCTGGTCCACGGTCAGCAGGAACACGTGGTCCGCGCCCTTCATCGCCGCCGCCAGGGTGTCGGCCTGCTCCAGGTCGCCCTGGACGATCTCCGCGCGCCCCTTCAGGTGCTCCGCCTTGGCCGGATCGCGGACCAGGACGCGGATTTTCTCATTCCCTTCGAGGAGCTGGGCGGCCAGCTCCCGTCCAACCGTGCCCGTCGCGCCCGTAAGCAGTATCATCGGATCTCCGAAAAGGATTTCACAAAAGCGGGGATGCCCTTCAGTCCAGCTTGCGCAGCACCCAGGTGAGCACGGTGTCCGTCCCAGGCACGTAGATCGCCTTGAGCTCCACCGCATCGCCCGGCCCCAGGTTGGCGGCCCTCAGGAACTCCGCGTCCAGCTTCAGCACGGCCCCTCCCGGGGTCGCCTTGACGACCAGCTCAAAGGTGGCGAGCGCCTTGAGGGTGCTCTCATCGATCTGGCGGCTCTCCGCCTTGTATTCGCACTTGGTGCAGTAGGTAAGGGTCAGCGTCCCGCCCGGAGCCTTGGACACAGTCTGGGCCAGGCTGGATCCGCAGCGCGGACAGCGGCGCTTGTCCGCACCCTCCTTACGCAGTTCCGCGCCAACCGGTTGGTTGACCTTCCTGCGGTCCTTGCGTGCCTTCTCCATGCCGCCTCCTTTATGAAGAAAGCCCCGCCATGCGGCGGGGCTTTCCGTCCAATCAGGCCTGATGCGAGCCTAATTCCAACTTTGCACGGCTGTGCGCTTGAACGCGGCGCCCGGCCTGCTTTCCCTGGGCGGCGTCCCGAAGCCGACGGCGGTCATGCGGAAATAATAGACCTGGCCCGCCTTGAGGTAGGGGACCATCAGGCTGGAGTAACCCAGCACCGGCTCGTCGTTGATCTTCTGGAAGGGGCCGCCGGGGTTTTCGCTCAGGTAAAGATTGTAGCCCGCCACCGAGGCCGCCTGCTTCGGGAAGGGCCCCAGCTTGACCACCCCCTGCATGTTGTTGCCGCCCCTGAAGGCGCTCGCGCTCGAGCACGCCGTGCAGGCCAGCGTCGCGGCGAGGCACAGCAGCACTATCCCCATCCATCTTTGTTTCATCGGTTCCCCCCTTGGGTTCGCGCCATTTTCCCCCCGCCGGCGCGCGATTGCAATACCGCGCCGCCCCGGCCCCCCCTCAACGGCCCGTGACGCGGCGGGCCTCCTCCTCCACGATGGCCAGCCCCTGGGCCGTGAGGATGGACTCGGGGTGGAACTGGAAGCCCGCGAAATGGGCGCCCCGCACGGCGTGGACCTCCCCCGCCTCCGAGCTGGAATAGCTCAGGTCCTTCCGGACCTTGTCCTCGAAGCCGCAGAAGGTGTTGTAGAAGCCCACGTCCTCGGGGCGGCCGAAGTAGTCGATGCGCTTCTGCACCCCCTGCGTCAGCTCGGCCTTCTTGCCCAGCCTCAGGCCCAGGCGCTGGCACAGGATCTGGTGCCCCAGGCAGACCGCCAAAAAGGGCCGCTTTTCCTTGAGCAGGCGGTCGATGACGCGGCCGTTGAGCGCCATCTTCGGGTCCTGGACCATCGACGGATTCCCGGGCCCGGGCCCGGGCACCACCACCGCGTCGCCCACCTTGTCGAGGTCGAAACGCCTCCAGGGGATGATCTCGGTCTTGGCGCCCAGGTGCTCCAGGAGGTGGCCGAACATGGCCAGGAAGTCGTCCTCATTGTCGATCAGGGCGAAGCGCAAGCCCTTCAGCGGGCCGCCCCCCTTGGCCGGCTCCTGCTTGAGGAACCAGAAGGTGGACAGCTTCTGGTTGCGCTCGTACAGGCATTCGATCACCAGCGCGTCGCGCAGGAGGCCGTCGAGCAGGCGCGGCTGGGGGGAGGGTTCCCCCTGCAGGGCCGACAGCACGGCGGCGCCCTTGGCGGCCGTCTCGCGCACCTCCTCCTCCGGCACGCTGTCGCGCACCAGGGTGGCGCCCACCCGCAGCTGCACGCCGCCCTCGGCGTCTATCTCCAGGCTGCGGATGAGGATGGGGCTGTCGAGGAAGGCTTCCCCCTCCTCGTCGCGGCCGATGAGGGCGATGGAGCTGGCGTAGTAGCGGCGCGGCTGGGTCTCGTACTTCGCGATGATGCGGCAGGCGTTCTCCACCGGGCTGCCGGTGACCGTCGCGGCGAACATGCTGTCGCGCAGGAGCTCCACCACGTCCCGGTCCGAGCTGCCCACGAGCAGGTACTCGCTGTGGGCCAGGCGGGACATCTCGCGCAGAAGCGGGCCGATGATCATGCCCCCGCGCTCGCACATCTTGGACATCATCTTCAGTTCCTCGTCCACCACCATGAACAGCTCGTTGATCTCCTTGGGGTCCTTGAGGAAGGCGGTCAGGCGGCGGCGCACCTCGGAGGGCGCCAGGAGGTCCAGGCCCGCCTTGCGGAAGGTGCCGCTGATGGGGTTCATCACCACCCGGCCCTTGTCCACGCTCAGGTGCTTCTCCGGCGTGGAGCCCACGAAGGCGCGGCTGCCGTCGAAGAAGAGGTATTTCCAGTAGGTGCCGTAGTCGGCCTGGATGAGCCGGCGCAGGAGGTTCAGTGCCACGGCCGGGCCGTAGCCCTTGAGACGGGCGCGGCAGGTGCGCGGCAGCACGAAATTGGCGCCCTGCCCCTCGCCGATCTCGTCCTGGATCACGGCCTGGACCGTCCTGCGGTAGTCCTCCTCGCTCTCGTCGAAGCTGGGCCCGGATTCGAGCCCGACCGCGGCCGCGGGCAGGGAGGCCAGGAATTCGGCCACCGGCACCTCGCGCTGCTCCTCGATCTCCATGCACAGCAGCGCCTCGTCGCCCTGGTGCACGGCGAAGCCCTTCTCCTTGATCTGCGAGAAGGGGACCAGGGACAGGGTGTCGTAGCGCCGGCCTTCGGGGTGCTTCCCCTGGCGGCGCGGGATCTGGTCGAGGCGGTCCAGGGCGCGGACCGCGCCGGTGAGGATCAGCACCTGGTGCTGATCCTCCTTCTGGATGACGGCGAAGGGCCGCGTAAGGTCCAACATGGGATGCTCCGGTGCAAGGCGGGGGCCGCTAGTCCAGGCCGGCCCCAAAATAAAAAGCGCGGCCTGGGTGAGGCCGCGCCTTGAGTGGTGCTTTTCGCTTCAAGGTCAGGCCCGCGGCCGCTCAAGAGAGGGCGTGCGCCACCAAGACCGGCCGCTGCGGCGGATGACGGGGGCGGAGGCTGCGAGGGCGCTGCTTGGGTTCATGGCCTTGCTGAAGCTGAAGTGTGGAAGCATGGTAAGGCAAGCCGCGCCGGGTTTCAAGGCCGTCCTTCCCCGCCCGGTCCGGCCTTCAGGGGCTGGGCGGATCGAAGCGGTTCACCGGGTTCCTGACCGCGGGAACGCTGCGCAGGTAGTCGTAGATGGCGCCGAGGTCCCGGTCGGTCATGCCGCTGGTCTCCAGGTAGGGCATCAGGATGACGTAATCGCCCTTGTCCAAGTCCAGGTGCACCTTCTGGGCCTCGCCGGACTTGCCGGCCCAGGCGTGGAAGTGCGCCAGGAACTGCGACTTGGTCCAGTTTCCGATGCCGGTGTCCGCGTCCGGGGTGATGTTGGGCACGCGCAGGACCCCGCCGCCGGGATGGCGCTGCAGCTTGTTGTTGAAGTAGGGGAATTCCTGGCCCCCGGCCAGGAACATGCCCGGCAGGGGCCGGTGCCTGGAGTCCACCGGCGTGTGGCAGTCCGAGCAGGACCCGATCTCGACGAGGTAATGCCCGTAGGCGACCGTGTCCTTGGGGTCCACCGGCGTGGGATAGGGCGGCGCGTCCTTGGGGATGGTGCGCACGATGTAGTTCATGGGGAAGTCGAGTTGGCGCTCGGGCACGTCGTTCTTGATGGCGGGCAGGGAGCGCAGGAAGACGATGACGGAATAGAGGTCCTCCTGGCTCATGTTGGCGATGTGCTGGTAGGGCATCAGCGGGAAGAGGGGCTCGCCGTTGTTGCGCACGCCCGTGCGCAGGACCCGGACCAGCTCCCCGTCGCTGTAGGACTTCAGGTTGTAGGGGGTCAGGTTCTTGGGCGGGATGGTTCCGGGCAGGCCCAGGGCCGCGCTGAAAATGGTGTCGCCGCCCGCGAACTCGGTGCCGGGCACCACGGGGTGGCCCTGGGTCCGCCAGTCCTCCACGGAATGGCAGCCCATGCAGCCGGCCACGTGCTCGGCCAGGTATTTGCCGCGGGCCAGACGCCTGGGGCTGGAGGCGATCTTCAGGCTTTCATCCGCGGGAGCCACCTTGGGCAGGCCGAAACGGACACAGGACAAAAGGCCGGCGAGCATCAGAACCAAGACCGCAAAACCTACACCAAGCCACTTCAAAAACCTCATGCTCCCCCCTTTAAGCCCTGAGATTTGATGTGCGTCATATTACCAAAACGTATTAAAATGTACAATTTTCTAAGGCCGAATTTTCAGGTCCCCCGCCTTTTTACCCCTTCTTTACGTCCCCGCCCCAAGTCAAGACCCCGTTTTTACTTCCCTTTCCCTAAGCTTGTACCTGTTCATGAAACGGCAAGGACGCCGGAGGGCAAAGGCATGAACGGCAATCCTCCCGGTGCTTGGGGAGGCTCCGGGAGGAGCTTTTCTTAGGGAACGCGCCGCAAGCGCGGCGGCCGCGATCCGCGGCGAAGGGGGCTTAACCGTGAACCTTGATCTGGCCCTGGCGGGCATCCTCATACTGGCACTGGCTGCGACCTGGCTGATCCCTTCGTGACAGCGAAGGGACAGCCGGCCGGCCATCCGATCCGATCTTCAAGCAAGCGTCTTCACGCAGGGAGGTAAGAATCATGTTGGAGTTCTGGTGCATCGTTCTGTTCGTGGTCCTGGCCGCGTCGTCCTTCTGGCTGATCGCGGCCCTGGATTCCATGCTGTCGGGAGGGGAATCATGAGCCTGGTTTATCTGATCAGCGGGGCGGTGGCCGTCGGGCTGCTGGGCTACCTGGTGGTGGCCCTATTGAAGCCCGAGTGGTTCTGAAGACCTTCGAAACCCCACCAACCAACGGAGAAACAAGATGTCTACGAATCAATGGGTACAGACCCTTTTCTTTTTCGCGGTGCTCCTGGCGCTGGTGAAACCCGCCGGCCTGTACATGGCCAAGGTCTACGGGGACAAGCCCTTCTTCATGGAAAAATGGCTGGGCTGGCTGGAACGGCTGATCTACAGGATCTGCGGGGTCGACCCGAAGCAGGAGATGGATTGGAAGGGCTACGCCGTGGCCATGCTCATGTTCAGCGCCGTGGGCGGGGCCCTGCTCTACGCCATCATGCGCCTGCAGGCCCACCTGCCCCTGAACCCGGCCGGACAGACCGCGGTGCCCCCCGACCTGTCCCTGAACACCGCCATGAGTTTCATCACCAACACCGACTGGCAGTTCTACGGCGGCGAATCGACCATGAGCTACTTCACCCAGATGGCGGGCCTGGCCGTGCAGAATTTCATGTGCGCGGCCACGGGGCTCGCGGTGATGATCGCCGTGATCCGGGGCCTGGCGCGCAGGGAAACCAGCCTGCTGGGCAATTTCTGGGCCGACCTCACCCGCGGGACCATCTACCTGATCCTGCCCCTGAGCTTCGTGTTCGCGCTGGTTCTGGTGCAGCAGGGCGTCCCCCAAACCTTCGCCAACTACCCGACGGCGAACCTGGTCCAGCCGACCTCCTACGACAATCCGGTCACGGACGCGAGCGGGAACCCGGTCAACGGCAAAGACGGCAAGCCGGAGACGACCCATGTGGTGGTCACCCAGCAGAGCATCGCGGTGGGCCCGATCGCTTCCCAGGAATCGGTCAAACAGCTCTTCACCAACGGCGGCGGCTTCATGAACGCCAACTCCGTGCATCCCTTCGAGAATCCGACCCCCCTGACCGACTTTTTGGAGCTGCTGGCCATACTCCTCATCCCCGTGGCCCAGTTCTACACCTTCGGGGAGATGGTCAAGGACCGGCGCCAGGGCTGGGCCCTGATCATCGCCATGACCCTCATCTTCCTGCCCATGTTCTGGCTGTGCTTCGCCTCGGAGCAGGCCGGCAACCCGGTCCTGAACCGGGCCACCCTGGGCGCGCACGGCGAGGCCCTGGCCGATGGCAACATGGAGGGCAAGGAGGTGCGCTTCGGGGTGCTGAATTCGACCCTGTGGGCCTCGGCCTGCACCGCCACCTCCAACGGGTCGGTGAACTCCATGCACGACTCCTACACCCCCATGGGCGGCTTGGTTCCCCTCTGGCTGATAGAGTTCGGCGAGGTCATTTACGGGGGGGTGGGCAGCGGTCTGTACGGCATGCTTGCCTTCGTCATCATGGCCGTGTTCGTGTCCGGGCTCATGGTGGGGAGGACCCCCGAGTACCTCGGCAAGAAGCTGCAGTCCTTCGAGACCAAGATGGCCTCCATCGCCATCCTGATACCGGCCCTGCTGACCCTCATCTGCGCCGCCGTCGCGGTGATGACGACCGCGGGACAGGCCGGCCCCTCGAACCCCGGGGCCCACGGTTTCTCGGAAATCCTCTACGGCTTCGCCTCCATGACCAACAACAACGGCAGCGCCTTCGCGGGCCTGAACTCGAGCACCTTCTACCTGCTGCTCGGCTCCGTGGCCATCTGGCTGGGCCGCTTCTGGATCAAGATCCCCGTGCTGGCCATCGCCGGCAGCCTGGCCAAGAAGAAGATCGTGCCTGAGAGCGCCGGCACCCTGCCGACCCACACGGTCCTCTTCGTCATCATGCTGATCTCCACGGTGGTGATCGTGGGGGCCCTGGTGTTCTTCCCGGCCATGGCCCTGGGCCCCATCGTCGAGCACCTCAAGATGCTGAAACTGTAGGGTGACGCGGTGAAAAAACGCGGCGCCGCCAAAAAGAAGAGAAACGCTCCATCCCGGGCCCGGAAGCCGAAGGCACGGGCAAAGGCCCCGCGGAAAGGGCAGGCGAAGAAGGCCCCTTTTAAATCCGCCGGGAACGCATCCAGTCCGCAGCGAGGAGAAATCAAAATGAGCGAAAACATCAAGGCACGCAAGCTGTTCGATCCGGACATCACCCGGCGCGCGATCGTCGATTCATTCCGGAAACTGGCCCCGGCCCACATGATCCGCAACCCGGTCATGTTCACGGTCTGGGTCGGCAGCATCCTCACGACCGGGCTGTGGCTGCAGGCCGCGTTCGGCAAGGGCGAGGCCGCGGCCGGCTTCATCTTCGGGGTCTCTTTTTGGCTTTGGTTCACGGTGATTTTCTCGAATTTCGCCGAGGCCATGGCCGAGGGGCGGGGCAAGGCCCAGGCCGACACCCTGCGCAAATCCCGCCAGGAGGTGAAGGCCGTGAAACTCGCCGGCCCCGAACGCACCAGCGCGCAGACCGAGGTGCTCTCGGGCACCCTGCGCAAGGGCGACTACGTGCTGGTGACGGCCGGGGACGCGGTGCCCGCGGACGGCGAGGCCGTGGACGGCATCGCCATGGTGGACGAGAGCGCCATCACCGGGGAGTCCGCTCCCGTGGTGCGGGACTCCGGCGGCGACCGCAGCGCGGTCACCGGCGGCACCCATGTGATCTCGGACTGGCTGGTGATCAGGGTGTCCTCCAACCCGGGCGACTCCTTCCTGGACCGGATGATATCGATGGTGGAGGGGGCCAAGCGCCAGAAGACCCCCAACGAGATCGCCCTGAACATCCTCCTGGCGGCCCTCACCATCGTGTTCCTCATCGTCTGCGCCACCCTGCTTCCCTTCTCCATCTACAGCGTGCAGGTCTCGGGCGCGGGAACCGCGGTGACGGTCACGGTGCTGGCGGCCCTCTTCGTCTGCCTGGCGCCCACCACCATCGGGGGCCTGCTCTCCGCCATCGGCATCGCCGGCATGGACCGCATGATCCAGGCCAATGTCATCGCCATGTCGGGCCGTGCGGTGGAAGCGGCGGGCGACGTGGACACCCTGCTGCTGGACAAGACCGGCACCATCACCCTGGGCAACCGCCAGGCCTCGGAGTTCATCCCCGCCTCGGACGTGGACATCAAGCATCTGGCGGAGGCGGCGCAGCTTTCCTCGCTGTCGGACGAGACCCCGGAAGGGCGCAGCATCGTGGTGCTCGCCAAGGAGAAGTACGGCCTGCGCGGCCAGGAGATCAACGAGCTCCACGCCACCTTCGTGCCCTTCACTGCCCAGACCCGCATGAGCGGGGTGGACATCGGCGAGCGATCCATCCGCAAGGGCGCCGCGGAATCCATCGAGACCTACGTCAAAGGCCTCGGGGGCCGGTACCCCGACGACGTGCGCACCGGCGTGGAGTCGATCTCCCGCCTGGGCGGGACGCCGCTGGTGGTATCCGAGGGCAAAAAGGTCCTGGGCGTGATCTACCTCAAGGACATCGTCAAGGGCGGCATCAAGGAGCGCTTCGCCGAGCTCCGCCGCATGGGAATCAAGACCATCATGATCACGGGCGACAACCCGCTGACCGCCGCGGCCATCGCGGCGGAGGCCGGCGTGGACGACTTCCTGGCCCAGGCCACCCCGGAGAACAAGCTGAAGCTCATCCGCGAATCCCAGGCGGGCGGGCGCCTGGTGGCCATGGCCGGCGACGGCACCAACGACGCGCCGGCGCTGGCCCAGGCCGACGTGGCCGTGGCCATGAACACGGGCACCCAGGCGGCCAAGGAGGCCGGCAACATGGTGGACCTGGACTCCAACCCCACCAAGCTCATCGAGGTGGTCAAGATCGGCAAGCAGCTCCTGATGACGCGGGGATCCCTGACCACCTTCTCCATCGCCAACGACGTGGCCAAATACTTCGCCATCATCCCGGCCGCCTTCGCGCTGACCTACCCCGAGCTGAACGCCCTCAACATCATGCACCTGGCCACCCCGCAGTCGGCCATCCTGTCGGCGGTGATCTTCAACGCCGTCATCATCGTGTTCCTGGTCCCCCTGGCCCTGAAAGGGGTGAAGTACCGCCCCGCCTCGGCGTCGAAGCTGCTGCAGGACAACTTCCTGATCTACGGCGTGGGGGGCCTGATCGTGCCCTTCGTGGGCATCAAGCTGATCGACATGATGCTGGTTGCCCTGAAACTGACCTGATCCCCCACCCGGCGCCGGCGCCCCCGCGGAGGGGGCGCCTTCCAAGACCAGGGCATGAAAACAAAAAGGAGAGGAAAATGCTGAAAGAACTCGGAACACAACTGAAGGCTTCGGTACTGTTCATGCTTGTCTTCACCCTGCTGTGCGGGCTGGCCTACCCCGGCCTGGTCACGGCGCTCGCCAAGGCGCTGTTCCCCGGCCAGGCCGAGGGCAGCCTGATCACGGTCAACGGCAAGACGGTCGGTTCCAGCCTCATCGGCCAGCCCTTCGACGACCCCAAGTACTTCTGGGGCCGGCCCTCGGCGACCTCGCCGTACTCGTACAACGCCGCCAATTCCAGCGGATCCAACCTGGGGCCCACGAACCCCGCCCTCATCAGCTCGGTGCAGGCGCGGGTGGCGGCGCTCAAGGCCGCGAATCCGGACAGCGCGGCGGAGCCGGTTCCCATGGACCTGGTGACGGCATCGGGCTCCGGCCTCGACCCCCACATCAGCCCCGCGGGCGCCGAGTACCAGGCCGCCCGCGTGGCGAAGGCCCGCAATCTGCCCCTGGCCCAGGTCGAGTCCCTGATCGCCCAGAACACCCAGGGGCGCTGGATGGGCTTCATCGGCGACCCCGGGGTGAACGTCCTGGAACTGAACCTGGCGCTGGACGCCGCTGGGGGGGCTAAATAAAAGGCTTGGCAGGACCCCCGCAGGCGAGGATGAGGTCTCTTGCGGGGGCGCGGCTTCGGGGCGGACCTGGGCTCCGGGCTTATCAGTGGGAACCAATTTGGCGCATAGGATGGATAATTTTATTGGAAGCACCTAGTATGGAAGCGCAGTCACCTTTTTCTAGGCTGGCCGGCCATGCCTGAAGAATCCCAAAGACCCAATCCGGACGCCCTTCTGGCTTCGCTGAAGCAGGACGAGGCGCGCCTGAACACGGGGCACCTGCGCGTGTTCATGGGCATGTGCGCCGGGGTCGGCAAGACCTACGCCATGCTCGAGGCCGGGGCCAAGGCCCGCTGGGAGGGGGTGGACGCGGTCATCGGCCTGGTGGAGACCCACGGCCGCTTTGAAACGGCAGCCCTGGTGGACAGCCTCCCGGTGATCCCGCGCCACCGCCTGGAGCAGCACGGGACCGCCCTGCTGGAGATGGACCTGGACGCCATCCTGGCGCGCAAACCCAAGCTGGTGCTGGTGGACGAGCTGGCCCACACCAACATCGACGGATCGCGCCACCCCAAGCGTTGGCAGGATGTGGTCGAGCTCCTGGACCAAGGCATCGACGTCTACACCACGGTCAATGTGCAGCACCTGGAAAGCCGCAAAGAGGCGGTGGAGGCCATCACCGGCATCACCGTGCGCGAGACCGTCCCGGACTCCATCCTGGAACGGGCGGACCAGATCGAGGTCATGGACCTCAGCCCGGCCGAGCTGCTGCAGCGGCTGGCCGAGGGAAAGGTCTACCCCGGGGAGCGGGCCCAGCGCGCGGCGGCGAATTTCTTCAAGCCGGAGGCCCTGACGGCCCTGCGCGAAATCTCCCTGCGCGTGACCGCCGAGCGCGTGGACCGGGACCTGCAGGCGTACAGCAGCCGCGCCGGGGGCAAGGGCGCCTGGAACACCAACGACCGGGTGATGGTGGCGGTGGACCACCGCCCCTTCTCGGAGCGCCTGGTGCGCTCCGCCCGGCGCGTGGCTTTCAGCCTGAGGGCGCCCTGGCTGGCGGTGCACGTCAACCAGGGCCAGGAACTCGGGCCCAAGGACAGGGAGCAATTGCGCAAGAACCTGGCCCTGGCCGAGGAGCTGGGGGCCGAGGTCCTGCAGGTCGCCGACAGCGACCTGGTGCGGGCCCTGCGCCGCGTGGCTGCGAGCCGCGACGTCTCGCAGCTGATCCTGGGGCGGACCCAGACCGGGCTGTGGCAGAGCCTGACCTCGGGCGGGTCCCTGCTGGGGCGCCTGACGCGGGAGGCCGGCGACTTCGACGTGCACGTGGTGCGCCAGGACGGCGGCCCGACGCCCGCGGCCGCGGGTGCCGGGAACCTCGCGCGGCGCTTCGAGTCGACGCCCTCGCAGTATTGGTACACCCTGTGGGGCGTGGCGGCCATGGCCCTGCTGGGCGTCCCGGCCGAGCTGATGCTGGGCTACCGCGCCGTCGGCTTCCTCTTCCTGCTGGGCCTGCTGTCCCTGAGCCTGTTCTATTCCCTGGGCCCGGTGCTCATGGGCGCGGCCTTGAGCGCCCTGATCTGGGACTATTTCTTCATCCCGCCGAAATACACCTTCACGATCTCCAGCAGCGAAGATTTCCTGATGATCTTCGCGTATTTCCTGGCGGCGGTGACCACGGGCCTGCTGACCCACCGGGTCCGCCTCAACCAGAGCGCCCTGGAGGAGCGGGAACGGCGCACAGACCTGCTCTACCGAATCGTGAACACCATGGCCGGGGACGACGGCGAAGGCAGGCTGCGGGACGTGGCCGAGCTCCTGGAGCATTCCCTGAAACGGCCCTGCGCCGTGTTCCTGACCGGCCCCGACGGGAAGCCGCTGCCCCAGGGCGAGGGCCAGGCCTTCGGCCTCAACGCCAAGGAGCTGGCGGTCGCGGACTGGGCGCTGAAGGCGCGCAAACCCGCGGGCTGGTCCACCGACAACCTTCCGTCGGGGGACGCCCTCTTCCTGCCGCTGATCGGCGGGCGCGACGCGGTGGGCGTGCTGGTCTGCCGCGGCGGCAAGGGCGGCCTGAGCGTGGACGACGAAGCCCTGCTCAAGTCCGCGGCCCTGCAGCTGGGGCAGTCCCTTGAGCACGGCCGCCTGGAGAAACGCTCGCGCGAGGCCGACCTGCTGCGCGAAAGCGAGCAGCTCCACCAGGCCCTGCTCAATTCGGTCTCCCACGAGCTGCGCACGCCCCTGACGGCGCTGCTGGGGTCCGCTTCGGCCCTGCAGGACGAAGCCACCGCCGCGGACGCGACCCGGCGCCAGGCCTACCTCAAGGCCGTGGCCGAGTCCGGGGAACGCCTCAACCGCGTGGTGGAGAATCTGCTGGACATGGCGCGGCTCAACAGCGGGGTGCTGGCGCCGCGCCTGGACTGGCACGATCCCGGCGAGCTGGTGCGGCTGACCGTGCAGAGCCTGAAAGGCCCCCTTTCCGCCCATCCCCTGAGCCTGGATCTGCCGGCGGAACTGCCCCTGCTGCGCCTCGACTTCCGCCTGATGGAGCACGCCCTCTCCAATCTCCTGCTCAACGCCGCCGCATACACCCCGGCGGGTTCCCCCATCAAGGTGGGCATGCGCGCCGCCGACGGCCGCCTGGTCCTGACGGTGTCCGACCAGGGGCCCGGCCTGCCCCCCGGGGACCTTGAGCGCGTCTTCGACAAGTTCTACCGCGTGCCGGGATCCCCGGCGGGGGGCACGGGGCTGGGCCTGTTCATCACGCGCAGCCTGGTGCGCGCCCACGGAGGGGAGGCGCGCGCCGCCAACAACCCCGAGGGCGGAGCGGTGTTCAGCCTGGAATTGCCCGTGGAAAAGACCCCGCCTGAGCCAATGGAGAAGCCATGAAAAATCTGCGGCGCGTGCTGGTGATCGACGACGAAGCGGCCATACGGCGGCTCCTGAAGGCGGGCCTGGAGGCCGAAGGCTACGCGGTCGTGGAGGCGGTGGACGGGGAAAGCGGGCTGAGGCTGGCGGCGACCCAGGCCCCGGAGCTGGTCATCCTCGACCTGGGGCTCCCGGACAAGCCCGGCCTGAGGGTGCTGGAGAGCCTGCGCCAGTGGAGCGAGATGCCCGTGATGGTCCTCACGGTGCAGGATTCCGCGGCCGACAAGGTGGCCCTGCTCGACGCGGGCGCCGACGACTACCTGACCAAGCCCTTCAGCGTGCCCGAACTGCTGGCGCGCCTGCGGGTGCTGGAGCGCCGCGTGCGCGGCGCCCACTCCGACCCCGTGGTGAAGGCCGGCCCCCTGCTCATCGACCTGGCCGGCCACGGCGTGAGCCGGGACGGCGAGGAGATCAAGCTGACCTCCACGGAATTCGATTTTTTGCGGATTTTGGCCTTGAACCTCGGCAAGGTGGTGACCCAGAGGGAGATCCTCAAACAGGTGTGGGGGCCCAACGCCGTGGAGCACAGCCACTACCTGCGCATCTATGCCGCGAACCTGAGGAAAAAATTGGAGGAAGACCCCGCGGAGCCGACCCTGATCCTCACTGAACCGGGCGTGGGGTACAGGTTGAAGGGCTGAAAAAACCTTATTTCACCTATTATTTCGCTGACTAAACCTGGGGCCTTGGTTCTGTAAAATGAGTTTTTACTGTCTTTAATTACCATACATTTGTATGGTATAATTTTTAAATATCCAACAAAAACGATCAAAACAAAGCTCACAGGGCTTGGTTCAAGACCGGAAAACACAAATCCGTATTGAAATTTGTCAGAACAAATATATATACTTATCAGGAGGGGAAGCAATGCTGGACCGATTGCTGCGGCGTTTCAAACTATCTCTGCCCTGGCAAGTGGTGATGGCCCCGGGCGCCACTGAAGAAGCTAAAAAGGCCATCCGGGACGCGTTTCGTCCGGAAGAGGAAGTCGCCCGGGATAACTTCATGCATAAGTTGGCGGATTTCCTGCTGCGTCTGGAGACGGCTCCCCTGTCCGTCCTGGGGCATCCTCCCTTAAGCACGAAGGACCCGAATATTTTTCGGTACACCGGCGACCCACAGGCGGTCATCAGCGTCATCGCCGATCTGGATGAGCGCAACCGGGTATTAAGGGTCGCGCGCATCAAGATCAAAGTAGGGGGCAAGCATGGGCACCACGGCTAAGTTCATCAATATCAGGATAGACGAAAACCGCAAGCGCGCTTTACAGGAAGTCGCTAAGGCCTATGGGGAATCCCTTTCCGAATTTTTGATCAAAGGGGGCTACGAGCGCGCCCGCGCTTTTGCCGAAACCGGCCTCAAAGAAGATCCCTTCGTGACGGCCATGCGCCAAGCTGCTTCCAAGGGCCCTAAATATGAACTCACGGAAGACGACCTTAAGGCCGTCGCGGCGTCGCGCAAGGCCCGTGCCAGGGGCGAAAAGGACCTAACGATCGCTGAAGCAATAAAATTGATCCGAAAAGACCTATAAAAAGGGCCCGGGCCTCAATCCTTCTCCGCCAAAGCCCGGCGCAAAACTTTCCCGAAGGCCTCCGCGCTCTGGGCCCCGCCGACGGCCAGGCGGCCGTTCACCACGGTGAAGGGCACGCCGCCGATCTCATAGTCCGAAGCGCGTTGTTCGTCGAGATCGACCTCTGCGCCGTAGGCTCCGCTTTCAAGCACGCTAACAGCCTCCTTCTCGGCCATGCCGGTCTCCACAGCCAGCGTCCGGAGCACGCTCCGGTCCCCGATATCGAGGCCTTCGCTGAAGTGCGCCCTATGCAGCCGCTCCACCAGGGCCCGCGCGTCGCCCTGGGCCTGGGCGGCCTGCACCAGCCGGTGGGCGTCATAGGTGGGCGCGGTCTGCTGTTTGTCGGGGTTCATCTCCAGGCCCAGTTCGCCGCCAAGGTCCTGGACCCGGCGCATCATTTGGCGGCCTTCGGCGACGCTGACCCCGTATTTTTCGGCCAGGTGCGCCAGGGTGGGCACGCGTTTCTGCTCCCGCGGGCCCAGCTCGTAGGCGTGGAAAATCCAGCGGGCTTCAAGGCCTTCGGCCTGCAGCGCACGTTCGATGCGGCGCTTGCCGATCCAGCACCAAGGGCAGACCAGGTCGGACCAGACTTCGACGGTCAAGGCGGATTTTTCGGGCATGGCGTCCTTCATGGAAGATCCCATTGTTGTGTACGCAATCCGGGGACCTTTGGTCGGGCCGGGTATCAGGACGGGTTTCCGAATTTCGAAGCACCCTGGGGCCGACAAAGCGGAGCAAGGCCCGCGATCACCTCAGGGCGCGCCCCTGATCTCCAAAATTTGGTAGGCGCCCGTCTTGGGGGTGTCCAGGGCGTAGCCCAAGGCATAGGTTCCGGCCTTGGGCGCGTCCATGTGGTCGCCGCGGTTGACGCTGGCGCCGCCGCCGCACCAGGGAGCCTCCTCGTCGAGGACCTGGTCCCCGGAGGGGACGAAGGTGGAGGGGTTGTCCGCGACCTCAAGGAAATCGTCGATCACACTGCGGTCAAAACGGGTCTTGAATTTGAGTTTCCAAGTGGCGCTCTCGCGGAACAGGCCATGGGCCTTCGCCCCGAAGGGATCGGCCGTGTCCACCCCGCAGTAGACCTCTTCGACCACGTTCCAGCTATGGCCGTGGAAGCCGTCCTTGCAGTCCACCTCCAGGGGGTGGCTGCCGTCGGAAGGGGGCTGGGCCAGGTACCAGGTCTGCAGGAAGCCCGAGTCGGCGGTCCTGGTCGGGAGCAGGGCCTTGAGCGCGATCCCGTCGTAGCTCACGGAAACCGGCGTACGCGTGCCGGAGTCCGCCTGTATCCTGACCAACAGGAGCCCATGGCTGTCGCCGTCGGGCATGGCCAGATCCGCGGTGTTGGCGGGGTCGTTGTTGCCGCCGAAGACGCAGCCCGATTGGAGCAGGGAGGGTCCGTCCGCGGCCGCAAGGCCGCCCGCGATCAGGAGCATAGCCGCCAGGGGGAGGGCTCTGTTCATCCGCGCTTCGACATCTGCGCGCGCTTCTGCAGCAGCAGGAAACGGTCCACCCTGTCGAGGTCGGCCTTGTTGAGTCCGGAGAACATCAGGCCCGCGTTCCACATCTCGCCCACGGCCCGGCACCAGCGCACCTCGCCGATGGCGCTCACCGGAATGGGGACGTCCGGGATGCTGACCTTCAGCAAAAGCCGCATCCCCTCGGCCACGGGATTGGAGACGCTGATCTTCAGGCCGCCCAGGCTGATGTCCTCGCTGACCACCTGCGCCACGCTGGACAGATTTTTGAAGTCCGCCAGGTCCTTGGCGGCCTTGAGGGATCCGGGGGCGGCATAGTCGTTCTGCCTCAGCGCGGCCTCCTCGTCCGGCCCCACCACGCGGTACTTGATGTCCAGGCTCGCCTGGAGGCGCTCCAGGCTCCGCTTTTCCGGGGCGCCCGTCGGCCGCGGCAGGCCCGCCTTTTCCAAGGCCAGCTTCTGCAGGGCCAAAAAATCCTCGACGCGCTCAAGGTCGGCCTTGCTGATGCCCACGAACTTCAGGCCCGCGTTCCATGAGGCGCCGGTGGAGCGGCACCAGCGCACTTCGCCGATGGCGTTCAGCGGCTCCGGATCCCCGGGGATGCGGGCCTGCAGCCACAGCCGCGCGCCCTGCGCCACGGGGAAGGCCAGGCTGATCCGCACGCCCTGCAGGCTGATGTTGTCGCCGACCACGACCTCCTCGGTGGTGAGCTTCTTGAAATCGCTCATTTCCACCGTGTTGGCCTTGAAGGTTCCGGGCGCGACATAGTCCGCCAGCGCCAGGCCCGCCTCTTCCCCCGGGGTCATGACGCTGTATTTGATCTGCAGGTTGGCGCGCAGCCGCTCAAAACGGCGCTTTTCCTGGACTTCCTTGGGCAAATTCCCTTTGGCTTCGCCCAAGTGCCCCGCCTGTATTTCCTCGTCGGCCATGGGTCCCCACGCTGGCTCGGAAGCACCGCTTCCTGTGCACTTTCATTCTAAGGAAACGGGGCCAAGATGCAAAATGTTTCTGGAAATTTGACGAAAGTTCAAAAACCGTCCCTGGGATGGGCCTTTCGGTAGCTTTCGGCCGCCCGGGACTGGGAAACCTTGGTGTAAATCTGGGTGGTGGCCAGGCTTTCATGCCCCAGCAGCTCCTGGATGACCCTGATGTCGGCGCCGTGGTCCAGCAGGTGGGTGGCGAAGGAGTGCCTCAGCTTGTGGGGGGTGTAGTCCGGGTCCAGGTTGGCCTTGATCAGGTAGGCCTTCAGGTTCCTCTGCAAAATCCTGGGCAAAAGGCGGTCCCCGCGGTCGCCGAGGAAGATGGGATCCTTGGGCTTTCCGGAGCCGCGCTTGCGCAGGTACTCCGACAAGGCCGCCAGGGAGGCCCTGGACAGGGGCACCAGGCGGGTCTTCTTGCCCTTGCCTGTGATCCTGACGCAAGGCCCGTTTTCATTGAGCAGGTCGAGGCTGCCGAAGCCTATGGAGCACAACTCCGAGATGCGCAGGCCGGACCCGTAGATGAACTCCAGGGCGGCCCTGTCCCTGAGGCCGGCCAGCTCGCCGGGGTCGGGGGCGTCCAGAAGCCGCTTGAGCTCGTCCTCGGACAGGGGGCGCGGAAGGGTCCGGGGCTGCTTGCCCGAACGCAGGATCGCGATGGGGTCGGCGGCGATGTATTTGTTCTCGGTGAGGTAGCGGTAGAAGTGCTTCAGCGCGGCGGTGCGGCGCGCGCGGCTGGCGGCGCCGTTGTGGCGTTCGCTCTGGCACCAGGCCAGGTAGGCGCGCACCACCTCGGGGCTGAGCTCCGCGGGCTCCAGGTCCAGGCCCCGGTCGGCCAGGTAGTTCAGGAACAGCATCAGGTCGGAGAGGTAGCTCTGCTTGGTGGAGTCGGAGAAATTGCGCTCGGCCTGCAGGTACTGGCCGAAGGACTCCAGGCGCTCCTTGAACTGGGCGAGCTTGGGCATGGCGCTGATCTTGCCGCGCTGCTCGGGGTTCAGGCGCTTGAGGGTCCACAGGGGCTTGGCCATGGGCGATTTTAACACGCTCTCAGGAGTCGCATATTCATATTCGACGGCTTCGGAGCGCAGTTTCAGATCAAAAATGAAACCGGACGGCCGTCAGGACAGATCTAGTGCCATTTTTAGGCCGGGGATCTGACGAAAATCTTTGAGATCAAGAGTCAACAATGGCGCTTTCATCCTCAACGCAAGAGCCGCAATGATCAGATCGGAAAGTGGTATTTTATGGCCCTTTCGGCGTAGAGCGTTGCCCACTTCTCCCGCCCGGATGTAATCCTCGGTTCGAATTTCCCAGATATGAACTTCAGCCAAGAATTCCACCAAAGGCCCGCGCTCCCCTTCCCGTACCCCCTGCAGCAACTCGGCCATGACGATGCCGCAAACGGCCAACTGGGCCGAATCCAGAAGGCGGGCCACCTCTTGGCGCATTTCCTCGCGGCCGCCCGGACGAAAAAATTCGATGATGGCCGAGGTGTCAGCGAGGACGGCGGGCACTTTGCCTCTCCGCTTTCTTCAGTTCCAGTCCACGCAATTCGCCGAGATCCCCGTCGAATCGGACCTTGCCGGCCATGGCCTTGATCTTGTCGACCCGTAAACGACGCGCCCAATCCGCCAAGGCTTCGTTGACCGCCGCGGTGACGCTGGTGGCTCGGGTCCGGGCCCTGGCCACTTTCAACAGGTCTTCTTGCAATGTTATCGTGGTGCGCATGATGTCCTCCTATGATGATGATTCTAGCATTTCTTTCATCATATTTTCAATAATTTGGTGATATCCGGACGTCGCGATCCTATCGCGTCAAACGGCCTTCAAAGTCTCTTGAGCATAGTGTGCGCCGCGGCTTTCATTCCGAGACTCTCATAGAACCGGATGGCCGACGTGTTGAAAGCCCTGACATTGAGTCGGATTTGATCCAGTCCATGCTGTTTGGCCCAATTTTCCGCGTGGGCCATCATCGCCCTTCCGAGGCCCCGGCGTTGGAAGGGCCCGGCGACCACGATGTCGGAAACGTAACAATAACTCTGCGGAACCAAAATTCCCGGCCCTTCCACCTTGCGCGTTTCGAGATGCGGATAAGCGGCGATCACCCCGTCCACCTCGGCCAGGAGGACATCCTTGTCGGAGGCGGCCAACAGGCTTTCGTAGAATTCGCGTTTCCGCGGCGGCGCTCCCGGATATTGAAAGTCGCGGGGTTCATTGCGGGTGTGCAACGCATCAACTTCATCGACCAAGGCGCAATAAGCTCCATAATCCTCGGCAAGGGCCGGCCTGATCTTGATTTTTTCGACCATCATTGGTCCTTCATTTGGCAGCGGATGTCCGCCCCTTCGGCGCGCCTTTGTACCGGTCATGGTAGCGCACCCAATCCTGCGCGAAACCGCTGTGTTCGTCGCGGCCCTTGGCGGTCAGGTCGAGGAAATTGTAGGTGGTGTTCAACAGGTCGATCCCGCGCGCATAGGTCGAGTAGGTGTGGTAGATGTCCCCGTTTTTGTCGCGGTAAAACGCGCTGGCGCCTTCCCTTTCGTCGGCCTTCATCCTGGTGGTGCCATAGTTGTAGGGGAGCAGCCCGCTTTTGGCCTGCCGGGGCGTGAACGAAACATTGAAATCAAAGTTGAAATCGGACTTGGACGAGGAAAGCCAGTCGAAGCGCCAGCCCATGCGCTTCTTGAAGGGCTTGATCTCCTTCCAAGGCGCGCGGGAGACGACGGCCAAGGCCGTGTCGCGCTGGCCGATGTGCCTGTCCACCCCGTCGAAATGATCGGCCCAGAACGAGCAGTGCGGGCAGCCCTCGCCCCAGCCCGGCCCGAACATGAAGTGGTAGACGAGCAGCTGGCTCTTTCCCTTGAACAGGTCCGCGAAGGCCAGCTCGCCGGCCGGCCCGTCGAACAGGTAATCCTTTTCGATTTTGACCCAGGGCAGCTTGCGGCGCAGGACGTTCAATGCGTCGCGCACTTTCGAGAACTTCTTTTCCTCGACCAAAAGCTTCTTGCGGGCGGCCAGCCATTCCTTGGGCGCCACCACCTGGCGCATTTCGGTTCCGTGGACGGTTTTGATTTTCGGCACGACGTCCTCCTTGAATCGCGTTGGAATCAGGCGGCGCCTATCCGATTCCGGCCCCTAGGACGCCCCCAGACTCTGGTAGCGCCGGTAGGCGAAGGCCGCGCCCGCCGCTCCCAGCATGGGGCCCAGCAGGAAGATCCACAGTCCGCTGAACTCCCAGCTCGCCAGGGCCGGGCCCAGGGAGCGGGCCGGGTTCAGGGAGGCGCTGCTGAGCGGGCCGGCCCAGAAGATGGCCGCGGCCAGGGTGAAGCCCAGGGCCAGGGCGGCGTTGAGCAGGGGCACGTCCTTTTCCATGACCGCCAGATAGACCCATTGCAGCCAGAAGGCCAGCAGGGCCTCCAGGAGGAGGGCGGCGAAGGGGTTCATCTGGGTGCTGTTCACGCCCAGGATGGTGCTTCTCAGCAGCACGCGCAGGATCAGGCCGGCGACGAGGGCCCCGGCCACCTGGGCGGCGACGTAGGGAAGCACCCGCCTTTTTGGGAAGCGCCCCGCCAGCGCCGTGCCCAGGCTCAAGGCGGGGTTGAAGTGCCCCTGGGACACGGGCCCGAAGACCAGCATGAGGACCACCAGGGTGAGCCCGGGCGCCAGGGCGGCCTGCGCCCCGCCCACGATGCCGCCGAAGGCGCCGAAGGCAGAACCCGCCCCCGCCGCGGCCAGCACCAGCACCGCGGTCCCCAGGGCTTCCGCGGCCAGGGCCCGGGTCAGCACGTGCTCGGGCATCCATTCCCTCAATTGGTCTTTTTGCATCGTGTCGTCCTTTCAGTAAACCGGGGTTCCGGCGCCCCTAGGGAAGCGCAAGTTCCGCCTGTTTTTCCATGCCGCTGCGTTCCATGGCCCAATTGAGGATGGCCTGGCGCAGGGCCGAGCCCGGGCTGTAGTCGGCCTCGAACCATTCGTTGGCCCGCGCCTGCTCCACGGCGTATGCCCGCGCGCGCGCCTCGGCGCCGCGGTCCCCGGGGGCGTGCACCGCGAAGGAGGATCCGCCGAACTGCCGCAGCAGGGCGAAGGCCGCCACGTCGGAGTGCCCGTCGCCGACATAGAGCATGTTGCTGAAGGGCACCCTCAGGTCCCCGGGCTGCACCTTGGCGTTGACGTCGGGCGCGTCGGGCAGGTAGGAGCCCTTGCTGATGGCGAAGAGCTTCTGGGTCTTGACCGTGAAGTTGACGGTCTCCTTGGGGAAGCTCAGGCGCGGGCCCAGGCCGTCGCCGGGGTCCTCCTCCGCCATGCGGCAGGCGAAGACCGCCTTGAAAAAGCGCCCCAGGCCCTGGTGCTCGAGGCAGCCTTCAATCAGCGGCTGCAGCCCGCCGGAGACGACGAAGACCTCCAGGCGCCCCAGGGGGAGCCGGTCCTTGAGGGTGCGGAAGAGGCCGGGCCCGCGGGGCCCGTCCGTCAGCCCCGGATAGAGCCGCACTTCCCTGCCCCATTCCCTCAGGCGCGCGGCGTTGAGGCGGCGGCCGGGATCCCGGCGGCCCAGGTCGCTGAGGCGGGCCAGGTAGCTGTGCTCGAGGTCGTAGCCATCCGGACCGGCCTGCATGGCTAAGCAGGAGTCCCAGAAATCCTGCGACGAAAGGCCCCAGTGCCTCAGGATCGGCTCGAACATGATCTCGGGGCACAGGGTCAGGTCGAAATCGAAGACCAGCGCCAGGCGGCTCACGGCCGGCGTTTCCGTATGGCGGTGATGATGTCGTCGTCGCCGCGGGCCGTGACGGTGAAGTCCACGGCGTCGCCGTCCTTGAGCCCGCGGGCCAGGGCGGGGTCCTGGAGCTCGTAGGGCATGGTCATCTCGTCCATGAAGCCGGGGATGTCCTGGCTGTGGAGGATGATGACCTTGTTTCCGGACTGGAAACCCTTCACCACGCCCACGCCCGGGTAGAGCTTGGCCGTGGAGGCGTCCGGCGTGGCCTCCGGAGGGGGGGCGGACGAGGACGATCCGCAGGACGCCAGCAGCGGGAGGCCCGCCGCCACCAGGAGGGCCAAGGCAGGAAATCTCATTTCAGCTCCCTGAGTTCAGCCTCAAAACCGCCGTTCAACACGGGCCAGCGGCACCAGGAGCGCGGATCGACGTTATGGTCGTCCACGTGGATGCCCACGGCCAGGCGTTCGCGCTTCCACTGCGAGTGCGACCACAGGCGGAAGAAAGTCCGGGTCCAGACCTTGAGCTGGGCCGGATCCGTCCCGGGCATGGCCGCGCACAGGGTCTGGTAGGCCTGCAGGGGGCCCTGCCTCAGCGCCACGGCGGCGTGCTCCAGCGTGTCCAGGACCGCGTAGGGCATCAGGTCGCTTTCGTCGGTCTGGCAGTCCCCGGGCGGCCTCAATTCGGCCGTGGGGGCCTGGTCGTTGACCGCCTTGAGGCTGGGGATGGCCCCGACGCCGGCGGGCCCCTCGGTCTCCATCCAGCGCAGCCACTGGCGCAGGAAATGTTTGCCCACTCCGGACACCGGCGCCAGCCCCCCGCTGGTGTCGCCGTCCATGGTGGTGTAGCCCGTGGCGGCCTCGCTGCGGTTGTTGGTGGCCAGCAGCAGGCGCCCCTCCGCGTTGGCCAGGGTCCAGATGGCCGGCGAACGCACGCGCGCCTGGAGGTTCTGCAGCGTCAGGTCGTCGTCCTGCCAGGCCAGCGCGCGCCCCAGCACGCCTTCGGCCAGGCTCCGGTAGAAGTCCACCAGGTGCTGGATCTCCACGGACTGGTGGCGGGAGCCGACGGCTCCGGCCACGGACGAGGCGGCGGCGCGCGTCAGGGCCGAGCTGTTGGCGCTGGCCTGGTACAGCGTGCGCAGCAGCAGGGGCATGGCCGCGTCCAGATCCTTGGCCTGGGCCAGCCCGGCGACCCGCGGCAGGCGGGCGGCCATGCCCTCGAGGCCCAGCTGCTCCGCGCAGAACTGCGCCATCAAGCGCACCAGCACCGCGCAGGCCGCCGAGTCCGCGCCGCCGGAAAGGCTGATGGCGAAACCCGCGGACCCGCTCTTGCGGAGATAGTCGAAAAGCGCGAGTCCCAGGGCCCGCGCGAACTCCTCGTTGGGCTCCCTTTCCCAGGCCTGGACCGGGGGCAGGGCCGGCGCCGGCGGCTCATCCAAGGCGGGCGGAGTGAAGGCGTCCGCGACCCTGCCCTGCGCGTCCCCCAAGGCCGCTCGCGCGGGCAGCTCCACCACCGCCTGCATCAGGCTCAGGCCGCGGTAGCTGAAGCGCTCGCCCTCGGCCACCAGGCGCCCCCGGGCGTCGAGCGCATAGGAGCCGCCGTCGAAAACGACGCGGCCGCTTTCGTTGCCCATGAGGTTCGCGTAGACATAGGCCAGGCCGTGTTCCGCGGCGGCCGAGGCGCCCAGTTCGCGCCGGACGCGGGTCTTGCCGAAGGCGAAGTGGCTGGCGGCCGGGCTGAGGATCAGGTTCGCGCCGCGCGCGGCCAGGCGGGGGGCCGGCCTGGCGTCCTGGATCCAGGCGTCCTCGCAGATCTCAAAGCCCACGCAGAGGCCGCCGAAATCGAAGACCAGGTCCCCGAAGTCCACCGGCCGGCCCAGCAGCTCGCCCCGGAGGACCCGGCCCGCGGGCCAGGCCTTGAACCAGCGCGGCTCATAGTGCAGGCCCTGCACGGCCAGCTGCTGCTTGGGCACGACGCCCAGCAGGCGGCCGTCGGCGCACACGGCCATGACATTGTAGACGGATCCGTCGATCTCCAGCGGCAGGCCGAAGGCGGTGAACAAGGCGGAGGTGCGGGGCACCAGGGCGGCCAGCAGGTCCAGGGCGCGTTGACGGACAAAGGGCGCCAGGAACAGGTCTTCGCATCCGTAGCCCGTCAGCGCCAGCTCCGGCAGGCACAGGCAGGAGATGCCCCGCTCGCGGGCCAGGTCGAGCGCGGAGGAGACATGGGCGAGGTTGCCGTCCCAGGCCAGCGGCGTCTGGTTCAGCGACGCCGCGCCCAGGCGCACACGGGTCAATGCAGTCCCACCAAAGACAGGGAGGAGATGGTGTCGCCCATGCCCACCAGGGTCACGGGCTTTTCAATCAGGATGGTCGGGACGGCCACCACCTCGAAGCCGGGCGTCGACGCTAGCCCGCTGTCGGCCAGGCCCTCGACGCCGTGGGCCGCGCGCAGGTGCTCGGCCAGGGCCTTGAGCTCCGCCAGGCTGTGGTCGGACACCTCTCGTCCGTGCGCCCACAGCAGGGTCTCGGGGTTCTCCAGGCTGCCTGTCCCCGCCTTGGTGGCGGCCAGGGTCGCCGCGAACACCATGCCGTCGCGGTTGGCTTTCGCGTCGAAGGTGGGGCCCCCGGATCGGGCCTCCGGCCGGATCAGGGTGACGTAGAGCCCGAACATGTGCAGCTGCACGCGCTTGAGCCGGAGGCGTTCGTAGACCTTGAGCAGGCCCTTGAACAGGCTCACGGCCCCCAGGTCCTGGGCCTCGCGCGCCGCCTCGGACTCGCCCAGGGCCTCCAGCACGCCGATGAGCTCCTGCTCGTTGCAGCCCACGCTGTCGACCTTGGGCACCAGGAATTCGGCCAGCTCCGAGCGGATCTTCAGGTCCTGGGTGCTGGCGAACTCGAAATGCACCACCACGCCCGGGTGGGCCTCCTTCCAGGCGCACACCTGCGCCCAGGTCGCGTGGATGCGCTCCAGGCCCGAGCCGGGATGCCCGCCCTCCAGGGGCTCGGTCAGCATCTGGAAGCCGCTCATCAGGATGACGTTGAGGGGGTTGGCGGGCAGGCGCAGGGCGGCGTCAAAGGGCGCGTCCACGGCCAGCCTGAAGTTCAGGGGATCGTAGGTGGCGATGAAGCGGTTGCTCTTGGGGCAGACCAGGCTCAGGCCCCCCAGGGTCAGCTCGGCGCCCTTGTCGAACTCCAAAATCCAGTGGATCAGGGGCCCGTCGCCGCTGCGGTCGATGCCGCTGGCAGGGGCCAGGGCGCCCGAGCTGCCGGTGCTGAGCAGGCCGGGACGGTCCAGGAAGAGGCCGGCCTGCTGCGCCGGCAGGCTGGCGCAGTGGACGTAGACCTGCTTGACCCCGGCCACGGCCATGACGTTGGCGATGATGCCGCCCTGGCCGCCCATCTGCATGCGGTCGTACCCCAGGTGCCCGCGCATCCAGGCGTAGGTGGCTTCCCCGCTCACCAGCCATTCCTGGGCCACGCCCTTGCTGAAGCACTCCACGAAGCCGCGCAGGACGTCCACGGGCTCGGAGATGCGCTTGGAGCCCTTGTTGAGGACCTGCCACTCGTCCGCGCCGAGCTCCTCCATCCAGCGCGCCAGCATGGCCGGCTGCACCTTCAAGACGGCGTCGATGTTGGCGTTGAACACGCTGGCCACGCCCTCGACTGAGGCAAGGCTTTCCAGGTGCGCCGGAACGACGGAATAGTGCCGCAGCCAAGTCTGCTTCAAATCCATGGATTCCCTTTTTCAGGTTTTCTGGAGAATCGAAAGCGCCTAGAGCCGGCGCAAGAGGTCGAGGTAGGCTTCGGCGCGCTGCTCCGCGACCAGGTCCGCGGCGAGCATCAGGGCGGACTGGACCAGCAGGCCCAGGGCCCAGCCGCGGGCCACGGCGTTCTGCGACAGGAAGAGGGCCAGGCCGATCGCGGCGAGGATGCCGGCGATCGCGGCGAGCTTGTAGAAGCGGAAGGCGTCCAGGGCCTTGGCCAGGCGCCGGGTCTCGTCCGCCTTGAACCCGGCGCCGTCGGAGGCCAGCCGCGTCTGCGCCTCCTGGATGCGCGCCGGCGCCCGCATCAGGGACGTCCCCCCGACGGCCAGCTGAAGGACGGCCACCGCCAGCAGGGGCCACAGCGCGTGGCGGAAGGCGCTCTGGCTTTTCCACATCCAGGCGCCGGCCAGGGACAGCCCCAAGCCGGCGCTCAGGAAGACCCAGCCCTGTTTGAGCTCCTCGGCGCAGTAGTGGCGCGTGGCGGCGAAAAAATCGGAGGTGTCCACGGCAAGCTCCCTCGTCAGGCGCGGTCGCAGGGCGACAGTATAGGCGAGGCCTTGCCCCGGGGCAACGCGGCCCGGCTCTTCAAGCCGGGGCGCCGTGGCTCGCCGCGGCCCGGCCCAGGCGGTCGTTGATGGCGAGGCCCAGGCCCGCGGCCGGGGCCCGTTCGGCGTCGATGGATTCCAGGCGCATGCCGTCGAGGCGGTGCAGGCATTCGAAGAGGCGGGCCGCCGCCTCGTTCAGGTCGCCGCCTTCGCTGAGGATCTCGACCTGGCCGTAATGGTGGCGTTCCGGGGCCTTGCGGAAGGCCAGCAGGCCGCGGTCGCGGTCCCCGCTGTCGTCGGCCGCGGGACGGGCCAGCAGGCGCAGCGGCGTGGCCGGGGCGTAGTGGCCGGCCAGCTGGCCGGGCGCCCGGGGGCGCTCCAGCACCCCCGGGCCGTCGGCCAGGGGCGCGCTCAGGGCCCGCTCGATGTCCTCCCGCGGCAGGCCGCCGGGGCGCAGCAGGGTCGGCGCTCCCGAGCTGAAATCGACGATGGTGGACTCCAGGCCCACGCGGCAGGGCCCGCCTTCGAGCACGAGCTCAACCAGGGGGCCCAGACCGAGCACCACGTGCTGGGCCCGGGTGGGGCTCAGGCCGCCGAAGCGGTTGGCGCTGGGCGCGGCCAGGGGCATGTCGCCCAAACGCAGCAGGGCCTGGGCCACGGGATGCGCCGGCACCCGCACGGCCACCGTGTCCAGCCCGGCGGTGACGATGCCCGGCACTTCCTTGCGGCGGGGCAGGACCAGGGTAAGGGGGCCGGGCCAGAACAGGTCCGCCAGGGCCAGGGCCGCGGGCGGGACGCCCTGCGCCACCCTGTCCAGCCACTCGGCCGAGGCCAGGTGGACGATGAGCGGGTCGAAACTGGGCCTGGCCTTGACCTCAAAAACGCGCGCGCAGGCGGCGGGGTTGAAGGCGTCCGCGGCCAGGCCGTAGACGGTTTCCGTGGGCATCCCCACCACCGAGCCGGCCTTCAGGAGGCGCACGGCCTCGGTCAGACCCTGCGCGTCCGCCGCGCGGATCAAAGCTCCTGCTCCAGGAACCACAGTCCGGCGAAGATCTTGGGGTCGAGAAGCCTGCCCTTTTTCTGCTGGGCCTTCAGCCAGTCCCAGGCGCCCTGGATGGGGACGACATGCACGGTGATGTTCTCGTCCGCGTCACCGCCGCCCGGGCCGACCTTGGTCAGGCCGCTGGCCTTGTACAGCGCCATCTTCGCGCTGCTGGAGCCCGCGGAGTTCGGACCCTCCATCAGGAACTCGAGGCGGGCCGCGCGGAAGCCGGTCTCCTCCTCAAGCTCCCTCAAAGCGGCCGATTCAAAGCTCTCCTCATGCCTCCCGCCGAGGTCGCCGACCAGGCCCGCCGGCAGTTCGATCACCGCTGCGGCGCAGGGCACGCGGTACTGCTCCACCAGGACGATCTCGCCCGAGTCCGTGACGGGCACCATGCCCACGATGCCCGTGGCGCCGACGCGCTCGATGAACTCCCAGGTGCCGGAGCGGACCAGGCGTATGAAGCGGCCCTCGTACAGGATCTCGGGGGCCGGCTCCGGAACCCTAGGCTCATGCGGGGGCTTCAAGACCGGGCCTTGCGCCTTTCATTGCCCGCCGGGTTCTTGCCCGCCAGGGTTTTGCGGCGGTCGCGGCTGTAGAGCACGTAGTGGCCGCTGCGGAACTGGTACACGGCGTTGATCGTGGGATCCCAGAAGAGCCCGCCCTGGATCAGGCGCATGCGTCCGGTCTCGGCCTCGGCCGGCTTCAGGCGCCCGAGGCGCCGGCGGTCGTGGCGCACGAAGACGTACTGGCTGCCCACCCGGCGCAGGATCTCGCGGGTCACGGGATCGAAGTAGTAGCCGACCTTCAAGCGCACCAGGCGCTTGACGCGCTCGCGCTCCTCCTCGAGGACTGCCTCGCGGCGTTCCTTGAGCTCCTGGTACAGGTCTTCGCTTTCCGCGTCGAGCTGGCGGCGTACGCTGAATTGGTCGGCCATGTTCGCACCTCCGGGGAAAAACGCACTCAAACCAGTCTAAAACAGCGGGGCTCCAGCGTCGAGTTCCAGGCCGCGAAAGGCTTCAGGCCCGGCACCATTCCATCATCCGCAGGGCGGCGCCGGCGGCGCCCGGTTCCGCCTGGATCTTGGCGGCCAGGGACGCGGCGGCCTCCTGGCAGGGGCCCTCCAGCGCGGAGGCCAGGGCCCGGGCCAGGGCTTCCGCGCCCAGGCGGCGGAAGGGCAGCACGCGGCCCGCGCCGGCCTTGCGCACCCTGCGGGCCCAGAAGGGCTGGTCCCCGAAAAAGGGGCAGACCACCTGGGGCAGGCCCGCGGCGGCGGCGGCGTGGGTGGTGCCGGCCCCGCCGTGGTGCGCCACCGCGCAGCAGCGATCGAACAGCCAGCCGTGGTCGCAGTCCGCGCTTATGGCCACGCCTTCGGGCAGTTCGCAGTCCGAGGCCGGCGCGGCGCTCCATCCCATCCCCAGGACCACGCGCAGGTCGAGGATCTCCGCGACGTCGCCGGCGAGCTCCAGCAGGTCCCCTCCCTCGGCCGCGGGCATGGAACCGAAGCCGAGATAGATGGGCGGCGGGCCGTCCTCCAGCCAGGCCGCGAAGCCCGCGTCGTGGTGGTCCCCGGGCAGGGCCTGGGCGTCCGCGCGTTCCAGGCGCCAGGCGCCGCCGGCGTAATGGGAGGCCTCTTTCCAGTCGACGGGCGTCGGAAAGAGGGCCGGGCTGAAGCCGTGCAGGATCTTGGCTCCGGAGGCGAGGGCCTTCAAAGAGGGGGCCAGAAGCGGCGCGGAAGCAGCGGCCCGGCCCGCGGGCAAGGCTTGGATCAAGGCCGCGGCCGCGGGCCGGTTGATCCTCCACCAGGCCTGGCGCGAAACCCAATGCGACAGGTAGTTCAGGGGCCCCAGGCTGTCGGCCCCAGGACTATGGGAAGCGTAGGCCGAGGAGGGGGTCAAAGGGCTCAGCTCGGTGTAGACCACGGATTTGCCCAAGGCCCGGCCCAGCAGCGTCAGGCCTTCATCCGTGGTGCTGGCGCCCACCAGAACGTCCGCGTCCCGGGCCGCCGCGATGAGGGCCGCGTTCATGCCTTGCTTGCGTTCCAAAACCTGGTCGCGGACGTTCAAAAAGAAACCCAGCGCGTCGTCCTTCAGCAGGCGTTCGCGCAAGCCCTTGTCTTTCAAGGCTTCCTGGGTGTCCCAAGGCAGGGGCGCGAAGCCGAGGCCGACCGCGCGGACCAGGGGCCCGAAATTTTCAGGGCCGCACAGGGTGACCGACTGGCCCTGGGCCTGCAAAGCGCGGCCCAGGGCCATGTAGGGCTGGGTGTCGCCGCGGGAACCCAAGGTAAATAAGGTGAATCGCATGGCGGCATTGTAACCTGAACCGGGCCAAAAAAAGGCCGCTATGGGACCCGGATTCACTTAAACCTTGCACAAAGTGCCAGGTCGGGTTTAAAATAATATTTCGTCTAATGAAAAAGAAAGTTTTTTGATAAGAATTCGGATAGTAGAAGCTGCGGCGAAAGGATAACTTTTACCGCGTGAAAAACGTTTCATAGTTGAAGAACTTCCTATAATCAAGACCGTACCACGACGAACACTCTTTAAGCGAGACCGTCCATGACAAACGATTTGCACCGCTTTCATATTCCCGTAATGGGGACCGGCTTCACCATCGACACCCCGGTCAAGATCGCCCGCTATGGCATCCACTCCGTGGTGTCCATGGGGGACGACCGCCTGGCCGAACGCATGCGCAAAGCCCACGCCTCAGAATACGGCCTTCCCTACACCCCCATCCTGGAGTCGGAGCCGGATTGCCGCGCCAAGCGTTTCACGGCCTACCTCGACCAGATGCAGGACATCGTCGACGCCCAGATGGAAGCCATGCTGTCCCAGCCCCTGGAAGAGGGGTCCGACCTGTGGCGCTGTTTCCAGCTGCTGCCCGACGGGCCCGCGCGCGTGGCCTTCAAACGCTGGCAATCCGAGCCGGTTTCGGCCCGCAAGCAGGTCCTTGAGCGCCGCCTGCGCGAAAGCCTCCACGCCGGCCGCATCGACGTCAACATCATGACCAAGGTGGACCGCACCGTGACCCACCAAGGCGTGGCCCTGCCCCTGGACGGCAGCGACGCGCTGGCGGGCCTGCGCGGCTTCGCCAACAGCAGGGTCCGGGGCAGCGTGGTCTTCTCCGCGGGCATGAACCCCCGCCTCTACGGCCTGCTTGGCCGCCTGGACGCCTTCCAGCCGAGGCCGGACGGCGTGCTGGAAAAAGAAGTCATCATGAAGATCTCGGACTACCGCAGCGCCGAGATCCAGGGGCGCTACCTCGCCAAGAAGGGCGTCTGGATCAGCGAATACCGCATGGAGAGCGGCCTCAACTGCGGCGGCCACGCCTTCGCCACCGACGGCCTGCTGATGGGCCCCATTTTGGACGAATTCCGCTCCAAGCGGGCGGAACTGCACGACAGCCTGCGGGCCATCTGGATGGCGGCCCAGGCCTCGCGCGGCATGCCCGCGCTGGAGCCGGCGCCCGCGCGCTTCACCGCCCAGGGCGGCCTCGGCACCCGTGACGAGGCCGTGCTCCTGCAGGAGGCCTTCGGTGTGGACGCCACCGGCTGGGGATCGCCCTTCTTGCTGGTGAAGGAAGCCACCATCTGCGACGAGGAGCACCGCAAGCTTCTGGCGGAGGCCGGGGAAAACGAGATCCGCCTGAGCCGCAGTTCGCCGCTGGGCCTGCCCTTCTGGCTGCTGACCACCAGCGCCAGCGAACGGCAGCGCCTGCAGCGCATCGCCGACGGCAAGCCGGGCAGCCCCTGCCCCCATTCCTACCTGGTATACAACACGGAATTCCCGGGCAACCCCCAGTGCATCTCCAGCGCCAGCTACCAGTCGGCCAAGCTGAAGGTGCTCGACGCCGACGCCAGCCTGAACGACGAGGAGCGCGCGGCGGCCAAGGCCGACGTGGTGGAGAAGGCCTGCATCTGCTGGGAGCTGAGCGGCTCCGCGCTCAAGCAGGTCGCCCCCAAGGCGGCCCCGCCCACCACGGTCTGCGTGGGCCCCAACCTGGCCTGGTTCGACCGCGAGGCGAGCCTGGAGGAGATGGTCGACCACATCTACGGCCGCTTCGACCTCCTGAAGGGCAAGGCCCGGCCCCACGTTTTCGTCAACGAGATGAAGCTCTACGTCAATTACCTGAAGGAAGAGCTCAGGCGCACGCGGCTGAAGCTGGCCAAGCACCCGCCCGAGTACTTCGCCACCTTCAAGGCCAACCTCCTGGACGGGGTGGAATTCTACCGCGCCCGGGTGAAGGACCGCCTGCGCCTGGGGCGCGACTCCTTCGAAGCCGGCTTGGAAGCCCTGGTCGACGAGCTGGAAGCCATCGCCCTGCCCGCCCTGACGGCGCCGACCCCGGCCTAGCATCCGAAAAAGAGAAGCCCCCGGAAGCGCGGCGTGCGCCGCGTCTCCGGGGGCTTTTTTGTGCCCGTTTTTCCTTCCGGCGCCTAGCGGGAGCCCAGGTATTCCCGGATGGCCCCGGCCAGCCCGCGCACGACGCCCTCGAAACGGGCCTCGTCGGCCTCCAGCAGGGTGATGCGGAAGCCGAAGAGGTCGGAATTGAAGCCCGAGGACAGCGGCACGACGCAGATGCCCCGCGAAGCCAGCAGGTGGTAGACGAAGCGCTTGTCGAGGTTGGGCGTCTCCGCCAGCGGCTTGATGATCTCCGCGGCCTCGGGATTGTGGGGTTTCAGGAACTGCCCCGGCTTCAGGACGCTCTCGTTGAAGAGCACGGTGACGTAGAAGGCGCCGTAGGCCTTGTGCACGGTGAGGCCGGGGATCTCCGAGAACACGGCGTGGGCCAGCTGGGACTTGCGCCAATAGGCGGCGTTGCGCCCGGCCAGGTAGGGGTAGTAGCGCGGATCCCCCATGACCGTGGGCAGCACCTTCTGCGGAAGGGTCGTGGAGCAGACCTCCAGCATCTTGGCGGAGATGATGGTCTGGCAGTAGCGGGCGAAGTCCGGGTCCTTGTCGCGGTTGTAGAACTCCGCCCAGCCGCAGCGCGAGCCGGGCCAGGGGAACTCCTTGGAGATGCCGCGCATGGCGATGCCGGGGACCTCGCCGATCACCGAGGCGAGCTTCTTGTGGACCACGCCGCCGTAGGTGAGGTTGGAGTAGATCTCGTCGGAGATGAGGAAGAGGTCGAATTCCCGCGCCAGGGCCACGATGCTGCGGATGATGTCCTGGGAGAACACCATGCCCGTGGGGTTGTCCGGGTTCACCAGCAGGATGCCCGCGATCTCGGGGTGCCCGACGATCTGGCGGCGCAGGTCGGCCAGGTCCGGATACCAGTGGTTCTTGGGGTCCAGCCGGTAGGTCAGGTGCTTCGAGCCGGAATGCGCGGCTTCTGCCGAGGAATGCGTGGAATAGGCCGGGTTGGGGCCGATGACGCGGGCGCCCTTGTTCAGGTAGTTGTAGACCGTGGAGATGGCGTCGCCGAGGCCGTTGAAGAAAAGGATGTCGTCCGGGCTGATCTGGACGCCTCCCTCCAGGTTGCGCTCGCGGGCGATGTATTCGCGCGTGGCGAGCAGGCCCTTGGTGGGGGAATAGGCGTAGCTGGAGTCGTCGTCGCGCACGGCGGCGGCTACGATGTCCTTGATCCACTGGGGCACCTTCTCGCCCTTGGCCACGGGGTCGCCGATGTTCTCCCAATAGATCTTCAGCCCGGTCTTGGCGATGCGGTAGCCGACCTCGACGATCTCGCGGATCTCGTAGGTGAGCTCGTCGGCGCCGGGATGGATGATGTTGTTGCGCATGGCAGCGGGCCTTTTTAAGGGTCGGGGAATGCAGAATATTCTGTGCGGGCTCGTTTTACTAGCGCTATGGACTATAGGACAGCCGGTCCATGCTAGCAGTAAATGCCGTGCCCAATATGGGACTCGTTCACAAAAGTATTTCGCAGTAACCATATTTGCTAAGCTTAGATTAAATGCACTTTCATAATTATAGGGTCACATTATATATAGATTAATAAGTTTATATTTATATTGTAATTTAAATAATCTTATTATAAGATTGATCCATGAATCCCATCCAAAATCCTTTCTCTCCCGGAGCAGGAACACCTCCTCCGGAATTGGCTGGCCGCGATGAGTTGCTCGAGGCCATTCGCATAACTTTGGCAAGGGTGCGTTTGGGTCGACCGGCCAAAAGCATTCTGATGGTGGGACTGCGTGGGGTCGGCAAGACCGTATTGCTGGATAGAATGCGTGACGATGCGGAGGAGACGGGATTACAGACCCTACGCATTGAGGCGCCGGAAGGCCGCTCGCTGCCGGCCATGCTGGCTCCCCAATTGAGGCAGGCTCTGCTGCGTCTGTCCCAAAACGAACGCGCAAAAGAATTGGCCCAACGCGCCCTTAAGGGACTGGCCGGCTTTGCCAAGGCCCTCAAGGTTAAATACCAGGACATAGAAGTGGGCCTGGATTTTGAACCCGAGCCGGGCCTAGCGGACAACGGAGATCTTGAACAGGACCTGACCGCACTGTTGGAAGCCGGAGGCCAGGCAGCCAAGTCCGCCTCGACAGCCTTGGCCTTGTTCGTCGACGAACTACAGTATGTAAAAGAGGATGAACTGGCCGCCCTCATAACGGCTTTACACCGGGCGGCTCAGCGTAGCTTGCCCGTGGTGTTGGTGGGCGCCGGCTTACCCCAACTCCGTGGGCGGATGGGTAGAGCAAAATCCTATGCCGAGCGCCTTTTCGATTTTCCCGAGGTCGGCCCCCTGACCGACGAGGCCGCCCGCAAGGCCATCTCCAAACCAATCTTGGACCAAAACGTCGCCATAAACGAGGACGCCCTGAGGCGCATCGTCGAGGAGACTCGCGGATACCCCTATTTTCTCCAGGAATGGGGCAAACACGCCTGGGATTCGGCGGAGGCATCCCCAATCACAACCGGCGACCTAGAGCGGTCTTCGAAAACGGTCGTGGCGGCCCTGGACGAAAGCTTTTTTCGCGTGCGTTTCGACCGGCTGACACCCCTGGAAAAAAGATACCTGCGCGCCATGGCCGAGCTGGGGGCCGGGCCCCACCGCTCCGGCGACATCACCAGCGTGTTGGGCCGGGAGGTGAGCGCGCTCGGACCCACACGAGCGCAATTGATCGCCAAGGGAATGATCTGGAGTCCCAACTACGGGGAAAATGCCTTCACCGTGCCGCTATTCGACGAATTCATGCGCCGCATCATGCCGGACGGAAATTGGAAAGACTAAGCAGCACCACAAAAATCCACGGCATCCAAAAAATTGAACCAACAAAACGCAACGCATATCCGAAGATTTATTGGTTCACAGATTTTTGGACGGCCACCTCGGTAAAGCCCACAAACGAAAAACCAAAAAAACGCGGCGGCCCGTCCGGCCGGCTCTAGGGCCTTCTTTTCGGCCTGTAGATGTCCGTGGCGTGGCCCAGGTACACGTCCACCGCGCCCAGCAGGGTTTCGTTGAGGGTGGGGTGGGGATGCACGGTCATGCTGACGTCGGCGGCCAGGGCGCCCATCTCGATGGCCAGCGCGTATTCGCTGATGATGGCGCCCGCCTCCCAGCCCACGGCCCCGGCGCCCAGGATGCGGCCGCTGGCCTTGTCCACGATGACCTTGCTCATGCCTTCGGTGCGGCCGAGGGCGTGGGCCTTGCCGTTGGCGGCCCAGGGATAGCGGGCCGTCTCCGAGTCCAGGCCCTGCTGCTTGGCCTCCTCCTCGGTGACGCCCACCCAGGCCAGCTCGGGGTCGGTGAACACCACCGCCGGCATGGCGCGCACGTCGTACACGGTCTTGAGCCCGGCGATGGCCTCCACGGCCACCCTGGCCTCGGCGTGGGCCTTGTGCGCCAGCATGGGCTCGCCGGCGATGTCGCCGATGACGAAGACGGAGGGCTCGTCGGTGCGCAACTGGGTGTCGTGCTGCACGAAGCCCTTGGCGTCGAGCTTGACCTTGGTGTTTTCGAGGCCCAGGCCCTCGGAGCTGGGCCGGCGGCCCACGGACACCAGCACCCGGTCGAAGACCTGCACCGGCTCGATGCCGGCGCCGGAGAAGGTGGCCCGGATCCCGTCGGCCTGGGGCTCCAGCTTTTCCACCTTGGTGTTGAGGTGTATGGCCTTGAACTGCTTTTTCAGGTGGGCTTCCAGCGGGCGCACCAGGTCGCGGTCCGCGGCCATGAGCAGGCCGGGCATGAACTCCACCACCGTGATCTCGGAGCCCAGGGCCGCGTAGACGCAGGCCATCTCGAGGCCGATATAGCCTCCGCCCACGACCAGGAGGCGCTTGGGGATGTCCTTCAGCTCCAGGGCGCCGGTCGAGTCCATGACGCGCGGATCGTTCAGGGCCTTCCAGGGGCCGGGCATGGCCGGGACGCTGCCCGTGGCGATGACGCAATAGTCGAAGGCCAGCTCGGATTTGGCCGGCGCCTTGCCTCCGTCGCCGGCGACGATGCTGAGCGTGCGCCCGTCCTTGAACTTGGCCAGGCCCTCGATGACCTCGACCTTGCGCGCGGCGGCGATCTGGCCGATGCCCTCGCCGAGGGTGCCGACGAAGCCGTCCTTGAAGCCCCTCAGCTTGGCCACGTCTATCTTGGGCGCGCCGAAGTCCACCCCGATGGAGGCCGAGTGGCGGGCCTCGTTGATGAGCTTGGCCACGTGCAGCAAGCCCTTGCTGGGGATGCAGCCGCGCAGGGTGCAGACGCCGCCCAGGCGGGTCTCTTTGTTGATGAGCGTGACCTGGAAGCCCAGGTCCGCGGCGTAAAAGGCGGCCGCGTAGCCGCCGGGGCCAGCGCCGATGACGGCCACCCGCATGCGGGAGGCCTCTTCCGGGCTGAGTCCATGGCCCGGGCCATGCGCGGGGGCGGCAGGGGCCGGGGCGGCGGGAGCGGGAACCTGGACCGGAGCGGGGGCCGGATGCGGGGGGCCCGCGGGCGCGGCGGCGGGGGCCTTGGGCGCCTGCGCCGGGGCGCTTCCCGCGGCGGCTTCGTAGGAAACGATGGCCTGGCCCGGTTTGACCTTGTCGCCGGGCTTGATGTTCACCGCCGTGATCGCTCCGCTGAAGTTCGCGGTGACGTCCATCACGGCCTTGTTGGTCTCGATCTCGGCCAGGCTCTGGCCCTTGGAGACCGTGTCGCCCGGCTTGACGCTCACGCCGACGACATCGCCCGAATCCACTCCCTCGCCCAGGTTGGGTAGCTTGAAGTCCATGTTCAACCCTGAAGAGTGGCTATTACTTGATAGACTGAGTCATCTTTTTTTGGCACGGTCTAATCCACCAGTGTGATTGCTATAAGTATAATTTTTTTGATATTTTTGAATTTAGCCATTTATCGGGCCACTGACTGAACCTTGTGCTGGTCCGACTGACCCAAAAGCCGAAAAGCGGCCAACGCGCTATTCACCGCGTCCGGCGTCGGAAAATGCTTCGCATTCTCCTTCGTCAAAAGCACCACATTGGTTCCAAGGGAATACTCATTGAAATGCCTGCCGCGAACGGACGCGCTAAAGTCGTATTCAGCGCGCATTTCTTTTGTCTTTGGCTTTAGGGACGTTTTCATAGCGTCTCCGCTCTTTTGGTGTGGCTTTTCGCGCGCTTATCAGGCGCAGGCTCTTTTTTCTTTCAGTATAGCTTAACACCAACACGTTCCCAATCGAGGACCGCCCCAGGGATGGCCAGCGGTCCTCATGCTTCGAGTGGTCGGGATCCGGCATGGAGGCTTCCAACGGATCGCCAAAAATGGTGGAAGCCTCCTCAAACGAGATTCCATGTTTGGCGAGGTTGCCGGCCGCCTTTTTGGGATCCCATTCGAATACCAGGGCCACGGCTAGGCTCCTATGCTAGTTCACCAGCTCAAACGGGTTGGACAGGACCTCGCAGACGCGCTTCAGGAAGCGCGCGCCGTCGGCGCCGTCGATGACGCGGTGGTCGTAGCTCAAGGAAAGGCCCAGCATCTGGCGGGCCTCGATCTGGCCGTCCACCATCTGCAGCTCCTGGCGGCTCTTGGAGATGCCCAGGATCGCGACCTCCGGCCAGTTCACGATGGGCGTGAAGAAGGTGCCGCCGATGCCGCCCAGGTTGCTGATGGTGAAGACGCCGCCCTGCATCTCATCCAGGCTGATCTTGCGGGTGCGCACCTTCTCGGCCAGGGACTCCAGGTCCGTGGCCAGGTCCACCAGGCTTTTCCTGTCCACGTCGCGCAGCACCGGCACCATGAGGCCGCCGGGGCTGTCCACGGCGACGCCGATGTGGCGCCAGGCCTTGGTGACGATCTCGTTGCGCGCCATGTCGATGGAGCTGGCGAAGTGCGGGAATTCGGCCAGGACCTTGGTGACGGCCTTGATCGCGAGGACGGTCAGCGTCACCTTGCCGGGCTGGCCCTTGCGGCCGTCGGCGAAACGCTTGCGCGCGGATTCGGTGCCGGTGATGTCGGCCACGTCGAACTGCGTGACGTGGGGCACCTGCGCCCAGGCGCGCGCCATGCCCTCCGCGGTGGCTTTGCGCACGCCCTTGAGCGGCGCCCGCTCGACGCTTCCCCATTTGGTGAAATCGGGCAGGGGCGGAGGCGCGGCGGCGGCGAAGGAGGGCCCTCCCGCGCCCATGGCCTGCTTGACGTGGTTTTTGACGTCGCTTTCCAGGACGCGGCCCTGGGGGCCGCTTGGGCGCACGTCGGCCAGGTTCACGCCGAGTTCGCGGGCGAATTTGCGGACCGAGGGGGAGGCCGGCACGATGCGGCCCCCGCCGTCGGACGAAGCCGGCGGCGGCGCGAAGGCCGCGGGCGCGGGCGCAGCGGGCGCGGGCTTGGCGGCCTGCGGCGCGGGGACGGGTGCGGCGGCGGCGGCCGGGGCGGGGACAGGGGCTGAGGCCTTGGCCGCGCCCGCGGCGGCCTCGTAGGTCACCACGACCTGGCCGGGCTTGACCTTGTCGCCGGGCTTGACCGTGACCGAGCTGATCACGGCGTCCTCGGGCGCGGGCACGTCCATGACGGCCTTGTTGGTCTCGACCTCCAGCATGCCCTGGCCCTTGCTGACCTTGTCGCCGGCCTTCACCGCGACACCCACCACGTCCCCGGATTCGACGCCTTCACCGAGGTTGGGGAGTTTGAATTCCTTTGCCATGCTTCGCTCCATGTGTCCTGCCGGTTCGCCCTGGGCCTAAGCTAGTCTTTTAAGGGGTCCTTGCGGGGGCCGTCCAGGCCGAGGTCGACCACCGCCTTGGCCACGGCCTTGGCGTCCACCTTGCCCAGGCGCTGCAGCGAACGCAGGGCTTCGAGCACGATGTTCTCCGCGTCCACTTCGAAGAAGCGGCGCAGCTCCTCGCGGCCCTCGCTGCGGCCGAATCCGTCCGTGCCCAGGGCCGTGAAGTCCGCGATCCAGGGCTTCACCTGCTCGCTCACCAGGCGCACGTAGTCGCTGCTGGCTATGACCGGATCCTTCAGCTCCTTGGCGACGGAGTGCAGGTAGCTTCCCTTGGGCGGGGCGGCCGGGTTGAGCCGGTTCCAGCGCTCCGCCTCGAGGGCCTCGAAGCGCAGGGTCTTGTAGCTGGTGACCGACCAGACGTCGGAGCCGACCTGGTACCGCTCGGCCAGGATCTTCGCCGCCCGCAGGGCCTCCTTGAAGATGGCGCCCGAACCGAAGAGGTTCACCCTCGCCTTTTCGCCGGAGGCCTTCACGCTGCTGAACTTGTAGAGCCCGCGGCGGATGCCCTCCTCGGCGCCCTCGGGCATGGGCAGGTGCTCGTAGTTCTCGTTCTCGAGCGTGATGTAGTAGAAGACCTGCTCGTCGTCGGCGTACATGCGCTTGAGCCCGTCCTGGACGATGACGGCGATCTCAAAGGCGTAGGCCGGATCGTAGGCCAGCAGGTTGGGCACGGCGGAGGCCGCCAGGAGGCTGTGCCCGTCCTCGTGCTGCAGGCCCTCGCCGTTGAGCGTGGTGCGGCCGGCGGTGGCGCCCAGCAGGAAGCCCTTGGCGCGGCTGTCGGCGGCGAGCCAGATCTGGTCGCCCACGCGCTGGAAGCCGAACATGGAATAGTAGATGTAGAAGGGGATCGCGTTCACGCCGTAGGTGCTGTAGGCGGTGCCGGCGGCGACGAAGCTGGCCATGGAGCCGGCCTCATTGATGCCCTCCTCCAGGATCTGGCCGTCGCTGGCCTCTCGGTAGTAGGCCACGTTGTCGGCGTCCACGGGGTCATAGAGCTGGCCCTGGCTGGCGTAGATGCCGAACTGCGAGAAGAGCGTGTCGAGCCCGAAGGTGCGCGCCTCGTCGGGGATGATGGGCACGATGAACTTGCCGATGTCCTTGTTGCGCAGCAGCTTGGTGAGCACCTGGTTGAAGGCCATGGTGGTGCTGAGCTCGCGGCCCTTGGACCCGGCGAAGAACTCCTTGAACTCGGAGAGCTCCGGCGTGCTCAGGCGGTCGGCCATGGGCAGGCGCTGGGGCACGGGCCCCCCCAGGGCCTCGCGCCGGCTCTTGAGGTACTTCATCTCCGGGCTGTCTTCGGCGGGGCGGTAGAAGGGCACCGCGGCGACCTTCTCGTCGCTCACGGGTATGGAGAAACGCGTGCGGAACTCCTTGAGCTGCTCCTCGTTCATCTTCTTGTTGTTGTGGGTGACGTTGCGGCCCTCGCCGGCCTCGCCCAACCCGTAGCCCTTGACGGTCTTGGCCAGGATGACCGTGGGGCGGTCGGTGGAGGCCATCGCCTCGGCGTAGGCGGCGTAGACCTTTTCGGGGTCGTGCCCGCCGCGCTTGATCTTGTGGATCTGCTCGTCGGAGAGGTGCGACACCAGCTGCTGCAGGCGGGGGCTGTTGAAGAAGTGCTCGCGCACGTAGGCGCCGTCGGCCACCGTGTACTTCTGGTACTGCCCGTCCACCACTTCGCCCATGCGGGCCACCAGCTCGCCGTCGTCCGCGGCCAGGATGGGGTCCCATTCGCCGCCCCACACGACCTTGATCACGTTCCAGCCGGCGCCCCTGAAGATGCGCTCCAGCTCCTGGATGATCTTGCCGTTGCCGCGCACGGGGCCGTCCAGGCGCTGCAGGTTGCAGTTCACCACCCAGATCAGGTTGTTGAGCTTCTCGCGCACGGCCAGGTTGATGGCGCCCAGGGTCTCGGGTTCGTCGCTTTCGCCGTCGCCGACGAAGCTCCACACCTTCTCGTCCCCGGCCTTCTTCAGGCCGCGGTGCTCCAGGTAGCGCATGAAGCGGGCCTGGTAGATGCTCGCGATGGGGCCCAGCCCCATGCTGACCGTGGGGAACTGCCAGAAATCCGGCATGAGCCAGGGGTGCGGGTAGCTGCTCAGCCCCGGCTTGTCCTTGAGCTCGCGGCGGAAGTTCAGGAGGTGCTCTTCGCTGAGGCGGCCCTCCACGAAGGCGCGCGCGTACATGCCCGGCGCGGCGTGGCCCTGGTAATAGACCAGGTCCCCGGCGTAGCCGTCCGCGCGCTTGGGGGCGCGGAAAAAGTGGTTGTAGCCGATCTCGTAGAGGGTCGCCGAGCTGGCGAAGGTGCTGATGTGGCCGCCCGGTGAGGCGTGGTCGCGGTTCGCCCGCACCACCATGGCCATGGCGTTCCAGCGCACGGCGTTCTTGATGCGGCGCTCCAGCTCGCGGTCGCCGGGGAAGACCGGCTGCTTGTCCGCGGCGATGGTGTTGATGTAGGGGGTGTTGGCCGTGAAGGGCATGTTGATGCCCTCTTTGAAGGCCGTCTCCTGCAGGTAGGCCAGGATCAGTCCGGCGGTCTCAGCCCCGTAACGGGCCTTCAGGTCCGCCAAGCTCTCCACCCATTCCTGGATCTCCAGGTGGTCCACCAAAGGATCGCTCTTCAACTTGCTCAAAATCTCGCCCATGTCCCGCCTCTGGCTCAAGCCTGGTTTCAGGCCGCCCTTGCAAACACAGCCTAAAAGGTCATTCTTTAAACGATTTTTCGTCACGGAACCGCAAGTTCCGAGCCGCCTATTCTACTCCAGCGGCCCCACCTTGACCATACTTCCGCGCTAAAAAGGGGGGTCGCCAAAAAAAAGGGGCCCCAAATTTTGGGGCCCCTGCGCACTCACCACAACAGATTGGGTCAGTACTCGTAGATTTTCGGGTTCTTCACTCTTCTCCTTCTGTACCTTGCGGTTTTGATTCTCCTGCCGGCTCGGCGCCGGGCTTTTCAGGCTGCAGTTCATCATGACCGGTATAGGGATTGAATCGGCTGCTGAGAGGCCGATTGGCCAGGTTCGGACCGGTGGGGAAGCCCAAACCATTGCGGCCCGGTTCCTCAAAGCCCCGGTAGCCGCCGCCGCGATTGCCAAAATCGTCGCCGCGATTGGCGCCGCCGTTGTTGTTACCACGGTAGCCGCCATTGTTGTTGCCGCGATAGCCACCGCCACCGCCGCCGTTGTTGCTGCCGCGGTAGCCACCGCCACCGCCGCCGTAATTATCACCGCCACGGTAGCCGCCACCGCCACCG